>Ga0233430_1000014_pt1 | contig 426641 bp, 394 predicted proteins | sample SI_118_April2016_2_FD_179883 | JGI IMG/M metagenome (GOLD analysis project Ga0233430, IMG submission 179883) | Seawater microbial communities from Saanich Inlet, British Columbia, Canada - SI_118_April2016_150_MG | ecosystem: Environmental > Aquatic > Marine > Inlet | place: Canada: British... | reverse complement strand
AGTACAAACAACTCATTGCAGATTCTTGGCGTTTTACACAAGAGAATAAAAAACTTATCTATTGGTTTGGATTTTTTCCTTCTGTTCTTTCGACTACTATCGGTATAGGATATTTGGCTTATCAGTTCTTTTCTTTCAAGAAATCTTTTCTGTTTGATAACTCTGAAACTAGTTTTTTGTATGATGTTTCGAATTTTGGGTGGAGTTTTGTTAGCACCCATGCGACTTTGACGGTTCCTTTGATTGTTTTTGCAGCTATTGTGACGGTTTTATGGTTATTGGTTCCTACTTTGTCCAAGGCCGCTTCTTTTCAGGCTATAGCCAGGGCAAAGAGTGGTCAGAAGTCCGGAGTCGGGATAGGGCTGAAGTATGGATTGATGGCGTTTTTGCCTTTGTTTGAGTTTCATTTGCTTGTAAAAACTTTTACTCCGGTATCTATTATTACTGAAATGGGATTTGTTTTGAGAAATTTGGGTTGGGGAATTTTTAATATGATGATCCCTGTCTTTATTCTTATTTTGGTTGTTTCTTTTATTTTGATTCTTCTTTTCACATATGCAGATTTGTACATTGTTATTGATGGTGAAGGGGTTTTATCTTCTATGAAGAAAAGTGCGAAGCTTGTGATTCTGAATTGGCAGCATACTGTGTTGATAACGATTTTGATGATTATTATCGGTGTCCGAATTATTATTCAGGCGCTTTTGATATTCTTGGTGCCGGCTGTTGCTATTTTGGCGGGGGGATATCTTGCGACTTTGGCTCTTGAGACTGCGATGGTTGTTGTGATGGGAATTGTGGGGGTGGCTGGACTTTTGTTGTCTGCTTATCTTGGTGGAGTTGTGGATATTTTTGCCTATACTGTCTGGACTCACACATTCCTTGAATTGACTAGCCAGGGAGAGATTTCTGCTAGAGGTGATGTTTCGGCGGGGCCGAAGGTTGTTGATACTTCGGCGAGGACGGAGGTTGCACAGCCTGAGGCCGAGCCTGCTCCCGAGAGTGAGGGCATGGTTGAACCGAAGGTTGAGCCGCCTCTTGCCACTGGGGCCTCCACTGTGCCTGATGCAGAGATTTCTCCACAAGAGAAGCCAGTGGACCTTCAGGATTCGGATGATTCTATTCCTGGGTTGTTGTGAGGGAGAGTTGTCGTGACGGGGAAGTTGCGGGAGGAAGAAAAGTTACGTATCTTTTTTTACAGGTTGGGGCCAACAGGTTGGAGAAAAGTTACGTATCTTTTTAGCCCTATATCCAGTACTCTTTCCCTGTTAGGCCCTTGACTCCTGGGCGTTTTTGTTTTATAATAGATATAAGATGAATAGAAAAACAAATACCTTATGACTTCACTCACACAGAATAATAAGATTGCGGTCGCTGCGGTTTCGATCTTCGTTGTATCGTTCTCATCGATGCTGTTACTGCTTGGCGGAGAGTCTACTTCTCCTGATTACCTTAAATCAGATGTTTTGGAAGCGGCTATATCTCACGGTGGAGCTAGTGAGGGACATGGCGTTTACTTCAGCGATTCTGGTGAGGGGCATGGGGAAGATGGAACGAATGAGGGTGATACTCATGAGACTCCTGATGAACATGCGATGAGTGATGCGGATATGGAAAATATGTATAGAGCTCTGACCGGCAAATTTGATTGTCCGTTATTTGCACTTTGGCCAGAGGGAAAGACGAAGTTTTTGAGTCATGATTTTGTTGAGAATTATGGTTATGAATTAAATGAAATGGAGGAGGAAGTTTTCTTCTCATATATATATCCTACAGATCTGCCGGATTTTGTTACTGAATATACATCTGTGATTCAGTCCGGGAAGGCTGTGGACGGAGTCGGACCGTATAGGTTTACTAATAAAGATGGATCTTTGAGTGTTCACCTTGTTTCGTTCTTACCTGTGGTAACAGAGCAGGGAAAAGTTGTGGAAGTGATTGGAAGTGTAAAGGATATTACCGCAAAGGTTGAGGATTTTGGGGATAGTATGGAAGAGGAAGAATCTGGGGATGAAGTCACAGAAGCTGACTCTCACATAGATACCAGTGATTTTACTGTTGAGGAAACTCATGATCTTTTGAGACGATTACTGAGCAAGGAGTAGAGCTCCTTGATCGTATTGTGTTTTTTGAAGCGGAAAAGCTGCCCTTGTGCTCAGGGCTTCTTTTAATTAGTATTTAGGGCGATATGTCTAAATACAATGCGTCCTCAATTGAGAAGAAATGGCAGGAAAAATGGGCTAAGTCAAAGCTCTATAAGTTTGATGTAAAGAAGGCGGGGGGCAAGAAATATTACAACTTAGTGATGTTCCCCTATCCGTCTGGGGATAAATTACATATTGGGCATTGGTACAATTTTGCGCCGGCGGACAGTCATGGGCGGCATATGCGAATGAAAGGACATGATGTTTTTGAACCGATGGGATTTGATAGTTTCGGATTGCCCGCGGAGAATTACGCGATCAAGACCGGTGTCCATCCTACGAAAAGTATTAAGAAGAATGTTGGGAAAATGGTTGAGCAATTGAGTCGGATTGGAGCAATGTATGATTGGGATAAAACGCTGGCGACCAGCGATCCTGAATATTACAAATGGACTCAGTGGGTGTTTTTGAAAATGTATGAGAATGGATTGGCGTATAAGAAAAAACAAGCTGTGAATTGGTGTCCGTCGTGTCAGACTGTGCTTGCGAACGAGCAAGTTGAGGATGGCGCGTGCGAGAGATGCAAGAGTGAGGTTGAAAAGAAGGAATTGGAGCAATGGTTTTGGAAAATCACTGATTATGCGGAGAAGTTGTTGAATTATGATGGGTTGGATTGGCCGGAGAAAACTAAATTGATGCAGACTAATTGGATTGGGAAAAGTGAGGGTATGAATTTCAAATGTAAGGTAAAGGGATTTGATTATGAGTTTGATGTTTATGATTCTGTTCCTCAGACGCATATGGCTCAGACTTTTGCGGTGATTGCGGCTGAACATCCGCGTTTACCAGAATTTGTAAAAGGGAAAAAAGAGGAGAGAGCAGTTTTAGATTGTATTAAAAGGATTAAGAAGAAAAAAATGACTAAACGGTTCGATGTGGATGAAGATATGGATGGGGTTTTTACTGGCTGTTATATTGAGGATCCTTATGGGACTGGGGATTTGCCGCTTTGGGTGGCGTCTTTTGCAGTGATGGATTATGGGTCGGGGATCGTGAATTGCAGTGCACACGATGAACGTGATTTTGATTTTGCGAAAAAATATAATATTCATTTGCATCCTGTGATGTTTCCATCTGATAAAAAGGAGACCAAGAAGGTTAAGGATTTGGAATATTGTTATCACCACGCTGACGATGGAGTTTTGGTAGAACCTGAGAAGTTCAAGGGGCGAAAATGGGGTGAAGCGCGGGAAGATATTATCGACTATCTTGAGAAAACTGGCGTTGGAAAGAGGGCTGTGAACTACAAACTAAAAGACTGGCTCATCTCCCGTCAACGATATTGGGGAGCTCCGATTCCGATTGTTTACTGCAAGAAATGTGGAGAGGTGCCAGTGAAGGAGAAAGATTTACCGGTTGAGTTGCCCTTGGATGTGAAGTTTGAGCTACGCGGAGATGGGCAATCGCCTTTGGCTCATAGTCGGAAATTTATGAATGTGTTGTGTCCTCGATGTGGTGGGGCGGCAAAACGTGAAAGCGATACGATGGATACTTTTGTTTGTTCGAGTTGGTATTTCTTGAGATACCCTTCGATGGGGAAGAGTGCGGCGGAAAAGAAGGTTTGGAGCAAGAAGCCGTTTGACCCCGCAATAACGAAAAACATGCTGCCGGTCGATATGTATATCGGCGGGCCGGAGCACGCGTGCATGCATCTGCTGTATGCGCGATTTGTGAATATGGTTTTGCATGACCTTGGGTATGTTGATTTTGCGGAACCTTTTAAGAAGCTTGTGCATCAGGGAATGGTCACGAAGGACGGCGCGAAGATGAGTAAATCGAAAGGGAATGTTGTGAGTCCGGACAGTTTTGTTGAGCAGTATGGAAGTGATGTTTTCAGGATGTATTTGATGTTTATGGGGCCTTTTACACAGGGCGGAGATTGGAATGATAAAGGTATTAAAGGGATCGCCCGGTTTGTGGATAAGTTTTGGGGGATGGTTGATGGGGCTGGGAAAGTTAGCGATAAGGCCGGATTGAGGTCGGTTTTGCATAAAACGATTAAAAAAGTTAGTGGGGATGTGGAGAAGCTTCATTTTAATACGGCGATTAGCTCGTTGATGGAATTTTTGAATGCCGCGGCTATAACCGGTGTTGATGCGCGGACTGCTAAGATTGCCACTCAACTGATTGCGCCGATGGCGCCGCATTTGGCAGAGGAGTGCTGGTCAGTTCTTGGGGAGAAGGGCAGTGTTTTTGACGGAGGTTGGCCTAAGTTCAATCCTGAGTACGTGAAGTCAGATACGGTCACTTACGCTATTCAAGTTAATGGAAAAATGAGAGGGACTGTAGATGTTGCGGCTGATGCAGGGAAGGCTGAGGTTTTGAAGGAGGCTCGTGAAGCTCCGAATGTTGCTAAGCATCTTGCGGAAGGGAAAGTTGTGAAGGAGATTTTTGTCCCCGGGAAGATTGTGGGGTTTGTGGTGAAGTAGAAGTCATTGATAACTACAACACATCCCCTATCCAATCCAGGTCTGACGTTGGCGGGTATGTTGAGAGTTTTTGGTGCACGCCGGTTGAGACTGTTGTTTGGATTGTGATTTCTGGGATTTTATCTGAAGGATAGTCTGCTTTTTCTTCTTCGGACGGTTCGAGCGTCATTACTATTGTTACGTTTGGTTGATATTGCACGTCTTTTTCGGCAAATGCTTTGTATGGGTCTTCGTCGGGCCAGATTATGAATTGCAGGTCTTTTATTGAGCTTCTTAATGGAGAAATTGGCGCGAAAGCCGAGGTCTGGAGACTGAATTGTTTTGTGGGATCGTGCTTGAGGGCGAGCTTGTCATCGTCGTCGAAGGAGACTGTGACTGGGAAGTGGAAGTCTTCGGCCGGAACCGTTGATTCCTTTTTGCAATCTGTGTAGTCGAGCGAGTTTTCACTGCATGTGAAGAGATCTATCGTTCCGTTGTTGTCGAAGTCTGAGCCCTCGAGTTTAAGAGTAGAGATTGCGTAATCGTTTGTTTTTATTTGTTGACTTACGAAGATTGTTTTTGAGCGACCATCACTTGATATTAAGTAAAGTTCGTCTTGGGCCGGGATTTGGGCCGGGGCCGGATCTGGACATACTTTACCGGGAACAAGGTCGTCGCAGAAGGCGGTTGCTTTACCTGGAGCTTGATATGGATTTTTGCCTGTGTTTTTATCAACTGAAAGTGAATAGATTACTCCTTGATCTATGTGGACTCCGAGGTGGGTTGGGTTTGTTCCCACGGCGACCGTGCCGTCATCTTTTAAATAATATCCAGGATCGTAGAATCGGCTACCGTACACTCCCCTATTTATTCCGTAGTATTTGGCGTCTGCAACATTGATACTGTAGTACTCTTCGTAATCGATTGTTCCCGCTCGGATCTCGCGTGAGAGCATTTCCATTATGATTCGTGCGTCTTCGTATAGTGCGTTTGAAAGTTCGGTCTTTCTTTCCGATTGTGAGATATTTATAAAAATTGCCGCCCCAATTGTCGAAACGAGAGCAAATATTGTTGCCGCTATTAGTGCTTCCAGTAATGTGAATCCTAGGCGAGCCCTGCGAGGCGAGCCAGCCGGGTTTTTATTTCTCATAATTAGTGAGGATTGAACTTAATGTATATGTTTTGGCCATGGATTTATTGAACCATTCAACCGTTATTGTAGCCTTTACCCTTTCATGCTCGAATGCAACAAGGTCATCGAGGACATCAGCTTTTTCAAACTCGATCATTCTGTAAAAAACAGGGCCGGGCTGAGGATCCGCCTGGTCTGCATTGCTGTGTGTGTAGTATCCACTTGTGTTGAGGTAGAGTTTGTATTCTTCGTCCGCTGTGTCTTCGCCAACGTCACCTAAGTCAAGCCATGTGTCTTTTTCTTTCAAATATAATTTACCGCTTGGATCGCGCATCATGACATAGCCTTGATCTTGCGCCGCTACGGTGTCCGCCGGGGCACAGTCCGTCGCGTCAATCAGCATCCAGCAGTCTTCTTTTTTTGTTGGAAAAAGTAGCCAGTTTGTGTCCCTGATATTTGTGACTCCTTCAATACCTTCACGCGCGAGGTTTTGGGCAATTAAAAATTCTTTTGAGATCGCTGTTGAACTAAGTACTGAGATCACAACGGTGACTGCGGCTAAGCCTGCAATCACAAGTGCTGTCAGGGCGGCTATTACTTCTATTAATGTTTCTCCTTTGCGGGCGGGTGCGGGCATTTGTTTTTCGTTAAATGTCGTTCAAATCCTGTGAACTTAAGTTTTCCGGATTCCCGGCATCTTCGAATATCACTATAAATTTTTCCCTATCCGGATCGGCCGTGTCTCCTTCATAAATTCTTATGTATGTGTGGCGACCGTCGAAAGCCCCAGGTGGGGAGACGTGATATTCTGCGGTTGTGGGCTCGTAAAATAAATAAAGCTTATCTGTGATTATGTTTGGGTTTCCCTCTGTGTATGTTTCGTAAGTGTAATCAGCGTCAAGCTCGAGAGTTTTGAATACGTAATCGGCATCGTCGAGCTTTTCTTTTTCGCCTTCGTTTGGTTGATCACCGAAAATAACTATTTGGCTATTTTCAATATCTATAAATGCTCCGTACTGATGTGCAACTATCCCTTCTGATTCTGCATCTTCCGGGTCGAGAGGGACTGTTGTGTTGGCAAGTGCGTTATTCCGAGCTTCTCTGATTGTGTTTGAAACTCCTTTTATCTCTCCTCGGAATTTAAACTGAGATTGAGATCTTATAATGCCGGACAATGCCGCGACTGCTAAAACGGCGATAATTACAACTACAACAATTATCTCTAACAATGTAAAACCACCCGCCCGAGGCGGGGGGGCAAAACCTTTTGGCATGAGGGATTTTGGGGCTCGCATGTCTTAGATTATATTATTTCCTTCCCTTAACAACAAGGACGAATTCACCTTTTGGCTTTTTGGCCTCAAAATGCTCGATCGCTCCGGAGATTGGAGCGCGAAAAATTTCTTCGTGTAATTTTGTGATTTCACGGCAGACCGCTATCTCTCTGTCGCCTAGATATTCCTTGAGGTTGTTTAGGGTTTTAAGAATTCTGTGGGGGGCTTCGAAGATCACTAGTGTTCGCGGTTCTTCTGCTATTGATTTGAGGAGGGTTTGGCGTCCTTTTTTGAGGGGAAGGAATCCTAGGTAGAAAAACTTATCCATTGGGAGGCCGCTTGTGACTAAGGCCGCTAGGACACTAGACGCTCCAGGGATGGGTGTTATCTGGATGTTTTCTTCGATTGCGCTTTTTATGAGTGTGTATGCTGGATCGGAGATCCCGGGAGTTCCTGCGTCAGACACTAATGCGACGTCTTTCCCTTCTTTCAATAGGTCTGTAATTTTTTCCAACTTGCTGTGGCCGGAATATGAATGGAAGCTCAAAGTTGGCGTTTTGATTTCGTATTTTTTGAGGAGGATTGATGTGTGGCGGGTATCTTCTGCGGCGATTACGTCAGCTTCTTTTAGCGTACGGATTGCGCGGAGAGTTATGTCTTCGAGATTTCCTATTGGTGTTGAGACTATGTACAACATATTGGCTTGGGTTTTGAAATTCCAGGACCTTTTATATATAAGGGTTTGATTATTTTTTCTTTTTTTAGTGCGCTTATCGGGAGACTTGCAATTGTTTCGCCAAATGTTTTTTTGGGTTGGTCGAGTTGTTCATGTATGAGTTCACCTATTAGGTTTTTGCCTTCTAGTTTTTTTGCGGCTTCGTCGAGTTTGATAAGTTCCGGGGCTGTGTCTGGAGTTTCTTGTACGTATATTTCTCTTTTACCTGCGAAGAGTACAAGAGTGTTGTCCTGATTGCCCTTGTCGGCGGCCACTCTTAAGTATGTAAATGTGTCGATTGCGTAGATTGGAATTTTTTGGAGAAAGGCGATGGTGTTTGCGGCGGCGATCCCCACTCGTAAGCCGGTGAATGAACCCGGGCCTTTGATGACTATTACTTTTTTGAGGTCATCATATTTGAGTTTGTGTTTTTTTATTAGTTCATCGATTGCCGGCATTAGTTTTTCTGCTTCATCGTTTTCGCTTTGCCAAGATTTTTCGCCCAAAACCTTCTCGTCTTTAACAAGAGCTATTGCTGTTTTTTTGGATGCTGTATTGATTGCGATTGTTACCATAAATCTGTTACTTCAGTGTTTGTGTAGTAATAATTGAGAATTTGTTTGTATGTTTTTCCAGCCTCAGCCATCCCTCGTGCACCGCATCCGCTCATCCCCACTCCATGTCCGCTAAGGGTGTTTCCACTACAGTATGAATCGTTGACTTGGACCAAGTATGGGGCGTTCCAGTTCCAAACTTCAAGCGCACTGCGCGTTTTGCCATCGCTGGAACTGAAGTATGGGGTTTTTATTAATTGCCCTTGGTATGTTACGACTTGTCCTTCTGTAGCTTCTACTGCTTTGGCAATGTTTGGTGCGCGGGATTCGTAGCCGTAGCCGAGGTATTTTTGGCAATATGCGGGATCGTCGTTTAGATGGTATGGCTTGCCGGGAAATTTTTCGGCGTAGTGCATGTAGAATTTTGCATATGATCTTGCCGCGACCATTATTGCTTTAATTTTTTCGTATTTTTCTGAGTTTGGTTCTTCTGCTAGGCCCTTGAGGTAGTCTTCGAGCGGCAATTCGTTGATGACTGCATATTCATTGTCGACCATGCGGAGTTCGATTGCTCCGCGGAATAAGTTGTCGTTGTATGAAGCATTCCATGATGGGCGCCGTTCGAAGTTTGTTACTTCGAGCACTCCACCATCTGAGGCTCTGACTTGGAACGGTTTTGCGTCGAGTGATACTGTGCTGGACGAAGAAACTTTTGCTTTGTATTTGAGCCCAATCCTACCGAGAGCGACTGTTCCGCCCGCGTTGATGGTTGATAGTTTTTTACCGTTACTGTCGTATAGATAAAAAGTTTTTGTACTTGTTATTGTTGGAGCTTCGTTGAAATTTATGCGAACTCTTACATCCCCTCCTTCGTCTTGAGTTAGTTCTTTTTGGGTTATGGTCGTGCTTCCTGCGTCGTATGCGTACGTTTCGCTTTTGGAATTATTGATTTGTTTTTTTATACTAACTGATTTTTCAATGTCGTAGTAGATTGCTATTTTTTTGTCGGTGAAACGTTTGCCTTTGAATTTTGGAATCAATGAAAGTGATTGATTAGTTGTTGTTGCTGAGTTTTTACCCACTGTCACTTTCACATCTATTTCGACGGTTTCGCCGGGTTTGATTGTGCTTTTGGAGAACGTGACATTGTCCACGGTGAGTGCTTTGTTTTTGAGGTAGCTTAATTTTATGTCGCTACTTTTCCATGTTGACGATCCTACGTTTCGAAGTTTTGCCCATACGATGTATGATTTGTCAGTTTTGAATGAAAGATCTTTGCTCATGCTTACAACTTCCGCCGCGTTGCCGTCTTTTTGTACAAGGAATTCGTATTTGAGGTCTGTGTTTGATTCCAATTCTCCTTCTCCTTTGAGTATTGGCTCTAATTTTCCTTTGTAGTAGCCGGATGTGTCCGGAGCTTTGATTGTGATACTAAATGTGGCGGTTTTCCCATTGGGAACGCTATCTTCCTCTATATCATAAAATGTCCAATCTTCTTTTTTTAGGTAGACTTTATTCTTTCCTCTTTGTTTCCATGTGATGTTGCCTGTATTTTTGAGTTTGATCGTGACCTTGGCTTCCTCTCCTTTCTTCATTATTTCCGGTGGTGGATCAAAGTCGAGGACTTTGTATGTGTATATAGGGGGGTTCACTTTGACTGGAAGAACTTTGTAGCCGACGATTTTCGACTTGCCGTTCGCGACCGGGGCAAGATCCAGGTAGATGAGTCTGGCGAGTTTTTTGGATTGTATTTTGAATTTGAATGTTGCCATTTCGCCTGGATCGACTTTTGATTCTTGCATTTCTGCGAGACGGATGCCGTCTTTGTTGGGATAGCCGACTACTTGTGTGTGCGTTTCGTTTTTGTTGACGACTAAGTAAGTATTTTCGTCCCATGAAGTTTTTCCTGTATTTTCCAATTTTATAGTTATGTTTTTGGTTTCGTCCGGTTCCATTTCAACGTAGTAGATGTTTGATCTATCTATAAAGTCGTAGTCTTTGATAAATTTTGGCTTATCCTCTTCAATCATGCTTTTTGCCATGTTTGCTATGAGGGGGAGTTTTTCGTACAGGTAGTCACCGGGGCAATCTGTATTCATTACATCGCGGTGGCCTATCACATTTGGGCGGACTTCTCCGCGGAATGGACCGTATCCTTCTGGGTTTATATCGTGAATTTTGGCCTTGATTGAAATTAGACGAGCAATGGATTCTACAACTGCGTCAGGGACATCGTCGTCGTCATAGCTTCCCAATACTGCGATCCCGATCGAGCCAACGTTCCCAGGCCCTGAATGGCCAGCTACTACTCCCTCTCCTCCTTGGCGTCCTTCATATACTTTCCCTTTTGGGTCGATGATGTAGTTGTATCCTATATCTCCCCATCCGCGACTGACTGCGTGGTAATAGTAGATGTTGCGGATCGCTTTTTTGGGGTTGTCGAGATTTTTTGTTGTTTCGGTATGGTGGATAATAAATTTCGTCATTTCTTCCGGATATTCGAGTGGCCATTTGTATTGGCGCCCTTGTCCGTCGTGGGTTTGGGTTCTTTCTATTTTTAGTTCGTCTGCGTATTCTTCCTTGAAGGCATCGCCTAGCTGTATTAAATCCGGGGCTTCTGTGTTTTCTTTCAAATAGAGATATGTCTCTTCTGCTCCCCAATTGTCGCGGGAGATCACATCTTTTCCGTTTTCGAAAACTGCGGCGTGCGCGGTAGAGAGCACCATCGATATCGCGAGTGACCCTAAAATTATGGCGAATACTTTTTTCATTGCCGGGCCATTATACTCTTAATTTTGTTTCATTCAATTCGAGAAACTATTGACATCCCCATCCTTTCTTCCTATAGTACCACCGCTTTAAATAGATCTTTTTTTTCGATTGAACATTTCCGCATTAAAAATAGTGTATGCAGGTCTCATATAACCTGAAGTATCGTAAGTCGAATTTTTCGAACCGAGTTCTTATTGAGAAGGAAGGAGAGATAGTCATTTATGACAAGGGTCTCCGTCTCAAAGGAAAAGGTGCTGGTGATAAAGGTGAATTTATCAGCTTTTCTGATGTAAAAGAATTTTATTATAAAGGCGATAAGCTTTTCTTTATTACTTTTGCAAAGGCGAAATATACGCTGAGTAATGCAGGGACTGTTTTTGAAGAGTTTTTGCACGCGATTTATAAGGCGCGGAATGAATTTCTGATTGATGCTCTTTTTATGAAGCAAGGTAGGTTGAAGTACGAATTTGATGGCCACTTTGAGCGTTTTAGTAAATTTAGTAAACCTATCAATAAAGGACGTGGCAAATTGCGATTATATGAAGGAAGTTTGGTTATTGTTCCTCTGGATCAGGATGCTTTTGGACTGAATTTTAATTTTGTGAATTTTCATGAGTTTGATGAGGATGAGTACATGCTAAAGATTACGATGGATGATGGAGTTTCTGTGATTATTTCTCAAGTTGGGAATGATTTTGAAGTTTTCCAAGAGGATTTCAATAATCTTGTTGGAGGAATGTACGAGAGAATTGTTAATGAAGATTTGAAAGAAGTTTTTTATGATTTTGATGCCGGGACTTTGTTGAAACTTGCGTATAAGGTTCGTGGGGGGAAGTCTGCGAGCTTGAAAGATGTGGAAAAGATGGATAAAGAGTTGGCGGAAAGGGTTGATGAATTTTTCTTTGATGATGAGGTTTTGCGCGAGAAGTGCGAGGTCTTGGAGGAATTGACCGATGACTACAGCAAGTATTATGGCGTTGCAAAAGATCCTGTTACTAAGGAAGGTACTGTGCGATGGTTGATGTATGCGATCCCTGAATATAATGTTGTAAGTTTTAGTATTTTGCCGAGATGGACTGATGAATCTGCTCGAGAGGCCGAGGCTGGGGCTGAGGCGGTGGCCGGGAAATCTCACGACACTTATTTCTTCAAAATTATAATGGAGAAAGGTCTCCCTTCTGAGAAAGTGGGAGATAAGGTTCTTGAGATTGAACAGACTCTTGTGAATCTGCATTTTGCCAAAGATCCTTGTTACAAGGATAAACGTGATCTTAAAAATTCTCCTTATAAATATGCTATTCGTAAGCTCCCGTTTTTGAGGATTTTGAGAAAATCTTTTGTGGGGAAAGCGGCGGCGGCTGATCTAAAAGAATGGCAGAGACAAGCGGAAGAAGTGATGGAAAAGGCTAAAATAAAAAACTAGACTTTTGGTCAGGGCGACGCTATACTCCTGGCGACTTAATTCAAATTTTAACCTTTATTGAGATGGCACAACATTTTACTGATGAGAACTTCGATGAAGAAGTCCTAAGGGCGGGAAAGCCTGTTTTAGTTGATTTCTATGCTGAATGGTGTGGGCCTTGCAAAATGATGGCTCCTGTTATTGATGAACTTGCTGAAGAAATGAAAGATAGCTGGATAGTGGGAAAACTGAATGTTGATGAAGCGCCAAATACTGCTGGCAAGTATGGTGTTCAGAGTATTCCTACATTGATTGTATTTAAAAAAGGCGAAGAAGTTGATCGATTGGTTGGGTTCAAGAGTAAGGAAGATTTGAAGGCTAAGATGGTGTAGATTCTTCTCTGTCTATGGGAACTAGTATTTTCTGGGTTTTGAGGCGGATGTATGCAATCAACATATTTGTTAGTTCATAGCCAAAATAATTCAGGAGGGATAGTCTCGGGCCTTTTACTTGTCCCGCATCTATCTCATCCATTTGCCTGAGATGACGTGGATCGCGAATATTAACATGTCCTTGTTCTATCTTTTCTTTAATCTTTTTTTTGTCGCGTTCTCCCAAAAGAAACATTGATCCCGGGCCTACTAAGCCTAGTATAAACAAAATCATGCTAACTGTTTGGCTTATGTCACATTGATAATCCTGTTTTGAAATAGTAGAGAAAATTTCAAAAATTGCAGACATTGTTATGACGGATATGCTTGTCAGTAAATCCTCTTTTGTCGGTCTCAATAAATTTTCTTTCGCTATTTTTAGCAATTCTTCTCTTATCCCATTATCCAATGTAGTTATCCAGGCCTTGGCATCTCTTAAACTCCCTTCAGGTTCATTGATAATGTCATCTGTAATCCTTTTTGTATTCAGGCGTACTATAGCCTGAATAAAATTGAAAGCCTTGTATCGCTCTGTATCGAAATTGTTTTCATGTCTGTGTTCCGTTTTTTTTTGTGTCCCTATCCCCGTCGCACTACCATCCTGATTTATTCCTGTTATCGAATATTCAGTCCGTGCATCATCTCCGCTCTCTGTGAATATTCCTAAGCTTAATATCCCGGCGGCACGCATTGTTTTGAGCAAAGCTTCTGCTCTTATACCTATAGTTCCTCTATCTACATATGATGGCGTCTTTATATCTAATGATATCTCTGGGAGTTTTGGCGCCACTATTACATTCTTTCTGTAACATGAAAGCGGGCGTTCCATTTCCAACTCATCTATAGGGACGATGATTTCTCTTAATTTTTCTTCAGGTGGATTCATTGTTGGTTGATCTAAAAAGGGAGTGATTTTACCCATTCCCCCCTTTTTTGTCAATCGATCACTTCGCCTTCTTCGCTTCCGCGAATGCGAGTTCGTCGACTTTGTTGTTGTACTTGTCTTCGTGGTGGGCTTTTACCCAATTCCACCTGATATTGAGCCATGCGGTGAGGCGTTCAATTTCGGCCCAGAGGTCTTGATTCTTTTTCTTTTTCCATCCGGAGCTTAGGGTTTGGACGATGAGATTAGAATCGATGAAGAAGTTTATTTGGAGATTTGGAAGGTCTTTTGGGGCTGTGTTTTCGTGGATATATTCGAGGGCGCGAATTACTGCCATCATTTCCATGCGATTGTTGGTCGTGTCTTTTTCGCGGCCTGAATTGCCGGAAATTGCGTTTTCTTTTCCATTTTCAATAATAATCGCCGCCCAACCACCAGGCCCCGGATTCCCGAGACAACTTCCGTCTGTGTATACAATTATTTCGTTCATAATTGTTTTTGTTGTAACATAAGACACGTGAAAATCCAAATCATACATGTAGGAAAAACCAAGGATCGTTATGCTGAACAAAGTGTCGAAGAGTTTGTGAAAAGGATCAGTCAGTTTGGAAAAGTTGAAATCAACACTTTGAAGGCTGGTGGCGGAGCGAGTATGCCGCGAGATAAGGTAATCGCTGATGAAGGGCTCCGAATTGCTCACTGCATTCCTAAGGATGCATTTGTGATAGTGCTTGATGAAAAGGGTAAGCAGATGAGTTCGGTCGAGTTTTCTCAAGTTCTTGGGCGTGCGAAGGATAAGGGGCAAACTCTGGTTTTTGTAATTGGCGGAGCTTTTGGATTGGCTCCCGACTTGAAGGGCTCGGCGGATTTGGTACTTTCGTTGTCAAAGATGACATTTACTCATCAAATGATTCGGCCTTTTTTGCTAGAGCAAATTTATCGAGGATTTTGCATTCTGAACGGTAAAGAGTATCATTATTAAAGTTTTTTAACCCTAAAACTATGAAAAAGATCCTTTCAGTATTGGGAGTTGTTATTTTGGCTGGAGTTTTTACTTTTGCGTTGAGCGGTTGTGAAAAAGATTTTGATTGGCCTTGGGAAGATTCGGGATGGGAAGATTCGGGAGAGGAAGATGTCGACGATGATGAAGATGTTGATGTGGATGAGGAGGAAGATCATGCCGAGAAACCTGATGGTTCCATAACTTTTAATGACGAGCCTGAGTTGGCTGATTATGCTGAATTGTTTGTCGGTGACAAGCTGGAAGTGATGAATAAATATTATGGAGATGGATATTTTGCTATAGATGAATGGAGCACTCCCGGGACTTATTCGCTTGGAGTTTTCAATGAAGGCGAGTACGACGGGCAGACATTGTACTTGGTTGATTTACCATGTCCCGGACCTTGTTTTGGGCCTCCTTTTTATAGATTCGTTGTAAATGGTGACGGGACTTGGACTGCATTTAGTAGATATTCGGATACTTGGGATCAGTGGTATGTTGAAAATGCGGGGAATTTATTTGATCACTGGGATAATGCGATTATTGATCAACTTGAGTATCCTGATGTTTTGACTGATGTTGAGACTGGGACGGTTTTTGAGAAATCAGATGCTGATGATAATAGTTTTGTGAGTGAACTTTCAAAATATAAGATTTTTAAAGATGAAGAAATCGGTCCTGTGTACATAGATCGTGGTAGTGAATGTACTGTGGCAGTTCTTCCTGATGGAACTGCACAATATTACGACATGGTGATTGATTTTTCGACCGGGCAAAACAATTATGATGATCCTGAAATTCAATATACCGGCGGGACTTCCGGTGAGATATTTGATGTGACTTGGGATGATGGAAGTGAGAAGGACGGATACTACGCTTATAAAGGCCCTTATTTTTCTAGTAATTGTTTCAAGGTGAAGATCGACGAGTATTCTGTGGATATGAGCGCCCTCGAGCAAACCGGGACAACTGGAAATGGAGATCCTGTCTATACTTTCAAAAATTCAGAATATCCGGATTTGAAGGACGCGTACGAAATGGCGTTTCCTCCGTATATGGATGAGGGTGAAGATAAATTAAGCTATGAGGAGTTTTTGGCGAAGAGACCTTTATTTTTCTGGAAGGATTCGTATGAGAGGTTGATTGAGTTCTCTCGCGCTGAATTCCAGCCTCCGGCTGAAATGGGGAAACCTGTGATTTATTTGTATCCTGAGGAGTCGCAGGTTGTTCATGTTGAAGTTGAACCTACTAATGGAATTTCTGTAAGTGATCCTGAATATGGACGTGATGGATGGACTGTTTTGGCTCGGCCGAATGGAAAACTTTTAAATTTTGCTGATCGTGAAGTTTACCCTTATTTGTTTTGGGAAGGATTGAGTTTGGATTATGAAATGCCTGAGGAGGGATTCGTCGTTGCTCACAGAGAGGTGCGTTCGTTCCTTTTGGAGAAGCTTAAGGTTTTGGGATTGAATGATGTGGAGACTGCAGATTTTATGGAGTTTTGGTATCCTAAATTTAATTCAGCTCCTTATTATTTTGTGACATTCATGCCTCAGGAAGATTTTGAGGAAATTGCACCACTGAGTGTGCGACCTGAACCTGATACTGTGATTCGTGTTTATATGGATTTTGTGCCGTTGAGACGGCCTGTTGATGTCGAAGAGCCTGTTTTGGGCGCGCCTGAGCGTGAAGGATTCACGGTAATTGAATGGGGCGGAGCATTGCATAAAAATTACTAAGTATGAGTAGACTATCGATTGTTTTTGGTGTCCTTGCTGCCGCGATTTTGCTTGTTTATTACAGTCCGCAGGATTTGATGCAGGCATCAATTGAGAATATTGAAATTGCAGAGTCTGAGGAAATTTTGAAGGAGATTTTGGCGGATCCGGCTGAAGCTGAGACTGAACCGGTTGGAGAGCCTGTTGTTGCGCCTGCTGAGCCGGAGCCGGCCTCGTCACGTACTTATTTCAATTCGTATATGTCATCGAAACGGATTTTCGAAAAGGCTTATGGGAAGGTTTATGATGCTGGGGATGTAGATCCTTTGGATAATGATTCTTATGCGGGGATACTCCCCCACCACTTAATGTTCCCTGAATATATAGCTGAGTATTTTGAAAAATTGGCTGAGACGCAACACATTGATACTTTTGTTGTGATCGGCCCCAATCATTTTGATCGGGGAAAGAAGTCCATCGCCGTTTCTGAGTATGGATACACTACACCGTATGGGCATCTTGAGCCTGATTCCCAGATGATCGATTACTTGTTGGATGGATCGTATCTGGGGTGGGATGTTAGCGCTTTTGATCAGGAACATTCTGTGAGTTCGTTGGTTCCTTTCATTAAAAAAAGTTTCCCAAATGCGGAGATTGTGCCTATTACTTTAAAATTACGAACTTCCCAGTCGAGCCTTGATGAATTAGTTGAGGATTTGGTTGAGCTTTCGGGGCCCGGAGTTTTCGTTTTGGGAAGTATTGATTTTTCTCACATGATGAATTGGTATGTTGCGCAGTTTCATGATGAACTTTCGCGTACTGTGATTGAGACTCTTGATTTTGATGCAATCGATGAAGTGGAAATCGATTCCCCACCGACGCTTTATACTGTGATGAAATATGCCTCTGAGATTGGCGCGGAGGACGTTGAGATCGTGAACCATTCCAATAGTGCTGAGAAGTTGAATGGAGAGGATTATATTAATGAGACTACTAGTCATTTTTATATTGCTTTTGGGGATGGAGATGTAGAGGTTGAGCGTGATGTTACGATCATGGCTCTTGGGGATATGATGATGGGACGATATGTTCGTATGTTGATGGAGCTTGAGAATGACAATGAATATGCTTTTCAGAAGATTCGCGGGGATGAGGATAGATTTTTCCAGGGTGCGGATATGTTTTTTGGGAATTTGGAAGGACCTATCAAAGGTGAAGGGTACAAGAGTGGGACATCTGTGATCTTTGGTTTCCATGAGGATACTGCCTCCCTTTTGGCGAAGATGGGGTTTGATCTTCTTTCAATCGCGAACAACCATATTTTGAATCAGGGATGGGAGGGGTTTGACTCTACTCTTGGAGCTTTGTCGGAGGTAGGGGTTGGAGCTTGCGGACATCCGACTGAGGTTACTCCTTACAATAGTGTTGTTTATCGATCATATGGAGATCGGGAGGTGGCGTTTTTCTGTTTTGAGGATGTGAGTAATCGGCTTGATCTTGATGCCGCGGTTGAGTTGATTTCGTCGGTTTCTCCTGAGGTTGATTTCTCTGTTGTTTCTATACATTGGGGCTTTGAATATGTTCACACCCCGAGCAATTCACGCCAAGTTGTGCCGGCGCATAAGTTTGTCGATGCAGGAGCTGACTTGATAATCGGGCATCATCCGCATGTTGTACAGACCTTTGAGATTTATAATGGGGCGCCGATTTTTTATTCGCTTGGAAATTTTATTTTTGATCAATATTGGTCGTATGATACGGAGGAACAGCTTGGGGTTGGTGTTGTTTTGGGAGGGTCGGAGGCCGATGATGGGGAGCTCGGCGTCGAGCGGTTCTATCTATTCCCTATGCACAGTGAAAGAAGTCAGCCGTATTTGATGGATCATGATGAGAGACAAAAATTCTATGATAGATTGGTTGGTTGGGGGAAATATGACGAGGAAATGGCCGAAATGATTAGAGGTGGAGTTGTTGAGATTAAGTGATCTACGGGAAAGTTACACGAGAAAGTTACGTATCTTTTTTTACAGGTTTGGGTTAACAGGTTAGGCCAGACTTACGTATCTTTTCCGGGGCTTCCTCCTACCAGTCCCTGGAAAAATCTCTCCAAACATGGTATAATGTACTTGTCAGAACCAGAACGAATAGAACGAAAATTATAAAAATAAATACAAATATGCTTAAAATTCAATTTTGCGGAGCGGCTAAGGAGGTTACTGGATCAAAACACCTGATTGAGTTTAATGGAAAAAAGATTCTGCTTGATTGTGGAATGTTCCAAGGACGACGTAAGGAAGCCGCAGAGAAGAACTCTCAGTTTCCGTTCGACCCAAAGGAATTGGATGCGGTTTTGCTTTCGCATGCACACATTGATCATAGTGGAAATTTGCCGTTGTTAGCAAAGAACGGCTATGAAGGGCCGATTTATTCGACTCACGCGACGCGTGATCTTTGTAATTATATGTTGATGGATAGCGCGTATATCCAAGAGCGTGAGGCGGAATATCTGCGCAAGAAAAAGAAGAAAGTTGTAGAGTCTTTATATGATTCAGAGGACGCTGAGAAGGCTTTGGCATTGTTTCATGGCGTTGGATATGAACATAGTTTTGTTGTAACTGAGGGAGTTGTCGCGTGTTTTTATGATGCGGGACATATTTTGGGATCGGCGTTAATCCATTTGATTTTTTATGATGAGAAAACTAAAAAGCGACTTACTGTCGCTTTCACGGGGGATCTTGGAAGGAAAGGACTTCCAATTTTGCGTGATCCTCAATTGATTCAAAAAACCGATATTTTGATAACTGAATCTACATATGGAGATCGTTTGCACGATGCGTTGGATACTATTGAAGATGAGTTAGCGGACATTGTTAATGGAGTTTGCAAGAAAGGCGGGAAATTGATTATCCCTGCATTTTCTTTGGAAAGGACACAGGAGGTTGTTTATCATCTTAATTTACTGGCGAAGGATGGGAAAATTCCGCAAATCCCTATCTATGTAGATAGTCCCCTGTCCGGGAACGTGACTGAGGTTTTCCGAAGTCACCCTGAATGTTTTGATAAAGAAGTTTATAGCGAATTTTTGGATAATGATAAAAATCCTTTTGGGTTTGAATCATTAAAATATACGAGAAGTGTTGAGGAATCGAAATCGTTGAATGATAAGCCCGGACCTATGATTATTATTTCTGCGTCAGGGATGTGCGAGCATGGTCGAATTTTGCATCACCTGAAAAACAACATTGCTGATCACCGGAATTCAGTTTTGATAGTTGGATATCAGGGAGGGCATACGCTTGGAAGAAGGCTTCAGGACGGGGTAAAGGATGTGAAGATTTTCGGAGATTCTTACCGTGTGAGAGCTGATATTTTTACAATCGATGCGTTTTCTGCGCATGCTGATAGAAGTGATTTGATTGATTATATCCATAAAGTTGAAGGTGTTAAAAAATTGTTTTTGGTGCACGGGGAAGAAGACCAGCAACTTAAATTAGAAGCTGCGTTGGAGGAAAACGGACATAAGGATATTTATATTCCTGAACATGAAGAGATCGTGGAGATCGATTTCTAGTGTCTAGTAGTCCATTATCTGTTCTGCAGCTGGAGCGATCCATTTTGAATTGTTCCCGTCGTTTGTCCATGACCATCCTTCCGGGGTTCCATCTTTTTGTTCATCTGCGGCTCCGTAATACCAGCCTTGAGAAAGCTCCTCTTCTGTTACTGTCGTTGCACATGCGGTGAGGACGAGGCTTGCCAATATGATTGTGAGGGTGAGGATTTTTTTCATGATGTTTTTTAAAGACGCCTTTTAGTTTAGCATTTTGAGGTGAAATTTGCTATATTCTTGGTCGCTAACCGGTCTTTCATGAGCAAAAAATCACCAAAAGTTATTGTTGCTATGTCGGGAGGAGTTGATTCCTCTCTGTCTGCCGTGTTGTTGAAAAAAAAGGGGTATGATGTTGTTGGAGTTACAATGAAGTTGGTTGAAGGAAGTCGATGTTGCGATGTTGAGGCGGTAGGACATGCCGCCGAGGTGTGTAAACGCTATGATATTGAACACCATGTCATCGATGTTTCACAGGAGTTCGATAGGGTTGTGGTCAACTACTTTATAAGTGAGCTTGCCGCGGCACGCACGCCGAATCCTTGTGTTTTTTGTAATAGATTTTTGAAGTTTGAGCAGTTGTTCAAAATTGCTCGTAAGCTTGGAGCTGATAAAATTGCGACTGGGCATTATGCTCGTGTGCGCAAAGGACGTGATGGAGAATGGTCTCTTTTGAAGGGAAAGGACGGCGAAAAAGATCAGTCTTATTACCTGTGTTTCTTGAAGGAAGAGTGGTTGTCTCAGATTCTGTTCCCTGTTGGAGGATATGTTAAATCGGAGATTTATAATCTTGCTCGTAAGGAGGGACTGGATTTTTTGGTTCAGAAAAAACAGAGTCAGGATTTGTGTTTTGTGGATGATAAATTGCGCAGGTCATTTATTGAAAAACGTTTGGACAATAGACCTGGGGAGATTGTTGATTTGGAAGGCTGTGTTTTGGGTGAGCATGATGGGGTTCATCATTATACGATTGGCCAGAGGAAAGGTCTGCAAGTGTCGGGAGGGGCTGGGCCGTATTATGTTGTTGGATTTGATGTTCGACGTGGACATGTAATTGTGAGTAGCGATTCTGAGTCCGATGAACTTTATAGGTCTGTTGTTGATCTAAGACATGTGAATTTTGTTTCGGGCCAACCGTCTGAGGATTTGAAAGTGATGGCAAAGATTCGTTATCAACAGAAATTGTCGCGTGCGATTTTGAAGATTGGGACAAAGGGGGCTCATAGTGCGCAGACAGTACATCTCGATTTCACTAAGCCTCAAAGGGCTGTAACTAAGGGCCAAATTGCTGTATTTTACCAGGGCGAAAAATGTCTTGGAGGAGGAATCATTAAATAAAATCTATCATGGGTGAAAATCCGATGGCCGACACTGATCTGGCTGGAAAAATAGAGACACTGAAAAAAGAGCGGAATGCTGTTGTTTTGGCTCATAATTATCAAGTTGGAGAAGTTCAAGATGTTGCTGATTATGTGGGGGATTCGTTGGGACTGAGCCGGCAGGCGGCGGAGACAGATGCTGATGTGATTGTTTTTTGTGGAGTTTATTTCATGGCGGAAACTGCGAAGATTTTGTCGCCTGAGAAGACTGTATTGATTCCTGATCCAGATGCTCGGTGCAACATGGCGGCAATGATTGATGTTGATGGGTTGAGGGCGTTGAAGGCCAAGCATCCCAACGCCGCTGTAGTTTGTTATGTAAATACAACTGCGGATATAAAAGCTGAGAGTGATGCGTGTTGTACGTCTGCGAACGCCGCTGATGTTGTGGAGAGGATGGATTCGGAGGAGATTATTTTTGTGCCAGATAAGTATTTGGCCGCGCATGTAGAAAAACAACTTCGGGATAGGGGTGTACATAAAAAGATTATTCCTTGGCATGGATTTTGCCCTACACATCTAAAAATTATTCCAAATTATATTCGCGCTCTGCGCGAGGAAAACCCTGGTGCGCGTATTATCACTCATCCGGAATGCACGCCTGATGCGAATGCTCTTTCTGATGCTGTTTTATCTACTTCAAAGATGAGTGAATTTGCAAAAACAGATGACGCTGAGAAATTTATAGTTGGCACAGAAATTGGCATGTTACATAGATTAAAAAAAGACAATCCCGACAAAGAATTTCTACCTGCGACCGAACTTGCGATTTGTCCAAATATGAAAATGATTACTCTTCATAAAGTTTATGAATCTCTACGTGATATGAAGCATGAAGTTGAAGTGGAAGATGAGATTGCAAAAAAAGCCCTCAAAGCTATAAATGAGATGATGCTTTAGTGATGTGCTGTTGTTGCGATCTTGAGGAAGATCAGAGTCAAGAACGCGAATACAAGCGCCTGTATGAAGCCCACAAAGATTTCAAGGCCATAGAATGGCATTGGGGCGATAAATGGCACTAAGAACGTGATAACGAGCAGAAGAACCTCTCCTGCGAAGATATTCCCGAATAGACGGAATGTGAATGAGATCATTTTTGAGAATTCTGACATCAGCTCGAGGATCCCGACGAAACTTCCAATTGGGTCTTTGAATGGATTTATGAAAAATTTACCTCCGTATCCTTTTAGTCCTAGCATTGAAAAGCCGAAGATTTGGCATGCAATGACTGAGATTGCCGCGAGGGCGAATGTCATGTTTACGTCGGCAAATGTTGACCTTAATATTGGCACCAATACTTCATGTCCGTTATGGACTTCCCATAGCCCTATGCTTCCAAATCCAGGGAGCAGGCCCATCCAGTTTGAAACCAATACGAAAAAGAATATAGTTGCTACAAGTGGGAAGAATTTGCGAGTTTTTTTCTCGTCCCCCACTATCCCGACGAAGAAGTCGAACATCCCTCCAATCAACGTTTCAACAAGGTTTTGGAATCCGTTTGGTACGAGTGCGTATTTTTTGCGTTTTAGGATAAGTCCGATTACCAAGAATACGAGCAATGTCATTAATGCAGTAATGATTGTGTTTCTTACTTCAAAACTTCCGATGTGGAATATTGTTTCCGATGCTAATGTTGGGGGGATAAAGTTTGCCATAATTATTTCTTTTTAGGCGGTGGTGTGATTAGGTCTTTAGTTTTTAGGTAAACGATTGTGAGTGATGATGTCATTGCTAGGAAGAATCCTATGAGAACAAATATTGGGAAACTGTCTAAGTATTTATCCAGGAGCACTCCGCCAACTCCAAACAGTAATATGGGGGTGACGATCATGTATCCGAGGCTCAGTGCCAAGCTGTATGCTGACCAAGTTTTGTCGTCTGTCTTTTTCATTAGTTGCTTTGAATTCTTACTTTTGATCCTCTTCTTCGTTTTCTTACTATTTTAATTCGTGAAAGCGAACGTTCTAATTCTGCCATTGCTTCTGTGTATCCTTCTTCTCCATCTCTCTTCTTCTCCATTAATTCTTTTGCAGCTTTGTGTGCCGCTTCTGCTCTTTCTGCATCAATTTCTTCTGCGTGTTCTGCGGCGTCTGTTAATATTGTTATTGTTTCTCCATCTACTTCAGCTACACCTCTTGTCACTGAAAAGAAATCTTCTTTTCCCCCTTCTCGTATCTTCAATTCGCCAGGTTTCATCCCTGCCAAAATTGGGATGTGTGCCGGCAATACTGTTATCTCTCCTTCGACGGTGGGAATAGAGACTGACTCAACTTCCTTGTCGAGAAGGATCTTGTCCGGTGTTACGATTTTTAGATGTATTTTTTTCATTATTCTTTTTTATCTGCTTTCTTTTCTACTTCGTCGATTCCTCCCTTCATGTAGAATTCGTTTTCGTCGACGTCATCCCATTTACCTTCCAGGATTTCTCCGAATCCTCGGACAGTTTCTTTCAATGAAACGTATTTACCGGGGGTACCTGTAAATACCTCAGCTACGAAGAATGGTTGAGAGAGGAATTTTTGCACTTTTCTTGCACGACGAACCGTGAGCTTGTCTTCTTCAGAAAGTTCTTCCATACCTAGAATCGCGATAATGTCTTGGAGATCTTTGTATCTCTGAAGCATTTGTTGAACGCCACGAGCAACCTTGTAGTGTTCTTCTCCTACGATATTTGGATCGAGGATTGTAGATGTAGAATCAAGAGGATCAACCGCTGGGTAGATACCAAGCTCAGTTAATGCTCTTGAAAGTACTACAGTTGAGTCCAAGTGCCCGAATGTTGTGGCTGGTGCCGGATCAGTAAGGTCGTCCGCCGGTACGTATACCGCTTGGATTGATGTAATTGAACCTTTCTTTGTAGATGTAATTCTTTCTTGTAGCGCACCCATCTCTGTCGCTAGATTTGGTTGGTAACCAACCGCTGAAGGAATACGTCCGAGAAGCGCTGACACCTCAGAACCTGCTTGTGAGAATCTGAAGATGTTATCAACAAAGAGAAGTACATCTTGTCCTTCTTCATCACGGAAGTATTCAGCCATTGTAACTCCTGTTAGCCCGACACGAAGACGTACTCCAGGGGGCTCATTCATCTGTCCGAACACGAGTGCTGTTTTCTCAAGTACTCCTGAGTCTTTCATCTCGTAATATAGATCGTTTCCTTCACGTGAACGTTCACCTACTCCGGCGAATACTGAATATCCACCGTGCTCTTGTGCGATGTTTCGGATAAGCTCCATGATAATAACTGTCTTACCTACTCCCGCACCTCCGAATAGACCTACTTTTCCACCTTTGATAATTGGGCAGATCAAGTCGATTACTTTTACACCGGTTTCTAAGATTTCGATTTCTGTTGATTGGTCTTCGAATTTTGGCGCCGGTCTGTGGATCGGGTAAGTTTTTTTCGATTTTGTCTGTGGTTTGTCATCTAGAGGAGTTCCAAGTGTGTCGACCATTCTTCCAAGTGTCTCTGGCCCTACCGGCACTGAGATTGGAGCTTCTGTATTCTTCACGTCTTCATTTCTCTTCAATCCGTCTGTTGATCCCATCGCTACAGTTCTTACTTCGTTTCCACCCAAGTGCTGTTGTACTTCGAGCACTAAAGTTTCGTCTCCAATTTTTACTTCTAGAGCATCGTAGATTTTTGGCATATCTTCTCCTTGGAAGCTACAATCCACGACTGCTCCGATAATTTGTGATATTTTTCCAGCCATATTTTTTTAGGTTATTTTTTATTGTATTACCGCACAACTAGATGAGATCTCAGCGATTTCCGCTGTGATCGATGCTTGCCGTGCTTGGTTGTATGTTAAGACTAAGTCGTCTAGTAGATCATCCGCCGCTCCGGTTGCGTTTTGCATCGCCACCATTCGCGCACTGTGTTCTGAAGCAGTTGTTTCAAGAACTGCTTGATAGAGTTGCATTTCTGTTAATTGTGGAACGATATTATCTATAATATATTCTGGGGATGGTTCGAGTTTGTAGTCTATTTCTTTTTCTGTCGGTTTAACTACTTGTGAAAATTTTGACCCAAGTTCTTCCAACATCTCTTCGAAAACATCGAGTGAAAATGGAAGAAGTGTTTTGGCTACAGGGTTTTGAACTAGTGTTGATACGAAATCTGAAAATATCACTACAACTTTGTCGTACTTCTCTGTTTCGAACCCTTTCAAAGCCTCTTTGCTCACTGGGAAAATATCTGTGAATGTTGGGTTGTTTGTGTATGCAGGGTATACAAATTCCACATCTTTCCCAGTTCTGTGCAGGAATTCTGCTCCTTTTTTCCCTGAAGCTACATAGTGAATTTTTGCTTTTGGATGTTCTTCCTCAAGTTTTTTTATTGTCTGTGTAGTTTTTTTGTATAGGTTTGTATTCAACCCTCCGCAAAGTCCTTTATCTGTTGTAAAGAGAACGAGAAGTATGTTTTCAACTTCTCTTTTCTGGAAAAATTTGTGAAGGTTTTGATGTTTTTTTGAAAGCTTTGCAAGAATGTTTAAAGACATATAACCGTATTCGCGAAGTTTAACTGCGTTGTCGACGGCCTTCTTCATTTTTGAAGTCGCGACCAGTTCCATCGCCTTAGTAATCTGGCGAGTAGATGTGATCGATTTGATCTTTCTCTTTATGTCTTTACCTGATGCCATTATAGTTTAGCTTTTATATATTTGGGATTCTCGCTAACGCGAATTTCACACTGGAGTGGCTTCGCCTTCCGGTTCCTGTTGTGCCTGGTCGAATTTCATGTCTTTGTTGAAAGCTACCAATGCTTTCTTGAGTTTTTCTTCTAATTCTTCTGGTAAGTCTTTCTTTTCTTTTATGTCTTTCAATATATCTTTGTGTTTTGCTTCCATGTATGTGTGTAGTTTCCCTTCGTATTCCGCAACCTGTTCCACTTTCACATTTTCGAGATACTCGTTAATCCCTGCGTACAGAATCACAACTTGTTTTTCAACTGGAATAGCTGAGTATTGAGTTTGTTTCAAAATCTCTGTAAGTCTATCACCTTTGCTCAATGTCCTTTGAGTTGCCTCATCCAAATCAGATCCGAATTGTGCAAAAACTGCCAATTCACGGTATTGAGCGAGTTCAAGTTTTAGCTTTCCTGCTACTTTCTTCATCGCTTTTGTTTGAGCCGCAGATCCTACACGTGATACTGAGATACCAATGTTCAACGCTGGTCTGACACCTTTGTTGAAGAGGTCCGATTCCAAGAAGATCTGTCCGTCTGTAATTGAGATAACATTTGTTGGGATGTATGCAGATACGTCTCCTGCTTGAGTTTCGATTATTGGAAGAGCTGTCAATGATCCTCCTCCGTACTTTTCGTCCAATTTACAAGATCTTTCGAGAAGTCTTGAGTGAAGGTAAAATACATCACCCGGATATGCTTCACGTCCAGGAGGTCTTCTCAAGAGAAGAGATACTTCCCTGTATGCCCATGCGTGTTTAGAAAGATCATCGTAAATAACGAGAACGTCTTTTCCTTGATCCAAGAAATACTCACCCATCGCGCATCCTGCAAATGGCGCTATATAACTGAGTGTTGCAGGGTCGGCTGAGCTTGTCTTAACTATTACTGTATAGTCCATCGCTCCGTGTTTCTCCAGTTCAGCTACGATTTTTGCTACCTTTGATTCTTTTTGTCCTATAGCAACGTAAACACAAATCATGTCCTCTCCTTTTTGATTAATGATTGTGTCGATCGCGATAGCTGTTTTACCAGTTTGTCTGTCTCCAATTATAAGCTCACGTTGTCCACGTCCGATCGGGATCATTGAATCTATCGCTTTTAGCCCTGTTTGAACTGGTTCGTTTACTGATTTTCTCTTTATTACACGAGGTGCAATTTTTTCTACCGGGTAGAATTTGTCTGTTTTGATTGCGCCTTTTCCGTCCTGTGGATTCCCAAGTGGATCTACAACACGTCCTATAATCGATTCTCCTGTTGGGACTGAAAGGATTTTCCCGGTTGTTTTAACTTCGTCACCTTCCTTAATCTCTTTATCATCACCCAAAATAGCCACACCAACAGTGTCTTCTTCAAGATTAAGCGCTACTCCCATTTGCCCACTCGCGAACTCAACCATTTCTTGAGACGCAACGTCTCCAAGTCCTGATATACGCGCGATACGATCTCCAACTTCCAGTACTCGGCCAACTTTTTCAACTTTGGCTTGTGATTGAAATTTATCAATCTGTTCTTTTAGGGAGTCTAAGATTTGATCTTTAACTTCTGCCATAATAATAGTGTTTAATTAGTATTTGTAAGTGATGTTTTTAGCATTTCTAGGTTCTTGAGTACGGTTCCGTCAATGATGTAGTCTTCAAATTCTATTTTCATTCCTCCGAGAACGGCTTCGTCTGTTTTTGTTGTAAGTATTACGTCTTTTTTGAGGGCCTCTGAAAGTGATTTCACTATCTTTAGTCTTTCTTGGTCGGTTGGTTTGTACGGAAGTGTGACCTTTATTTCAAGTTGTCCTTTTCTTCTGAGCCACACTTTTTTGAATACTTCCGGCAATTGCTTGATCAGCTTTCCTTGTTTTCTTTTAGTTAAAAGTTTAAGCAAGTTTCGGATTTTCTCCTTTGCTTCTTTTGGGTCCTTTTCTTTTTCAAGGACCTGCGCTAACGCTTCCGCGTATTTTTTGATTGATACTTTCATTTATTAGGTGGTGTGACTAAAACTTTGCTGATGATAGTTCGTCTTTGATCGCGTCTTCCAGTCTTTTTTGGTCAGTTTTACCAAATTCTTTCTTCATAATCTTTTCACTACTATTTACGATGAGTGTTGCAACTTCTTCTTTGATTTCTTGAATCATTTGCTTCTTGTCCTCTTGGAGTTGAGATCTATATCTCTCTGCGAGACTTGAGATCTCTTTCTTTGCATTTGTGAGAATTTTTTGCTTCTCCTCATCTGCTTCCTTTTTGGCTTTTTCTACAGCGGCCATTGCATCTTCAGATGCTTTTGCCATTATTTTTTCTTTTTCTTCTTCAATTTTTTCGAGACGTTCTTCTATCTTTTCAGTATTTTCAACATTCTCTTCTATCATTTTCTTTCTTTTGTCGAGAAGATTAAGAATTGGCTTGTAGATAAGCTTTGTAAGAATGAATAGGAGTATTCCGAAGTTTACAGCTTGTGCTATCAGCAGTTTTAGGTCGATACCTAACTTGTCGATTAGATCCATTAAGTAATGGTTAACGGTGTGGTCGCGTGAAAAAAGTCACGCTATACGAATTTGATGATAAGAGCTACTACCAAAGCGTAGATAGCGATCGCTTCGCAGAATGCGATAGCAAGGATCATAGCTGTTTGGATTGATCCAGCAGCTTCTGGATTTCTTCCCATAGCTTCCATAGCTTTTGAAGCAAGCCATCCTATAGCAAAAGAAGGCATAGCTGCCCCAATTGCGATTGTCAGAGCGACGAATAGATTCTTATCCATTTTTTTTGGGTTAAAAGGATATGTAATTTTGCCCTTAGAAAAGGTCGCCAAGTATACTAGCAATTATTTTTTTAAAATCAATGCTTTATGAACGTGTTTGAAAACAAAAAACGGGTGTGTGTCAAGTGGGAATTACTTGAGTTCGGACTCAAGTATAGCCCCTACTTGAGTTCGGGAGGCAGGTCTGGAATCGGTGCTTCTATGGTGAGTTGTTCCCCTGTTACGAAGTGCTTGAAGGTTATGGTGTGCGCGTGGAGAAAATAGTGACGAAATGAGACTAAGCCTTGCCAGTGTTTGTAATCCTGGCGATCCATGTAATCACGGTCCATTAATAGAGGATTACGGATCTTTGTGAAGTGTCGGCGGATTTGGTGAAAGCGACCGGAAGAAATTTGGGCTTCTACGAGAGCTATCTTTTTACCCTTTATGTTGTATGTTTTTAGAGTTTTGTAGCGTGTTTCGGCTTTGAGTGTGTGCCGTGAATCCCGGCGTGATGGAAGAGGGCGAGTTATCGAGCCTGAAGGCGGATTTGGGATCCCTATTATTACAGCGAGATATGTTTTTTTTGTTTCCGGACTTGAGAAGAGGTGTTTGCCAACCGCTTGTTCGAAGCATTCTTTGGTTTTCGCGAAGAAGACGATGCCGGATGTTCCTTGATCGAGACGATTTATGGGTCGGAGTCTTGTGTTTTGCTCTGTGTAGGCCGGTTTGAGTTGGTCGAGAAGGTTTTGTTTGTTGGATTTGTTGGCTACGGTAAGAAGTCCGCGCGGTTTGTTGATTGCGAGGAGGTGTGAGTCTTCGTAGATGGGAGTGTGTTTTGGCATGTGTGCTTTATTTTAAACCTCTTCATAAAATTCCGTAAGAGGAATGCCGTATCTTTTCAAGCTTCTGAGCAATATCCCTATATTTACTTCCTGACTGTCGTGGATTGGGATCGGGTATGTTCCTCCGTCTCGGCATCGGAATTTGTTGTGGCTCCCGGTGATGGAGATCGGAGAACCCAAAAGTCTTGTTAGTGCACTTTTAACTTCCCTTCCGTTTAGTCCTCTTAGGAATTTGGTGCAGAGCTTGGGAGTCGGTTCCTCGTTTTCTTCAGACTGGGATCCTGAGGTTTCGGCCACCCTTTCTTCCACTTTTTCGGCAACATCTCCGGGGAATTGGGCGTGCCATTCTTGTTCTGTTCTTTCTTCTTCTGTTAGAAGCTGCTTGAATTTTGCATCAAATACTTGTTTTGCGGCTGCGGCCGCCTCTTGTCTTATTTTATTTAACTGCATTTTGTCCCTTTCCGATAATCCAACTAAATATTCTTCTATATCGTCTTCTTTGCTTTCTAAATTCTGCAAAATCATGGTGTATATCATTCTTTTGAATTTGTAGTAATCTTCGGCTTTTTTGAATAACCCGGATATCGGCATGTTTGTGTGTATAAATGTGAGTTCGCCTGTTTGTCTGTCTATATCAATTTCGAATGATCCTCCGCTTGTAAAGTGCTCCACTGTGCCCCCCCCCTCATCTGTGTTTACTATCTTCGGAGGATGGTATGTTTGGCTTGGATCGAGTTTTATTACTGCGTTGCAAAGAAGGACAACTCTTTCTGAATGCAAAGGGGTTTTTCCCAATGTGTATAAGCAGACTTCTGCTCCTGTGTTGCCTATTTGATTTGTAATGTCATCAACTTTCCTGAATAACGACAGCTCCTGTGCTCTCTCAAATTGGGCATCAGTTTGAGTTTTGAGATTTCCTAAGGTGTCATCCGGTCTTCCTATTGTTTCTATAATCCCACCAAATGTGTCTTTATTCTTGTCTATTACATTAAGGGAATTCCCCAGAGTCACCTTTATCACATGTCCTGGGAAGTCAATGTTGTATGTTGCCCTGAATGCATTTGTTAGTTCTTCTAACATTCTAAAAATGAGTTCTTTTCTCATTTCAGAGCAGTCTTCGGCATATATCATTACTTCTGTTGAAAGTAGTTGGTAAAGATAGTTTCTTGTTTCGCGTACTAATGCGTTTCTCAATGCCGCCAAGTGCCTCATCTGAGAAGTCATTATACTTTCGATTCCAATTATCAATTTTACTAAACCTGTGTCTGTAGACATTTTCATGTCTCCATGTCTGTTGAAATTTTGTTCAATGTATCTTGGAATTTTTATTTGAAGTTCCTCAAACATCTGCTCAGCTATTTTATGTAAAGCTTTTCTTACGTCTGTTGATAATTCCGGTATTTGCATCACGTATTCATCAAATTCGTGCAAACTCAATCCTCCTGTAGCCAAAAGCAAGTCTGTTTCCATTAATTCTTCATTGTCGAGGGTTGTTTTCAGTGCCCGCATGTTTCCTCTACCGAGAAGTGGATCTGCAAACCCCGGTACCGGTAACTCTTCCGACATCAAAGCTATTGCTTCGTCTTCCGGATATATATCTTCACCTTGTTGTGAGCTTGTTAAGCTTGCCTCGGACATGTTGTTTAAATTTATTAGGTTTGAGTTTATATCATTTTTTGAGAAAACCGTCAACTCCCTATGGCCTCTAAACTAAGTTTTGTTATTTGCTCGTCCATTACTCCATCCTAATGTTCTTTATCTCTTCGAAGTGTTTGACTGTGCGGCGGCGGACATGGCATTTTTTATCCTCGAGAATCGAGTACATAATCTCGCCGTCTGTTACCAAGTCGACGTGTTGCATGGAGAAGAGTAGCCCGCATGTTGGGGCGATGAGGTCAACAACTTTGGCTTTTGCAGGGACGTAGATTTCGCCGATTTTGTCGCCGCTGTGAACACGTTGGCCGAGGCGTTTATCGAATTTCAGAAGGCCTGATTCTTTTGCGGCAATACCGAAACGGTTGTGGAGGTAGTATTGTTTTTGTGGGATTTTTGGGTTGCCCGGAAGCATCCGTGTGTGTTTGAGAATATTTATGATCCCTTCAAAACTATCTTTGATGAATTTGTGTGAAACTTTCATTGCTCCTCCGACTTCTATGGTGAGGACCGGAAGGTTGTGTTTTTTCATCATTTCAACCGCCAACATCCCTCCTTTTCCTTTTCGTTCGACTATGATTTTTGTTCCGAGTGCTTGCGCCATTTCGCGCGTGCACTCAGTGCAATATTTGCTTTCGAATTTATGTACGCGTGCGTGCGGAATGAGGATCGCTCGTTTGCCGGAGTCATGGCAGTCGATCGCGATGTCTGCTTTTTTGTAGAAATTTCTTTCGAGGGCGTTCGCGATGAGATTACTCGCTGTGCGAGTTTTCCTATTGAAGCACCGATTGAGGTCTTTGCCATCGTATGCGACTGTGCGAACGTGATCTTTGAATCCGCTTTCGTTAAGAATGGGGAGTATGATTAGTTCGCCGCGGAGATGTTCTTCGATCTTTTTTTTGCGACAATAGTCGATGAATTCTCTGACTAATGCAATGCCGTTTACTTCGTCGCCGTGTATGCCGCCAGAGATCACGCAACGTTGATCGCCTTTTTTCCCTTTTATTCGGAGATAAGGGATTTGGATAATTTGCCCTGGAATGCGGATTTTGAGGTATTTCATTGTAGACTTTTCTAGTGATTCTGTGTATCGTTCCTACCTAATATAACCCATATATTATGTTGAGACAAAAACTAATTATTTGTGCTGTGATGATTTCTCAGTTTGTTGGGATTGGCGTTGCGAGTGCTGTGGCTATTGAGACAGAGCCATTCTCTGATCTGCCGAGTGATAAAGCATATAAGGAAGCTATTGTTGAATTGCATGAAAGTGAAGTGATCGACGGATATCCAGATGGGACTTTTCGGCCTGAAGGTGAGGTAAATCGCGCTGAGTTTACGAAAATTCTTGTGGAAGCTGCTGTCGGAGTGCCTTTTGATTCGTGGACCGGATGTTTTGATGATTTGACTGATGACTGGTACATCCCACATGTGTGTTATGCAGAGTCGAGAGGATGGATTGACGGGTATTCGGACGGAACTTTTCGGCCTGATCAGACTATAAACAAAGCTGAAGCTTTGAAGATTCTTATAAATACTTTTGAGGTTCCTGTGCAGGACAGTCTAGTTATTTGGCCTCCATTTAATTCCGCACCGGTTGGCCCTGACAACCAATGGTTTTTGCCTTATGCGGTTGTTGCTGGAGAGATTGATATTTTTGTAGAGGAAGATGGAGATATGCATCCTGACTGGGATTTAAAAAGAAAAGAGCTTGCTAAAGGTACTCATAAACTAATGACATGGCTTGATGATTATGGAAGAGATTTGATTGACTTGATTGTTAATACGATGCATTGGGATGAGGATGATACCGCTGTGATGGTTATGGATTGTGATGAGAATAATTATGAACTATTAGAGATTTATTATAAAAATTCTGAGAAGTATGTTTATTTCGATAGATATTTCCTCTACGATCTCCAAAAAAATCCGCTACATGTTGCTGCTCTTAACAATTGCCCCGATATTTTTGATGAGTTTAGTGAGGATGAGAGTTTGGAGCTGATGGACAACTACCAATGGACTGTTTTGCATTCAGTCGCTTTGAGTGGGAATGTCGAAATTGCTGAGATGATTTTTGATAAGGAACTGGATGTTGATATTGATCATCTTAGTTTTCATCAATTTTCCGGAGAGACCACTCCTTTGAATATAGCTATACGTTATGGGAGTACCGGAGTCGCTGAACTTTTGATTGAGAATGGGGCCAATTTGGAGGGGAGTGTGCATAGATCAAGTCCTCTTGAGGATGCGCTTTATATGGGGAATGAAGATTTAGTTGATTTCATTTTGGAAAATGGAGCTGATATTAATCATATAAGCGGATCCTCTACTCCACTTAATTCAGCTATTTTTGGAGAAAATCAGGATTTGATCGATTTGGTTTTGGAAAGTGGGGTTGATGTGACTTTGAAGAATCACGATGAGTTTTCTGCTCTGCATGCCGCCGCACGCGTTGGTAATTTGGAAATGATTGGATACTTGGTGGACAAAGGATTGGATGTGAATATGGAAAGTTCAACTGTTAGAACAAACTTTCCTCTTAATTACGCCGCATGGGCTGGGCAATTGGAAGCTTTCAAACTTCTTGTTGAGTATGGCGCGATAATTGAGGAAGGACTGGAGTATAGCGATAATTTGCCGGAGGATGTGAAGGAGTGGATTATAGACAATAGATGATTGGGGGTGGGTTTACAATATTGCCGTCTGGTAGACGATAAAACATACTAGCCAGGCCAGTATCGTAGGATACGCAAATGCTATGACTGCCCATTTCGTATTAAATTGATCTTTTATTGTCGCTATCACCGGAATACACGGTGAATATATAAGCATGAATATCAAGACAAGAACGGCCGTCAAAGGCGTGATGCCGGGGTCGTTTTGTAATGCTTGTATCAATCCATCTTCTGTATTTGTGTCTAATGAATAGAAAATCCCAAGAGTTGAAATGAAGATTTCTTTTGCCCCCAATGCTCCAAACAATGCAGTATTTATTCTCCAATCGAATCCTATTGGTTCAAATATCGGTTCGACTGCCATTCCTATTTGCGCGGCGTAAGAATCTTCAATTTGCGGAGGAATCCCCTCTTGCTGTGGAAATGTAAATAAAACCCACATAATTATTGAGAAAGGAAGAATTATTTTCCCGGCTTTGGTTAAAAATGATTTTGTAGTCCCCCAAATTGAAACAACAATTTTCCCCAATTTTGGAAGTTTATATTTTGGTAGGATTGAAGGGTTTGTGATTTTTTCTGTCTTTAAAAATTTGTGAAAAATCAATCCCGTGAGAAAGGACAAAATAATTCCCGATGCATATAGTCCGAATAATATTGTTCCTCTCCATTGTTCTTCAAAAAATGCTGCAATAAGTAATGTGTAAATTGGTAATGTTGCACTGCAACTTAAAAATGGGATCATCATTGCGGTTATGATTCTTTGTCTTCTTGTTTCCAATGTCTTAAGAGCCATTATCGCTGGAACGTTACAGCCGAATCCCATAGATAAAGGAACTATGGCTTTTCCGCTTAGTCCGATTTTTCGCAAACTTTTTTCAAAAAGAAAAGCTGTCCTGTCTAGATATCCGCTTTGTCGGAGAAGCGATATAAAGAAGAATAAAATTATTATTAATGGGAGGAATACCATCATTGCACCTACCCCACCTATCATTCCATCTATCAAAAGTGAGCTCCAGAAACTTGGAGGCATGATTGTTGCAAGCCAATTTTGAAGATTGGAAATGCCCGCATCGATGAGGTCCATGGGGATTTGCCCTACTGTAAAAACTGCTTGGAATATAAACCATATTATAAGAAAAAATATGGGGATCCCTGTTATTTTATTTAGAAGAATTTTGTCTGTTTTGTATTCCATGCTGTGATCACTTTACTTTTTTTACGGAAAAAAGGAATAGAATTTTTATAGATGGATGGGGCTTGGGGCTACTAGTTTTGTGGAGAGGTAGGAGGTTGGTCGATTTCTACTGTATGGGATATTGGGATCCACAACGGACTGCCAATATCTTGGTCACAACCAATGATTTTTCTTTCCGCTTCTTCGGGTCTGTAGAGGTCAAATTCGACGAGGCGGAGTGTATCTTTATGTTTTGGGCTGTTGCCTGAGGCTATTGATACTGTTTCACCTATTTGTTGTTTAAAATGGCCTGAGCGATCCACTGTAGAGTGGATGTGCCCGTGTAAAGTGACGTGTGGTTGATGTTCTTCTATAAAAAGTCTTTCTGCGATACTTCCGACGTGACCGGCGCTATAGCTTAAATCGAGGTGAGTGTAGTATGGCGGTGCATGCATCACGTACACTGTTTTGTCAGGATCTTTTGTAAAGACGGGTTGTGCTAGATCTTCACTGATGTGTCCTGCGGCGAGTATTTCTTCGTATGGATAATCTACAAATCCACGTTCATCTTCTTTCCAAGGTCTCCTATAAGCTTTTGTAATCGCGCTTCTGACTGGGTCACCAAACATATATCTTTGTTCATCTATTCTACTCCAATATCCTTCCATAAATCTTTTTGGGACTTGGTCTTCCGGCATGTCGTATTTATCCCAGTCCTTTAGGCGAACGTGGGTTAATGGTACGAATGGGTATCCAACAATTTCAAAATCGTCATTTATTTTTGCTCTTGTTTGGTGGACAACTTGGAACAAGTCGGGATGCCCCTTCATCAGTTCATCAAGGTTCACTGCTGTGTCATCGTTTCCCATGATTAGGAAAACTTGTATGTCTGGGCACTGTTCCTTGAGTCGCTCGAAGAATCGAAGGAATTCAAGCCTTATATATTCACGTTGATGGTTTATAAAAGTTTCTTGAGGAAGATTTTTCAGCAAAAGATCTCCACCGAGAATAAGGGTTTCTGCTTCTGTTTTTTGAACCCAGTTTGCAAGTAATGAGTGCTGAGTTGCTTTACCGTGGATGTCTGAAGTGTAGACTACTTTGTGTTCCATAGTGTGTGTCAAAAATGGAGGAGCATGATACAATTAAAAAGGCGGGGCGTCAAGGTGTGTAGATGGTTGTACATTGGCATTCGCCAAAGAATCCAATTTTGTTTTTTTTGTATGGTGGGATATAATTTTGATCAATGAATAAAAACCCCCTCATATTCATCGTCGTAGTCATAGCAATCTTGGCTGTCGCCGGCGCAAGTTATCTTTTTCTGGCAGAAAAACAACCATCAATAATTCTTACTTCATCAGATAATCAAACGACTCTTAGTATACCTAATGAGGCACTACCTGATGGGGTATCTCCAGGTGATATTGAAATAGAAAAAGTGGATGATAAAGAGGGTATGATTATTTATGATCTTAAGCCTAATGGATTGATTTTGGAAAAACCCGTTACCATTAGCGTGACAGGACCTGCTTTTGGGGAGGCAATACCAACATTGTTTCACGAATACGATGGTGGATTTGAGATGCTAAATACAGAGGTTAATTTTGATGAAGAAAATGATACAGCTACTGTTAGTGCAGAGATCACTCACTTTAGTACTATTCGTTACGATGGGGGGCTTGTGTTTTTAGATATGGATCGTAACTTGGGTGTTCATAAGGTTGGCGATTCATTTGATGTCAATATTATGGTGACCTACAGTGATATAGGCGAAAAATTTAGTAACGGGAAACAAATTGAATTAACTGAACCTCCCTATCTAGTTGGAATATTGCAGGCTGGTGATAGTATGTTTGAAAAATCAGAAACAGTTTCCCCAACCTCTGCTACTGTTGCACGAAGCGCAGAAAAATTTGTCAACAATACCTTTGTGATCAATCAAAAATTTCAGTGTATTGGCGGAGGAAAAGAAGAAATAATTGCAGATTTTTACCTAAGTTATCATTACAGTGAAGAAGACTCAGGTGCTATCTCCTTCGGTCGGACTAGAATGTCTGAACGTATGTCAGTAACTTGTATTTATGACCCTTTGTTTATATTTAATATAGATAAGGTGTGTGGAGGAAAAGCAACCTTTAGTGGAGAATTTATGTCAAATTATAAGAAAACTATAGAAAGTGTACAGATACATATTGATAGCGATGGTAAGAGAAAAACATTTCCTATGAAATATGACAATCAGCTTGGCACATTTCTTGGAATCTTTGATTTAGAACCTGGGGAATACTCTTATAATATTGAGGCTCTTACAAAGAGTGGGGACTTAAGTAAAGTTGATGGACATATTCTCACAAATACCTTAGAACGAAATAGAGTTGCTGAAAATGAAAATTTAGTAATAGATCCTTGCCCAGATCAATTAATAAGTAGCTCCGCAGTACAAGAAGAAATATCCTGTGGTGGCAATGTAAGACTTTTTGGCACGGTAGAAAGGAATTATAAAAACAAACCAGCTAATCTCTGGCTAGAGTTTGGCGATAGACATGCTGTTCCAATACGACTCAACCCAATAAATAATGTTTTTGACGTCTCAAAAAATATTTCCCCAGGAACTTATTCGTATTCACTTTTTGCTGCACCTCCATCTGACCCCGTAAGTAGTGCGTTTTATAGTAATGAGATTACAGTCGAAGAATGCCCCATAAGGATCTGTGGTGATGGAACTGTAGATCAACCTAATGATAGTGGTGTTTTTGAGCAGTGCGATCCGCCAGGGACTGCGAGTTGTGCTTATCAGGGGATTTGTCAGACTGATTGTACTTGTCCCGATGAAGATAATATCCAGAAGGAGCGTTTGTGTGGTGATGGCAATATAGATAAACCTAATGATATTGGTGTGTTTGAACAATGTGATCCTCCTGGCACGGCAAGTTGTGCCTACCAAGGTATTTGTCAGACTGATTGTACTTGTCCCGATGAAGATAATATTCGAGAGCCTGTATGTGGGGATGGTGTTGTTGATCAGCCTAATGAAGACGGGGTTTACGAGCAATGTGATCCGCCGGGGACTGCGAGTTGTGCCTACCAAGGTATTTGCGCAGACGATTGTTCTTGCCCAGATGAAGACAATATACAAAAATCTGAATGTGGCGAAGATCCTTATAAAGAACTATACCCTCCTGGAACGCCAATTTCCTTTGGTGAATTTTTGGAAATTACTACAAGGGATTTCTGTCCTTACTTTCTGATGTTTGAAGATTCTGGCCTATATTGCTTTTGCACAGATCAAGAAAGTACAGATGCCCTGAGTACTAATGGTATAACAACTATTCATTCTAAGCCACCGACTTATCCATTTATTGACGCAAAGCCGTGGGTAGCTCCTAAGGGGGGACCTCTGGATTTGTATGTTCCTTAGTGGATGGCATCTGCCTCTATTCGTCTTAATGGAGCTCCTTTATTGGACGATGTTAGGGCTTTTGAAGAGGTGTTTTTGCCTCCCCTCTTGACTGTTCCTTTTAAATATACTATAGTTACTCCCTTTTTTGTAAGAATACACTAACTTATGTCATTAAAGCTTGCGACCGAGATAGGGAGACGTCTAGGACTCGTTGAGACTCCCCAACGTGATCAACAGATTCATTCTCATACCGTTTTACAAGGTAGAGATTTAGAGGGGCAATCATTTTTCCCAATTTATCAAGAAGAGGCTGATGGCTCCACTGACGGGTTTTCACCTGATAAATATCCATATAAAGAAAGTGACCTAATTATTGCTGCCCAGCAAATAAGCCTAGGATGCTGGGAAAAAATCGATTCTGTTCTTCCAACTCATAACACAGGTAAAATCCCTGATTTGCATACCTGCCGACGTGGGGGGGGAGGGAGGGAGCCTGCCACACATCTCATTGAAACCCTGATTGATTTCACAGAAACAGTTGAAAATTTGATTAAAGCTGTTAGGGATGAGATTGTTCAATGCTCCTTATTTGCAGGTATAGATGATCTTTTGGAGAAATCACTCCAACTCAGAAAGGTCATGGATGAAATAAAAATTAATGCTGGTGCGAGGGGCCCAGCTAACGTTCTTATTCCTGATGATGTAATTGATTTGTTAAATAATGAAGGTCTCAAATCTGGGTATGAATGCTCTGGTGTAGACCAATCATCAGCCACAATTTTGCTAAGAGAATTCGACTCTCTTGGGTTATTTGATGATTTCCAGGAACTTATGGTTTTTTATTATTTTGTTTTAAACTGTTACAATAACCATATTAAGGAGGACGAGGATACCCATAATAGAGAGTTCCCTGAGATAATGGAGGGTGATGAATTGTGCTTTGATTTTGAGGCTATCCGTTTTCCTGGGAGGAGATCTTATCTACCCTATCAATCTAGAGATTACGAGACATTTGACAGTCGTGAATCCGAGAGAGAATTCCAAAGATTAAGAGAGCAGTTAAGAGCGGATGGGGACATGGACTTTCCCTTCTTTGTAGAAGGCCTTTCTCTTGATGAATTAGAATCTAAACTTGCAGAATTAACAACGAACGAGGAGGTGATTGAATCTTTCAAAAGAATCTATCATGATTATAATTTTGTGCCGTTTGGAAATATTTCTATGGGAACTGAAGATTCTGAAACATGTCAGGATCCTGAAAGAGCATCGTCTAAAAATATTTTCGTCCTAACTGGGCCAAATACATCGGGGAAAACCACGTTGATGAAAGCAGTTGGAATAGCTCTTAATGCAGGAGTTAGTGCCAGAAAGATTGCAGGAAAAGGAAGAATGACGTTGGCAGATAGGGTTTTTGATAATTTCAACGTCGGTGATGATCTCAAGAAGAAGATCAGTACGTTTAAAGCTCAAATTTTAGATGCGAAGGCCTTTTTTGAAGAGGCTACACCAAAAAGTCTTGGCTTATTCGATGAGTTCTTAAATGGCACAAGCCCTATATATCAACTTGCTATAGGGTGGGCTATCCTTGAGAGTATTAGGGACAAAAATCTTAGGGCTATAATTGCAACTCACGACCCATATATTTCTTATTTTTGTAGAGAAGATGGTTATGAACGCATAAAAGGCATTTACGGAGATGCCGTTGATTACCATGATGATTCAGAAGTGACTAGTGAGCCGAGCTCAACACATATATCTCTTGATCATGGCAGGCAAATATTATCACGTCCAAGTATCGACAGTGATGCATTGCCAGTTTTGGAAGAAGCATTACCTGAATTAGGACGGAGAGCAAGAGAAATCTTCGAACACATTACAAGTGGCTAGTGACACTTAATTTGTTCACAAAAGCCGAAAACTTGGTTCTGTCATGGATATCCACCACTAAAGGATGTTAGAGCTTTTTGGAGTGTGGGCTTACTCAAATAATTTCAATTTCATGCCTCACTCCGTCTGAAACAATACGTACTTCACTCGCACGCATAATCTCGGTTCCTGGGTATGGAGTCCATGGAGAATCCATGAAGGTGCATCCATTTTCATGCATTAGGGCTCTTTGAATATACCTCGTTGCTTTATGGTCTATTCTTGGGGGTGCAATAAGTGGAAGGTAAGCGGTCATGCTCATTGGAAGTTCCTCTGGAGTCAGGTCTCCATAATTGTCTCCTGAGACAAACATATATTCTCTTCCATCCATCTCCTGGTCTATCACAGGGTTTCTTCTTCTGTACTTTGTAGCTTTAACGGGAAGTTGTGTGCCTTCTTGATTGGTAATCCCAAAATTCCGTGCGGTATAAGGGCTCTCCCCTTCTAATGAAAAATCTGCATATCTTCTGTCTGCAAAATATTTCACTTGTGTTAAAAAAGCCACTAACTTCTCTCTCAAAGGTTGTACTACTAGCTCTATCTGTAAAGCTCCCTCGTCTGGAAACAATCCCGTCTCCCGAACGGCTCTCATAATTCGAAGTGACTCCCTTGCCACCAATTCATCCCTTTCGTCTATTGTGCCGCAATATAATATACTATCCCCTTCAAAATCTATGAAGGGACACCCCGTAGCCCTGTCCATATCGACCATCGACACACCATCTCTATTTGGATGCTCTGAGAGAGTTACCTTATCACCATCAATTTCTGGGGCAACTGATACGCTGAGCTTATCTATGTCAAAGGAGGTTCCTTCTTTTTCCAAAAAGGCTCTGTATTTTGGGTTTTCTAACTCTTCTCTTAATTCTTCTACAGTTTTTCGAACTGCATGTGGTTCTACTCCGAGTTTTGTAGGGACTAAATCTACACATCCGTTCCAATCTCCTGGAAACCCTGGCACCCCCACTCTAACTACGCAAGAGTTTGTCCTGTAAGTAAAAAGCCCTGCACTTATTTCGTCTATTATTTTCCCATTGAGTCCTTCAGCAATAGAGAATGGTGTGACTTGCAGTATGTTGGCTCTAAGATCTGGAGCTTTGTCGTGTAATAATTGTGGGAGTCCATGCTTAGCTCCTCCTCGTTCGTTTATTGCATCGGTGGCTTCTTGGTGCAGTGGCATCTTGAAAAGTTATTGGGGAGTATTGTATGTAGGAATCACAATAAAATCAATATTGGGGCTGAAAATCGAACCTCCCGTGTGGGGTATGGCGAAGTTAACCTGTAAATATCATGGGGCTTCACATTGGACGATGGTAGAACTTCATATTTTTTAGTCTTTGAAGTTGACCATTAATGACCCACCCCACCCTAGATTTCCCCCAGTACATGGAATAACTGTGTATGCAGTAAGATGTTTTCCATTGCATCGCCCTTGCCTGACAGATAGATCTTGTGGATGTGCTTGAGGAAGTAATTCCTCTGGCACTGCTTTATACCATCTAGATCCGTCCTCAAAAAAATCTGGCGTATAATGAGCAAAATGAGTGCCTTCGTCTGTTGTCATAATATCTAGCCCCATATTTCTTGCCTCCCTTTCAGCAATTCCCTTAACTTCAAGATTATCCATTTCACTTCTTACTTGAGCATCTAACTCCGTTCCACTACACCATCTTGTTGACATTGGCGACTCTTGAGTAAGATCTGTTCCAACCTTAAATCCTTCAGAATTGTAAAAATAAATAACTGGACTGTGGCCGTTCCTTTCCATCTCGTTAATACTCCAAAGTGCTGTAGGGTTCTCCCTTAAAGCACTTTCTGCCCTACTATAATCTAGCTCAGGACAGAGGTCTTTATACTGCTCCATCTGTGATCTCTCAAATAAGGTTTTTATGATGTGCGCTGTTTCTTCGGGTGGAAGCTCTCTTTTTCCTTCTAGTGGGCAACTACCATCCTCCGTACTTCTTCTTTTTAATTCTTCAGATATTAATCTTCTCAACACTCCAACACTATCAAACTCTCTCTGTATTAATTTTACTGGATCTACAGAATGTCCAAATTTTTTTGATACTCTGATTGCTTTATCAATTAGACCAGAAGCATCTACCTTAGCATTCTTCATTGGATTTCCCTTAAAAGGACTGTCTTTGTGTCTCTTATTTTCCATTTAATGGGGTTACATCTTGACTGAATCCTATTAAGGTTTGTGGTTCTTGTCAAGCTTATGCTAAATTATCTAATTTTATATTTAAGTAAAAGTGGTCTCGCGCTGTGGAGCTCCTTGTATTGGACGATGGAAGAACTTTTTGCATATAAAAAAGAGCAACCCATGGGAGAGTTACTCTTTAATGTTCCCTTATAATTTTTCTATTTCCGATGTTTCCCTGGGAAGTCCATACCTGCATCCTCAATTAATTCCTTTGCCCCTTCAATGTTACCTTCAAGTTTTAATTCGTGTGCTTCCCTTAAAACTTCTTTCTGCTCATCTGTGAGATTTTGCATGAACATTCTTTTACGAGCGTTGTGGCCTTTGCGACCGTTCATCCTTGGGCGCTTAATCCCTAGTTCATCCATGATTTCTTTCGCCCCTTCTTTGTCGCCTGATTGCATTAGCTCTCGAGCTTCTTGCATTTGAGCGAACATTTCTTCGGTTAGTTCTTCGCCAGTCATTTTCAGATGTCTGGTTGAGACTGTTTCATAGTCGAACTCCCTTTCTTGGAATTTTCGCGACATATCTTCTCCTCTAGCTCCACTGAAATCTGAACTAGCGAATGCTGCAAGAGACGATGTTGCCAAGATAGCTGTTACAACTGATAGAGTTGTGAGTTTTGACTTTAGAGTCATTTCCTTTGGGTTAGTAATTATTGCGTACTTTTGCCGGCACTAGATGGTACGCATCAACCCTTTTTTTTCTTTCAATGGAAGATGATTTATTCTTGAAGGTTTTATAAAATTGCCTTTCCATGGACGGATATTTTCTGCATTAAAAATCCCATCTTCGATAGTTTTTCCCTTAGCTCCTATAGCCATTCCCTCTTTTAATTTCACGATTATTTCTTGTGGTAAGTCTCCTGTGTTGATTGTCCATTCCTCGCCTTTTAAATTCTCGATTTTTATTGAGCCTTCTTTTATCTCAATAATTTCTCCAGCGATTAAACCTTTTTCTGTTTGAGACCACATATCTACCCTTTGTTTGGAATGCATCGATTCATATAAAGGGATGTGTTTTAAAGCCTGTTTGTCCATGTTTTTCGCGATGCCAGCCCCAAAGAATGCGAAGCCCAGCACGATGCTCCCTAGAATACTTGCTGTGATTGTGAGAGGCAGTCTGAATTTGAATCCCTCTTTCGTGTGTTTAAAATTGTAGTATGCGAGTAGCGCGAATGCTGCGAGGATTATCAACCAGAAATATGGCATTGTTCTGAAGCCGAAGCTTATTGGGTGTTGTCCGAGCCTTCTTGCTATGTCCCAATCCGCGGTTGTTATTCTGAAAATTGCAACTGATGATGCGAGGCCTCCTATCAGAATTGAAAGTCCGAATGCTCCCCAGAAAACATAATTTTTGAGCAAGAATTCCCATTTTGGTTTGGGTTTCAAGTTTTCCTTTTTTATCTTTTGGAGAACTTTGTTTGATAATTTTTCTTTGCTCATATTTTAATGGGTTAAGTTGTTCTTTATTGCGAGTTCTTTGAATTTGTTTTTTGCTCGATTGATAAGGGTTGCGACTGTGCCCATTGGCTTTTTCAAGATGTTTGAAATTTCTGTGTAGTCTTTGTCTTCTAAGTATTTGAGAATAAGGACTTCGCGGTATTTCCTGTCGAGTTTTGAAAGGATTTTTTTGATTTTTTCTTTAAGAAGGGTTTGGGCTGTTTCTTCTTTTATATTGAGATCTGCTGCGAGTTTTTCGTATAGTATTTCGTTGTCTTCTAAGGAAATATCTTGCTGTGATTTTTTGTTTTTTCTGTAGTGACTAATTGTGTGGTTGTGTGTGATCCTATATATCCAACTGGAGAATTTCAGGCTCTGATCAAAGTCGTTTAAGTTCTGATATGCTTTTATGAAAACTTCTTGGAGAATATCTTCTGCGTCTTCTATGGAGGCGTTCGTGATACGCTTTATATATACGAGAAGTTGATGTTCGTATTTGGTAATTATATGCGTAAAATTGTTAGCATCTTTGAGAGTTGCTATTACTAAGCGTGAATCAGATTGTTGTTGTTTTACTGAAATAGGTCTGCGGTTCTAAATTTGGTCCAGTTTATTATACGCTAATTGAAGAAATCTTCTTTCAAAAAAGTTCGAACGTACCGTGTGGGGTATGGCGAAGCTGGAACTTTTTGATTACAATTTTCTGTCAACATCTGCCGCCCCACTTATTCGAGATTTTATGAGTTTGACGAGTAAAGAGAGCATTGCTGTAGCTTTCCCCGTCCACCCTGGAGCTAGGTTTATTTCGCAGAAAAGCAACCCTCTTTCTGAGTATAGAAAGTCGAATCCTGCAACGTCTACTGGGAACTGCCTGATTGCTTGTTCCACTGCTTCTTTTTCTTTGCCCTTAAGTTCATAGTCAAAATATGCGCCTCCGTTAGAAACGTTTGATAAGAATTCTCCTTCAGCACCCCTTCTACCCAAGACACAAGCAATTTCACCATCTACAACAAGTACTCTTAAGTCACGTCCATGACTTTCTTCAATATATTCCTGTGCTACTACTTCAAGCCCTTTTGATTCACAGCTTTTGTAAGCCACCTGAGCTTCTTCTAATGTTTGGCACAAGTGTACGTCCTCTCCTCTTCCGCTTGGGTAACCCTTGACAACAATCGGGAAGTCAAGTTCTAGATTTTCCAGTTCAGAAGAGTCTTCAATCTTGAAACTGGTAGGGATTGGTATTCCCACCTCTTTAGCCTGTTCATAGTTTGCCCACTTGTCACTCAAATTATGTGTGCCTGAGTTATAGTCATTAATAATGCTAAAATCACCTCTATTGATGGTACTCAAAACATCCTCGTGCTCGGGAGGAATACCTCTGAAATAAGGCCATATTACCCCATCCTCTTCTGGGGGAGAATCCATAAACTCACTGGCACTAAATGCCTCAACACGCGTATTTGCTCGTATGAAGTCTAATTCTGCCTGTAAGGTCTCTATATAGTTACTCTGTAACGGAGGTCCTGCTTCAGCCCCTACAAAATATAATACGTTTCGGTTTGATGTTTCGTTCATTGTTGGTTGAGATAGATAACACAAAGGCTGTATTAGAACATGCCTCGCTTCTAAAGTCAATACCTTGGAGCTCCGCGTTGGACGATGTTAGAACTTTTTGGAGGGGTTTTTCTAAATCATTCATCAACTCCTTTAATATCTTTTGACAATCAAATCGCATCTTTTACTTTTTTGACTTTGAAAGATGCTCTGAATCCTAGGTGGTCTCCATGATCCTCTGGATCATACATATCTTTATCTATTTTACGTTTTCTGTCTTTGCTACATACTATTGTATCCGATTTTGCCAGCATCTTTTCCGGAGTAAAGAGTCTACAAATACCTCTATCCCTCCCTTCTAAATCAAAATCGCCTTTTGATTGTAAAATCTCATATTGTTCATAGGTCATCAACTCTGTTCCCATTGATTCGGCCCATTTAACTGCAGAGAGTGGTGCAGGATTTTCAATAAGCAGTCGTTCCCTTATCCGAGGATGAATAGGTTTGGCGTGTTTTTGCCGATTGATTAATTCCCTTTCCTTTTCTAAAGCTTCTTGATTATAAACGGTATTTATTGTTGTTTCTGGGATTTCATTTGAACAGGTCCCAAAGTAATAATATATATCATCTTCGTGGTAAATATCTGGTTCATGACCTAAATCGTCCATCCCCTCAAGGATCTCAATATCCTTCGGGGTAAGAGACCTTTCCACATCCTCCCAATTTATTCCTTCATGCAAATACATATTCTCCTCAAACCTTGCCCTTAATTTTGGAAGTGTTTCTTCATTAAGAACCTTTGAGACATTACCTCTATTTTCGGCTATAATTCCTCCTTCCACTTGGCCAGTAGGAAGGGTGGCTGCTTTTCCTTCCTCTACAGGCGGCTTTGGTTGATCTAGCGAGGTTGTTTTGGTTTCGGCCATTTGTTGATTTGTTAAGCTCTTATAAAGAACAACTCCCTACTCGGTTATCATAACACAAAAAGGGTAACTTGTCTATAACCAGAAAACGTGCCTAGAACTTCACCGTGGAATATGTTAGAACTTTTACACTTCCAATATTTCAAATCCGTTTAGGATAGAGTCACAGATAAGGTCCTCCAGTTCATCATGATCCTCTTTTTGTTGGGCTTTTTGGAGCTCCACATTGGACGATGTTCGAACTTTTTGGGAGTGGGTTTCTGGCAACCAAGGCTTGACAACCCCTGCTGTTTGTGATTTAATTCTTTCTGTGCCAATAAATAACTAACCTATTTTATGATTGAATCAGAAGGACATATAGAGAGTGGGAACCGTGATTTGCGTTATGTTGAATATGATGAGAGGCCATATTATAACCTTTCTGATCCTTACGAGGGGTTTAAAGTTAGGGCTAATTCAATGGAAGGTTTGCATGCAGGTGTTTTTGCTATTAACCAAGCTATTCTTGCTGCTTCCGAATGTGATGAGGACTTAGCTGTTGCGGATTTAGTTGATGCTGAAGGAGGTGTTCTTATTTCTTTCCCAGGGGGTGAAACAGTTGGGGTAGATGAAGAGAACAAATCTGAGAACTTACCGTGGGGTGAACTAAAAGCTGCCATTCTCCCATCTATTGAGGCAGAGCATGATCGTGACTTTAATGGTAGAAACACAAGTGTTGATGCTATTTTAGCACCGGCTGTTGATGCCGTTATTGAATTCAAGGCCGCTCATCCTCACATCACAAATGCTAAATTGGAAGAGTTTGTTTATAAAACTGCATTGGCTGCAAATAATCCAAGAGTTGCCTATATGAATCGTATGGGGTTTTCAACAACACATGATATGGGTAGGGCACATCGTTTCGGAGCGGAACATGTTGCTGCTGAGATATGCAAGCAGGCGCTTTTAGCTAGAAGTGTTGCTGTTGGTTGATTTTTACTGGAGCGGGTGACGGGAAAGTGGCTCTTTGTTGAGCCACAGGATTTTCTGCGCTCGCTCGCAAATGCTCATCTTCGGTGAGCGCTTCTCTCGCTCGCTTGAAAACGCGAACCTTTGGGTTTCGCTTTCCCGTCTTCCAGTTTCAGGTTGAAAAACCGTCTCCACTTCGCGGAGCCGTTTTTTCAATGGAGCTCCACATTGGACGATGTTAGAACTTTTTGGAGAGGGCTTGTTGTGAATGGATGAGCAGAGCTCCTCGTTGACGATTACCTTGAAAAGTGTTACAATTACCCTGTCATTAAAAAAAGAAGCATGTCTGAAATAGTGGCTTCCATAGAAGCACTACATGAATGCGGAATCCTAGAAAATCTAAGAAAAATTCTCTCAAACGGAAGAGATAGAGCTTCAGGAGTCTGCAATCTAGAGGTGTGTAGAAAAGATTCTGAAGCAAGACCAGAATTGCTTAGTGCAGCTTTTCAAATTCAAAAAAGCGGACTTGGGTTTAACTTAGACGTAGAAACCGACTATCATAGATATTCTGTGAGAATAAACAGCAGCGGGAGGATACTAGGGTCAAAAATTGAAGCTAAAACCCAAGATGAAGTTTATTTTGAGGTACATGAACTACGCGATAGTGACGTTTTCTCTTTGTTAGACACATGTAAAGAAGATGAGGCAACCTTACAAACGAATCCCAACGTAGTTAGAAAAATAGCAGAGAGAGCCAGAGACTTTGCCTCAAAAGCATCAAAAAGTGGTCCGATTGAACCCAGGGTTAGATAATCCTCTAAATAAAATTTCGAATCTCCCGTGTGGGGTATGGCGAATTTAACCTGTAATTTTCATGGAGCGGGTGACGGGAATCGAACCCGTATCAACAGCTTGGAAGGCTGTGGTAATAGCCTTTATACGACACCCGCTAGTTTTCAATGAAATTTTTTGAGCCTGACGGGTTCCACATTGTGGTTCCGCAGGACTTTTGCGCATTCCAGGCGCGTAATTGGGGGGGCAATCAGCACGCCGGAAATGCAGACAGGATTTTAAACAAAAATTTGCATAAAAACAAGTTTTTTTATAAGATTGCTTGGCTGTAAACATTTCTATGTCTGATAAAAACCGGAAGTTTGAGGATTTAAGGAGAAAGGGAGGGGAGGTTTTGGCGTTTTTGAAGAATAAGTCCCCTGAGCAAGTTCGGCCTTATCTGACAAAAAGAAATTTTATTATTACTATTATCGTTCTTTTCTTTCTTGCGCAGTATGTTCAGGTAAGCCGTGTAACTGGTGGGGTTTCAAATCTTTCGCTGAAAGGTTCGTCGCTTGTTGACGAGGTCGGGCGACTTAATGAGATGACTAGTTTGTTTGCTGATGATCTTACTGAGGTAAGAAGTTATCTTTTATTGCCGACTCGACAATATTCTTCTCTGCAGGATTTCGATGAAGGTGGAGCCGGGACTGGCGATATGAACTCTGATGCTTTGCAGGTTGCGTTGTTTAAGTACGTTGGGCATTTGGCGTCGGAGAAAAACTTGGAGAATAGACTTTCTGGGGGGAAGGAGGCTTTTGGCGCGTTGCGTTCGGATCAAGAATTTTTGGCTTATCTAGGGGCACAAGCTTTGACTCTTTCGAAAGTGAGTGATGGCGATGAGCAGTATGCGTTTTCGGTTTTTGATGCGAATGGACGAACAGTTTTATATTTATATTTGGATAAGTTGACCGGGGGCATTTATCAAAAGAGTGTGAATATTTTGGAGGAGGTCAAGTTTGAGACTGCTTATGATTTCGTGAAAGGTGTCCGGAATTATTTGAAGGAAAATTTGAGTGAGATTTTGAAGACAATTACTGCTGTTGATGAAACTATGGTGTATGTTGTGGAGACTTTCTCGACCGAGGACGTGGTCGCACTTTTGGCAGGAGAGGGATTGAAATTCGCTCCCGAGCCTATGGCCGTGGATTTCAAGGTTTATTATGACATTAAAAATTTGGCCGGAGAAGCCGTGGCTCAAATTGTCTTTGATAAGCAAGACTTGAGTTTATCCCTTTTGGATTCGCGTGATGAAGATAATATTGTTTTGCAAGTTACGGATTTATTGAGCGCTTTGCCGCCGTTTATTGGCCAGCTTGATGTTTTGCCGTCTGCGCAGAAGAACGTAATTGAAGCGCAGGAAAGTTTACGTGAGACTTTTGAGGATAAGGGGTTCAAATTGCTTTTGAGTGAGGCTGGGTTTGTTGTTGAAACTGAACCGAGGGAGGACGAATATCGTTATTATTATGATATTAAAATGGAATCGGATGGTGTATTGATCGGCTCGATCGTGATTGAGAAATCTAATGGCCTTGTTGAAGTTGTCGGGCCGGATGGCGCGGGGACGCAGAACCTTCTGTTTTTTGAGACCGGGTTGGGAGGGCAGGACGGGCTCAAAAAAAAACTTTAAATTTACCTAATACTGTTCCTAAGTTTTCCGGTGAACTTTCTCATGAGGAGGGCACTTTTAATATACTTGTTGCTGGCAAGCATGGGAGCTTGGTTGACACCATAATTTTTGCTCATTTTGATGATACTGAGCGGACTGTGAGGCTGATTTCTGTTCCGCGTGACCTTTATTACAACGGAAGGAAAATAAATCATTATCCTTTTTATTTTGGGATGGATGAGTTTAAACGAGTTTTGGGTGAGATTGTTGGATATGAAATTGATAAATTCCTTTTGATTGATATGTATGCGTTTATTGATGTTGTTGATTTGATTGGGGGGATTGATATTCGGCTGGATGAGGCGGTGATTGATCCGACTTATAAAACTTTGGATGAAGGTGTTTGGGGGACATTGAATTACGAGCCGGGAGACTATCATCTGAATGGACGACAGTCTTTGCGCCTTGCTCGTTCGCGTCACACGAGTTCGGATTTTGCGAGATCAAAACGCCAGCACCAGATTCTTGAAGCTTTGCAGAGCAAGGCTCGTAGTTTTGGTTTTGGGGACGCGAAGACACTTTATGACATCGTGAAGACTGCCCTTAATAAGACTGAGACCGATATAAGCGTCGGAGACGCTGTGCGATATTATTTCAAGTATCAGGGATTTGAGATTGCTTCCAGCAATGTGTTGTCTACCGGAAACGTTTTGGATGTTCCCGATTATATTACTACTGAGGATTGTGCCGCGAAGATTGTTGAATGGGAGACGTCTGCCGGTGAATTTGCCGGGGCTGGGTCGATGGAGAAGGCCGAGAGGCCGAGTTGTGAGAACGAACTTCATGCGTATACGCTTTTGCCGCGGGATGATAATTGGAACTTGATAAAATGGTACTTCAAAGAGATTTTCGATGGAGATGGATTGGATTATTAGAGCGCTTGATAATGATCCGCCGCCAATGTGTCCTCAAATGGATAGGGTGACTCTGGAAACCAACGGCCGTAGAGGTTTTTGTCACGCATGTCTTGTTTGATGGCCTGAATTTTGCGTTCGTATTCTTCGCGGGTGTATTGCTCGTTGAGGATGCAATATTGTTTTGCGCGAAGGCTGATGCATCCGAAGCAGTCTTTGCAGTTTTGGCAGAAGTCACAATATTCGAGGTTTGAGCTGAACCAGGCGCCGACGCAGAAATTCAGATTGAGTCCCCAGTTCGATACACCTTCATAACACATTTCGGCTTGTTCCAGTGCGTAGATGTCGTAGCAGTCTTTGATTTTGTCGACGGCTTCGTAGATGTGGCCACAGTCTTCCGAATCGTTGATGTCAAAACAGTCGTGACAGTTTTTTGAGTGGTAGACGTAGTCGCCGGTGCAGTTTTCGGAATGGAGGATGTGGACGTACTTTCGTGGAGTTTCTTGTTTGGCTTGTTTAAACATTTCTTCTATTTGGCGTGTTGCTTCATTGTAGTTTTGGAGGCGTGCGTCTTTGATTTTTGCGATCATGCGAAAGTAGTCATCTTTTGTGTATTGTTTGTTGAAAATTTTGTATTGTGATCGGCGTTGGCCGGCGCAACCGATGCAGTTGTTGCACCCTGTGCAGTCGTAGCAGAATTCGCAGTCCGTAGAGTTTTCGCAATCCTGGCAATGGTCGCAGTTGTAGCAATTATTGCAGTCCAGACATTCATAGCAGAGAGTTCCTTTATGCACGAAACTTGAGTCCACGCAGTCTTTCGAAAAATACAACCAACGACACCATATGCAGTCCTCGTTGTGGTCCGCCGCAAAACACATATAACAGTTCTTGTTACTGATCGACCACGTGCAGTATTCGCTGTTTGTTGATTTCATATTGATCAATGCGATACGTGGCGTTTTAAGCATCAGGGCTTCGTACTGTGATATGAATTGTTCGGTAGTCATAATAAGAAGATTCTGGGCATAATTAGCGTAAAACAACCTCCCTATTGTGCAAGTTTTGGGGTGGAGTTTTTGCGCACAAAAAAAACACTCCTGTTAAATTGGTTTGGTTTTGTTGTTCTTGTTTTCCTGAATTGTGAAAAATAGAAAGTCTCTCTTGGGTAGGCTGGTCCTTACTTATTCCCGAGGCCAACATAATGACCATACATCAAGTACCACATACACTCCACTTCTAACCGCTAACACGTAGTCCGTCACGACGGCCTCTTTGCAACCAAGAACATCACCCCAAAAAATACCTTTTTTCTCCATGGAGTATATTGGTGCAGACATTCCGGGGTTTGGTCTTCTTTTTGTGTGATGTTTTGGGCCGAAATATACATTTTCTGGAGTTGTCCCAACTTTGACTTGCGAAGGATCGTCCACTGCCTCGCTTATGTCGTCGCATAAGATTTTGACTGGATATCCATGAACTTCCTCTGATGGTCGGCCAAAGGGCATTTTTTTGTCGATTAGTTTTTAGTCACGTAAGCTGGAATGGGTTTTCTTCCACATGCTTTCGAATAAACTCTTGTGGAGATTGGAGACCGCTTTGTTTTTTATTACGACCCCCTGAAAGTTATCTTGATCGTCTTTGGTCCAGATCGATGTTAGGTTCGCTTTGTCGTACATGTAGACCCAGATGTTTTCCAAGTTTTCGTCTTCGATGAAAATCGATTTTCTAAGTTCGTTCTCGTTGCGGCTTGTTACATCTTGCGTGAATGCCCCCGCACTATTGAATACCCCTTTTGCTTTCCGTCCTTTTTTGACTCTGTTGTTGATGAACTTTTTTTCTTGTTCGAATCCGAATTCTTCGCAGAACATGTCGAAATTACCGTATGCGAATACTGTTTCCCATTCTTCGTCGAGAAGGTCGAAATAGTTTTGGTGGATGTCTTCACCTTCGAGGATTTCGATTGTCGCGTCGTTTTGCGAATCGTTTAAATACGGGATTAGTTTTCCGATTTTTTTAAGGTTGTCCGATGTTCGCCCGAGGGTTCTGCGTTTGCGGTCGAGTTCTTTTGTTAATGGCTCGAGTGATGTTGGGAAGACGAATTTGAATTGGCCGTTTCCTGTGTAGCCAACGATATTTCGTTCATGCAGGTTTGTGAAAGTTTTGTATGATTTGTTTTTTGAAAGGCCTGCTTTTTTTCCTATTTCATAGATCGATTTACCTTGGTTGCTGAGCAAAGTTATGTAAAAAAGAATCTCGTCTTCTGCAAGACCTGCTTTAACAAGTAGATTTTTTATGCTTTCGCGTAGTTTCATAGACAGGTTTAAAACAAGGCGTCATTCTAGCATTCCCGCTTTATTTGTCAATTTTTCTCCTTCTAATGAGAAGGAAAGCGGCGGCGAATAAAACTAGCGCTAAAATTCCGCTATAGAGTAAATCCATGTATGAATAGTCTTGCGATTTGTCTCTGATGAGCACGAATGTCCCGGCGAACGAGAGCGCGCCGACCATTACGAAGATTGTTGCTGATATAATTTTGATTCCTCTTTTGAAATCTAGCGGAGATGGAGGATTTTTTTGAGATTTGTCTTCGAATCGAGCTTTGTTTATCAAATGTCTGAGTTGTGCGGCCATCCAGACCATCAACGGCACCACTGCGAAGACCAGATACGATCCTGTGAGCAGGAAGTAGTCGTACAAACCGTGGTACAAAACAGCGAAGCCGAATCCTGTCCAAAGTGCTCTTCTCGCGTCCCATGGAGTTTTTTCGAATTTCGCTTTACCGATGTAGTAACCCATTATTCCGGAGAATAGTGCGTGAGCAGGGACTGCGAGGATAGCGCGCATTACCCCGAGAGAGAATCCTCCCTGCATGACGTACAAAATATTTTCCAGCATCGCGAAGCCGAGGCCTGCGATGATCGTGTACGTTATCCCATCCATTACTTCGTTATATTTTTTATTGTCGTATGCGGTGTGTTTGACCACGAAAAATTTCAGCGCTTCTTCGATCACCGCTGTTGTTACAAATGCAATTATGAAGAAATACACCCATTTGTTCATGGATGAGGGGATGAGGGCGTCTGCGTTGATTTCTATTCCCGCCGCAATGATTGTTGTGAGAACTCCCCAGAAGAACACTCTGTTTTTGAGTTTACGTGGTTCTTTTTCGCCTTTATCTTGTTTTTCAAAAAACCATAACAAGAAAAGCGCGGGCAGTACCGATATTAAAAGTAAGAGAATTATACGAAAAACTTCTTGCATGGTTTGTATTTTAGCAGTGAAGGCTACTTTGCGCGAGCTTATTTGTACGGTTTCCGCCCTGGAAAAATGCACCGATTTGTGTTATAATTAACCGATGACAAAAGATGATAAAACAAAAGGTCCTGTAGCTCCCGAGGTTTCTCCGGACGAAGAACTGGCTCCGCCAATAGAGCCGGATTCTGTTGTGGATGAAATTCATGAAGCGACTGAACAAACTTTGGATGAGGCGCGGGTTGAGGATACCAAAGCCGTTACTTTGGATGAGCTTATCAATGCGTGGGAGACCTCTGAAAACCAAAACGCTGTTGATAAAGTTCGTAGGCTCAAGATGATTTTGATGCTCGTGCGTGAGAAAGTTGATATTGATCCGAGCAAGGTTTTGATTCGCCAACCTCGTACGATGGGAGGGAATGTTGTAGGTGAAGCGCATGGGCGCGAGTTTGTTGAATTGGATGGGATTCTTTTTGCGAAGAAATTCACTGCAGATCAGCTTACTATTTTGAGACATGTTTTATTGCACGAGTCTCTACACATGGTCAAAGGTATCGATAATGAGGGGCTGACTGAGATTGCGGCGGCTGAATTTTCTAATGATGTAGTTCGTGATTATAAAGATCTTGCGCAGAACGTTGCGCAGATTACTACCGTCTTGGACGGATCGGAAGAATTGGGCAGTGAGTCCGGGATTGATTATGCTGTGAGGATGTATTCCGAGGGTCGATATGACAATCTTTATGAGAGTTTTGAAACTGAATATGTTGCACAAAATCCGTCGCTGGTTGCTGAGGATGCAGATGCCCCGTTCAAAGTTTTTCAATTAGCTTTTCCTGAGCTGAAAGATTCGAATGGCAGTTGGGGTGTTGATGAGGAAACTATCAACGAGTTCGATGCTGAGCCTTCTGAGCCTGGGGTCGAGAACGAAAAATCTTTTGACAGTGTTTCCGCCAAGGCTCGTAGAATAATCGACGAGGCTACTGAGGGCGAGGCGACTGAGGATGAGGCTCCGGCTGAGGGTTAGTCTTTGCTGAGCCCCTCCACGAATTTCTTCGCGTCTTTTTTTGTTTTCAATTTTCCTGCGAGTTGTTCTTCACGAACTTGAGCGAGGACTTTACCTATGCGCTCGCCTGCTCTAATATCGAGGATTTTCATTATTTCGTTTCCGGAAATGAGCTGGTCTGGCATGAGTTTGAGTTCTGCAATTTCGTGTTTGTAGAGACGTTTGATGTCATGGTATGCGCTGAGGTCGGGAGGATCGATACCGAGAGCGTCAGCACGATAGAGCTCGAGAAGTTCGGGAAATCCGTCGAGAAGGAACCAATGGCGTTTGCGTTTGTCCGGCATCTCCATAAGTGGAACAACCATCATGTGGTGTTCGATCAGCCAGGCGACTCGATCGATGTCTTTGCGGCTAAAGTTGAGTCGTTTGAGAATTTTACTTGCGATTTCCGCGCCTTCTTCTGCGTGGTGGTCGAAACGTATTCGTTCTTCGTCGTATTTGAATGTTTCCGGTTTCCCGACGTCGTGGAGGAAGGTCGCCCATCTTAGGTTGCTGCTTATTGTTTCGGGAAGTGGATCGGGGTCGAAATCTTCGTCAGTTAAGTTTTTGAGTGCGAGAAGTGAATGTTCCCAGACATCACCTTCGTGGTGATAGATCGACGGTTGGGCGACTCCTTTCATCTTGCAGGCTTCCGGAATGATATGTTCGAGCAGGCCGAGTTCAAAAAGTTCTTCGAATCCCTTTTCGGCGTTGGGGCCCATTATCATTTTCGTGAGTTCGTCACGGATTCGTTCTTTTGAGATTTTTTTAATGAGATGCGCGTTGGGTTTGATTGCGTTGTATGTATCGGGATGGTATTGGAAATTGAAATTGTTCTTGAATCTGACCGCACGGAGCATGCGGAGGTGGTCTTCTTTGATCCGTTCTTCCGGGTCTCCGATGAATTTCACGAGTTTTTCGGCCATGTCTTTTTGGCCGTCCAAGTAATCGATGATTTTGTCTTTTGTTGGATCGTAGAAGAGCGAGTTGATTGTGAAGTCTCGGCGTTTTGCATCTTCTTCCGCATTTGTGAATTCGACTGCGTCCGGTCGGCGACCATCGGAATATCCGCTGTCCGAACGGAAGGTCGCAACTTCGAAGTTGTGGCCGTTTTTGACTGCGATGATGACGCCAAATTCTTTTCCGATAGGGATTGTGTGTTCGAGTAGATCTTCGATCTCGTCCGGTTTGGCGCTGGTAACGATGTCAAAATCTTTCGGTTCTACGCCAAGAAGCATGTCGCGTACACAGCCTCCGGCCCAGTAGGCTTCATGGCCGGCTTTCTTAAGGATTTCAATAATTTGGATTGAGGTAGGTTTCATTGGTTCTGTTTATTTCATTATACGCTCTTATGAATTTCACTCCTATATTTTTGTGAGGCGAAATATAATTTGGGAAGTCTTTGTGTTTTCCTAGTCGCTTTCCTGCTTTTCCCCAAAATTCTTTCCACTCAACTTTGTTTTTACTTAAGATTTCTTCATTCAGCATTTTGAAAAGAGGATCGTTAACACTCATTGTCCCTGTCCCTTTGGTTGCTATCACGTGAGTTTTGGAGGCAGTGTTAAGTATATCAGATATATTCCGATATCCTCCGCACGATCCTAAGCCGATCAGCGCTGTATCAGGGCCTATCCATTTTTGCGTTTTGTAGAGATGGTAACTGTGGCCTCTATGAACAATGACTGAGGGGAATCTTTCCTTCTCGTGGAGCTCTTGCCTTATTTCTTGAGGGTCGTGAGTAGGTTTATTTGCATATATCACTATTTTTTTTCCTTCTCTGTTTGTGTCCGAAGTTATCACCACATAACTTCCTCGATCTCTTGTTTCCCATCCCCCATGGCGGGTTGTTCCGATATGGAATATTTCTCCTTTTTTGCCCCAATTCACTTCTACTCCGTACTGCCTCATAAAACTTTTGAATGAATGGTGCCCATCCCAAAGTTTTGGTTTATCTTCGTGTTGGGGCCTATCGTCGTGGAAGAAATATTGCTGAATATTGTCTCCTTTTTCATTAAATAGCTCTTTGGATTCCATGTATTGTCTAGCGTCTAATTTGTATTTTTCGCTCATTTCTCCAAACCATTTATCATCTTTCTCAATGCTCCCATATAAACTTGCTAGGAGCCCATATAATGATTTTGTTTTGGTATCTTTTGCCTCGTTGTATCCTTTTTTGATTTTATTCCCAATTTCTTTGAGAATTTTTTCATCTTTAATTAAGAAGATTGTTTCAGCCACTGTCACTGCTTCTGGAAGTTTGTCTTCTTTTTCTGAAAGTAGTCCTAACATGAATTTATCTATAATTTTTTCTTTTTCTTCAGACTCCATTGAATTCAAGAAGTCTTCTAATTTCCCATAGTTCGAACATGTCTTGAGGAACAATCTGAATTTTTTAAAGTTTTTCTTTTCAAGCAATTTGTAACCATTTAGGCCTTCCTTCTTCATTTTCTGCTTCATTCTTTTGTACATCCCTAGAAACGTTGATGTATATACCTCGTCTGTCCCTAAAACTATGAAGTCGTAGATCATCCCTGCGTCAAAATCTTTCAATATTTCAAATCTTACTGCGTCGCTACTATTGTGTAATCTATTTATTCTCCAAACAACTCTTAAGGGGAATTCTTTTATGAAATTTTCTATCGATACTTTGCCGTAATACTCTTCTTGTTCTGCTATTTCATTCACCATTCTCCACAATCTTGCTGGGTTACCTTCTACAATCCGGAATGCCTCTTGTACTGTTAATTCGCCTTTCATTATGGGGTCTACTAAATAGAAAACGTCTCCTCTGGTTCTCCAGTTCGGGAGTTCCTCGACTTCTTCGACAATTTTGAAGATTTTTGAATCTATTTTCAGGAATCGTTCTGGAATTTTCCCCGTAGCAAGGCCACTGTACTGAGACGTTCGGTACAGCAAGGCCACCGTCCATGGGTCCTGTTCCGCGGCTCTTATGACCATTTCTTTTGTTATTGGCAGACGATCGTATTTTCCTAAATTCAACAAGAAACCTCTCGGGTTGGTGCTGGCTTCTTTCCACCCTATTTTCCCAACTATCATTTCTAGTAATTCTTTGTTTTTTTCTCTATCTCCATCTTTTTCTTCGCAGTAATACGTGCAGTCTTTGCGGGATACTTCACGTGCGTAATGCATGAAAGGATACCTGTCTTCTCCTTCTATAATTAAATCCATGACTTCGCTTGCGAATTCAATTCCGAAATGGTCTCTAATTATACGAATTTCTCTATATGCGTCTGATGGATCTTTTTCTGCAAATTTTCTAACGGCTCCTTGGGCCCATTCTTCGTCTTTGTAAGAATGGAGGCATTTTATTGCCTGGCTTACATATTTTAGTCCTGCTTTTGTGAAGACTTCTTCTGCCCATTCATAATCTTTATATGTATATATGTAGTTTATTACGTCGAATGGCATTTTGCTATCTGCGTCTTTTTCTGCGGCCTTTTTTATATATTGTTCTGCCCAAGGCTCATCTCTAAAACGTTTTATATAATTTGGGCTCAATAAGCCACCTGGATATGTTTGATTTGAATAAGTTATTACTGCTTGTTTGAGTACACTTTTGTACCATTTTTCATATCCTTTAATATCATCTGCGTATGCGAGTACATACTCAGGCTCTTTGAGGGCTACAGTTTGGCTAGCAGCTTTCAATAATTCTTCCAAGTCAATGTCTTCTCTTTCACGCCATATTGGAATATTTTTAAAAATAACCCACGGGGCTGTTCTAGCCACGCACATTAATCTTTTATTTTCTAACGTTTCTAATTCTTCACTCTGTTCAAAATCGTCCAAAATGTCTTTTGCGATTTCGTCGACATCGACTGTTTCTGCTACTGCTACTTCTGCTTTGATTCGGGCTATTTCTTGTCTGAAGTACTCAAGTTTTTCTTGTATGTATTTTTCTCTGCCTACTCCACAATCTTCTAGTCCATAGCCCAGACGCTCTATGTTCTTTTCTGCCTCTTCTATAGACGATTTCACCCTATACTCCCATACTCTTTTTTCTTCTATATCCCCAAACTCCCTCTCCTTTTCAGGAGTTTCCGGAGCCTTCTCCCCTACAGCAGTAGCGAGTTCTTCGTATATTGGTGGATCTTGTTTTTCTGGGCGTTTAGGCATTTTTTTATTTTGATATTTGTTTTCGTTCTGTTTTTTTAATATCTTGAGTGATTTTTTTTACGACTTTTTTCTCTACTTTTTTGATTTCTTTTACTGCTTGCTTGTAGAGATGGGTTGGGTCGAGTGCTGTTTCGAGTTTTTGTTTTTGTTCATCTGTGAGTAGGTCAAAAATTGCGAGAAGTTTTTCTTTTAAGTCAGGGCGAATGCGTTTTGAGTTTTTAAGTTTTGTTTTTAGGTCCATTTTTTATTATTTAGTAGCTTAATTTACTCGCTTCATTATACGCCTTCACAAACATAGTCCCAACGTTTCTATGAGGCGCGACATAGTTTTTGAAGTCTGGGTTATCGCCGAGTTTTTCGTGAGCTTTTTGCCAGAATTCTGCCCAGTCGATATTCCCCCCGCTCAGCATCTCATCGTTTAACATTTTAAAAAGAGGATCGTTGATTCGCATTGTTCCAGTTCCTTTGGTTGCAATTATGTGAGCGAATGGTGCTTTTTCGAGTACTTTGGCAATATTTTTGTATCCGCCGCATGAGCCGAGACTGACGATTCTTGTTATTCGTGGAATACGGGCGATTGTTTTTTTGACGTGATAACTGTGGCCTCTGTGAACGACCACCACTGATTTTACGCCTTTTTTTCTGAGTGTTTTTTTAATTTGTCCGGGACCTTTCCTTTCATGGTCAGGTTTGTTTGCGTAGATTTCCATTTTTTTTCTGTCTGAGCCTTTTATAGTTATTACGACATAACTGCCTTTGTCTTCTACTGTTTTTTCTTCTGTTTTGAGTGCTTTGATTGGGCGGATTTCTCCTTTTCTGTCCCAGCTTACTTTTACACCATATTGTTCCATGAAACTTCGGAATGAATGGTGTCCGTCCCAAAGGCTGGATTGATTTTCATTGTGACGCCTGTCGTCGTAGAAGAAATATTGCTGATAGTTTGTTCTGTCCTGGCTGAATAGCTCTCCTGTTTTTACGACAGCCAGATTTGGGAATGGGTAGAATCTATTCATTTTCCCGAACCACCGATCGTCTGTGTTTTCGCTGTGGACTGATGCCAGAAGACTGTAGATTAATTTTTGTTCATCCGATTCTGATTTTTCGAATCCTTCTTTTATTTTCTTTTCGATCGCTTTTAGAAGCGTTCGATCTTGTATGAATCCTGAAATTTCTGCCACCGATATTGCTTGTTCCAATTTGTCTTTTCCGGTGAGGCCTGTTACTACTTTGTTGATGACGTCTTCTTTTTGTTTTTGTGTCATTGTACTCAGGAAGTCTTTGAGTTTATTGTATTGGGCACAACTTTTTAAGAATGATCTGAATCCTTCGAAATTTCGGCTTTGCAGTAATTCGTAACCGTTTACGCCTTCTTCTTCCATTTTGCTTTTGAGTCTTTTGTATATACCGTTGAATGAAGACGTAAATACTTCTTCGCTACCTGCGGCTATCAATGTGTAGAGTTCTTTGCTGGTAAAATTTTGGGCCGATTTGAATCTTACTTCTTCACTACTGTTGTGATATGCATTGGTTCTTCGTACGAGTTTCAGTGCAGTCTCTTTGATTTTGTCTTCTATTTCGTTCCCGCCATAGAATTCTTTTTGGCTACTTATTCCTATGAGTTCCGTTAGTAATTCAGGGAGATGTGATGTCAGTTTTTCAGCTTCTTCCAATGTCATTCTGTCTTTCGCTATATTGTCTATCAAGTATAGGACTTCATGTCTTTTTGTTTTTGCGACAATTGCGAGCACTTTGTCTGTTTTTGCGAGTTGCTTTTCACCGAAAACTTTTTCAATTTTGTCGAGATGAAAATATGAAGTTATTGGAGCCATGTGGACTGCTGTGAGGATTACTTCTTTCGCCCAATGAGCCCCTTTGAATGAATCTGTGTTTTCTAAAATTTTCCGAGGGTTTTCTTTGACGCAAGTTTGTATTACTTCTCCTCCCCATTCAACATCTGCAAATTCACTTATTTTTTTGATAACTGCTTCCGGATCCTCTTTTGCGATTTTCAAATAAACTTCTCTTGCCCACTCGTATCCTTTTAGTTTGTTCACGTGTTCTATTCCTTTGTTTCGTTTTAGTGCTGCTTTTTTTAGGATGACTTGCTCCACATAATAGCATCCGTGGAATTCGGGCAAGTGATTTATAAGTAGGTTCAGATGGTTTCCGTGTGAGCCTAAGTATTGCTCGGCTTTGTTTTTTAATATTTGATTTTTTCTTGCGATTTTGAGTACTCCATCAACCCAGGGGAGGTCCGAATTTTTGATTTCTTCTTTGTTACTTGTTGTTAACCAAGGGTCTTTTGTCATTGCCGCCAGGAATGCCGCTTGTCTTATTTCGGTTCCTAGAGTTTTGTAGTATTTTTCAAGGCTGTTTATGCTAACAACTACTGCTTCCGGATTAGTTTTTATTGCATCTTTCACTACTTCTGTTGCCCAATTCTCATCGTAGTTGAACAATTCGTCTGCGTATATTACTGAAATAAATATTTTTTCACCTTGTTCTACTGCAGTTTCAAGCCACCCACGTAGGAAGGCATATTTTTCAAGTCTTGGTATGTTTTCGAATATTGGACTGAGATGATCTTCCTTCAACAAAGTTTCACCGGCTATTTTTATTATCTTTGTGCTTGAATACATTTCACTGTGAGTAAGGATGTATTCGGCCGTTGTTATGTCGAATTCTTTTATTTTTTCTAAGTTTATGGTTTCCATTTCGGTCAGTCTTCCAGGCTGATCGAACTCGTCCAAAATATCCACTATAACTGTTTCTACTTTTATTTGTTCCTTTTCCTCGAGTTCTTCCTTTATTCTTTCTATTTCTTCATAGTATGCGTCGAGCTTGTCTCTTAAATAGTCTTTGTATTGTTTGTAGTAAAATCCGTTTTCCTTGAGTAGAAGTGCGACTTTTTGAATTTGTTCCTCTCCTCGGTTTACGGCTTTCTCAACTCTGAGAGCCCACATTTTTGATTCTTTTTTTTCAACAATTTGCTTCAGCTCATTACTGACTTTTTTTCGTTTTGATTCTTCCTGTTTTTCCGCCCATTCAAACATCTTACTGGGATAACTTTTTTCTTTCTTCTTTTTTTATATCCTGTGCTATTTCTTTCACTATTTTTTTCTCCACTTTTTTAATTTCTTTGACAGCTTCTTTTTGGAGAGGCGTTGGATCGAGAGCTGTCTCAAGTTTTTGCTTTTGTTCATCGGTGAGTTCATCAAAAATCGCCAGAATTTTCTTCTTCAAGTCCGGGTGGATGTGTTCCGAGTTTTGTATTTTTGTTTTTAGATCCATTGGTGTATTATACCACTTTTCTCTCGTTTTGCCAAGAGGGCTAACAGGTTTGCGGGTAGATAATCTTGTGAGGATAATGTATGTTTTTTTTATGAAAATTCTTGGTATCGAGACATCTTGTGATGAGACTGCATGTGCTGTTGTTGAAGATGGCGAGCGAGTGCTTTCAAATGTGATTTTTTCTCAGGCTTCTGTGCATGCTTTGACCGGAGGTGTTGTGCCGGAAGTTGCGGCGCGCGAGCATATTTTGAAGATTTTACCGGTTATTGAGGAGGCTCTGGAGAAAGCTGGATGTGACTGGTCTTCTATTGATGCTTTGGCGGTGACGAAGGGTCCCGGATTGATTAGTTCGTTGATTATTGGGACTGAAGTTGTGTCTGTAATTTCATACTTAAAAAGTAAGCCTGTTATTCCAGTTCATCATATTATTGGGCATGTTTATGCTAACTTTTTACGAGGGGATGGAGACGAGGCTGAAGATGAAGCTAGGCCTGAGTTTCCGATTTTGATTTTGACTGTTTCCGGGGGACATAATGAACTTTTGCTTATGCGTGGGCATGGTGATTTTACCGTTCTTGGGGAGACGCGTGATGATGCGGCTGGTGAGGCTTTTGATAAAGTCGCACGGATTCTTGGACTCGGGTATCCGGGTGGACCTCTAATTGCCAAGGCCGCTGAGAAAGGAAGTCGAACTGCTTTTGATCTTCCGCGTTCGTATTTGGAGAAAGGGAGTCTTGATTTCAGTTTTTCCGGTCTGAAGACTGCGGTCTTGAATGAAGTTAAGGGGTTTTTGAAACGGAAGGGAGCTTCTACTGTTGGCGAGGATTTGCCTGCAAAATTTAAGGCGGATCTTGCCGCGAGTTTTGAGGAAGCTGTTGTCGACGTCTTGACTGACAAATTGATGCAAGCTGAAATAAATCTTCGTGAAGAAGGCGTGCAAATTGCCGAAATCCATTTGGCCGGAGGTGTGTCTGCAAACACGCGGCTACGTGAAGTTTTGACTCATAAGCTGGCCGGTCGTGACGTAAAAATCCGGTGGCCACACGCTATTTCCTATTGCACTGATAATGCCGCGATGATTGCCGGAGCGGCTTATTACTTACGGGAATCGTCGCTTAAAGCCGGGGCAAACATCACCCCTACAACAAGTTTTGACTTGTCTTGGTAGTTTGCTAAGATGTCTCTAACGTCACCCTCGTTTTATGAAATTGGCAAAGAAAGCTTTTGTTTATATGGTTCTGCTTGGAATTGGCGTTGCGCTTTTTGTGAATGTAATTCTTGATACCGGAGTTGGGAATATCGTGACTGCGGTCAAGAATTTTTCGTTGGCGTATTTTATCGCTTATTTTTTCGTGCAGTGGTTGAATTTTTTGTTTTTGAATTGGAGATGGCAGGTGATTTTGAAGCATTTCAATTATAATATTAAGTTTTGGAAGTTGTGTTTGCATAGATATGCCGGTTGGGCGGTTAGCTTTTTGACTCCTTCCGCTCAGGTGGGTGGTGAGCCGGTTCGTGTTATGCTTTTGACCAAAGATGGCGTTCGCAGGCGTGATGCGGTTTTTTCTGTCATCATCGATAAAATGCTTCAGCTTTCCGGGCTTGTGATTTTTGTTTTGATTGGGTTTACTTTCTTGCTTTCAAAGCATTTGGTTACGAAGGATATTTTCATGACGTTGGGAATCGCTTTGATTTTCTTTGTGAGTTTGATTTGTTGGTTTTATTATTCGTCAGTTCGTAATATTGGTTTTTTCTCTTCGATTTTTAGACTTTTTAGGCTGAATAGATTCAAGCGATTCAAAAAGACCTACAATAAAATTTTGATCGTTGAAGAGGCTATTCGTGAGTTTTATACGGATCATTGGGGAAAATTTGTTAGGCTACTTATTTTGTCTGTGATTGCGGAAGCTTATGAAATGATTGAGTATTGGTTGATTGGGTACTTTATGGGTATTGAGTTCACGATGTTCCAGTTGTTTTTAGTGAGGAGTATTCCTATTTTGACTTATTTGCTCCCTATTCCTGGTGCGCTTGGGGTACTTGAAGGTAGTCATGCCGCGATTTTTGCTTTGCTGGGAGTAAATATCAATGTGTTTGTGTTTGTATTGATTACGAGGATTCGTGATTTAATTAATGTATTTATTGGGTTGGCTCATATTTCCGGAAGTGGAATTTTCGCTTTGCGGAGATATTTTGAAGATAAGTTTAAAAAAGGATGGTTTAGGAAGAGGTACTGGAAGTTATTTGGGTGAACTCTTGAAATCTTCCAGAAAAGTGGTATGATTGGGGCTAATAGGAGCCCTTAACCATGTTTGCGATGTCTGACGACCAAAGAAAGCCCCCTTATCGAACCCCAAAAGGAGTTCATGATATTTTACCTAGAGACCATGAGTATCATACATATATTAAAAAAGTTTTAAGGCATCGATGTAGACAGGCCGGTTTCAAGAGAATTACTACTCCAATATTTGAATTTACTGATGTGTTTAGGCGAAGTATTGGTGATGAAACGGATATTGTGAAGAAGGAAATGTATACTTTTGAGGATCGGAAGGGGCGGAGTTTGACCTTAAAACCGGAAAGTACTGCCGGTGTTGTTCGTGCATATATTCAGGGTGGTATGCAGGAACTACCACAACCGGTTGAGCTGTATTATATCGAACCGCATTTCCGTTATGATCGTCCGCAGAAAGGTCGGTATCGACAGTTTTGGCAGTTTGGATTTGAGATTATCGGAGAGTCTGATGCGGCGTTGGACGCTCAATGTATTCAGCTTGCGAATTTGATAAATGAAGACTTGGGCATTGCTGATGTTTTTAGTCTTCAACTCAATACAATCGGGACTCCTGAGGCACGTGAGGAATATATGCAGGTTTTGCAAGATTATTATGTGGGAAAGGAGCGATCGCTCTGTGAAGATTGTGTGTCGCGAATGACCAAAAATCCTATGAGGCTTTTGGATTGTAAGGGAGAGGATTGTCAGATTTTAGCTGACTTGGCTCCAAAAATGGTTGATTACTTAGACAAAGAATCGAAAGAATACCATGAAGAGTTAAAGAGTTATTTGGATGAAATGGAGATTGAGTATGTTGAAAACCCGAAGCTTGTTCGTGGGCTCGATTATTACACTAAAACTGTTTTTGAGTTCTGGGACAAGAACAATGGTGCTCAGAATGCTATTGGCGGAGGAGGGCGTTATGATGGCTTGTTTGAATTGATGGGTGGCCAACCAACTCCTGCCGTTGGATATGCGGCTGGAATTGAAAGGATTATAGCAAATATGAAAATAGCGAAGATTGGTGTTCCTTCGAAGGATACTCTGCATGTGTTTGTTGCACAGCTCGGTACTGAAGCGAAGAAGAAATGCCTGCCTTTGATTGGGCAGATGAGAAATGCAGGAATTAAAACTATGGGAGCACTCGGGAAGGGCGCTATCAGGAATCAATTAAGACTTGCTGATAAGTTTGGGGCACCTTGGACCGTTATCATTGGAATCACTGAAGTTCGTGAAGAAACCGCTATCATCCGAAATATGGAAAAGGGTACTCAGGAGACTGTGCCGTTTGATAAAGTTGTTGCCAACCTAAAAAAGAAGATTGGAGACAAGAAGTTAGATAAGTATTCTCCAGGAGAGTTACTTTATTCTTAATTTTCTTGCCGGCTTAATTTACTGAGGACACCTTGGAGTAATTTTCTAATTCCTCCTATTTTTTCTTGGGGTAGGCTTTCAACTGTTATAAATGTTCCATTTCTGGAAGCACAGTCAGCTATTTCTAATTGCCCTTCTTCCAAACGTATTCTGCAGTGTGTCCCCGAGATATATGGGACAACCTTCCCATCATGATATTCCTTCGGATCGTACCCGATTTTTCTTCCTATAAACTGTTCCATCCCCTTTTCGACCTTTATTTCTTTCCCTTCTGTTGTTTCTATTATTATTTGTTGATTGTCTTGATCGATTCTCAGAATTCCTATTGTTCCATGAGATTCATCTGGAAATAATGGATTGCGTTGTTCTGTTTCTATTCTTACCAAATCTGATCCTAATTCTTCCGCTTGTAATCTTACGCTTTTACCTTCCGGAACTTTGGTTCTTTTTTCGCGGAATTCTTCCACGCTGTGGCCAGTATTTTTGATCAAAATGCGCTTTAGAATTAATCCTTTATCCACTGTTATTCTTACTTTTGTGTCACTTGCATCTCCCCAAATAGTCATCTCTACTCCGTTTGCAATAGATTGTTTTATTTCTTTGCCACTCTGGATCCCCGCTGAAACAGACCCAGTGAAAGATATTATCCTATTCCCTGTTTCAGGATTAGGAGATGATAGGATAGTCTTTATTCTTTCCCCAGTAATTTCGTCGTAAATGTCGATCAAAAATGGTTCATCTCCAATGGAGAGTTCTTTTATTTCTCCAGGTTCTATTTCTTCGTATGCTCCACTATCAATGTCCGACTCTACACGCATTTTATTTAGCATTTTTAGTTCTCCTTCTGTTCGACCGTGAATTTGATCGATTCTATCACCCATTTTTTACAGTTAAATTGGTTTGGACTGGAGGTTACTATACTTGTTTAACTCATTCCGTCAACCCTTTTACAGGTATGTTCCTGCCTGTTTTTTTGTATAATCAATTAGCTATGAAAAAAATTCTAAGTAAATTTATCGTTGTTTTGGGGATTTTGGCTCTTGGAGCGGGCGGTTCTTTGAGCGCTTGGGCCGGAGTTTTCCCTGATGTACCTGAAGATCACGAGTATTTCAATGCTATCGAGTATTTGAAAGGGAAAGATTATATCGGAGGGTATGGAGATCTGACTTTCAAGCCTGATAAGGAAATTAATCGTGCTGAGGCGGTGAAAATTATTGTTTCTGCGTTGGAGATTCCTCATGGAGACGACTATTTGGTTCTTTTTGGAGACGTTCCGGACAGTGAATGGTTTTTCGAGTTTGTTATGGGCGCGTATGAAGCTGGGATTGTAAGTGGAGACAGTAATGGGAAGTTTCGGCCGGAGGATCCCATCAATCTTGCTGAAAGTTTAAAAATTATTGCTGAGGCTTTTGGTGTTGATGTGCCTGCTGTGGCCGGTGATGCGGCTGTTTTTGCTGATGTGTCTGCGGATGCTTGGTATGCCGATTATGCTTTGTATGCGAAGAACAAAAATATTTTGATGATGGATGATTACGGAGAGGTTAATGCAGGGGATCCAATGACGCGTGGGCGTTTTGCTGAGATTATGTACCGATTTATGCGTGTTAACGAGAGCGGCGGTGAGCCGTTCCCTATCGATGAAAATTGGGAGGTTTATGACTCAGGGCTTTTGCCTTTTAAGGTTAAGAAGCCCGATGGATGGGATGTTTTGAATCTTGATGGAGCGTTGGATGAGGTTGTGATTTGGAATAGTGACAAAAATTATTATCAATTTTCGCCTGAGCGCGTTTATCCGAATACTTCTAAGTTTGTCGTAACGTTAGATGCGAATGCCTCTGGCTTGAGTGAGAACGAATATTTCTCAAATATAAAAATGGTTTTTGGGACTGGGAAGGCCGTGGAATTTGCTCTTGGGACGTTTAATGTTTTAAAGGTTTATTATACTGATCGGTTTATTGAGGATTGGTATATTTATTTAAACAGTGGGCCTTTGAGCGGGCAGGTTCTTGTTATTTATACGCAGAATGGGACCGGTGTTTTGGCTGAGCAGAATAGGAAGTTTTTGGATTTAATGCTGGCTAGTTTTGAATATGATGAAGGGAGCGCCAGTGCGAGTAGCGGCGTTGATTATTCTGATTTGAAGGATCAGATTTTTGAGAATATTTTGATTGAGGGAGTTGGTCTACAGATGATTAATTCTATGCCTGATTCGATTATTTTTGAGACGGATTCTATAGGGGTTGGGACTGGGCCGATCGATTACTATTACAGTTCCGAGCTTGATATTACTTTGAAATATGAACGTGCCGGCGATGTAATTCTGGATTATCGTGATGGACAGACCAGCGCGTTTTAGTGGTGCGCGTTTTAGCACTTAACAATTCATCATGGCGTTTAAAGAAGTGTACTCAAAAAAGTATCTAGCAGTAATTGCTTCTGTCTTAGTTGGGATTGCTGCAGTTATTTTTGCGGTTTCACAGCTTTTTGTTGGGGCGGACACCCCTGATGCTGAAAACGCAGAATCTGTTGAATCTCCGTATGGAGAACCGTATACTACTCTACCTACGAGTGAGCCTTATGTTGAGCCACCGACGGCTCCTCCGCCGGTTCACTAGTTTTAGATTTTAAATTGATTAAATTTGTCTAAGGATTTGGCCAAAGCCGCGATTGCGGCGCACAAGAAAGCTAGGGGGAAATTGGGGATTCATTTGCGAGCACCAATGAAGACTCAAAATGATATGAATATTTTTTATACGCCCGGAGTTGCCGAGCCGTGCCTTGAGATTGAGAAACGGCCTGAGCTTGCGTATGAAATGACTTCCAAATGGAATACGATCGCTATTGTGACGGACGGCTCGGCCGTTCTTGGGCTTGGGAATATCGGGGCGTTAGCCGGACTTCCGGTTATGGAGGGAAAGAGTGCTCTTTTCAAAACGTTTGCTGATGTCGACGCTGTTCCTTTGTGTCTGGATACTCAGGATGTTGACGAGATAGTTTCTGTTGTGAAAGCAATTGCTCCATCGTTTGGGGGTGTGAATTTGGAAGATATTTCAGCGCCGCGGTGTTTTGAAATTGAGAAGAGATTGATTTCTGAATTGGATATTCCGGTCTTTCATGACGATCAACATGGGACTGCGGTTGTTACTTTGGCGGGATTGATAAATGCTTTGAAGATTGTTGGAAAGAAAGTGGGCGCTGTACGAGTTGTAATTAGCGGCGCGGGAGCGGCAGGGATTGCGATTTCTAAATTACTTTTGAAGTATGGATTTAAAAATCTGATTTTGATTGATAGTAAAGGGACTATTTGGAAGGGACGACCTGGGTTGAATGATTCGAAGAAAGAGATCGCCGGAGTGACTAATTTGGGACGTGTGAAGGGGGGGCTTCCTGAGGCTTCTGAGGGCGCAGATATTTTTATTGGTGTTTCTCAGCCCGGAGTCATGACTTCGAGCATGGTTAATTCGATGGCTGATGATCCTATCATCTTTGCGATGTCGAATCCTGATCCCGAAATTCTTCCGGAAGATGCTCGGAAGGGAGGTGCGCGAGTTATTGCCACCGGCCGATCTGATTATCCGAATCAAATCAACAATGTCCTCGTGTTCCCCGGTATTTTCCGTGGGGCTCTCGATGCTCGAGCTACAAATATTACCGATGACATGAAATTGGCCGCAGCTAAAGCTTTAGCCGGCCTGGTTAGCCGACCGAGCCCTAAGAAATTTATTCCTGGAGTTTTTGACAAAGGGGTTTCGGGAGTTATAGCAAAGGCTGTGAAGAAATTTGCAAAAAGAGGCAGGTAGAGTATATAATCCGCCTGTGATTTCAGGAGTTTAATTTATTTACTATGTCTGGACATTCCAAATGGGCTTCGATTAAGCACAAAAAAGGAGCGGCTGACGCTAAGCGAGGGAAAATTTTTACAAAGCACGCGAAATTGATCGCAATAGCCGCTAAGAATGGTCCCGATCCTGATACTAACCCCGGGCTTCGTTCGGCTATCGATGGGGCAAAATCCGCGAATGTCCCCAACTCGAATATTGATAGAGCTATTAAGAAAGGTTCTGGCCAAGATAAAGATGCCGCGACTTATGAAGAGATTTTTTATGAGGGTTTTGGGCCTGCCGGGACTGCTCTCTATGTTCAAGTTCTCACTGATAATAAAAACCGCGCTTTGTCTGAAGTAAAATCTACTTTATCGAAAAAAGGCGGAGGTATGGGGGCGGCCGGAAGCGTTGCTTGGATGTTTGAGAGGAAGGGTTTGATTGCTGTGCCTCTAAGTGAAGGCGTTGATCCCGATGAAGTTGAACTAGCCGCTATTGATGCCGGGGCTTCCGATACTGCGCGCGAAGAATCTGTTCTTGAGGTTCATACAGGAGCTTCTGATTTGGCAAAAGTACGTGATACTTTAAAAGAATCTGGGATTGTAATTGAAGAAGCTGACATTACCTATCTTCCGAAACAAACGGTGAAGATTGAGGGTGAAGATGATGCTCGGAAAGTTTTGGGGCTGATTGAGATGCTTGAAGAAAATGAAGATGTCGCTGAGGTGTATTGCAATTTCGATATGGATGATGAACTGATGGCGAAGGCTTCGAATTAGTCCTCAAATTTGTAAGTGATCTCCTTTTTTGCCGGTTGGAGGTTTGGTTTGAAATTTGCAATTTCTTCGGTAGCGTCTTCGACAGACTCTTCTGATACTTCGCCTTCTTCGGGTTCATTTTCAGGCTCAACTTCGACTTCGGCCGCCTTTGAATATTTTTCGATCTCTTCCGGCTTGGGCATCGCTTCTTGGGCTTTTTCTGCTTCTTGTACTTGATGAAGAAGTTTTTCTACGTCGATGATTGGGGTTTCTTCTTTTTGGGTTTCTGGCTCGTCTTCAACTACGCCGAGACGAGAGGCTTGGAATTCGCGTATCTTGCCGATGATTTCGCTTTCGTGCTTTTGAAAGTTTCCGTCAGGGATGCGAAATCCTGCGGCTTGGCCGTGACCTCCTCCACCAAACATTTCAGCTATGGCTGAAGCGTCAACTGCGGAGTTGGTTGTGCGGACGCTTCCGGAAATTGTATTGTCTGAGCGTTCTTTCAAAAGAAGAATGACCTCTGCTCCAGGAGCATTGGTCATCAATTCGTCGATTATATCGCCTGTCTCGTCTTCTTTGCTTTCAGTGTCTTTGAAATCTTGTTCGGTTACTGTCGACCAGACTATTTTGTATTTTTCGTCGGTCTGAATCTTTGAAAGTACACGTCCCCAAAGTTTAAGTTGGCTTAATTGCTTGGTTTTGTAGATGTGTTGGATTATTTCTTGCTGGCGTGCACCATATGCGATGAGCTGGGCCGCGTGCGCGAATGCTTTTGGAGTTGTGTTCGCATTCTGGAAACTTCCTGTATCTGTGATTATACCTGCCAGCAGGAGTGTCGCAGTGTCTTCGTCGATAAGTTCGACTTCAAATTCTTCTTCCATCTTTTCGAGTAAGGGGAGAAGAAGTTCTGTAGTCGAAGCTGACATGATGTCGACGTAGTTTACTTTTCCGTAATGTTCGTTTGAGATGTGATGGTCGATGTTTATGACCGGAATTTCGTGGAACATTTGAGTATTATCTTCATAGATTTGTCTGAGCTGGCTTAGTTCTGCGGTGTCGACCGTAATTATCAGGTCGTATTCATCCATTCCTTCGTTGAAGGTTATGTCTCTTTCCGTGAATCGGCCTTCTTTTGGGGTGATTATTATGTTGACCTTATTTTCTTCGATGTTGCTTTTGATTTCGTCGACTTTTATCTTGTGTGTATCAAGCGTTACTATGAAATCTTTTGATGAAAGAAGTTTGTCACCGATACTCTGGGTTTGAGGAAGAAATCCAAGAACGTCCGGGACTCCTTCTGCACAAACAACCGTGGCGCTTTTGTTGAGTTTCTTCAGAGTCAGATACATTGTGAGCGCGCTCCCGACAGCATCACCGTCAACTGGGGTCGATGGCAAAATAAGGATTTTTTCACTCCTTTTAATTAAGTCGATGATCTGTTTTTGGATCTCTGAGAATTTCACTTGTTGGATTACGTTGGTTTAATTTAATCTATATATTATAGAACAATCTACGGACTTTGTCAAAGGGTTGCTTCTGCTTGTTTGGATTATTAAAAGGGAGTTAGTGTACCAGGGATGGAAATGGATTGTCTAGAGTGATTTAAAGTCAACTAGCTCCAGTTGAAGTTTTTTGTTGCCGTTCCATTCGTTCAAATCAATATGACAGATTAGGTCGGTCGCGGCTTGTTGGCGGAGAGTTTGTGCGTGTTCGCCCAAACGGAAGCCGATTGCATTTAGGGCCTTCGGCTGGCCCTTGAGGTTAGCTGTAAATTTGACATGGCTTTTTTCGCGACCAACTGTTTCAACAAAGGTTGGCTTTGCGTTGCGTATGATGAAAAGAGGGCGGTGGTTGCGGACTCCGAATGGTTTTAGTTTGTTTATTTCTTTTATCAGATCATCTGTGACCTGGTCTGAGTCGAGTTCGCAGTCGATTTCGAGTGTTGGGCGGAGGTCTTTGTCTTTTAGTTTCTTTTTTGCGTATTTTTCTATGGCTTTTCTGAATTTGTTGTAGTTCTTTTTGAGAACTGTGAGACCGGCCGCTTCTTTGTGTCCGCCGAATGTCACTAAGTGCTCTTTTTGAGCGGCGATGGCTTCTATGACATTAAAGGCCTCTATGCTTCTGGCAGACGCTACAAGTGTTTCGCCAAGGTCCTGCATAATAATCGCGGGGCGGCCGAACCTTTCTGCGAGCCTTGCCGCTGTGAGTCCGATGATCCCTACGTGCCAGTTCGGATGTGTGGCTATTAGGATGTATGGGAGGCCGCCTTGTTTTTCGATGTTTTCAAATTGGTCCAGAGCTTGAAAATATGATTCTTGAGTCATTTCTCGGCGGCGTTGATTTAGTTCTTCTAGCTTTTTCCCGTGTTTTTGTAGTTCTTCTACGTTTTCGCCTATGAGAAGTTTGAGCGCGATATATGGATCCCCTATTCTCCCTGCCGCGTTAATCCGTGGAGCTAATTGATATCCTATTGTTGTTGTGGAAATTTCTTTTTCTTGCCGTTTTGCAAGCCCAGTGACTTCTTTGAGGATTTTGAGGCCTGGGGAAGTTGTTGTAAGTAGGGTTTTGAGACCTTTTTTGATTATGAGACGGTTTTCGCCTTGTGCTACACCTATATCTGCGACTGTGCCAAGGGCGGCGAGTTCGATTAGAGGTTCTATTTCTTTTTCAGCGGCCTCTTGGCCCAGATTGTGGATGAATAATGCGTATGCGAGTTTTAATGCGACGCCTGCTCCGGTGAGAATGGTTGAGTGATTAATCGCATGAGCGTCGGTTGGCGGAGTTTCGGGAATGGTGTGGTGGTCGGTGATTATTGTTTCGATTCCTTTTTCTTTTGCATATGAAATTTCTTTCGTGCATGAAACACCGCAGTCGACTGTGATTATGAGTTTAATTTCGAGTTTTTCGAATTCGTCGATGAAGTTTTTGTTTAGTCCATATCCGTCTTTTTCTCGGTTTGGAAGACGGGCTGAGTGTTTTGCATTTAGACGCTTTAATGTGTGAAAAAGAATCGCTGTTGATGTTAGGCCATCTACATCATAGTCACCAAAAACTATAATGCGTTCTTCGTTTGCGATCGCTTGCATGATACGGTCGACTGACTTTTGCATGTCGGGCATTTCAAATGGATCGCTGAGCGATGAAGTCTCGTCGATGTCGAGAAATTCTTTTTTTTCTTTGGAGGTTGTAAGGCCTCGATTTTCCAGAAGGATATCCAAAATCGGTTTTGCCTGCTCTTTGGATCGGATGATCCATTTTTTTCCTAATACTGACATTTTATGTGAAATTTTTTAAAGACGGAATTAAGCCTCTTTTTCTGCCTTCTGCGCTTCTTTATTTTTTCGCCACATTTCAAGTGCTTCTTCAGGGGTTTTGGCTTTATCTTTGCCAAAAACCCAAGTGTGTCTTGAACGAATTTTTTCGTCGATATCATTGATGACTTCTTTCATTGTGAATTTACCCTCCTCTTCCGCTATTTGTGCAGTAAGAACAATATTGAATAACACGTCGCCCAGTTCTTCTTTGAGATTTTCCCAATCACGTTTGGTGAAGGCTTCTTGTATTTCTTGTGCTTCCTCTTCCATTCTTTCCGCCATGTCTTCGATCGTTTGTGAACGATCCCAAGGACAACCTTTTGGGGAACGGAGGCGTTTTGCGAGTTTGAGAAGTTTCTTAAATGAAGCCATAGATGGAATATATATCAGATTGCGTGAAGCGGGAAGATTTTGTAATGATTTTGGCTTTACGATAATGTAGACTTTTGTTGTGGGAAATAAATGTGTTAAATGTAGTTCGGATTTTGAGGTCACAAAAGATGATCTTGTTTTTTATGAAAGCGTTTCTCCGCGAATTGCCGGAAAAAAGTATGGGGTGCCTGTCCCGACGCATTGTCCGGATTGCAGACAACAAAGAAGGCTTGCGATTTGTAATGAACGACATTTGTATGCCGATGAGTGTGGGCTTTGCAAAGAGAAGACTTTGACGGAATTTACGCCTACTGTTGGGCAAATGGTTTATTGTCGGGACTGTTGGCACAGTGACAAGTGGGATGCGCGGGATTATGGACGAGAGTTTGATTTTTCTCGGCCATTTTTTGAGCAGATTCATGAGCTTAAAAAAGCAGCTCCTGCACAGGCGTTGAACACTCAAGGAACTAACGTGAATTCTGACTATATTCACATGGCTGGTTGGTCAAAAAATTGCTATCTCATTATGCATGCAGATTATTGTGAAGACTGTTATTACGGGTATGGATTCAAGAAAAACTTGTTTTGCGTGGACGGTTTTTACAATCTGCATTCTGAGCTTTGTTATGACTGTGTCGATGTTCATAAATGTTATGGATTAACCGGGTGCCAGGATTGTGTAAGCTGTAATTCAAGTGCGTTTTTGAGGGATTGTATTGGGTGTCATGATTGTTTTTGTTGTGTTGGCTTGAGGAATCAGAGTTATTGTTTTGAGAATGAAAAATTGGGGAAGGCTGAGTATGAGGCACGGATGAAGAAAGTTGATTTGGGTTCGTATAAACAGTATTGCAAGTGGAGAGATGCGAGGCGTGAGTTGGAATTGAAACACACGTTCAAAGAATTCCAGGGAAATAATTTAGTGAATTGTTTTGGGGATCATTTAAACCACTGCAAAGATCTTCAATATAGTTTTGATTGTGAGGACGTTGAGGGCGGCAAGTTTTGCTACCAATTGGTACTCGGGGCGAAGAATAATTACGATATTTTTCAGTACGGCACGAATATCCAGCACTCGTATGAATGTACAATTTCGGGAGGAGATAGTTATCACGTTTTGTTTGGGGATAATTGTCATTCTGATTCGGTGGATTTGATTTATTGTTGGTATATGGAGTCCTGCAAAAATTGTTTTGGGTGCACGAATATGCAGCACAATTCTTATTGTGTTTTGAATAAGCAGTATTCCGAAAAAGAATATAATGAGTTGGTCCCGAGGATTATTGAGCATATGCGCGAGACTGGAGAGTGGGGTGAATTTTTTCCTTCTGAGATTTCTCCGCATGGATATAATAAGAGTTCTGCACAGATGTATTATCCCCTTTCGAAGGAGTCGGCTTTGGCCGATGGGTTTTGGTGGGATGATTATGATCCGCCTGCGCCTGAGGTTCCGCGTGTTTTGGAGGCTTCTGATCTATCGGATAATATTAAGGATATTGGCGATGATGTTCTGGAGGCGGCGATTAAATGCGAGGTCAGCGGGAAGTTGTTTCGTTTGACGAAGCGCGAGCTTGCGTTTTATCGGCGTGTTGGATTGCCATTACCGAGACGTTGCCCCGAACAGCGACATTTGGATCGGTTTGCTTTGCGAAATCCTCGAAAGTTCTGGGATCGTGAGTGTGGTCGTTGCAGTGCTTCGATCCGTGCGACTTATGAACCGAGCCGTCCGGAGATTGTTTATTGTGAGAAGTGCTATATGGAAGTGATGTATTAGAAGTCTCCAGGTTTGAGCCAGTGGATTTGAGGGTATCTTCGGAACCAAGTCCCCTGTCTTTTTGCGTAATTGCGTGTGTTTTGCTTTAGAGTTTCTTTGCATTCTTCGAGCGTTTGTTCTTTCTTGATAAATGGGATGATTTCTTTGACGCCGAGTGAAGACATTGCTGGAAGGGGGGCATCATAGCCTTTGTCGAGAAGAGCGCGAACTTCGTCGATGAGGCCTCTATGGTCTTGCGTATCGACGCGGCTGTTGATGCGTTCGTATAGTTCTTCGCGAGGGTAATCGATTCCGATCATGAAGACGTCCGGGCGGAGTTTTGTGGAGGCTGGGGCAGCTTTTTTATTTTCTTTTGGTTTCCCGGTTTTCAGGTTTATTTCCAATGCTCTTATGACGTAGCGAATGTTGTTTGGGTGGATTTGTTTAGCTGATTCGGGGTCGAGTTTGGCGAGGCGTTTATGGAGAGCTTCCGGGCCTTTTTTTGCGGCTTCTTTTTGAAGTTTTTCTCTTAGTTTTTTGTCTGGGGGGACACGAGGAACGTCATAGTCTTCGACGAGAGCAGATATGTAGAGGCCGGTGCCGCCTGTGAGAATGGGTATGTTTTTGCGTTTACGAATTTGGTCGATGATTTTTTCTGCGTCGTCTTTATATTCCGCGAGGGAGTATTCTCTATCTGGGCCTACTATCCCGATCATATGGTGAGGTATTCCTTCTTGCTGGTCTTCTGGGAGGGCATCTGAGCCGATTTCGAGACCGCGATATATCTGGCGAGAGTCGGTTGATATGATTTCACCGTTGATTTCTTTTGCGATTTTGAGAGATAGCGCAGTTTTGCCGCTTGCAGTTGGTCCGAGGATCACGATTAGCGGTTTTTTTGCGGTTTTGAGGAAAGTTTTGAGTTTTTGGGTGATCATTTTTTGTTTAGTTGAGTTCGGACTCTACTATAACCTCTACTTGAGTTCGGACTCAAGTATAACCTCTACTTAAGCTCGGGGAAGTTCGGCAGTTTTTTTTATTGTTTTCCACTTAATGAATGTGGATAATATAGGGTATGGATAGAAAAAGAAAAATAAAAGGTGGTATTTTGGCTACTATTGGGTATGTGTTGTCCCCTGTCTCTTGGTGGAATGATGTTTTTGTGAATATTCCGTTGGCCTATGCGTTTGGATTTTTATTTGGGCTTATTAACAGGTCTTTGTTTCTACCGATGATGATCTTTGGGTATTGGATCACTAATGTTGTTGGTTTTATGTTGATGCACCATGGTATCAAAAATCTTGTATCTAAAGAAAAAAACAATTATACAAGGAAGGAACTCTATAAAGATGTGATTATTTCTATTATTTATACTTTGGTAGTTGTCCTTTTTGTAATGCTCGGTTGGTTAAAATTTCCTGGTGAATATTTTTAATTTTTTATTGACTTTTATTAGGGCTTAAGTAGAATGCCTCTGTCACAGACAGTAGGCAACTTCGGGCTTAACCTGAAGTAGAAGACCTGCCGAGACATAAATATAGATTCATCCCGTTTGGGGAATCCTTATATCTCATCTGTCTGTGCACACGATGAGATTTTTTAACATCAATAATATGGCTGTAACTAAACAAAAAAAGGAAGAAATGTTGAAAGAGTTGGTTGAGAAATTCAAAGACGCTCAATCTGTTGTTTTCGCGCAGAATAAAGGACTGACCGTGAATGAAGTACAGGAACTTCGTGGAAAACTTCGAGAAAAGAACGCTGAAATGAAGGTAGCGAAGAAGACTTTGATGAGAATCGCCGCTAAAGAGGCCGGTTACGAGGGTGAAATTCCTGCGGAAGCTATGGAAGGGGCTGTAGGAGTTGTTTTCAGTTATGATGATATTGTTGCCGGAGCGAAAGAAGTTTATGATTATGCGAAAAGCCATAACTCGTTGACACTTCTCGGTGGACTTTTGGAAGGTCGCGTAATGAGTCTTGAAGAGGCTAATACTCTTGCGACTATACCTTCGAAGGAAGAGCTTATTACGAAGATTGTTTATCTGTTGAAGTCACCAATTTCTGGCTTCCATGGTGTTTTGAATGGGACTCTTGGAGGATTTGTACGTGTTCTTGATGCAATTGCTAAGAAATAATCTTAAATATATTTTTAACCAAACTTATTATGTCTGATGATGTAAAAAAAGATGATGTAAAGGAGGAGGAAGCGGCCGCTCCCGCTGAGGAAGCTGCGCCTGCGGAAGAAGAGAAAAAAGAGGAAGCTCCTGCGAAGGAGGAACCAAAAGAAGAGCCTAAGAAAGAGGCTCCAGCTAAGGAGAAGACACCTGAACCGGTGGCTGAACCTACAGTTGAACTCGGCAAAGATGCCCAAAAGATCATGGATCTTGTTGAGAAACTTCCTGTTCTTGAGCTTGCGAATCTCGTAAAGGCTCTTGAAGAGAAATTCGGCGTATCTGCTGCTGCCCCAATGATGATGGCAGGTGGTGCGGCTGGCGGTGATGCTGGTGGTGACGCTGATGCTGGTAATGGCAAAAAGAGTGTTGTTCTTGCATCTGCAGGAGGTAACAAAATTGCTGTTATCAAAGCTGTTAAAGAGATCACTGGTCTTGGTCTAAAAGAGGCTAAAGACTTGGTTGATGGAGCTCCTAAGGCTATCAAGGAAGACGTTGACCCTGAGGAAGCTGAAGAACTCAAGAAAAAGATCGAAGAAACTGGTGCAACTGTTGAGTTGCAGTAGTTTTTGTTTCGAATTTTAGAAGAAGCGCTCCTGTTCTCGTGTTTGCGAGGCAGGGGTGCTTTTTTTTGTGTGTTGGTGGAACTGAAACCAGGCGAAGTTACGGATCTTTTTTAACAGGTTAAAATTAACAGGTTGGGGCAGAGTTACGTAACTTTTCCGAAAAGATCCCTTCCTAGGGAACCAAATACTCCCCAGGAGTGCTTTTTCAGGTTACTACCCCTTTACGAACAGGTTGAAATTTGGTATAATGAATAGATTAAAAAACAAAAATGTCATTCCTAGACAAAATAAAGAAGAAATTACCGTTCGAGGTCGGGAAATCAGGCTCGGATGTGGTTAAACCTACCCTGGGGAAACCGGCTGGCAAGCCAAAGGTTAAGGCAAAGGCTGTAGACGGCACTGCTTCTATTATAGATAGTGCCTTCAAGACAACCGAGAAACCTGAGGATGACGCTATTCTTGAGGCTCCGCCTGAGATCGACGAGGATCTTCTTGAGGAAATTGAGCCACCAAAAAGCATCCCTCTATATGTATTGAAGGGTGGATTTGTATTTTTGGTTGCGCTGGGGATTGCGTCGCTGGTGTTTTTCACAAGCCAATTGACCCATACGGTAGATTTCGCGACAAATGCTGTGGGTGCTCCGTCGATTTTGGAGGACCTTAATACTACCAATGGAGAATTGAAGGAATTACAGACTGAACTTAATTTGTATCGATATCTGCAAGGGAAGTTTTATTTGGATCAATTTAGTTATGATGGAGATGAATATTTGAGAAATTTCCATGTTTACAATAACAAAACGATTTCTGATGATGAGCGGGCTGATGCGTATGAGGAGATGGGTAAATTAAAAGAAAAATTGACTGAATCTTTTTATGCGGCTCGCGATAAATTGGCCAAGAAAATGAGTCGAGTTCTTGTTGATCTCGAATTGTCGGAAGAGTCTGAATTCCAGGCTTTGTTTGAGGATCTTTTGAAGAAAAAGCTCGCTAAATCGGCTAATGAGTTGGAGGAAAGTGAGAATGTAACTGATAAAAAAGATTTTAAACTTTATAAACAAACCCAAAAACTTGTGGCGAATTCTGAGTTGATCAAACTTTTAAGTGACACCAATTTTGAGGTACTAACTGATGAAGATGTTGTTGATTTGATATTGAATGTAAATGAAATTGTTGAGAATGAATTGAGTTCTATGCAGACGGTGAAAGAATCGCGGATTAATTGGTCGGATGTCATAAATCAAATCGAACTTGAGACTTCATATGTCGATCAATACTTTAGCAAAGGGTATTACAATGATATTGGAGGAATCCAATACACAAGTTATGACTTTGATACTGAAAATAGCAAAATCACTATTACCGGTGTCACCAAGCGATACGATACCAATAATTTCACGATGATTTCGAACTTGATTGATAAATTGAATTCAAGCACTTATTTCAAAGGAGTTGAGATGAAATCTTTCACTAAGAGTGGGACTGCCGAGGAAGGATTCACCGCTGTTTTGAGGTTGAATCTTGAATTGCAAAAAGAAGCTTTGAATAGTGCTGATGAGGCTATTTCTTTGGATAGTCTTCCTGAGTTTTTGAATCCTGAATCTGGAGTTCCAGTCGAAAATTAAACTTTACTTAAAATATGGGAAAAATTAACTACCAACTATTACTACAGAAACAAAAAAGAGGGCTTCGTGCCTACACTATTTTGTGTGCGGTATTTTTGATAATCGTTGGGACTTATAGTTACTTTAAATTCATGGATTACAGTCTTTATAGAGAGGCTGTCGAAATAAATGAAACCAGTCTTGCGACTTTGAAGCAGGTTACTTCAGCTGAGAAAGCTGCTTATTTGAGCGGAAAGTCTGACTTTGACGACATGTCTGATGAAATTGAATCCAGTCTAAAAGAGGTGTTCCCTCTTGCGGACAATTATACTGAATTGACGCGTGCTTTTGATGCTTTTGAACAACAAATTCATAGAAGTAAAAGCCCATTTGTGATTTCGAATATTGAATATCAAGAAGTGCGTGAAAGTGAGGACGGAAACTATAGATATCTTCCTTTGAGAATGACTATTTCTAGTTCCGAGGATAATTTTACGAAATTCATGCATTATGTTGAGCAATCTGGATCGCTTTTGGACAAAATAAGGTTAATGGATATTCAATCGATACACTTGAGTTTTGGTGAACAGGAGTCCGGTTTATCAAATTCGATTAATTTCTCAATAAAGATTCACGCATATTTCCAAAATATATAAATTAAATGGCTGAAGAAAATGCACAAAATCCGGTAGAAGGTAAGGGGGTTGCTGACGCGGCACAACCTGCCGTGACTGCACCTGCTGTGGCTGCTCAGCCAGCAGTGGCTGCTCAGCCTGCGGTTGCACAACCTGCGGCTACTGGTGCTCCGGTAGTAGTGGCACCTGCGGCAAAGCCGGCGGCGGCGCCAACTCAACTTGGAGCTGTTGCAAAAGGAGATAAATTGAAACAACTACAAGACTCTATTTTGGCTGCGAATATCCCTCAGCTTGTTATGATAGCGATTAGTCATGCTTTGGATTTGCGTTCAAGTGATATACATATGGAGCCTGAGGAAAATCGTGTTCGTATTAGGTTCCGTGTTGATGGCGTGCTCCAACAAGTTGTTGAATATCCGACCAATCTTCATCCAGCCGTTGTTTCTAGGATAAAGATTATGTCGAATCTTAAGATCGATGAACAAAGAGTTCCGCAAGACGGACGAACCGAAGTCACGACGAAAGAGGGTCGAGATATGGACCTTCGTGTTTCGACGATGCCTACTGTGAATGGCGAAAAGATCGTGATGCGTATCCAAGACAAATCGCGAAAGATTCCGGATCTGCCTGAACTTGGGCTTGCCGGACGAGCGCTTATGAATATCGAGGAAGCGTTGAAGTCACCGAATGGAATTATTTTGAATACCGGGCCGACGGGGTCTGGTAAGACTACTACTTTGTACTCCGCTTTGACGCGGTTGAATAAAGTTGGAGTGAATATTTTGACTATTGAAGATCCGGTCGAAATCCAAATAGACGGTTTGAACCAGAGCCAAGTGCACCCGAGTATCAAATATACTTTTGCTTCCGGAATGCGTTCGGCTTTGAGGCAAGACCCTGACATCATCATGGTCGGAGAAATCCGTGACAAAGAGACCGGTGACACAGCTATTGAAGCGGCGTTGACCGGGCATTTGGTTTTCTCAACTTTGCATACGAATAGTGCCGTGGAGACAATCACAAGAATTTTGAATATGGGCATCGCTCCGTATCTTTTGTCTTCAACTTTGGAGCTCGTGATTGCGCAGAGGCTTGTCAGAAAACTTTGCGACTGCAAGGAGGTAATTGTGCCTAACGCTGAAACTATTGAGGGAGTAAAAATGTCTTTGGAGCATGCGAATCTAGAGGGCGAAGTTGATCCTGCATTGCTAGAGGGCATGAAATTTTATGGACCTAAAGGTTGTGAAAAATGTAATAACACCGGGTACCATGGTCGAGTTGGTTTGTATGAAGTTTTGAGAATGGATAATGATATACGAAGAGCGATTTTTGATCAATTATCTACTTTGAAAATTCTAGATATTGCATTGAAGGCCGGAATGCTAACTCTTGAGCATGCTGGAATTATTAAGGCGCTTGAGGGCGCTACTAGTCTTGAGGAAGTTTATCGTGTTTCGAAGAAGGCTGCGAAGGGGGGGTCCGAGGCTGAGGATGCGAAGCCCGAGGCCGACGACGTGAAGCCTGTGGCCGAGGAAGCTGAGGCGAAGCCCGAGGCTGACGACGTGAAGACTGTGGCCGAGGATAAGCCTGAGGTCAAGGAAGTCGCCGAGGCCGAGGCGAAACCCGAGATTGAAGAGGCTCCCGAAAAAACAGAAACTAAACCTGACATAAATAATGCCGAAGAAAGCTAAGGACTTCGTTTTCTCCGGAAAAGAAGTCTTCAAACTAGATAAGGATAAAAAGGGTGCTCAAGGAGAGGGGAAACAGCCGATAGTTTTGAATATCGATGAAGATGATGTTGTTTTGTCTGAAAAAGGGAAAAAGATTTTGGGCAAGGAACAGAAAGTGACGGATACGTCTTCAGGATTTTTTTTGATTGATTGGTACAAAAAAATAAATCGCTATTTTCTTCTACATACAAAAATTAAAGATGATGAGAAAGCTAATTTTTTCCATCTGCTTTCGGTAATGATAAATGCGGGAGTGCCTGTGATAAAATCGTTAAAATCTTTGCTCGGACAAGTCGATCGTGATTCGCATATGCATATGGTGTTGAGCGATTTGTTAGCTAAAATCGAGGAGGGGCGGAGTTTGTCAGAGGCTATGAGTTTTCATGAGGAATTTTCTGAGATGGAAGTGGGAATGATCGAATCCGGGGAAGCGGCCGGACAGTTGAATAAAACTTTGGATAATTTGGCGATAGATTTGGCGAGACGTCAGGACACCAAGCATAAAATAAAAAGTGCTTTGATGTACCCGATTGCTATTATTATGCTTTTGATTGTTGTGATGATTGTGATGATGGTGTTTATTATTCCGAAGTTGACTGCTCTTTTTGAGAGGTCCGCAGAGGGACTGCCGTTGATTACGAGGATTGTCGTTGCGATCAGTGACTTTATGATAGGGTACGGATGGGTTTTGCTTGGGTTTGTTTTGATTCTCGGGCTTGTTGTGAGTTTTGGTAAAAAGACTAAGCAAGGAGCGTTTTGGTTTGGAAAATTCAAATTGGGTGTTCCTGTTTTTGGGAAACTTTTTCAGATGACTTATTTGGCTCGTTTTGCGAGGTCGATTGCGAATTTGATGGCAAGTGGAGTTCCTATTGTGAAGACTCTTGAAATTACTGCGACGGCGGTAGGTAATGAAGTTTATAAGAGACGTGTTTTGCTGACTGCTGAAGATATGAAGCAAGGTATTCCGTTGGCGGAGAATTTGGCCGACCCGAAATTGTTTCCTCCGATGTTGGTAAATATGGCTGAGGTTGGGGAAAAGACTGCACAGCTAGATACTATTATGTTGAAGATCGCAGATTATTATGAAGAGGATGTCGCTACTTCCGTGAAGGGGTTGGCGAAAATTATTGAGCCTGTGATTCTTATTGTTATCGGTGTGTCGGTGGGGGTGATTGTAGCGGCTGTGATGCTCCCGATCATGCAACTTTCAGATGTGGCCGGGGGGCTGTAAGAGGTTGGAGAGAATTTGATTTCCCTTGCGGATTTTGACGCTGTCTGTATACTTTACGGTAAGGATTAATTTTATATATATCCTTTTCAAATATTTAACCTTTATTTCTATGAGAAATCGTTTCGGAAAATTAGGGTTCACCCTAATTGAACTCCTGATCGTTATTACGATCATCGGAATCTTGGCGGTTGTATTCCTGCCAACAATTTTGAACGCGCCCGCTAAATCGAGAGATGCGGCGAGGATCGCTAGTATTACAAAAATGATGGAAGTGGTTGAGGCTTCAAGATTGGATAATGTGGCTATGAAAGACGGTGGCACTATTGATACGGCTAAGAAATGTGCAAGTACTGCTCTTCTTGGTGTGGATGATTACTTCTCTGATGGTAATGTTCCCCAAGATCCTCAAGGTGCTAATGCCACTGCGATAGATGCTTGTGATGCCGGAGATTTTGGCTTCTTGTCTCCTGATGGTACGGATAAGTATGCTCTTTTTGCCCGTATGGAGGTAGAGGCAAATCAATCCGTTGCGTGTCCTGGTGACGATGCAGGTACAGAATGTTATAAGATATCGATCTCAAAATAATTTTCTTTCTTTGAATCGCCGTCCCCCCTTGTGGGGGGCGGCTTTTTTTGTGGAGGTTGAGTGAGAACAGGATCACACCCTGTTCTCACCTGTCAATTCGAAACCCTGTTTTACAGGTTGAATTAATTGTTTTTGCCCCCTGGAAAATGGTATATTTTGAAATTGGATAGTCGTATCTACTTTAAGGCAAATTAATGGATATATTCTCCCTCATTCCACAGGCCTTGGCACGAACGCAATTTAAGAAGTTTTTTATTGGGTTTTTGGCTTTCTCGCTGTTCTTTACTCAAGTATTTGGGTTTATGCCGGTGGCCGGAGCTTTTAGCTTTGGCTCTGGTTTTACTGATGCTTTTGCTGATGATGATAATGAGATAAAAGAAGTCTATGATGTCATTGCGTTGGTTGTTGAGGAAGATTTGCTTAATGGAGGGAATTATTCTGCGGGATTGATTAGTGAATATCCGGATAAGTTGGCGGACACCGGGACTCTTGATGAGAGAATCATGAGGTTTGCGGAAGATTTGCAAAAAGATTCGCCGAGGACCGTGGTGAAGACCATTAATTATGATCCCGATGAACACACCCTTCTTGATGTTATTACTGCGTTGGAGAATCTTTATAAGAATGGTGACAATAGTGTGGAGTCGAGGCTTCGTGGATTGGTTTTGATAGGGGAAGTTCCTTTGCCTGTTGTAAGCAAGAGTGGGAATAGGTTTATTTCTATGTTTCCGCTGACTGATTTTGATGATAAGGCTTATGTTTTTAATCCGACGACTGAGAGTTTTGAGGAGAATCCAGACGTTTCGTTTCCGAAGGCTGAGATTTGGCATGGGATTTTGCGTGCACCACAACTTGATGACGAGGATGCTGTTTCTGAGGAAGAGTTGAATAAATTGGCGGAGTATTTTGATAAGAATCATTTGTATCATGCTGGAGTGGAAGATTTTGCGGAGTTCCAGAGGAAGATGTTTTTTGGGGATTTTGTTCAGGAGGATAAGAAGTTGAATGAAGATATTTATAAGCTTTATTTGAACTTCTTGAAGCATATGGATGATTTGGCATATATGAGATTCAATAAGCATTGGGCTCAGAGTTTGCTCTCGGTATCGATGGGAGAGTTTGGGGAAGATATGTTTGCGTTAGCACCTAATCCTTCTGATTATGCCGATGGTTCGGCGGAGAAGGAGCAGGCACAAGCATCGCAAGCGTTTCAAGAGTCGGTTGGGGATATGGGGAATACTTTTGATAAGTTGCCGGATATTCATTCAAAAAATATAATTGAAAATTTTCATAAACAATACATAGATACTGTTGCGAGATACTTGGCGGACACAAACGATCTAATGGAGGGCACTGTGCGATACGCTATAGGGGGAACTGAAGCTGATGAGGGGAAGACGACAGCTTTTGCGCCTAAGCATGATTCCAGTAAGAATGGTATTGATACCCTTCCTGCACTTATAAGTATGAAGGACAAATATACTCAGCAGTATTTTAGAATGGCTAATGATGCGTTGGAGATGAAAGTAAATGAGCTCGTGGAAAAGATGAATGAACCTTTGCCTCTGATCGATATGACGGAGGTGGCCGGGACTATTGAGGGAGAACCGTTTGAGATTAAGTATGATTTGCTTTCGACTTTTGGGTCGAAGAATCCGAAGGAATTTGTTCCGAATCTTAAAATGAAACTTGCTCTTGATGAAGAGGACGGGCCTCCGACTGGAAATGGACCTCTTCTTTTCAAGAATCATTTCACGGATACTGATGGGAAGATGTATATAAATGGAGTTTCGAGTGATTACCTTGAGAGTCCGAAACAGTGTTTTCCGTATTTGGGAAGCATGTATGAACCTGGAAGTGATGAATATAGTGTTTTGACGCGGTCACTTAGAACCGATAATCCAATGAGTAGCACTCAAACGTATACACTCGGTGTTAATGGGTTTTCTTTGTCGTCCGTCGAGGCTTCGAAGCTGACGAATGGACAATTTGATTATGGGTATATTGTGGAGCCATATCCTGAATATGGGTATCCGGCTTTTTACAATAACAGTCCTCTGCAGTCGGAGGGGATGGAGGAAGGGGACCTGATTTTGGGGATGAAGCCTCGGTATGTTATCAATGCGAAGAAGAGTGCCTATGTGAAGGAAGTCGAGCACAAAATATCTGAGGATGAAAGTTATACTATTTCTTTGAGCGGAAAGGTTGAGACCGGCAAGAAAGAGGACAATATTTTATTGTATTCGAATGCTCCTTTGGTTAAGTGTGATGATTGTTCTGACAATTATACTGCAATAGCTTTTGGTAAAGTTATTAAGAAAAACCCAAAGATCGGAGACGATCCGTTCTCTTCTCCGGATGGAGTTTTTGCTATCGATGATGAATTTTATTATTTGGGGTATGAACATGATCTCGACAACACTGAGACAATTAGGACCTCTCAGGATTTCCGAAATGCTGAAAGCAATTTCGTAAAGATCGTTAGTAATCCTAAGAAAGGAGGAAGCGACAAAAATGCTATGTACTGGGATGCTTACAGCTCTCTTACCGTTATTTATTATGATGTTAGTCATGGCTCCGTTGGGACTGCTGAAGTCGCCTTCGAAGATTTTGTTCCGTATTCCTCTACATCGTACAACAGCCATGCTTATGAGAAAAATGATTTGAATGGATGTTTCTTTACTTCGGGGATTTTGCATGATGATCGATGTTTTGCTTTGACTGCGAATTATCCGGTCCTTGATCCTGCTGGAAGTTTTGAGCCGTATCATCCGGATCATATGGGAGTTTATGGAGTTAAGGATGAGGCTGCGTATTATTTCAAAGGACAAAAAAGTGAAAATTTGGATGTCGATGATGTTATCTATGAATATCAATTCCCTATCGGTATGGAGGTTTTTGAACAAGATGAAGAGACTGAAGCTGTTACTCATGAAACGCACAAAGAAATGTTTCAAAAGCCCGCTTCACGAGAGTTTAGTGAAATTGATGAGATATATATGGACGGGTGTTATAGCTTTTTGCCGTATACGTCTGGGTGGATGGCAACGTTTATAGCGGCCAAGGTAGCGGAAATGCAGGCGGCCGATGAGAATTTTGTACCACCCGGCCTCGGGCTGATGTTCGGGTCTTATAATTACTATTCATGGACGACTTTGATGATGAATAAGTTTGGAAATAAAGAGGGAAAGAAAAATCAAAATATCCCATATGGAGGAAATGGACGGAATGTCCCACTGGTCGATACGACAGATCAATTTGTTTTGCATGGAGAGTCTGATGATCCCGATTTGAGTTTGGGGACTTTTGCTCGGTATTATGGGTTGTATGATGGAGTTGATAATGATGGGGATGGCCATACGGATTATGTTCTTTTGGACCAGGATGGAGATGGGCTGGACGATTCTTTTATATTGGATTTGGGAGAAGCCGTGAGGGATTATGCTTTGGATCCTGATGACATCAATGCTGTTGGGCGTTCTCTTTTGGGGAAGCAATATAAATGGAAGAATCCGCCGTATGCGAACGTAACCGTGGAGGATGACACTGTTGATGTTTCATATGTGCGCTCGTATAGTCCGTACAAGGAGGCGGCCGATGAAACTGAATACTGGTTCCCTCTTTTGAAGGACATGAATGCCGCGATGTCTATTCCCGGATATAATATTCCTTTTGATATTGAGGAGGAGATTGTTTTGAAAGTTAAGCCTCTTGTGTTCAAAGACAAAGGCGAGGAAAAATATTTCTCCAGTATGATCGTTCATAATGAGCCGACGAATTACACTATCGGGAAGCAGGTGGAATCCGGCATTGCGCAAAGTTTACCTATTGATGACCCGCGTTATGTCGCGTTTATGGATGAGGCCGGAGATACCCGTGAAGTCATCTACCCAAATTTATATAAGTCTGGTTCTCATGCTCAATTCCTCGCGGATATTGATTCTCTTGCAACTGAAATCTTAAAAATCCCCGGAGCTCATCGACTTGGAGATATTGACGGTGATGTGAAGGAATATATCAAAAAAGAGCTTTTGAGTGTGAGTACGAGTTCGGCTGATGAGAATTATGAGTTCATCAAGCATATGAGCGTAATGACCACTGCTGACGGAAATATTTTGAAGGACGCATTGAATTGGAATTCGTTGTCGATAGACGACAAACACGAATACGTTCTTCAGTATTATTTGAATGACAGTGATGAGTTTGAGCCTTATATACATGATAATGGTCTTGGGTATGAGACCGCTTACTTGGTATTTGACGGGGGGTCGCTTGAGGAGAGTGATTATATTGATCTTGGATTTAATCGTGAGGGATTCGATGATACTGACCCGAGTTTTGATCCGTTTGCTGGCGGGGATTATGAAACTTTCGCCGGAACGGAGGAGGAGGAAAGCAGTGATGATGACGAGAGTTTCTGGGAGTTTGTCGGGTTGTTCGAGTTTTGGGGCGAGCTGAAAAGATTTGGAAAGGAGATGAAAGAGCTTGTTACCGGTTTTGATGCTGGGGTTGAATTGAAAGGAGTCTGTGGTGGGTGTGAGGAGGAGGATGATGAATGTGTAGAAGAGGTTTTTGATTATATTGAAGTTCTCTCTGAGAGATTGAGTTTATATAGTGATGGAGTTGATTCCGTGGATTTGTTGATTTTTGGTTATAACGATCAAGAGGGGTTATATAACGGTAGTTATCCCCCATCGCTGGAACTTATAATTTCTCAGGATGAATTGAATCCTGTTTTAAGGATAGAGGAGATTGATCAGGAAAAAGTTTTGGAGAAAGGGCAGGCGACTTATCGTGTGTATTCTACTAAAAATCCGGGGAAGGCAACTGTCACTGTGAACGCGACTTTCTCACCGAAGGCTGAGATGAATGATATTAGCAGTGAACCATTGGAGCTTATGACGACCGGCAAGAAAGTGGAAGTCATTGGTGATGCAGGAAGTTTTATTGCCGGTAGTGATGAGGAAATTACTGTGTCTGCTCGTTTGATTGCTGATGACGAGCTTGAGACCAATGCTGGTAATGAAATTACGTTTAAGATTTTTGACGAGGGAGAAGGGAAGGCTGAGTTTGTGGGGTCTGGGGTTGCGAACGCAGAGAACGGAGTGGCATCTGTGAATATTAAGCCTTTGACTAAGGCCGGGTTATTTACTGTCCAGGCAGATGTTAGTGATGGGCCTTTTTATGCCACCGGTGTCAAAGAATTTGCGACGCTGCCTGACGATCCATATAAAGTAGAGGTCTTGCCGGACACCAATGTTTTGGAGGCCAACGGCGAATCGAAGGCGCATATCATTTTTGAACTTAGAGACCAATTTGGCAATTTGCTTTCTGCGTCGTTTGAGCAGATTGCGGTGTTTGTTTTTGGAGACGCGAAGTTGGATGAAAGCACGGACAGAGACAAATTACTGCCGGGGATTCAGTTGGCTATTAATGAAGGTAAAGCTGATCTAGATCTTTATGCGAAGGATAAGATTGGGGAAGCGAATGTTTATGCCGTTTATCTTTCTCATGAGCTAGGAAATACTTTGGCTAAGGCTGTGTCGGATGATGAAGCTGTGGATTTTGCCGGAAGTATTGCGACTTCGAAGACGTTCACAATCCTTGGAGAAACGAAGACTCAAGTTGTTGTTTCCGATCTTGATATAGATGCTGATGGAGTGTCGACGACCGATGTTGTTGCGAGGCTAACGAAAACTAATGGAGAAGTTTTGACCGGCTATAATGGCCCTGTAGTTATCAATATAAACGATCAGTCACTTGTTCAGTTTGTGAAAGAACCTCCGGTGCGAATGTATGATGGGGAGGTTGAGTTTGCTGTGCAATCGACGACTAAAGCCGGGACCGTAAATATTGATGTTACTGTTCCCGGGTTTTCTAGAAATTCTGTGGATGTGATTACACTTCCCGGAGATCCTGTAGCTTTGGAGCTTGTCAGTGATGTTGATACCGTTTTTACTAACTCGACTGATGAAGTTGTTATCCAGGCTGTTCTTTTGGACCAGTATGACAATGTTGCTTATTTGGATTCTGCGCCGGTGACTTTCTCTACTACTGCTACGACATCGCATTTGGTACATTTTGCTTCGCCAGAGGAAGTTTATGCTGTGAATGGGTATGCTCAAGCTGAGATCGTCTCGACTGGGAATTCGGGTGTTGTGAATTTGGTTGTCACGTCGGATGTGGGCGGGCCAAATGAGCTTACGAAAGGGACGTTGAGTCTCGATCTCAAAAAACGCATTTCGAATGTTAAATATAATAATTTCGAAAAATTCTCGCCGAGAGCCCTTTATGTGAATTTATTGGGAGCTCCTTTCTCTGATTTTGGGAAAGATGATTTGGCCTCGGCACTTCTATATAATGGTAAGACGCAGGCTATTCTTTCTGTCACTGCGGACCCTGATGACAAGAAGCGTGTGTTGTTTGTGGATGGGTATGGGCAAGTGGATGTTTTGGATCCGAATGTTATTTCGACTGTTGTGAATGCCAGTGATTCGTTTGGATTTACTCGTGTGAAATTTACTGATCAGGTGTTTGGGGAGGAGGTCGGAGAGATGTTTGTTGTGCCGAAGGATGGCCTTCCTTTTGTTCTTTTAGAAGGTGAGTTTGCGGATTATGAAGAAGGTATTTTGGTCGCTAAATTGGGAGAAGAAGGTTCTTCTCCAACTTTTGAATACACTGAGGATGAGAAGAAAATTTTAATTAAAAATAAAGATGAGACGCTTGCGTCTATCGATAAATATGGACGCATCAGTATCGTGAGTAAGGATGTTTCATTAAGGGTTCCGGGGAAGAATGATCCGGATGTTGATAAGTCTTATTTCTCTATTCTTATGGGATACGGAGGCAAGGCTATCGGGCAGATTATGTATAAGCAGACTGTGTCTGATGTTGCCGTTTTGCCATCGGGGAATAAGTCTTCTGCGTTCTTGCCAGGTGTTTATTTGAAACTTGCGGGGGATCATGATCACTTTGCTGTGAAGACCGGCTTTTCGAAATATTCTACAGAATTTTTGAAAGGTTCTTATGTAATTGATCTTGATAAAGACTTGGATCCTTCGATGAGTCCCGGATTTGGATATTCGTCGCTTGAAAATGCGAAGAAGAGTGGAGAGGTCGGATTCTCTTATGATAATAAGAACATGTTGTTGTTTGCGTCTGGGAATAGCGTGGGAGAGGCGAATATTCCTTATGCATCGGAAGTTGGAGTCCTGCTTGGAGATCCGACTGTGCGTATTGATAATACTGAGGACGATTTAGTTTTGTCTTCTGGGTTTACTAGAGACATTGGGCAGTTGATACATTCTGAGGACGATGGAATCCAGGATATTGAGGCTTTTGATTACAATGGAGACGGTTACGATGACTTGCTGATAACTTTGAGAGATGGCCGATTGAAACTGCTTGAGAATGAAGAGAGCAACCAGAGATTTGTTGATCGTGGGATTTTGCTACAGATCGCTAATGGAGTGTATAGTCTTTCGAAGATAGACATCGATAGTGATGGGTTTGATGATTTGATAATTGGGACTCGCGATAGTTGTATTAAGGGTGAAAAATGCCTTTACCTTTATAAAAATGAGAACGGGAATTTTGTTAGACAGAAGATGGATTTGAATTTTGGAGATAAAATTTATGACATTCAGACTGAGGATTTGAATGACGACGGGCTTCCTGACATCGTACTTTCGGATAGTGCCGGGACTGTTTATGTTTTCTGGAATGATGGAGGAGAGATCAATCCAAATGGAGATAAATTGAGCAATTTTGGTCTTGTGGTGGACGATGATGGACTGATTGATGATATTGCCGTTCATTATGCCGGCATGCCGCAGAGCAGTGGGTTTTACGGAGCTGTTTTTGACATGACTTTTGAGGCTGATGTCACTTTCGCCAATACGCTTGAAGCGGCGGATCAGAACCAGCCCGCGAAGCCAGTGAAGTTTATTCTTCCGTCGGTTGATCCGAGGTTTGCGGTTGGATCTTATAAATCTATTGTGGACATGAATGGTGCTCCATTGGAAATTGGCGACACCATTAAATATACTATTGTTTTTAAAAATTCTGGGGCGGCGCTGAATGATCTTGTTGTTTCGGATATTATCCCGTCTGCGCAGGATATTGATGAAGACAGCTTGGCTTGTCTGGATGTTGGATGCAAAGATGAGCTTGTTTGGAAGAATTCGGATTTGTCTTTGAGGAGTCGTGTTATAAGAGGTGTTTCTGTGCCTGCAGGCGGAACAAGAACTCTTACTTATGAAGCTACAATTACTGCTACGCCTGTTGTTGACTTCAATATTGGAAATTTTGAAATAGGGACTGAGTATGATGATGAGTATTTGGATATTTTGGTTCGTCCGCAGGATAATCCTGATGAGGGAGTCACTTATTTTTATTCCGATGGAGTTGATGACAGTAATCATGTTGTTTATTCAAAGAAACCTATTGTCTCTGAGGCTAATGTTATCGAGCCTGATTCATCGATTGATGGTATTGATGAGTTGGAAAAAAATTACCAATACGTTGAGCCCGATCCTATGGCGACCGGTGTTGCCGAGGGAGATGTAGAAGAGGACGAAGAAGAAAGTGACGAAGAGGAAGAAGGAAGCGAAACGGATAATGCCGGAGAAGTTGTGGCTGTTCCGACACCGACCGAGCCACCAAAGTCTGTCCAGAAACTTATGGATGAGCTGAGTGTGGACACTGATAACGATATGGTCCCTGATTCTTGGGATGAATTGAGGAATGCTTATGTTGATAAGATGAAAGCTGATGAAGCCGAGCAGGAGGGGAAGGAGAAAGAAGAATTTGATTTGGCTAAGACTGTTGTCGGGGCTATTGAAGCCGCTATTTCATTTATGAGGTGCGAGGGGCAGGGATGCCTGCCAATTCCTTACAATTACGCTTTCCTTGTGCCGTCGGTCGATAATCCTACTGGAGGGTATGCTGTGCTCGCTATTGGGTCACAGCCTTGTCCACCTTGTTTTGCCGGATTCTATCCAACGGCCAGTTCTTCGTCAATTGCGAGATTGTATCTATCCCCTACTTTGACGCTGGGCCTCGGGACGGCGCTGTGTATCGGGCAGAGTCCCTCTGGGCTTTGTTTGGCAGCTGCTTTGCCGGTGAGCAAGAATTTACTTAAAGGTATATGCCAGGCCATTGATGACATGCTTTCGGGGGTTGCTGAAGCCGCAAAGTATCTTGTAACGACTGCCCAGGGCGCCGCAACTATGCTTTCTGATGGGCTCGGAGGTAATCCTGGAGCTGATGCCCAGGATGGCAGTGGCACTACAACTCACAATGGAAGTTATGGAAGCGCTGATGGAAAGATGCAATTCCAGGATTCTATAAATATCCGTATACCCGGATTCCCATCGGTTATAACCGACTGGCTGGATGCTCAAATGGAAGAGATTTTTAATAAATTATTAGACCTGCCTGACTTCTATATTATTCTTCCTGACTTTGGTTCGCTGTTCAAGAAAACCGTTGCGGCTGGGAAAGATTTTGGCACAATGACCAGCGCATTTGATTTCTTGAATCGAATCGCACAAATTCCATTGATTCAAATTAAAGGAGAGGAGGTCACTTTGAAAATTCCGATGATTAATGCCGATCAAATCAAGAAATGGCAGAGACAGGCGGAGCTATTTATGAAGAACCTTGAGGATCAGTGGAAAAAGATGAAGGAGTTCTGGACCTGTGATGAGAATTCAAATTCTAAGACTGTTTGTGAAAAAGTGACTGTGAAGATGACGCGGCTCATGGCAAATGTGCAAAAAGTTCTTGATCTTATTGAGATGTACAAGAATCTTCCGAAGAATATTCTGGAGCTTAGGATGGCCGAAGTGAAGTATGCGAACCAGCTTATTTGTTATCTGGATAAGATCATGGATTTGACCGGTGGATATGTGAAAAAACAAGGCAAGATTATCCGAAGTTGGATTAGAATGATCGATGATATTATTAAGCAATTTAGAAGTTGGAAAGCTCTGTTAAATCTCTCGGTTGATTATCAAGAAAGCTGTGATAAATGTAAGAATGAGAAGTATGGGGAGATGGGGGTAATGATGCAGCTTTTTGCGGCGATACCTGATCCTCCGATAGTTCCAATGTTTAAATGGCCTAATTTTGTTATTGATCTTTCGAAGGTTGAGATGGGGCTTGAGGTGATTTGGCCCGATATTGTGTTTAAGCCACAGCCTATCGTCCTCCCTGATCTGCCGACTATCAATCTACCTGAATTTATTCCGGATATTGAAATTGATCTAGATGCTTTGATTCCGGATTTTGATATAGGATTCTTAATTCCTCCTTCTTTTGATATAGATCTGCCTGATCTACCACCTCTGCCTCTACCTGAGTTGCCTGATCTGCCGAGGCCTCCGAAGATTCCTAAGTTGCCTAAAGTTGTGTTTGATCTCGCCGCTGTTTTGAAAGTCTTGTTTAAGATTGTGTGTTTGTTGAAAGAGGGTTTTATGCCTCTGCTAGAATCTCAAATGAAGTCTGAAATTGAGGAGCTCACTCAGCCCGGAGTGAAACCTCTGCTACCGTTGACTATATCGTTTGGTATGCAGATGCCTTCTATCGAATACTCCGCCCCGACTGAATTCAATATTACGCTGAGAACCAAGTTTGGAGCCAATACCCGAGTGATTTTCGAAGTCGTTGATAGGCTTGCTGAGTGGTACAACAAAAAAATTGAGGATTTCGTGAATGAATTTAATAAATATTCTAGGAGCCTTAAACTCCCCGACTACATCACTGACCTTGATGCCGCAGTGAAAGAAGGCATGAGTAAGATGATGCAAGAAGACATGGGGGTTGCGCCAGATTGGATGAAGGACCAAGGAATAATAAAGGCTGATTTTGATAGTACCAGTATTTTGGACGATGCTTTTGATGGGCCTGGATATTATCTTGCCGCGGACACAACATACGTTAATCCTGAGACTTTGACTTTTGGGAAAAGCATTGAGGACCTTGATTATGTTGATGCCGGTCAATATGCGGATAATCCTTACATGGCTGAAGTAGCTGATTTGCGCAACTCGTTATTGGCATATGCCAAAGGCGTTTCTGATTCGAATGAGCTCCTGGGCGATATGGATAATTACGAAGAGTTCACCAGGTTTATTGTTGAGGGAGATGGTCTCGACTCAGAGGAATCTGATGATTTGAATAAGATTGTGTCGCGGTTTGGTGGATTCGAAATTGATAGGTCTGAACGTCTGAGCGGTGATGAAAAGATCGTTAAGATCCCGATGGTTACTGGGCTTGAGGAAGAGGGCGATCGCGAAAGGATCCTACTTGCTGATGCAAGTGACTATGACTTTAAAGTTGATCCTTCGCAGAGTATGCCAAAATCTAATCCTCCCGGAATTTTCGAATTTGTTCCCGGAGAGACTGCCAAAGAAAATATTTTGGCTTACACCGCTGAGCTTGGAAGCAATGTCACTCTTTTGAAGAGCGATATCGATAATGATGGAGACCTCGATCTTGTTCTTTCGATGGGTAGAGATGTTTATCTCAAAGAAAATTATAAAGAAGATTCTTCTGATCCTATTTATCCTATTTTGAAAAGTCCTGTAGAACTGGATGATTATCTCGATGATGGACATTTATCTGTTCAAGGCTATGAAGCCGGGTCTGGAAAGAACGGTGCTGTTAAGATTAATTTCGCGCCGTCTAATAGTGATGATATTGTTGGATATGAAGTTGCCGTGATCCCGTCGTTGATCGATATGGATAAAAATAAATATAATGGTGGGTATAGATTCCTTCTTTTGAATGAGCCTCAAGATGTGTTTGGGTTTGTTGAGGATGTTTATGGGGTCGACAATGTACTTGAAAGTCCTGTTAGAGAGATTCATTCTTCTCCTGATGAGTTTGATGCTTATGGAGGAGATGTCTTCTATGCTGTAGAAGATTCCGGCTTTGTTTTGAATCCTGATAAGACAAATGATTCTATCGAGGTTGAGGTTGATGCGGGAGAGTTTTATGTGGTTGAAGATGGTTATCCTTCGTTTGTTTCCGTTAGCCTTTTGAGTGGAGAAATTGAGCTTCTTTCTTCTGAAGGAGAGGCTGTGTCATTGCCTTTGATTGAGGGAGATGCGTTTGTTTTTGGAAATAAAATTGTGGCCGGCAACAATAGCGGTTCGGTTATTGAATTTACTAATGGAGCTGAGATTGAGGTGCATGAGAATGAGGTTTTTGAGGTCATTGAAAATAAAAATCCTGAAGAGCCGAATATCGAGCTTAAAATGCCAAATGGTAATTATTATTCTGTGATTTATTCTATAGCTTCCGATGGGGAAAAGAGTTTTGCGTCAACACAGTCACCTCTTGCTCCGCAGATTTGTGGAGATGATGATGCTCCGCTACCTGCGCTTTCGAATCCGTTTATGCGTGTCGCTGTGACGAAAACTTTGGAGATCAATGCGTCCGGTTCTTTTGATCCGGCTGGTGAGATTATGTCTTACTATTTAGATTTGGATTTGACCAAAGACAAGAATGGAGATGGCAATCCTATCAACGATCCTGATCTTTGGAGTGACCTTGATGTTTCAACTGACGGGTTGGATGGTGACGGCAATGTTCAGAATGATAAGGACAATCCGGCGTTTAAGCTTGGACCGTTTGAGGAAATTGGAGAAAGAAAAGTTTCTTTGAATATAGTTGATCTTGCTAACAATGTTTCGTCTCAAATTGTTACGATACAAGTTTACGTACCGAATATAAGCTTGGATCCGCTTGATGTTGAGACCGCCGTTGCAAGTGGGAAGACTGATCCGTCGACCGATGACATGCCTTTCTCTTTGATGAGAAGAAGATATATTCCGCGGGTTGAGGATGGAGCTCTGAAACTTGTTTCAACTGAGGAGAAGATAGTGACGCCTGCCGCTGACAAGAACGGTCAGTACAAGACTTTGAATAATGGTGATTATGCTGTCGATGATTTTAATTTGGAAAATATAATTTTAATTTTAGATGCTAAGGGCGAAATTGTTGCTGAAGTTAGTGGAGAAACCGGGAATTTCTGGGTTGATGAGGAGAGTGGTTATTATTACGAGACGCATTCTGCCCAACCTCCGACGGAAAGTACGAAGACCGTAATATACGGGCCTGGTGGAGAGGAGATGGGAACTATTTATGTTGTTGCTGAGGGTAACAGCTCAGTTTATTTACATGAAGAGATGGAGTTCACTAATGAGAGTATTGAGTACTTATTTAGCGTCAATGTTAATGACGTTGATGTTGGTGATGAATTTGAATTTAGACAATATCCTTCCAACGATCCGAATTATCCTAATGGAGCTTATCTCTACTATAAAAATGAAAAGAAGCATGTTGCAGCAATTGATACTGCCGGAAATATTCTTGTACTTGATGAGCGCGTGACTTTGGCGAAAAAAGATAATTTGTATAAATACGATCCTTTTGTTTATGAGATTTTATTTGAGGGTAAAAAAGTTGCTGAGGTTTATGTTGATCCGGATGGACTGTTTGATGAGGTTCAAATTGTGGGGCCGAAGGATGTACCGAGGAAGTTCCCTAGCGGCGTTACACCGCAGTATTTGTATGAGGAAGAAAAGTTGGCGCCTTCTGTGGCAACTTATGAGGGAGGAGGGCAAATGGAGCCGCCTACGCCTGTGTTTACTGACTTGGCCGGGGAAATTTATGACTATGCGATGAACTTGTTCTACCAAGGAGTGATAAATGGTGATGAGACTTTTGATTCCTTTGCATCGATTTCTCGTGCTGATTTTGTTGTTATGCTTATTAAGATGCTTTGTATAATTCCACGAGAGGAAGCTTACGATGAGCCGTCGGTGTTCAACGATATTTCTTACGATCCTGGAAATCTCATTTATTATTATCCGTATGTAAAAGAAGCCGCACTGCTTGGGTTAGTTCAGGGTTATGGGGTTTCGGATGGTGGCGGGCAAGTCGGCGACAATCCGTTTGCGCCTGGAGAGACCATCACTTTGGCGGAAGCCTCTAAGATAATTATAAACGGCCTTGGATTGATTGGAGCTATAGATTCGAGTGGTCTTAAGGATGCTGTCGATGGTCCTTGGTATGCTCCGTATATTGAGGCCTCTCAAGATTTGACCCCTTATGCGGCGACCGGAGTTACTTTGAAAAATTCTTATATCATTACTAAGGAGGAGGCTCAGAATCCTGCGAAGGAAGTTACTAAGGGTGAACTTTTGACTATGGCTTATCGTGTTATGGATGCCTACAACTGTTTCGAAGTTGATAAAGATGCAGATGGCATGTCCGACTATTGTGAAAATGATCACAAAATTGATGATCCGGAGGCTGATCTTGATAATGATGGACTTTCAAATTCGGAAGAGTGTACTTACGGGACTGATCCAAAGAATGCCGATACTGATGCCGGAGGTGTTAGTGATGGAGATGAAGTTAAATACGGCACAAATCCACTGTATGCTCCTGATGACCAGAACGATACTGATGGGGATGGCTTGCTGGATATTGAGGAATTGAATATTTACCATACCGATCCTGATAACTGGGATACTGATGGAGGTGGAAAGAGTGATGGATTTGAAGTTAACCAGCAAACTAATCCTTTGGAGTATGGTGATGACCTTGCTGCTGGTGAAGATGGTGAGGCTGGAAGTAGTGATGAAGTTGGTGTTGGGCAAGTTTTTGAAACCGAGCCTGGAGTTTATTTGGTTCCGCCGGAATGTACTACATGTCCTTGTTTGAGCACATTTAAATATAAAGCAGATTTGAGAAAAGGAGACATTCTGTATACCATAATCGTAAACGAAGATGAAACAATCGTTTACTCAAAAAGTAATGAACAAAAAGTTCAGTAAAATTATAGGAGTTTTGTTAGCCTTTGTACTGGTTGGCGGCATGGTTGCCAGCTTCGTGCCTGCGCCAAAAGCTACCGCTAAGGAATATACTTATGACACTTGCCAACAGGAGCTTGCTGTCACTCTTGAGTGGAGGAGTTTGGAGTTTTCGGTTTATTTGGATCGACATTTCCAGAGCAAGGATAATAATACCGACCTGATCGCTGAAGCCATCAATGGATATCGTGAGTTCAGAAATGAAGTTATGGCTGAATTGGGGAAATATAAGGTCGGGATACTCCCAAATACTGAGCAATTACAGGCTTATGATGGGTGTATTCGTCTCGCGCAGAAATATATTGCAAATGCAAAGACTATGCTGAAGAAACATGTTTTGACTGTGTCAAAAATTAAACAAACAACTATTTTGTTGGAGAAATATAAATCTATAAATGAGAAACTCAGTGAAATGAATATGACTATTGCGAAAATTATTGGAGCTTTTGAAACAATGAAAAATAAATTACCAGGATATCTTAAAGATTGCTTATAAATTGATATGATAAAACAGACGATTAAAATTTTGCTTGTGTCGGGACTCACCTATTTGATTTTGTTTGGTGGGTACTCGTTTGTGTCTGCTAAATATGAAGATTTTGAGAATTATCAGGCTGGGTATTTTTATGTGAAGTCGAAGTACCATGAGAAGATGAACGAGTATTTCAATGGTAAAATTCAGCATTTCCTTGAAATCAAGCCGGATAACAAAGACTACTCCCCTCCCGAGAATGAAGAATGTGATGAAGACAATGTTAGTACTTATTGTGTCGCGATGGGGGCGTTGGATCTGTATTCGAAGTATGCCGCGTCGTTGGATCAAGTTAGTGCATATATTTGGGCAAAAAATGAAGTCCCAGCAAGGCAGCCCGTTCCCGTGATTGGAGATCCTTTGGGAACTTTGGTAGATATTTTTAGAGAGGCTACCAATGTCGAACAGGCTATTGATGAAGAAAAGGGCGATGCTTTGGACATCATGGAGATGACTATCAGTGGATACAACGAATTTAGGCTAGCTTGGCCAATGCATTTAAAATATGAAGAAATAATCGTTGATTTAACCGATTATAGAGACGCTATCGCTGATATCCGCATAAAAACCGAGCGCTTCCCTTTAAAATTTATAGACGCTACAAGTCAATCTTGTGAATAATTTATGAAACATAAAAAAGACACCATTTTTGGAATCCTGATCGGAATTATATTGTTCGTCACAATGACGTTTGTATTACCGATGTATGAGACGTATCAGCTTAGAGCAGAGGCCGAAACGGTAGATAACCCATTTACTGCCGCAAACAGCTTCTCGTGGCTCACAAGCAAGACTTTTGGTACGGACAATCCTCACTATAGGATGGATTATGATGATGTTTTTGGTTCGATACATTATGAGAATTTATATTTATTTGTTTTCCAGAAGACTTTGGTTGAGCCTGACGATGAGGCTTTGCGTGGAGTTGCTTTGCAGTATGGTTTAACCTTGAGCGAAGCGGATGCTGTAAGGCAGGGTGCTATGTCCCCTATTATCGATCACTACAAAGGGATCAATCCAAATATGACTCAGCAGGAGGTTATAAATATAGCTAACCAGCTGCGGAAGGATTTCAATGATGCGTATGAGTTATATTCGTTACAGCAGGAATTGATGGTCGCGAGTACATCTTCTGAAATTTTCTCAAACGGAGAGTTGCTCGATTCTGGTTTTGATTTGATTCACGACTTAACTGTTATGGAAGAGCTTTTGTTTAATGATATTAGTTATTCTAGTATTGGATCTACGTTGGGGGATGACAAGGAATATGTTGAGGATGAATTCACTCCTTATGAGCAAGAAGAGATCCCTGCTGACGCACCTGATATTTATGATGTTTTGGCACCGGTTGATACCGAGGATGAGACTGAGGTCGAGGTCGCGACTGAGGAAGAATTTGACGCCACTGAATTAGTTGAAGTTCTTGAGGAGGATGTTTGTCCTCCGGATGAGGAAGAGTCTGTTGTTGAAGCTGTTGAACAATATGAAGATGTTTATGCGGAGCAGATTGCAACTGAGCCTGGCGAGGAGATTGAGAGCGAAGTTGCTGTTGAGGACGTTCCCGAAGAAGAGAAATCGTTTGCCGATAAATTGAATCCCGAGGAGCCTGATGATTGGGAGTTGAAAGTTTATTGTGATGGGCCTTTGTTTGCGTGGATGTATGGAGACGCCAGCTCGGATTCAGGGTTGGAAAATAATGGACAGGTTCCTTTGAGTAAGGCTCAGTTTTATATGTGTTTTGAGACTTCTAGTAAGTGGGAAACTTATTCATCTTATGTGCCTAATAAGGATAAATGTGTGCAGTGTGAACTTGATAAAATTCTTGGATTCATGAATAAAACTCTCTCACATTCTCTAGCGCCGAATAAAGTTACCGGAAATTATCTGGAGTCTTCAAAATGCAAAGATTCTCTTTCTACTCCTGGAATAGATATGCAGTTCTTTGTGATTTGGGAGCCTGTGCAGACTCCTCCACAGAACGACGCGATATTCGGAAAAAGTATCGTAGATGAGTGGAATAAATTTATTAAGCGAAATGATCCCCTAGCCCTCCGAAGTGGAAATGGAATCATTGGAGCTTCTCTTTTAATTGAAAGCCAAAAACAACAGGCAACTGATTGGGCTTATAATAATATGGATACGAATGCTGACGTTGCTGATGTCCTTGCTGAAATCAATAGAATTGACCAACAGTTTTCGAGGCAACAGGCCGAAGGCGTTGAGCAGTATGAAATTAAATCGAAAGGAGAAGATTTTGTTGTGTATGCACAGACTGTTATAAGAGAGATTGGCCAGATGAGTCAGTATTTTAAAAACTACATGGAAATGTTTAAAAAATTAGATAAAGAAACTTGTAAAGCATTACTAAATAAACCTGATGTACAATAGTCCTTACAAAAAATTTGTGGCCGGTTCCGTTATTGGAGTTACCTTCCTTGGTTTGGGGATGCTAAGTGGTGACTTGGATTCATCCTTGGATTTGGACGATGCGACTTTTGCGAATGTAGCTTTTGCAAAGACCGAAGACACGACTGTTGTGGCTTGTGGAAAAACTTATTGGCAGGAGTTTAGTTCCTTTCTTCAGAGTGTGGTTGGTCATCATGGATTTGGTGAGAATTTTACTGAGTATTTCAAAGATATTTTTGGACGTAACAGGTGTCAGGCATACGATGTTTTGATGCTGGATAAACAGCAAGAAAAAGCACAAAAACAGATCCAGGAGGCATATTTGAACTGCAAGAAAGAGAAGATCCCTGCGTTGATAAAAGCTTATTACGCCCTTGATGCTGAAATTTATTATGTCAGACATATTGTAAAAACTTCTTTCTTTAACTGGAAGGGGTTGGCTCCGGCTGGACTTGGATATGCGAATATTGAAGATGAGGAAGAAGTCAAAAGAATGGCAGGTGAATACCTGGAAGATGGTAGCAAACTTTATAATGAGATGTCTGAGAAATTCCTTGATAAATTTGAAAACTCTGATGAATTTGGAACATTGTTTGATTCATTGGAGGTTAAATACAGTGAGCGGAAGTATTCTTATGTTGCGTGTTTGGAGGAAGGTGTAGGCTGGGACAAAGTTAAGGAAAAATTCCAGGAATTTATAAATGACTGGGGAGGAGTTAAGGAAGCAGGCGAAGATTTTGTTTCTGGTTCGAAGGAGGAATATCATCGTGCGAAGAGATCTGCGGTCGATAGTTTCCCTGATAGTTTTGAGTCGTTCCTCGGAAATACTTTTGGAGCAAAACTAAATAATGTTTCTCCTAAAAAAGAATTGGCAAATATATGGGAAGATGTAAAGAAAAATATGATAGGAAAACCTTCCCCTGACTTGAGTGATGTCGTAAACAGGTCCTCTTCGGAAGAAACCCGGTATAAGCGTGATATTGATCGAGCTTCATTGGAGGCCAAATACACCGCTCTCTATCTTGATACAACTGATGCCGCAATGCTCGAAATTTTAGCGGCTTTGGATGAATTGCGTGGGACTATCAACGAGACTATGGTTTACCTTAATGGTGTTTATGATTGTACGAATAAGATGATTTTGCACCAGTGTGGAGGCAAATAATCACTTGGACTCACGCAAAAACTCCCCAAGACATTTTGTAATGAGGGGAGTTTTTAGGGCTTTTCTAGGGCTCTTTGTAAAGGGCTGAAGATTTTTAAAAAGGTATTTTATTGTTATCTACGGGCAAGTGCCTGAAGGAACCCGATCTTCATTTTCTCTTGAGGCCGAGCTACCTGCATCCCGTTCGCTGCGAACGTAAAATCAGTCACCTCTGCTTTGCAGTATGGGCATGCTAATTGCTTGCTTGATATGGATATTCCGCATGTGAGGCAGTGTATAATCATAGGAGTGAGGGTTCCTAACGTGGCCTTGACGGGCCGATTTATAATATTTGGTAGTATTCGTTTTTTGAGGCTTCGTTTTCGTCGTCTGAGAACTTGATTTCGTGTGTGACTTCCTTTGGGGTTGGCTCTGGGGTCAGCTTTGGAGTCGGCTTTGGTTCTGGTTCTGGCTTCTGCTCAGGTTTTCCTATCGCCATGCTTTGCAAGAATTTTTCTACATCACTTTCTTTAATCCTATAGACTCTTCCCATTTTTACTCCGCCCAGTGTCCCATTTTTTAGATACTTCAGAACAGTGAAAGGGTGGATCTGGAGTATTTGGGCTACTTGTTCAGATGTTAGGTATTTTTCCATCTAATTTAACTTAATTAAATTGGAGTGAATCCTACCACATCTGAGCGAGCTTTACCAAGCTTTATTAAAGTTCATCGAGTTCTATGAAAGCCCACGCAATTTATCACAATTTAGAAAATTTTACAATAGTTTTGTAAAGTTAATTTAACTTGAGCAAATTTGACCCAATTTAATTAAAGTTGATTAAAGTTCATTAAACTTGAGCAAACCTTATATGGGGTTTACAGGTTGAAAGACGTGGTGAGGTTGTGGGGGTTTTACCTGGAATTGGAAGAAGTAAGGCCTGCTAGAGAACCTTCTTTAACCATTGACCTGTGTAGGATTTCTTGTGTTTTGCTACCTCTTCTGGAGTTCCGTAGGCCAATACTTCGCCACCGGCATCCCCTCCTTCTGGTCCTAGATCTATGAGGTGGTCGACAGATTTTATCACATCAAGATTGTGTTCTATGGTTAGAACTGTATTGCCTTTGTCTACTAGCTTCTGTAGCACTTTTAGTAGCCTTTTGACATCATCGAAATGGAGGCCCACTGTTGGCTCGTCTAGTATGTAGAGGGTTTTGCCTGTAGAACGTTTTGCAAGTTCTGTCGCAAGTTTGATTCTTTGAGCTTCTCCTCCTGATAAAGTTGGGGCTGATTGCCCTAAACAGATATAGCCGAGACCTACTTCACTTAAGATTTTGAGTTTGGTCTTGATTGAAGGAATTGCTGAGAAGAATTCTAGTCCTTCATCTACTGTCATCGCAAGTACGTCTGCTATTGTTTTGCTTCTATATTTTACTTCTAAGGCTTCTATGTTGTATCTTTTTCCTTTACAGGTTTCACAAGGCACATAAATGTCTGGAAGGAAGTGCATTTCGATCTTTTTTATTCCGTCTCCCTTACAATCCTCACAGCGGCCGCCCTTGACGTTGAAACTGAACCGGCCGGCTTTGTATCCTCGGAGACGTGATTCTGGTGTCTGAGCGAAGATATCGCGTATATCTGTGAATACACCTGTATATGTAGCCGTATTTGATCGTGGAGTTCGGCCGATTGGTGATTGGTCGATGTTTATGATCTTGTCTACGTGATTCATGTTTTCGATTTCGTCGTGTTTTCCCGGGCTCACTTTTGAACCGTGGAGTTCTTTATATATACGTTTTACTAGAATGTCATTAATTAGTGTGGATTTTCCTGAGCCTGAGACTCCTGTGACTCCAACGAACGTGCCAAGTGGCAATTCTACTGTCACTCCTTTTAGGTTGTGTTCTCGGGCATTGATGATTTTTATTGTTTTGCCGTTTCCTTTTCTGCGTTCTTTTGGGATTTCTATTTTTTTGGTTCCAGCTAGGTATTGGCCAGTGACTGAATTCTTGTTTTTCATTATTTGCTGAGGGGTGCCTTCCGCCACGACTTTGCCTCCGCGCTTACCCGCTCCTGGGCCTATGTCTAAAATATGATCCGCAATAAGCATTGTATCTATATCGTGTTCTACAACTATTACTGTGTTGCCTATATCTCTTAACGAAATAAGTGTTTTGATCAATTTTGCATTGTCGTTTTGGTGGAGTCCGATTGAGGGTTCGTCGAGAACGTAGATGACCCCTGAAAGTTTTGATCCTATTTGGGTTGCTAGACGTGTTCTTTGTGCCTCTCCTCCTGATAATGTATTCGCTTTACGGTTGAGTGTTATGTATGAGAGTCCCACGTTTTCTAAGAAACTAAGTCGGTTTCTGACTTCGTGGAGAATGAGCTTTGCTATTTTTTGCTCTGTTTCGGTAAGTTCCATGTTTTGGAAGAAGTCGATTGCATCTTTTACCGAAAGTTCTGTGAGATCTATGATTGATTTATCATTTATTGTTATGGAAAGGATTTCTGGTTTTAGGCGTTTACCTTTACAGGCCGGGCATTCAAGTATTCTCATGTATTCCTCTATTTTTCTTCGTACGTAGTCTGAGTCGGTTTCGAGATATCTTCTTTCGAGATTTGGAATCACCCCTTCGAATGTAGTTTCGTATTCGCCTGAAAAGTTGCTTGATGTGTCGTGTTTATCTATTTTGATGGCGTATTTGGCTCCGTTTCCAGGACCGTATAGTATTGTTTTCAATTCCTGTTCTGAGAGTTTTCCGACTGGTTTACTCATTGAGAATCCATTTTCTTTAGCTACGGCTTCCAATATTCTGTTGTACCAAGTTAAATGCGAAGTTGTCGCAGACCAAGGCATGATAGCGCCTTCTGCTAGAGTGAGTGTTTTGTTTGGGATCACGAGTTCAGGATCGATTTCTAATTTTGTTCCGAGGCCATGACACTCCGGGCAAGCTCCATGAGGGCTATTGAAAGAGAAGTTTCGTGGAGAAATTTCCGAGAGTGAGATATTGCATTTGGCACATGCGAATTGCTCGCTGTATACCTTTTCTTTTTTAGTTTCATTGTCTTGTATGATCAACATTCCTTCTCCATTTCGAAGAGCTGTTTCTACCGAATCTGCTAGCCTGGTTCTATCTGGGTTTGGAAGTTCTATTTCTTCGCCTGAAGAGAGTTTTTTGGTTTGTTTCCCGAGGTCTTTAACCACTAAACGATCTACTACTATTTCTATTGAGTGCTTCTTGTTTTCATCTAAATCTTTGAATTCTTCTGTCACCGGATACACTTCTCCGTCAACTCTTACACGGACAAATCCTTCTTTTCTTATTTTTTCTAATGATTTTCCGTGGAGTCCTTTCTTGTCTTTTACTACTGGAGCTAAGATTAGAATTTTTGTTCCTTTTTTCATCTTTGCGATTTCTTCTGTAATTTGAGTCGCAGATTGTCTCTTGATTGGTTTTTTACATTTTGGACAGTGTGGAGTCCCTATTTTTGCGAATAAGAGTCTGAGGAAGTCGTAAATTTCCGTGACTGTTCCTACTGTTGAGCGCGGATTTCTCGGTGCTGATTTCTGATCGATCGAAATTGCCGGAGAAAGGCCTTCTATTGAGTCTACGTCTGGCTTTTCTGTCATCTGAAGGAACTGGCGTGCGTATGTCGAAAGACTTTCGACGTAGCGCCTCTGTCCTTCTGCGTAGATTGTATCAAAAGCAAGCGATGATTTCCCTGAACCTGACAGCCCGGTCACTACCGTGAGCTTGTCGCGAGGGATCTCTACCGTGATATTTTTCAGATTGTGCATTTTTGCACCCCTGACTATGATTTTGTCTTTATTCATATCAAAATTTGTAGCTGGTAGTTTAACACGACTTTCCAGGTTCTGCAAGGGGGAAGAGGTCTAAAATGCTACTTAAACCACTTTGTCACAAATTTGAAGTAATTCTTATGAGGGTTTTCAGAGTGATTGTGCTCCCCTTCTAGGAATTTGCCGTATTTTTTGTGGTTCTGCTTTTTGGCAAATAGATAGGTTAGAGCAATGTATCCACCTATTAAGAATGGAACCGTAAGAAAGGTTAGGTTCATCTCCAGGAATATATTGAAGATGGCGTGAAGTCCCACTGCGATGAGAAGTCCTTCTGAGAATTTTTCTTGGTGGAAGAGGCGGTCTTTTTTGATTGAGAGTATTTTGTGCCAGAGTATGGTCCAGTGCTTGCGATTTTGGCGGATTTCTTCTTGGAGGATTGGTTTTGCGAAGTGTGCTATGCCATAGTAGTAGCCGAGTATTCCCGAGAACATTATGTGTGCAAATGTTGAGAATAGTGATCGAAATAGGAATGGAACAAACAGGTGATCTACTCCTTCTATTTCCCATATGTTGTAGAAATACAGGATGTTTTCGGTGAATGAAAATCCTAGAGCTGCGATTATAAAAAATGCTATTGCGTCGTCGACTGTTAGTAACTTGTCGTCATTTCCTATTTTCACAGCTATGTATTTCATTACTTCCTCTATTACGCCGACGAGCATGAACGTGATTATTACGCTCAAGGGTAGGACTGTAAAATTGGTGAATCCTATGTAATCATACCTGTAATTATCTGCGAGCCGGAAGGCGTTGAGCCATGGGAAGTATTCCCATGAAAATTTATAGAAGAGAATCGGGAAGACGGCGAGTGCTCCGGTCAAGAATGTCCACGTGCTCAATTTCCTGCTTTCAGGGCGTCTTACATAGAACAGAACTCCCCAAATTATCGCAGGAATTAGTGCGAGGATTACAGATCCTATGATTTGTAGTGTCGTACTCATTACTCATATTATACCATGTTTTAACCTGAAAAACCACCCCTGGCAATGAAGAGACCATCTTATATTGCAATGATATTTGCTGATTTTTTTACAGCATCGAGACCTGTGAGTTCCGTGGTTGTAATAATTGTTTGGTATTTTTTTATTGCTTCCAGAAGTTGTTTTTGGCGGCTTTCGTCCAGCTCTGAGAACACGTCGTCGAGGAGGAGGAGCGGCGGTTCTTTTGTCTTTTTTTCTATGTATGATATTTCCGCGATTTTTAGTGAAATTAGGATTGTGCGGAATTCGCCGCGTGATGCGAAATCTTCTATGTCTTTATCGTTGAGAATGAATTTTATATCATCTCTGTGTGGGCCTACGGACGTCGAGCCATAACGAATGTCGCGATCGCGCTTGAGTTTGAGTTTTTTGATGTAGGCTTGTAGAGCTGTCGACTCTGTGCCTGGAGTTTCCCCTACTGTGTTTTTGTACTTTATCTGGAGGTTTTCTTTGCCACCCGATATTTTTCTATAGATTTGTTGAATGTTTTTGTTGAAGAATTCTATTAATTCATGTCTTTTCTCTAGTAGCGCTGTGCCTGATTCTGCGATCTTTTCGTCCCATGGTTCCAGTTCGTCTGCTGATTTTTTCCCGTCTGCGACTTCGTCCAGAAGTGCGTTTCTCTGCTTTAGGAGTCTTGTGTAATTGCTAAGTGCTTCGAGGTAGTATTTGTCTGTTTGGGAGAGAAGGAGGTTTAGGTATTTTCGGCGGAGTGATGGCTCCAGGTAGAGCATGTTTAGATCTTTTGGATGGAACAAAACTGTCAGAAAGTTGCCGATATATTCTGCGTGTTTCTTTTTGACGTCGTTGATTTTGAAAGACTTATGTTTGCGTGGATAGTTCGTGTATGAGAGTTCGAAATTTGTGCTTCCGTCTTTTGTTTCGCTTTCACCTTTTATAATAAAAAAGTCCATGCCCCATTTCAATAAATCATCCTGATCGGCGCCCCGAAAGGTCTTCCCCACCGACAAAAGATATATCGATTCTAGAAGATTTGTTTTTCCTTTTCCATTTTCGCCTGTAATAAGAGCTATGGGTTTTTCGTTGTTAAACTTGAGCTCAAAGTCCTTATAATTGCGGAAGTTTTGAAGTTGAAGTTTCAGAAGTTTCATAGTAGGCTTTAGTTCGTGCGCGCAAGGTGTAAAAGGGGCACAGCGCGCTATGTGTACGTAACAATTATACAATGGCAAAAAAGGTAGACCAAAAAGTAGGTGTTGAAGCAATGAGGCATTCATGTGCTCATGTGCTTGCGCAGGCGACTTTGCAGATGTTCCCTGATGCTAAGCTTGCAATCGGTCCTTCGATCGAAAGTGGATTTTATTATGATTTTGATTTGCCTAGAACGTTGATTCCTGAGGATTTGCCGTTGATTGAGAAAAAGATGAAACAGATCGTGAAGCAAAACCAAAAATTCGTGCATAAGGTCGAACCTATTGATGAATCGATCAAAATGCTGAAAGCGGCGAAGGAGATCTATAAAATTGAGATGGCTCAGGATTTGAAGGAGGAGGGCGAGAAAGAAATTTCTTTTTATGAGAATGTTATGCATGGAGATGGGAAGGTCGCGTTTGTTGATATGTGTAAAGGTCCCCATGTCGAATCGACAGGAAAAGTGGGGGCTTTCAAGCTTGTGTCTATTGCTGGAGCGTATTGGAAGGGAGATGAAAAAAACAAAATGCTACAGAGAGTTTATGCTGTTTGTTTCGAGACTCAGAAAGAGCTTGATGAGCATATGCACATGCTTAAAGAGGCAAAGAAACGTGATCACCGAAGGATTGGAAAAGATATGGATTTATATAGTTTCCATGAGGAAGGACCCGGGTTTCCGTTCTTTCATCCTCGAGGTATGGCGCTGAAGAATCAGATGATGAAATACTGGTTTAAAGTCCATAAAAAATATGGATATGACCAGATTTCTACTCCTATTGTTTTGAGTGAAGGTTTGTGGCATAAGAGTGGGCACTGGGATAATTATAAGGAAAATATGTACTTTACTAATATTGACGAGCGCGAGTTTGCTGTGAAGCCTATGAATTGCCCGGGACATATATTGATTTATAAAAATAAAACTCATTCGTACAGGGATTTGCCTTATAGATGGGCGGAGCTTGGACTCGTTCACAGACATGAACTCGCCGGAGTTTTGCACGGACTTTTCCGTGTTCGAAGTTTCACTCAGGATGATGCTCATGTTTTCTGTCGCGAAGATCAGATGAAGGACGAGCTCAAGAAAGTGATTGCGTTATTTCAGGAGGTTTATGAGCATTATGGATTTGAATATAAGATCGAACTTTCGACTCGCCCTGAGAAATCGATAGGGTCTGATGAGATTTGGGAAATGTCTGAAAAAGTTATGAAAGATGTTTTGGCTGAAGTCGGAGTTGAGTATGAATTGAACGAGGGAGATGGAGCTTTTTATGGACCTAAATTTGATTTTCATTTGGCTGACTGTTTGGGCAGAAGTTGGCAATGTGGAACAATCCAATTGGATTTCTCTATGCCTGAGAGATTTGAAATGCAGTACACTGGTGAAGATGGTGAAGCTCACCAACCCGTCATGATTCATAGAGCTTGCTACGGATCTTTGGAAAGATTTTTGGGTATTGTGGTTGAGAATTATGCAGGTGCGTTCCCTGTCTGGCTAGCGCCTGTACAGGCTCGTATTTTGACCGTAAGTGATAAGTTCGAGAAGTACGCTGAAGAGGTTGCCGCAAAGCTTGATGAAGCCGATATTCGCTATGAGGTCGATTATTCGAATGAGTCACTTGGTAAGAAAATTCGCAATGCTGAATTGATGAAAGTCCCTTACATGATCGTTGTGGGAGAGAAGGAGTCAAAAGAGGGCTCTCTTGCAGTTCGTGACTATGCTACAAAGAAACAGAAGGATTTTAAAGTGGCTGGGTTTGTAAAAAAAGTCGTAAAAGAAAGCGTCATTTAGTTCGAGTCTGACTGCCAGTCTGTGAAGGTTTGACTCAGCTCGTCTTGTTCGCCGTACATTTTTTGACGCATGGATTTTTCTTCTTCAGAAATGTATTCCGGCATTCCGGTAAGCCCGAATGAACTGACCACACTCATCATTTTTCTTCCTCCATCGGTCCCTACTACTTTTTCAAGTTTTGTCCCGAAATCGTCGAGTGCCGCCTGTACGGTTTTCTGTATTTTTGCATTTTCCGGTTTAGAGACAGATCCTGTATGGGTATGCATGATTTCTGCCATCTCTATAAGCTCTTTGTCGCCGTATGAGTATGCTATTTTTTTCAAGAGTTCCTCCATCTGTTTTTTGTGCCATCCTGTATAACGACTGTCCACTACTGACGGTCTGTTCCAGAAACTCGGGCCTAGTCTCGCGTAGTTATCTTGGTCTTTTTTGTAACGCCCATCCATGATTGAGTTAAATCTTGCAAATCCACGGAGGGTATTGAGAAGTTTTGATTTTTCGCCACGGTCCGCCAGAGTTTTGGCGTATTGATTGTATCCCGGATATGCGTTGTTGTACCCCTCTGTTGTGAAGTATCTCTTCGATCCCGATGCTGACTGACATACGTTGGTTACGAGATCTTCATCCGCTAATGGGATAATGAAATGCGCATCGTCGTGATCCATTTCCTCCGCTTTACGAAGTCCTTTGTTGTTTCGGATGATTGAGCGTTCGTCTGTTAATACGTTGTTCCATACGAAATCTATTACGCTTTGGTTTGGCCAACTTGGTTTGCCTGCAACCGCGTGGGAGTCCCATTCCGCACACCATTTTCTGAAGTCTGCGAGAGTCCATGCTCCCACTGTGCCGTCCGGACGAGGAACATCACGACGTACGAGGTAATCCATCCACGGCAGTCTATTTAAGTAGTCACCGTTTATCGAACCGATTCTGTCGAAGCTCAACAGTGTTTCTCCTGTTGTTGGACTTTCTATACATACACCTTCCAAGATGTAGTACATTTTCGCCTCCATCGTTCCCTTTCCGTAATCGATGATAAAGTGGATCAATCCTTCGTACTCGTGCGGATCTACATACTCTCCGTTTTTGTGATTTTGGAGAAGTCTTGCTAATTCCGAGACTATACCACCTGCATTTTTCGGATCACCTTCCAATTGTTTACCTTTTTCCCAATATTGTTTAATTTTCTGGTTGTATGTACTGTTGTTCTCCGCATGCCAATCCTGGTACGACCCTTGTCCCCATAAGAAATCGATCGCTCCTTCCAAGTAATCCAAACCTGTTTTGTTTGTTTTTTTGTCTAAAAAGTACGGATTGTCGGTTGGTGGGATTGGAATTTTTTTACTGTTTGGCACGTACATATTCAATCTCTTCCACATTTCAATATCATCCCATCGTATGTGTCCTTTTTTGGCTAAGATTTGATAACAAGCTTTGAGTTGGTCTATGTTTTTTGCGTTCCTAAGTGTTTCTTGAATGTCCCCTACACCCCAGTCTTCCATAGCTTCTACGTTTTGGTTTACCTCTTCGGTTTCCGCTTGCTGTTTGATACGACTCATTTCTGTTCCGTAGCCAAGTGGCAGTTGTTCACCGACCATTGAGAATTTTTCCTTTGACCTTCTGTGCCATCGTCTTTCGTAGTGTTCGTAACAAGCTTTCATCAATCCCCATATATCATCTGAAGCAAGGACTCTTGTCCTTTGCCATAATCCTCGCAGATATCCTACTTGTGTGATATATGCTTCTCCTTTTGATTCCAATTCTGATTCATTTAAGGCTTCTTCTCTGTAGTGCTGTGGATCCTTGCCATCTAAGTCTGCTTTTTCGTCGTCGGCTTCGGCGGCTTCGTCTTTTTCTTCTTTTTTAAGTTGTTCTTTTTGTTCCGGAGTTAAGTAGTCTTCGTTTGGAGTTTCAGGCGCGTCTCCGAGCGGGAGGAGTGGTGTTTCCTCCATATCTGTCATGTCGTAATCTTGTTGCAGTTGCATCAAGCGAGCGCCGGGGACGTGGGTTTTTATGAATCTTTTTTTGTTTGAGTCGAGGAAACGTTCCGAGAATGTCGGATGATTTTTGAAGGCTTCCATCTGAGTGGCTGTGAGGCCTGCCGTCGCAGTAGCTCCAGTGAGGATTCCCGGGCCGTGTTTATCCATCATGTCCCCCAAAGTTCCGTCTAGTTGTAGCCAACGAGCTTCTCCTTCGCCTTTAGCTCCGTAATTGAACCAGAATGGTTTTGGGTCTTTTTTTAGTTTTGCGACCATGTCTTTAGCTTCACTGTCCAGTTCTAGAGGCAGGAGATCTCGTCTTGCGATAAGGCTATACATTTCGCCAAGTGAGAGATCTTTTCTTTGCCTGTCTCCGCGGAGAGAAGTGGCGTATGGCATTTCTTGATCTGATTGGAATACGACCGGTTGTGTAAGATATACTCGGTCCCCTTCCACTTTATCTATCTCTATTACTTCGAATTCCGGAGGACTTTTGTATCCAAAGATACCTACAAGTTTAGCTCCTTTTTCGAGTTTCATTCTGACGCCGGTTGTTTCTTGGACTTTTTCTTCAACTTCTTTTGGCTCTTGGATTTCTTCATGGACTTCGTGTGTCGCTACCCAATTCAAGAATTCTTTTTGCCCCATTGTTTCAGTTCCTTCGGCTGTTTCTATTGTAATTTTAAGAAGGCCTTTTCTTGGGGTTTCTGGTTTCCACGCTGAAGCGAGTTTATCTTCCTCCTCCGCCGGTTCTCCTTCTTCGTATGATTGAGGAACGTATTTTATTTCTTTAATTGTTGCTGTTTGGTGGCGTCGGATTTTTGCCTGGCCAGTTTCGTTTTTTACTATTTCCGAAGTTTGGTCTTCGTCCGGATTCATTTCGTCTATTGCGCTTCTATCTACGCGAGTTCTCATTTCGTAATCTTTGTATGCCAATGTTACTTGTCTTGGATACAATCCCCATCCGTCTTGCTTTTCAGTTAGCTTGATCCCAGATTTTTTCTCTACCATGTCGACATGTCCGGCAATATCTATACAGAGATGTTGCCATTTGGTTAGCTCAAATGAGTTGTCCATGTATTCCTTTCTGGCTCCCGCGTTGGCGGCTTCAAATTGGATGAATTCCTCTGCTTGGGCTTTCATTTTTTCTACGATGTCTTGTTCGAGCATTGGAGCCTGGACTTCTTGAAGTCCGTATTTTGCTTTAATTTTTTCTGCTTCTGTTTGGAATTTGTTTGGATCGACATCTCTTTTTTGTTCTGCCGCTTCAAACATCTCTTCGTCTACCGCTCTTTTGACTTCAAGTTCCAGTGTTGTTTTGAGTAATGGGGCCAAGCTTGCTTTTGCGGCCTCCATGAGCGCTGATTTTGCCGCGCTGGATTCTTTTGCGGCTAGGTATTTTTGGTGAAGAGTTTCGTTTGCTTCTAAATTTGCTGGCGCTTGAGCGCGGAAGTATGTGCGTCTTTGTTTGTTGAATTGTTTTAGTGCTTTGAGAAGTTCCGGACTTTTTTCGGTCTTCTTCATTGTTTCCGCTGTTCTTTTGAGTACGTCGTAGTCTCCGATAATTTCTGTAAGCAGAGCTTCTACTGAGTTTGGATCTTGTTTTAGTCTTTTCTCTAATGCTGTTTTGGATTCTGTTAAGCCTTTGGCTTCTTTTACTAAGTCATCGACTTTGTTTAGTTTTTTTGTTGATTCTTCTAAGTATGATGTGAGTTTTCGGAAAGATTCCGGGATGTTCCCTGCTTCCGGAGGTCGTGGAAGCAATCCGAGATCGCTTCCTTTCATTGCTTCCGCTGTTTCTGCTTTTGTACCTGATTCTGTTGTTAGGTCTGTAGCCGCTCTTACTTGATTGGCTACGTCTTTGTCGTCCATTTTTTCTTGTTTGATTCTTTTGAGTTCCCTTAGGAAAGCTCTTTCTCCTTGAAGTGTTTCTTGTCCTACAAATTCGCGCGCAAATTTGCGAATGTCCGGATCTTTGCTTTCGAATGCGTCCGCTATTCTCGGAAAATCTTCGCCGAATTCTTTGAAGTGACCGTTTGTAAGATGCTCAAATAATGGTTCGTAATCTTCGTCGTTTCGCTTGCTTGCGTCGTGGAGTATTTCATACGCGCGTTTGATCGCGATTGGTTTTACTCTACCACCTGAGAGCTGTCCCCATAGATCCCCTACGGTTTTGTTTTTGCAGATTCTGTCGCCACTGTGTTTCTTTGCCCACTCGTGCATGTAGTCAGGAATTTGCTTAAGCTTTGTTTCCTTTTTTTCCTTTTGTTTGAGCTCATGGGCTATTTCGTAGTCCTTTAGGGCTTGTTCTTCTGGGCTTGTTGTATTGGGTGTTTTAGCCATTTTGTGTTAATTATTAGGCGGCCGGTGGGGGTGTTTCGGCTGCCACGTATGCTTCGCGGAATGCGTTTTTGATTGGGTCTTTGACATCGTCTGCAGCTCCTGGGTTGGCCTCGTCTACTTCTTTGTTGAAGTATGTTGCCGCTTCGTCAGTTGTCAGTTTGCCTCCGCTTGCTTTATGCATGTCTTGTGCAAGTTTTGGTATATTTGCGCCGTCTGGATTTGTCGCTGTTACTTTCATACTTTCTTTTAGTTTTATTGCTTCTTCGAATTTCTTCTCTTCTTCCTGTGTGATTTTGCCGTCTGCTGTCTTGGCTCGGTCTACCGCCGCCGCGCCTACAACCGCTTTCATCAGTCCTTCGTCGGCTGTGATTGCGTTTTTGGCGGCGTCTGTTGGGGCTCGGTCAGGCGCTGGCGGAGGTGGGACAGTCGGTTCGCCGCCCGGAGTTACGCTCGACGGATCTGAGGCGGCAGGTGCTTTGTAGATACGGTCTCCTAATGTTTTTAATTTTTCTGCGTTTTTGGCATCTAGTTTTTTACTGCCTAATATGATTGGTAACATTATGTCTGCGTAACTTTTCTGATCGGGTGTTCCCCTTCCTTCCTGCCAATTTTTTAGCTCTGTAGTAGTAGCTGTGCTCGTCCTCAATGTTTTAAATTCATCGTTCCATGTATCCAGTTCGCTCTCGTTTATTGTATTATTTGCAGACACTCCCGCTAATTCGTTTGCTGTCATTCCGTTGACTATTGCACTTGTTCCCATTGACCCCATCCCTGAGATATTAAAGTCTCTCCCAAATTTTTCTCGTTCTTTTCTGCCAACGTTGTTTTTCCATGAGTCCAGTCCAGCCAAGATTGCGTCTGGAGTGTAAGTTTTGACGTCTTCGCCTTCTCCAACTTCGACAGGTACCCATGGTGTGTATTTAAATGGAGCTGTAGCGACCCATCCACCGAAGCTCTCGAGTTTTTCTTTGATGAAGCCTGTGAATTTACCTGCTATTGTTTTGTCGGTTGCCATAAATACTCCAATCCATACCACTGCAACTGTTGCGATACTGACGAGTAGTCCTTGCAGTGTTTCAAGCCCCGGGATTGGAAGTGCCGGGATAAGTAGGCCTTCCGTTGATACGAGTGATGGCTTGCTTGAGACTGTTGTTTTGACCGCTTTTAGCATGATCCATCCAACTGTCATTGTAAGTGATATCGTAATCGGAGCTATTGCGTGAGCCACGAATTTTTCGGTTAGCTCACCGAGTCCGAGTTTATCTTTTGCCATCGGTACGGCTATTGATAATGCAATTATTGGTGATAGTGCCAGCCCGAGCCACATAACTATGAGACGTGCCAGTAGTACCACAAATAATGCCAGGAATGAGACCATATATACTACGTAGAGTAGGACTGAGAATATTGCGTTTATTGTGAATGATTCGATTGTGCCGCTACCCATGGTCGCTGATACTTTTTTGTAGAAGAGTATTTCTCCCATGTTGATCGCCATGGCGAGTGCGGCGTTGCTTGAGCCGTATTCCAGGAAGAAGGCCTTCCCCGCATCACTCAGCATGAGTTTGTTCTCCGATTCCATACAAATGGCCAGCTTGTCTTTTACGTACTTGTATCTATCGTCAAATACTTTTCTCTTTTCCGCAGGTTCCATCAATGCCGCCGCCGCGAGTATGTCCGCTCCTTTTTTACTGTGAGTTTCCATCCCGAATTCTCTCCCCACAGCTACAGCCGCTAAGTCCTCCACTTTTGTCTTAAGTGGAACTCCGGCGTCTTTCTTTGTAATCCCATATATTTCTTTACAGAATTGTTCCTGTTTTGCTTTGTCTTCCGGATTATCATTCCCTAGTATTGCTTCTGTGGTCTGTACCGGGATCGCGAAGATCGCCGTTGTGAATACATTTACTGAGTCGAGGAATACTTTGATTATTAAGAATGAGAAGTTTACCGCTATGATCCCCGCTATTAATTTAGGCAGGAGGGCTTTTATTGAGTATTGGCTGTTTTCGCTATTCACGCCAAGTACGCTGTATAGGGCGAGACCCACTAGGGCTATGACGAACATTATATTTACTATGTTTCGTATTGGAACCCATATGTTATATAGGACGTCTTCCATTCCGCCTCCGAACAGGATGTCGTTTTGTAGTAAGCCCCCTATCATAAAGAGTATGGGCCATAGCAGACGTGAGAGCATTCCTTCCAAGGCCAGGAGTAGTGATATGAATTTTTGTAATGTTTCTGCGGCTATTGCTGATTCTGTTGCTGATCCGCCGTCTTCGCTGTCTCCTTTACATGCGGCGGGTTCTGAATCTCCTTCGTAGAATTTCCCTGCCGTACTGGAACATTCTTTTGCGGAGTTTGAACATGCTCCTGCTTCTGGATGTATAATTTCTTGTGGATGGGTTGCTGGACAGACACCGTCCACTTTGTTCTTCTCCCACGCAAATGCACTCTCCGCTGACCCAATTATCATCGACAGGCTCACCCAAGTGAGCATTATTACCGCTATTTTTTTGATGTGTTTGTTCATTGTTGTTTTAGAATAAGTCCAAACTTAATCCCCCTGCTACACCCCCTATTGTTCCTGCCGCGCTACCGAACAGTACCTTTGCCAATGTTCCCGCTGTGCTTTTCTTTTTTTGTTTTTTTTGTTTCGGGGCTCCCGCTGTTTCTCCTCCTCTCGGCATACCTTTTCTATTTTGTTGTCTTTCTTGCTGGTCGGTCATTCTTGATTGGTTTGGTGCTTGGCCTCCAGCTGGAGATTTACCTCCGGTTTGTGCTTTGCCACCGGTTGAGGCTTTGCCCTCGGCCCCCGTACCGGATAGCCCCATGGGCGATGAGCCCATTAATTTCTTTATTCTCGGAATAGATCCCAAGAATCCTTTTGGTTTTCTTGCTTGTCTTTTTATGGTTTCAGCCTGTTCTTCTGTTTGTTTTTCAGCTTTCTCTTTCCCTTCAGTTGGTAGCCCAGCTAAATCATATGTTCCCGGAAGACTTTCTGCTCCGGCTACTAGCCCTGCTTCCGGCTCCTCCACTTGCTCTTCTTGTTTTGTTGTTTTCGGAACCGGTCCAACACCCCCTTGCCCCGCTAGGGTTTGTGCTCTTTTTTTATTTGGAACGCTGTTTTGAGTTGGTACGTATCCCGATGCAAGCATCACTGCTACACTGCTTCTCTGAGTGTCTTTGTCCTTGAAAGTTCCCAAACTTTTATTTGTGTTATCCATCAGGAATGCCATATCTCCTTTTGCGTTTGCAAATATGATCACTTCCGGATTTTCCGGGTCGATTCTCACTGTGAGAACTTCTCCTTGAGGATCTGCGTCGTTTCTCACTGCGCCTTCTATAAGTCCGCTTTGCGGATTGAATTTTAATTCTCCTCCTTCTGTGAAACGTAACCCTGCTATATTGGTTAATCGCTTGCTCGATTCCGCGATTGTTCTTTCAACTTTTCCTGCCTGATTTTTTGTGAATTCCTCTTCTTTTATGTTGTGTTTACTGATCAATGTTTGTGCTAATTTGAACAAGATTTCTTCTTGTTCCGATGTAAATTCTCCGTCCTTGTTTGGAATATAATAATAATGATTATTATCGTGAAAATCCTTCATCATTCTTGCGAATATTGTGTCGACCAAGAGGTCTGATTTTGATTCCGCTTCTTGTGCGTTTTCGAAGAGAGATTCTGTTCCATTAAGATATTGATCAATGTCGTCATCGTCTCTGAATGCTTCTTTTCGTCTCGCGTCCGGGTCGAAAAATTCGTAGAATGATTGCTCCGATTTTCTTACATCTCGGAATATATCCTTTAGGAATGGTACGAATCGTTCCTGTATGTATTGGTTATCTTGTCTCATGATGTTTTAAGAAAGTTTTTGGTTAGCTTCTTCCATTGCATCCGTAAAGTTCTTTTTGTTTTCGATTTTCAGTTCTCTCATTACGTATATAAAGTCTTCCAATTCTTTTTGAGTTTTGTCTTTATTGCTTTCCATCATTCCCGCGAAAATTTCCGATGGCTTTCGTGCTGTGCCTTTTTGTTTTTCGTTCTTTCCGCAGAATTCCAAGAAGTCCGGAGCGTATGCCATTATCCCTGACACTGTTTTTTGATTTCTTAAGTGGAAATCGTATTTCACCATCACTTCAACGCCTCCGTTGTTTAGGAATGATGACCATCTGTCCGAGGTGTCTGCGTATTCTTTTAGTCTTGATAGTCCGTTCATTTTTTTACGTTCTTTCCTCGTTGATTTACCTGCGAACATATCCTTTAGTCTTTCTCCTTTCCCTGTCTTGTGGAGATATGCCCATATTCCTGCACTCCCCAATATGTATGGATTTTTAACTATCGCCAGCGGGTTTTCTTTTATCATTTTTCTATTTGCCAATAGATTTGCACCCATCGTTAGTATCGAAGCCATATATCCGATGAACCTTGCCATTTGCCCAAATGTCAGCATTTTTAATGCTGGATTGCGTCCATCTCGTACATGCAGGTCGCTTACTCTTTGTTTTATTTTGCTCATTGCGTTGTATCTTGTGTCGAAGACTATTTTGTTCTCTTCGAAGTTGTCGAGTTCTTTTTGTGCTTCTGGACATTTCTTTTTGCAGTATTCGAAGTGTTCCCTCATTCTGTTTGCTGTGAAACAGCCGTATCTGCTTCCCAATTCCAGCATCCAAACCGCTTTGTCCGGATGATTGTCTATGAAGTTTCTTGTGAATTCGTCACGAACTTTTTGGGTTGCCATCGTAAGGACAAAAAATGCGATTGGTGCGGTTTCACTGTCGAGAATACCTTTCTCCAATGTTTCTACGTATTCCTTGCTAGTGCCTTGCTTCATGTTCCCCAGAGATGTTAGCTCTACGAATTCTGCGAACATTTTTGTTAAAGGGGCTCCTTTTTTACTTTGTGCCATTTCTTTCAACATTGGCGCGTATACTTCCAGTTTTGCCAGTGCTTTTCTTGTAACCATGTCGTATTCTGTTTTTGTCATTTTCTCCAGGAGGGCTATGGCATTTTTGGCTTCGGCATCTATTTCTTTTTGCATTTCTTCTTTTAGATTGCCGAGTTCAGTTATTTTATCCCGATCAGATTTTCCTGACGTTTCTATTTTGTCTATTTTTGTTTTAACTTCCTCCCAAGTTTGATCACCAGGAGCCAATAAAGTTTTCTCAACTTGATTAAGGTAGAATCTGTATGGAGTATCTCTGTACGAAGCTTCAAGTTGGTTTATCTTTCTCTTGAGTTGTCTTCGTCCTTTTTTCCAGCTTGATTTCATCTCCTTTAGGAGATCTTTTTTGACTCTTTCTTTATTTTTCTTATCCGGGGTTCCCGGATTTTCAGGTACGTTTGTCATTTTATAATCTTAATGCTTTAGATAATTGTTCGAAAAATGCTTCTTTTTTTCCTTCAATTTCTGGCAATTTTTTTGATAAAAATTCGTAAACTTCTCCCGGATCTTGATTGCCTAGTTGAATTTCTATATCAACTAAATATTCGTTGTGAACACGGATATTCAATGTCTTTACGAAAGGTGGATTGTATGCGATCCAGAAGGCCCTGATTCTGCTATATTGATAGACCTTATCACCAACTTTTACCCCTATATTAGATAGGATTACTTTGACTCTTTTCGGGTCTTTTTTCTCGAGAACCAGATAAGTCACAGCGAAAACGATCAATACTAGAGAAAAAGTCCAAGCGTTATACAAATAGGATGTTCCCGCTCCAGCTATGAATATAACTGCGAATACTGTGTACCAGATCCAACCTTTGCGATGCTTGATATATTCTGGAGCATTCCAAGAAACTTTTTCTTTGTCGAAAGCTGTATTTTCCTTTTTCGCCAACTGAATAGCTTCTTTTTTCAGCGCTTTTTGCAGCTTTTTTTCAGCTTGCTTGGCTTTCCTAAACTTTAGTTTTTTTGATATTTTTTTCATCATAAAATTATATCATATTTCAGGTTAAATATCAAAGGTAAAACCTCTAAAAAACCCCTGGAATTCCGTATGGATCTTCAGGGGCTTAAAAAGTGTAATTTTGTGGGTTTCCTTACTTTATGAAAGGAATTAATGCCATTGTTCGAGCATTTTTGATCGCTTTTGCGACCATTTTTTGATGTTTTATGCAGTTTCCGTTGTAGTATCTAGGTACTATTTTTCCGAATTTAGTCAGAAATCTCTTGATTGAAGCTACGTTTTTGTAGTCTACGTGTTGTGCTTTTTCAGTACAGAGTTTGCATCTTCTTCCTTTGTATGTTGGCATGTGTAATTAGTTTAGTTGATTGTTAGAATATGTTCTCTCCTTCTTCTTCTGGTGGAACTTCACCAGATTCAGGGATAGCATCTAAAATTTCTTCATCTCCATTCCCATCTTCAGATTTTGCTCTCTTATCAAGCATAATCATGTCTCTGATGATTATTTCTGTTTTGAATTTTTTTACTCCTTCTTCTGATTCCCAACTTCTAGTTTTCAGGTACCCTTCTATGTATACCAATTTGCTCTTTTTTAGGTATTTCGAGCAAATTTCGGCCAAATTTGACCATGCTACACATTCGTGAAATTCAGCAGAAGATTTTCTTTCTCCTGTTGAAGTTACCCATTCGCGATTTGTTGCGATTCCAAAAGTTGTTACTTTTTGACCGTTTGGAGTCTCTCTCATTTCTGGGTCTCTTGTCAGATTCCCTACGATGATGACCTTATTTATTGATCTCATGTTTTTTTGGTTATAATGATATATCTGGATCGTCAATTATTGAGCGAAGTTTCGCATCTACATCTTCTAGCTCGCTCTTGTCTGCCAATTTGATTTTAGGCTCTGGCTTAGCTTCTGGTTCTGCCTCTACTTCTGGTTCTGGCTTAGCTTCTGGTTCTGGTTTTGCTTCTACTTCTGGTTCTGCCTCTGCTTCTGGTTCTGCTTCTACTTCTGGTTCTGCTTCTACTTCTGGTTCTGCTTCTACTTCTGGTTCTGCTTCTGGTTCTGCTTCTACTTCTGGTTCTGCTTCTACTTCTGGTTCTGCTTCTACTTCTGGTTCTGGCTCTGCTTTAGCTTCTGGCTCTGGCTTTGGAGCTGGAGCTGGTTTTGGAGCTGGAGCTGGTTTTGGAGCTGGAGCCGGTTTTGGAGCTGGAGCCGGCTTTGGAGCTGGAGCCGGCTTTGGTTTTTCTTCTTTTTCTCCTCCCTTTTCAGCTTCTAATTTTGCTTTTAATTTTTCAGCTTCAACTTCAATTTCTTCCAAAGTTCTAAACTCGTAATATTTTGGCGTTTTTGTAATCAAATATCTGAGAAGATTTTGTTCGAGGACTAATTCGTCCATAAATTCTTTCAATTTTTCTCCTGGGAAATCAAAGTTCATTACTACGTAGTAACCTCTTTCTTCCTTTTTTATTCTGTAGGCTAGATTCTTGAGTCCCCAAACATCCTCGTGAGTTATTTTTCCTCCGAGTGAAGTTATGAAATTTTTGATTTTTTCGACTTCTTTTGAGGTGTTTTCTTCTCCCAGATTGGGGTCCAAAATCACCATAATTTCGTATGCAGAAGCATTTTCTTCAGTCATTTTTCTATGGATTAGGATCTAAAGGCGATCTCTAAGCTCTATTCATCGATTATAATAGAGCAGAAATTTGCAGGAGGAGACTATCAAGATTTAGTTTTTTTAGCAATAGACATTCACAACATTCACGTGTCCTGGTCAAGTTTCTTTTAAAATCGGTCATTTTGAGACAAAAAAAACGAGAGCCTAAAAACCCCTGCTAAAGGGGGGAAAACCATTTTCTATTGACATTTCATGCCAATTACGCCATAATTTCTGTCTTGTGTCAATGTTTGAACCTTGAGTAGTAAAGAAGAAAATGGGCATAATTAATAAGTCGTTAAAAAAATGTTATGACATCAGAAGCCACTGTTTACCAAGTAGAACAAGTTAATAAAATTGCGCAGAAGGAGCGTCATTTGAAGACGTTTTCGCGTATTGCTATCTTGAAGAAGTTTTTCCGCAATGTTCTGGGATTGGCCGGTTGGCCGGTGCGTTATCTCAGATCGACGGGTATACTTGATTTTAAGGTTTTACCAGTGGCTCCTCACAAACGATTGTTATCTCAAATTATAATCTTTGCAGGGGCTCTTTTTATACTTAGTTCTATTTCTCCGGTTAGTAATTTTTCTACTGTTTCGATGAGTTATGCAACTGATTATATTGATACTTATTCACTTCCCGGGGATGTTTTGATAGCTGATAATGACGGTTATTTATTGAAGATTAACCCTCAAACAGGTAATGCGAGTAGGATCGGAATGACTGATTATGCGATACATACTGTTGGTGATGGAGATGTTCTCTCTACTGTTGCGGACAGATATGGGCTGAATGTTGAGACGATTATGTGGGAGAACAATATTGGGAATGCGAATATGATTGTATCTGGGCAAAAAATCGTTATCCCTCCTGTAGACGGTATTAGTTATACTGCAAAAGAAGGAGACAATTTTGAGAAGTTGGCCAGTAAATATGAAGTTGATGTTGATTCTATTATTGCTCAGAATAATTTGACCGGGGATACACTTGCTATTGGACAGCATTTGTTTTTGCCTGGAGCTAAACCTATTGTTCCGCCTTCTTACAGCGCTTCTTCTAGCGGCACCAATGTTGCGGCATCGAATGTCACTCTTTCTGACACTAATACTGCCCCTGTCGGAGCAAAGCCGTTTATATATCCAACACGTGGTGATATCACTCAAGGTTATCGTGCGGGGCACTATGCTCTTGATATTGGAGACACCAGCAAACCTCCTATCTGGTCGGCGGGTGGAGGAACGGTCAAAAAAGCTTATTCCGGTGGATGGGGAGGTGGTTATGGTAATCATGTGATTATTGACCATGGGAACGGTCTCGAGACCCTTTATGCGCATCTGGATCACCTAACAGTTACTGAAGGACAATGGGTTGATCAAGGACAAGTTATCGGGCAGATGGGTAATACCGGACGTGTTTATGGAGCTACGGGGATTCATCTTCATTGGGAAGTTATAAAGAATGGTATTAAACAATATCCTGGAAACTATTATTAAATTCATGCTTTTGCCACGGCGCTTGGTCCTTGCTTTGATACGTTGGTATCAATTTAATTTTTCGCATGACCATAGCGTGCGCGGGAAGGAGCGTTATCCGTTTGGGTATTGTAGATTTAATCCTACCTGCAGTGAATACGCCTATAAAGCTGTTGCCAAATACGGCGTTATTTATGGGGGTTTTAAGGCTATATGGCGCGTTTTGCGCTGTAATCCGTGGAGTAAGGGCGGACACGATCCTCTATAACCTATCCCTCTTCTTCCTCAAGTAATTTTTCTAGAATTCGGTCGAGCATTAGAGCCGAGTGCCCTCTTATGATTTCGTCGTTTGGGCCGAATGTTCCATCTTCGTATCCTGTGATTATTCCACGTTTTTCAGCTTCTTCAACGTAAGGGGCATACCATTCTGCTGTATTTATGTCTGAGAACGAAGTGGTTGGGATTTTTGTTGGGTTTGGCTTGATTCCCATTGCCGAGAGGATGATTTTTGCCGCTTCCGCTCTTGTGATCGATTGATCTGGCTTACATTCACCTGTTTTGTAACCTGTTATCAACCCGCTGTCGTGTCCATATCGGAATAGCTTGTAGTGCCATTTTGTTGCATCTGCATCTGTACAGAATGTGCTTGCAGGTGGTGTGGGTGGTACTGGGCCTGCTATAAATGCAGTCACATCCTTGCAGTTTAGGGGAGAGATGTATGTTGAGGTCTTTACTATCTCTGCTCTTGTGATTGAATTTTGAGGCCTGTATTCGCGCCCTTCATCTGTAGTAAATCCTGATACCACTCGGTCTTTGTTTGCTCTGTACTGTGAAAGGTTTTCGGCTGCTTCTTTTTGAGTTAAGTCGGGTGTTTCTTTGCCAAAGTCGATAAATGAGAGCCTTGATGTTGTGTCGAGACACATTAACAAGCTGTTTGTGAATTGTGGTTTTTCTTCTTTTTTTGTACTTCCGGCTCCTCCACCGCCGCCACCTCCTCCACCTCCACCGCCGGAGCTAACTTGTGCAGGAGGAGTACCTCCACCTCCAGATGATGGAGTCGCATCGCCAACTTTAACTACTATGTCGTCTGGAGTTGCTCCACCGTCTGGTAAACAATGGTTGTAGTTTTTGCCTTTTTCGTAGAGATCATTGATTTCATATTCGCTCAGTGCTTTTTTGAATAGCATTATATTTTTTAGTGCTCCGTTGAAGTTTTCTCCGCCGAAGATCAAGTCGCTATCGTTACTTAGACTTTCCAGATTTGGGACTTTTCTTGTAGGCATACTGGCGTCGAGTCCATCTAGGTATGATTTTATTGTTTCTTTTGTCCTATCAATAACTCCTGTAATCAAATGCCAATCTCCATCTTTCACTTCGCCTTTATGGAGGGCTGAATTGCTTTCAGGGTCATATACGCCGTTGTATATGTAGCTGTATTGCGCGTTGTAACCCGTTTTGGTGCTTGTTTGCTGGTCTTTAGGAATGGCCGGAGTTCCGTCCATAAACCAGAATATTCCTTCTCCACCCCATCCCCCTGTGTTGATCAATCCGTATGCGTAACCAACCGATGCGTTGTTTACTATTTGAGATTTTCTTACTATTGAAGTTCCTTTGGTATCGTCTAGGTCTTCTGTTTTTACCCATAGAGCAAGTGTTGCATCTTCTTCTCCTAGATTTAGGCTTTCGTCGTTGCCCAAATTGATATAGCTGAATTTGTTTTCTTTTTCTTCAAAGTGAAGGTCTCCATTTTCCCATTCTGCATTGTGAATCAATCCGTGGTTTTCTCCCACGCTGTCTTCCACAGTTTCCCCTTCTCCTTCTTGGAGAGTCCAATATCCCACAAGCCCGTCTAGGCATGCGGTTACAGCGTCATCGTCGTCATCGTCGTCGTCAGCATCGTCATCAGCATCAGCGTCAGCATCAGCGATTTTTGCTCCTGCTGCTTCTTCGTTTAAAGCTTCTACTTCCTCCGGAGTTAATGCGCGGTTGTATATCCGAACTTCGTCGATTTCGCCGTCAAAGAAGTCTTGGCTTCCGGTACCTGTGATGCCTGCGCCTACGGCGAGCTCATTGCCGATTGCTAATTTCCCGCAATTTAATTTTTCATCTCCGTACATTTTGTCGCCCGCATTATCCACCTCGACCTCTAGTTTGCCGTTGAGATAAAGTCTTTGAATTCCTGTGATGTGATCGTATGTGGCGGTTACTAAATTTGGTTCCTCGTAATTAATTGTGTGAGCATCAGTCATTGCGTCGCAGAAGTGGTAGTCTCTTCCTATGAAATATGGGTCTCCTGTTTTCTGGAACATCAGCGGGTCGTGAAATCCGAGCCTGAACCTGTACGAATCGTCTGCCCCTGCGCTTAAGTAAAAGCCGCTTGAGCCGTCCTCTACTATGTATCTCATTTTTAATTTTGTTTCTTCATGGGGGATCGTTAGAGCTGATATGGTAATGCTTCCACGTTCATCTGCTTCTAGAACTTTTAGCATTGGGTTTTGACCTCCATGGATGACGTCATCTACTCCATCGAGTGAGCCTGCTTGACCGATTAGGTTTTCTGTTAATGTCACTGGTGTGTTTTCGTCGTCATTGTATGGTTTTGCGTCGAGTAGCATTCCGTCGTTTTCTCCGGTGTCGTTCGCCATGTTTCTTATTTTTGAGAATTCCTCGTCTTCGAATTGTTCTTCAAAATCGTAATAGACGAGCAATCCGTCGCTGAGGTCAACCACTTTCGGCTCCTCTTTGACTTCTTCCTCTGGATCATCTTCTGAATCATCTTCTGGATCTTCCTGGATGGTTCCGCCTGGGGTTTCTTGCTGTGAACCTTTGAATTCGTCATATTTTTCTTTTACTTGCTCCGGAGAAAATGGTTGAAAATACAGATTTACACTATCAACTTTTCCTTCGAAAGGACCGACTGTTAATTTAATTGGGATTGTATTTACTATTGAGAACTGGATTTCTTGATCAGGATCCACCTCAGGATCCACCTCAGGATCTACCTCTGGATCCACTTCAGGATCTACTTCTGGATCTACCTCGGGATCTACCTCTGGATCCACTTCAGGATCTACTTCTGGGTCTACCTCGGGATCTACTTCAGGATCCACTTCAGGATCCACTTCAGGATCTACCTCGGGATCTACTTCGGGATCCACTTCGGGATCTACTTCAGGATCTACTTCAGGATCCACTTCGGGATCTACTTCAGGATCTGGAGCTCCTCCCCCGCCCCCTGATATGGGATCGGCTGTAGCCGGATCTACTTCTGGGTCTACTTCTGGGTCTACTTCTGGATCCGGAGCTCCTCCTCCGCCCCCTGATGTGGGATCGGCTGTAGCCGGATCTTCTCCCTCTGGATCTACCTCAGGATCTACTATTGAAAATTGAACAATATCTCCTTCTCCCATTTCATCTCCACCAAATGCAGTCGCCATTATTTTTCTATTCAATCCTGTTTTTTGGGCCACTGGCATACTAAATTCAATAGCTACTTCGCCGTCTACGTATATTAGCACTTTGAAATCTTCTGTAATTGTTGAGAGTATGTGTTGCCATTCACCTTGTTTCATGACCGGCTCTTCGCTTGTTTCCGCAGGGAATTGCCCCGGGTGAAGTGTCACCTTCCATTCTTCGTCAACATCCACAAAAATGCCTTCTGCAACGGAAAAAAGTGTTCCCGGAGTTTCCATTTTTACAAACATTTCCAAAGAACTTTGCATAAATGGCACTTCCAGATTTTTGCTGAAATAACTTTCTGTGCTACTGAATTCAGCGCATTGCGTAGGGGTTGGACAGTCTTCGTCGACCAATGCGAATTCGTTTGTTTCTATATCTTCATGTTCTTCTATGTGGCTCAAATCAGGTAGTACGTCACCAGGCATTAGTTGCATCATTCCTTTGAAGTACTGACCGAGATCTGTGAAATAAAAACCAGCTCCCAGTGCGGCAATGACAACCAATCCTAAAGCAACGAAAAGCCCTTTCTTTTTTGGAGTTCTGGGGGCTTGTTGTCCGGAAATGGTGTCTGCAGAACTGGAAACTTCGTTATCCTCGAGAGGATTTTGAGGGTCTTGAGAATTTTCCATAGTTTGAATTTTATTTTTATTTTATGTCTTATTATACAATATTTTACTAAATTATGCAATGGTGTTGACATTTACCCCCTGATCTGTAAAATTGCTTCTTGGCTGTTAACCAATCTTTCCTATGCCAATTAAGCGTGCTCTGATCAGTGTGTCTGATAAGACTGGAATAGAAGATGTTGCAAAAAAACTTTCCAAGAAAGGGATAGAGATCGTATCTACCGGCGGAACCGCTAAGGTTCTTAAAGATGCTGGGGTTGAGGTCCGAGATGTTTCTGAGCTCACTGGGTTCCCGGAGATGATGGATGGCCGCGTAAAGACTCTTCACCCGAAGGTCCACGGTGGACTTTTGGCTGTACGCGAAAATGAAGATCACATGAAATCTGCTGAAGAAAATGAGATTGGGATGATCGATCTTGTGATCGTAAATCTTTATCCATTTAGTGAGACTGTGGCGAAAGATGGGGTAACTGAGGATGAAGCAATTGAAAATATTGATATTGGCGGGCCTTCTATGCTGAGAAGTGCGGCAAAGAATTATAAATATGTCACGGTTTTGACTGATCCTGAAGATTACGAATCGGTTTTGGGTGAAATTGAGACGAGTGGTAAAACTTCACTTGAGATGCGCAAACGGCTTGCACGAAAGGTTTTTACCCTTACTTATAAGTATGATGAAGCTATAAACGGATATTTCCGTGAACTGCTGGATGAGCCGGAATTAATGGATTTGCATTATGAAAAAGTGCGAAGCCTACGATATGGAGAAAATCCTTCGCAGAAGGCCGCGTTCTTTCGAAATCCTACTAATCACGATTCAAATATCACTAATGCCGAAGTACTGCACGGGAAAGAATTGTCTTTTAATAATATCGTTGATGGGGATAGTGCGTTGGAACTTGTAAAAGAGTTTAGTGAATCTACCGCTGTGTTTGTGAAGCACAATAATCCTTGTGGAGTCGCGACCCGATCTACTATTGATGAAGCTTTTACTGAGGCCCACAAAGTTGATCCGCTTTCCGCTTTTGGATGTGTTGTTGCCGTTAATCGTGAATTTACCGAGGCGATGGTTGACTACATAAAAGAGAGTAGAATGTTCATGGAGATTGTTATCGCCCCTTCTTATACTGAAAAGGCTTTAAAAAGATTGATGACGCGAAAAAATTTAAGGATTTTAAGGGTTGGTAATTTCAAAAGAGACGTTATGAAAACTGATATAAAGAAAGTTGCCGGCGGGGTTTTAATCCAGACTAAAGACACCTATCAATTGAAGCCCGAGGACCTGAAAGTTGTGACAAAATTGAAGCCTACTGACGAGCAAATTGCAGATATGATTTTTGCGACGAAGGTCGTCAAGAGAGTTGTTTCGAATTCTGTTGTGTTGGCTCACAATCTTACTACCACCGGGATTGGAGCCGGGCAGATGTCGCGAGTAGACAGTGTGTTCATTTCCGGGCATAAGGCCGGCGATCGTGCGAAGGGTTCAGTCTTGTCTTCTGATGCGTTCTTCCCTTTCCCTGATGGGATTGAGCAGGCCGCTGAATACGGCGTGAAAGCTATAATTCAACCCGGCGGATCTATCCGAGATGACGAAGTAATTGCTCGTGCTGATGAATTGGGATTGGCGATGGTGTTTAGTGGGAGGAGGTATTTTAAACATTAGTAAAGTTCAGCCATGAATATCTTTGATTCTGCAATTTTGGGAGCTGTGCAAGGATTGACTGAGTTTTTGCCAATTTCGTCGAGTGGCCATTTGGTTATTGCTGAGAGTTTGTTGGGATTGGAGGTTGAGTCTTTGCTGAGTTTTGATATTGCTGTGCATGTTGGGACTTTGATTGCTATTTTGGCTTATTTTTGGAGAGATATTTTGAAATTTTTGAAGACTCCAGCTTTGCTGTGGGTTCTTTTTGTTGGGTCTTTGCCCATTGTCGTTGCAGGGTTGGGATTTGGAGACATAAGTGATGCCGGTGATTTTCGAACGATTGGGAGTGTTGGGGGATTTATGATTGTTGCTGCTCTTGTTTTTCTTTTGGCTGAAAGATTTGCGAAATCAAAAAAACAAGTAAAGGTCGAGGGCCTGAATGCCAAACGTGCGTTTGTTATCGGACTTTTTCAAGCCGTTGCCTTGATCCCCGGAGTTTCGCGATCCGGCATGACTATAAGTGGAGGTTTGTTTCAGGGGCTACGAAGGGATGAAGCGGCGAGGTTTTCGTTTTTATTAGGAGCGGTGGCTATTGCTGGAGCGGCTACTTTGACTATCGCAAAAAGTATATTATCTGATGAAAGTAATATTTCTTTGGATTTGTGGCCAACTTTGGTTGGGTTTCTAGTTTCTGGCATTGTTGGATATTTTGCAATTTGGGGATTGATGAAATTCTTGAAGAAAAATTCTCTTTTAGTTTTTGCTATTTACCTTTTAGTCGTTGGGGGGACTGCTTTGGGTTTTTATTCTCTTTAGATTTTAGAAATGTTTTCCTGGACAAAACACGGAAGATGTTATATGTTTGTCAAAAGTTATAAATTTTTTGACCTATGGCAAATTACAAAGATTATAAAATTGCGACTCTCGGAAGTCATACTGCTCTGCAGATTTTGAAGGGAGCAAAAGATGAGGGATTTGAGACGATTTGCATTTGTGAAAAGGGTAAACGCAGGCCTTATGATAGTTATAAAGTTGCGGACAAAATTATTGAGATTGATAAGTTTAGTGATTATTTTGGGATTGAGGATCAGTTGATGAAGGAAAATGCCATTGTGATACCTCATGGGTCTTTTGTGAGTTATTTGGGATTTGAAGATGTGAAGAAAATAAAGGCTATGCATTATGGGAATCGATCGATAATTGAATGGGAATCTGACCGAGAAAAAGAGCGAGAGTGGTTGCTTGATGCCGGACTTAAGATGCCGAAAATTATTGATAAGCCTGAAAATATTGATCGGCCAGTGATTATAAAATTCCATGGAGCTCAAGGTGGAAAAGGATATTTTATTGCAAATACTCCGGAGGAATTTAATGAAAGAATGAAAACCCATCCAAATCGCGATGTTAGTTACGTTATCCAGGAATATATTGTTGGAGTTCCTATGTATACTCACTATTTCCATTCACCTGTGACCGGCGAGTTGGAGATTATGAGTTTTGACAAAAGATATGAGTCCAATGCGGATTCGATTGGGCGAATTGCGGCAAAAGATCAGGTTGATGTGGGGATTCGCACCACTTATACAATTACCGGTAATGTTCCTTTGGTTTTGAGAGAATCGTTACTGCATAAGGCTTTTGAGATGGGTGAGGGAGCTATTGAGGCATCTAAGAAGGTTGTTGACAGAGGGCTTTGGGGCCCGTTCTGTCTTGAGGCGATTATTGATCCGAATTTGGATTTTTATGTATTTGAAATTTCTGCTCGAATAGTTGCGGGAACTAATCCGTTTGTAAATGGCTCGCCTTACACGTGGTTGCGTTATGATGAACCGATGAGTACGGGGAGACGTTTGGCCCGTGATATAAAAGAGGCCATTGGGAAAGACGAGCTGGAGAAAGTTCTGGGGTGATGGTAGAATGGGGGCCGGTTTTTGCTTATTTAATTTTTATTCCTATGATCACTCAAAAAGATATAAAAGAAATTCTCAAATCATATGATCCGTCCAAACTAACGATCGGCGTGCTTGGCGGACACAGCGCGTTGGATGTATGCGAGGGCGCGAAGAAATATGGGTTTCGGACTGTTTGTGTGGTCCAGAAGGACAGGGCAAATACTTATGCGAAATATTATCGCACCCGCGAGGATAGCAATTCGCTCCGCGATGATGGGACTGTCGGGTGTATTGATGAAATAATTGAAGTAGAGAAGTTTGCAGATATTGTTCAGCCGGACGTGCAAGATAAACTGCGCGAGATGAATACTGTGTTCATCCACAATAGATATTTTTGGGTTTATTTTGATTTCGCACAGATTGAGAATGAGTTTAAGGTGCCGATTTATGGAACGCGTGGATTGGTAAAGTTGGAGGAGCGCGATCAGCCGAATAATCAATATGTACTCTTAGAGAAAGCTGGCATTAGGATTCCTAAACTTTTGAGGACTGGCGAGGAGACTCTCAGTGAAGGAGAGACGAGGGCGCGGCTTGAAGAGTATTTTGATGGTGGTGGAGGGCCTTTGATTGTGAAGGTGAATGAAGCGATACGAGAGTATGAGCGCGCGTTTTATGTTATTACAAAACCTGCTGATTATTTTGAAAAAGGGCGAGCGATGATTGAAAAAGGTCTTGTTAAACAGACGGATTTGGACAGAGCGGTGATTGAAGAATTCATTATTGGAGCGCAGATTAATTTTAATTATTTTTATTCAAATCTAGATGATGAATTGGAATTGATGGGGACAGATACTCGTAGACAGACGAGTCTGGATGGGTTTTTGAGATTGGATGCGAAGGTTCAGTCTTCTTTGTTGGAAGACGGATATAAACCTTCGATGGTTGAAACCGGGCACATTGCCTGCACAACTAAAGAATCGATTTTGGAGAAGGCGTTCACGGCCGGCGAAAAATTTGTTGAGATGCTGAAGAAGGAAGCTAAACCTGGGATTATTGGTCCTTTTGCTTTGCAAGGTGCTATTGACGCTGGGCAAGGGAAAGAGGAATTTGTCGTGTTTGATGTTTCGATGAGAATCCCCGGATCGCCCGGAACCAGATTTACTCCGGCGACTGTTTATAAATATGGGCAAGGTGTTTCGTATGGAGAGAGGATTGCGATGGAGCTTAAAAAAGCTCAAGAGATGGGGAAGCTTTTGGAAGTTTTGACTTAATCTTTTAGGGGCTTAGGCTTTGTGAGTTAGTTTGAGCTTGCCTCTTTTGAATTGGACGATTGCGTAGATAATGCTGGCTACTAGGGCTATGTATGTTGATATGAATATCACCCATGTTGCCAGGTCTGTGAATTCTTGATCCAAGAGAGCTACAAATACTGGGATGAGTAGGATGTGGATAGTAGGGATGTACCCTGTTATTTTCATGAATCTGGGGTTGTATATCCCTTTTGCGTACAGGCCAATATATAGAGAAGAGAATCCGCGTGTGAATCGGTGTGCGGCGAAGAATGCGATCATTGGCCATGACATTAACCCTAAATATGCGAACGGAAACGCAAGTGCAGCCAGGATGAAGGTGTCTGCTGACGAGTCGAGGATTGCTCCGAGGATGCTTTCTTGCTTGCGTGCGCGAGCTATTACTCCATCGAGTACGTCTGTAAAAATCGCTAAAATCCCGAGAATGACGACCACCGGTATATTTTGTTGTAGCACAAAATATACGATCAATGGTGTGAAGATTATTATGCGAGTGAGGGATAGTAAGTTTGGAATGTTGAACATCAGCTTCATGTGCTTTTTTATATCATCAAAAGGGATTTGGCGTAATTGCTCGCGCTTGCCGTATTGCTGTTTTCGTGGTATAATTTAATACTTAAACGTTTTCTTTATGGAATTCAAAAATGAGCCTACAGGACCTGGATTGGACCATTCTCTTCTTGAATTCACTGAAAAGTTGGATAATGATCCCGATTGGGTGAAGAGTTTGTCTAAGCAGAGAATTTTCAGTCATTCTGAATTGAAACGAGCTTCGTTTTTGTTAACTTTGATTTCGTATTTGAAGGCAGACCCTTCTAAACTTTCAGAATACAAAAATTTGAGCGCGGAAAATTTTGATTCTCTACACGAGATCGTAAGTGGTGATTTGCTCAATTTTATTTCGGCTGATGGAGAATTTGTCCCTCAGATGGCCGAGAGGCTCCGAGCTTCCCTGTTGCAAGTCGAGGGAGTTTTGGATGAAATTAGAGCAGAAAAAAAGGTGGAAGTTGATTCTCATTTGGAAATTGGGGCTGAAGTTCTAAAAACTAGAGAAAAAATTGGATTGGCCCTCGGAGGAGGGGGCCTTTGGGGCCTTGCCCATATTGGAGTTTTGGAAGAGCTAAAAAAAGCAGGAATTCCTGTCAACATGATAGCGGGAGCAAGTATGGGAGCTTTGGTTGGAGGTATGGCTTCGGCGTTTGTAGACGAGAATGGCCAACTAACAGACGAAGGCATCGAATATATGAAAAAGGTGGGAGATGGCATACAAACTTTGGACCAACTTGTTGATGTGAGAGATGGAGAGAAAATATTGCCTTTGGATAAATTATTGAGCCCAGGGGAAGATGATTGCCACACGTACGAAGAACTTATGGGGAAAAAACCAAAAGTCCCTTTTTGGGCTCAAGTTACAAAGATTGATGATTCCGAAAAGAGGATCGAAGATGAAGTCTTCTTAGGCACGGGGGATGATGATTCTATGAAGGCTATCCTTGGTGTCAAACAAATGTCAGCTGCTTCTGCTGCAAATAAGCCTATGTTTGGATTTAATCCAGTTGATATAGATGGGGGAAAATATGAAGATGACTATTCGGTGGCTCGCAAATCTACTTCTGCTACGACCAGAAAACTCCGCGAAGAAGGGGCTACTTTTGTTGTGGGGGTCCCAGTTGGGTTTATTGATGGAGATGTGTTTGGCTGGCTTCGCCGTTTACAAGATATTTCCCCGAAGCTAAGAGATCGTGGGGATGTTGTAGTCCAGCCAAAGGACGGGCGAGGCCCCGTTTCTGGCCGGACGTCTGGGAAAGGAACTCTTACGAATTTTTATCAATCTATTGGTGGAGCTAATTTGAAATATGCGAGAAATGAAGAAGATTTAGAAAATTTGGGACGCATCCCTGTCCCTATTGCTGATTTTGTTGATGCAGGGAAAGAAGCGGCAAAAAAATCTATTCCCGAAATACATAAAAATCTGGGGCTTGTGAGATTGACTAATAGGTTTGAGGAATAGTTGTTTGATGCTATAATCTCCTCATGAAAGTTCTTGTTTTAGCTGCGGGCAGAAGCAAAAGAATGAAGCCCGTGGAAGATAAAAATTTCCTCAATTTCCTCGGACAACCACTTATAAAGTGGCAACTGAGTATGCTCTGGGAAAATGGATTCAAGGATGTTGTAATTGTGGGCGGAGCGCATAATATTGAGCGACTGCGCAAGCTGGACGATGAGATGCCGATGAAGATTGATGTTGTCGAGCAAGTTGATCTGGACGCAGGAATGCAGGGAGCTGTGCTTGCGGCCGAGGACCTGATTAAAGATGAGCCTGTTTTGATTTTTAGCAGTAATGATGTTGTGGGGGAAGATGCGTTCAAGTTGGTGGCCGAGGCCGCAGAGAAAGACAAGGACGCTGATGGATTTATTCTTGCGAAAAAAGTTGATAAATATTTTCCCGGTGGGTATTTGGAGTTGGATGGTGATGGGTTTGTGACTCGTGTTGTGGAGAAGCCTGAGCCCGGGAGCGAGCCGTCGGATTTGGTTAATCTTGTTGTCCATTATTTCCGAGAGCCTAAGATTTTGCTGAAGTATTTGAGGAAAGCCGAGAGCTCTAATGATGATCTTTATGAAAAAGCTTTGGATGAAATGATTCTTGAAGAATCGAAGTTGCGAGCTATCGGGTATGACGGATATTGGCAAGCGATTAAGTATCCTTGGCATGTACAAGAAGTTTTTAGATATTTATTTGAATTACATTTGGCTGGGGATGAACAAAAGATAGCTGAGGGAGTTGAGATTTCGGAAGGAGCTGTGATTGAAGGGAAAGTTGTTTTGGATGAAGGCGTTCAGGTGATGACGGGTGCGATTGTGAAAGGGCCGTGTTATTTGGGACGTGGAACTATTGTTGCTATGAATGCACTTGTGCGTGATGCGAATGTTGGAGAATCGTGCGTGATCGGGTTTTCAACCGAGGTTGCGCGGAGTTATCTTGGCAGTAATGTTTGGACTCATTCGAATTATATTGGAGATAGCGTGATTGGAAATGATGTTTCTTTTGGTGCTGGGGCTGTCGTTGGGAATTTGAGATTGGATGAAGGAATTATAAGTGTTGCTGTGGATGGTGCTGGTGGCGACGGCAAAGTTTCTACCGGTACGAATAAATGGGGCATTGTTACAGGGGATCATATCCGTGTTGGCGTGAATACTTCGTTTATGCCCGGTGTTCGCGTGGGCGGAGAGAGTTTTATTGGAGCCGGAATTGTTGTAGGCAAGGATGTACCCAAAAAGAGCTTTGTGACTGGAGATTGGAAATTGAAAGTGGATGAAAACAAGGGCAGTTTTAGTGAAGAAATGCGCGAAATGATGCGCAAAAAACTATAAAAATTTCGTATGACTGATCGTGAGCCTATGGTTTCGGCGGTGATGCTAAACTACAATAGCAAGTATTTTCCCAAGATGTGCGTGGAGGCTTTTTATCGCGGTCGGATGGATTTCCCTTTTGAGTTTATAGCGGTTGATAATGCGTCGACTGAACACGTGAGTTTGGGGTATTTGGAAAAGACTGCGGACGCGGGGAAGATTAAGTTGGTGCGAGCTAAAAAGAATCTTGGATTTGGAGGAGGAAATAATCTCGGCGCGCGTGAGGCGCGAGGAAAATATATTTTGATTTTGAATCCGGATATTTTTGTGGGAGAAGACAGTGTTCAGAAGATGGTCTCATATATGGAAGCTCATCCTGATGTTGGTGTTTTGGGCCCTCAACTTGTCTATCCCGACGATAAAATTCAGGATTCGTGCCGACGTCATATGAAGTTTAGGGATCTTGTTGTAAAAAGAACTTTTTTGCGTCGTTTGCCATTGTTGCGTCGTCGTGTTGATCGCTATACGATGGAAGATTTTGATCATTCTGTGACGCAGGAAGTTGATTTGTTGGTGGGGGCGTGTCTCATGATTCCGAGAAAGGTTTATGAGGAGATTGGAGGGTTTGATGAGAGATACTTTTTGTTTATGGAAGACTTTGATTTGTGCCGTGAGGTCGCCAAGGCCGGGCATAAGGTTGTTTATCATCCTGAAGTTGCAGTTACTCATAATCATAAAAGGCTTTCGAGTGGATCTGTGTTCAAGCTCTTACGTCAAAAGGTCTTCTGGATTCATATTGCCAGTGCATTTAAATATTTTTGGAAATGGCGGAAAGTGTAGGAGACAAATGGATTTGGAAATTTATTTATAAGGTCTGGCCTCCTATTTTGAGGGTTTTGGAGAAGGTGAGGTTTCATAATTCAAGACAAGAATTTTTGTTGGGATATTTGAATAAAAAATATGATAAATCTGATCTTAGAAAATTTTTGGTGAGTGAAGGATTTGAAGATGCTATTTTGACTTGGAAAGATCCCGGGGAGATATTAGGAATGCGCAAAGTTGATAAAAAAGTTTTTCAGTATCATGTAAGGCTTTTTTATGACGGGGAGATTCGTGGGCATCATGAATATTCGTCGGAGGGAAGTCCCTGGAATCACTGTATTGAAAAGGGATTCAAGGCCAGTAATGATTATTTTGATGATCTACTAGAAGATTTTTTAAGCAAATCTCGTACTACATAATATCCCGCGAATAGCGCGAAGAAGACGTTGAGCCAAAAGAATATCCAGCTTGCTTCGATATAGCTAAAGATTGCTATAAGGACGCTTCCTATTGTTAGCGAAAGTCCGCGGCGGAGCGTACCCATATCAAATGCGTAGCCGAGGCCGATGCCGGAAAGACCGATGATAAAGAAGATAGTGTTGTAGCCTTCGAATAGGTAAAGGGACCAGATTGTCAGGGCTATGGCGCTGATGGATATGACGGGGACATCGATACTGTCTCTGACGTTGAGCATCATCAGGATTGTTGAGACTGCAACCAATGCTTGGAGAAAGATGAAAAAGACGGGGCCGCCCTCGAGGTAATTCATTATTGAGTATCCCAACATGAAGAACCCTCCTATACCGAAGAGCCAATTTTTTATGGAGGCGGCCGGGTGCACTTTAGGGTTTTCCGGCCAAGCCGCACCTGTTACAAGGATCAATGAACCTATTAGGCCTGTGAAGAAAATATGATCAATCATTACGATGCTTTTTTACTGGCCAATTGTCTTATAACTTCCGGATACCATTTTTTTTCCAGAGTTTGAACTTTTTCCTTTAGGGTGTCCGGAGTGTCGTCTGGAGTGACCGGACAGGGTTTTTGAAGAATTATTTCGCCTGTGTCACAACCTTCGTCCACGTAGTGGATCGTCATCCCTGTTTCTGTCTCCCCTGCTTTGAGAACTTCTTCATGGACGCTTGCACCGAAGAAACTTGGGCCACAAAATTTTGGGATTAGAGCTGGATGAACATTTATAATGCGGTTTTTGAATTGTTTTACGAATGGTTCTGAAAGAATGCGCATGTAGCCGATGAGAACTACTAGGTCGACCTTATGTTTTTCTAGAAGTTCGGCAACGTGAGAGTCAAATTCTTCGCGGGTTTGATTCTTTGGATTTACGAAAATAGCTTCGTATCCTTGAGAACTGGCGCGCTCGAGTGCGTATGCTGATTCTTTATTTGAGATTACGCATGCGAGTTCGATGCCAGGCATTTTGCCTTCTTTCATTTCATCAATTATTGCTTGAAGATCGGTTCCCTTTGTTGAGGCCAAGATTCCGATCCTGAATGGTTCCTTTTCAACCATATTTTTCTGTTAATAGAGATTGTGTGAGTTCCCGTTTTCTTTGAAGCCGAATCGTTTTTTAATTTTTTCTCCTGTTCTTGTTATTGCCAATCCACCAAGGGCTGTTTCTCTTAGCTTTGGTGAGATCATTTTCCCTATGTTACTCATTGATTCGACCACTTCGTCAAATGGGACATAACTTTTCGCCCCCGCTATGGCCATATCTGACGCTGTCAGTGCAAGTGTCGAGAGGATTCCGCTGCGTTTGATACAAGGAACTTCGACCATCCCCCCTAGTGGATCGCACGCCAATCCGAGTAGGTTTTTTAAGCCCAGTGCTGATGCTGTTATACATTCTTCTGGTGTTCCCCCGCGAAGCTCCGTCAATGCGGCGGCCGCCATTGCAACTGCTGATCCTATTTCTGCTTGGCATCCTCCTTCCGCTCCGGCGAGTGTTGCGTTTTGACCGATGATCATCCCCACCCCTGCCGCTGTAAATAATCCTTCTATTATCTTTTTATCTGAGAATCTGTAATGTTTTTGTGCCGCAAGCATAACACCCGGTATAACTCCTGATGCTCCGGCTGTAGGGAAAGCTACGATTTGCCCCATCCTTGCGTTGGTTTCTCCTGTTGCGATGGCATATGTGAGAGCAAGTATCCCCATTTGAGATGACGCCATGTTGGCGCTTCTCTTTTTTACTGCATTTTTGTAGAGTATTTTTGCTGTTTCTCCGGACATCCCGCTAACTGATCTTTTTTTGCTTCTAATCCCCTTTTCTACTGCTTGCTTCATGACCTTCAAACGTCTCCCCATTTTTTCCACGGTTTGCCTTCTGTCTTTTTCACTACTTCCCATTTCACCAAGAATTACTATTTCTGATATAGGCTTTTTGTATTTTCTTGTAAGAGCTAAAAGTTCTTTTGCGTTGCGAAATGTTTCCATAATTTTATGCCTTTAATTTTGTAAGAGATCGCACGAAAATCACCCCGGGAATCTTTTCGAAATCCAGTACGTCGCGAATTGTTGGCCTGTAGTTTTCAATGTTGAGGAAAGTTAATGTTTTTTCCCCGACGCTGAAACTTTGGATATTGATAATGTCTGCCCCGAGAGATGACACCGCGGCTGTTAGTTCAGCTATTATTCCTCTTCTTTTTCTATGTGCAATTATTAGTGACATGTACTTGCCGGCGATTCCTCGGAGATCTACGTCAAACTCGTTAATTTGGCGAATGACTACTTTTCCTCCACCTATTGATGATCCTACTATGGACATTTTTTTGCGGCCTTTTGCTTCCAAGATAATTTTTACGCTGTTTGGGTGATACCCCATCCCCAGATCCCCTGTTTTAAATTCGTGTTTTATGCCTTTTTCCTGTGCAATTTTGAACGCATCTTTTATTAGAGGGCTTGCTGTTCGCATTTTCATTATCCCTGCCAAAAGAGCCCTGTCTGTTGCATGCCCTTTATAAACAGTGGCAAATGACCCGTGCAGAATAAATGTGGCCTTATCTGGAGTTTTATCAAAGATGGCCCTTGCTATTTGCCCAATTTTTACTGCACCCGCAGTATGAGAACTTGAGGGTCCTACCATTATTGGGCCAGCGATATCAAAAGTTGTATAGTTTGCCATACGAGTGAAAGTTTAGCATAACCTGCATTTCTTTTCCTAGTAAAAAATCAAAGTACAACCCTTGGATGTGTCCATAGTAAGAATTTGCGTAAAACCTTGCCTAGGTGTATTGTTTTGTAATCTCGTAATTTTTATTATGGGATCGCAGAACCCACTGACAGAATCGACAAGACAAGGTTCATTGAAAAACAGAAACAAAAATTATTTCCTGCTCTGTGATGGCCCTTTCTGACTAACGGGGCCGACCTACACCTTCCCTTTATGGGTTGGGTCTGGTTCCTTCCCTAGCTCTATATTGTTGGGTAGAAGGAACGTCAACAGACAGTCGGTGGCGTGACCAAAAAAATCGCCGAAGCAAGGCTGGATCTTATCGGGATTAGTCTCCTGTAAAAACAAAAACAAACATTATCGTTTGCTCTATTATATTGGGGCTTGCGTGGTTTTTCCCCCTCACGGGGGTTTTTTTATTATTGCGGTTAAGGATCAAGTTTGTTAGTGTTTTGACACTAATCTCTAACATAAATTTATCATGGAAATTTTACTTGGACTTCTGACCCCCGTTGTTCCTGTTCTTATTATTTTGATTATCTCTTCTATCCGAGAAGTGAAGCAATATGAGAGGGGTGTTAAATTTACCCTCGGGAGATTTTCTAAACTTGCACAGCCCGGATGGCGACTCGTGATCCCTGTTTTCCAAAAAATGGTTAAAGTTGATATTCGCGTAAAAGCTGTTGACGTGCCTGACCAAGAGGCAATTACTGAGGACAATGTATCCGTGACCATTAACGCGGTTATTTATTATAAAGTTTCTGATGCGGCGAAGGCTATTCTTGAAGTGGAGAATTTTTATTATGCTATTTCTCAGCTTGCGCAGACTACAATGAGAAATGCGGTTGGTGAGGTTGATCTTGATACTTTGTTGAAAAATAGAGAACAAATTGCTGTGACTATTCAGAAAATTGTCGATGCCGCTACTGATCCTTGGGGAATCAAGGTTGAAGCTGTTGAATTGAAAGACGTTGTTTTGCCTCCTGATCTAAAGAGAACAATGGCGAAAGTTGCGGAAGCCGAACGTGAAAGAAGAGCTGTGATTATTAAAGCTGAAGGAGAAGTTCAGGCTTCTGATAATTTGGCTAAAGCCGCGAAGACTTTGAGTGAGTCTAGCGGGGCTTTGCATCTTCGAACTTTGCAATCTGTAAATGACTTGTCTTCAGATCAATCAAATACGACTATCTGGATGATGCCTTTGGAGATCTTGAGGGCTGTTGAGAAGATTGGAGATAATTTGGGTAAGAAATAATATGACCGAGAGTTCTAAGAAATTTGGAATTTTGGCGTATCCGGCCGGGCATTCTTTGTCGCCGGCTATGTTCAAGGCCGCTTTTGGGTCGGCTGGAATTGATGCGGCGTATGAGGTTTTTGAAATTCCTGAGGCTGAGTTAGAGGAGTTTGTTCGTGATAGAGAGTTTGACGGACTATCGGTGTCGCTTCCATATAAGGAGAAGATTGTTGGGCTTTTGGACGAAGTTGATAAGGCCGCTGATGCGATTGGGGCTGTAAACACTGTCGTGCGTGACGGGGATGTGTTGCGTGGATTTAATACTGATTGGATTGGCGCTGTTGAAGCGTTGAAAGAGTTGGGGGCAGATTTGGATGGGAAAAAAGTGGTTGTTCTGGGGGCCGGAGGGGCCGCTCGTGCAATTACTTATGGATTGGCTCGAGAGGGAGCGGAGATTGTCGTGTTGAGTAGGAATTTGGAGGATGCGAAGGTATTGGGGGAGGATTTTAGTGTTGAATATGGGATGCTTTCTGATGCTCCGGAGCATGAGTGTGATATTTTGATTCAGGCTACTTCTGTGTGGATTACTTCTGGATTGGATGTAAAGATTGTGCCGGATTCGTATGTTTCTGAGCTAGGAGCTCGGGGAGGAGTCGTGATGGATATTGTTTATAAACCTTTGATGACGCCGTTGCTTGAGTATGCACGCGAGGTTGGGTGCCATGTAGTGACTGGAGATAAGATGCTTCTGAATCAGGCTGTGAAGCAGTTTGAATTGTGGTTTGGGAAAGAAGCTCCGAGGCATGTTATGGGGATAGGGTTGGAGAAGGGCTTTAGTGCTTAATCTTTTTATAGAAAACGCCCGCGATGACTGCGCCTGCGACGATAAAGGCGTCGGCGAGGTTGAACGATGGCCAGAATGAGAAGGCTATGAAATCGACAACTTCTTCCCTAATGATTCTGTCGAGGAGATTCCCGAGAGCTCCGCTCAAGATTAGGATTAGGGCTATTTTCGCTTCCATCTTCTTGAAATTGAATTCGGTTTGGGCGACGCGGATTATTAGGAGAATCAGTGCGAGAGTTACGACGAGAATGATCCGTTGGTCGATCGGGATGCCAAAGGCGATACCGGGATTGAGTGATTGCCGGAGCACGAGGAAGTCCCCGAGGACTTTGACCGGCTCTGCGAAAAATGCGAGTGCTAAAAATTTAGTTAGCTGATCCAGGAGTATTAGTCCGAGAGTAATTGCCGCAACTGCGAGTGTGTCTTTTTTCATTGAGAGTATTGTACAAGAAGAATGATTTAGTGTAAATTTTGATGGCCCCGAAGTCGGTCTGACGGGGGCCCCGAAGACCTAAGTAACCTATGAAATTTACTACTAAAAGCATATTGAAAGCAGATCATACTCTTGCTTTAGCGGTGTTCCTTTTGCTGATATTTGGTCTTGTGATGATTACGAGTATTGGAGTGCCGAAATCGATTCAGTTGTCCGCGCCGGGAGTTTTGTATCCGAATTGTGGAGATGCAGATGTGGATTGTTACCTTCTGTTCAAGAATCATTTGATAAGGTTGGGGCTTGGGATTTTGGCGTTTTTTGTGGCGTTTAAGTTGCCGGTGAAATTTTGGAAAAAGATTTCGATTTTGTTCTTTTTTGGGATGTTCTTTTTGCTCGTGTTCGTGTTGTTTTCAGGGGATGCGTATGGAACGATCGCGAAGAGTTGGCTGGTGCTTTCCGGAACGTCTTTGCAACCGACTGAGTTCGCGAAACTGGCTTTGATTTTGTATTTGGCATATTTCTTTGAGAAGAAGCGAAGCAAAGTTGGGGACTTGTATGACGGGTTTATTCCTTTTGTGATAATGACGGGGCTGATTGCCGTGCCAATGTTGATGCAGCCGGATTTGGGGTCGACGCTTGTGATCGGCGTGATTGCTGTGAGTATTTATTTTATTGCCGGAGCGAGGTTTAAGCATCTGTTAATGGGGTCGGTGGCCGCGATGTTGCTTTCGATTGTGTTGATTACTTCGATTCCTCATGTACGTGAAAGATTTGAGGCGTTTAGTCGTGTTGGGGAGGAGTGTTCTGAGGATTATTGTTGGCAAAGTAAGCAGGCGAATATTGCTGTTGGAAGTGGAGGGATGTTTGGGAAAGGGCTGACGCAAGGGATCCAAAAATCGTATTGGTTACCGCAGGCTACTGATGATTTTATTTTTGCGGCGTCTGCAGAAGAACTTGGGTTCTTGAGGATTATTTTAGTTGTTTTGGCTTATTTCTTGATAGCGAAAAGGGGGTTCCATATAGCTAATCATGCAAAGACTAATTATGAGATGCTTGTTGCCGTGGGGATAACTGTTTGGATTGTGATGCAGGCGTTTATAAATATTGCTGTAAATACGGCGTTGATTCCTGTGACGGGGATCACTTTGCCGTTTGTTAGTTACGGGGGATCGTCGCTGATTGCGTCTATGATTGGCGTGGGGGTTTTGTTAAGTATATCTACTCAAACATCGTACAATGCGCGTGATGTTCACAGGAGGAGGGACTCTCGGACACGTGGTTCCAAACCTGGCCGTTATAGAAGAATTTACTAAGAGAAGCCGAAAGCATTCTCTACTTTATGTAGGCGCTAAAGGTGGCGTCGAGAGAGAGGCTGTCGAGCGGTTGGTTCGTCGACTGCAGCTGGCTGATGGCAATCTTGAAATTCGGGAAATTTCGAGCGGGAAGCTTCGCAGGTATTTTTCTTGGGAGAATTTTGTGGATGTTTTTCGGGTGGTGGCTGGGATTTTGCAGGCAGTACGAATTGTGCGCAAGTTTGATCCGCATGTGGTTTTTAGCAAGGGTGGATTTGTGGCTGTACCTGTTGTTGTGGCGTGTGGTTGGGTGAATTTTTGGCGTCGTCTGTGGCGTGGACGTGGACGTGGACGTGGGCGGATTTTGGTTGTGATTCATGAATCTGATGCTGTGATGGGGTTGGCGAATAAAATATCGAGTTGGTTTGCTGATAAAGTCTTGTTGAGTTTTGAGAAGGCCGGGGCTAGGCTCGGGCGCAGGGCGCGTGGCAAAGTTGAGGTTGTTGGTAGTCCGGTGCGAGCTGAGATATTTAAGGGTGAGAGTGAGAAAGGTTTGAAGTTGGGTGGATTTAATCGGTTCAAGCCTGTTGTTCTTGTGATGGGTGGAAGTCAGGGAGCTCGGCAGATAAATAATCTTGTTTGGGGGAATTTGGATAAGCTTCTGAAGAAATATCAGATTGTTCATATTGTGGGGAAAGGGAATCTTGATTTCGGGCTTCATCGGGAGGGGTATAAGCAATTTGAATTGTTGTTTGACGAACTGGCCGATGTTTATGCGGCTTGTGATTTGGTCGTGAGTCGTGGCGGGGCGAATAGTCTTGCCGAGATTTCAGCGTTGGAGAAAAAAGCGGTTGTTTTGCCACTGGGTAGGCACGCGAGCCGCGGTGATCAGATTGTGAATGCTAAGTTGTGTGCGGAGGAATATGGTTGGCAGGTTTTGTATGGGGATGTGAGCGGCGAGCAGTTTGTGAGGGCCGTCGAGGTTGCTGATGGAGAGGATTTTAAGGGTGGGAGGCTTGATCAGAGGAAGGCCACGAAAAGGATTGTCGATTTGCTGACTAGTTGACTCGGGCGAGCTTTCGTGTTATTATTAACCTGTAATTGATAACACCTTTCTTTATGTTTGGTGGAGAAGCTAAGAGATTTGAGGGGAAGAGCTTATCTGCTTTGGAGCAGGAGGCTTTGGAGTTAACTCAAAAGCCTATCAGTCGCAGAGTAGTAGAGGAAATCAATCACTTCCTTGAGGAAAATGACACAAAGGGGCTCGACCGGAAGATTCTTGGGGATTTGTTTACCCACCTTGAATCTTGGCGTGGTGACCCTGTTCCCCCTTCTGTTGATCATCTTGGACCTGATCAAAGAATCAGGCGTATTATTGAGGAAAGAGATCTGCATATAGCGGATGTGATGGAAGGCAGAGTTCCCAGGAGTGATAATGGTGATGAATAGTTTTTAGTTGTTCTTCAAGTTGGGAAGGCTTCTTTGCTAAACATCCTGCGTAACTCCCTGCATAACTCCCTGGAAATTTGACATTTCCACCCTAATGCCTTACTATTGCTTACCACAAGGGCAAAGGGGAAATTCAGAACCGGCAGAAAATCTGTTCATTGAAAATCTCGATTCAGGAAGCGTTTTTGGCATCCGAAAGAAAATTATATAAACCTAACCGAAGCTATGTTTGTAAGGATTTCTGTACTACTAATTATGTTGATTTCTGTAGGATTTTGCGTTGTTGCGCAATTGAGGCTTTTAAATTATGCCAAAAAACATCATCTGCCTGAATCGAAATACACGTGGCTGTTCAGGTTTATCAGGATGCGCCACATCAATTCATTTTATATATTAAGCGTGCTGGGCCACGCTTTTATTTTTATTTGGATAACTTTTTATTACCTATAGATGATTGGGCTTATTTTGCCTTTTGTAAAGGCACCTAAAAAAATGGTGGAGAAAGAAGGAAGTCGTGATAAATACTTCAAGGGACAGCAACAAAATGAAGAACTTATCTGTTTCTTCCGCAAGCATTGGCTTACAGCCCTAACACATATTGGATTTATGGCCTTGTTCGTACTGATAGAGGTCATTTTTTTCGTCAATTTTTCTAGGATTGTAGGGTTGATTAGAGGCAATTCGGCTATTGAACTGCTTTATGTTGGCGTGGTGATTTTGGCGACGGTTTATATGCACAAAATTTTTGCGAGGATGTTTGGATACTTCATGAATACTGTTGTTTTTACGAATTCCAGGATTATTGAGCATAGAAAAACCCTGTTCCTGAAGGATTCTCATGAAGTCCTAGATATCATGAAGATCCAGGACGTGCGCAAATCTCAAGATGGCATCGTGAAAAATCTCCTGAAATATGGAGATCTTTTAGTTACGCTTTCTTCTGACCAGGCATCGAAACTTTTCAATTATGTTCCGAATGTAAATTTTCACTTTAGGTGTTTGTCTCGGGCGAAAAGAGATGCGTTCTTGCATGGCAGAATCCAGCGTCTTCGTGACGAACATGCCGAGGGTCGGATTTCCGGAGAGAAAGCTGTAGAATTAGTTAACCTTGAAGCTGAGGAGACAGAGAAGCATGTTCAAAAGGTTGCCGGAGTTCTCCTTGAGGAGATTGCCGAGAATATCGCGATCAAGTCTGTGCCTAATCCCATAGCTAGTCCCGGGAACCCTTTGAAATCTTCGAAAAACACTCCGGTAGTTCCTTCTTATACCGATCTTCTCTTGTCTCCCGAAGATAGGACTTCAGAAGATATTGTGGGCAGTGGTGTAATGAGATAGAATCCGTCTGTGGATATTACTTATATTACAGTTATTGTTTCTTTTGTTTTTCTTCTGCTCCTTTGGTTTGCGGTGGGGGTTCGCCATTTGAAGCTTTTGAAAAAGACCTTGGATGGAAGTTGGGAGTTTGTTGATGAAAAAATTAGGAAGAGGGTGGATATTGTGCCCCTGTTGATTGAATTGGCGAGACGGCATTCTGGGGATGACAGAAAATTAACTGAGCTTGTTGATCGATTAATTGTTGCGAGAGATACGGCTCGTCTCCTTTATTTTGCCGGTGGTGATAAAACTGAGAAGGAATATGATTTGAGCAAGGCTGCTCAGACTTTGATTAAGTATGGGAAGGAGAATGATGCTATTAGTCGCGATACATATTTCCTTGAGCTTAAGAAGGAGTTTAATGACCTAAATAGTGATATTGAAAATCGTTCGAAAGAATACAATGAGACTGTCCGAAAGTTTAATTCTCATAGAAAAATCTTTGTTTTAGCTCCCCTCTCCTTGGTTATGAGGATAAAGGAGGCGTTAATTTTTGAGTTTGAAAAGTAATTTATTCTGCGCTTGTGTGAAAAAGTCTTGACGGTGAGCAGGAGCTCACCTATATTATGGGTGAGTATTTACTTACCCTTAGATTTATGGAAATTTTAACTGACAAGCAGAAGGCAGTTCTAAAATTTATTGAGGAATATCAGTTGGGGAATGGAAAATCCCCTACTTTGAAGGAGATGCGTGAGAAGTTCAATGTAAGTAGTGACAATAGCATTCTGAAGCATTTAAATGCATTGAGGGTCAAAGGATATATACAGAAAGACGAGACTCCCCGCGGAATTGCTCTTTTAGGCAGTGTACGTGAAAAATTGTCTAGTAGCGTAAAAAAACTTCCTCTACTTGGCACAATTCCGGCGGGCGGTCCTGTCTTGAGTGAAGAGTATATTGACGATTGGATTGGCGTTGAGGATGGTATGGTTAAGGATTTAGAGAATTCTTTTATATTACGCGTTAGCGGCGAGAGTATGATTGACGCTGGGATCTATGGCGGGGATTTAGTTATTGCTTCTACTGAATTACCACCGAAGACCGGCGATATCGTCATTGCTTTGGTTGATGGGGCAAATACTTTAAAAAGGCTTGTCAAAGAGGGCGGGAAAGCATATTTGAAGGCTGAAAACAGCGAATATTCCGATATTGCGCCTATTGAGGAATTGGTTGTTCAAGGTGTTGTGACAGGACTTATACGAACATATTATTAAACAAACATATACAATGATACTGATAACTATCGACAACAATCAGGATTTCATGAGGGTTAGGATGAATAGAAATAAATCTTCTTTGAAAAGGAGAAGAAGGTCTTGGTTCGGAGGCAGTAAGAAAAAACCTTTGATGGCTCCTGTTATGAGGTAGGGATCCACAAGTTTGCGTGCTTCTGACTTTGCGAATAGAATGGGATGGCGTGAGTGGGACGCTTCGCTTCCCTGCATGTCTTGCCACCGTAGCTCAGTTGGTAGAGCAATGCTTTCGTAAAGCAGAGGTCCCGAGTTCAACTCTCGGCGGTGGCTCCATATAGAAGCTGTTAGAACCTAACTTTGTGGAACTTCTCCAAGTCTATTCTTGATGCCCTAAGTTCTCTACGAGCTGAGTTGAGCCTTGTAATATCTTTGCTCATCTCAGTTATGAATTTATCTGCATCTTTCCCATCCATTTCGAATCTGTAACCTACTAGTATATCCCTTCCATCAGGTGTTTTAAGGTACCTATGTAGTCGTCCTAAATCATTTCTAAACTTTTTTGCGTATCCTTCTAATCTTGTAAGCATTTGATCGTATCTTATTCCGATGTATCTCCTAATGTATTTCGGATCGCGATTTTTCGGGTCGAAATTTTCTAGATCAACACCTTCGAAACCTCCGTTCACGAACCTTTCTTTGAAGAAATTTCTTTTCAATTCCTTTGGACTTTCTGCGTAAGGCATCATGCTTAGAATTGAACTGTCCTCTATGAATTTTTCGTACTTTTTGTTGAATTTGAGAGCTAAATCGTTGTAGACCTCGACTGCAATGTATGCTTTTTTCACTTTCTCTTTTGCTTCTGCGAAGACTTCTTCCGGAGTTTTTTCTTTCTTTTCGGGAGCTTTGGCCGGAGCCTCTTTGACTTTCTCCTGGGCTTCTTCTTTCTTTTCTTCGGGTTTTTCGGCAGTTTCAAGTTGGGGGGCTTCTTTTTCCATCTTTTTATCCTTTTCATCAAGCTTCACAACTTTTCCGAGAATGCTACTTTTAGAGCCTTTGCGTTTGCTTCCATCTGCGTTAACCGGAAGTCCAGTACTGGTGTAGTGATATTCCGTATCGCCGTATTTCCAAACACCTGTTTTTACTAGAGTGTATACGTATTTTTTCCCCTTGTAGAAAATCTTGAGTTCGCTGCCTTTGATGAAGTAAAGAGGTTGACGTCTGAGTTTTTTTGCTACGTCTTTAATTCTTTGGCTATGACTTGTGTATTCATGCCTACTAACACCAAGTGATACTACTTTTTCAACATCTAATTTACCCCAATGTGCTTTGTCCTTTTTAATTTGTCTTTTAAGTTCTCTTTTTCCTCTTTCGAAAAGCTTTTTTACGAATTTTTCTCCACCCTTTTCTTTGATCCATTTCTCTACTTCTTCTTTTGTTGGCTTGTAGCTGGAAAGGTCTAAGTGAAGTCCATATTCTTCTATATGTTTTTCGTCGTTACGTAGATTTTTCTTTAGAAGTTCTTTGACAAATTCTTTGTAGCTACCATATTTTGCAGTTCCTATTTCACCTTTTATCACACGTAATGAACCGTAATGACCTGTTACAATTGATTTTACCAAGAATTCTTTTGCTTTTGTTGCGTCGTATTCAACTTTTTCTAGCTCTTCCAGAGTGTTTAGTTTTTTTTCTGGAACAGGATTGGGAGCTGGAGATTCACCAGCCTTGAAGACTAAACGTAGTGGTTTAAACATATTTTTTTGGTTATTTTTATATTTATTTCTAGTGTAATTATACCATTTCCCGCATGTTAAGTCAACGCCTCCACCAGGTTGTCAAGTTGGTTTTTATGCGAAGTTTTTAATTTATGTAAAGCGTGAGGTATAATCGAGTCTCTTTTTGATATTCCTATGACTGAGAAGCTCACCCCAATGATGCAACAGTATCGGGCTGTTAAGGAGAAATACAGCGATTGTATTGTTCTTTTCAGGTTGGGGGATTTTTATGAGATGTTTTTTGAGGATGCAGTTGAGGGATCGAAGATTTTAGGCATTACTTTGACGGCTAGGAATAAAGGGAATGGGGTGAAGGCTCCGATGTGCGGGGTTCCTTATCATGCGGTCGATAATTATATTGGGAAATTGACTAGAGCGGGGAGAAAAGTGGCGATTTGCGACCAGATTACCGAACCTAACGGGATAGGGATTGTAGAAAGAGATGTTGTGAGGGTTATTACTCCCGGGACGACTTTTGACGATAATATTTTGGATGGAAAGACAAACAATTATGTCGCGTGTTTGGCGCAGAGTTATGATGGATTTGGGTTTGCGTATAGTGATGTGACGACCGGTGATTTTTTCGTAACTGAATCAATGGGGCTTCCGGAGATTCGACAGGAGCTTTCGCGAGTTCGGCCTGCGGAAATTGTAATGTCTCAGGCCTTACTTGATAGTGTCCATCTTGATGGGCCGGCGTGTTTTCCTTTTGAGATTTTCAAGGAGCCGGAGAGTGTTTTGAGTGAAAATTTCGGAGTTAAAGCTGTCGCTGTTTTTGGGCTTGAGGAAAAGAAAAGTGCAAGGATGGCCGCCGCGACTTTGTATGAATATTTGAAAGATACACAGAAGACTGATTTGAAGCATATCGATAATATTAAATGTTATACGACTTCCGAATTTATTCCTTTGGGCGAGTCGACGATTCGGAACCTCGAGATTTTTTACACTTCTCGGGAAGGGAAGAAAGAAGGGAGTTTGTTTTGGGTTCTTGATAGGACTAAGACCGCGATGGGTGGACGAAAACTTAGGAGTTGGATGATTCATCCTTTGAAAAAGCGCTCTGATGTTGTGAGGAGACTTGATGCGGTTGAGGAATTGGCTTCACAGGATGTTTTATTGAAGGAATTGCGTGAAGTTTTGGGTGGGATTTTGGATATTGAGAGGGTTTTGAGCCGGTTGAGTGTTGGGACGGGAAATGCGCGAGATCTTGTTGCTTTGAAGGAGTCGCTTAAGGTTGTGCCTGAAGTGAAGAAAATTGCTAGAAAATTGGGGGGTGATTTTTTGGCCGGAGTTTGTGGGGATTTATTGGATATGAGTAAGTTGATTGACGTGATTAATGTTGCGATAAAAGATGAACCGCCGGCGATTTTGCGAGAAGGAGGGATGATTGAGGATGGATACAACAAAGAGCTTGATGAGCTGAGGGCTATTAACTCTGAGGGGAAGGGATTTATCGCAGATATGCAGAAGAGAGAAATAGAGCGGACCGGGATTTCTTCGCTGAAAATTAAATACAATAAGGTTTTTGGATATTATATAGAGATTAGTAAGTCGAATCTGGAGAATGCGCCGGATGATTATGTGCGGAAGCAGACTCTTGTTAATGCGGAGCGATTTATTACGCCTGAACTGAAGGAGTATGAGGAGAAGGTTTTGAAGAGTATTGATCGGATTTGCGAGTTGGAATATGAGCTTTTTTATGAGGTTAGAATGAAGGTTTTGGAGAATATTGTAGAGATTAAGAGAATTGCAGGAGCTTTGGGTCGGTTGGATGTTGTTTGTGGATTTGCTGATTTAGCTATGACGGGACGATATTGTAAGCCTGAGGTTTTGGAAGATGATTCGCGAGTTTTGGAGATTAAGGATGGTCGGCATCCTGTTTTGGAGAATTTAAATTTGAGTCGGGATTTTGTACCAAATGATTGTATTATGGACCCTGAGCGGAATGTGATGAATTTGATTACAGGGCCAAATATGGGCGGGAAAAGTGTTTATATAAAACAAGTCGCTTTGATTGTGTACATGACTCATATTGGGTCGTATGTCCCGGCGGCGGAGTGCCGGATCGGGCTTGTTGATCAAATTTTTACCCGAGTGGGAGCATCAGATGATTTGGTCGCGGGAGAGAGTACTTTTATGGTTGAAATGATTGAGGCCGCGACGATTTTGCACAATGCTACTGATCGGAGTTTGATTATTTTGGATGAAGTCGGGCGTGGTACATCGACGTATGATGGAGTTAGTATTGCGTGGGCGATTTGCGAGTATCTTCATGATCAGTTGGGCGCGAAAACTTTGTTTGCGACTCATTATCATGAACTTATTGGTTTGGTTGAAAAACTTAAGCGTGCGAAAAATTTCAGCGTTGCTGTAAGTGAAAAGGCCGCAAGGGATGAGAGCGGGAAGGCAGAGTTGGTGTTTTTGCATAAGATCGTTCCCGGTGGGACCAGCAAAAGTTATGGAATCGAAGTTGCTAAGCTCGCCGGTCTTCCTAAAGAGGTTGTAATGAAGGCGCGCGGGGTTTTGGAGAAGTTGGAAAAAGATGTTGATGTAGAGCAAGTTGTGCCTGATAATCAGATTGATATGTTTAGGGCTGAGCCTGGACGTGAGCACAAGGCGTTGGAGGAGTTAAAGAAAGTTGACCCGAATAATTTGACGCCGATTGAGGCTTTAAAAAAGATTCATGAATTGAAAGAAAAAGGACTAATATAATGCTATGTCTATAATTAAAGTTTTGCCCGACAATTTGGTTAATCAAATCGCCGCCGGAGAGGTCGTGGAAAGACCTGCGAGTGTTGTGAAAGAACTCGTGGAAAATTCTATTGATGCCGGGGCTGATCAGATTGTTATTGAAGCAAAAACTGGGGGGAAAACTTTGGTGCGCGTTGTTGATAATGGAAAAGGAATGAATCGTGATGATGCGGAGAATTCTCTATTGAGACATGCGACGAGTAAAATTATTCAAGAAAGTGATTTGTGGAATATTTCGACAATGGGCTTTCGTGGGGAGGCGTTGGCCTCTATTTCTTCTGTTTCGCAGATGGTTTTGAGGACTAAGACGAGTGGAGGACGTGCTGGAACTGAAATCATTTGTGATGGCGGAGAGGTTAAGACTATTCAGGATTGTGGGATGAAGGATGGGACTTCGATTGAGGTGAATAATTTGTTTTTTAATACTCCGGCGCGTGGAAATTATCTAAAAAAAGACTCAACTGAACTTACGCATATAATTTCTCTTCTGAATAAAATTGCTCTTGCTCATCCAGGGATTGCTTTTAAGTTTGTTCATAATGACAAGGTGCAGTTTGATTTTCCTTCGACTTCTTCTTTGGAGAGAAGAATTTCTGATATTTTCGGAAAGTCTACAAGTGATGCGATGATTCCTGTTTTTTATGGTGGAAGTGATTTTAAATTGAGTGGATTTGTCGGCAAACCCGCAATTTCGCGGGCGGATAGTAGGCATCAATATCTTTTTGTTAATGGTCGTCCGATCCAACATTATTTGATCGCGTATAAAGTAAAAGAGACTTTTCGTTCCATGCTAATGGAAGGCAAAAAACCTATCTTTATTTTGAATATTAAAATTGATCCCAGCTTGATCGATGTTAATGTCCATCCGCGGAAGGTTGAAATCAGATTTGAAGATGAAAGCGGAATTTTAAAAACTGTTTATTCGGCGGTGAAGGTTGCTTTGGAGAAGCACGATTTGACGCCTGCGTATAGCGAAGCGGGGAGATACATGTCGGATCGATTTCCGAAGAGTGAGACTCCTGTTGATGTTGGAGAAATTTTCACAGGAAACGGAGCAGGATTTGCAGCGCCATCTCCGACCAGCCCTATGAAATTTGATCTTGGAGAAGAATCTAGTCCTTCTTTGAAGGCTGTTACTCAGGTATCAAATTCTTATATTGTTGCACAGAATGAAGATGGGTTGGTTTTGATTGATCAACATGCCGCGCATGAGCGCGTGAGATATTTCGAACTTTTGGATCAATTCGAAACTGCGAAGAAAAATATTCAGCCTTTGCTTATGCCCGAAGAACTTTCGTTAACTTTGGATGAGATTGAGGTTTTGAAGACTGAGAAAGAATTTTTTGAGGGACTTGGGTTTGAGATTGAAAGTGGGCCTGATGGCGTGATGACGTTATATGCCGTTCCTTTGGTACTATCCAAAGATGACATGGGGGAAGTTATTCATGGAGTTTTGGCTGATATTGGGAAAGAGAAAAAGGCTTCAAATTTACAGGGACGACGCGAGATGGTTTTGCATTATATGTCTTGTAGGAGCGCGGTTAAGTTTGGTCAGAAATTGTCGATTGATGAGATGAATGCGCTTTTGGAACAGATGGAAATGGTGGATCGGCCGTATACTTGTCCTCATGGTCGACCGACGATGATAAAGCTTACTTTCAGTGAACTAGAGCGAATGTTTGGAAGGAAATAGGAGGGGGAAAGCGAGCATAGATTAAAATTCAAATGCAGGTGTAAAGCTGAGTAGCTAAACATGTTTGGCTACTCAGTTTTTCATCCTCATGAGGATGAAAAATACACCTAAGCATTTGAATTCCCTCTCTCCTCGCTCCCCCTCCTATTTCCTGTAAAATGGGGCTAGTGGGTCTATTCGCCCCAGACCGCTGAGAAGTATCTATCGTAGACGAGGTTTGTTGCGAAGGTGAGTTCGTTTTCTTCGGAGAAGTATGTGTCCTGTGGATAGAAAATATATGGTTTGAGATCGGCGTCAGTGTCGTTGGAGTTTTTGATAATTTTTGTAAATATTGAACCTTGAGATCCAGGTTGTTTTTGAACTGTTAGTTTGTATGTATCGACCGGCGAAAAGTCGAGTTTGAACGGCAGTTTGTATCGGAGCGTGATTGTTGATGTGTTTTGTGGGTGAGTCTTTAGAGTTGTGAGAAAGAATGCTCTTTTGAGTTCGTCGTCGTATTTTATTTGCACGTCTTCTTCGGCAACTCCGGTGACTTCAAGGAGCTGAGAGCCTTCAGGGACGTAGATGCGTGTATTCACTGCGTTCTGTCCCCTGCCGAGGATGTCTACCACGTATCCTGGCACGTGTTTGTGATCGAATCCAAATGAATCCCATATGTCGTTCCATTTTCTCTGTACGTCTGGATTGAACGTATGGGTGCGCGCGAGAGTCACTTCATCTATGAGTGTACCGTTGTCTTCTATGAATGTGGTGTGAGTTATTTTTTCTTCAATGAATGGATCGGTTTTGTTGCCGCCGATTGAGATGTTTGTGACGTTTAGGAAATCTTCTTTTTCGTCTAGATATTTGAAACGGCCTGAGAGTCCCAGCGTGTCGAATAACGATTGGAGCATTGAGTCTTTTGAGTATGCCATAACCATTTTTTGCTGGACTGCTTTGTAAAGAATGCTCATTACCGATGAAACGTTTTCTTTTTTAAGAATTGCTTTTTGGAATTCCGGAACAAAAACTTTTAAGACGTGTTTAGGATCTTCTTCGCCCCATATTTTTGATTCGATTATGTATGTGAGGATAGTGTTGTAGTTTTCTGAAGAAAATTGATTAGGCAGTTCACCAACTTGGATTGGGCCTGTTATTTCCAAGAAGTCGCCGAGTAGACTTTGGTTGAGTGCTATAACTGTGTCCACGACGGGCCCTCCTTCTTCTTCTAGAAACCATGCTGTTTTTTTGCCTGAATAGAGGAAGTCCGGCGAATAATTCGAGTCTCGGAAACGCCAGTTTGATGTGAAGGGGAGGAACTCTTCTGGTGGTTCGATGGTGCCTTTGTATTGGCCATCGATGTCGTATACGTCTTCGACTTTTAGGTTTTCGATTACACCTTTATTTATATCTACAATCGCGTAACTGCCGATGAATCCTCCCGATGGCCTTACTTCCGAATTGTTCTGAAAAAGAACGAGATATCTGTGCGGGGTTTCGTCGCCCAGGAGCTTTAGGATCGAAGGGAAGTGAGTCTCGATCGATTCGAGTGTTTGGATTAGTTGGTTGAGTTTTTCTTTTGTGTACGCGAGCTTTCCTCTGATTTCTTGGGGGACCAATGATTGATTGATTTTTTCGATTTCGTCTCTTGCCGCTCTTGTTTCCACTAAGGCGAGACTAGCATAGTCGACGCCTTTTTTCAGGATGTCAGTGATGTCTTCTGCGTCTGTTTTGGGGAGAGCTGATTCTTCGTTTTTGGAGACGAAGTATAATGGGATTTTGTTGAGTTCTTCGAGCGCTGTTGCAAAATATTCACCCGCCATTGCGAAGCGTTTGCCGCTGTTTAATATCGCTTTTGCACTACTTGCCAAAGTGCTTTCGTGAGCGTAAATTGTGTCGTCTCCCGCTATGAACCAAAGTGTTGTTTCGGCTTCTTCGAAGTTTTTTAGCGCGTTTTCGAATGCTTGCCTAGCTTCTGTGAATTGCACCTTTGTCGCACTGCGTGATCCTTCGAGGAGTTGTGAGTACCCTTCGTATGCCGAGTACGTTAGACTTTCTTTGACCTCGAGGCTTTTTTTGTAAATGTTGACGCTGTTTATTGCGAGAAGGATTATGAATCCTACAACTGCGATCTTGAGGAAATTTGATATTAAGTGTGCGTGTGCTTTTGGGGTCACTTTGAGATATACGCCGGGGGACTTTGAATCCTTCTGTCCTTTGTCTTTATAGATATCTTTGATTTCCGAATGGGGAGTTTGTGGTTTTTTAAATTTTGGAGTGTATGATTTTTTTTTGTGCTTTGAGAAAGGCTTGCCACTCAGGTTGATTGGTTTTTGGCTTTCGGATTTAGAAATGTTTTCTGTCCGTTTTTTACTCGACATATATATAATAGTGAGCCGTTATCCCATTCGAGAAATATTCTTTTCCGGTACTGATTGATTTTACCAATTTTGAATCCGGCCAGAACGAAAGAATATCGAAATATGAGACTTCGTCTAAATTCCCGAGAATTGGGTCGACGTGTAAGTTGTAGATTTTTGAATTTTCGATACTATTGACTGCTTCGTTAAGGGCGAGGTTTAGGCTTTTTTCCAGTGTAGCCTTGTCTGTTGAGATGATTGCTTTTGAGTCGACTATCGAGTAGTAGACTCCCCAGTTTTTGCTTTCTGTTTCCATTTGATAAACTACAACGTCGGTTTCTCCGTGGGGGTCTTCGGATTTCACTAATTCTTCCGGAGTCGCTACTATTTCTTTTGCAATTGTCCCATCCGGAAGTTCATGTTCCTCGACGTGTGGTTCAAAAACTGCTCCAGACGATATGAAATTGTTCGCGATTTTTTGGATTTTCAATGCATCATCTGTGGGATCATCTAGTTCGAGAATTAAAGTGTATATATTTTCGTCTTCGGTTTTATCCAGAACTATTGCAAATTCGTTTTGGACTAACGGATAAATATCTTCTTCTAATGACACACTACTTCCGAAGTATTTTTCCGTGTAGTTTTTGAGGACTCCTTCGAAAATCTGAGTTGTCGCTTGGTTTCCTTCGCTGAGTAGCGCAACTAGTCTTTTTGTTTGTTTTTCCAAATCTTCTCCTCCCCAGAAAGCGTCTGCGTCTTCAGGAATGTATCCAACGAGATCAGCATCGTAGTTTTCTACGTATGTGATGTACCTGTTACCTTTGAGATATGATTCGTTGAGATTCATAAATGTATCAACAACGAAATATTCGTCTTTTGCGATTAGTGACAAGCCTTCTGAGTTGAATAATTCTGCGAAAGGCTGGATTGCAGAACTCAATAGTGGAGAGTTCGTGAGTACACCGTATTTTTGCAGCAAGATTTCCGGCGAATGCTTGAAATTCATAAATATGAATCCGACTTTATTGACCGGAGCTGAGCTTCTTGCTTCTTGATATTTGTCATTGTTGGCAATTTTTTCACTGTTGCTATCTATGAGTAGTTTTATCGATTCTTTCGATGGACTAATTATCAGGTATTCTTCTAGGAAATTTGCGTAGAGAGCTTGATCAAGAGACCTGTTTTCTCCTTTGTGTCGGAGAGTGAATGAGTGTAGGCCGGCTTCTGTTGTAGTGAGTTCTGAGAGATTGTTTTCTGCGAAAAGTTTGAGGAATTCTTCTGTTTTCTTTTTAGAAGTTGTTTCGAGAAAATATACGCTGTGTAAATCACTTAATAGCAATTCGGCAACTCCTATTTGCCTGCCGAGCCATGGTTTTATGTCTTGTGAAATATTTATGCTCAATTTTTCTTCGATTTGCATCATTGTTTCTTGTACTGAGTACTCTGTTCCTTCGAGGAGCGTTTGAGCTTTTACCAATTGGGTGTGGTCGAGGTTTGTGTTGATTTCAAGGAATGCTACTGTTTCTTTTTCCGGGAGAAGATCGGCCAGCGATACCGGGCTGAATGCTTTTTTGAAGAGGACGGTACTGACTGTTATGAGAATTGTTAGCATTATTGCCGCAAGAAGAGTCCCAAATATTTTTTGTGGCGGGACTTGGGGGATTTTTAGCTTTTTCTTGGTTTTCTTGGTTTTTTGTGGCTTTTGGATCTCTTGTTTTTCAATTCGGCGCTTCTTCTTTGCTGATGATTTACGTCCCATAGGATAAGGTTAAATTTGTCCTGGTAAATATAGCAAAAAAACGAGGGGTTTGGAAAGGATTGAAAAACATATAATTTTTCCGTAGAATTAGCCGCGAATTATGAAACAAATTACAGCCCACGAACTTAGGCGACTATATATAGACTTTTTTGCAAAAAAGCATGACCATGCTGAGATTTCCGGTTCATCGTTGATTCCGGAGAATGATCCGACTGTTCTGTTCACAACTGCGGGTATGCATCCACTTGTGCCTTATTTGCTTGGAGAAACTCATCCGTCAGGGGTTAGACTTGTGGGAGTACAGAAATGTTTACGGACTGATGATGTTGATGAGGTTGGAGATACGTCGCATTTGACGTTTTTTGAAATGTTGGGAAATTGGTCGCTTGGAGATTATTTTAAAAAAGAAGCTATTGAGATGAGTTTTGAGTTTTTGACTTCTTCCCGGGAGGATGGAGGATTGGGGATTCCCCTAGAGAAATTGGCTGTTTCGTGTTTTGAAGGAGATGATGATGCGCCGCGCGATGAAGGGCCGGCTGAGGTTTGGAAGAAGCTTGGCGTCGCGGACGAACGAGTGGTGTTTTTGCCAAAAAGTGAAAATTGGTGGGGGCCGGCCGGGCAGACCGGGCCGTGTGGTCCTGATACTGAGATGTTTTATTGGAATTCTGATAAACCTGCTCCTGCGAAGTTTGATCCCGAGGATTCGACCTGGGTTGAAATATGGAATGATGTTTTTATGCAGTATAATAAACAGCCTGACGGATCGTATACCGAACTTAGCCAGAAAAATGTTGATACCGGGCTTGGATTTGAGAGAGTTTTGGCCGTGATGAATGGAGCTCCGACTCCTTTTGAAACTGAATTGTTTGAGGAAGCGGTGGAAGCTGTGCGGTCGCTTGGTGGGTATGACATTGGGAAGGCTGAACCTTCTGACGAACTTGTTGTGTCGGAGCGGATTGTTTGTGATCATTTGCGTGCGGCGACTTTTATTCTGGGTGATCCGATGGGGGTTACACCTTCAAATACTGACCAGGGATATATTCTTCGGATGTTAATTCGCCGTGCCATCAGGCATGGGCGAAAATTGGGAATTGATGGAATGTTTGCCCGTAAGATTGCCGGAATTTATGTTCGAATATATGGAGAGGCTTACCCTGAATTGATTGATAATCAGGAAAAGATTTTTGAAGAAATTGTGAGGGAGGAAGAGCAGTTTGCTAAAACTTTGGAGAAGGGATTGCGTGAGTTTGCTAAATGCAAGGCCGAGGAAAAAATTAAGGGTGATTTTGCTTTTTATATGTATGAAACTTATGGATTTCCCCCTGAAATGACTCTTGAGGAGGTTAAGAAGGATTCGGATCTTCGTGGGAAATTGGATGTGGAAAAGTTTTGGAAAGAATTTAATGCGAGTTTGGAGGCTCATCAAGCGAAGTCGCGGGTTGGAGCTGAACAGAAATTTTCTGGCGGGTTGGCGGATGACAGTGAAGTTGTGACTCGGTTGCATACTGCGACACACCTTCTGCATCAGGCGTTGAGGAAGGTTTTGGGAGATCATGTTGCACAAAAAGGGTCGAATATTACTGCTGAGCGATTGCGATTTGATTTTACTCATGAGGAAAAAATGACTGACGAGCAAAAGGCTGAAGTTGAGAAGATTGTTAATGAGCAAATTGATGCGAATTTACCTGTGCGTTGTGAAGAAATGACGGTCGAAGAAGCAAAGAAGGCGGGAGCTATTGGTTTGTTTGAGACTAAGTATGGAGATAAGGTGAAAGTTTATACTGTTGGTGGGGATTCGAAGGTTTTCAGCAAAGAGATTTGCGGAGGACCACATGTTTCAAGTACAGGAGAATTGGTATCGTTCAAGATTAAAAAAGAGGAAAGTTCCAGTAGAGGAGTGAGGAGGATTAAGGCGATTTTGGGTTAGGCGGCTAGAAGGAGTTCTTTTATGCCTTGTGTTAGTTCTTCCAAATCGTTTCCTACTGTTGCTCTTTCTTGTGCGTGCATGAATTCCGCTTCATATTTTCTTGCCGGCACTCCTTTGTCAAGAAGTGCTACTTTCATACCCATCGCCCACGGGAGTACAATGTCTAATTCCAGATTATCTCCGCTAACCAATGTCTTGTTTATCGGGTAATTGAATGCTCCCGAAGTTCCCAATGCATCATAATAGGCCCCTCTTCTTGTGTGTATGGATCTTTTTAATCCTGGGATTTTTATTGTTTCCGGATTTACTTTAAGTTCCGGTGTTCGATGGCGTTTGTTTGCGTCCCCTATCACCGGAATAAATGGAGCTCCTTTGAGGAGATCCATCCTCTCCATTACGGCTCTTGCGTCTGAATTTGTAATTATTACCAATTTCGCTATGGCGTCTAACTCTTGAAGGTAATCTAGAGCAAACGGTCTAAAAATCGTATCGGCGTTGTGGTAGTTGTCCTTGTATAAACTATTTGTGAAAGCTCTTTCCTCCCCTAGTTCTGGGAGTTTTGTTTGGACAGACTTTGATGGTTCTAAGCCAAGTTGTCCTGGATCTTCCCTCAGTTGATCTATTATTAGGCGGACCACTCTTGTTATTGTCGAATAAACTCCCGGCGGAGACATTACTATCCCGCTGTCATCGTCTAGACCTGCATCCAACCTTAAAACTTTGGCTTCCATTGCTGGATAAACTCTCTGGATATCTCCCAGTGGCAATCCTATTCTGTTTGCAAAATCTTCAAGTGTGCTCTCCTTGAATGGAGCGACACCTGCCTCATCGTCAGTGATTGTTCCGTCAAAATCTGTGGCTACAAAATTTTGCTTTAGCATAGTTTTTGGTTAGGAGGGGGATTTTATCAAATTTAGACTAGATCTCCAAACAAAATCCAGTTTTCTGCTTTGGTAATTTTGATGTGTTGGATTGTGCCTTTTAGGGGTTTCATTTTGGCCTCGTTCGCAACTTGGAATTGGACGGTTTTGAAGTGTTCGGATTTGCCGCGGTAGATGGTCGTGGATAGTCCGGCGGTCGGTCCCGCGGCCTCTTCGACAAGGACTTCCACTGTTTGACCTACGTATTCTTGGAGTTTTTTGTGAGCTATTTCTTTCATAAGGTCATTGAATTCGTGCCATCTTTTGGCTTTTGTTGCTTGGGGGACATCGTCGTCGAGGTTTTTGTCTGCGTATGTTCCCTTTCGGTTTGAGTACTGAGATATGTAGCAGAAATCGAATTCGACTTCTTTGTATAGATCTAGTGTGTTTTGGAATTCTTCTTCGGTTTCACCGCAAAAGCCAACGATGAAGTCGGTCGTGATTGTGATGTCGGGACGTGCTTTGCGTAGTGCGTTTATGATTTCGAGGTAGCGTTCGCGGGTGTATGGACGGTTCATCCTTTGGAGACATGAGTTGTCGCCGGATTGGATCGGGAGGTGGATGTGCGGCATCAATGTTTTGAGTTCTGCAAATGCTTGAATTAGATATGGCGATACGTCTTTTGGGTGTGGAGATGAAAATCTTAGGCGTTTGAGTCCTTTTTCTTTGAGTGCGTCTATGCGTTTGAGAAGTTGGACGAATGGAGGAGGTTGGTCGTCCGCATCGATCTTATTGTAGTCAAAAAGTTTACGGGTGCGGTCGATTGGTGAAAGTCCGTACGAATCTACTGTCTGGCCGAGCAGGGTGATTTCGAGGCAGCCTTTTTGGACGAGTTCGGTTGCTTCTTTGAGGATTTCGTCCGGGTTGCGGCTTGTTTCGCGGCCCCGGGAGTACGGGACGATGCAGTATGTGCAAAATTTGTCGCAACCGGTTGAGATCGGGATAAATGCTTGTGTTTTTGATGTGTAATTCGGGGATATGTGAAAGTAATCTTCGAGTTGTTCGTCATGAATTGTTTTGAGTTTTTTTGAAGATGCTTCTTCGATGAGAGTTTTTAATTTTGGAAGTTCTTCTATGCGAAAAGCTATATCGAGAAGTTTGTTGTTCTTTATGTATTTATCCTGGATTTCGCGCATAGAATTTTTTGTACTGGATTTCCGAACCATGCAACCGGTGAGGGCTATAAGCAGATCTTGATGAGATCTCTTGTTTTTTGTAAGGTTTTTCATTTTTCCCAGAACGCGGTCTTCGGCTTTTTTCCGGATTGAGCATGAATTGAATATGACTAAATTTGCATCTTGTTCTTTAGCGGCTTTTTTGAAACCGAGCCGATCGAGATATGACTCAATCCTCTCCGTGTCGGAGTAGTTCATTTGGCATCCGTATGTGTGGATGTGGTAGTGCATATTGAAAAAGATTCAGCAAGGCTGAATTATAGGTTAATTGGTGTTTACGTACAATGGGAAACGTGGAAAGTTTATGGGCTTATCCCTCTTTGATTTTTATAACTTTCTCCTCCCCCCCTGTGTATACAACTATATCTGGTGGGGCCATTCCATTGCTTAGAATAACGATATCTCCTTCATGAGGCACAGGAACTCTGACCTTTCTGTCTTTGATCTTAAACTTCTTTATTGCAGCTTCTATTGGGACCGTGAGTAACTTGCTATTTGGGTCTCCCCTCATCCCTTTTACTATTGCTTTTGCTAGGTCCATGGCTTCCTTTTCTCTCTTATTGATATCAAAGTTTGCATTCATTGTTTTGGGGACCCTTTCGTACATGCCCGACATTTTCAAGTATTTTTCAAGATTTTTTGGTATTTCAACTGGGTACTCTTTTAGCTTTGATACAACTGCATTGAATTCCTCTCCTGAGATTTCATCTCTCCAACGATCTTGATCGTCCTTGAGAATTTCGTGGATTGATTTATCTCTTGGGGCTTTTTCAACAGGGGCCGGAGCTTCGGCTTTTTTTGCAACCACTGGTTGTTCTGCTTCAACCACTGGTTGTTCGGGGACCATCGCCTGGTCTGCTGTGGCTGGCTGTTCCGCTGGAACTGTTACCCATTTTGGAGATTCTCCAGGTTGTCCAACAGGGAATCCGAAAGTGTCTGTTGTCTTTTTTCCATTAACTAACAACTCAGAGAGTCCACCTTTGCTTGGATCTTCTACTGTGACCGCTCCTGCTCGGGCGTCTTCTAATGCTTTATCGATAACCGCTAGGTTTGCCTCTGCTTGAACTAACTTTTGATGCTGCTCATCGCCTTCTTTTGCTTCTTCTTCGATTTTGGCTGATTCTTCGACATGGTCTTGTCTTCCTACTTGGTCAGCTGATGATTGATCAACTGCTGCTTTGTCGGCTGCGGCTTTTTCAGCTGCGATTTTCTCTCCTCCTTTTTCCCAACCCATTTCCGCTACTCTTCTAATAAAGGACTTTTTTTCCTGAACCGGTTCTTCCGGAGCTTTGACCGGAGCTTCGACTGCTTTTTCCTCAGCAACTTCTCCTGAAACTTCTTCTGTAAATTTGGTTTCTTCCGGAGCTTCGACCCATTCAACTGTTGTGGGGTCTCCTAACATTTCCGTAATTGATTCTATTGTTTGTGGACCAACTTTGCCGTCGGGATCTATATTTAGGTAACGTTGGATGCCTTTGATTAATTCGTTGTTTTTACCATCTTTTGCAAATTCTTCTGGGAGTTTTTCCTGAATGAGTGCCCAGTCCCCACTTCCCGTTTGATAGGTTTCTACACTTTTGAGGACTTTTAGTATTGCATCTTTGTTTTCTTCAAATTTTTTGACAACGTCAAGATCCTCGATAAGTTCTTCTGCTTTTGCGACGTCTTTTTCTCTGTCTTCTGCTTCTTCTTGTTTAAGCTCTTTTGCTTCTTCTTGTCTTTTTGTTTGTTCGGCCGCTATTTCTTCTGGAGATTTTTTGGCTTTTGGGTCTTTTGCGGGTGCTGGAAGTTCTGTATTGCCAATTGGGCCCGGAAGAGCTTCTTCTGCTGGGGAACCTAAAAATACAAATCGATTGTTAAACATTTTGAAATTGTTATTTTTGTTTTTGTATATACTTACAGGTTTATTATAACATAAAAAGACTTGGGCGTAAATAGCCGAGTGCACCATGGTGGTTGTGCAGGATTTGAAAGACTGTCTCAGTGGGGAAATGCTGAATCGGGTCGCATTTCTCGCCACTACTCTGGTGTCCCCGGCAGGAATCGAACCTGCATTTAAAGTTTAGGAAACTTCCGTTCTATCCGTTGAACTACGGGGACGAGTTCACTGCATGCCTGTTAGGATTTTTGTAGAACGACGTATTCCCGTTTGGCATCTGGTAGTTTGTCGCTACCTGTGATTGTTAATTTTTCCAGTTTTTCACCTAATTGTGCTCCTATTTCTTTTGCGTGTTTTTCCGGATCGCTATTACCCATCAAGACAACTATTCTTGGGTCGATTTGGTCAACTACTTCCTCTGCTTTGTCTTTTAGGTTGCTTGCGTCGCCGACGGGGACGAGAAGAACGTCAACGTCTCCTATTTCGTCAATCATCTCGCTTGTAAGTTTGTGTCCGAGGCCACCGAGACTGCATACTTTGACTTTTTCCATCTCGAAACAAAATATGATTGTTTTGTCCCCTTTTTCTCCTTTTTCCTCTTTGCTTCTGCTTCTTGTCCATGCGCTGAGGCCGAAAATTGGAATTTCCGAGATTTCGTATTCGCCGGGCCAATCAAATACTTTTTTTACGTCTTTTACCTCTGCTAGTGGGGTGTCTTCGCCTATTGAATTTAAAATGACGTCTCCTTTAAGTGGAGTTTTTATTGATTTGTCCGGATTCATTACTAGAGTTGCGGTTTTTGATTTGAATGTGAAACATGTGTTTCCGTGCCATGTGATATCCATGAATAATAGGTGTTAAATATGCGGTTTTGCCTAATGATGATACTTATTTTGAGGGGTTTTCGCAAAGGAAAATCTGTGCTAACATTTGCGCCGGTTGTATACTAACTACATTTTTATGTCTAAAATTACAAATGTTTTTGCTCGTGAAGTTCTTGATTCGCGGGGGAACCCCACTGTCGAGGTTGAAGTCACAACTGAAGGAGGTTTTGGACGTGCGATAGTCCCGAGTGGGGCGTCGACTGGCGCGCATGAAGCTGTTGAGCTTCGCGATGGTGACGAGGGGCGGTATCTTGGGAAAGGTGTTTTGAAAGCAGTAGAGAATGTGAATGGGGATCTTGCCGGGAAAGTTGTTGGAATGGATGCTGAGGATCAGAAAACGCTGGATGATGCGATGATTGAGCTGGATGGGACTCCGAATAAGGGACGGCTTGGAGCGAATGCTATCCTGGGAGTGTCAATGGCGGCGGCTCATGCTACTGCTAATGAGAAGGGGGTGATGCTTTTTGAATATTTATCTGGGGGATCGGCTGTGAAAGTGCCGGTACCGATGATGAATATAATGAATGGCGGACAGCATGCTGATAGTGGACTGGATATTCAGGAATTTATGGTGATGCCTATTGGGGCGTCGTCTTTTAAAGAGGGTCTTCGAATGGGGGCTGAGATTTTTCATAATTTGAAGAAGATTTTGAGCGGGCGTGAGCTTGCTACTTCTGTTGGAGACGAGGGCGGATTTGCACCGAATTTACCTGATAATGAGTCTGCTTTGAAGGTTATTTTGGAAGCGGTGAGTGCGGCCGGATATGCCGCGGGCAAAGATGTTGTTTTGGCTTTGGATGTTGCGGCAAGTGAGTTTTATAAAGATGGAAAGTATCATTTAAAAATTGATGGAGAGATGAAGGAGTTGTCGAGTGATGAGGTTGTTGAGTTTTATAAAGATTTGGTTGAGAAATATCCGATTGTTTCGATTGAGGATGGGCTTGATCAAGATGATTGGGAAGGTTGGGCGAAATTGAATGCTGAGTTGGGTGAGCGTGTGCAACTGGTGGGAGATGATCTTTTGGTGACTAATGTTGAGAGACTTTCCAAAGCGATCGATGAAAAAGTTTGTAATTCGATTTTGATTAAATTGAATCAGATTGGGACTGTGAGCGAGACGCGAGCGGCGATCGAGATGGCTCATAAGGCCGGATGGACCTCTGTTGTTTCGCATAGAAGTGGAGAGACTGAAGACACGACGATTGCTGATTTTGTCGTTGCGATGGAGACCGGGCAGATCAAGACCGGTTCTCTGTGCAGAACAGATAGGATTTGTAAGTACAATCAGTTGTTAAGGATCGAAGAGAAATTGGGAGAGAAGGCGGTTTATGAAAATCCGTTTAAGTAACCCTGCGATGAATGGCACCGATTCATGAAATTAAGGCGACTACTATAAAGAAATTGTTGCGCAAACGAGATCCATTGTCGCATAAAGGCGATAACGGACGCGTTCTCGTAATTGGTGGATCTGCGGATTATCACGGTGCGCCGATTTTGGCCGGGCGTGCGGCTTTGAGGGCGGGTGCTGATCTTGTTTATATGTATGTACCGGAATGTAATTTTGATGTGACGCGAGCGAGCACGCCGGATTTTATTGTTAAGCAATATAAGGGAGATTATTTTTCCGGGCGAGCGGCGTCGGATATTATTGAATTTGGGAAGACTTGTAATTCGATTTTGCTTGGGCCAGGACTCGGCGAAAAAGAAAGTGTTATTGAAGGAGTTTTGGAGATTTTGAAGAAATTGCGTGTTCCTACAGTTTTGGATGCGTCAGCTATCCAAGCTTTGAAGAAAATCCGAAAATTTCCTCTGGAACAGGATATTTTGATTACTCCTCATCATAATGAATTTTCGCACCTTGTGGATAGAGATATTCGGGTGGATGAGGGGGATACTAACTCTGTAATTTTGCTGAGATCGATTGCGATGGATCTGCATTTGAATATTGTTTTGAAGGGACCTACCGATTTGGTCGCATCGGATGAAGGCGACGTGATGAAGTGTCGAACCGGGAATGCTGGCATGACTGTCGGGGGGACCGGAGATGTTTTGGCCGGAATTGGAGCGGCTTTGATGGCTGGTGGAAATTCCGGGTTCGCTTCTGCTCAAGGAGCCACTTTTATTTGTGGAGCGGCTGGGGATCGTGCTTATCGCCGATTTGGCAATGGGCTTATGGCTTCGGATGTTGTTGAGGAGATTGGCTCATAAGGTTTATTATGCGACGTTTTTTGAGCATTTTTGGGAAGAGTTTTATGTAGTCGATTAGTGATTTGAGAACGAATGGTTCGCGGAATATTACGTAAATCGTTTTGAGTATTTCGCTTACTATGACGCGCGGGAAATTTCTCAGATACATGCTCCAAGTTAGATTTTTTAGGAGAGTGAAGTTGTGGTTTCGGTATGAATAGTAGCGCTGGAATTTACTGAGGTGTTTTCGGCTTTTCAGTATTTGCCTGAGTGTTTCGCGCTGGATTACACCTGTTCCGCGGCCGTGGAATGCCACGGCTTTCGGGTAGTATAGAAAACGAAATCCCAGGCGCTGAAGGCGCCAAGAGAGGTCCACGTCTTCTTTGTACATGAAGAAATCTTCGTCGAAGTATTCTGTTTTGTTGTTTATGGTGATTGCTGATTGTTCGATGGCGGCGCGGCTGTAGAGAGGGCATGCGCCGGATATGCCGAAGACTTCTTTTTCCTGGTCGAATTGGCCTTGGTCGAGGGTGCCCTGAGCGCCGTCTGTGATGCGGAAAGTTTTGCTTATGTAGAGGCCGACTGTGTCGATTATTTTTGTGGATTTTTTTGCTCCGAAATCATATTTGTATATTTTCCCTGTTATTCCTGCGAGAGGTTTGGCGTTGGTTTTGGCGTTGGCGTTTGCTTTTGATTCGGCTTTGGCACGATAGATTATTTTTTCAAAATAAGTCGGACTGTATATGATGTCTGGATTTGTTATTACTATGTATTTTGTATCTTTATCTTTGAGTGCGAGTCGGATACCCTGGTTTGCCGCCTTGGCGTAGCCGAGATTTTCTTTGTTTTCAATTACTTGGATTTGTGGGTGATCTTTTGACTGGGTTTTTGCCTGGGTTTTTGCAAAATTCACTCCTGCTTTTTCCTTTGAATTGTTATCGATGAAAAGGACTTCGATGTTTTTGTATGTTTGTTTGAGAATGTGATCAAAGCAAGTTTTGAGAAAATGGGGGGTGTTGTAGTGGATGATGATGATTGTGACTTTTGGTTCGTGCTTTTGCATTTGATTGAGCTATTTGCTGGACGATTTGCGGCGAAACTTTAACAAATTTTAGGAATTTATGCTATATTTTTGTTCGTGGAGCAAATCAAAAATAAAAATGGGACATCTGTTGTGATTGCGCTTGGGCTGATTTCGGCAATTCTTGTTTTTACTATTGGGATTGCTACGACAGTGATGACTGCTATCCAGAATACGTCGAATTCGAAAAAGTCTTTGCAAGCTGAATATGCGGCTCAGAGCGGACTTGAGATGGCGAAGTTTGAGATTGCGGATTTGGCGACTGCGGCGGGAGATGGAGTTGATTGGGGGTATTTGTCTGTTGATCTGGTTTGTGACACTGAAGGGCAATGTGGAGTTAGTGAAACGGGGGGATTGTATGGGGATGTTGATGGAGATCAATCGATCTATGTGGGGTATGAGGTAGTGACGCTGGATGAAGAAGATGACACTGAATATCCTGGTGGATTGCGTTCTATCCCTGTTTTGGGGACCGGTGATGCGGGGAGTGATTGTGGTTCGTATAAACACAGTCTGGGGGATCTTTCTTCGTCTGATCATCCATGTAATTGGAATAAAATTTATTATGGAAAAAGTGTGGATATTCCTTTGTATGTGGTGATTGGAGGAGAGGTGAATGATCCTTTGGCTTTGGGGCTGAATTCTTTTGAATTACAGGTTAGATCTTCGTGTGTGGGTGAGTCTTCTGAGGATTGCGAGAGGTATGCTGTGGATATTTCTGATTTTGATGTAGTTGGTGGTCGAACGCTTTTGAGTTGGCAAATAACTGCGGAGTGTGATGATGGAGTTTGTGGGATTACACAGATTCCAGGGGTATTGGATGGAGTTTTGCAGGAAGAATTTTTTAGTCCTTCTTCTGCCAAGGTCGATTCCTCAAAGAATGGAGAGGATGTCTTTAATGGCGATCAGGGAGCTATTATAGATTTCTTATATAATGCCGGGGCTTGGGCCGGTTCGGGGAATACTGAAGCTGTTTTCAAACTTTCTTATATACAGCAGGCTCTTTCTGATGGGGATACGATCCCCTATTTGGAGTATCAATTCTTGTACGGAGATGATGTTTCGCTGGCTTCGGTTTTCCGGGTGAATGTTGATGGATATGCTCAAGGATTTGAGTATTCATTAAATGGCGTCCAAGGAATTAATTCGGCGTTGTTTGATTTTGCGGTGCAGAATTAGGGGAGGTGCTAGGCGGTTTCTGGGGTTTTGCGATTTCGTGTGAAGAGTTTTTGGCTTTTTCTTCTGAGTGATGCAAGCCCTGCTGCCATAAGAGCGAGTAGGCCTACTTGGGCCGCTGTGTCTTCTACGTCTTGTGGTTGGTTTGTTGATTCTGCGCCGATTGAGCATTGGCATCCGCCCGGTGAGGGGTGGTCTTGGTCTATTGCTTGTTCCGGGGTTTGGTCGATTCCCGGGATTGAGGTTTCTTCTTCTAGGAGGTCTTCTTCGGTCAATTCCTCTACGAGTTCTGCTGCGGCTTCGGGGGTGAGATCGGAGTCTTGTTCAGGGTTGGGTTCAGGATTTTCGACTTCTTCGATGGCTTCTTCAGCATCTAGGGCATCTGGGTCGGGTTCGATGATCTCTTCGTCGGGCTCTGGAGTGATGTCGTAAGAGTCGATTTCGAAAACGTCGTCTTGTTCAATTATTTCGTATGGTTCTACATATTCTATGTATGGTTCTTCGACTACATCCGGATCGTCCTGTTCAGGCTTTTCTTCTACTGGTGGGAGTTCGCCTACGCATGTACCTGCTTGGCATTGATCGCCAGTTGTTTCCGGGTCATTGTCATCGCATGGTTCTTCGTTCATTGGGGTTGCGTCGAATGCGCATTCGCCAGTAGCTTCCACACAGAAATCGGTTGTACATGGATTGAGGTCGTCGCAAGTTATTTCTGTGCTTGTACAGACTCCTTCTTGGCAGACGTCTGGAGTTGTACAGTTTTGGTTGTCGTTGCAGTCTGTGCCATCCAGCATAGGTTCAAATAGGCATTCTCCGTCTATGCACATCCCTACTTGGCACTGATCTTCAGGCGTGCAGTCCATTTCTTCGCATGGATCTACTTGAGTGCATGATGCGAAAGCCGGGTCGATGACGGCGCATGATTTGATTGGGGTGTCCGGAGTTATTCCCGGAGCGTCGATTTGGGCTATTTCTACTTGAATTTCGCCTGATGGGGAGAGGGTGATTATTCGGGGGGTGGATTCGTTGAAGAAATTCACTAAGAAGCGCCCGTTGGATAGTGGTTCTATTCTTGTTGCACCGGTATCTGGCCAATCGCCACCTCCCATGAAATCATATAGAATTCCTTCTCTCTCTATTGTAAAAATTGGGATGTCTTCTCCTTTGTGAGTTCCGAAAAATATTCGATCTCCATTGTCTGTAGTATCCATGTCGAATACTCCGTCTGAATATCCTAGATCCATGTATATGCTTGTTTCTTCTATTGGTATTCCGTTTTCATCCAGTTGGAATGCTGTGTATCCGGTTTGTTCTGCGACTAGTAATTCGTTTGTATTTGGGTCTACTGTCAGTCCCATATTGTTCAAAGTCGGGTCATCGTAATCCGTTACTGGGAATTCTGTGGCACTGTTTGTCAGGTCTTCTCCTGGAACTGAATTCTGTACTGTATCTTCTGGTATGATTAGTATTTTAATTTTATTGTCCGGTGTGGTGTTTTTTATGTAGATTTTCCCGTTGTTGCTGTCTGTTTTGGTGACTCCGTTGTATGTTAACACCCCTCTTTCTGGGCTTGTGGAATCTTCTGGTGCTGAAAAAGTCACTTGCCCCTGGTAGGCGTGGGTTCCTGTTGGCGGATCTGACTTGGTAAGGTTCCCAACTTGGTCTAAATTTTCAATATCATCTAATGGTCCATCAAGATTGTTGTCCACAGTAACTACCATGGATGGATCCGGAGGTTTTGATCCATTAACAAAAATTGTGTTTTTATGTGATCTTACCCCTCCTCCTACAACCCCGTATCCTTCCATCATTGCTTGTTGCCATGTGTATGTTTTTCCACATCCTTCTTTATCGATGTCGAATTTGATTAATCCTAAATCAGAATTACAAACAATCTCATCCCCTCTTGCAGGTTGAGGAATCAGCAATGTTGCCGCTGTTGTTGTTATCCCTAGGGCCACAGTGGCTTTTGCTGCCTCTATTGCGGCGATTCTACTAGCATCCTTGAATGCCTCCGATGTTCTTCTTCCCACCGTTGTAGCGCCATTTACGGCGTCTTCTGCCAGCTTTTGGTACCAGGTTCGGATATCACGAAGCTTGGGATCCATTATCCCTAAGGCATCTAATTCTTGTGGGTTTAGTTCGCCTTCTCTCATCTATTAGATGATTTAATAATAAGGCTGATTATTGTACCTGTTTTCCCTAAAATGTCAAGGTTTTCTCCTGTGAGAATATGTATGATTCTGGTGGAACATATTTTATGTAGAATGGGTTGCTGTACTCGGTTACGGCCATTTCTGGTTGGCCTTCGACTGGTTGCCATTCTATGCCTTTTGCCATTTTCGTATTGTCTTCGACTACGAGGTCTCCTTTTTTTGTTACAGGGTCATATGCTTGTGTTGGATCAAGTCCGTCGCATGTTTTGCCGCCATTCGTGACTGTATCTCCTGCGGCGATTGCCGCCATGTCTTCGGAAGTTAGATCTTTCATGCATGAAATATCCATTGTTCCCGAAACGGTGAGTCTGAAATATCTGAAATAGTTGAAGTCGTATAGTTGAGCTTTTGTTCTGTTTATGAGGTCGTCTGCGCCGCCTTTGTCGAGGACTCTATTGTCGCCTGTAAGATAAAAGTTATCGAGATCTGTTCCTCCTACTGTGTTCATAGAAAGGACTCCTCCTTCGAGGACAAGTTGGTGATCGAGGACTCCCGGAATATATGTAGCTCCCCAGTCGAATTCTCCGTTATCTTCGTCAACATCTTTTGAGGCTCCGTCGTATGAGAAGATGCTTCCCCAAGCCGCTATGAATGCTTGGATGTTTGTGACATCCGGAGCGATGTATATATGCCCTCCTTCTCCTATTTTTTCTCCTGTATCTCTTAGGGCGATGATGGCGAGTTTTTTGTCGATGTTGTCGCAGTCCGCCGTGTGGCAAAGGTTGCTATCTATGAAGATGTTTCCGTTGTTGATTATTGTTGTGTTTTTGGCCCATGTGAGTGTGTCTATAGCGCTAAGGGTGAGTGTGTCTACGTCTGCATATATGATATTTTCATCTTCCAGTTCGATCAATACACATCGGTGATGGGTGTCACATCCGGGGTTGTTTAGAGTTGTTAATGTGAAACTCCCCATGTGCGGAGGGAGTGTTTGATCTCTGAGGACTTTTTGGGTGTTTTCGTATATTGTGTCTCTCGCTATGTTTGTGCTTGGATCTCCTGTCGCTGTTACCGTTACTCCTTCTTGGAGGTTTTTTGTCATTTGTGAGTATATTGTTCCGCTAATTACTGCTACCGGATTGGCTATACTTTCATTTCCCAGACGTGGGAGGCGGTTGGAGTAGTATTTGATTTTCCTGTCTTTCATTTCGTTTTCGAAGTCTATAAACGTGTATTTTATTGTTGTGAAGAGCGTTGCGCCGGTTGTGTAGTCGGATGGGAGTTCTGTTGCGTTGTCCGGGATGTTCGCTTCGATTTGGGGGGTCCAGGGGGTTGTGAGAAGGTTAGAGAAGACTTTTTTAATGCTATTATCTATTCCACTGTGTGACTCTTTCCCTCCTTCTGTATCTAAATCGTCTTTAGTTATTTCTGTATACTCCACCTCAAATGCACTCCCTTCATTAAATAACTCAAACTCTGCCTCTATCGGATGAAATGCAGATATCCCCGTCCCCTCATGCACATCCTCCCCCAACACTGTCAAATTTGTAGGGATGCTTCGATATGCCCAGAGGGTGTTCCAAGGAGAGTATTCGGGTTTGAGAGTTTTGACGCTGAGTGCGGGCTTGAAGCGGAGTGGAACAGGTACGCCATTGCTGGCCTCGACGTAGTATTCGTGAGAAGTTGTCTCTTCGGTAGGATCGCCCGGGTCTTTGACGACGATCCATTTGATTGTAGAGAGGCTAAGGTCGTTATCTTCGAGAGTTGTGCCGCCGAGAGGGTTTGGGTCGATCATTGAGAAATCCTGATTTCGGACGCTTGTTGCCGTCTCGGTTTCGCCGTCGGAGGCGAGCATGTATGAGACGTTTTGGTCGGTTGTTGGGGCCGCGGATTTGATTTCAAAGACGAAATGGCCGGGCTCGACTTCGTCGAAGTCGAGGAGGTTTTCTTTGGAGTCGTCGATATCGTCTTGATACATTCCGGGAAGAGCGCCGAACCCTGCAATTTGTGGTGCGCCCTCGTATGTAGATAGGAGAACGGGTTTGTATAGGACTGCGCCGTTGACGCCTTGGGCTATAAATGGCTTGTGGAGGTAGCTTAGAGTGTATAGTTCGTCTTGGATTGTGCTTGAGCCGCTTGTTGTTTGGTCGGCTTTGATTGTGTCGGTCCAATTGAAAAGCATTTTTACATCGTAGTCGTTGTCCTGGAGTTGGGCTTTTGTGATCGGATTCAGGTCTGAATCTTTGAGAAATATGTGGATATTGAATTTGTCGTCTCCGTCGGCAACTCGGATGCCGTCTTCGTTGAGAGGAAGGACTGAGCCTTCGGTGAGTATGTCTCCAGGGTCGCCAGTTCCGTCTGTTATTTTTATGCATGCGCCAACTGTTGCGTCACAACTGCCCGGGGATACTGCCGGGAGAGTGATATCTACTGTTGGGCCAGTGAAATCGATCCAACCCATTGATTGTGACCAAGCGAAATCTTCGAATCTTTTTGCCAATAGATTGATGTTTACGTCGTATCCATCGAAGTCTATGGCCGGGTCGTGGTTGAGGCCGGTGAAGCTGATCCAACCTGTTACATCGTTCCAGGCGTAGCTGTCTACGAGTGGTTGGCCATTGGCGTCGAATTTGATGCTGTAGTCGAAGGGGCCGCAGTCTATATCGAGATTTTTGCCGTCTTTGCAGTAGAAGCTTATCCAGCCGATGTTTTCGGTTGGAGCCCAGCCGCGCATTTCCATGTCAGTGATATTGCTGTCGGCGTCCGTCTCGACCACGAGGTATGCTTTTGTTGCGGCTGTGTAGTCGAAGTGGATTACGCCGACGTTCGCGACGCCGTCTACTTCGATGGTTGTTGTGCTGGTAGTGCCGTCTATGTCGGCATTTGATGTACCGGCGAAGGCTGAACCTATGGCAAATATGCCGCTAAATATACCAAATGCTAGAATGATCAAACCTGTTAAAGGTTTTTTTGTTGTGACTTTAAACATAAAAATGAGGTATTAGTTTGACTTGCTCAAAATTATACCAAGTTGATGGCGTGGGGGGAAGGAAATTGGAGGATGTTGTGTATCTTATTCAACTATGAATTGAAGAGTAATACATTCTCCTTCCTTGCTTGTTCCTGTGTGGAACATTTGATAATTTATCAATTCCGGGTTTTCACCAATTATCTCTGCCGCAATGTCTTCCAGGCTTTTCCCTGCTAATGACGGTTGGCAGTTTTGATATTTTGCATATTTCACAGCTACCTCTTGCCCATAATATAATGCTGGAGCAAAACCAGGCATTCCATTATTAGCTTTTGTTATAGTTATGAAATATGTACCTGGTTGATCAAAATTAATGTATGTGAATTGGTCTGTGTTCCCTTGCTCGGTCACATTTCCATCACGCCAGGTCTCTATAGAGATTGGATAGGCATCTCCCGCGAGAGTTGTAATTTTTAAGTATAGACCTTGGTCTGCAGTAAAATGCGGAATCATTTTCCCTGTTGGTTCCCAGCATTTCAGGCCTGTTCCTTCCGCATCCTCGTCTGGTACCGGAGTTCCTTCGCAATCTCCATTTTGATCACATGTGTCGTCTGTTTTACATTTTTTGCCATCATCACAAGCATCGCCGGGAAGTGGATATGCCTCGCATGCACCTTCTTCTCCGCATTCATTATCAGTACATATATTGCCGTCGGTTGCGCATGGTTCTCCTACATCAGGAATTGGTTCGCAATCTCCTGTTTCGCCGCATGTGTTTGTTGTGCAGTCGTTGCCGTCGGTTGCGCATGGTTCTCCTGTTTTTGGAGTTGCTCCGCAATCTCCGTTTTCATTACATGTGTTTGTTGTACATTCGTTTCCGTCCGGAGTACATGGTTCTCCTGTTTTGGGGGTTGGAGCACAATCTCCTTGGCCGTTACAGGCAGTAGTAGTACATTCTTTGCCGTCGTCAGCGCACGAAGTTCCTTGTGGTTTGTTTATAGGTTTACATCCTTCATCTTCATCACAGAACGGGTCCGCACAATCTCCGTAGTCTCCGCAAAGTTGATCAATGGGTGTGTTCACACAGAATCCTGCTACACATGCATCTACGGTACATCCAATATTGTCATTACAATTTACGTCTTCGCCCGGTGTACAAAGACCATTCCAGCAATAATCGCTTGCTGTACAAAGATCTCCATCTTCACACGGGTTAACCGTATATACTGTTTCGCAACCTGTTAATGGATCTGCCTTTTCGGAATCCGGGTCGCAAACTTCCGCTTCACATGGGTTTCCCGGTTGTAGACAAGCTTCGTCGTCTGCTTTGTTTTCTACATCACATTCTCCGGTATCCTGGTTTGGTGTTGCAGTGTCTTTTGTACAGTCAATTCCGTCGTCCGGATCTACTCCGTCACATGGATCTTGTGGCTCAACGTCAGCTTCTCCTTCTCCGTCAAGTTGGTCAAGAGTTTCGTCGGCATCACTTGTTTCTCCTTCGCCATCTAGGTAAGGGATGTCTGGCCATGAAATTCCATCTATAAGACCTGCGTCTTCGAGGTCTCCTAGACCGTCAGGGATCGCTTCTATGTCATGTTCTATTTCATATGCGTCTGTTAGGTCTTCACCTACATCGTGTTCGACATCTGGGTCTGAAACTTCGTCCGTTAGTTCTGAGCCATCTGCGTCGTCAGCAAATCCATCGGCGTCTATGGGGTCAGCGTCAGCATCGCCAGTAGCGTCTCCATCAGGCTGAGAAACTTCGTCTGTTAGTTCTGAACCATCGGCATCGCCCGTAGCGTCGCCATCGGGTTGACCAATTTCGTCTGGGTCAGGTCCTCCGTCGCCTCCATCACCACCGTCACCTCCACCAATTTCGTCTTTGGCTAGTTGATCTTGGAGCTCCTTGATGTCTTTTAAGTCTACTTCCGGAAGATAAAAGTCTGTATTTAAGTCTGCATCCCCACCTCTTGCACCTGTGGTGTCTACATCTTCCATTGCGTCCGGATTAGCAAATTGCAAATGAGAAGTGCCTGAATGATCGAATGTGCACCCCGCCAAAGCAACTCCAATCGCCGCAGTTCTAGTCGGATGTTTTGCCATAAATACGGCCGCTTCTGCGGCGTTGTATCCCAGTTTTGTCATTAATCTAGCCGCTTTCATGATATTATCCACGGCTTTTTGCGAACCTGTCCTTATATCTTGTAGCTCCTTGGGGAGACCAAGCGCTTTAAATTCCGCTGGTGATAGTAAATTTTCCTTGTTCATCTTTCTAGATTAAGGCTGGTGATATTACCAGCTTTTGCGTTTATTTGTCAAGTGCTTTTCATTTCCATTGTATGAAATCTGAAAAACCTGTCAATTCCCAGAAATATATTTGTATGGTCTAGTCTCCGTTTTCTACTGTCAAAATACTGTAGAACATGTTGTAGAGTAACTTGGCGGCGTCTGCACGCGTTATTTCGATCTCCGGATTGTAGTGAGTTTCTCCTTCGATGAATCCTAGAGCATAGGCTTCTGCGATGACTTGTGCGTACCACTTTGCTGAATCTACGTCTGAGAATACGGTCATGCCGGTTTGATTCGCTGGGGTTGTTGTGCCTGTGACGTAATGATATGTATCGAGAGCGAGTGCTAGAAATTCCGCACGGTTTATCTGTTCGTCCGGCGCGTATAGAGTTTCTGTTTTGCCATCGATGAGTTTTAGGATGTTTAGTTCTACGACATAGCCCGCATACCAACTGGTTGTTTCAACGTCTGTGAATGTGCTTGTCCCCGGCGTTCCCGGCTCATCCAGCCCAAGCACTCTATATAGTACTGCCGCCGCTTCTGCGCGATTTAGATTTCCGTTGGGGTTGAATGTTGTTGTTGTTTGGCCTTTTAGTACTTCTACTTCGGCCATTTTCGAGATTTCGGTTTCGGCTGAGTGGGCAGTTGTGTCAGTGAAATCCGGGGTTGTGGTTGATTCGAGTTCCTCGGCCGGTTCGGGATCTGCTTCAGGTTCAGACTCGGGCTCAACTTCTGCCTCCGGTTCGGCTTCAACCTCAGGCTCAACTTCAACTTCCGGTTCGAGTTCAACCTCATAATCCTCCACCAATGTATATTCATATACATCAGTGTAATCGCTTATGTTTCCTTTTTTGTCTTCAAGCGCGAGACGATATTTGACTTTGTCTCCGATGGCAAGACCTGTGTCTGTGAATGATTCGCTTGTCGCTGAAATTTGCTTGTATGGGTCTGATGAAACCGGGAAATAGTTTAGGCCTCGAAGGATTTTGACCAGGAGAAGATCGAGGTCTGTTGGGTTGGTCCAACTCAGCTCAACTGATGTTGAGGATGTTTGAGTGATTTGGACGTTTGTTGCAATGTCCGGAGTGGTTTTGTCGATGTAGGTGCTACTGTCCGTTACGTTAATTAATTTTGAATCGAAAACCCCATCTTGTGTGGAGTCGTAGATTAATTCCAAATAATCCAATTGTGTACTTATTTCCGTAAAACCTTCCACGTATACTTTTTTGATCGTTAGGCTCTCCCCTGCCAGGAAATCTTCGTCTATGGGGATGACGAGGGTTTTGTCCTTGTCTTCGAATGTGACTGTCGCGCTAGCCGAAACTCGGCCGTTTGTGACTGCGGTTCCTTCCAGGATGATGTTCAATGGAGTTTCTTTAGAATCGAAAATCATCCAAGCCGTGTCAGGTATGTGGAGACGAATGTCGTTCTCCGCTGTGATGTATGGAGCGCCTGCGTCGTCTGTGATCGTTAGGTTCTCCAATGGTTGTGCAATGTAGTTGCGGAGGAAGCTATTGTCTTTTTCTGATTCTATTGCTGGGAAAGCGAAAGCTTGCACGCTATTTAGCAAAAATACGGCCAAAAAAGCGGGTATAAGGATTTTTTTCATAGTATGTGAGGGTAAAAGATAGGTTTTCTACAAGTTGTCGTAGCTCTCTTTGATTTCGAGGAAACGTGGGTTTCCGGGTTGTGATGCTAGCGCCGCACCCAGAACTTCGTCTGCTTTAGTGAAATCTTCGCTGTCTACCAGGTAATAGAGGTAGTCTTCAACGATCATAGTGTCGTAGTTTGACTTTAGCACTGATTCATCATAGTGGGCTCTGATTTCTGAGTCCGGAGCTTTTAGATGTTGTCTAAGTATAACCCCAATGCGGAAGTATGCTTGTTTTAAGTCTGCTATCTCCAATGTTTTTTTATAGCTTTCTAATGCATCTTCGTATTTCCCCATATCTTCCAATACTGAGCTTCTATTGAGCCATGCGGCAATTCCTTGTGGGCCTATTTCTATTGCCTTGTTGTACGCTACGAATGCTTCTTCAAGCTTTCCGAAGTTTTTGTACGCGGTTCCTAGATCTAAGTATGAAGTGTATGTATCTGTGTCGGATGCTATGTTTGCTCGAGATCTTTCAATGTCTTCTATGAACTTTTCATAATATTCTTGCGGTAGATTTTCTGTTTTTTCAGGCAATGGGCTTTCAAGAAGTAATGATACGTCTGGGTAGCCACCGCAGGCAGTAAGTACTACCATTGATAGCATTGATGCGAGGATTAATAAAATGCTACTTGTTTTTTTCATGATTTGTTTGGTTTAGTTATATGTTTCTATGAATTGATTATATATCAAAAAAACCCCGGTGCAATACCGGGGTTTTTTTGCCTCTAAGTCGAGGAGTCTAAAATACTCTTATTCTCTTATGATCGGCTGATTGAGAAGTAGTTAGATGGGAGAGTCTTTAGTAGGTAACCACTTGTCCAGTCGTTAGCTGTAGCAGATCCTGCCGCAGCATTGATAGTGTAAGTGTCTTCATGCGACGCGCCTGCAGACATGTCAGACCAGATCCAATTAGATACTGATTCTGTTCCAGTCTTTGCTTGCGTTGTGTTCAATTGAAGAACTCCTGTAGCGTCTCCTTCTACGAATTCTGCGTCTGCAGAGTCATCAAATGTGTCTCCTTCTGCTGAAAGCCTTGTAACGATAGAGTCACTTGTAGCAGAGGCGGCAATTGTTCCTTCAATGTAGTAAGTCTTTGATGTTCCTGCCGCAATAATTTCTTCAGCTTCGAATGCACATACGATTGCACTTTGGGCCTCGTAAGCTGTTATAGCTCCTGCTCCGTCGGCACACGTTGTGCCTGAGTCAGATACTCCAGCTGGACCTACTAGTGTTATAGCTGTAGAGGTGTTAGATGCGTCGTAAATCTTTACAGCTGATAGGTCAAGGTCTGTAGCACCAGCGGCGTCATTCAATGTGACATCGAACTCTGTTTTCATTAGAGCAATGTCTCCTGCCGGGTCAGCGGTAACAGTGAACTGTAATAGCTTCATTGTTCCGTTACCTAGGTTTGTAGATAGACCGCTGTTATCAAGAGCAATTGTCGGCAATGATTTTCTCAATACCTTGTATTTATTTCCGCTAGCGGCGTAGGTTACTGCAGCGCTTGCGTTGATTGTAGTTCCTGATCCTGCTCCTACAGCTATGACGTCGCCAGTTGCAGCGATGTCGAATGCATCTGATGCACCAGATGTAGCACCTGCTGAAGTTGAATTTGTATCAGCATACAGTCTCAATTTAGCAGTTTCGTCTTCTACAATTGTTCTAACTGCTTCTTCTACTCCGGCAGATTGAAGGTCGAATGTTACTGAGCCTGAAGAGAGGTAAGCTGATTGTAGGAATGTCTCTTCTGCTCCATCTACCAAGTACAAGTGAACCAATCCGAAGTCAGCGTCAGCTCCACTTGCTGAGGCACCATCTACTCTGGTGAAGGCAGCGCTATTTAGGATTACGTCTTCGTCACTTGCTATCATTTTGTAATCACCATAGTGAATCTTGGTTGTACCAGCAACTACGTTTTCGTGAGCTGTTGGATTAGATCCCCAGCTTGTAGTCAATGTTCCTGCTGCTGCGTAAGTCATAGCTTGTCCAGTTCCTGTGTCACAAGTAGCATCAGATATTGTTGTACCTGTAGATGCACCTGTACCAGATAGACATGCTAAAGCTTTGTAGTCAACAGTCATTGTTTCGCTTCCTGCACCTACTCCTGATTTGTAGTCTCCATATACTTTTAGTATTGCAGATTCACCTTTCTTAGCTACGAGAGGAGTCTCTAAGCTGAAAGTTAGGTCGTCTGCTGTAGCTACAGTAGTCTCATCAGGTTGTACAAGAGAGTCTAATCTACATAGTCCTAGCGGTATATCCCATAGTTGGTTTGTTCCAGTACAGTCTTCTTCCGCAACATAAGATGTATACACACCTACGTTTTGGAAGTCTGTAGCCTGTGAAGCAGCACCTACCGGTGTCATTGTTACAGCTATAGTTGTGAGTTTTACGTCCTCACCTGAAGCTGTAGCATCAGCCTGTAGGTTTGCAAATAGGATGTCGTGAGTACCTGGGATGATATTGTCAGCCGCAGGAGTTGTCATTGTGATCGCTGAGATAGCTCCTGCTTTGGTTGTCAAAATTTTACCAAGTATGTCTGCACTAGCTGGTGTTGGGGTAATTGTGTCGTTTGTTGTGAATCCCTTTGCGCTGACAGCGATGTCTGGCGCATTACCACTAGCATTTTCTCCTACGTTAGAATCGTCGAATCCAATTTGGATAGTTTCACTACCACCCATTCCAGAAGCCAAGTCACAAGCAACTGCTAGGACATTGATTCCCATTGGAAGAGTGAATGTGTCTGTGAATCGGATGTAGTCATCAGTAGCTGATGCTGCATCAACCGGTCCAGCGACTAATTCTGCTGTAGTTTCATTGGTAAGAGTACAGTTTGTAAGATCGTCGTAAGTTGCAGTACCAAGAAGAGCTGTATTTGAGAATTCTGTAACAGTTACGTCTTCACCCTTAGCTTCTACATCGTATCGGACGAGTACTTCGTCGTCACCTCCTGCCGCTACGTTTCCTGTAGCTGGAGTGCTAGAAGAAAGAGTAACAACAAGTGCTCCTGCCGCTATTGTTTGGGCAGTACCTGTTCCAGCCCATGCTGAGCTTGAACCTACGATATAACCGTATTCATCACCGATGAATTTAACACCATAAGCACCACTGTCTCTGATTTTTGCGCTCATAGTTGTTCCTGAACCGCTCTTGATGTCTACTTTAAGAGCGAAGTTAATAGAGTCTCCTTTTCCGATAGAAACAGCTTCGTCAGGTAAACATGTGAATTTACCAGAAGCGTTCCATGAATCACCTTCACAAAGAACTTTGCTGTTTGTTTCGTCGTAAACTTTTAGAGATTCGTAGTCAGTGCTTGCGGCTGTTCCATTTTCTACAAGTGTGAAACTTTCAAGATTTAGAGCTTCTCCTGAAGCTGTAATTTTCCATTGTAGAAGTCGAACGTCTAGGTCACCAGCCTCTGGGTTGTAATCAGAAGATGGATTATCTGGTCCTGCAGCAATTGTGTAAGAACCAATTGTTGTAGTAGAGATTGACATTTCGTCAGATTCTAGAGGGAAGTCACCATCGAGTGAACTAGCATCTGAAACCAAAGCGTCCTCATCTGCCAACGAGAATTGGAGAATGTCTCCTGTTGTAGATGTAGATGCTGGGTTGAATGTTACTAGAACTGTAACAGTTTCTCCGTCTTCTACTACAACCTTGTCTGTTGCAAGATTTAGTGTAGCAGTGTTGTTAGAGTTAACTGAAACATTTGTTCCGTGTTGAACTCCGTCAACGAAGACAGACATAACGTCTACGTCAGTGTTTTGAGAAAGTCCTCCTCTTGTGAGGACCAATTTTGTGACGTCAACGTCACCACCATCAGCTGTAAATTCTAGCTCCATAACTGGAACGTAGTCAGCACTGTTTGGAACAACTGTGTGGAAGTCTTCTGGAACACTAACCTCAACTGTCAATTCTCCTCCGTCTCCACCTGTGTCGTCATCTGTGTCGTCTGTGTCGTCATCTGTATCGTCAGCTGCTGGATCAACGGCTCTGTGAGTCATAGCCGCTCCTGCTGCTTTATTGATAGTTGATGCGGGAGCAAAAGTCCCGTCAGGGTTTCCTTCAACTACACCGTTGTGAGCTGCTGTCTCAACATAGTCGAGTTCCCATCCTCCTGTAACATCAGGAAAAGTTGGAGTTTCAGGAGTATATAGTGGGAGTTCGAAAGCCTCTACAGCCATCTTCGCATATTGCGATCGAGTTACAGTGTCGTCTGGTCCAAAGTAACCAGGCATGTGTCCGTAACCACTCATGAATTCATGAGCTACTGCTGTCTCAATGTATGAGAATGCAGGATGATCTGCCGGTACGTCTGTGAAGGTAGCTGTTTCAGGTGTAACTAGCTCCCAGCCAGCGCCGAGAATTACGTACTTTGCGGCCTCTGCTCTCATGAGTCCTGCTGAAGGGTCGAATGTTCCCTCGTCGTCAATCACTCCAAGATCAACGAGAGCTTCAACCTCATCTGCATACCAGATTCCCTCCGGTACGTCCGTGAACGTACCTGCAAGAGCAGTTGACACTACAAAGGACGAGAGAATTGCAACGATTGAAAACGTCGCAATCGCTCTACGGATATTGTCCATATTGCGTGGGTTAAAAATTTGAATAAGAAATAAAATATATATATTAAAGTTTTATCCTGTTGAATAAAACGGGTTGATTTTATGTCTTTTTGTATCCGTCATGACGAGTGTCGTCACGCGGAACGTTCCTGGTTTTCAAGGATCAGTTCATGGCATCAGTGCGGGAGAGGCTCGTATATATAGAGTGTATGTCTACATTGTCTACTCACGGATTTCTGCGAATTCTCGATTGAGTTTTGCCAGTCTGGTAGCGGATTCCTGTGAGTTTTTACACATTATTACAGCTCTTATCTCCCCTTTTCGGGGGAGAAGCTGATTCATGAGAATGCGGTTTTCCGCTTGTTAAAGCCGTTTTCTAGGCTTTCGCGTCCTATGGATGACTTGGCTTTATGTCACCGGGCAATTTAGCAAATACTCCTGTTAGCGTCAATCGATTCATCTTTTCTTTTGTGACTCTAATTGTGGAGTGCCCAGAGCGCTTTCCCTCTTGTGGGCATGTGTTTTGCGCTTCTTTTAGGTAAGATCTGCCATCCGGACGTTCGCGAAATATAACTATTAGACAGGGGTTTTGTTTCCCATTTGGTAGTGACATATCGTGTCGTTATTGCAAAATTAGCTGATTTGGCTTAGGGGTTGACGTTTTTGGGAATGTTGTGTGATTTTGTGAGGTGGGGTGGTAGTGGATGGTGCGTGAAAATTCTGATAAATTGGGGGGTGGTTTGAGCGGAGCGGGAAATCGTGTGTCCGTGAATGGGGGTTTGTTTTGTGGTGATTTGACTTTGTGTTCGAATTGTCTTGTGGAATTTTTGGCGTTTGGGTATTTACATATTTTGATTCTTTGGTTTATAATCGAAGACGCTTAATCCCAAGAGCCGTGAAACGTGTTTTGATTATCGGAAATGGACCGTTACCCAATGACGACGCAAAAAAGCGGCCGTCAGAGGGACTTCGAACTTGGCAATTTGTAAAATCCTTGAGGGGAAAGGAGGGAGTTAGCGTAAGGCTTGCAACTGTTGCGCTTGATGATTGTTATGGAGACGAGGATTTACTGGGGGCCGGGAGGCAGACAGCAATAGACGTGGGGGAAGTGGATGGGGGGAAGGCCGGGGGTGGGAATGGGGCTATAGATCGCGTGGGGCTGTTGCGAAAGAATTTTGATCATGATGGCCGGGAGCCGGCTGGGGGCCGGGATCAGGCCGTGAACCAAGCTGGAGCTGGATCGGGTTTTATTCATCATCAAATTTCGGAAAATGATCCTGAGCTGTCGCGTGTTTTGCAAGCGGTTATTGATGAGTTTTGTCCGGATATTATAGTGGGGGTGAATGTTCATTGTGCGTACTTGGTGAGCCGTCTACGGTTCGATGGAGCGTTTTGGGCGGATATGAATGGATGGACAATGGCTAAGGCCCAGATTGAGGCGTATAAGAGCGGGAGTGATCGGGAGCTTAGTGGATATTTGAAATTGGAAGAGGCGGTGCTAAGGCGAGCGGATAAAATTTCTGTTGTGTCCGATGCTCATAAATATGCTGTGGTTGGGGAGCTTGCGATGATGAAGAGGATGGGGGTGCGCGAATTTGAAAAAGAAATTGTTGATGTGATAGAGAATGGTTTGGAGGATTTTGAGACTGATAAAATTCAAAAAATTGTAAAGACTGTTAAAAAACTTCCGTCCGTTGATCAAGCGTGGTCGGCGGGAACATACGAGGAAGTCGAGGAAGATGGGCTTCGATATTTTCGAGGAGCTGATTCTTTTAGTGGGGCTGACTTGCCGCAGAACGCATTTGTAATTTTGTGGTTGGGAGGATATTCCGCTTGGGTGGACGAAGAGACTTTGTTTAAGGGGGTCGAGGCGGCAATGGAAGAAATAGAGGGAGATGTTGGTGGCCGTGACGAGCGCGAGGGGGCGGCGAGCTCGGGCTTAAGTGATGCGCGGAGTGGCGCCGGGGTGCGTGATGCGCGAAGGAAAATTTGTTTTGTGTCGACCGGTGGATTGTCTGACGAACTAAAACACGAGCCGGCTAATAAAACATTTTTGAAATTCAAAGAGATGGTTGGGCTTTCGCGATTCAAAGATCGATTTGTGTTTTTGGGGTGGGTTCCGGCGAAACATATACCTTACTTATATAGGGAGGCTGATGTGGGGATGAATGTTGATCGCCGATGCTTGGAAACAAATACTGGGTCGCGGAATCGAATTCTTGAGATGATGAAGTTTAACTTGCCGGTGATTACGACTTTGGGAACTGAGCTTTCGTATCAAGTCCAATCGACCGGTGGATGCAGAGGAGTTCAAAGTGGATCGCCTGAGGAGCTTAGAGACGCTGTTTTGGAATTGTATAAAAATCCGGCACGACGCAAGGACTACGGAGATAAGGGGCGTCGGTATATTGACCAATACTGTCCGTATGATCGCGTGATGAAACCTTTTGAGAGGTGGATCGAGGGCGTCACTGGTCCGACTGGGACTGCCGGGGCCGGGGGTTCGTCGGGGGCGGCTGGGCGCGATGGGCGTGGACGTTCGCATAAAGCTTTGGATGAAGCGGCCGGGCGTGTTGCCGGGCGTGCGGCGAAGGCGGCGAGAGTTGGTGCTGAAAAAGCCGCGAAGGGTTTGTTAAAATCTGCTTCTAAATTTTTGAAGAGGGGGTGAATGTGTGTTAGGGCGAGCTGTTGTGAAAACAGGCCCTAAGCTATAAACTAAGGGCCTGTTTTCTGTGGTACTCTTTTGATAGTACGAGACTATCGAAGGAATACCGGAGGGTGGTTTTCATTTCAAGTCCCGAAGGAAATGAGATGAGAACCGATGTCAACCGATGGTTTAAATCCGAAGATCAAAACTATCAATCGACGTTACTATTGTAGCATATTCCTCCGCTTGGGTCAACCCCCTTTGGGCAAAAAAAATGGAAATCTTGGCCGAAGAAGTGTAAAAAGTAAGGCGCATTGAGATTTACCTTATTAATAATCATTCCTATGAAGAAAATTCTAAGTATTGCCTTGTCTCTGGGCCTTTTTGCTGTTTTGGCTTCGGCCTTAGGGACTTCAATTGTCTCTGCCGATCCTCTTGCCAGCCATTCAGGACTTGGCCAACAAAGCGCCGAATACGTTATATACGTGGGGGATGGTTGTCCACATTGCGCGAAGGTTGAGGAACATGTTGAGCAAAATGATTATGATGAGATTTTTGATGTTGAATTTAAAGAGGTCTATCACGATTCGGACAATGCTACGGAGTTTAATAAAGTGGCAGAAGCTTATGGAATTGATTTGTTGAAGCGCGGTGTGCCGGCGATGGTTGTACATGGGCAGTACATTGTTGGCGATACTCCGATAAATGATTATTTTGATGATCAATATGACAAGCTGGAGTTGGACGGGGCCGTGGATGTGGTGGACCCTATCTCCGGTGGCGGGGATTTTGACCCGGGGACATCGGACAGTTCTAGTAAATTGACTTTGCCGTTGGTTATCGGGGCGGCGCTGGTGGATGCGATAAATCCTTGTGCGTTTGCGGTTTTGATAATTTTATTGACGACCATATTGGCGGGAGGCATGAAGCGCCGCGCGTTGTATGCTGGGCTTTTGTTCTCTCTTGCGATCTTCTTGTCGTATTTGGCGATGGGGCTTGGCTTGTATGGGGTAGTGGCTACGGCCGGTATTTCATTGAAGTTCATGAAATTTATCGGAGTTTTAGCTATTTTGCTCGGGCTGTTTAATTTGAAAGATGTTTTCTTTTATGGAAAAGGATTTGTGATGGAGGTGCCGATGTCGTGGAGACCGAAGATGAAGGCTATTATTAGAAGCGTGACGAGTCCTTTCGGCGCATTTGTGATCGGTATTTTGATTAGCTTGTTTTTGTTGCCGTGTACGAGCGGACCTTATATTGTGATCATCAGTCTGCTTGGGCAAGAGGGCATGTTCTCTTATGCAGTTCGTCTGCTGGTTCTTTATAATTTGATTTTTGTTGCGCCGATGGTTTTCATTACTTTGGCGGTTTATAAAGGATTTTCGGTTGAACGTGCTGAGGAAATGAGGCAAAAGAGGTTGAAAGTTTTACATTTGATTGCGGGAGTTATCTTGGTCGTGATGGGTGTCGTGATTTTGATGGGATACGTATAAGAAGTGGCTGGGGGAAAGGCAGTGGCTTAAGGCTGAGCGTTTTGGGTTTGGCGATTTTCTGTTGCCATATTTTTTGTGCATGTGGTCGCTCGGGAAAAGCATTTGGCGTTTGGACCTGTTGTATCTATAATCTTTAGTTAGAACGTGCCTCTTAGAGCACTTAATTAATATAGTTTGTTATCAACCTAACCTTTACTCCTATGAAAATTCGAAAATTAATCGGAATTTTTTCTGCGTTTGCATTGGTTTTTGCAGCGCTGAATGTAGCATCTTTGCTACCTTCTCCTGCGGCTGAGGCCGCTCCGGGAGATGCTGTAACCAATGTGGCTTTTTCTGATACTGATGATACTTTCCCTGGTGTTACGGGGATGGACTTTTCTATGACCTGGGATCCTTCCGCTGAAGACCCTGCCGGGTATATAATGACCTCCCTATTTATTGTTCCTTCGTCTGTAGACGTGGTTCCAGGCTTTGGTGGAGCGACCTGTGATGATGATCCGTGTACGCCGGTGGCATCTTTTTTCACTCATTCTACCTCTTCTTACATCGGCACTCACAGTTCTACTGCAGATAGTGAAGATACTGCCTGGAATGCGGGTACCACTTATAAAGTTTGTGCTGTAACTGCCGCAACAACTCCTTCTGTGGCGTGTTCTGACGGCGGTACTGTGACTTCGGACACAATGGCTTCTGAGGATGATAGCTCGCCACCGATAATTAATCATATGGGAAATCATACTGCTTTTTCCGGTCAAAATGCTTTCATCAATGCTATAATGAGAGACGACCTAACCTCTTCGGCGGCATTCCAAAGTCTTGTTGATGGAGGGGATGAGTATTTCAGAGTGGTTTATGGTGAAGATATGGACAACAAAGAGACTGCGCTGAATGCGAATACTATTGCTGCTGATTATTATCAATTTTCTATAGCTAGTGCATTTGTTGACGGGTTGTCCGGAAGTACCTTCCAATATTATTTGGAGGCTTCGGATGGGGCCGGTAATGAATCTTTTTTCTGTGAGAACCCATCGGCTACAACGGCTGCTCATTGTGATGCGGCTCCCTTCACTGTAACTGTTACCGCTGCCGGGGGCAGAACTGTTAGTGGGACTGTGAGTCAGAGTGGAACCGGTGTTGCTTCCGCAAAAATTATTCCTGGCGGATTTGCTATAGATATAGCTGTTGCTAACGGCTCTGGGGTTTATGCGTTAGCTGGGATGCCTAATAATACTTATGTTGACATAATTGGTTATAAGCCCGGGACCTGTGAAATGAGCATAGGAGCACCTATTGGAACAGTGGATGTGGCGAACATCAACCTTGCTCTTCTTCCCGGAGACTGTGGATTTTATGGAGGAGGGGCAGAAGAGGCCTTTGTGACAGTCCTATCTTCAAGACCTCCTGAATATGGCATGGTCGCTGTTGATATACCTGCACTTTTGATGAGGCTCACTCAGCCTTTGGATCCTGCTACTGTTAATGATGCTGATGCCTCTGATGGTAATGTAGATAGAATTATTCTAACTAATGCTGCCGGCGCGAAAGTGGGTGGACAAGTTTTCTATTGTGCTCAGCAGAGTTCTCCAGGATGTTCTTCATATTTAGATTCTCAAGACACTAATACTGTCGTGTTTACCCCTGTTGAAAACCTCACGGAGGCAATGAATTATGAATTTCAGATTAGTTCTCAGGTCCAGTCTGCTACCGGACAACCCGTTGATGGTAATCTCCCCGGGGGAGGACATCTGATCCCTTTCTCAACAACGGCCGGAGCATATACCACTGAAGAAATAGCTGATAATTACGGGCAAAGCGGAGGCTTCATGCCTCCTTTTGTTGAAGCTATTCAACCCGATCCTTATAGCGGAGTGGACACACCCCCTGATACTAAATTTATTATTAGATTTAATGAAGTAATGGATACTACAACTCTTACTTCTACTTATATAAAATTGTTAAATTCTGCCGGTTCCTCTATCGCCTCCACTTTGACTGTTGATTCCAACGACAGTAAGACCGTGACCCTTTCTCCCACTTCGGTTTTGACTGCCGGTGAACATGAGCTACAAGTGCTTGGTGGTGTCGAAAATTCTTCCGGCATGCCCGGAATTTCGGCAGCGTCTACTTCTCCCATGTTCTCTAGTTTTTATCAGATAGGTTCTACTGAAGATTCTACTGCACCAACTATTTACTCGTTCTTGCCCGATGACTCTACGAGCGTTGAAGTGAATTTGGGATTCCTTGAGTATGGATTCAGTGAGCCTATTTCCCCTCAAACTGTTAGTGCCAGTAATGTCACCTTATACAGAGGAGCCAACGCTGTTTCTGCATCTGTAGAATATGATCCAAGCATGAATAGTGCTTTCTTAATTCCATCGAATGTCTTTGCTCCTAATTCCACTTACACTGCTACTTGGACCACTGGGATAGAAGATCTAGGAGGCAACAATTTGGTTGAAACAAGTTTCTCATTTAAGACCGGAGTCAGTGATACCACTCAACCTACAATGACTGATGCAAGGTGTAATGATAATACGTGTAGGGTTACGTTTGATGAACAGATGAACCACGCCGCTGCTTCTAATTCTCTCAGTGTTTTAAAACCTCAAAACTGGGCTATATCGCAAGGAGGCAATGCTTTTACGGGGAATACAACTATTACTTACAATGCTCCTGATAGAGCTGTAGAGATTGACAATTTGGATTTGACGGCAGGAAGTACTGTTGACATAACCTTGTCTAACGCTACCGACCTTTCAAATCTCGTTATTGATGGATTATCAAATTCTTTCACTACTATGGTTGAAGATAGTGCAGATACCATGGGATCTTTGGACAGTGGCATGATGTTCATGCCTGACTTTGGGGAACATGGTGGTGGAGAGTTTAGTAATGAAGGATTTGGTAATTTTACTGCGGAGGAATTCTGGGGAGGGGAGACTGATGAATTGTTCCCTTTCAATAATATTGCAGGTCAAGATTCGAATGTTATGCAGTTCCGATTCTTACCCACTGCTGCAGTGGAGGATGGGGATCAATTTACTTTCACATTGCCTAATGGCACTGATATAACGAATGCTGCTGTAGATAGTTTCTCTCCTTATACGAGCGACTTTAATGAATGGAGAGCGGGTACTGTGACGTTTGACGATACTTTTGATAGTGATGGTATCTCTGTTAATACTAATACTAATACTGTAACTGTTCAGCTTGATGTCTCTGGAAGTCCTGCCCCTGAGGCCAATAGTTTTTATACTGCTGATTTTAGAGGATTTAGAAATACCACTGTTCCTGGTTATAGTTATACGAGTACTATGAAGCATATTAGGAACGGCGAAAGTCTTGAAACAAAGACGAGCCGTTCTTTCTCGATCGTTGAGGGAGGGTCTAATAGCATTACTGTGAACATGTTTGCCGGAGTGCTTAATGATGGGGAGGCTGGGCGCGATGGCGATGTATATTTATTTGGAGGAGGACCTGCTGGGCCGATGGATAAGAAAGTTACTTTGACCGATGGTGAAATCACTGCTGTTGATGATGTTGCCGCTAGTAGCATTGTTTATACCAACTTAAATGACGGATGTTATTTTGTTGGAACTGATTCTTTTGTGACACTTGGAGGTGCTGATTTCTTTGGAAGATCTAATCAAGAGCCTGTCTGTGTAACTGGTGGAGAATCTGCAACTGAGAACATCGTTTTGACTTCGGCCTCTGCTCCAGGATCTGTGATTAATCTTACTGTTAAGTTGGCTGGAATAGCTAACTTTAGTGGTGCTGATATTGAAATATTTGCCGGAGGGCCGGGAGCGTGGTTCTCTAAAGAGTTAACCAGCGTTGGGGTTCCTAATGTTAACGGATACACTATCCCTCTTAATCAGGACGGGAATTGGTTTATTGGTGTTGGGCCTAGTATGGGCAAAGGTGCTGGTGCTAATAATTTTATACCTACTCAGTTGCCAGGTATCCCGCCGCCGCCGATGGATCTTGAAGTTAGTGGGCTTGGGGGAACGCCAACTATCTCTACCGGATGGGGCGGAACTCCTCCTGGGGTGACCTTCGATTCTGACAATAATATTTTGACCTTTACCTTTTCCGCGGCTGATAAGGGGGTATCTGGTACGGTTACTGATGGAACCACTGGATTGGCCAATGTTGAGGTTTTCATGCATAGCCAGGGATTTGGTACACCAACACACAGTACGACTCAAGCTGATGGTAGCTTTACTTTGAATGTATCTGACTACGGCGTATATGAGATTGGGGCTTGGAAAGATGGGCTTAATCCTATACATCAAATGATAGATGTACAGGCTGATGGTGATGATGCTGGATCTGACCCAGATGTTTACTATAAGGGTAAGCTAATCACCGGCGCTAATCCGTTGACTTTGAAACTCAAAAAGCCTGACTACTCGATTTCTGGTGCAGTGAATGATTCTAATGGTAACGGTATTGCTTGGGCCCCAGTTTTTGCGTCTGATGCCGATGGGAATTTTGTTGGAGGGATGACGAGTAGTGATGGTAGTTATACGATTTTCGTTGATGCCGGTACTTGGACCGTTAAATCTGAGTTGCCACCTGATAAGACTGATGCTTGTGGGACCCTATCTAAGGAAGTTACTGTTGTGGATGAAAATAAAACGAATCAGAACCTAAGCCCAAGTACGGGAACTTGTTATACATTGAGCGGTACTGTCACTGTAGATGGAACCACCCTTGCCAATGCTCCATTGTTTGTGGAGGCTTGGGATAATGCCAATGATCAGCCTGCGGCTGGAGGAATGTTCCGACCGGCAGGTACTGATTCTGACGGAGCTTATAGTGTTAATGTTGCCGGAGGTTCGATATATCGAATAGGGACTTGGTCTCCTGATTATGGAGAAATCAGTGCTGTCACCCCAGATACCGTAAGTGCCAATACCACATTGGATATAACAAAATCTATTGCTACTGTTACTTTTGCATTTACCGGTGGGACTGCAGACATGAATGCGTTTATTGAACTGAAAGATGACAATGACCAATTTAATCGACTTGGAAAGCAGAAAAATGGATTGGATTCTAGTATGACGATGAGTGTTCCAACTGGAACGTATAAGTACTTTGTTGATATATTTGGTGTTGGAGATTATAGCGGAACTGTGATTGCCGGAAATACTGTAACCATAGACCTTTCTACCACTTCAGTGTACACAGTGAGTGGAACTATTAAGGATGGTGATGGGACTGCATTGAAAGGAGCTTTGGTTACTTTGAAGGACACGACTACGGGAATGGTTAAAACCGCTACAACTAATAGTAGTGGTGCATATTCTGCTGTTGTTAAGGAGGGAACTTATACCACATCCGCTAATTTGTCTGGTTATGTCCCAGGAGAAACTCCCGCAAGTCTTGAGGTGACTGCTGATACTGCGGACTATGACTTTGGAGGAGATTCCCCTGATCAAACTGCATTGGCCGCTTCTGGAAATGTCATAAGCGGTACGATATACCAGTCTGATGGATCAACTCCGGTTACCGATGGATTTGTGACTGCTACAAATGCGAATGGACTTGTATCTACTGTAGCTATTGATCCTCAGGATGGATCGTACAGCGTACCTGTAGACGATGGGACTTGGACACTTGAAGGTGTTGCCCCATTGCATGGGAAGACCGAGGGATCTAGTTCTGTAGCTATTTCCAGCGCTGATGGATCTCAGAATATTACGTTAGCTTCTGACCCTACTAAAACTTCACTGTCATCCAGTGCTGTTCTCGCGGCGAATACCGGAGGATCTGTAAATGATATCGATAACACCGGTATCAAAATCACTGCCGGATCTGGTGCATTGGTTGCCGGTGAGAGCGATGTGACTATCACAACAGAAAGGTCTTTTACTGCTCCTGACACAGCGTCCTATACGCCGCTAGGAGATGCCGCGTTTGGTATATCTGCCTCTACATCTACTACGGTTAAAGATTTGGCCGGAAATGTAGATATTACTTTTGATTATACTGACTTGTTGAGCGATCTCGCTACTATGCCAGAGGGAACTACGGAAGATGACCTTGAACTTGTGTATTTCTCTACTGAGTCAGGAGAGTATGTCCCTGTGGAAGGAGGGTTTGCTATCGATACGAATAATAATACAGTCACTGGGTCGACGAACCACTTCACCGACTTTGCGTTGGTAGTTGCAAGTAGTGGAAGTGCTCCAGACACACCTACTGGTCTTGCCGCAACTGCTCTGGGAGACACTCAAGCGACTCTGACTTGGACCACTGTGAGTGGAGCCACGAGTTATGATCTCTACAGGAGTACAACTACTGATGGAACATTTGGTCGTATTGGATCTGAGCCGACTGTTGGAGCTGTTACTACTTATACTGATAGTGGCCTAACTGCTGGACAGACTTATTACTATAAAGTTTCTGCGTTGAATGGAAGTGGTGAATCTGCTTCTACTGCCGCTCCTGTTTCTGTCTCGATGCCTGGTGGAGCTCTTGTTGTTTCTCCGGGTGGAGGTGGAGGAGGCGGAGGTGGATCTTCGTCGAAGAAAACGACTGACGACGATGATGAAGATGATACTGATGAAGATGCTGACACTACAGATGCTGAAGCTGGTGGAGGTGCCGCAGATGATACTGCTGTAGAAGAATCTGCTCCTGCGGGAGGAGGTTCTGGAAGCTCTGGAGGAGCCGCCGCTGAGCCGGTTGTTACGAACTCGACTCCATTTGAAGATGTTACTTACCACTGGTCAAAGACTTATGTTGAGGACATGTATGATAAGGAAGTAGTTTCAGGAACAACCAGTGAAACTTTCTCTCCTGACGATTACATAACTAAGGCTGAAATAGCGAAAATTGCTGTTACGGCATTTGAATTAAAATTGCCGAATGTAGTGAAGACTGCTCCTTTCCGTGATGTTCCAAAGACCGATATGTTCGCTAAATATATCCAAGCGGCGTATGACGCTGATGTTATGGAAGGATTTTCGGATGGATCATTCGGTCCTGAAAATTATGTCACGAGAGCGGATACTCTTATGGTACTGCTTGGTTCTGCCGGAGCGGATGTTGACGACACTGACTACGAAGCTTCGTTCCCTGACGTAAAATCAGCTGCTTGGTACGCTCCTTACGTGAATTTCGCTACAGAAAAGGGTGTGATTAGCGGTTATGCCGATGGTAAATTCAAACCATATAATTACGTCTCTCGTGGTGAAATATCAAAGATGGCGTCGTTGATATTGAAGAAAGTGGTTGTTGATGAGGTTGTTGGATTGATTTATGGAGCGCTGTAGTAAAAAATGTAGTTATAGAGCCGGTACGATGCTTATAAGCACCGTACCGGTTTTTGAGTATCATGCTCTACAAAATGTGAGGGACGGGTTGTTAAGTGTTGCCTTGGAGTCGAGGTTCGTGATACCATTATTATAGAAATTATATAAATTGCATAATCATGATTACTACACTAAAAGCTTTTGGAACCGGACAAATCACTCTCCCGAAGGCGTGGAGGGAGAAGTTCAAGACCAAACATTTTATTGCACAAGAAACATCGCAAGGTCTCTTAATAAAGCCCGTTGTTGAGGAGGGATATTTTTATGAGCTTGATAGTGGCGAATTTGGGGTGAATTTTCCTCTTGGGATGGATGCGGAGAAGGTACTTTCTAATCTGAAGAAAGCTAATGGAGAAGTATAAAAAACTACTGAGACGTTTGGGAGCGCGGCAACGTTTACAGTTGATTACTGCTATCGGTAAAATTGCGAATGGAACTCTTAGCGGGTTGGATGTTAAAAAACTTCATAAAGAAATTCCTGTTTATCGATGTAGGGTTGGGAAAGTGCGAATTCTGTTTGAGAAGAGCTCTGATGGAAATAGGATTCTGGACATGGGATTTAGAGGGGATGTGTATAAGAAATAGGGGCGGGTCGTTGAAAAATCGCTTTGCGATTTTTCTTTGGTAGCCCCAGGGGGAATTGAACCCCCGTTTTCGCCGTGAGAGGGCGATGTCCTAGGCCACTAGACGATGGGGCCGGGTTTTGGTTTGTCCTTGGTGGACGCGAGGATTTTAGCTTAAATGTGGGGTGGAGTAAATAGTTAAGTTCGGACTCTAGTATAGCCCCTACTTAAGTTCGGGAGGATCACTGATTTGCACTCCCCTACTAAGAGTGCTAGACAGCCAGGAGGAATTAGTATAGAATTCCATCTGTTATATTCCAGAAACATGGCAAAAGATTTATACGAAATATTGGGCGTTCCAAAAGGTTCTACGGACAAAGAACTCAAGGCGGCATACCGCAAACTTGCGCTGAAGTATCACCCTGACAAAAATAAAGGTGATAAAGAGGCGGAAAAGAAGTTTGGAGAGATAAATTCCGCGTATGAGATTTTGTCAGACGATAAGAAGAGGAAGCAATACGACCAGTTTGGTGGAATTCCGGGGCAAGGAGGATTTCCCGGGGGTGGGGGTTTCCCCGGTGGTGGAGGAGCGCAGGGAGGGTTTCCTTTTGGGGATGCCGGAGGGTTTGCGGATATTTTTGAATCGTTTTTTGGAGGAGGGTCTGTGCGTGGACGTTCGAAGAGGAAGGGCGGTGCGATGAATGGGAATGACATTGAGGCCGTTATTCATTTGGATTTTGAAGAGGCGGCGTTTGGAGTTACAAAGGAATTGGAAATTACAAAACCTGATAAATGCGGTAATTGTGATGGGAAGGGGGCTGAGCCCGGGAGTGCGATTGTGAATTGTAAAGGGTGTGGAGGAACTGGAGAAGTTCGGAGTGTTAAGAATACTATTCTGGGGCAGATGGTCACGTCGAGGGTATGTAGTGAGTGTAATGGCGAGGGGAAAGTGCCGGAAAAGAAATGTGGCAAATGCCATGGGACGACTCGAGTACGGAGTAAGGAACGAGTTAAGGTTAAGATTCCTGCCGGTGTTGATGTGGGTACAGTTATTCGACTCGGAGGGAAAGGAGAGGCTGGAGCGAAAGGAGGTGCGTATGGAGATTTGTTTGTACATATTCAGATCAAGCCAAGCGAGAAGTTTTCTCGGAGGGGAATTGATGTTTCGAGTGCTGTGGACTTAAGTATTGCTCAAGTTGTGCTTGGAGATGATGTTGATATTGAAACTATCCATGGAAAAGTTCGTCTAAAGATTCCTGCCGGTACTCAGCCAGAGATGGTGTTTAAGTTGAGTGGGAAAGGAATTCATCGAGAGGCCGGTGCAAGTCGAGAGGGAGCCGGAAAGGGCAATCACTATGTCACGGCGCATGTTGAGATTCCGAAAAAGCTTTCAAAGAAGGAAAAGGAGTTATATGGGCAGTTGAAGGATCTTTGATTTGCAAAAAACCTTGTGAAGTATTAAAATCAAGTTTGATATATCCTTATTCCTATCCTTAAGAGTCATGAATCTACAATTAAGTTGGGATTTGTTCGTTGCAGTGTTCTTTGTGGTTATCGTCGCATATAGCTTGATTATCGGGCGTGACAATACTATTAAGGTGATTTTGGGTACATATATCGCTTTGGTGTGCGCAGACGCGCTGGGCGAGATTTTTTCGCATTATTTTGGAGGAACACAGATGTTTTTACAAGTGGCGCAGGAAGCGAGTCTTATGGGCCAGACTGAGGCGATTGTTTTTGTGAAAGTTTTGATATTTTTGATGATGGTTATTTTGTTTGCAGTGAGAGGAGCCTTTGTTGTTGCTACCGCTAGAACGGGAGGAGTTATTGGGCTGGTTTTGCATTTGTTTTATGCAGTTTGTAGTGCCGGACTTGTGATAAGTGCTGTGCTTGTACTTGTTTCGGGTGTTTCTATCCTTGGAGGAGGAGGTGTTGTGAGCGAGGCTTTGACTCAATTGACGAGCCAATCGAGATTGGTTTTGTATATGGTTTATTATCATAACTTCTGGTTTGCAGTTCCAGCTATTGTGTTTTTGTTGAATAGTTTTCAAGGAGAGGCCGTGGAGTAAAATTCTCTTGCGGTTTTTAGGTTTGGACCTTAGAATACAGGGCGACTTTTGTTGGTACGGGTCACTAGCGGCGCTACGCTTGCTAGGCCCCTACGCTCGGATCTCGTGAGAAAATTTATTTTCTCTCTCGATCCTCACTTCGGGTCACTAGCTCAGTTGGTAGAGCGGCAGCCTTTTAAGCTGATGGTCCCGGGTTCGAATCCCGGGTGACCCACCATAAAAATTGCTTTTTTTGTCTGGCTGGTGGTATTTTACTTCCCTGCTCTTTGAAATAATTGTTTTTTGCAAGTGGGGCATTGTCTGTCTTTGCTTTTGCGAGACTTCTAAATTGTTTTTAGGCGGTCTCGTGGACAGGCAGATGCTTTACTTGCTTGTTTGCGAGATTAAACGAATTTACATTGGAAACCCAAACCGAAGGAGGAAGTGATGAAGATGAACAGATTTTTGTGGGCTTGGTTGTTGGGGTTGTTGGTCACCTTTATACCTGGAAGGTGTACTTCCGACTCCCCAAACGAAGCGACCGTCCAACAGTTCGAGGAGGCCGTCCGGGGGGAGGACGAGCCAATTCAGGACCGACCGATCGTCGAGCAGGGGGGCAATAACTTTGCTCCTGTGTGCGACTTTTGGACAGCGAATGAAGCCACGTACAAACTCAAGGAGCTCTGCGAGGGGCTTCAGTACGACGGCTACACTTGCATCCGTTCAACTGGTGACGGATGTCTCGAGGCCCTATCCTGTAACTGGGACCAAATCGCTTGTTGCGAGACTTTGCATATGGTTTTAGACTTGGATGTTGAGAGACTCCCCTACACCGAGTGTGATCCAAGCGGGCCACTCCACGAATACTGGGAGAAATTTACGGAAAAGTCCACTAAGCCATGCCTCGGAAAACCCGATAGTGCGGCGTACATGGATCTTCCCGAGTCTCTCACTATTCAGGGACCTGCTGGGAAGATTGCCACCATGCCAGACCCTTGGGGAACTGAATGGTCAGCATACGATTCACCCTATGGTAGCGAACAAGGCTTGGAATTCACCGGCTTGATCATCATCTTCGATGAGAAATTTGAGGATCTTCCCGGGAAGTGCTCCGAGCTACTCGAGACCGAGTGGACGGAGGGTACTTATTCCTGTGAAGAGTTCTATGTCGTTCCCTACAGCATAGGACTTGAGGCCCTCTGGAACCTCCCCCGGTTTGAGGAACCCTCCTTTCTTGTGCTGAAGGATGGAGTCTTTTCCGTCCCGACAGTGAATTGGCGAAGACCATTGCTGTGGGAGGACTGGGGATTGACACCTGATTCTTTGACTTTGGATGAGGAGTTGCACTGTGAGACCTGTCACCCACTCCCAAGATCCGGTGCTGGGACTCATTCCTTTGAGTGATACTTAACCTCGTAAACGAGCAATTCTACCCCGGGTGCGCGCGAATTATTCATAAATTCGCCGCCCGGGGTTTGCTCATATATGGTAGAATGCGCTCATGTGGATAATTCTTTCGTTAGTTTCGGCGCTATGTGATGCTGGGCGGATGTCGTTCAACAAGTATTTTTCGCGTGATTTTGACACGATGACTGTCGCGTGGTGGTCGACGCTGGCCGGAATGCCTTTTGTGGCTGTGTTCGCGGCTTTTACTTTTGAGTCTCTGCCGATAAACAACCTGGCGTTTTTGTTTCCCGCACTTTGGGGGTCGGTCGCTTTTGCCGCGGGGACCATGTTGTTGGTTGAAGCTACGAAAAGATGTGATCTTTCGATAGTTGCGCCGATCGTTGCCATGACCCCTATTTTTATTATTTTGTGGGAGTATTTGCTGTTGGGGACTTTGCCAAATTTGCAGGGATTTTGGGGAATTGTCTTGATCGTTGTTGGCGCGTATTTGCTTAATATTTCGAAGATTCGAGGATGGGACGTTTTAGCTCCGTTCAAAGTTATTTTGAAAAAGGATGGAGGATTGATTCCGTTTGCTGTCGCTTTTATTTATTCGACTGGAGCGACTGCTGATAAGGTTGCTCTGCAATATACTGATCCGTTTTCGTTTACTGTTTGGCTTTTTGTGATGAGTTTTATTTTCATTACGTTCATTATTCTTATTTTCAAGAGAGAGGCGTTGAGTTTTGATATTTTGAGAAAAGCCGGGCCCGTTGCCGCAAGTGGAGCTGTTTATTCGATAAATATTATTGCGAATATTTGGGCGTTCGCTTTGGCGAGTGCTTCTTATGTAATCGCCGTGAAAAGGACTTCGGCGTTGTTTGGAGTGTTGTTCGGGTATTTGATATTTAAAGAGAGAAAGATTGGAGAGAGAGTGCTGGGGGCCGCGGTAATGGTTACCGGGGTAGCGATGTTGGCGGTGTGGGGATAAAATGCCCTTAATAAAAATTTGAGGGTTTTTTGACGAAAAATTGAGGAAGAATTGAGAAAAACTTGAGAAGCGGTTGCTAGAGTGGAGGGTGCTTTTCTACGCGCGTAAAAAAAAGCACAAATTATAAATTTTTAACCAAAATGAAATGAATAAACAAAAATTCAGGTTACTGAGTGCCGGAGTTTTGATGGCTCTGTGCGCACAAATTGCGCTGAATGGCGTTGTTGGTACTGCACATGCAGATGGAGGTGCTGGGGACGTTGTTATAAACGAAGTTGCGTGGGCAGGGTCTATCGACAACTCCAATGACGAATGGATTGAGCTTTATAATGCGACTTCGCAGGCAATTGATTTGAGTGGTTGGTATGTTGAGGATGATTATTCTCTTCAGTATGTGATTAAAAGTGGCGTTGTTTCGCCGCACGGGTATTTTTTGATTGAGGATGTGGAAGAATCGGTTTCGAATGTTTCTTCTGATGCGTTGATAGGGCTGTCGCTTGCAAATAGTGGAGATACTTTGATTTTGAAGAATGCTGATGGCGTCGTGATTGATAGCGTCAATTCGGGTGGTGGAGCTTGGTATGCCGGAAACAATACCAGTAAAGCGTCGATGGAGCGGATTGATCCTTCTGTGATCTTAGATACTGCGGATAATTTCGCGACTGCGGAGAGTGGAAATGGCGGCAAAAGTAGCGGGGGGAGCGCTATTATCGGTACACCGAAGGGGCAAAATAGTGTTTACCAGGGCTCTGATGAAGGGGTTTCTGTGGAGTTCGATCTTTCGAATGAAACTCCTCTGACCGGCGAAACTGTGACTGCGACTGTTATTGTTAATAATTCTTTAGATCTTTTTGCGTATGGTTTTGATGTCGTTTATGACTCTTCTGTTTTGTCGTATGTCGGCGTGAGCGAAGAAGGTTTTTTGAGTGAGAATGGGCAGGTTTCGACTGCGTTTAATTATGGTTTAGAAGATGGCGACGCTGGGAAATTGGTAGTTGGGAACGCTCGTTTGGTGAGTCCGGCGAGTGGTGTTTCCGGAAGTGGAAATTTGTTTACTGTGACTTTTGAAGTACTTGGTGACGAAGGAGCGTCGAGTGATTTGGTCTTTGGTGGCGCGAGTTTTTTGTCTAACTCTGAAGGAGATGTTTTGGCTTCGTTTTCTAATGGAGCGTTGACTGTCGGGTCTAATCAAATTGATTCCGTGACTGAGCTTGTGGCTGGGCTTGGCGATGATGTTTATAGCTTGGCTTTGAATTGGATCGCACCCGCGAGTGGAGCTGATAGTTATTTGATTTTTAGGAAAGATGTCGATGGTAATCTTGTCCAGATTGGAACGAGTACCGAGGGAGTTTTTGTTGATGATGATGATTTAAATTTTGGGGGAGATCTTGTGCCGGGGATTGAGTATGAATATCAAGTTAGGGCTGTGAAAAATGGAATTCAGAGCGCTGGAGTTGCAGTTTTGAGGATGGAGACGCGTGGGCTTGTTGGTGACAATAACAGGTCCGGGCGTATTGATGGACGCGATGTAGAGAATTTGGCGAGACATTATGGAACGTTGAGTGGAGACGAGGAATATGCGGCGTTGGTCGATACGACTTATGACGGCGTGATTGATGGGAGTGATCTCATTTATATTGGTGCAAATTTTGGACTGACTTTTTAAAAATCTTTTTGGAGAGGCGGTGTATTTTTCATCTTCTGACGGGCATCGCCCTTGATAAAGGGCCGCCGCCTCTCCCCCACTAACAACTAATTAAGTATGAAAAAAATCTTGGGTTTGATTATATGTAGTGTGTTGCTTGGCGGCGGCGTTGCGTCTGCGGAAGAGCTGGAGTGGTTTGAGGACGAGGGGTTTGGCGAAGACGAGATTACTGAGGACGTTGAGGCGAATGGTAGGGTTTTCTTGGAGGCCGAAGCGTTGAATCATGATATTTTGAGGGTCGAGGCTAAGGTGACCGGGCTTCAAATCCCTGTTTTGGGACTGGCGTTTCACCTTGAATATGACGAGGAAGTGTTGAGTTTTCTGAGATATGATCCCGGGGAGTTTTTGGAAAGAGGCGGAGATCCGTTTTATTTGGTAATGAATCGGGATGAGGGGCGACTTATTTTTGGGGAGACTTTGAGAAGGAATGATAGTTTCCCTATTGGAGAAGGAGTTGTGGCGATTTTTTATTTTCAGGAATTGGATAAAAATGCGCGTAAAGATGGACGGGACGGGTATGTGTTTCATTTTGCGAATGGAGTTGTTTCGACTTTGGATACTGTCCGACAGGATATAGATCATGTTGAATTTGTTGATTTGGAAGTGGGGAGTACTGACGAGGAAAGTTTTGGCTTTGGAGCTGATGTGTCCGGGAGTGTGGGGAGAGCGTTTGGTGGTGGAGGGTTGCTCTGGATAGTTATTACTATTGTCGGATGTTTAACTTTAGGAGTTTTCTACCTTTTGAAAAAGAAGGCAAGTGACAAAATTTGCGATTTTTAATTTGTGGGTATAGAATTTTTCCGAACTTTTATTAGGCTAGGGCTTTGGCTTATGGATATTAAATTAAAACGAAAGAAATTAAAGATCTTGGCGGAAATCTCCAGAAAGAGCTGGCATTTTTTTGCGGGGCTTACTTTGATTATTGGTTATTCTCTTGTTTTAATGAATTATTCGAAGGAAACTGCCCTGCTTGTTGCGACATTTTTCCTTTTGCTGGCGATGATTTTCGAACATGTGAGATTGGAACATAAGCCGAGTATTTTTAGAATTTTTAATGCTTTTTTCCGGAAGAGTGAATTGAATTCCACGTCTGGGCTTATGACTTTTCTTTTGTCAGGCATTTTGACTTTTGCTGTTTTTGATTTTTGGATCGCTTTTGTTGCTATGATGATGATGTTGATGGGAGATGCGTTTTCTGCTGCGATCGGGATGATGTTTGGGAAGAGAAAGCTGAGGAAAAAGAAGACTTATGTTGGGACCGGGGCCGGGCTTGTTGCGAATTTGATTACCGGAGCCGTATTGATGTACGAGATCCCAGAGGTTTTTATCCCTATGGCTATAACTGCAACTATTGTTGAGCTGATGACTAATAAACTTGATGATAATTTGACTGTTCCTGTAAGTACCGCTTTTGTTGGCCATTTAATTCTTTACATAATTTAACCATTTTTGTTATGGCACTGTATGAAAACACCCTAAAGCAGATGAAAAAAGCTGCGGATCTTATAAATTTGGACGGGGAGCTCCGAACTATTTTGGAGGAACCGATGAGGATTGTGGAAGTCTCTATTCCAGTTCGTCTTGATGGGGGAAGTCTTAGGATTTTTAAAGGCTATCGTTCTCAACATAATAATTTTGCCGGACCTTTTAAAGGCGGAATTAGGTACCATCAGCAGGTTGATTTGAGTGAAGTAAAAGCGTTATCGGCATGGATGACTATGAAATGTAGTGTCGTTGGAATTCCAATGGGCGGAGGAAAAGGAGGCGTTATCGTGAATCCGAAGGAATTGTCTGTAGGCGAATTGGAACGACTGAGTCGAGGATATGCGCGAGCGATTGCGCCTGTTATCGGCGACCAAGTCGATGTTCCTGCTCCTGATGTGAATACGAATGGGCAAATTATGTCTTGGATCAAGGATGAATATTCGAAATTTGTGGGGAAAGAGACTCCCGGGGTTATAACCGGAAAACCCCTTGAAGATGGCGGAAGTATTGGTCGAAGTGATGCGACTGCGCAAGGAGGAATTTATGTTTTGGATAAGCTTGCTGAGGATAAAGGAATTAATCCTTCTGAGGCCAGTGTTATTATTCAGGGTTATGGGAATGCCGGAGGGTTTATGGCGAAGATGCTTCATGACAAAGGATACACCATCAAGGGCGTTTCTGATTCTCGAGGATGTTTGGTTGCGAGCGAAGGAGGGTTTGATCCTGAGAGAGTTTCGGCTATCAAAGCTGAAAAAGGTTCGGTTGTTGACGCTAAGGGTGAGGAAGGATTTGAGAATGTCACCATATGTGATGATTCTGAATTTTTGACTGCCGAATGTGATATTTTGGTTCTTGCCGCTCTTGAAAATCAAATTACTGCTGAGAATGCGGATAAGTTTAAGGCAAAGTATATACTTGAGCTTGCTAACGGACCTGTGACTCCTGAAGCGGATAGCATTTTGGAACAGAAGGGGATTATTGTTGTGCCTGATATTTTGGCTAATGCCGGAGGAGTGACGGTTAGTTACTTTGAGTGGTATCAGAATGTAAATGATGAAAAATGGACTTACGAACAGGTGCAGGAGAAATTGGTCAAGATTATGCATGATGCGTATGCAGATGTTTCCGGAAATGCTTCGGAGTTTGGATGTGATATGAGGACTGCGGCGTTTATTACTGCGATGAAGAGGTTGGCGAAGCTTTATGAGGAGGTGGGCAGGATTGGAAAATAATTTTTAAAGAATGTAGTTACAGGGTCTGAAGTATGAGAACTTGGGCAAACCGGATGTTGAAAACTTCACAACAATTCTTTATACTGCAAGTGTCCCTGATAGGGGCACTTGTTAATTAGGGCTTTAATCCAACTTTTATGAAACATGTTTATTCGTTTGATGAGGGTTCTCAGGATATGAAGGATCTTCTCGGGGGGAAAGGAGCGAATTTGGCTGAGATGACAAAGATTGGCATCCCGGTTCCTCCCGGTTTTACTATCACGACTGAGGTTTGTGCGCAGTTTGCGAAAGACGGAACTTATGCTGAGGGGTTTGCGGAGGATTTGGGGGCAAAGATTGAAGATCTTGAGAAAAAGATGGGAAGAAAATTTAGTGATCCTGAGGATCCGTTGTTGGTTAGCGTCAGAAGTGGCGCCAAAGTTTCGATGCCTGGGATGATGGATACGGTTCTGAATCTTGGATTGAATGATGATACTGTGAAAGCTCTGGCTCGCAAGAGTGGAAGCGAGAGATTTGCTTATGATTGTTATCGCCGGTTTATTCAGATGTTTGGAGATGTTGTTATGGAGGTGTCACATGAGCGTTTTGAGGATGCTTTGACTAAGATGAAGGAGGATCGTGGAGTTGAGGCTGATACTGATCTAAATGCTGATGATTTGAAAGAGTTAGTTGAGGAGTTTAAATCTATTGTGCGCGAGACAAAGGGAAAGGATTTCCCGAAGAATCCGCTGGAACAACTAAAAGGTGCAATTGAGGCGGTTTTTGGGTCGTGGAATAATCAACGAGCCGTGACTTATCGTCGGCTGAATGGAATCGTAGGCCTGCCTGGGACTGCGGTTAATGTGCAAGTGATGGTTTTTGGGAACATGGGGAATGACAGTGGAACCGGAGTTGCGTTTACACGTGATCCCGGGAATGGGGAGAAAATGTTTTTTGGAGAGTATTTGATGAATGCTCAGGGGGAAGATGTTGTAGCGGGCATTAGGACTCCTAAGGGACTTGAAGAATTAAAAAAAGAGCGTCCGAAGATCTATGATGAGCTGTTTACATTACAGGATAAGTTGGAACAGCATTACAAGGATATGCAGGATATTGAATTCACTATTGAGGACGGCAAGTTATATATTTTGCAGACACGAAATGGGAAACGAACTGCGCAGGCCGCTATTAAAATTGCGATTGATATGGTGGACGAGAAATTGGTTACGAAGGAAGAGGCGTTGATGAGGGTTGATGCCGGCCAGTTGGGACACTTGCTTCACAAGCAGATCAGCCCTAAGGCCAATTGTGAGTCTGTTGTTAGCGGTTTACCTGCGTCGCCTGGAGCCGCTAGTGGACGTGTTGTTTTTACCGCTGATGATGCCCATGAATGGGTGAATGATCGGGGTGAAAAGGTTATTCTTGTACGAAAAGAAACAAGTCCGGAGGATATTCATGGGATGCATGCCGCAGGCGGAATTTTGACTTCGCAAGGAGGCATGACTTCTCACGCCGCTGTTGTTTGCCGCGGTATGGGGAAGTGTTGTGTTGCCGGAGCGGCCGGGATCATGGTTAACGTGTCTGCGAAAAAGGCTGTGATTGGAGACATTGTTATCAATGAAGGAGATGTTATTACTTTGAATGGAACCAAAGGGGAAGTTTATATTGGCGAAGTTGAAATGACTGAACCAAAGCTCTCCGGAGAATTTGGGAAATTGATGGAATGGGCTGACGAGGTGCGAAAAATGGGAGTGAGGACGAATGCGGATACACCGGAAGACAACAAAGTTGCCATTAAGTTTGGAGCTGAAGGAATCGGGCTGTGTAGAACTGAACACATGTTCTTTGATGAAGAAAGAATTCATTATGTTCGTCGCATGATTTTGGCGGCTGATGAGGCCGGGCGACGCGAGGCGCTTGCAAAACTACTGCCATACCAGCGTGATGATTTTGTTGGGATTTTTGAGGTGATGGAGGCCCGGCCGGTTACTATCCGGTTACTTGATCCCCCATTGCATGAGTTCCTTCCTGAAAAAGAAAATGCTATCGCTAAACTCGCTGAGGAATTGGATGTCAGCAAGGATGACCTGCGTGTAAAAATTGATAGTCTCCATGAAGTAAATCCGATGCTTGGTCATCGTGGATGCCGTCTTGGCATCACATATCCTGAGATTTATGAGATGCAAGTTCATGCTATTTGTGAAGCCGCTATAAAAGTGAGTAGTGGTGGTGATTTTAAGGTAAATGTCGAGATTGAAATTCCTCTTGTTAGCACTGTTGAAGAGCTTCGTGAAATGAGGAAAGTTGTTGAGGCAAAGATTTCCGAGTTTGGCGATGGCGTGAATTTTAATTATAAAATTGGAACGATGATCGAATTGCCGCGGGCATGTTTGACTGCGGATGAGATTGCTGAATATGCTGATTTCTTTTCTTTTGGGACGAATGATTTGACTCAGACTACTTATGGAATTTCTCGAGATGATGTTGGGAAATTTGTTCCTATTTATATTGAAAAAGGAATTTTCGATAAGGATCCGATGGCTGGAATCGACAAGGCCGGGGTTGGGAAATTGATGAAAACTTGTATTGAGCTTGGGAAAAAGGCTCGGCCGGAACTTGAGATTGGAATTTGTGGTGAACAAGGCGGAGATCCTGAATCTGTTTGGTTCTGCAAAGAAATTGGGCTGGATTATGTGAGTTGCAGTCCATATCGAGTGCCTGTTGCAAGGTTGGCGGCGGCGCAAGCAGAATTGAGGTAGGAGTTGTTTTGGAAAATAACCGTTACAGAAGGATGTCTGGACGTCGCCTGGTTGACTCCAAGTCGTGGTTATTGTAATATTACCTCTTATTTTTAGTATTAAAGACCGATGATTGATAGCAGTGGTTTAAAATTAGTTTTTGATAAAACTCCAAGTGGCAATCCAATGATTGTTGTTAAGGACGTGCCTCGTGAAGCTTATGAGTCTATAAAAGGGATTGTGGGCCGTGTTCAAGATTCTATTGGCGTGGTTATAATGTTTCCTGCCGATGGTCCCAAAGGGGATTTGGATATTATACAGACTCCTTCATATACACCTGGCGCAGATACCCCCGGAGTTGTTAATTATTTTTTAAAGGCTCTTGCTGAGGAAATAAAGAAAGTGACCGAAACTACTATTGATGAACCTACCGTGGAGGGGGCTGAGCCGCCCGATTTTCCTATAGAGGAAGTTCATGAAGTTTCTACTGGAAAAAATAAAGATGTGGTTGTTTCGTTAATTTATGACTCACATAAAGATGATGCTCCTCTATCGCGCAGGATCAGAGAAGACATAAATAAACTTCAAAAGGCAATTTGTGAGGTTCTTTTTATGGTTGAGAAGATTGTTGCCAGGCCTTATGTTGCTCCAAAGAGAAGTGACAGACTTAAGCAAATGGACATAAAAGTTCCTCCTCGCAGATTTATGGAAGCTGTAGATATTATTAGAGGTCTTCACAAGAAAATTGAGGATGCTTTACCTGGTTATGTTTTTGAAATGACTGAAAGTGAAGATAATGATGGATTTGATTTGTTTGTGAATAAGAAGAAATAGCTTTCGCTTCGGATCGCATTTCTCGCTACTCTCCCAGTAGGGATTTCCTCGCCTTTTTGTTAAATTTGCTTTCACGTTTACATCCGCAAATGAAGCGCAGATTTAACAAACGGCGTCCTGTGCTACGTCGAAAACGCGGTTTCGACTCCGCTTCGGACCGGAAATCTCGCTACTCTCCCCAATTTAGTTTATTCCTAAGGATTTTGTAATACCTTGAGCCTTCGCGGATGAAGTGCATTGTGCGTTTTGATTTGCGGATTTTGACTTCGTCGCCGTATTTGAGAGGGATTAGATCTTGGCCGTCGAGTGTTAGGCCGAGGTCTTCAGCTTCGCCGCCGCGACGTTCTGTTTCTATGAAGATTGTGATTTGTCTGTTGTCCGGGAGTACTATTGGGCGCATTGAGAGTGATGCCGGGCATATTGGGCTGACTGTGAGGCTCGGAACGTGCGGGTGGACTATTGGACCGCCTGCTGACAATGAATGAGCCGTTGAGCCTGTCGGAGTCGCCACGATGAGTCCGTCCGCTTTGAAACGCACGACGAGTCTTTGGTTTATTTCGACACGGAGTTGGATAAGTCGCGCGAATGAACCTTGGTTTATTACAGCATCGTTGAGTGCAAGATATGTAGCGTGTTTTTTGCCGTCCCTATATAGAGTCACTCTGAGGATAGTGCGTTTGTCTAATCTACACTGGTTTTTGAAGGTACGATCTAGGACTTCGAACATCTTCTCTTTAGTTGTTTCCGACATGAATCCCAAAGTCCCCATGTTTACGCCGAGGATCGGGGTGTGTTGGCGGGGATGGCGTCTTGCTATTTTGAGAATTGTGCCATCACCACCGAGAGCTATGGCCATGTCGCACTTTAGGAGAAGCTGTTCTTTTTTGAGTCCGCCTTTTTCCCCTAATGCTTTTGCTGAATTTTCATCAAATACTACTTTTTTATTTTTCCCCTCGAGATATTTGACTATTTTTCTTAGAAGAGCTTTTTGTTCGCCAATGTTGCGCTTTGTTATTAAGCCTACCTTTTTGACCCTTTTGCATTCGAATAGTTTGTCCATGGCAGTTTTATATTACGTGTTTTTGAGGAGTTTGTATAGCTTTTGAGCCGAGTCAGCCCATGAGAATTTTTTGGATTGGATCCGTCCTTTATTGATAAGTTCTGTGCGTAGATTTTCGTCGCTAGCGACGTCTTCCATCGCTTTTGCGAACTCGGCCGGACTGCTCGGATCGCAGAATATGCCTGCATCCCCTATTACTTCCGGAAGGGATGATGTGTGAGAAGATATCACCGGGCACCCGCATTGCATGGCTTCAAGAGGGGGAATGCCGAAGCCTTCGTAGTATGATGGGAAGACGAATCCTTCTGATAAATTGTATAGTTTGTTTAGTGTTTTGTTGGTGACGTAGCCCAAGAGATGAACGTATTTCTGGAGATAATTTTCTCTGATCAAGTCTTCCAGGTCTGTTGTTCCCCATCCTTTTTTCCCTACGATTAGCAGGTGTGATTTGATGTTTTTTTCGTGTAGCATTGCGAGAGCCTGAATCAATGTATCATAGTTTTTGCGCGGTTCAATTGTGCTGACACTCAAGAAAAATTTGTTTGGCAGACCTGTCTTTTTTCTGAATTCTTCTAGTGGTTTATCTATTGGAAAGAAAATTTCGGATGCTGAGCATGGGACTATAGAGATCTTTTCTTCTGTTGTTGAGGTTTTTTCTATGATGTCTTTTTTTGTGTTTTCTGAAATTGCGATTATTGCTTTGGCTCGTTTGACTGCTCTTTTGAGAAAGATTTTTTCGAGAATGACTGCTTTTTTGTTGTGTGTACTTGGAAAGAGGAATGCAACCAGGTCGTGAACCGTTATGATCGTCTTTTGGGATTTTGGTAGGATGGCTGGAATTATGAAGCTTGATGGAGCGAAGAATATGTCCGGTTTTTGTTTCCTGATGTCTAAATATGTTTTGAGATGCCAGAGAAGTCCTTTTCCGTTTATGATTTTGACTTCTGCGTTTTTGAATTCTTCAAAACCCGCTATCCCGCCGTTTGCGTATAGGGTGTATTTGCTATGTTTGTCGATTTTTAACAATTCTCGGACTATGTTGAAAGTATACCAACCTTTGCCCGCTTTCATTCCCCCAGCTGTTCTAATATCTATAGCTATTCTCATGCGTGTTCAATAGTACAAGAGAAAATTTTGTTTTTCTATGGAATTTGATAAAAAGTTTAGTTATGCTTTTACTGGAATTTAACTTTGTAGAAATGCCTAAAGACATTTGGTTGGATAAATTACAGAGACTACCCTTGAGTCTTAAGCTGATCGGGTTTGGATCTTTTATAACGATCGTTAGTGTTTTTCTGCCTTGGTATGAAGATCTTGATGCTTTTAATACTGGGGATCAGTTTATGGGGCTTTCCGGGCCGCTTTACCTTCTTGGATTTTTGGTTCTTGCGATGGCTATTGGATCTTTTTCGATGATTGTTCTGAGGTTTTTAGGAAAGAAATTGCCTAACCTTCCTCTTGAAGAGGCTCATTTTCATATTTTCGTGGGGGCAATGTCCCTGTTTTTGCTTCTGATAACCAGTAGTATTTATTTTCATTCCAAATTTGGAGTAAATATTACGATGAAAGAAATGAAGATTGGGATGATAACAGCTTTTATTGGTACTCTTTTTGTTCTTGTTGGAGGACTGCGGATGAATAAGGAGAAGGGAGTGTCTTTTGAGAGTGAAGGGAAGTTGGACAGACTTATTGATGTTGAAGACCAGAATAGAGTTCAGCGTGATGTGAAGGAAAAAAACCCCGAGACTCTGGAGCCTGTTAGTGAGGCTAGTGTTGATGGACTTTTCGATGTTCCTGTTGACGGTGAAGCTGAAGCTAAGACCGAGGCAGTGGCTGTAAATATTGAATCTAAAAACGATTAATTATGACTGATCAGAAATCTCCGGTAATTTTTTATTGCAAGGATTGTGAGAAAATTGTTGACGCTCACAAGCTTGGACGAAAGTACGTTTATAAGTGTGCTATTTGCAGTACAAAGAACGTCGCTTTCGGAACCGATAAAAGTATAAAAAGCTTTTTCAGAGTGAAAGAGGAGAAGAAGGTGGAAGAAAAGGAAGAGGTTAAGGAGAAGAAGGAGTAGGAGAGATTTTACTCCCCATACTTACACTCTGTTCCTGTAATTTCGCTTAGAATTTTGTTGAATTGATCTGGACTAACTTTCCCCGCGTCAGATTTCCCTTCTCCGTTCTTGTAAATTTCGTCGATGCCTCTGAGTAGAGTTCCTATGTCTTCGAGGTTGAATCCACATTTTTTGCAGAGGTTGTACATTGGCTTAGTTTGTCCTTTGTTTAATGATGGGTCACACGCTGATGTGATTTTCGGGAAGTCTTTGTCTTCGTAGCCACTTCCGTCCCATGTGCCTGCGACGTATTTTTGTAGAGTGTGCGTGAATGATTCTGGGGACATGTTTGATCTGACATAAAATAAAATGTGCGTGTATTCGTGTGTTATTAATGCTTGTGATTCGAGTCTTGTCGCGTTTTTTTCGGCGTCTTCCCCATGTAGAGATAGGATTGAGTTTTCTTTGGCCCACTCCCATGTACATATATATGAGCCACCTAAGTATGAGTATCTTGACCCTGCAAATGCGTTCATTTTTGGCGTGTACTCACCGCATTCGGTACTGCTGGTTAAGTGGATGTCTACGGGCTTGAGATCGTATTTTTCCGATTGGAGAACGTCGGCTTTTGTAAGGTTGAGGAGTTTTTTGATCGCTTTGTATGCTCCTTCGGTTTTCTTTCTGAGTATGTTCTCCGGGATTTCACAGGGTTGTTCGCATACAACTCTGAAGCTTTCTCCGGGAATGTAGTATGCGTCGTATGTCGCTGTTGCTTCTTCCCACTCTGTTGCCCATGTACGAGATGTTATTTCGACTTCTTCTTTTTCTATACGATCCTGTATTGTGGGTATTGAAAATGGTGGAGTTTTGCCAAAATTAAAGTTTAAGTCAAAGAAAACGAACGGGACCAATCTTGTAACTTTGTGTTGAGAAGTTGTTCTTACTAATCCTTTTCGTAGGCGACCCATTAGTGTTTCGCTGGAAGTCAAAAGTGCTGTTCCTGTAATAATAGCTATTACTAGGAGTGATAGTGCGATTTTAGATTTTTTTGAGATTTTTTTAACAAACATTTGAGGAAAATTTGAGAAATATTTTAGAATCGTAATGTATTTTAAGTATATGAAAAATTATCCTGATTTGCTACGGCATATTCATCAACCACCTAAAAAGATTTATTCTCTTGGGGATTCCAGTATCCTAGGTGGGAATTTGATTGCGTTTGTTGGGACGCGAAATTTTACGCCCTACGGAAAAATGATGACCGAGAGACTGATCGAAGATTTGGCTTTGTGCAAAATTGTTATAGTCTCTGGTTTGGCGAGGGGGATCGATACGATCGCTCATGAAGCTGCGCTGAGGGTGGGGCTAAAAACTGTTGCTGTTTTGGGGACCGGGATTGGGAATATCTATCCCGAGGAGAACTGTGAGCTTGCGGATAGAATTATTGCTGATGGCGGATGTATTGTCAGTGAATATCCAGGAGATGCGCCTGCTCGGAGTTTTAGTTTTCCGCAGAGGAATAGGATTATTGCGGGACTGTCGTTGGCAACCGTGGTTGTTGAGGCGCCGGAAAGTTCCGGGGCTTTGATCACCGCGAAGAGAGCTAATGAAGAGAGTCGAGATGTTTTTGCTGTTCCAGGTGATATTGATAGACCGGAGTCCGTCGGATGCAATAGATTGATTCAAAGTTTTGGAGCGAAGGCTGTTATGAGTGGAATGGATATTATTCGTGAACTTAAAATTCAGCCTACTTTAAAGATTAGTAATGCTGGCCAGGCGTGTGAGGATCCGGCCCCTGCTCAGATTTTTGATCTATCGGATGGAGTTGCGAAAATTTTGAGCGTAATCCCGAAAACGAAGCCGATCAATGTCGAACAGATCATTGAAAGGAGTGAGAAAACCGTTCTTGAGGTCAACAAAGCTTTGTCTATGTTGGAAATTTATTCTTTGGTTGTTTCCACTGATAGTGGATTTTATTTGAGGACTTGTTAGTGGCGTGCTAGAATTGTTTGGAATTAATCATTCCTATGAGATATAAATTGCGAACGCCACATATTAGCGAAGAAGGTCGCATTTTCTCCTGGGCCAGTTTGATGTATGGGTTTGGGATAAGTGTTTTGTTGCCGATTTTCCCGACTTTTATTGAGTCGATTATTAATAGTGAGGCTTATGTCGGCTATTTTTATTCTGCTATGTCTATCTCTATGATTATTGCCGGGCTTGTTTCGTCCGTATTTTTTCGGAAGTTTTCCAGGGTTAAGATTTTGTATTTTGTTCTTGTAGTTGCTGCTCTTGCAACAATGTATTTTGTTTTTGTTAATCAGTTTTATCAACTGTTCCCTTTGCAATTTGTGAGAGTTTTTGCAGTTTTGTTTATTTCAATGTCGTTGGCTTTGATGGTTCATGATTTCACTTCAGCGAAGGCCCTCGGGAAAACTGAAGGAGTTTATTTTCTTTTTACAAATATTGGGTGGTTTTTAGGACCTTTTGTTGGTGGAGTTATCGCCAGATATGCTGGATTTGAACCTGTTTTTGTTTTGTCCGGAGTTTTACTTCTTTGTTCACTCATTTATATTATTCATCAGCATTTGATTAAGAAGCACCCTTCTTTGGCGTTGCCTCATGCAAAACCCAAAAAGGATGGCGATGAGAATAAATTTAAGAAATATTTGAGTAATAAAAATCGCATTGGTGCTTATTTGGTATCGATGGTGCTAATATCGTGGGTTTCTTTTAAGGCTGTGGTTATTCCTTTGTTTGTTTTAAAAATGGGGTATGGAAGCGATACTGCAGGGTTGATACTCTCTCTTTCGATTTTGCCGTATATGCTTTTTGAAGTTCCAGTGGGCGAATGGGCTGACAAAAATGGATTTAAGAAACCAATTATTACAGGGTTTTTTATTCTAGCGTTCTTTGCGATGGCGGTTGCTGTTTCACCAATTTTTTATCTAGATGCGCTGTTTATTATTTTGGGGAATGTTGGGTCTGCAATGATTGAGCCTCTCCATGATGTTTATTTTTTCAAGAATGTTAAAAACAGTGAGGAAGATGATATGTATGGGATTTTTGTTACTGCTGATCCTCTAGCGAAGTTTGTTGCGCCTGCTATTATTTCGACATCCTTAATATTCCTCCCGTTCCAGTATGTATTTGTGGTGTTTGGGTGTTTATTTTTAGTGGCCGGTTTTGGATCGTTTTTGATTAAAGATCAGAAACACGGATAACTCTGTGTATTTCTTCTATCGTTGTGTGGCCTTCGGCCGCTTTTGCGAATCCGTCTTCTTTCATTGTTGTGAATCCTTGCTTTCTTGCGGCTTCAAGAAGTTTTGGAACTGAAGCTCTTTTTAAGATTAATTCCTCTATTTCTTCATCGACTGTAACTATTTCTGCTATCACCATTCGGCCGATGTATCCTGTTTGACTACATTCGTCACATCCCACGGCGTGGTATGTTTTTTCTGGAGTTGAGGGGACTTTTTTTGGATTTATTTTTTTGAGTTCTTCGAATGTTTCTTCAAATTCTTTTCGTTCTTCATCTGTTATAGCTTCTAGTTTTGCGCATTTTTTGCAAACGCGTCGGACTAGACGTTGCGCGATCAATGTATCTAGAGCAGGAGCTATTACAAATGGCTCCATTCCCATGTTAACCAAGCGCGGAATACTTTCTATCGCGCTATTTGTATGTAGGGTAGAAAGGACGACGTGACCGGTCAAAGCCGCTTGGGCACAGGTTTCCGCGGTTTCTATGTCGCGGATTTCCCCTATCATTACGATGTCCGGATCTTGTCTGAGAATTGAGCGAAGTCCACTAGAGAAATTATAATTTCCTTTTTCATTTATTTGGCTTTGGACAATTCCGTCTACGTGGTATTCGATAGGATTTTCCAGTGTTATGATCTTTTTTTCCGGTTTGTTGAAACCCTGTAACAATGAATAAAGTGAGGTTGTTTTTCCGGATCCTGTCGGCCCTGTGACTAAAATCATTCCGTGGGTGAGGCTCAGTAGTTTTTCAATTTTTTTCAATTCTCTTTTTTCAAACCCAAGATCTTGGAATGAAGTGAATTCCTTGCCGCTATCCAAAAATCTACAGACTATCGACTCTGATCCCTCTGTTGGGATGACTGAAACACGAACGTCGATCTTTCGCTCGTTGTAATTAAAATTGTATCGACCATCTTGGGGGATGTCCGATATGTTGAGTTTCATTTTCGTTTGATACTTTATTTGACTGAGTATGTTTTTGTATATTTTTGGTTTGATTTCGAAAACTTTGTATAGGACACCGTCGATTCTTAGTCGTACAATTGCTGCTTTTTCTGTTGGTTCATAGTGAACATCGGAAGCTTTGGTTTTCATTGCTCCGATATTTATGAGATTGATAGCTTCTTCGGCAGTTACGGTTGGAATTTTCTTCTCAAGTTCTTTAAGTTTTGAGATTTCTTTTTCATAGGTTTTTATGGATTTTTCTTCTACGGTTTCGACTATTTTTTTCTTTTTGTATCTTTTATCAGATTTGTATTTTCGTACAACTTCCAAGATTCCGCTGTTTGATGCCAGGTTTACGTTCAGGTTGTATCCTTGTACACGTAGATCGTCTAGAACTTTTTTTGTTTTCTCATCATCAGGATCGACGACTGCTACCCTCAACTTGTCTCCTACCTTGAAGAAGGTTATTGCACGCGCTGACTCTGAATCTTCCATTGAAAGTATCTTGAGATAATCCGGATTGATAGGAGTTTTACCTATATTAACGTACGAAAGATTTGAATCTTTCGCTCTTTTAAGAGCATCTTTTTCTTCGAATTCTCTATTGATGCCCTGCAATACAACTTTTGTTTCGTTAGGCTTTTCTTCTGTCATTAGGTTTAATTTAATCTTGGTATTATACCATAAAAAGACAAGCCTAGGAACACTCCAGGGCTTGCCTTATTTAGTTGTTATTGTCGGGCTTAAAGGCTCTTCATTGCTTCAACTATTTTGTCGGCGGCTTCTTCGTTTATTCCTTCTATTTGAGCCAGGTCTTTACTAGATAAGCCTTTTAATTGTTCTATTAGGCTTAAGTTTGCTTCTTTTAGCTTTTCTTCAATTTCAGATGGGAGCTTGAGAAGTTCCACTGTTTCCTGTTGCTTCTCTTCTTCGGTTTTTGCTTCTTTAGGTTTGGCTTTCTCCTTGAGATCATTAATATCTAGGATATCTATTTCCCAACCTGTTAGGATCGATGCTAAGCGGACGTTTTGTCCGTTTTTTCCTATAGCAAGTGGACGTTGATCACCATCTACATATACTTTGGCGTTTTTGACTTTTTCGCTGAGTACAATTTTGGCAGTTTTTGCAGGAGCAAGTGCCGCTTTTATGTATTTTTCTGTGTCTTCATCCCATCCGATTATGTCGATACGTTCTCCGTTGAGTTCGTCCATTATGTTTTGGACACGTACTCCTTTTTGTCCGACACATGACCCTATTGGATCGATTTTTTCGTCTTCTGACTGGACTGCTACTTTACATCTAACTCCCGGATCGCGTGCTATTGATTTGATTTTCACAACTTCTGATTTCACTTCTGGAATTTCGAGTTCTAGTAGTTTTCGTACCAAGTTCGGGTTTGTTCGTGAGATTAAGAGCTGTGGGCCTTTTGTTGTCTTTACTACCTTGTCCAGATATAGCTTTGTTCTTTGTCCAGCATAGTATTTTTCGTTTGGAATTTGCTCATTTCTCGGAAGACTCGCTGTTATTTTGTTGTCGAGATTGACGTAGATGTCATTGCCGTCAACACGATGAATGATTGCGTTGATCATTTCGTTTTCTCTGTCTTTGAACATGTCGTACATCATGTCACGTTCTGCTTCTTGGATTCTTTGGATAATCACTTGTTTTGCTGACTGAGCGGCAATTCGTCCGTATTCTGCTGGAGTGACGTCTATACGTATTTCGTCTCCGGCTTTTGCTTTTTTACTATATTTTTTTGCCTCTTCTACAGTAATTTCCAGATTTTCATCTTCTATTTTTTCTACAACTTGCTTGACGAGGTATACGGTTGCGAGACCTGATTTGTCATCGAGTTCGATGTCAATGTCTTGGTCTCTATTCCCGTAATCTTTCCGATATGCGGTTTTTAGAGCGGCTTTTATTGTTTCCACAACTTTATCCCGAGGAATGTTTTTCTCGTCACAAAGTTGGTTTATTGCCGCCATGAATTGTCCTTGCATAGTTTTAAATTTTAAATGATAAAAAACAGAATCTTGAATTAAGATCCTGTCTAGTGCTTAACTATATTTCGTGCCTATTGTACCAGTGTTCAATGGCTTTGTAAATAGCTGGGATAGAAAACCCCCTAGACGCAAGGAATCTTAGTTCTTTTTCTTTTTGTTTAGTCGTTTGCGGTAAAATTGGGGCTTTGAATTTTTTGTGTAGAGCTTTGGCTGCCACTTCTTCTTCGTTTATATCCGTTTCTTCGACGACCCTCTCTGCAAGGTCTGGGTGTATTCCTTTTCTTTTTAGTTCTTTTTTTAGGAGGTATTTTCCTCTAGGACGAAGTTCTGTTCTGTTTTCTACATAGTCTTTTGAGAACTGAGTGTCATTTAGATACTTGAGTTCTTTTAGTCTGGTTAGAACTTTTTTGATCTCTTTTTCTTTGTCAGTTTTTGAGACTGGTGGCCACTCTTCTTTTTCTACCTGTTTCTCGTAGAATAACACCAGTTTCTCTTTGAGTTTGAGAACTGTGTATCTACGTCTGGACAGGAGAGTGAATGCTTTTTGTATGAGAGGGTCGTAAATTTGCACTGTTATTCTGTTATTTCTCCCGTTTCAGTGTCCACTGACTTTGCTGCTTCAACCACTTCGAGATTTGCTCTTTTTATAAATTCGTCTTTTATTGCTTTTTCGAGTTCTTTTGTGATTTTTTTGTTACTTTTCAAGAAGTCTTTCACATTTTCTCGACCCTGCCCAAGTTTCGTGTCACCATATGAGTAGAATGCTCCTGATTTTCTTGTGATATTATATTTTTCAGAGAGATCAACTAATTCTCCTTCTGTTGAAATTCCATGGTCAAACATGATATCGAATTCTGCCGTTTTGAACGGTGGTGCAATTTTGTTTTTCACTACTTTTACTCTTGTCTTGCTACCTATGAGAGTTTTTCCATCTGCTTCGTTTCCTTCAATCTTCCCTATTCTTCTGATATCCATTCGGACTGAAGTATAGAATTTTAGAGCTTGTCCTCCAGTGGTGGTTTCCGGGTTTCCGAACATTATACCTATCTTCATTCGAATCTGGTTGAGGAAGATAACTGTTGTTCTTGATTTGCTTACTGCGGCAGTGAGTTTTCTTAAAGCTTGACTCATGAGTCTGGCGTGTAGCCCCATGTGAGAATCCCCCATGTCTCCTTCTATTTCAGCTCTGGGAGTCAATGCCGCAACTGAATCTATCACTATAACGTCTAGTGAATTACTGCGAACAAGTGTATCTACTATTTCAAGGCCTTGTTCCCCACTGTCCGGCTGAGAAAGTAATAAATTTTCTACATCTACGCCTATTTTCTTTGCATAAACTGGATCGAGAGCGTGCTCAGCGTCTACAAACGCGCATACCCCTCCGTTTTTTTGTGCTTCCGCTACAATGTGCAAGCTAAGAGTTGTCTTTCCTGAGCTTTCGGGCCCGAAGATTTCCACAACTCTTCCTCGTGGGACTCCGCCTCCCAAAGCGAGGTCTAGAGATAGTGATCCCGTTGGAATAGTTTCAATTGAGGCGTGAGTTGCTTCTCCCATTTTCATGATGGAACCTTTCCCGAAGTTCTTTTCAATTTGTTCCAGAGCAAGGTCTATTGCTTTGCTTTTAGTTGTGTCTTGCGATTTTTCTTTTGCCATTTTATTTGGTTTATGAGGTTAAAATTTTCGTAAGATCCGGATCTTAGTCGCAGTATAGGTGAGCGAATACTCACCGTCAAGTGTTTTTTGGGTTTTGTTGTTGGATCGTCTTTATTTTACCTTACAGATCTCATTTTTTTCTCAAATTTACCTTAAATTTTCCTCAAATTTTTCTCAAATCTGGCCTATTACTTGGGCTTCGTAGCCTTCTTGGCCGCAGATTTCGAGAGTTTTTTCTTGGTTGTCGGGGCTTATTATAAGAACCATTCCGACGCCCATGTTCCAAGTCTTGTAGGCTTCGTCTTCGGGTACATTCCCGAGTTCCATGAGTTTTGACATTGGGGCATGAGGAGTTGGGAGATTTGTAAGATTTGCCTTTTTGCCTGTGTGTTTGAGAATGCGGGCAAGATTACCTTGGATTCCGCCGCCTGTGACGTGGACTACTCCTTTGAGAGTGACTTGAGGTTCTTCTTTGTATCGGCCGTGGAGAGCCATTATGAGATTGTGGTAGATGCGTGACGGAGTGAGTACTGCTGAGCCCCATGATTTTGTGTCGTCGTATGGTTCTTTGTGCCAGTCTTCGCCGAATTCGTTTTTGAGAATGAACCTTATGAGAGAAAATCCGTTTGAGCGGAAGCCGTCGGACCGGAGTCCGATGAGTATGTCGCCTTCAGTTATGTCTGCACCTGTAATACGTTTGCTTTTGTCCAAGACGCCGACGGCCGTTGCGTTCCACACGTTGCCGTTTACCGCATCGCCGAGTTCGGCGATTTCTCCGCCTGGGACTACGATTTTGTTTTCTTCGCAGGCTTTAGCTAGTCCTTCGGTAAGCTGGGCTACTGCGTTTGCGTCGACCTTGTTTGTGTCGAGAGTGTTTGTGATTGAAATACATTCGGCTCCGACGCAGGCGGCGTCGTCTGCGACCATCGCAACAAGATCGTATCCCAATGTATCAAATTTGCCGAGGCGCTCCGCTACTTCGATCTTTGTGCCGACTCCGTCGTCGTTTTGGACGAGGAGGAAATCTCCCATGTCCAGTGCGCCGGTGAATCCGCCGTCATCTTGAAGAGGCTCGCCGATCATGCCTTTGCGCGAGGCGAATGTTTTTTTTGCGTTTTCGTATGCTTTGCGAGATGCGTCGTCTCCTTTTTCTATATCTACTCCTGATTCTGCGTATGTTGCCATATATAGGTGGTTATTTGTATGTTGCGTTGTGTTTGTCGCTGACAATTTTGCCGTCTTCGATTTTGATGACTCGTTGTTTGAGCATATCTACTATTTCTTTGTTGTGACTCGCCAGGACTACTGTTGTACCTTCTCTATTTAGTTTAAGCAAGAGTTCAATTACTTGTTTTGCGTTTTCTTCGTCAAGGTTTCCTGTCGGTTCGTCTGCGAGAAGGAGGGATGGAGCGTGGACCAATGCGCGTGCAATCGCTGTACGTTGTCTTTCTCCTCCGGAAAGTTGTCTGGGGTATTGGTTTCTATGTTGTTCAAGTCCAGTTTTTTTGAGGGCTTCCATTGTGAACTTTTTGACAAGTTTCTTGGGGTATCCGCAGACTTCGAGTGCGAATGCGACGTTTTCGAAGACTGTTTTCTTTGGAAGGAGTTTGTAGTCCTGGAAAACCATTCCCACTCTGCGGCGATACTCTTGCAGTTCTGATTGGGTTGCTATTGTTACGTTGAAATTGTCCACTTTGATCGATCCTTTTGAAAGAGTCTCCGCCCCGATTAGTGCGTGGATTAGAGTTGTTTTTCCGGCACCAGAAGGACCGACAATTGAAACAAATTCGCCACGCTTTATCATGAAGTTTATGTCTTCAAGCACAGCTTTGTTTCCGTAACGTTTTGTGATTCTTTCGAAGAGGATCATTTAATGATCTTTAGGAGTGGGTTTAGTATATAGAATGCGGGTTTATTTGTGAAACTTTTCGTGGATTTCGCGGAGAGCTTTGTTTGTGACGTGAGTGTAGATTTGTGTCGTTGTGATTGAGGCATGGCCTAGGAGTTCTTGGACACTGCGAATATCTGCGCCGTTGATGAGAAGTTGGGTCGCGAAACTGTGTCTTAATGTGTGAGGGGTTACTCGTTTGATGATCCCGGCTTTGCGAGCGTATTTTGATACGATTGATTGGATTGAAACTGTTGTGAGACGTGATTTTTCGGGGTCGATGATGTCGGCGCTGGGGGCGGCGGATTTGCCGCTGGGGGCGGCGGATTTGCCGCGTTTTATTGAGATGAAAAGTGGCGGGGCGTTGTCGATTCGCTTGTCGAGGTAGTTTTTTATTACTTCTGCGGCTATGTCGGACAGGAAAACTATTCTTAGCTTGCGCCCTTTTCCACGGACTGCAAATTCTTTGCGTTTGAGGTCTATTTGGTCGCGGTTTAGGGCCGCTAGTTCCGAGACGCGCAAGCCTGTTGAATACAATGTTTCTATTATGGCCAGGTCTCGAGCTCCGCGAAGATCGCCTGCGTCGACAGATTCGAAGAGTCTGTCGAGTTCTTCGCGGCTGAGAACTTCGACTGTTCTGGTTTCTGTTTTTGAAAGTTCAATTTTTTCGGGAGCGAGAGTTTTGATGTCGTTTTTTGTCAGGTATTTGAGGAAAGCACGCAAGGCGATGACGTGGTAGTTTTGGGTTTTTACAGATAGGGTCTTTTTTGTTTTGCGATGTTTGTAGCGATTCAAGAAAAGCCTGTAGTCGTTTATGAGGGCGAGTGTAATTTTTTGTGGTTCGAGATTGGGTTCGGGTTTGCGTTTGGCGTTTAAAAATTCGAGAAAGCGGCTGAGATAATGCTCGTAGTTTTCGATTGTTTTTTGCGATTGGTTTTTTGTGACTTCGCAATATTCGAGGAAAGATTTTATGTGAGAAGTTATCGTCATGGGGGAGAGAGAAAATAGGGATTCGTTGCCTTTTGGATTATATCATGTTGGATGAAAAGATACGGATCTTTTTCTTAACCTGTTGGCGCTAACCTGTAAAAAAAGTTCCGTAACTTTACGAAGACGTTTGGCGTGGTTTTATGCCATGTCCGATTGGTCCTCTACTTTTAGAAGGAGTTTTCTGTAGTAGTTTCGTGCTAAATCAGGTACAGAACCGTATTCCGTGTCAACTTTTGCGAGTTGAGTTTCCAGTTCTTTTGTTACAAGTTTTCGATCTTCTTCCGTTCCTTTTTCTGCTTCTAGTCTGTTGTATGCTTCCCTGATTCTTTCAAGGAAGGCCAAATGATCCTCTTTTCTGAAGATTTCGTTTAGGATTGTTAGAGCTATTTCAGCTAATCCTTTCGGCTTTTTTGCGGATTCTCGCGGGGCGGTTTCTGCTGGTTTTTGGGCTCCGCTTCCAGGGTTGTTATCGTCTCCCATTCCCATGTTTGGTTTGGTTAAATTTTCATATTAGTATATCATAAACTCCCTAATTATTCAAGAAGTAGAAGCCATGATCCGTACAAAAGAAGAATTAGAAAAATCGGAAAAAATGCGGCTTGCTGAGTATGCTGTAAAGAGTAGTGAATCGAAGGGGCGAAAGCATAAAGAACAAGGTGGAAGTGTCCGAGTTGGAGGTAGCGTTGGTGGAGGAGGCAGGCTTTGTTTTCAGAAAGATCGTGATCGAATTATCCATTGTAAATCTTTTCGTCGATTGGACGAGAAAACGCAGGTTTTCCCGGCGTTTTTTGGGGACCATTATAGGACACGCTTAACTCATACTCTTGAGGTCGCGCAGATTGCGCGGGATATTTGTCGCCGGCTGGGGTTGAATGAGGATTTGGCGGAGGCGATCGCGCTTGCTCATGATCTTGGGCATCCGCCTTTTGGGCATTCCGGCGAGGAGGCTCTTGATGAGATTTTGTCTGGGGCTGGGGGCGCTGGTGGGGCCGGAGCCGGAGCTGGCAGTGTAGCCGGGGCCGGAGCACATTTTGAGCATAATGAACAGAGTCGGCGAGTCGTTGAGAAGTTGGAGAAGTTATATCCGGAGTTTGATGGATTAAATTTGAGTTTGGAAGTTTTGGAGGGGCTTGAGAAACATAAAACTTCCTGGGATCGGCCCGGGGAAGAGGTTGGGGCGATGCATCTGGAAGGGCAGGTTGTGAACCTGGCGGATGAGATTGCTTATACAAACCATGATATGGATGATGGGCTTCGAAGTGGGATTTTGAAAGTTTCTGATTTGGAGAAGGCCGAATTGTGGAAAGAGGCGGAGAGTGGCGTTTCTGAGAGATATGGGGTTATTGCTGAGGGTGGAGTTAAGATCGCTCGGGTAATAAGTCAAATTATTTATCTGATGATTTCTGATATTTGTGATGGTTTTGATGGGAAAGTTGTTGAATTTAGTGCTGGAATGGCTGAGGAAATCAAGGAATTGCGGGAAATTTTGTTTGATAAATTTTATTTGAGTAGTGAAGTGAAGGGAAAATTGGAAAAAGGGAAAGAAATGATTAAGAAATTGTTTAAGTATTATCTTGAAAATCCTGAGAAAGTTCCTGCTAGATACAGGGATGTAGAGAAGTTGGAGATTGCTGTGAAGGATTATGTCGCAGGGATGACTGACCAGTTTTTGACAAGAGAAATTGAGAAAATCTCGTAAGTACTCTATTATGTGACGGCTATGAAATGCCCAAAGTGTAAAAAGGAGGATATATCTGTTGTTGATTCGCGTGATGCGGATGACGGAAAGGCTATTCGGCGCAGACGTATGTGTGGGAAGTGCAGTTTTCGGTTTACGACTTTTGAGAGACCTGAAAAATCGAATTTTGTCGTAGTGAAAAAAGATGGAGCTCGTGAGAGATATGATCGGCAGAAGGTTGAGAAAGGAATCTGGAAGGCGTGCGAGAAAAGGCAGGTTACTCAAGAACAGGTTGAGAATGCTATCGACGAACTTGAAGAGAAATGGGCGGCAATGGGAAAAGAAGTTTCTTCTTCCGATATTGGCGAGGGGATTATGGATGCTTTGCGTGGGATCGATGAGGTTGCATATATAAGGTTTGCTTCGGTTTATCGGCAGTTCAAGGACCTTGAAACTTTCAGGAAGGAAGTTCAGAAGTTGTTGAAGTAAAGATTGGTGGGTTTGCAGGTTTGAGAGGGGTTGTTTTAGTGATGGTTTTATGTTATAATTTAGTATCAAAAATAAATATAAAAACTAAAACTATGAAAAAGACTGTTGCATTACTTTCTGTCTTGGCGGCATCGCTCGCTGTAGTATTTATGATGCCGGAAGATCCGGGACAAGGAGGGAAAGTGCCTAGAGTTATGTATAGTTCCATCGTTCATTATGACGAAAATGTCGGGGATGCTGTTGCGGAAGAGCCCATTGTGACTCCTGTTGAGAATTCTGTAAAAATTGCAGCTGTTATAGAGAAAAAGCCAAAAGTGAAGGCCATTTCGACAAAGAAAGAGGTTGCCATGAGCGATACTAAGAAGGCTAAAGATGGTGCTAAATCTAAAGTTGTGATTGAAGAGGATATTTGCGGAGCTCCTGATTTGGCTGGAGCGGAAGTCAATTATAGCGCACAGGTTATTACTGTTAGGAAGAAGTTCAGGTATCAAGAAGGGGAACTGTTTAGAGTTCAAGCTTATATAAAGAATGAAGGAAATATGCCTTGGTACTCGCCTGATAGTAAATGTATTGGAGCGCGTGTTTATCTCGGGACGACTCGTGATTATGACAGGGACAGTGAGTTTTATACATCACCGAAAGACGTGAAAGCGGATAGCAATAGCTGGGTTTCGCCTAGCAGGATCCGACTTGATAAAGGTCAAATGAGGGTTGATCCTGGAGAAGTTGCTTCATTTACTTTCTGGGCTCGGGCTGATGAGGATCCTAGTGTTTATAGAGAATATTTTGCTCCGGTTGTTAAGGATGTAAAATGGATGGATGAAGCCGAATTTAAAGTTGATGTTTATTCCGGAGAAACAGATGAGACTGCTCAGGAACTTCGAAAGAAATTATTGTATGCATATAAGAGCATGAAAGTTGATAATATGAAGGTTGACGGAGAAAGAAGTGTTGAGGTCGATCTTTCTGATCAGAAGTTGATCTTGAAGATTGATGATTATGTTATTAGAGAATTCACTGTTAGTACTGGTGCGTCTGAGACTCCTACCCCTAAAGGTACATTTAAGATTTTCTTGAAGAATGAGGTTCGGGTCGGACATGCGGCACCTCATTATATAATGCCTCGCTTCCAGATGTTCACTGCCGAAGGAGCCGGATTGCATGCGCTTCCTTCACTTGGTAATGATGGCGGAGTGTTCTGGACTGAAGCTCTAGAACATATTGGCCAACCGATGAGCCATGGATGTGTAAGAATGCTGCCTGAAGATGCGGACTTTGCATTTGAATTCACGGAGGTTGGGGATGAGATCAATGTACATTGGTAGGAATTGGTGAAAGAGAATCTTCTCTTCCACGCTTTTCCCCAATGAAGAATGTTTGATTTTGCAACGCAGACTTTTTTGCTATATATTGTTGGTCCTCTTGAATTTAAATTTGGAAAAAATGGCAGAAAGTCCGATCTTAAAATCCCTGAATGATAAGCAAGTCGGAGCGGTTACTTGTACCGACGGACCGCTTTTGGTTATTGCGGGAGCGGGGTCGGGGAAGACGCGGGCGCTTACACATCGGATCGCGTATTTGATCCAGGAATGTGGCGTTTCGCCATGGAATGTTTTGGCGGTGACGTTTACGAATAAGGCGGCGAATGAAATGAAAGAGAGGGTTGTTAAATTGCTGGGGAGTAGAGGAGGTGTGGTTAGAGATTCGTCGATGAAGTTTAGTAGGAATTTTTCGGATATGACGCGTGATGATTTACCGACGATTGGCACATTTCACTCGGTGTGTGTAAGGATTTTGAGGAAACATATTCATTTGTTTGATTATGAAAGTGCGTTTGTGATTTATGATGTTGCGGATCAGAAAATTTTGATGAAACAATTGATGGACCAGGCTGGAATAGATTCGAAGGAGATGAACCCGAAGGCTGTTCTTGGCGCGATTTCGAATGCGAAGAATCAACTGATTGGGCCGGATTCGTTTGCTCAATATGCGAATAGCTCGTTTATGGAAAAGGTCGCGCTTTTGTATGGGCCGTATCAAAAGGCTTTGAAGCAAAATAGCGCGTTGGACTTTGATGATTTGATTATGAAGACGGTTGAATTATTTCGTGGGCATCCTGAGATTTTGGAAGAGTATCAGGAGAAGTTTCGGTATATTTCGGTGGATGAGTATCAGGATACGAATCATGCGCAGTATGTACTTATTAAATTATTGGCGGCGAAGTATCGGAATTTGTGTGTGATTGGAGATGAAGATCAAAGTATCTATAGTTGGCGAGGTGCTACTGTGAAGAATATTTTGGAATTTGAAAAAGACTATCCGGAGACCCGCGTTGTTTTGTTGGAGCAGAATTATCGGTCGAGTCAGGTAATTTTGGATGCGGCGCACAGTGTGATTTCAAAGAATGCTGGGCGGAAGGAGAAGAAATTGTGGACTGATTCTTCCGGTGGGGAGAAAGTCCAACATTGGCTTGCACACAATGAAAGGCACGAAGGTGAATTGATTGCTGGCGAGATTTTGGAAACTTTAAAAAGTCATGAGAGTCCTTCGTATAATGATTTTGTGGTTTTGTATCGGACGAACGCACAATCACGTGTGCTTGAAGAAGTGTTTTTGAGGAATGGTTTGCCATACAGGATCGTAGGAGGTATCCGGTTTTATGAGCGAAAAGAAATTAAAGATATGCTCGCGTATTTGCGGGTTTTGCAAAATCCGAACGATGGTGTGAGTTTGGCGCGGATCATTAATGTTCCGTCGAGGAAGATTGGCGCGCGGACACTTGAGATTTTGAGAGAACATTCTCTGAAGAGTGGAATTTCTCTTTTTGCGGCGATGAAAGAGGCCGGGGCCGGGGGGGTGGCTGGGCTTCCCGAGTCGAAGGCTCGGGATTTGGGCAAGTTTGTAAAGTTGATAGGGGGCTTGGTGAAATGCAATCGTGAATTTCCGGCGTCGGGAGTGATCAAGCATGTTTTGGAGGAGGCAAAATATCGTGAGTTTTTGGATGACGGGACTTCCGAGGGCGAGGCGCGACTGGAAAATGTGCGCGAGTTGATTTCGGTTGCTTCAAAATATGATTCGCTCGAAGCGGGCATGTCGTTGTCTGTGTTTTTGGAGGAAGTTAGTTTAATCGCCGATATTGATACTTCTGACGATGGCGATAACGCTGTGACTTTTATGACTATTCATAGCGCGAAGGGACTTGAGTTCCCTCATGTTTTTGTGGCGGGTCTTGAGGAAGGGATTTTCCCTCATAATAGGAGTTTACTGGAGCGCGAGCAGTTGGAAGAGGAGCGCCGTCTTATGTATGTAGCAATGACGCGAGCGATGGAGCGGCTTTATCTTTTGCATGCGATGGAGCGGATGCTTTATGGCGAGACTCGTGGGAACGCGCCGTCGCAATTTTTGAATGATATTCCTGAAGAATTAATTGAAGATAATTTTGGAGGGCACGGGAAAGGTGTTCTGGGAAGACGTGTCGGACAGTTCCGCTTTGATGAGCGACAACCTAGTGGAATTGGAGACCAGCCTGTTCCAGTTGAACATGGATTTGATTATTCTCCCGATGCGCTTGAGGATCAGGATTATTCCGGAGATAGTTATGATGTTGGGAATAAAGTTTCTCATAAAGTGTTTGGTTCTGGGATTGTTGTTGAGGTTCAGGGTGGTGTGATTACTGTGGCTTTTGATGATCCTAAAGTTGGTACGAAGAAATTGGCGGCGAGTGTGGCTCCGCTTAGAAAGATGTAGGAGGTGTGAAAAGAATCTTTCTAATTGGAAGAAGCCGCTGGCTGGTGAGAGGCTTCGCGGTCGATCGCGGGCGTCATAAAGAAAGCCCCCTTTTTGATGTGCACTTAAGGGGGCTTGGATTTGAGCTTGAAGCTGCTTTGGAATTTCGGCGGAGGCCGAAAGGGCAAGCGCTTGCAGGCTACTTGCCTTTGAAAAATTGATCGCGGTTAGTGTTGTGAGGGTTTGAAACCTCTACCACCATCCGAACCAGTCGATTCTTGCGAACATTATGCTGTCCGCGGCGACTTTCGTATTTGGGGTCGTGCCTCGTACGATGATGTAGTAGGTGGTCCCCTTTTTCAGTGGCATCAATGCTATTTGGTGCCAATGGTTCCCAGTGCTCAGATTTTGGTTTTTGTGGGTGGTTTTCCCTTCCCATGGAAGCATGAACTTGTTCTTGCTGACACTGTATTCAGCTTTTGGGTCGTAGCCGCCTCCCCCAGGGTATCTGGCCAGGATCATGTAGAATCCACTCACTGATGGATAGACCATCCACTTAGCGTATGGTTTTTTGGTCGACGTGGTTTTGGCCTCAAAGTAGCTTTTGCCGGTGACTTCGTTTGTATCTGCGTCGTACTTTTCCGTCCAGTCACCGTATGACTTTATGAGGAACCAGAATGAGAGCCCGTTACTCAGGCTTTCGTCCTGATACCTGTCGATGACGAAGGCCATAGGCCAGAGTTCGGATGTCGCCCACTTGCCGGTGGAGATCGGACCTTCTATAAAGTTGAACTTGACCGATTTGGCACCACCTTCTTTTGTTTCCTGCATGTGGACGTGGAGGTGAGGGCCGCTGGACCACCCAGAATTCCCTACCCTACCGATGACTTCCCCCATCACTACTTCGCTGCCGACCTGGAGATACCCGGGAGTTGACCATTTCTGAAAATGTGCGAACCGCAGGTACCTGCCAGTTTTGTGATCCTTGATCAAAAGGGTGTTGCCCCAACCACTGTTGTTTTCGGGACAGGACTCGTCGTTGTAATTGAAATCCGGTATGTGGTCTACTTTATCTATGATTTCTCCGTTGATTGGAGAAAGAACATCCTTGCCGAAGGCCACCGATTGCACTCCGTTGAGATCAGAGTTTTTGTTGAAGTCGTAGGAGTACTTGAGTTTCCCCATGTGGGAATACCCTCCGAAGTTGCCCTGGACGCAGTACCACTCACTTCCGTATTCGAACGGGAGCGGGATGAGGTATTCGATCGCCGTTGCCGGCAGTGCAAATACCAAGGTTGTGAAAAAAACTACTAATGCAGTTGCTCTTGCGACTCTTCTCTCTCTCATTTTTCTCTCCTCTTGTTTGGGTTGTGGTTGTTGTGGTTTGTGGCCTCAAGCAACTCAAGATTGAATTGAATAGACCATGTTTTCGATTTCCTGACTGTACTCCCCTCCTGTGTAGTCATATTGAACAGCTTGGAGAATCCCTTCCTGTTTGAGGTATTCTTCCTTTAATTCCTTAAAGAACGTTCTTTTGATATTGGCTACTCCGGCTTTTTCCGGATCTTCTATCCAAGCTTCGGCGTCGAAATATTTCCACCCGTTCAATCCGTCCTTTATTTGCCTTCCCACTTTTTCCATCTCTGCCACGTATTCTTCATAGGTTTCATATGTTATCTTTCTTATTTCCATGGCCACGTATGTGCCAATATCTTCACCTTCATGTTTTGAGACCGTTACGTATCCGTTGAGAGCATCGACATGGACTCTGTATCCCTGTTCGGATTCGAAGACTATGTTTGGTGTTTCTGGTAGGCAGATTGAGCAGTCGGCTTTGCCGGGGAGTTTAGCTCCGTCGACAGAATCGTTCCCGATGTCACTAAAAATACTAACCGTTAGTACTACAGCCATCAATGCGAGGCAACCGAACCAAATTGTTTTTGCGATCATGTGTGTTTTCAATGGACCTTTTGGGTTTGAACTATTTTTCAAAGACTTTTCCATAATAGAGGGTAAATGTTAAATATTTCTCAAATTTATATTAAGTTTTCCTCAATTTTTTCTCAAGTTTTTCTCAATTTTTTGTTGGTGTGGTAAGATGGGCCGTGATTAACCTTATCTTATGAATATTTTCAAACATATTATTAGTGTGATTTTGATTCTCGGAGTTGGGGGGATTATGGGTTGGCAAGGTACTGTGCAGGGAGTTTTTGGGGATACGGGAAGTGGGACTGAGCATGTGGCCGTTGAGGATAGAGTTGATATGGGGCTTTTTTGGACTGTTTGGAATGTCGTGGAAGCGTTTTATCTTCATGATGAAGCGATCGATCCTGATGTGATGGCGTATGGAGCTATTAAAGGGATGATCGATTCTTTGGGAGATCCTTATACTGTTTTTATGGATCCGGAGGAAACTTCCGAGTTTACGAAAAGTCTTGAGGGACAGCTTGAGGGGATCGGTGCTGAGTTGACTATTGAGGATGGGAATTTGGTTGTTGTTACTCCTTTGAAGAATAGTCCTGCTGAGAAGGCCGGATTGATGCCAGGCGATATTATTTATGCTATTGAAGGTGAACTTGCTGTTGAGATGACGTTTTTTGATGCGATTTTGGGTATTCGCGGGGAGGCCGGAACGCCTGTGGAGCTGACTATTGTTCGGGAAGGGCTCGAGGCGGCTTTTGATGTTACTATTATTCGTGCGGAGATTGATATTGATAGTGTGACGAAAGAAGTTCTTGATGACGGGGTTGTGTATCTGAGTGTGAATCAATTTTCGGATACTACTTCCGATGAATTTGGGAAAGCGATTGCTGATTTGATTTTGGATGAGCCGCAGGGATTGATTGTTGATCTTCGGTATAACGGTGGAGGGTATCTTGATATAGCGGTAGAGATGTTGTCGTATCTTCTTGATAGTGGACTACCGGCGGTTTCGATTCATGAGCGTGATGCAAATGGAGATGAGGTTATTAATACAAATGGCGGGCAGAAGCTGCTCGATGTTCCTTTGGTTGTTTTGGTAAATGAAGGAAGCGCGTCGGCGTCGGAGATTGTTGCCGGGGCTATCCAAGATCACGAACGCGGTATTGTGATGGGAGTTCAGAGTTTTGGAAAGGGAACTGTGCAGTCTGTTGAGTTTTTGGAAGATGGTTCGAGTGTTCGATTGACTATTGCTGAATGGTTTACGCCTGATGGTCGAGCTATTCAGGATATTGGAATAACTCCAGATATTATTGTTGAGTTGTATGAAGATGATTTGGAGAATGATTATGATAGGCAGTTGGAGGAGGCGAAAAGATATTTGGAGGAACTTTAATTTTTTGGGGAAAATGCAGTTATAGGGCCGAAGGATTGATCGTGATCAACCCTTCAGTTTTTGAGCATCATGATGCTCAAAAAATAACTGAACATTTTTCAAAAAATTAAAGTTCCTCCAATAGGGGGGTGAGAGGTTTGCCGTTGAGCGGAACGAGTTTAAAAAAAGAACTTGTAGGGTAGTAATGGGGTTAGGCTGGCGAGTGAAATCGCTGTGCCTTTTTGTGTGACCCGACAAGTTCTTTGCAGCATCTGCAGCTAGCGTGGAGAGGGCCGCGTGGCCGTCATCCCTTGTAGCCGCGTCCGCGACTCCGAGCCTGGCGTTCTGCCCGTCGCTGCTTTGCCTTGGACTGTCCGCCTGAGCCGGCTCGTGGCTGGCCGCTGCTTCTTGCTTCGCAAGCGTGGCCATTCAGATCCTTCGACTGCATGTTGCGGTTGCAGGCGGGACATGTGACCATGTTCAGGCCCTTCGCCTTCATCTTTTTCCACTGCTTGTTGCCCATCTTGGAATCCTCCTTCCGTTGAGCCGTTATAGAAAATTGAACTTGTCTTTTACTACCCTACTTTTCAAAGAGAACGACCAGATTTCGGCCGCTACTTAAAAAGAGGGCAGAGATCATGAAATCGCACTATGGGCAGTTTACAATACAAATAAGACGGAAGTCAAGGGGGGGGTAGGGATTTATCCCGGATGAAAAATTTCTCCAGGTTAGAGAGATGTTTATCCGGGATAAAAAAGCACGAACCTGTAAGGCTCGCGCTTTGATAATTTGCGTCTTTCGGGCAATTCCTACATCAAATATGTTGTATAGATGAGGAAAACTCCGCTTATGATCAAGATTGCGTTCAAAATCAATGCTACTGTGGCAAGAACAACATCTTTGCTTTTTGATGTTAGGACGAAAACACTGAAGATGAAACCTACCAGGTACATAACGAATGGGAGGAAGATTCCTACAGCCATTTCTGCTGCTGGGGGCATTCCGAGTCCCGGTAATTGAGTGAATAGGAATACGATGTTCAGCAGAAAATTCGCTACGCCGAGTGGGAACACCAACGCTAGAACAAGTAGAACTGTTAGTCCTGATCCTGATTTTTTTGCCATGGATATGAGGGTTAAGTTTTTTGTGCTAAAGGCACGTTTGATATTTTACTGAAATTAGCCTCTCATTACAAGGTAGACGATATAGCCGACGTAGAAACTTAGGAAAATTGCTGACTGCCATCGTTCGATTTGGTGTTTTCGGCCGACGAATACTGCGAAGAAAAGCATGATCGTTGCGATGACACATATTGCTATATCGATATTGAGGCTCGGGCTGAATGCGAGTGGGGTCATGGTACTTGTTACCCCAAGAACGAAGAACGAATTGAATATGTTCGAGCCCACTACGTTACCTATTGCGAGGTCTGGGTGTTTTTTCATTGCCGCAACTATTGCGGTGACTAGTTCTGGGAGGGATGTTCCGATTGCGACTATTGTAAGACCGATGAGGGATTCTGAAAGACCGAATGTCTGTGCGATGTGGATTGCTCCGTCTACGACCCAATTACTTCCGAATCCGAGTCCCAGACATCCTATCGCCACGTATATTGATGCTTTGAGCATGCTTTGTCTTTTGATTCCGTCTGTGTCTTCTTCACCTTGGACTCTGGCGATTCCATATGTGTAGTATATGAAGATAGCGAAAAATCCGAGCATCATGAGTCCGTCGATTCTTGTGAGTGTTGAAAACCCTACTCCTTCTATCAATGCGTCGTTGGCCACCAGGAATATTACTATGATCCCGAGAAGTGCAAATGGAATTTCTTTCCATACAGTTCCGTGTCCAATTCGTAGTGGATATATCAATCCGGCGACACCGAGGATGAGTAGTATATTTGAAATGTTTGACCCGACCACGTTTCCTACTGCGAGATCGGCACTGCCGTTGAGTCCAGCGACGACGTTGACCAGAAGTTCAGGGGCTGATGTTCCGAATGCTACTATTGTGAGCCCGATTACCAGGTTTGAGATTCTTAGTCTTTTTGCGATAGCTGATGCCCCGTCTATGAGTAAATCTGCGCCTTTTATAAGGGCTACAAACCCTATTACAAAAAATATGTATGGAAGAATCTCTTGGAACATAGGGTGAGGTTAATTTGCTTTCTGGAATTTTATCACTAATTCGGCTTTTTATATACTGTTTTGCAAGTTAGTATGTTGGCCATGGATATTGATAAATTAAAAAAAGTTTTGGGGGATGCCCCTGCTTATCGCCTAAAGCAGGTGTATCAAGTTGTGTTTCGGGAATTTATTGAGTCGTGGGATGATGCAACAAGTTTGCCAAAAGATTTGAGAGAAGTCCTTGAGCATGAATGTCCTCTTGAGATTGAGGCTGAGGTTTTGGAATCGGTTGACGGAAAAAGTTTGAAAGCCGGGTTGGTTTTGGCGGACGGAGCAGTGGTTGAAGCTGTTTTGATGAGGCACAAGGACCGGAATACTGTTTGTGTGTCTTGCCAGGTTGGCTGTGCAATGAATTGTTCTTTTTGTGCGACCGGGCGGCTTGGGTTTAAGCGAAATTTGAATGCGTTTGAGATGGTTTCTCAGGTTTTGATTTTCGCGCGGCATTTGCGGAGTTCCGGCTCGGGCGTTACCAATGTTGTTTTTATGGGAATGGGAGAACCTTTTAATAATTATGATGCTGTTATGGAAGCTGTGCGTTTGATCAATGAAGAGATTGGAATTGGAGCACGATCTATTTCTATTTCCACTTGTGGAGTTGTGGCTGGGATAAAGAGGCTTTCGAAAGAGGGATTACAGGTGAAGTTGGCTGTAAGTTTGCATGCGCCGAATGACGAATTGCGTAGTTCTATTATGCCAGTGAACAAAACTCATTCTTTGGATGAGCTTTTGGATGCCATTGCTGATTATATTCGTGTGACGAATAAGAAAGTTATGATTGAATATTTGCTTTTGAAGGATGTGAATGATTCGGATGAAAATGCTCGGGAGCTGGCTTCGATTTTGAAGAAAAAGTTGGGAGGTGTGGCCGGGCGGGCGCGGCTTTTTATGGTGAATTTAATTCCTTTTAATCCAACTCAGGGATTTTCTGCCTCTTCGCGGGATCGTATTTCGCGATTTCGAGAGATTTTGGAAGATGCCGGGCTGAATGTGACTCAGAGGTATCGATTTGGAAGAGATATAAAGGGAGCGTGTGGGCAATTGGGAGTTCCTCTCCGCTTAGGTAAGAGTTTCGAATAATGGGCCTAGATCTCCTAATTCTAAGATTCTTACATTCTCTGGTTTGTCTTTTGAATAGAATCCGTCGTATCCGATTATTCGGTTTGCGTCTTTTCTAAATAGAGTTGAGAGATGCCAGCGGGTTTCTTCTATCCCGTCTTTTATTCTGAGTGTTCCGTCTGGATCTTGTTCGAATTCTGGGGCTTGAGCGCTCGATAAGCTAAATCTGGGACCTCCAGCGCAGACTATTCCTGCGATGTTTTCTTCTGGTTCTGTTGGGTCGCCGTTTGCGTCGACGTAATTCACGTCTTTTGGGGCCGGGAATGCTCTGTCCGGTTCCGCTATTATGATTGGGTTGCCGTATGGGCCTTTTTGCATTGCATAGAATTGCCTCGTTCCGTCAGGGCCGATGTTTTCTGCGTGATAGTCGTCTTCGCCGAGGGTTACTTTCCATTGGTCGTATTGTTTTGTTGTTTCTGACATTGGTTGGGGTTTAGATTTGGAGAGTATTTATACACTTTTTATGGGTAAGAAGTCAATATTGTTGATCTCTCTACGCTCGGTGAAAGAGCGTGGTCTAATCTCACATCTAATCTGGCGGAGAGGGGGGGATTTGAACCCCCGCGCCGGAATACACCGACCTACAGGATTAGCAATCCCGCCCCTTCAGCCACTTGGGTACCTCTCCGCGGTTTGCTATAAAGCTAGGTTAATATAGCAAAAGGTGTTGAAAAGTCTAGCCCAGGAGTTAAAATACAATCATGAAAGCGAAAAAAATGGGGAACAAGTTGTTTGTACGAATTGATAAAGGCGAAGAAATCGTCGGGTCTGTTAAAAGTGCTTGTGAAGAATACGGGGTGAAAGCCGGTAGTGTTAGTGGAATTGGAGCGACTGATAAGGCTGTTATCGGTATTTATAATCCTGTGAACAAGGCTTATCTCCCAATGGAAAGAAATGGAGACCATGAGATTACCTCGTTGAGTGGAAATGTTACGGAAGTGAATGGAGAGGTTCATTTGCATCTACATATAAATCTTACTGACGATACTTTTAATACAGTTGGTGGGCATTTGAATTCTGCTATTGTAAGTGTCACTTGCGAAGTGATTGTTGATTCTGCTGATGGCGTGATGAAAAGGGCGTTCAACGAGGAGTTGGGAGTGAATTTGTGGGATGTTCGGGATTAGTGTCCCGGATTGTTTGTCATTCTGACTATCCCTTTTATTTCGTTTATAATTTCTTGCGGGTCGGTGCCTGCGTGAATTAATATACGTGCGCCGCTGGCCATAGAATGCCCGCCACCGCCGAATATTCTGGCGATTGTTCTTGTGTCCATCCCCGCTTTTTCACTGCGTAAGCTTAGGGCTATTGATGGTGGTTGTCCTGTAGAGTTTGTGAAATATTGGCTTATTACTATCATCACTTTTTTTCCAATGAGTTTTGATGTTTCATTTGCGATGCCGATGTTTGGATTTATTCTTTCCTGCAATACGTCAGCGAATTGTTCCCTTGCATACTCGCTTGCTCTTGCAACTTCTTCTTCTCCGATGTGGTGGTGGAATAGGATTGGTTGTTTTTGTTGATCCCATTGTATTTTTGGAGATTCTGTTTCTATCCATTCTTGAATTCTTGCCGCCGCTTGGATTTCGCGTGAGCGTTGCTCTATTGTTGGTATTGGATCTTCTTCTGAGATTGATGTATTTAGAAGTGTGTTCACCACATTGATCGGGGATCCAAAGTTTTCCGCGAGGTTTAGGAGGGTTGCCAGTCTTTTTATTGTTTCTGAATTTGCTTCGTGTTTTTCTGCCAGGTTTGGCCATTCATCAAGTGAGTTGTCCCCTGCTACACCGATGGGGAGGAGGAATTCAAGTTTTTGTAAAATATCCTGCATGAATGGTTCCGGCTCATGTTTTTTTAGCAGTTCTGTTAGCAGTTTGTATGTTACCAATGTCGCTGGATACTTGTTTGTGTCGCGCATCGATGTCCCCAGACGTTTTGGAGAGATGAAACAAAATCTGCCGCTGGTTGATCCTTCGCGGTTTTCTGCGATTGTTTCCGGGAAGTGCGGATCTCTTTCCGCTGAATATGGCGGAGTCTTTCTTATATCTTGGTCACCGAATCTGCTGTCGTGGTGATCAATTGTCGTTACGTTGATGCCTTGTTCCATTGTGTTCTGGAGTGGTTCTTGCCCTTTTTCCGTGGCCGTTATCCAACAATCCGTAGTTATTATGTGATCGCAATGTGAAGCTACGTCGCCGAATGGTTCGGTGTCTAATTCGTAGTTAATTGGAATAATTTCGATTTGTGCTCCAAATTTTGCTTTTAAATACGCTATTATAAATGTCCCTGAACATATTCCGTCTGCGTCTGGATGGAATGCTACGCCGACCTTGTCTCCAGTCTGGATTAGATCGATTTGGGATTTGAGTTTGTCTACATAAAAATCGAGAAGCTCCGGGTCGAGTCTGTTGAGCTCCGCTTCAAATGATTCTAATTTTGGTTGTTCATCCAATTTTTGCATAGGAGGGATAAGGTACCTTTTTCAGGTTTGGGAGTCAAGTGGTTGTTGGAGGATGCTGTTTGTGTGGTATAATTGCCTTTGTATTTTTTTAACCTTATTTCTATGGAGGATGTTAATACTCCGGCTCCGGCCGGTGCTCCGGCTCCGACTGAGAATGCTCTTCCGATTCTTCCCCCTGACGCTAAGTTGGGTGCTATGATTTCTTTTTCGTTTAAGATGACTATGAGGAGTTTTGTTAAGTTACTTTGGTTGTTTGTGCTTTTTGCTGTTGTTGAGTTCGGGTTGATGTTTTTGGTGCCATTAATCCTTGATGGCGGTACGGGCGTTTTGATCGGAGGATTGGTCGTGGTAGGAATTGCATCTATTCTTCTGAATTTTATTTATGCACTATCCATGATCCATGCAAGCTCTGTCGCACTGAAAGGAGGGGTTGTGAATGCTTTTGAAAGTCTTCAATATGCGTTTGGACGTTTGTGGGGAGGGATTGTGGTTTCTTTGAGCATGTTTTGGTATGTGTTTAAGTGGGTAGTTGTTCCTTTGGCGGTTGTTTTGATTTTGTTTGTTGTTAATAATTATTGGCTTGGAGGGGCATGGGGATCTGGCAATATGTTCTTTTGGGAACCTGCGAGCGCGATAGCAATAACTTCGCCGGGGGATGTTCCTCAATCTATTGGTAGCGCTACCGGTGGGATGGAAGAGTCCGGATTGCGTGGAGTTGCGAACATGTATACTAATTTTGCTTTGACTGCGCTGGGGATTGTTACCGCTATTCTTGCTATCTTCTTTGGAATAAGTCGTGGGACAAAGGCTTCTTTCTCTTTGTATGCTTTTATGCAGGATGATTTGAGAGGCAATGCCGCTGTTATGAAAAGTGTGGAGACTGTAAAGGGCAGATTTTGGAAGATTTTTTGGAATTTACTTATTTCCGGGTTTGTTTTTGGATTTGCTATTGGGTTGCCGATCGGAATTGTTGTTGGGATTGCTGAATATGTAGACAATACCGCTCTACTGATTGGCGGAGGAATTCTTGATAATATTGGAAGTGGCATCGTTGTTGTATTAATGGCGTTCTTTATGAATACTTACTACAAGAAGCTAAAGACTACTGTGGTAAGTGTGCCGGTTGCTCCGCAGCCTGCTGAAGGTGTGCCGCCTGCGCCTACTGCCCAAGTCTAGCTATCTATTGCTTAGAGCAAATTCGGGAGATTGTTGTGGTTCCTGTTTTGATTTTCCTCGTTGCGCCCTTGGGAGCTTGAAATTAACTGCACATATTTCTTTTCGGAATCTTTTCCCTCCTCTTCTTCCTTGCGCCATTTTGTCTCGGACTTTTAGTGGGAGTATTTCTTTTGCATCTCCGTATAAACGTCTTGAAATTATGTTGTTTGAATTGGCGACCATCATCATAACTCCCTTGTCTCCTAGCCATTTGAACATGTGTGCCAGAGTTTGGTGATCTTTGAATGTGAATGGGGGTACGCCGTATTCCGTTGTTGTTTCTTGGCCTATGTATGGAGAATCGCAGAATATTAATGTCCTGTTTTGTTTCCTGTTTTGTTGCGGGGAGAGTTTGTCTCCTATGAATTTTAGGAATTGGTCGAAATTTCCGTTTATTAACAATGCGTTTTGGAGGACAACACTCATTGCGCGAAGGTTTTCTTCGTCATAGATTTTTGATCCCGGGCTTATGCGTGCACGTGGATCTACGTTTACGTGCCCTGTTGTTGGGTTTTGGCGGGCGTTGGACATTATGCACGTAGCTTGAAGGAAGAGGAATCGAGCCGCTTGGTATATTTCGCATTCCTCATTGTTTTCTCCTAAGTCTTTTGCGCGATTGAACCCTGCTTTCATTTCGTTGAAAAAATCCGGACTGCATTGTTGTTTCATCTTTTCTAAGTAGCTTATGAGTTTTCCGACGTCCATGCGGATTGCTTTGTATACACTGAAGAGCTCCGGGTGAATTTCTCCAATTATTATATCTGTTTCTGGTCCTATTCTACCTGTTCGCACACCATATGCCGTCGATTCTAGACTTGCTCCAAACATGTCTACCCATGTATCCAGCCTGACTCTCGGCATTGCCGGTTTCTTCTCATCATCATATAGATGCATTACTTCCGCTTTGCATCCCATTCTGTTTGTTACTTTTCGCGGGAAGGGTCTTGTTTCTTTGGGACCTATGTATTTTAGTTGATATTTTGCGTCGAAACGCGGGTCCGGCGATTTTGCGCCGGTATCCGGAATGAGCAAATCGTCTCTCCATGGATTTGGGGCTTTGATGGACTCCTTGCCTTTTGGGCCACCCATCCTGACGGGGAGAATTACTTCGGTGCGTTGCAATTTTGTGTCGAGACCTAGGATTGGGGGATGGAATTGATCTTCTTCTTTTGTTGGTGCCGGAGGAAGTGTTGAGACTAGATCTGTGGAAGTCTTCGCTAGTATTTCTGCTATTTTGATCGAAAGCTCAGGGTTAAAATTTTCCTCCGCTAGTATCTCTAGTCTTCTCATTGCTTCTTTAAATAGTCTTTTGTCCATTGTTCTTAAGAGATCTGCTATATCGTTTCGTGTTGTTGTTAGAGCTATGATAAGGCTTGGGAAAAGTGCCCCCTTGTGTTCGAGTGGACGTTTTTTGTATTCTTCCAGTGTTGTTTCTTTGAGTTTTCTAATTTCCCCAGCAAGACCTCTCGGGACGAAGAGTGGAAGAGTATGGAGTGTATCAGGATCTTCTTCTTCACTAATTGATTGGGGTTTTGGTTGTTCGACCGGAAAGTCCGGGAAGAAAGTGTCGTCGCCAATGGTTCCTGGTGGAAGTAAAGATTTGGGGTGAGATTCGCTAGATGTCATGCAGAAAATTTGTAAATGGGAGGCATTCTAGCAGATGTAGTGTTTATTTGGCCATGTAAAATTTCCTTTTTTCTTCTGAGAACTTTTCGATGGCATAGCGGAGAGTTGTACGTGGCATTGAGCGACAATGGGATTTGAGGAATTTTTCTTCTGTTTCTTGGTTGCGATTGCCTATTTCTCTGAGCATCCATCCAACTGCCTTGTGCATGAGATCATGTTTGTCGTGAAGAAGGGTTTCTGCAATTTTAAGTGCATCGTTGAAGTCTTTTTCCTTTATGAATGCGTAGGTCGCGAGCATTGCGATGCGACGTTCCCAGAGCGATTTTGATTTCGCGAGTTTGTGAAGGATTTTTCTTTGGTCGTGTTTGTCGAGAAGGTATGTTCCGAGAAGTTTTGGCGCTGAGATATCGACTAAGTCCCAATTATTTATGTATTTTGTGTTTTTTAGATATAGATCGATTACTTCTTTTTGTTCTCGTTCTGTGAGTTTCGGGAAGCGGTACGTAAGTATTAAGAGAGCCGTTAGTCTGTGCTCGTGGACTTGGCTTTTTAGAAGTTTTTCGACGTCTTTTAATGGGATTGTTTTGTATTTGAGGGCGACTGTGCGTTGTGCCGGAACTTTCACTCCTATGAATTTGTCTCCTTCTCCGTACTCCCCTTTCCCTGTTTTGAAAAAGCGAGCAAGAATTTTTACTTTTTCAGGATCTGCGTGAGATGAAAGGTCTTTTTTTAGTTCCGGTAAACTCATGTGATTTTACTTTACAATAAAAGACCGCTAAACTTAAGAAGCAATTTAACCTTTTATTTATGGGAGCTGGAAAACAATATTCGTTGCATGAAATAGATGATACCAGGGCCGCTGGGCGAGATCATGCCTTTGAAGATATTTTGACAAGAGTAGTCGATGCCGGCGGGGATATTACTGAGGATGAACAATATCCGCTGTATTTGGATTTTGGGATGGAGGAAGCCGAGGTAGGGACCGAGAGGACTGTTGAATTTAACTTGAACCGATTTGATTTTAAGCTTGTGCGACGAGTTGAAACTCATCGTGTGACGGGTGAAGGGAAAAATAAAAGTCTCGAGCCGATGAGTCCTCAGCGTGTTAACATCTCTATGAAGCGAAAAAAGGATACCGAGGATGTTTGGCAGGTTGTGGATTTGGAGGAAATGTTTTAGGCATGGTGATGTGGTGAGGCGCAGACGCACGAAAAATCTTTTGACTTTATAGGAAGGGTTTTGTAAAATTCTCTCCTGTATGTTTTTTTAACAAAAAATAATATGTCTGATATAGGTAGTCCCGGAAATCCATTGATTCCTTTTGAAGAAGTTGCAATATTTTCTGAGCTTGTTGAACCTTCTGAGTTGAGAGCCCAATTTAACCAAATGGTAGCTGGTGTGCGACCAAGACATATCACTGGTTATTCTCTTGCACAGTTAACTGATGCCGCTGGAGAAGATGGTGGACTTTTACATCTTGTTGACGGTCTTAGGGGGAAAGTAAGTCAATCTGCTCATTCTACCGTTGGCCCTGATGTATTTGATTTAGCTAGAGCGGCGGCTGAAGCCCAAGAAGAGGTAGATTGGGAACAAGGATTGGAGGAGACCGGGGAGATGGGACTTGAACTTTAAATTAAAATTACTATGGTAGATCAATTTGAACAGAGCGTAAGTACAGTTAGGGAAAGGTATGGTAACGATTGTTTACTTTCTGAAACGGCTTATTCGATTGGGAAGTTGGCAGGACAAGTTCGAACCGCCTTGCAACGAGTTGAGGGAGAAGGATGTTTGCCGGATTCTATGGCTGGAGCTGTTGTTGCTGCAAATATTGTCCTTGAAAATGCTGAAGCTGAATTGAGCGAAATTGCTTTCCCAGCTAATGAAAGCCAGGTTGAGCCTGCGGACAATGTTGTCGATATTTTACGGTATATTGAACGTGATCTTGTAAGTGCATTTGAGGGTCTTTAGTTAATCTCTTTATGTATTAAAAAACAGAACCCTTGAGGGCTCTGTTTTTTTTTGTTCGTCTGACAGAGAATTAGTCTCTGTTTTTTGGCGGGAGCGCTTCCTTCACGGCGATTTCGCGACCCTTAAGGTCGTGGCCATCAAGTTCAGCCAAAGCTTTGTCAGCGTCTTCATCATTTACGAACGTGACGAATCCAAAGCCCTTCGAGCGACCTGAAAACTTGTCCTTAATGATAATTGCTTCCTCCACCTCTCCATGCTGTGCAAACAACTCTTGCAGGTCTTCATCACTGGCGTTCCAGTCAATGTTACCGACGAATAGTTTTTTTGCCATAGATTTATGGTTAGATTACTGCGGTACTGTACATAGGTTTTTTATCTTTGAAAAGGGCTAATTGGGGATAGAGTTGACAGTAAAAGGGTTTAGTGGTATAAGTTTGTCCTACCTAAAGAATCAACTATGTCTGAAAAATCTAAAGAGAGAGAATTGTCATTTGCTGGAGAACTTTACAATGCCATTAATCGACCTGGTGTCTCCGAACTTGCTTTTGAAGAGGAAGATCCTGAAATTTTCTCGAAATATCAGCTTCTTGTAGAATTGATTGGCAATGGCACATTTCCTCCGAATGTATATATGGCCTGCTATGATAATTTTGTTGATCTGGCTACTGATGCTCTCATGCAAAAAAGCAAATCTCCCGATGGGTCTTTGCAGTCCTTGGATGAGGCAGAGTTAGTACATATTTTTAAGCATTTGATCCCTTCTATTCTGGCTATGGTTAAAACAATGGGGAATGAGCAGATGACTCGTGTTTGCGATCAATCGTTGAGGATTATGACCGCTTACCCTGACGTAATGATGGAGGTTTTGAGATGTGCCGCGAGGGATGCGGAGATTAGGGTTATTCGAGGGGAGATTAAAGAAACTTTGAAACGGGAGTTCCCTTTTTGTATGAACTAATCGCCCCATGCGTAGTTACGCTCGCTGAAAAGGAGGATGGAGTATTTTTACTTCGATTTCCAGTCGGTCTTCCAGTTTGTCGGCTTCTTTTTCGAGATCGTATCTTGCTTGAAGGTTGAGCCAAAATTCTGCTGATGTCCCAAAATATCTTGAAAGCCTTAGCGCTGTGTTTGCACTTACTGCCCTGGTTCCATGTATTATTTCGTTTATTCTTCTCGGAGAAACATTCGTATCCTTGGCAAGTCTGTACTGAGTGAGGTTTAGCGGTTTTAAAAATTCTTCCAGAAGGATCTCGCCGGGATGGATTGGTGGGATTTTTTTTAAAGCCATTGTTTTAGTGGTAATCAATTATTTCTGTGTTTTGGGCGCTTAAAGCTTTGGATCATTTTTCTTTTCTACTTACATAGTAACGTGTCGCGTTAATGTTTTCAAGGGGAAATATGCCGAAAATTTGTCTGCGTTTATTATTTCATGCAAATCTCAATTTTTTTCTCAAATTTTCCTCAAAAATTTCTCAAGTATGAACTAATTGCCCCATGCGTAGTCCATGACTTCTTCTGCGATTTCGTTGCAGGCTATTGATTCTGGGGTTTCGTTTTCGAAGAATTCCCCAACTTCGAAGCCACATCCGAGTTGGTTCCACCATAATGTGTTGTTTTGGCCTTGGACGGATGGGATTTGAGTTAGCGCGCCCAGTTCGTTGCATTCTTCTTCTGGTGATGGAGGTGGAGTTGGTGTCGAGTAGATTGAGACAGAGAAATCATCGCTTTTGTAGAGTGAAAGTTTTCTAACTTTGTCGAGTGGGCCTAGGTTGGTTCTGTCGCATTCGTCGAGGGAGTCTTTGTTTTCTTGAAAGAGGGGTCCGTAGTGGGAAGGTCTTCTGATTTTTTCTTGGATAGTTAACGGGGGCCTAGAGAAGCCTCCCTTTGCTTTTTCAAGGTCAGTAAAATATGTACATTCTCCTTCGAAACATCTGGCGAGGACTGCTTCGTCGCAATCGCTTTGGTCAACTCCTTTGGCTCGGTTGCGGCATTTGGTCATACATATGTATTCTATTTCTGGGTCTTCAGATATTTCATTCAGGTATCTTTTTTCGGCTTTTTCTTTGCAATCGTCCAGGGTGCTGTTTGAAGAAAAGTTATATTTGTAAGAGATTTCTACGCTTTCTTTTGCGTAGTTCAAGTGCCATTTGTCAGTTTGGGGTTGGCAGGAGGTTGCTATTGTAAAGATGGCTATGAGTAATGAGATAAGCAGGTAATTTTTCATGACGGAGTGGAGGTTAAGGCTTCCTCCTCCTGCTCCTGATACTCTTCAGCTTTCAAGAAGAATTCTTCGATTAAATCCAGAGATATTATCGCTCCCAAATTACTACTTTCGCCTTCCATGCTATATGAAGGGATTCCGATGAAGCAGTTGTATGCGTCCACTGCGGCTCCACCTGAGTTTCCTTGGGAGGTGTTTGCTGAGGTGTAGATGTATTTGTCTGAGGTGAAACTGCTGATGATTCCTTCTGTGGCGATGAAGTATCCTTGGCCGGAATCCGGGAATCCGTACATATATATGAAGTCGCCGAATCCGAGGTCGTCTATATAGCACCCGTCAAAGATGTCGATGTAATCGAATCTTCGGGGGAATGTTCCGGAAAGTTCTTCTTCTTCGTTTATGTATGCGTCGTAGATTTCGAAGAATGCGAGGTCGTATTCTTCGCTAAGTCCGTATACCGCTTTGGGAATCGCGAGGTAACTTTCGATTTCGGCTTCGTTTTCCGGGACATACATCACTATGCATCCTTCGTCCGGGACCAAGTATTCTGTTTCGTTTTGTGGGATTATGTGTTGGTTTGAGAGGATCATGCCTTCCGGATCGATCATTACTCCTGAGCCGCTCCACATTTCTCCGTCCAGCGAGAATTCGTTGACCGGGCAGTATATGCTGACGACTGACGCCATTGTGTTTTCGAAACTTTTGTTCTCGTAGTTTGTCGCTTTGAAGACAATTAATCCTGTGAATACCAGTATGGCGGTTGAGATTATGACTACGGCTCCTATGCCTTTTTTTAGAACTTTATCTTTTATGTTTTTAAATTTCCATTGAGCTTCTGTGATTTTTTTCGTGATTTTTATTAGGAAAGCTATGTTAGCTATGAGTAGTGCCGTGATGATTAGTGCGTTGTAGTTGAGGTAGATTGCATTTTGAAGACTTTCTTCTAATTCTTCGAAAAATCTTGATATTCTACTGAAAATCATTCCTGATAATGCAATCCCCCACCAAAATTTAATTATCAGATCTTTGTGTTTGACTTTGCTTTCATCCCATAATTCGTTGACTGCCAGGTATGGGGCAACAAAGTTGTAGAATGGGATGAAGAATGCCAACACAGCCATTGCCGGGGTGCGTCTTGTTTTTATGTTTTGGGACAAGAGGTTTTTGAAAGATTTGTTCAGCCATATCAGGAATAGGATGAAAAACATCATACCGAGAAGTCCGTATGTGGCCACCATCAATATGCTGATCTGGTTTATCATTTCTTCTTCTTCCGCGCCCGCATACTTTCCTTGTACTGCATCTTGCAAAAATTTTACTTTGTATAGATTTAGGAAGAAGTTGACTATCAGAGTTCCTATTGTTGCGTATCCGAAAATCAAGGCAGTTCTAATTAGCCCTTTGAGTTGTTTGAATTTGTAGGTTTTTGGTGCTTTTTTGCCCATCGTTTGGGATTATATAGAACTTAGGGTGGAGTTGTCTAATGGGGGGCCTTAACTGGTTGACAAACAGGGTGTATTATGACAAAATGTCTCCTAATTTTTATACAAACCATGAGTGAGATTAAAATGAATGTTAACGTCCATCCGTTTTCTGAGGGACCCTTTGAAGGGGAAATTCCTGATAGGGATGGTTGGAAGGTCGAGGCAATCATGAAAGATGATGAATTGCCTGCTTATCAAGCTTTTCGTGAAACGGATAAGGATGATGAAAAAGAGTGGTGTTTGTTGACCAATCGTCGTTTTGAAAATCTGGACAAGTATGCGTCCTACAAACTTTTGGCTTTGATTATAAAAAAAATTAAGGAGAATCCTGATCGCAAGGCTGTTGTGTTGGATTTGGGTGGAGGCGCTCTTTCTACGGCGGCTCGCGGGATGTTGAAGCATCCTTTTTTGAAAGGAAAGATTCGGTGTATCAATATTGATATGTTTGCTATGGATGTTCCTCCTGAGGTGTTGGAAGAGGAAGGGATTGAGCCTGATGATTTGACGGTTTTGAATCGTGATCTTGCGGATCCTAATCTTCTCAATAGGTTTCTTGAGGGAGTTGCTGATGTGGTTATTTCTCACCAGGTTTTGGACAAGGTGAGAGATGATCGATTGCCGGCTGTTTTGGGGAATGTGGCCGGGATGATTAAGCCCGGAGGTGAAGCTTATTTGCAGGAACAATGGAGAATAACCATGAATCGTGATGGGTTTTTTGGGATGCCGCTTAATATTACGCCTCTTCCTGGTGTGGATCTTTTTCCTGGAGCTCAGTTTGATGAGCAAACTGGACTTACTAGTTTTGAAGGGAATGGATCTTGTTATTACACAAAAGATCTCCCCACTGAAGATGCTTGGCTAAAGAAGATCGCTGTTGAGAATGATGTCTGGTTTAGATCTACCTATGGGGAGACACAGCTAAACGGTTCAACTCATTTGATGGGGGGAGGAAGTGGGATGATCTATATGTGCAAAGGGTATCGATCTCGGCAAGGTCGCCCCAGCGATATGCCTACTATGAATGATTTCAGGCTTGCTTGGCCTGAAATTGTTGAGGCGGTGAAGAAGTATGAGTAGGGGGAGGGTTAAAAATCCGACTGCAATCCTTGTTCGAGTGCGCGTTTTGCCGCTTCTTTTTTGCAAGGTTCTTCTTCGCAACATCTTAGTAACTGTCCGTTGAACATTGCTTTGAGCGTTGCTGGGCTTGAGCACCCGGCGCCTGAAGATTGGTTAATGCATTCGCCTTCATCCCACTCTGTTTTTGGTTCAAACGATAAGATCCCTCTAACTTTGAATCCGAGGCCTTTCAATAAGTCGCTTGCTTGCTCGGCTACTTCCCTGTTGACTGAGAGGAGGGTTGCTTTTTGGGCTTCGTCCAATCTTGTTTGACAATCTATCCCTCTTGCAGTTAGTTCAAGCGAGGCTTGTTGGGGAACACGTTCGGAAAGGACTATTTGTACTTGTTCTGGTTGTGGCATGGGGGAGGGGGTAAAGGTTCAGGGATGAATGGATATCTGGGGGCATGGTTAGGCGCGGTTTAACATTTCGAATTTCGAGTCTGGGCCTTCTAATCTCTCTATTGCAGAAGGATCTTGCACTTTCCATTCTGCTCCGCCATCTTCTTGGGTAATGAATGCCTCTAGTACATTTGCTCGAACTTTGCGTGTACCGCAATATACGACTCCCTCCTCGGCGTTGACGTGATCTATCATTCCTCCTACTCCGCACCCTAGGATTAATTGGTGCCCTACTTGTGGGCCAACTTTTTCTAGTTCTTGTTTGGATGGATATTTTGACAATTCTACCATGGTAATATTGGTTATTTTAAAACTTCTTCTCTTCTTTGGCGTAGTCTGCTTAATATTTGTTCCGGGTTTGCTAATGGGAGCGATTTTACCTTTTTGGTGGGTGGGAGTCAATATTGATGATTTTTTTGTTATTTTGTGATAGTTTTTCTCCCAATGGAATCTATCAAAAATGCAGTTAAGAGAGTGGGGTATGAACTCAATCCAGTGAATGATATGGAAAGTTTTGAAAGTCATATGAATGCTCCGGTTGATCACCCTTTGGTTGTCTTGCCTTGGGTGGTTGTTTATGCGACGAAACATGCAATCAGAGGAGCTGTGGCAGGGGCGGTGTTGGGGACGGCGGTGGCTCTTGCTTCCGGGAGTGATGTAGCGGAATCTGCGAATATAGGGGCAGTGGCCGGTGCTGTTGTGGATGTAGCCCAGTTTGGGATACGTTATCTTGTTCTTTCAGTGGAAGATATGGCAAAGCATTTGAAGTGAGGGGGTGAGTGGATCTCACCACTTAAATAAATACAAAAATACTGGAGCCAGACAGAGTAATCCTCCGATAACGCCTGCTATTATGCGTGTGGGTTTTCGTCCTATTAATTTGACTAATCTTCTGTATTTGTAACTGTTGAAGAACCAATCCCAGTTTTTTATTGCCGCTGAGATAAGGAGTATGCCCATTACCAGGCAGACTGCGGTTGTGACCAGTAAGATTTGGAGTTTTTCGGTCATGGGGTGGGGGTTAGTTTGCGAATGATGCGTTTTTTTGATTTCTTATTGTGTCCAATATCCTTTCGAGTTGCATTTCTGTGCCCGCACTGACCATTGTGGAATTCGAGTTTACGAGTTCATTGTCCGGGTCCATCCATGGCATTGCAGTTATGGCCGCAACGCTTCTGGCGAGCATTAATTTTTTGGCTATTGAAACTCTTGTTTTGCGTACTGGAAGCATGTCTCTCATGGCTTGAATTTGTCCTAAGAGTTCTGTGACTGCTTGTTCCATTTTTTCTAGTCCTTGGAGTGGAATTTGGGCTAATTCACCGTCTTCGAAATTGCCGTTTTTTATTGCTTTTCTTAGGGTTGATATTTCTCCTGTTTCATCCGGTAATTCTTTTAGGGTTGTGCTTGCCGAACCTTTTGTGTGATATAGATGATTTGGTGTGGTGAGCATGGGGTTGGGGTTATTTATTTTTTCGAAAACGTGGCTTATGCCAGTTCCATAATCTTTTGTAGTAGTTTTTGAGGTTGTCTGAATAACTGCCTTTTTTTATTAAGCTCAGGACCAGTATGACGGGGGTGGCTAGGATGAATTTTATTGGGACTAAGATTGCTTCAGCTATTATTTCCAGGAGCAGATCGATTATGAATTCCATGGGTGGGGGTTAGTTAACAAATTTTAATCTAATTCTTAGAATCAACACTACTATGCATGCGAATAATTGAAGATTGATTACTATGTTAAATATGAGGTTTTGCAGGACAAAGAATCCGTAAAGGGATGTGAAAAATGTTGTTATTCCCCAGATTATGTATGTGTTCACGTTGGCACTTGGTTTTTTGTTCCAAAGGTCAATCATGGTGGGAACAAATCCGATAAATGTAATTATTCCACCAATGCTGTAGAGAAATGTAATGATTAGAATAAGGCTATTCCCCATTATTGGTGGTTAGAAGGTGTTCTAGGCATTCTTCCTTGAGCTTTTCGTCGTCTATTATTTTTTGACAATTTTTGGTCGAAAAATACATTGAATTGTTATATCGAAGACCTTGGTTTGCGATGTGATCGTAGACAGCATAACTGGCTACTCCTATGAAGATGAAAATGATTATCATTATTGCTAGTCTTGTTTTGTGGATTTTCATGGGTGGGGGTTACTTTATGTTGTAACGTTCTTCGATTCTTCCCATCACTCTATATTTGGAGGCTATCGTGAATATGAAGCCGAGGCCTATCAGTGGAGAAGTAATTGTTATGTGTTGATTGAGGCCGACAAGTATCATGCCTGATACGAGAAGAACTACTCCTATCCAAAATGTTGGCATTTTGAATAATTCTTTTTGGTATTCTCTTGTGTGTTTGAGGTATTTTTTTCTTTTTTCGAACATGGGGTGTGTGGTTAAGCTCTATTCCGTTTTTTGTAGAGGATTGATGAGATTAAACCTATCCATAATATTAGATCAATCCCGATTGAGATAAGAGTGTTTTTGTAGCTAAGCTTACAGATGTCAGCACATGCGCTAAATCCTAGTTCACTACCTTCTGAGTAATCACATTGGCTTGGGGCGCAGGTTGATATGTCTGTTATTAGGAAATAAGCACTGATTAACAGCCCTATTATTGCAAGTGTGAGAAATATTTTGGGGAGGGATAAACGTTGCATGGGGGTAGGGGTTAGGGTGCGTCAATTTTAGCAGGAAGGCCGAAAAAGGGCGAGTGGGGGGGGTGTTAACCTTCCAGTTTTTTGATACTTGGGTTCCCCGTGAGAGATTTCATTTGGATGATTGCTATTTGATTGAGTTTTGACAATCTGCTGTTTTGAGGCGATTTTTGCCGTATAAATTCGGCGTTTAGACTTTCCAGCCCGGCCATACAAACCAGCTGAGTTATGTTTGCATAATCGCGAATATTGCCTTTTTTATTTGGATTTTGTTCCCGCCATTCTTTGGCGGTCATCCCGAATAAGGCTACATTCAGTACGTCCGCCTCGTCGGCGTAAATAAAATCCATTTGCCTTTTCGAGATGTTTTTGGGGATTAAGTTTTCCTTTACCGCGTCTGTGTGAACGCGGTAATTTACTTTGGTCAACAAACGTTTGGTGTCCCACCCAAGTGACTTTCTTTCATTTTCTTCCTGTTTTAATCTTTGGAATTCTTTGATGAGGTATATTTTGAACTCAGGACTAATCCACATCCCAAACTCAAAAGCTATATCTTTGTGGGCATATGTTCCGCCATATCTGCCAGTAGTAGCCTTAAGTCCGATTGCGTTAGTTTTTTCGGCCCATTCTTTTACGCTTATTTTGTAACTATTTAAACCTGTCCGACTTTTAATTGTGGCGAATTCGCCATAATTAAAATTTGGATTATTTACCCTCTCCCATATCCCTAGAAATTCAACTGTGTTTCGGTTTCTCAGCCAGTCTGAAATAAAAAAATCTCCATCTTTGGCCTTCAGCATGTCGGTAAGAGAAATATAATCTTGATCCTTGGCTGTAATAATTGAAATTTCTGTTCCTTTTACGTTTATTTTTTTACTAGTCATGGTCGAAGTATAGGTGAGCACATACTCACCGTCAACGCTGTTTTGATGGATTTTGTTGCGGACGGAGAAAGATTGTTTCAAAGGTGTCGAATTCGACACCTTTGAAATTTGGGTTTTTGAAGGATTTTGTTGTGCGAGTGGAATGGGTGGGGCTAAAGTAGATCCACTAATGGTTTAAATTCATAAAACTTAGCTCTTCCCTGCTTGGAAGATAATTCTTGAACAAATCCGTTTTCTTCAAAGCTTTTAATGAGGCTTACAATGGTATTTCTGGCAGAAGCCTTTATGTTTTTTTGGGCCGTCGGTATGGTGAAAAATGGCTTTTCAAAGATAAAATCGATAAATGGAATCATGTAAGGGGATTTAGTTGTATCAGATTGAGCTTTTATTTCATCATAGAGTGCGTAGATTTTATCTATAAGTGCTTGAGTTTCTTCTAGTTGAGATGAAATTGCTCGAAAATAAAAAGCCAGCCAATTTTCAAATTTGCCAGTTTGGTCAACCTCATGAAGTTTTTCTCTATATTCATCTCTGTGTTTTTCCAGGTAACCACTAATGTAGAGTATTGGTTGGCTTAGTTTGGCTTTTTGATAAAGTATTAGTGGAATTAATAGTCGACCAATACGGCCATTTCCATCACCGAATGGATGGATAGCTTCGAATTGATAATGAGCTATGCCTGTTTTAATTAGGACTGACCCTCCCCCGTCGTTTATATAATCAAAAAGGTTATCAACGTAATCTTGGATCATATGATGTTCTGGTGGCACATAGATTGCTTTTTCAATTGGGTCAGTAGGTTTCTCACCAATCCATACAGCGTCGTTTCTAAATTTCCCTAATGGTCCTTTGCATCTAACATCTTTTAACAGGATCCCATGTAATGTTTTAATTAAGTGTGGTGTTAAAGGCCTGCTATCCTTTAATTGTTTAATAGCGTATGTCATTGCCATTCTATAATTGGAAACCTGTTTAGTATCTGAATGTTTTGCTTCTCCTCCCGCATCAAAAAGAAGCACGTCTGAAACGGTACTTATCGTTCCTTCTATTTTTGAACTAACAGTTGCTTCTTTAGCTGTGAGTGGGGATATAAGAAGAGAAGGATTATGAAGTTTTTTTTGTGATCCCTCTAATAATCCTAATGCAAATTGTGCATTTTCAAGTTCTTCACTGAATTTGTTAAAATCTAGTGAACATCCACTTATTGGAAGATGATTTGGTTTGTGAAATTTTGTATTCATTGATAACTAAATATTACGTTGTCGGTTGTATACTATACCAAGTAGTCAACAAAGTCAATATTCTTAAATAGTCAATAAAACTAATATTCTTGACTACTTGGCCACTCAACTAGTCAATATGTTGATTTCTAAATTTTCGAGGCTTTTTCAAATCTTTTCCAATCCATCTTTCATCACCATTGTTGCTTTGCAGTCGTCTTCGTTGTACTTCAAAATTCGTTTTAAGGTTTCTTCGTCTTTTGTTTCGATGTATTTGTTGAACCATTCAATTGATAGGGCTCCTTCGTCATCACCGGTTGTCTCTTTTAGGTCGATTACTCTATCTAGTGGGATTTCCCTTTCTATTGGCATAGGGGGCTAGTTGTTGGCTACAGTATATTTCGCAAAGAAACCGGCAGGTTTTTGTTTAATTTCTTTGAAGTTACATCTTTTAACTAAATTCCGGAGGCCTCGTTGGCTGGAGAAACGAATATCGCCGTTCAGAGGATAGATTTTCAAGAAAAGATTGATGATTTGAAGGATAATGGGAGGGAAATTGGGATCTGCGATAATTAATTTACTTTTTGGTTTTAATATACGAGAAACTTCGTGCAGTACTTTTTCTGGATTGGGGAAGTGGTGGATTGTTGATGTTATGACTGCTATATCGAATGATTTGTCAGGCCAAGGTAGATGGTTTTCTGCATCCCCTACTTTAATGTCAGGATCATGTTGAGAAAGTCTGTTTTTTGCTTTATCAGCTGCTTTAGGAGAAATATCGATTCCTGCTAAGAGGGACGGCGTTCTTTTGGTGAGCTGTAATAAGACGTCGCCTGTTCCGCATCCTATGTCTATTATTGAACTGTTTTCTGGAATTTCTTTAGCGAAATTGTTTGCCCATGAAATAATCCAGCGAACCCAGCATGACTGGTCGTAGGTGTCTGCCCACTTATCGTATACTTCTCTTTGGAATTTTTTGATGTTTCGGGGCATGGGGTGGGTTAGGCAAATGGATTAGCTATAAATTTCAATAATTGAAAAAATTATTGAGGCAATTAATGCCGCGGTAGCTATCCCTATTGCGATGATTGATGTTGTGTGAGCTTTTTTTGCTGTTTTTCTCGCCTCTTTTAATTCGAGATAGTCAATATAGTTGAAATATGCTTCGGGGGTTATTATGTAATTGTTGTCCTTATCCGTAGCATTGTTTGTTCCGTAATGTATACAGTAGAAAATACTGTCTTTTTTGCCGAATCCTGGTGATCCCACCATCCCTTTATTGTAATGCGCGTTTTCCATATTTTCTTTTACAATTTCTCGTTCCCATTCGTCAAATGAAGGGAATTTGGCTATTACTTTTTGAAAATTAAATCCATTGGATTTTTTCACTCCGTACTTTAATAAATTTATATATATGTTGTCTTTCATAATTTTTCGAGGTTATCCTTCATCACCATCGTAGCTTTGCAATCGTCTTCGTTGTATTCCAGAATTCTTTTTAAAGTTTCTTCGTCTTTTGTTTCAATGTATTTGTTGAACCATTCAATTGATAGGGCTCCTGACGGGCTTTCGTCGCGCCATTTGAATCCCAAGTATGTTGCGATAGCTTTTAGGGAGTAACTACCGAGAGGCCAGTCTGTGTGTTTTAGGACAATGGCGTTGTATAGGTCGATGACGTTTGGGTCGTTGAAGAAGTTTTCGACTTCTTCGATGGAAATGACGTCGGGGTATTGTTTTTGGAGTTTTGTGTAAGTTGTTTTTTCGTGTGGTGAGTAGTAGTAGACTGAGAAGTCGTCTTTGGGGAGAGAAGCGATGTATTTCCAGAAGTCTGCCCAGGCCTTTTTTTCGGCGGTGTCTGATAGTTCGGTAGCTGTGAAGTGGATGTATCGCGTTTTGCCGTTGTGGCGTTCGCATACTCCGTGCATGTATACGAATTCTTGGGTTGGGTCGTCTTCGATGTCGAAGAATAGTTCGTAACTTGTTTTTGGGAATACGATTGGTTCGTAGGCTACGGGTTCTTTTGTTTTTTGGAGAATGATTGCTCGTCTGAGTATTTTGTTGAGGCTTGTTTCGGCGAGTCCCGGGAGGAAGCGTTTGTCTTTTTTCTTTTCTTTTAGGATGCTTTCAATGTCCATGTCTAGAAGTTCGTCGATTTTATCTATGGAAAGGTCGTCGTTGATTGTGTCGCGGTTGCTTCTGCCGAGATAGAATATTCCTGTTAGATCTTGGTTGTCGTCGCACCATTTTTTGCAACTGTCGTACCAAGGACAAAGTTTACAAACTCCGGCCATTGCCGGTTTGTTCCTGATTTTGTTTGTTGTGAGAAGTTCTATTTCTTGTTTTGTTTGCTCGTAGAGTTCCCACCAAGTTTCTGTTAGGTCGTATGTGACTTCGTTTTTGTGAGCGTCGATGATTATTCCTTTTCTTTCGTGTGCGAAGCCTAGGTTTATGAGAAGTTCTGCGTATAAGCAGAGTTGGAGGGCATAGTGCTTTTTGTATTTACCTTCTTTGCCTTTTTCTTCGTCTACGCCTTCGATCGCCATTCCTGATTTTATGTCGACCGGGATGTATGTGTTGTCCGGTTGGAGTTTTAATAGGTCGGGGATTCCCAGAAGGGTTTTGTGTTTTAGGAGTCCTTGGTAGATGAGTGGGGTTTTGGCTTTCATTGCCTCTGTTGTTTTTTTGAATCTTTCGTCGTGAGATCCCTCTGAAAGGTCGAGGATGTCCCCTATTCTACGGATGACTTTTTCTTCGTGAAGGATTCCTTTGCGCCATAGGAGTTCTACAAATGGATTTGTTTCCGGGGATTTTTCTTGTTTGGGTCCGTGAATATCACGCCATACGCGGTGAGGGCATTGGGTGTAGCTGTATAGTTGGGTGGCGGTTGGCATGTTAGGGGGTTTTATCCTTTGGCGGACACGGATCGTTGCCGTAACTGTCCTTGTTCCGTATTTTACCATCCATACCGTGAATAACAACTTCTGATTTTTCTTTTATTGCAGTTTTTCGAGCTTTTCCAATTGCGGTTTTTTGGGTCCTGTGAGTTGAGGTAATTAAGCCTTTTGCTTTTCTTACTGCCCATCCCTTACCTTTTCGGACTACGTGCTGATTTTTGGCCATTTTGGGTTTTGTTAAAAAATGTAAGTATTCGCACTATAGGTGAGTGTACGCTCACTGTCAAGGCGTTTTCAAAAAACATCTGTTATTGACCCCTAAATTTTTGTAAGATTGGTTCAGTTCTTATAATAAATCTGTGATGAAGAAAAAAATTGCATTCAAATTAGCTGAATTGTTTTGTGGTCCTGGAGGGCTTGGCTTGGGCGCTATTTCTGCCTCTGCTGAAAATGATAAAGTTGTTTATAATGTTAAATCTGTGTGGGCGAATGATATAGACCCAGGCGCTTGCAAAACCTATGCTCGAAATGTCCACCCTGGGAATCCTGAGGCCGTTGTGTGTGCACCTATCCAGGACATAGACTTGTCGGATATCCCAACTTTTGATGTTTTGGCTTTCGGATTTCCGTGTAATGATTTTAGCATTGTTGGCGAGCAAAAAGGATTTGATGGCAAGTATGGTCCTTTGTATTCTTATGGGGTAAGAGCTCTGGATTTGCACAATCCAAAGATTTTTATTGCGGAGAATGTAGGAGGTTTACAGAGCGCCAACAATGGACTCGCTTTTATTAAGATACTTAAGGATCTTGAAGCCGCTAGTAAGGGGTATACTTTGACGGTTAATCTATACAAATTTGAGGAATATGGAGTTCCCCAACAAAGGCACAGAATTGTCATTGTTGGGATCAGAAAAGATCTTGGGCTCAAATTTAAAGTTCCAGCTCCTCTCTTTTCTTCCGGGAAGTATGTTTCTGCGAAAGAAGTAATTGAAAATCCCCCAATTCCTAAAGATGCTGAGAACAATGAACTAACTGCTCAATCGAAAACTGTTGTAGAGAGATTGAAACATATCCCTCCCGGCAAAAACGCATGGTATGAAGGAATTCCTGATCATCTTCGACTGAACGTCAAAACAGCTAAATTAAGCCAAATTTATAAACGGCTTCATCCTGATAAGCCATCATATACGATTACTGGAAGTGGCGGAGGAGGCACTCATGGATATCATTGGCGTGAACATAGGGCTTTGACTAATAGAGAAAGAGCCAGACTGCAAACATTCCCTGACAACTTTATTTTTGAAGGCTCGAAAGAGAGTGTTAGGAAGCAAATAGGTATGGCGGTTCCCCCTAAAGCCGCTCAAATTATAATGGAAGCTATTCTTAAAACTTTTGCCGGCATTTCATATGAATGTACAGCTCCTTCTTTCGAATTATCTCAATCTTCTCTTGTTTCGTCGATTAATTAAAGTTTTTTTACTAATTCTCCCCATTTTTCTTTACTTCTGTGTAGTAGCCCCGTCGCTTTGACGTATCTGTATCCGTTATCAAATGGCTGTCCGGGAATTTCCGTGACTTCTTCCAATTCATTTATCAAACAATATCCAGCGATTTCGCATGGGACGTTTTCAAACGATGGAACAAAGTCTTTGTATGTGGGGAAATGTTTTTGGTCTTTTACGGTTTCGTTTATTTTTTCATGAGCCAGTCTGAGTATATGGTCATCGGGCAAATCTGGTCTGCAGAAAATGAATACATCAGATTTCCTGTCAGCTAGCTTAACTTCATTCCCACCTAGTACCAAAAATGAGCTTTTTGGTTTTGAAGATTTTATCCCAATATCCATGTGAGGAGTTCTTTTTTTCCCGTTTTTAAAAACACCAATAATATCTTGAGCAACAATCCCGTCATATATTTCAAAATCGAGTTCGACTTCTACATCGAATTCTCTTTTTAAAAACTTTTGAACTGCGATTTCTCCCAGCTGTCCTTTTATCCAATTCGTGAGTTTTTGCCCAAATTCTCTTTGTCTTCCTGTCCCCCAGTCTGAAAGAACGTATCCTTTAAAGTGCTGTGCCAATGCAAAATCCAAACATTTCGCGTAATCTTCTAGAGTTAAATCTATTGTTCTCCATTTAAAATTTTCCTGCCACTCTTCTAGTTCCTTTTTGTGGAATTTAAATCGACCTCTTCCGTTTGGTCTTTCTAGAGAGCTGAATTCTTTTGCGTTTCTAAAATAATTATCAAAAATTTTATCGTTGAGCCCTAAGAATTCTATTGCTTCTTTTTTCGTAAGAATTTGAGACATTTTGCTGTTTTTAAAGGGACCTGGGGGATATTGTATGGGGTTTTTGGTGTTTTATCAAATGAAGTTTGGGAGAATATGTGTTTCATATAACGGCCGGGTGGTAGCCCCTGTTGTGCGCAGTCTGTTTATGTTAATAATCTTTTGATATTTTCGTTTATGTTTTCTGGTTTAATTTGAATACTTAATTCTATGAAAGTGTCGTAAGAGTTTTCTTTATCAAATTGTTTTAATAAATTTTTTATTATTCTTTCATGCGTGACTCCTCCAACTCTTCCATTGTAGTGAACAACTAATGCCATAAAATGTAAGCCGTTCTTATACTTTTTTTCTTCAATCGAAATGTCTGCCATTTGGTAATACATGTCGTACCAATATTCGTCCTTTTGTGCTACTAAATCTGCCATTGCATCATTAGCTAATCTGAAGGCTTCGTTGTATTTTTTATCTTTTTTTAGTTTTTCAATTTCCGTGATGTAATAATTAAAGTCTTTGATAGAATTAAGTGTTAAATGTAATTATTTACAGCTTTCGCACAATGTCCAGGCATAAGTGATGTTTGCGGGTGATATAGTACGCCGAAGGCGGATCACTGGCAAATTTGCGTGAGCGAGCATAATTATTTGTTTCTGTCTTTTAAGAAAGCCAGTATTATCAGTCCAATCATATTTAGGGTGAGTGGAGCTAATATCCACCAGCGGCTTCTTCCTTTTGCGTCGAGATAAAACAATAATCCTATTATGAAGCTAATTGATGATAATAATATTAACGGTATAATGATAATTTTAAAGAGAGATTCCTCGAAATCTATTTCTAGTATTGTTGCTATTAACACTAGAATAATTGGACTGAAAAATCCTATAGAAAGGTAAATATTAGCTTTCTTTTTTGACTGTTTGTTCATTGTCGTATGGTTAATATTTTATTTATTTAGCGAGAGAACCGGCTAGCTATTGTTAAGTAATGTAATTTCACTATTCTTCAAATAATTCCGTAATTTGATTTATACATGTTTCGGATTGTCTTAATGCCTCACTTCTCTCAGGGGAAGTTCTGCCTGCTACTTCTGCAACTTTGCCATAGTGATTTATTATGCTACTTAACCCGTTTAACTTAGCAGTTTTTTCCATTGTATGCACTTGGTCTCGTAATGCAGCCTCGGATTTTTCTTGTGCTTCTGCCGAACGCGTTAGTTCTTTTCTGGTGTATTCCAATTCTTTTCTTTGTAATGACAATTCATGTTTTTGAAGAAAAATTGTATAGATAATTCCGGCTAACGCTAATCCTGAGAACAATGCATTGATTGCTCCAAACATATCTCCAAATACTCCTCGTTCATTTGGGTCTGTGAATATGTTGAAAAGAATTGGGATTGAAGTGATCCATGCAATAATCACTATGGCAATCAGTATGTATAGAGTTTTTGAACTATCTGATTTATTTTTGTTCATATGCGAGAATAGTAAAATTACATCACACAACTCCTGTTTAAATGAATTTCTTCTATTTTTCAACCCTTTCATATCTTTGTTGTGCAGTTTTTGATGGACTGTCCCAGTGGGGAAATGCTGAAAAAGCTTGAACCGCATAGTCAGCTGTTGTGTAAAACAGGATTATATTTGTTTATTAAGTATCATTTATTAAAATACCAACCAATTCTTTAATTGTTTTATATCCGTATTCAACAGCAAATTTATCACGGGGATTTTCGGGATTCTTGGTGCCATGAAATAAATTGTTTCTTATGGCATTCCAAAAATTTATCATATTATCCCAATCATCATAACCACAAATCACACCCCTTAAGTCAAAATCCTCTTTATTTATGAGCTGACCATTATAATTAAAAGATTTACATTTCCAATGCTCTATTTCATTTACAGTTTCAACGTTAATAGATGTATTTCCTAAGCGATTCTTTATCAATTTATCAATAACAACTTTCCAATTATCTTTTAGTTCAGAACTGCTTTCAATTAGACCTAGATACTTACCCCTTAATCTTTCATCTATTTGCAGGTTTTGTATTGCTTTCACATCTCTTTTTGTGTCGGGATAAAGTTGAGTTCTTAAGAAGGCGATGAATGCAAGGTATTCAAAGACATATTTCGAAAAATATTCATCAGTTGTATCTGATGAGGCTCTCTGATGCCAGTTTTTAATTAATTCAAAATAATCCATTAATGAATATTGAGCTTATTCCATCGTTTCCTTATTGCCTCTTCACCGCCCTCCAAAACTTCAATTATGTCTTTCTTAATCACCTTGTTTTCAATTGCCCCAGTTTTGTATTCAAAGTTAAGTTTTCTTTTCTTTTCTGACACTAAAACCTCTTCACTGTCACCACAGACAACAAGATTCGCATTATGAGAAACAATGAAAATTTGCCTTTTTATTTTTTGTTTTTTGAGAAAGCCAACAACATATTTTGACATCGCACGTACATCCAGGTCATCTTCCGGTTGATCGAGTAAGATTGGGTAATTATAATCATCAAATTTAAATATGAATTCAAGTAACGCAATCATTTTTTCTCCATCTGACATGTCATTAAAATCAGCGCCATCCTTTGTAATACTTCTTAAATAATTGATTTTAAATCTATTTTGAAATAGCCGTAAAAGTGTTGATTCTTCATCTTTGCCGATTTTAAGCAGTAATTTCCCACTCAATATTCCAATTAATAATTCTTTTAATATTACTTCAAAGCTTTTATTAAATTCGAAAAAACTGAGATCCCTTAGAACAGCATTGGCGTTTTTATATTTTTTATCTTTATCAGGTATGCCCTCTTCTTTGAATAGTTTTGAATTGTGATAATTGATGTATTCTTCTAAAAATTTAATAAAGCTAACCTTGTCAAAATCGGTTACAATATCGACTAACGAGAACTCCAAGTCATCAATTCTTAAATTAAAATCCTTATATTCACTACTATATTTTAGGTAACTTTCAATAATATTAGTCTGTTTTTCTACATAGTCCTGACCTAATTTAGCCTTTTCTTCGTTTAATTTAACAATGTCTTGCCTTACCTTCTCTTTCTGTTTTAGTTGATTAGATAAATCTAAAATTGTTTTATGTTTTTTGATTTTTTCCCTGAGGGGCTTTAGGGCTATTATGATTTTTTGAAGTTCTGTATTTTTCATTGCCTGCTCTTTCTGTAAATTTAGGATTTCCTTATCTATAAAATTCTTTTTAAAACTTTCGTCTGATTCTTCAATTTTTTCTTGGATCTTTTTGATTAGCGCATTGGAAAAATCAAATTCAAAAATATTTTCAGAAGAAATGACCTCTATTTCCTTCAGGGCAATAAAGGAGTCGATATCCTTCTGTATGACGGCAATTTCTTTCCCCTTCTCTGTTTTTGTTTTATCAAGTTTTTGGTAATTTTTAATTTCTTCTTTTGTAATCTTACCGACCTTTTTTTGAATTAAATCTATTGTTTTATTCAGATTAACAATGTCTTTTTCAATATTTTCCTTTCTCCCAAGTTTTTTAAGAAGTTCAGTTTTTTCCTTGCCGGTATCTCGGATAGAAATTATCTCTTTAATTAGTGCTGTTATGCTTAGTGCGTTGTCATCTTCAAACTGTTTGTATCTACTAATTTCTGTTGCAAAGTCATTCTTGTTGCCAAATAGTTTAACTACAAATTCACCCAAATGGCGGTCGTCTTCATAAACTATATTGCCTAGATAGCCTTGTGGTATGAAAAAAATACCTTTTTCCTTATTTTCTTGGGTGTTAAGCGAATTTATTGTTGCATCTTTCCAAAGCAGTTTAAAATCTTGAAATCTATAAAAATCGCTGTCTCGAACACCTCTATCAATAGATTGTGCAGGGTCTACAGAATATGCAATGTTTTTGAGTAAGTTGGACTTGCCTGTTGCTCTGCTACCAATGATTGCATTCAAATTTTGATTAAATCTAACAACCTTTGCTTCACCCGCCTTATTTTTATATTCAACTCTATCAATTATGTTGTAATCTGATTTACTTTCTGGTTGTAATTCTTGGATTTTAACTCTGCCATCTAGCTCATAAATAACCTGCTTTAGGCCTTCAAAAGTTGGATCAGCCTTTATCCAGCAGTATCTGCCGTCCTTTCTTTCAAAAAGTTCATCGTATTTATGTGCATCTGAACCACAAATAGATGGTTTTAGAGTTTTAAATTCAGTTATAAATTCCTTTTCATTTCTACTTTTCTTTCCAAGACCCCAAGCAATTGTATTTTTATTTGCTGTGAATAAACCATCTGATTTCTGAATAATAACTTTTCTAGTTTGATGGTCTTGTCCATCCCAACTAATTTTGCTTAAGTCTTCATCAGATGGGACAAAAATAAGATATTGACCTTTAAATTTCTTTGCCTTGCTTAACAAGGTCATAATTTCCCCATCGTCAACGACAGCATTTTTCATGCCCACAAATAAATTGCTACCATCTGTTTTGAATTTTGAATGTTCAGTTATTAGTTTTTTTCCCAAATTTTTTAAATTGACAATTTTTAACCTCTGTTTTTCCTCTTCATCTTGTGGATTTCCTTCATAGGCAAATTTTATATCATGTAAAAAATTTTCTTCAATGTCTTTAATCGAAACATTATTTGAAAAAATAACATGAAAATTTATTCTATCTGTTCCTACTAACTTATTCAGCCTAAATTCAATATTGGGCAAGATTAATATTTTTTTAATCCTATCAATTTCAGTTGTTGAAAAACCCAATGTTGTTAATTTAGCGGTACTTAAATAAGTTTCCTTTATTAATTTGTAGCCTTCTATATGAAAATAATCAGTTATTCCAATTATACTAATATCACTGGCTAAAGCTCTGCTAAATAATTGTTTCACATATTCATCAAAATCATCGCCAAATTGGTTATTAAGAATGGAAAGAGGTGTGTGAACCTGTAAATCCCATTTTCGCCAATTAGAACCCCTTTGATCATTAAAGCCATTTCCCATGATATTAGTTTCGTTAGTATTTCCTAATTAACATTATACCTAATTCATTGCATTATGTTGCATTCTTTATATAACAAATATAATCCTGTTTTGCACTTCCTTATGTATTCTCTAAAATAATATCTCCCAAGAAATCGGAACGGGAAACATCTAAAATAACAAAAAAAAATGTATGTTGGCTAGCTCCTGTTTATATGAGTTTCTTCCATTTTTCAACCCTTTCACATCTTGGCTGTGCAGGGTTAATGGACTGCTCCAGTGGGGATTTCCTCGCCTTATTTACAAATTTGCTTCTGTTCTTTCCAGAACAGATGTGCAGATTTGCTAAACGGCGTCCTTCGCTACGGCGATTACGCGGAATCGCCTGCGCTTCGGAATGGAAATCTCGCCACTTTCTGGCGGAGAGATAGGGATTCGAACCCTAGGTGGGTTGCCCCACAACGGTTTTCAAGACCGCCGCTTTCGACCACTCAGCCATCTCTCCGCGTTTGGAAAAGCTTGATTACTATATACAAGACTATCAGAAAATCAAATGGTTTTCTACATCTCTTCGAGGACTTCTACCTGGAGGAGGTCGAGGCCGTTTTTTAGGACTTGGGCCGCGGCATTGACGACGTTGACGCGGTGATCGAATTTTTCCTCTTTGTCGGCTTTGATGACGGGGACGGAGTTGTAGAAAGAGTTGAAGCGTTGGGCCAGATCGTATAGGTAGTTTGAGAGTAGGTTGGGTTTGTTTTCTTCGGCCGCCATGGCGATGTGTTCTGAGAATTTCGCTATCGCACGAAGAAGAAGTTCTTCTCTTTCTTCCGCTCCTTCAGGGTCGGGGATGATGTCTTTCGAGAGGTCGCCGCCATTGTCGAGGTGTTCGATTGCTTCGAATAGAGAGAATTGTTCTTTTTTGGGTTGGGTTACTTTTTTGCGGCGGCGTTTTGGGACGGTGATTTCTTCTTCGGTTGCGGCGACTAAGCCGGCTTCTTTGAGTTCTTTTGCTTTTCGAAGGATTGATTTTGCTCTCGCGTATGTGTACTGCAAGTATGGAGAGCTGTTTCCTTCGAATGAGAGCATTTTGTCCCAGTCGAATGTTATGTCGTTGGTTCGGTTTTGGCTAAGGATGTTATATTTTACTGCGCCGATTCCGATTATGCGTGCTGCGTTTTCTTTGTTTTGGAGGTTTGGTGATTTTTCTTCGATGACTTCGCTTGCGCGTTTGACTGCTTCGTCGAGGACTTCGTTTAAGAGGATGACGTTTCCTTTTCGTGTACTCATTCCGCCTTCGGGGAGTTGCATTCGGCCGAATTGGATATGTTCTCCTTTTTCGCCCGGCCATCCGAGTTTGGTTGCTGTTTCAAAGAGTTGTTTGAAATGGAGGCGTTGGGCGACGTCGACGATGTATAGAATTTTGACGGGGTCTTGTTTTTCGATTCTGTATTTGAAAGTCGCGAGGTCACGTGTTGAGTAAAGGGTCGCGCCGTCGGATTTTTGGATGACAAATGGGGCCATGTTTTCGTCTTCGAATTCGACGATAAGGGCGTCGTCGTTTCCTTTTACGAAGATGTTTTTTTCTTTTCCTTCGTCAACGACCACTTGCATTTTGTCTTCGTAGAAGCTTTCGCCGAGAGTGTAGTCAAATGTGATTCCACCGAGGCGATCGTATGTTGATTGGATATCTTTTGTCGAAAGATCGACGAACCATTTCCAGAGTTTTTTGTTTTCTTCATCGCCTTCTTCGAGTTTTTTGAATTCGTCACGGGCTTTTTGGTCGAGCTCTTCGTCGCGTTCCGCTTCGTCGTGGAAATTGACGTATAATTTGAGAAGTTCGGGGATTGGGTCTTGTTCTATTGCTTCTTTGTCTCCCCATTGTTTGTATGCGTAGGTGAGTTTTCCGAATTGAGTTCCCCAGTCGCCGATGTGGTTAACGGAGATTGTTGTGTATCCGCGGTTTTTGTATAGGTCGTAGAGGCTCTGGCCGATGATTGTTGAGAGGAGATGGTGGACTCCGAGAGGTTTTGCGATGTTTGGCGACGAGTAGTCCATTACGACTGTTTTTTTGCTGCCAACTCGTGATTCGCCGTAGTCGTCGCCTTCTTTTAGAACCTTGTTTATGTTCTGTTCCAGTGCATCTTCGGATAAGTAGAAATTTATAAAACCAGGGCCGGCGACTTCCATCTTGTCGATGTAGTCGGGCTTTTCGATTGCTTTGATAAGTTCTTCTGCGACAGCTTTCGGGTCCGCTTTTACTCTGCTTGCAACTTGCAGTGCTGCGTTGCATGAATAATCTCCGTGTGAATCATCTGCCGGATAATCGACTCTTATTTTTTTTGCTTCTTCCGCGAATTTACGACCAATAACATCCTTTAACAGAGCTGTAAGTTTTTCCCTGTATGTGTCGGGGTCTGAGAATATAGCTTTGTCCGGATCTTTTGGTTGTTTTGTTTTGGTCGGGGTTGATGCTGTTGATGATTTCGATGCTTGTGCTGTGACTTTGGCCTTTTCTAGGGTTTTGTTCTTTGATGTTTTTGCCTCTTTGCCGATTTTTTGTTTGGCCAAGAAGTGGATTTTTTCTTTTTCTGAAATTTTTGAATCGTCCGCTTTTTTGAGACCTTCTATTTCGAGATCGATCTCGTTGTTGTCCTCTGTGAGGATGTATACCGCAATATCTCCACCGATGTATCGTTCTATAAGATCCTGGAATTCGTAGAGCATTTTCTCGAAATCCTCTATCGAAATATCATTGATGTCCTCGAGAACGACGAGGGCGTTTTGAGTTTCCGGATTTAGTTTTGTTCGCTCTGCTTCGCGGTAGTTCCAACGTCGGACTACTACTCCTCCTTTGTCTTTATATATCACTTCGCCCGGTTTTGCTTGCTTGATGTCGACAGAATTTATTGGGCGGAAGCACTCCCCTCCTTTTGCGTATGTAAGCTCGATGTCACCGTAGAATTTGTCCATGTCTTCGCCGCCGACTGGAATCACATATTTGAGTGAAATGTAATTGTACAGATCGACCAGCGAATTGATGTGTGGGATTTCTTTTCCGTCCGTTACTCTTTTTATTAGAGCTTCTATTGAAGACTGGTATTTTGACGGTTTCGCGCCGAATCTTGCGTATGCTTCTCTCCACCTGAGGATTCGGGGATCTTCATTGAGTGATTTTTTGGTAAATTCCCTTTCGCGTTCTGTGCTGGCTCCTCGAAGGAGGCTTGTTATTGTCGAGACGCGCTTGATATTATTGATGTTTTTTGCGGTGATTGCTCCGATTTTCAGGTTCGGATGCTCTTCAAAGATTTTTGGATCAATTTTGAATTTCATGTACATTTGGCTTTAGCCGGCTGTCTTGACATATCTGGGCATAATTATACATATTTAGTGGGGGTTTTTCTAGGAATTTTTAATACTTAAGCCCGGGCTTAAGTAGAGGCGTTAGTAGAGCCCGGGCTTAAGTATTCACAGGTTGAATCTCCCCCTTTTTTCTGTTATAATATAACTATGTTATACCAGGCCCTTATTCTGTTAGTTCTGCTAATTCTATCCGCGATTTTTTCGGGGAGCGAAACTGCGTTTATGACGATTTCTCCGTCGAAAGTGCAGGAGCTTTACAGCAAGAGAAAACCTGGAGCGAGGACTCTGAAGAAACTTAAAAGCAATCCGCACAGGCTTCTTATTACTATTCTTATAGGGAATAATATAGTGAATATTGGAGCGTCGGCTTATACCGCTGTTGTTTTGACTGACATTTTTGGTTCGAGTTCGGTTGGGATTACTACTGGTGTTATGACGTTTTTGATTCTTGTGTTTGGAGAAATTACTCCAAAATCGTTTGCGCATAGTCATGCGGCGGGGCTTGCTCTGTTTTTGGCTAGGCCGTTTCAGATTCTTGGATATATTTTATTGCCGTTTATTTTTGTCTTTGAGCTTATAGTTAAGTCTGTGAATTTTTTGATGGGACAAAAGAAAGATGTACTTGTGACTGAGGACGAGCTCGTTGCGATGGTGAAGCTTGGGGCACAAGAGGGTGCGATTGATAAACAAGAAAGAGCGATGATTGAGAGTGTTTTGGAATTCAATGATATAAATGTGAAGGAGGTAATGATTCCTCGGACTGAGATTCAGGCACTGAGCGAGGAGGCAACTTTGGGTGATGCCGCTGAGATGGTCGAAGAGTACGGGCACTCGAGAATCCCTGTTTATAGAGGTAATTTGGATCATATAGTTGGAATTTTGAATATTAAAGATCTGTTCCGCTATATTCAGCGTCACAAAAAAAATAAGAAATTGAAAACGCTCAATTTTGGACCGATTTTGAAAGTTCCTTTCTCAAAAAAAATCAATGTTTTGTTTAAAGAATTTCAACGACGCCATATCCATATGGCTGTTGTGATTGATGAATATGGGGGAACTGATGGGATCGTGTCGATGGAGGATCTTCTTGAGGAGATTGTCGGCGAAATTGCGGATGAATTTGATGAGGAGGAAAAGGATATTGATGTTATCGATAAGAGCACTGTTGTTGCGTGTGGCGATGTCACGGTTGGAGAAGTTAGCAATACGCTTGGGGTTAAGATTGGTGATAAAAGAAGGGAAACTTTGAATGCCCTTGTCTTGCGGACTTTGAAACGATTTCCGAATGAAGGGGAGGTTGTTAGATTGTCAAAAGCTACTATCAAGATCCTATGTGTTGGAGAAAATACTGTTGAAAAAGTCAGAATTAAAAAGAAACGACTGATTGCAAAACAAAAATAAAAATGCCGAAAAAAAAGTTTAAACGATGTGTCACCTTACTTATTGATGGATTTCCAACAAGTGAATTGGAAGCTTATTTGAAACAGGGATTATTGCCGAATATCAAGGCTTTGATTAATGAGGGAACTTACGTCCCGACGTGTGTTTCGACTTTCCCGTCGGTGACCGGTCCCGCTCATGTTCCTCTATTTACAGGTCAAAATCCGTTCCATTACGGTATCGCCGGGCATAATCAGTTTTATCGGAATTATCGATGTTTTGATAATTATTTGGTGCAGTACGCAAACTTTAATAAGCAGTTTGGCAACGAAAAAACGGTCTACGATTATTATGACAATTCTATTTCGATCGCAGAGCTCGTATATAAAGGTTCGGGGAAGTTTGTGCGTTATATTTCAGGGGTTTTTGCGTGGGTTTTCCGGAGTGACATCAACACGACTTTGGTGTTGAGACGGATGCTAAAGGAGTATGACGAGGGGCGCGATTTGATTGTTGGATGGCTCACAAATAGTGATGCTTTCCCTCACATTTGTAAAAGTGATCGTAAGCTCAAGAAATTGATGAAAAAAGTTGATAATTTTATTGGTGATTTCATGGCGAGGAAGGATAAGGATACCAGGCTGATTATTTGCAGTGACCATGGGATGGAGAAGACTGATCGGAGGTTTAAAATCAAGAAATCTTTCCAAGAAATGGGGCTAAATATCGCTAAAATGAAGTTCAATTATGACGGTGGCGGGTTCGCTCAAATTTACTTTAAACATTTGAATAAAGACACTTTTTGGAGACATAAAATGTCGTATAAACATTTTAGGAAATATGCTTTGGATAAGACGAATTTCAAGGGATTGATGAAGCAGTTGGCGAAGGCGAAGGCTATTGAGTTTTTGATGGTTGATCATGAGGATGACACTTATATTTTTTCAAGCAGAGGAGTTGCTTCGATTAGTAAAAAAAGTGATAAATACCTATATAAAGTATTGGAGGGGAAGGATCCTTTTGGTTATTCGCATGGGCGGAGAACTGGCGGTGGGCGAAATTCTGGCCGACTAGTTGGACGCTGGGTCACAAAAGATGAGTGTCTAAAATTTTCTCATGACACCAAATATCCGGATGCGATTTATCAGGTTCATGGGCTTTTGCAATTAGCTAATACCGGTGAATTGGTGATTACTTCTTCTGATCATGTTTCTTTCAATTTTATTACTCCTTATGCGGTTCACGGGGGTCTCCGTCCGGACCAAATGGTTATTCCTTTTATACTGTCGGATCGTGTTGAGGGCGGGGGGCCTGAATATATGCGGTCTGAAGAGGTTTTTGACTATATTATAGGACGTCGTTGAAGAGAGAGGGAGAGATTTTAGAGAGATGAGGCCCCGTTATCAGTCATTGAGGTTTATTTGACATATGTTTCATGGATGGCCCTAGGGGGTTGTTTTGGGAGCTGTTTTCTGTTATAATTATCTGATAATTTCATATATCAAAACAAAAACTAACAAAAAAAATATGAAAAAATTACTATCTATTCTTGTCGGTTTGGCAATGACGGTAAGTCTTAGTGGACTTGCATTTGCTGCTCTTATCGGCGAGGGGATTCCTTCTGACGTTGAAAACGTCACTGCTGAGGCAGATGACGGGAAGGTTGTTCTTAGCTGGGATGTCTCTACCGATGATGTAGGCGTTACAGGATACAAAGTGTATTCGGGCGTCGTATCGGTAACTGAAGCTGGCGGAGAATATACTTTCGGCGCTCAGGATGTCGGAGATGTTGTCTCTGCTGAAGTAGCAGGACTTGAGAACGGCACAGCTTATTACTTTGCTGTCACAGCTTACGACGCGGCTGGGAATGAAAGCTCGAATTACAGCTATGAAGTCGATGCGACTCCAGAGGAAGGCCTCGGAAGTGGAGTAGTTGATGTCGAAGCTCCAACAGTTGTTGAAGCTGATGCTATAAGCAAGCTTGAAATTGAGATTGAATTCTCAGAGCCTGTTGAGCTTCCTGAGGATCACCCTGAACAAGCGTTCACTGTTGAGAACGAAGAAACTTTGATACTTCTTGAAATCATTGACGCTGAAGTCATGGAAGATGACGATGTTGAGGAAGGAAAAGAAGGATTGATGGTCAAATTGTTAACTGAAGACCAAGTTAAAGACGCAAACTATATTCTTACAGCAACTATTGATGTAACTGATCTTGCTGGTAACCCAGTTATCAGTGGGACTTCAGACACTGCAGTATTTGTCGGTAGTGATGCCAAACTTGGAGGTGTTGATACCAAAGGACCTGAAGTTACCGGTGTTGAATATGTAGACGCGACACATCTTCTTGTTAATTTCAATGAGCCTGTGTTTTTGTCTTTGAATCCACTTGAGGACTTTGCTGTAGCCGTTTATGGCGCTGGTCCTGGACAAGATGATTCCATTAGTATTACTGAAGTTGTTTTGGGAGAGAACACATTGCTAGGCGTTGCTGACGCATCTGTGATGATTACTTCTGAAGAGCTTGTACCTGGCATGACACATAAAATCACTGTTAGTAATGTTGCTGACGAACTTGGCAACGTGATCTCTGAAGGTAAAAATTATGGAGAAGCTACCGTTTCCGGAGAAGCTGTTGAGGATGAACCTGAAGATGAGGTGGAAGATGAAGTTGAAGTTTTCCCACCTGCTGATGTTTCAGACTTCTTGGCTAAAGCTGTTCAGCAAGGAGAGATGCTCAGTGTTACTCTTTCTTGGGTACTTCCTTCAGAAACGACTTCTGTTCTTCAAAAATTGTACAAGAGTACTGATGGTACAGCCTTTGAAGAACAATCTGAAATCCTTCCTGCTATTACAAGCACCCAGGACTCTGAGGATCTACTCGCTGGAAATGATTACTGGTTCAAGCTCACCCAATTGGATGCTGACGGTAATGAAAGTGACGGTGTTGTAGCGAAAGTTGCTCTTGCGGAGACTGGCCCTGGAGTTGCCGCTTTGGCACTTGTTTCACTGGGACTCGGCCACTGGGCTACACGAAGACGCAAATAATACATTTAAAAGCCCCCGCTCGAGAGAGTGGGGCTTTTTTTAGTGGGTTTTATCCCGGATGAACTTTTCCTTCAGATTGGGATTTGTTTTATCCGGGATAACCGGCCTCCCCGGACAAAAAATTGAGGAATATTTGAGAAATATTTGAGATTTGGGTTGTACGATAATGGCATGAGGATTTTGCCGAAAAAATATTGGAAATATTTTGCGATAGGGGTCGTGTTTGCGTGGACACTTTTGATTTTTGCTTGGGGCGAACTACCTGAGGAGAGGATGCAATTGAGTTTTATGGATGTGGGACAAGGAGATGCTATTTTGATACAGACGCCGGAGGGACATAACGTCTTGGTTGATGGAGGGCCGAAGTCAAAGGTTCTTGAGGAGCTGAGTGATATGCTGGCGTTTTTTAATCGGCAGATTGATTTAATGATTCTGACTCACCCTCATGCCGATCATCTTGAGGGGCTTGTCGAAGTCTTGAAGCGGTATGAAGTTGGCGCGGTTTTGCTGACTGGAGTTGCGTATGACAATTATTATTACGATGAGTTTTTGAGGGATTTGGCTGTACTGCAAGAGACCGATGAGATTGATATTTATGTCGCGCGAGCAGAGGAGGATTACAGGGTTGGGAGTGTTTATTTTGACGTCTTGTATCCGATAGAATCGCTTGCCGGGAGGCGTATAAATAATTTGAATAATTCGTCTATTGTGATGAGGGTTTCAGGGCCCTGGGAAAGCCGGATTTTGTTGAGTGGAGACTGTGAAGCTGAGTGCGAGAATGAAATTTTGGAAGCTGGGTTTGAGCTTACGTCTGAAATTTTTAAGGCCGGGCATCACGGGTCGAAGACTGCATCGTCTTATGAATTTGTTCGTGCAATTGAGCCTGATGTTGCGGTGATCCAATGTGGTGAAGGAAATAAATTCCGGCATCCGCACGGGGAAACTTTGAGGACTTTTTACAGATTGGGCGTACACGAAATCTATCGGACCGATTTGGATGGGAGGGTGGAGTTTTAGTATCGTTTGATCTGGGCGCCGAGTTTCCTGAGTTTTTCGTCGAGTTTTTCGTAACCTCGGTCGAGGTAGTTGATGTTTGAAATTTCGGTTTCTCCGCGTGCGGATAGAGCGGCTATTATCATTGCGGCTCCGGCACGGATGTCATAACTGGAGATTGGCATTCCTTTGAGTTTTGTGGGGCCTATGATGAGGGCTTGATGTGGATTTAGAAGTTCGATTTTTGCACCCATTCGTTCAAGTTCTGCGAGATAATTTAATCGACCTTCAAATAGCGTTTCGAATACTTTTGAGACGCCTTTCGCCTGTGTTAACAGGACTGAGAAAGGTGCTTGCAGATCTGTTGGGAAGCTTGGGAAAACTGCTGTTCGTAGTGTTTTTACGGCTTTGAGTTTTTCGTAACCTTGGATGTGAGCTTCGGTTGGAGTGAGGGTGAATTTGACTCCGGCTTCGCGGAGTTTTTGCCAGAAACTGTCCAAATGTTCCGTGAGAATTCCTTTGATTCGGACGTCACCGTTTGTGATCGCCGCGGCAACCGCGAAAGTTCCCGCTTCGAGATAGTCGCCGGTCACTCTATATTTTGTTCCTTTGAGAGTTTTTGTTCCTTTTATTGTGAGTGTGTGGGTCCCGAGGCCTCTAATTTTTGCACCCATCTTATTCAGGAATTTGCATAAATCTTGGACGTGAGGTTCTGCGGCCGCGAGTTTAATTGTTGTTTCGCCTTCTGCTTTTACCGCTGTCATTATTAGATTTTCTGTTGCTGTTACTGATAGTTCCGGCATTGTTACGTCTCCTCCTTGCAGGTTGGGAACTTTTATTTTAAGTTCTTTTGATTCTTCCAAGATTTTGCAACCGAGTTGCTCAAGGGCTCCGGTGTGTGCGTAGACTGGGCGTTTGCCGAGGACGCATCCACCTGGGAAAGCCATGTTTACTTTTCCGAAGTTCGCGAGAAGTGGTCCGATTAGAAGGATCGATGCTCTCATGCGACATACGTAGTCGTTGAGTGGGCGTATGTTCTTGAGTCCTCTCGGGTCGATTTCCAGGGTTCCGTTTTCGAATTTTAGGCGGACACCAAGACCCACCATGATATTAATCATGGAACGAATGTCCGCGATATCGGGGACGTTTGTTAGGATTGTTTTTTCCTTTGTTAGAAGGGCTGCGCACATTATTGGCAAGACGGCGTTCTTTGAACCGCTGATTGATACCGTGCCTTTTAGTGGCCTTCCTCCTTTTACAATGAACTTAGCCATAAGAATTCCTGGATATGGTAGTTCATATAGTATATTTTTTTAGTGTGTTTTGGAAGGCGGAATTGCTAAATCATCTAATATATGGGGAAACTACATGTAGCAGGGTTTAAAATTTGTATTTTTGGGATTTTATTTTTGGTTCCTTTGGTGTTTTGGCCAGGGGGAGAGTGGTTAGGAGGTTGGCCTGGGTTTTGGCTTCCGTTTGAGATTCCGAAGATGATTGTTTTTCGGGTTTTGTTGTATTTGGCTGTGGCAGGATGGTTGTGGAAGAGCTTTACCGATAGGCGGGTTTCTGCGCCTGATGTGGTGAGAAGCTGGTGGTTCATGGGTTTTGCGGGGGCGATTGTGGCTGTGTTTTTGATTGCAACTTTCTTTAGCGTTTCGTTTGATATGAGTTTTTGGGGAAGTTCGTTTAGGGCTCAGGGGCTAGTGGCGTATCTGCATTATTTTTTGTTTTTTGCTCTGTTGTTGGTTAGCTTTGAGCGGGAGGATTTCGTGCGAGGGTTGAAAGTTTCCGGGGTAGCGTTGGGGATTGCTTGTGTTGCGGGGACTTTGAACAGGTTCGGGAATTTGGATACTGATTTGTTTTTGGGGCGGGCGTTTTCGACGCTTGGGCATCCTAATTATTTTGCGTCGTATATATTGATTTTGTTTTTTCCGTTGATGGGGTTAGTGGTTGGGAGGGGAAGTGGTCGCGCTTGGAGGTGGGGTGGCGGTGGCGTTCTTTTATTAAGTATGGTTGCGCTTTGGTTGAGTGGTGGAAGGGCCACGATGCTGGGGATTTTGGTAGGGCTACCTGTGTTCCTGGGTTTGATCGGAAGGATGAGGAAGAAGGGCTGGCTTGGAGTGTTGGTTGGCATGGGGTTGGCTGGTTTGGTTGTTATGGGTGGCTGGTGGAGTGGTGGTGCGAGGTTTGAGATGGATGGTGAGAATTTGAGGTCTGTGGAGACGCGACTTGCCATGTGGCCTACGGTTGTGGAGATGATTGGCGATCGACCTGTGTTCGGATATGGGCCTGATACTTTTTCGTTGGCCTATCAGCCGTATACTGAACCCGAGCTTTTGAGACTGGAGACTTTCAGGACGATTTTTGATCGAGCGCATAATGTTTTATTGCAGTGGTTAGTTGATTTCGGAGTTGTTGGAGCGGGGATGTTCTTGGCAAGTTTTGTTTGGCTGTTAGTGTTTGCGTTTAGGCGCATGAAGGGGCTTGCCCGGTTGGAGGAGGCTGGCGTATTGAGTTCTTTGATTGGGATTTTCGTTGCTCATCAATTTGGATTTTCCGTGACAGTTCATCTTGTGTACTTGGTGTTTTTGATCGCGTTTTTGTTGGTTGGTTTGTCTCGGGGAAAGATTGAGTTTGCAGTTGGTTGTCGACCGGTTTTGCGAGGATTGGTCGTTTCTATTTGGATTGGGATTGTTGGAGCGTTGTTGTTACCGAATATTTTGCGTTTTTCGGAGCATGATGGGTTTGTGCATTTGTCTGCCGCCAAGACTCATATAGATGTCGGGGAATTTGAGGCGGCGGGGCCGGAGTTGGAGGCGGCGGCGGATATTATGCCTTTATATCCCGATGTAATTTTTGAGAGAGGGCGTTTTTATTATTTGCAGGGAGAAATGAGCAAGGCTGTAGAGAGTTTTGAATTGTATATTTCGTTAGCGCCGGAAGATTGGAAACTTGAGGAGGGAGCGGGAAATCTTGAAAAATACAGACTTTTTCATAAAGCTAATCCCGGGTTCGGGGAGGCGGTAAAAATGTTGGAAGAGGCGCGAAAATGATTAACTAATCTTTCCTCTATTTAGCAAGTCATAACAGGTTCATAGGCGTTGTTGCGGAGGCGTTTTTTTGGTATAATTATCGGATACAAAAAAACAAAAATGACAAAGAAAAACAAACACAAAAAAATACTTCTTCATGGACTTTTATATGCGATTGCCGCGGTGATCGGTGTTGTTTTGATGATTAATATTCTTGGAGGATTGGTGAGAGGCGATTTGTTTCAAGGCTCGCTTTTGTCGCTTCTAAACCGTGTTGGGCTGACTGATTTTGATGAAGGTTATCCTGATGTTGGAATTGAGTATGTTTATTTGAGAAAAACCGCGAACCCGAGCGAGAAATTGCCATACTATAAGTATGCGGCGACTGTTGTTGTTAGGAATTATGGAGAAAAGCTTGAGAATGGAAGTGTTGTACTGAAGTCCGGGGATGGGCAGAAGTCGGCGTTTGTTAGTAATACGATGAATGGACTTAATTTGGATCGCGGGCAGACTTTTATTTTTGATGATTACGAGGTCATGATGGATGGGCGGTTTAATTATGGACAGTTTGATTTTTCGATTGAGCCGAAGCAGAGGGACGGAAGTATTGAAAATGATTCATATTTTGTTGATATTTTTGAAGAGCCTATGAAATTGGGCGGATTTGCTGTTTCCTCTATTGGAGAGGATGGTGGATTTGCTTTCGAATATGTGGCTGAGGATGGATATGAAGATAAGTTGGCCGAATTGCGGCTTGATATTTGTTATGCGGAGAATTCTGATTTTGTTGAAGATTTGGATTTGAAATATACAGAGCTTGATACTGATGGTGATGTTTATAGTTATTATAAAATCAAAGCGTTCAAGGATCTTCTCGTGAAGGAAGAATTTGAATGTGAAGAGATTGCTGAAGTTGAGGCTTTCGATTATGACAATAATTATGTTGTGTTTTTGAGGGCTGTTGGAGTTGATGATGAAAGGTTTTATGCAGTTAGTAATGCTGTTAATTTGCCGGTGCAGAGGAATTTGAACCGTGCTGAATTTATGAAAGCGTTTGTTGATTATGCTGAAATTGATCTTTATGCGGAGGGGAAGATGTACTACGAGGATGTTGATGAGGAGGCTTGGTATGCGCCGTTTGTGAAGACGATGTTCAATTATGGATTGATTCACGATTCTTTGAATTTCACTTTTGGGCCGGAGGATGAGGTTACCAGGGCGGAAGTCTTGGAGCCTGTATTGAATTATTTTGATATTGATTTAGCTGTGGATGAGGGGGCTCCACATTTTTATGATGTTTCGAAAGATTCCGATTATTTCTATTTTGCCGAGGCGTTGTATGCGGCTGGGCATGGAAAAGCTTTGGGGATCCATATTCATCCTGAAAAGAGAATGTCGGAACACTTTTTAAAATACTTAATCGATGAGTTTAAGAAGACGTAGAATTATGCTTAGGTTTATCCTTGGATCTCTGATTGTTGGAGCGGGATGTGCTATAAGCGCTTTTGCGTTAGTTTTGTATGGAGCAGGATTGGGTGATGTTTCCAATTATGGAGTTGAGATGTTGTCTGTGAAAGCGTCTGGGGTTGGGGATGAGCCTGGGGGTGAAGGTAAGGTTGGTTCTGAGGCTGGGGTCGTTTCCGTGCAGACTGTGAATTTTAAATTTGAAAGTCCGGATGAGTTGTTTTTGATTCCCGAGGAGGAGTCGAAAGATATTGGGAGACTGAAGTTTTATTCAGCAGATGGATCTTCGCGATTGAGAGGTTTTTCTTTGGAAGTTGGAGGATTGGTTGAGGAAGATATTGAGAAGATTGAGCTTGAGTATGATGGCGGGGTTGTTTATAACGGTGTTTTTGAGGATGGCGTTGTTGAGTTTAAAAATCTTTATTTAAATATTGAACCTGGAATTCCTCTGTATTTTGACGTTCACGTCGATTTTGTGGAGGGATTGCATTTTGGGCAGAGCGCTTGGCTTTCGGTCAGGGATGAATCGTTTATCGATCTGACGATGGGTGGGGAGCGGATTTATATCGATAAAGATTATCCTGTTGTTAGTCCGTCGTTGTCGGTGGTTGGTGGGCGGATGGTGTTTTGAGAAAGTAATTTTTGGGGGATGCTGTTACATGGCTAAAGTATTGAACATGTTCAATACTTCAGTTTTTGAGGAACATGATGCTCAAAAATGCAACAAAGCATCTCTAAAAAATATTTTATCTCCACTAAAAACGTTCCTTGAATAGGAGCTGGCATCAAGCGCCGGGGAGCTTGGAGCGGTATTGGATTGCTTCGAGAATTGCGTCCTCTGAGATCTGGGATTTTTGGTCGAGGTCGGTGATGGTTTGGGCGGTTTTTATGACTTTCAGGTATCCCCTATTTGAGAAGTCGAGTTTTTCGGCTGCTTTGTCGAGGATCGTTTTGGCTTTTGGTGCGAGTGAGCAGTGACGGCGGATTTGTTCGGCGGAGAGGCGGGCGTTTTCGTTCTGAGGGAGTGTGCTGTAGCGTTCTCGCTGGAGGGCGCGGGCGAGAGCGATCTTTTGTCGGATTGAATCGTCTTGTTTTTGTTCTTTTTCGGTTTTGAGGAATGATGAAATTGAGATTTTTGGAGTTTCGATAAATATGTCGAAGCGGTCGAGTATTGGGCCGGAAAGACGGTTTGAGTAGGCGGCGATTTGTTTTGGAGTGCAGGCACAGCGATTGTGTTTTTTGTTTGTTTGGGTATTGGAGGTGTTGCCGAGCCTGCCGCAAGGGCAGTTATTCATTGCGGCGAGGAGTGTGAATTCGCAGGGGAAGCGTGCTACAGAGGAGGCTCGGCTTATGTTTATGAAGCCGTCTTCTAGTGGTTGGCGAAGAGTTTCTAGAACTGAGCGCGGGAATTCTGTGATTTCGTCCATAAAAAGGATGCCTTTGTGGGCAAGGGTTATTTCGCCCGGGCGGATTTTGTTTCCGCCGCCCGTGATGGAGATTTTTGAAGCCGTGTGATGAACTTCGCGGAACGGGCGTTCTGTCATGAGAGTTTGATTTGGTGGAAGGCCCTCTGCAATGGAGTATAGCGCTGTCACCTCAAACGCTTCTTCGCGCGTCATGCGCGGAAGGATGCTTCTGTATGCTCTCGCAAGGATTGTTTTGCCGGTGCCCGGTTGGCCGCGGAGTAGAATATTGTGGTTTCCGGCGGCAGATATGATTAACGCGCGTTTGGCGTTTTCCAGGCCGAAGATACTGCTGAAGGAGATGTCTTCGTGGGGTTGATTTGGCCGGTTTGTCGTCGCGGATTTTGGGATGTTTTCTGGAGATGTGTAAGGTGTTGGTTTCATGGGGATTCTGCCTTGGCAGAATGCTGTGAATTGTTTGAGTGATGAAATCCCGTATACTTTTATATCTTTTATGAGGCTGGCTTCCGCTTCGTTTTGTTTTGGAAGGAAGATTTTTTTGAATCCTTTTTGTTTTGCGAATTCCGTTATGGGGAGAATGCCTTTTATGGCTTTTACGTTGCCGTTGAGCGAAAGTTCGCCGACGACGATGGCGTCTGCGAAAATTTGGTATGGGATTTGGTTTGACGCTGAGAGGATTGCTGTGGCAATCGGGAGATCAAATGTTGAACCTTGCTTTTTTAATTCGGCGGGGGCGAGGTTGATTGTTTTCTTTTGGATCGGGAATGTCAGACCTGAATTTTTGATCGCTGAGCGAACGCGTTCTTTTGATTCTTGAACAGAGGTGTCCCCTAGTCCGACGACTTTGAAGGATGAGAGTCCGCGGGAAATGTCGGCTTCTACTTCGATTACTTCGCAGTTGAGACCGATGATTGATGTCGAGAAAATTTTTGCAGGCATTTTTTTGGATTAGATAATAATGCCTCTATATTGTGACATCCAAATCTCAAATTTTTCTCAAAAAAACGTCAATTTTTCCTCAAGTTTTCAATGGATTTTTTACTGAGGAACAGAGGTGACAGCGGTTGCGTTTTATGGTATAATTAACCGATGGCTAAAACAAAAAATAACCCTGAATTGATTAAGAAATTCAGGACAAAACTGCGGAAAATCAATAGAGACCTTGATAAAATCCAGGAGAGTATCTCGGATCTTTATGAGGCCCAGACTCTTGTTGAACTTGAAAAAAAATTAAATGAAATGGAATGAATGACTTGTTCTCAACAAATAGGCTAGTCTTCAAAAGCCCTGAGAAATCGGATGGAGCTGATCGATTGAAAAATGTAAAAGAATCAGCTCAAACTCAGGGAGAGACAGATGAAATGACAGAAAAAGAAAAGCAGGAGTTGGTTGCTGAATACAAAAAAACTAAAACCTATATCCGTGATATTGGGGAAGCTTTGGATAATGCTGGACAACTTCTGGTCGATGCTGGAGAAGGTTATAAACATTTTCAGGCGCTAAAAAAAGCGAGCCAGAAATTTACGGGTGTTAAGGATGAATTTTCGAAAATGTCCTTGGAGGATGCTTTGTCTAAGGGGGGTGAATTTACGAAGGATTATGAGAAATATAAGGAAGAATCTGAAAAGAAATTTGCTGAGTTTAAGGAGACTTTGTTAAACGATGCGGGTTTTGAACGCTACGTAATAAACAACGATGAGTCTGAAAAATATGTTTTGGAATTAATTTATGATATAGATAAAGATGCAAAAAAAATCATAAAAATAAAAAGTTTAGTGCTTGGGCTAGGGCTTGCGACTGAAGGCTCCTATGCCCCTGAAGAGACTATTTTTCTTATCGCTTCAAAAGACAAAAAATCTGATGAGATCATAGAGTTATTGGAATTCTTGTCGGATGATAAAATTTTTAAGAATCTCGATGAGCGAAGAGCTTTTTTCTATTACTATAAATACTATGATTTGAAAAAGAACGATGTCCCCTATCTTTTAAAGAAAATGCGATCTTTTGTCTCTAAGGCAAAAAAGGCTGGTGCGCCCCCCAAACACCTTCGCCTTCAAAATATTTTGGAAATATTGCCGTCGGAGGGGACTGAAGATGAAAAAGAATTTTCTGAAGATGAGGTTATCTCTTTTTTCAAAGATTTGGAAGATCTCCCTAGATTTTATGTTGGAGAAGCTGTCAAGCAGACGCATGATTCCAGAAAGGTGAGGGTATTGTATGGATTGGTGGATGAAAGACTTTCCCCATCCAATGTTTTAACATTACTTAAGTTGGATGGAGATGCAGAAAAGATTGTTAATTATTTCAAAACATTGAACGGACGACTTGATCTATTCCGTGAAGAAAAATGGCGTAATCAGAATTTTTCCCGAGCAATTGATTGGTATAATGTTGAGCCTGATGTCGTTAAGGTTGTTGATTTTTTGGAAAAAACGAAGGACCGTAAAGATGAATATCAATTTGGGTTTTATGAAGAAATGCTTAAAAACCCTAGACTTGGTGAATTTTTGCCTTTCATTGACCGTGGACTCACTTTGAGTGAGACAAGGGCTTATTTAGCACCTCATGACGGGGATGCTGAGGATATTGTTAACTTTTTTGTGGGAGCGAAAAATCTTGGGTATTTCGAATATACTGATGAAATTGATGCTTGGTATGAAGTTGAAAAAGACCTTTCTAAGATTATTGCGTTTTTGGAAGTAGCCGGAGGAGAAAAGGATTTTGAGCTTTTAATTGAGTTTTATGAAGAAATTCTTAAAAATCCAAGGCTTGGTGAATTCTTGCCTTATTTAGGTCAAGGCATTTCGTTGATTGAAATTTATCATAATTTGTCTCGCCTTGAGGGAGATCCAAAGGAAATTGTTGATTATTTTGTTGAGGCTAAAAAAAGCGGCAAATTCGTGAATAACTATAATATACTTGACTGGTATTCTGTGGAGAAAGATTTTTCAAAAGTTTTGGATTATCTTGATAGATATGGAAAGATTGAACTTAAAACTGATCCGATTAGAACATATGGGCTTAAACCTTCCGCTGAGTTTTTGGAGGATAATATAGAGTTTATAAAATCTTTGCAGGTCCCAGGATTGTTTCATTTAGCCGCACAAAAGTCTCTGCCCGAATCAGATCATAAGACCTGGCTCATGAAGCGTTTTGTTTTTAAAAAACCGAAGTTTACTGAATGGGAGGCTATTATGCTTGCTAGTTCTTTCGAACCGGAAAAGGGGTTTGCGGCGGATCAATATTTTTCCGCGTTGGCTCATTCTAATACGTCCGTCTATAAATCCAGTATGTCGTGGCTTATGGCACGAAATAAAAAAAAGACGCCCAAATTGCTTAAACGTATGAGGAAGGAGCTTAAGACAAAGGGTTCTATTTATACCGGGAACACCAGTGATGCTTTTGAATTTATTCTTGATTCCAAAAAATCGGGGACGAATCATCCCCACGATATCATGGATCTTTGGAGGGTAAGTCCTGTTGCTCCTATCGCTCTGGAATTGGTAGAATATGCCTCAAAGCATGGATTTAAGCTTTTCCGGAAGCATAGAAAGCAGTGGGAAGGTGTCGGCGATGCAATTGGGGCAATTATGTTTTATGCGAAAGATGATCCAGCAAAAATTGCTATCTATAGGCATATTTTTAACGGGACTTCGTCGATTGAACACAAAAATGTTGAGAGTTTGCATAGTGATCCTTCTTTGCCTGTTTGTTTTGAAGTTTATAGAAAGATGCGACGCCAAAATCCTGAGACAGCGTTGAGAGTGGGGCGTACGTTGTATTTTTCCGGGATAGATAAGGCTAATCTTGATAGGGTTACTCCAGAAAGTATCGATGAAACTCTTGTGCATATTGAAAAGGTCCAAGATAAATACTTTGATATGCCGTTGTTGGAGGGAAGAAATGTTGTTCTTGTGGGAAATTCTGAAATTTGGGAACAAAATGAGGATGGCGAGGTTCCCAATAGATTGTTGGGGAAGCCACGATTTGTGACACCCGATCTCCTGGAGGGTATCGAAGCGTCCAGCCCAAAGACATTTAAATCTTTTGTTCCTATAAAGGAAAATGGAGAACAGTTTTCATCTGAAGAGCTTGCTGATTTCAAAAAAGATTTTTTAGATTACATAAAAAACACCCCCCCTCCCCTGACGGTTGTTTTTCCCGGGCATGGTGACAAGAAATCGTTCCATTATTACAGTGGAGAAATCCAAGGTGGGCGCGCACGCACTGGTGGAAAGTTTGAGTACCTGTCTTCTAAAGAGTTTTCCGATGCGATTACTGAGAGAGCTGGAAAATTTGGACGAGATAAAGTTAAAGAGGACATCTATGTGCTGGATGACTGTTTTGGCTCAAACTACATAAGAGATGCCAAGGAAAAAATTGAAAAATCCGGGATTGCTCCAATGCCATTGTTAGCGGCTCCGGCCGAATATGGGCAGTTCGGGTTCAGCCATTACTCCGAAAAAAGGGATCCTTTGTATACGGTTCTTGGGATTCTTCCTCCAGGTTCTGGTATATTTGATAAGGTAAATTATCGCAATAATCCCCCGACTGTTGGGGATATTATAATGCGAGCGTCCGGGTATAAATCTTCAAACTACACTTTGATTGCACCAGATGATGATGGCAAGCCAGCTCAGATTGTAGAAGTAGACAAGAAAAAAAGGCCTAAGAAGAGGAAGGCGGCTTAATACACCAACTGCCAATAGCTCTCCCCTGCTTGGAAGTAGAGGCGGTTGCCTTTTGAACTTGAGAAGAAGTTTGTTATTTCCGATCCTTCCGAGAGTTCGCTTGCGGTGAGAAGCTCGCGGGTAGTTCCTTTTTGAGGATCGTAAATACTGAAGACTTGTTTTCCTTCTCTTTTATACGTGAGAGCAAGTGTGTTTTTGTTGGTCCAGACTGTGTTTTCGTATGAGGCCGGGGGTGTCAAAGTCGTGAATGTGTTTTTTTCTGCGACGACTAAATTTTGTGAAGGCTCATCGTTTTCCGCGGTGGCCGAAGGCGGCGTTTCTGTTAATAATAGGTAGAAACTTCCGTTTGGGGATGGAGATGCTTTGAGAATTTTTGAGTTTGTTTTTGTAACTTGGTCGCGAGTTTTCGTTATCGTGTCGATGAAATAGACTGGGTTTTCGGATTTGTTCTCGTCTTGCTCTACAATTAGTACTGAGTCGTCTGACCCGAAAATTAATGGGCTTTTGAGTTTTTCCGGGAAGTATGTGAGGGATATGCTCGTAGGGGCTTCTTTTTCTACGAGTTGCCATTTGTGGTTAGGTTCGTCGTATTGGAGTCGATATTCGGGGTTTATCTGTGAGATTCGTAGTTCCGGGATCAATTCTATTTCTTCCATATATGGGTTCAAGATGAATTCGGGATAGAGTTGTAGTCGGCTCCAGAGTGGAACGTCGGCCGGAATGTTTTCTGCGGAGTATCCAGGTTTGTAGAACATAACTATTTTTTCGCCGCGTGGGAGTTTGATTTCGCATGGGGTTGTATCGCAGTTGTATGTTTGTCCGTCAAAGATCATTACGTCAAAAGAGGGGTCGCCGTATACTTCGAGTGTTCCAAAATTCAAGAATGCTCCCCAAACAAAATAAAATACTGCCAGAAAGATAACTGCTCCGAGAACCAGAAATCTCGCGAGAGTTTTCTTTTTTTCTTCCGCTTTTTCGAGTTCTTGCGGAGACTTAAATGTAGATTGTGAAGTGAGGTCTTCGTCCATTTTACATAGGGATGATGTCGATTTTTCGACAGTGGGTACCTTGCAATAATATGCCAATCAGTGAAATTCTCCAACTTTTAATTCTGGGAAGTTCATTTTGTTGTGAGGTTTTTTGTATGTATGTCAGCGCGGTTTTTATTAAGCGCTGGTGTTTTTGGTATGTAATTGATTCTTCGGGGGCGTTCATTGAGGTTGGAGTGCGTGTTTTTACTTCGAAGAAGTGGAGGATTTGATTTTTGAGTGCGATTATATCTATTTCGCCGAAGCGCGTGTGGTAGTTGCGCGCGAGGAGGTGGTAGCCTTCGTTTGCGAGGTGTTGGGCGGCGAGATTTTCGCCTAATTTGCCCATCTTCATGCTTTTTCTCATGTTTATATATTTATTCTTTGAGGATCAAATTAGCAACTTCGTCAATATGTTTTTTTTACTCGGTCGAATTGTTGTACTGGTTTGGCGTGCGAAAAACTGAGGAAAATTTGAGTAAAACTTGAGGGAAAATTGAGAAAAATATTAGAAAAAATTGAGAAACTGTGCAATATTTGTAGCCCCTTGGTGTCTAAAGGGCTTAAAGTATGGCTAAAAGTTTAATGGTTCCCCCACATAGTCTCGAGGCTGAGAGGTCTGTTCTCGGCTCTCTATTTATAGACAAAGACGCGATCGTGAAGATCTCGGGGTTTCTTGGTAGTGATGATTTTTATCATGATGCTCATAGAATTATCTATGATGCCGTGGTTACACTTTATGACAAGCGTGTGCCTGTTGACATGGTGACTTTGAGTAATTTTCTGGAGGATAAGAATCAGATCCAGCTTATTGGTGGAGTTTCATATATCGCTGAGTTGGCAAATGAAGTTCCTACTTCTACGCATATTTTTCAATATGGGACTATCGTCAAACAGAAGGCTATTTTGAGGAAATTGATTATGGCCGGCGACACTATCAAAGGGCTTGGATACAAGGAGGATGGTGAGTTGGATTCTTTGATCGATCAAGCGGAGAAGGCCCTTTTTGGTGTCTCGCAGGTGCATATTAAGGATCGATTTGTTCACATAAAAGATGTCTTGAGTAAAACTTATGAGAAAATTTCTGATCTCCATGATCCCGACGGGAAGGAAAAATATCGTGGAGTTCCGACCGGGTTCAGGGATCTGGATAATATACTGTCCGGTTTACAGCCCGCCGATCTTGTTGTTTTGGCCGCTAGGCCATCGATGGGGAAGACAGCTCTCGCCCTGAATGTCGCTCAGAATGTTGCGAAGAAGGGGTTCACCGTTGGACTCATTTCTTTGGAAATGTCGAAGGAACAGCTTGTTGAGAGAATGTTCTGTAGTCTGATGAGTGTCGATAGTTGGAAAATGCGTACGGGGAAACTGAGTGATGATGATTTCGCGAAGATTGGTAATGTAATGGACGAACTTAATCACATGAAGATTTTTATTGATGATTCTGTTGGTGGATCTTTGCCTGAATTGAAGGCAAAAGCCAGAAGACTTAAGATGGAAATGGGGCTGGATGTTTTAATTATTGATTACTTACAGTTGATGAGTGCAGGAGGAAGCGGCGCTTCGTACCAGCACAATAGGGTTCAGGAAATTTCTGAGATTTCGCGATCTTTGAAGGAGTTAGCGCGTGATCTTTCTGTACCGATTATTGCATTGTCGCAGTTGTCACGTGCGGTCGAGATGCGTCCTTCTAAAATCCCTCAATTGTCAGACCTTCGTGAATCGGGTGCTATCGAGCAGGATGCGGATGTCGTTTTGATGATGTATCGTGAAGATTATTATGAAGAAGATTGTGATCGACCCGGTCTCACCGATATTTATGTTAGGAAACATCGTAATGGGCCGATTGGCCGTATTGAATTGAGTTTCAAGAAGGAGCAGATGAAGTTTGTGAGTGTTGAGAGGGATAGGAAGATTGAGAATTACGTCGGGGTTTAGAGAAAAATTTAAAATTTTAGTCGCTCAGGTTCACCACTTCCCCGCCTTCGGCGGGTCGGGTTCAATTCACTTTAAAATTTTTATCTTTTTCTTTAAACTGCCTAAACTTTATAAAGGTTTTGTGGACTGGACTTGCTTTTTTGCTGGCTTGTGTTATTATTGCACCTTGCTTGATTGGCTGGGTCTTGTGGCTTTTGGCCCTTGGCAGTTTAGTCCAATCATGCGTGACCTTTAAGACAATCCGTACGTATGGAGGTTGTGATGTTTCTCTTTGAGTCTGTGAAAACTTGGCTTTTATTGGGAGGCATTGTCTCCCTCATCTGTCTCATCTGTGCCGACTTCATGTCGGACAGTGGCCCCACTTGGTGGTCACTGCTCTACGTGGTGGGGGTTGTTGTGCTCGTTGTCGCGGAGTTGATCTGGGGAGTTATCTGTTTCTCCAGGCTGGTCTCCCCGTTCCCGAGCCCGCGTTACCGCCATCCACCTGTCAAACGGGAGAAGAAGTGAGAAGCCATTGAGGCCCTCTCTCCCCCCGCTCTTAAGAGAAAGATGGTCACAAGCAGTACGGATTGTCTTTCTCTTTAAAGTTTGGTGCTTTTTCTCTATAATACAGCCATAAAATCTGTAAAATTTTCTATATGTTCTGGGGTGATGATATTGTTGATGATTTCCTGAAAGAATATGGGGATGAGGCCGGTAAGCGCCGGTTGATTCTGAGGGATGAGAAAACTATGTCTGGGCGTCCGCATGTGGGGTCGCTCCGGTCTTATGTTATGCATGCGGTTTTGTCTGATGTTTTGACTGATCGTGGAATTGATAATGTTTTCCATTATGAATTGAATGATACTGATGCATTTGATGGAGTTCCGTCGTATGTTCCGGATGAGTGGGAAGAGCATTTGGGAAAGAGGCTGAAAGACGTTCCGTCTCCGGACGGGAAGGCGTCGAGTTATGCCGAGTATTTTGGGAAAGAATATTCGGATGCTTTGAAGGATTCAAAATTTAAGGCGAAATATTATTATGTTAGTGAAAAATATGAGGCTGGTGAGTTTGATGAGTATATTCGGATGGCGTTGGATCACAAGGACGAGATTCGAGAAATTTATAGGACTGTGAGTGGGTCTGAGAAGCCCGAGAGTTGGTATCCGTGTCAGGTTGTTTGTGATAAATGTGGCAAGATTGCGACGACTAAGGTTTTGAGTTGGGATGGGGAGGAGGTTGAATACGCGTGTTCGGCCGATGTTGAGTATACGGCTGGCTGTGGTCATAAGGGGCGCAAATCGCCGTTTGGCGGGAACGCGACGATGCCATGGAAAGTTGAATGGGCCGCGAAGTTTTGTGTGATGAAAGTTGATTTGGAGGGCGCAGGGAAAGATCATTATGCCGCTGGCGGTTCGCGGCATGTTTCGAATCGTATTTGTGAAGAAATTTTTAAGAGAAAGCATCCTTTTGATGTGCGGCACGAATTTATTTTGCTTGAAGGCGCGAAGATGTCTTCGTCGTCCGGTGTTGGCTTGGCCGCTGTGGATTTGTATCAGTTGTTGCCGCGATATTTGTTCCGTTTCATGATGATCCAGAAAGATGTTATGCGAACCATTAATTTTGATCCTGAGGGAGATACTGTCCCTGTTCTTTTTGATCAGTATGATCAAGTTTGTCGTGGATATTTTGAAGGCGGGGATGATGTTAAAGAGCATAAAAGTCGGATTTTTGAGATGGCTCACTTTTATGAGAAGGATAAGTTGGCTGAGTTGAAACGATTTTTGCCTCGATTTAATCAAATTTCGTTTTTTGTACAGATGCCGCATTTGGATGTTGAGGCGAAGGTCGCTGAATTGAAGGGCGATGCGTTGACCAAGGCTGATAAAGATGAATTAAAATTGAGAATTGAGCATGCTCGCAAGTGGCTCGGAGAATTTAGTCCTGAGCGTTACGTGTTTACTGTTCAGGAGGAAATGCCTCCACTTGCTGGCGAGTTGTCGACCGAGCAGAAGAAATTTTTGGGAGATTTGGCAGAGGCGTTGAAAGGCGAGGATTTTTCGGGAGAGGAATTGCATTCGAAAATTCATGAGTTAAAAGAGGCGTCTGGAATTCCGCCGAAAGAAGTTTTTGGAGCGATATATGTTTCGCTTTTGGGAAAAGATTCGGGGCCGCAGGCCGGATGGTTTTTGGAGGCATTGGATAAGAAGTTCTTGGTTAAAAGATTTGAAGAAATTTCTAATGGATAAAATTGTTGTTTTAGATTTTGGGGGACAATATGCGCATCTGATTGCGAATCGTGTTCGGCGATTGGGCGTGTACAGCGATATTCGTGATGGAGAGACGCCGGCTGATGAACTGCGTGAATATAAGGGGATTATTTTGTCTGGAGGTCCGCAGAGTGTGCATGCTGAAGGAAGTGTCCGGTGTGATGCACGGCTGTTTGATTTGGGAGTTCCTGTTTTGGGGATTTGTTATGGACATCAATTGATGGCTCATTCTCTAGGTGGAGAAGTCGGGCCCGGGCAGATTCGTGAATATGGAAAAGCTGTTGTTACTGTTGTTGATCACGGAGGAGTTTTGTCGGGACTGGATGATACGGAGAGTGTTTGGATGAATCATTTTGACCAAGTTGTTCGTGTTCCGGAAGGCTTTGAAGTCGCTTGCAAAACAGAGGATTGTCCTATCGCCGGGATGATTGATGGGAAGCGGCGTTTTTACAGTGTCCAGTTTCATCCCGAAGTTACTCATACGGTGAATGGAATGAAAGTTTTGGAAAATTTTGTTGAGTTGTGCGAGGCGAAACGTGAATGGAGTATTGATCAATTTATTAAAGGTGAGATTGATTCTGTGCGTGAGAAGGTCGGTGATGGCCGGAAAGTCTTTATGCTTGTTTCCGGTGGAGTGGATTCGACGGTTGCGTTTACTTTATTGGAGAAGGCGCTGGGGAATGAGCGAGTTTATGGGCTTTTTGTTGATATTGGGTTTATGAGAAAGGGGGAAAGGGAAGAGGTTGAGGCGGCTTTGAAGAAGTTGAGGATTACAAATTTGCGAGTTGAGGATGCTGGCGAAGAGTATTTTGAAGCTCTTCGTGAGGTTTATGATCCGGAGAAGAAGCGTGCGATTATTGGCGCGAAATTTATTGAGATTCAGGCTCGTGTCTTGAAGGAGCTGGGGCTGAATAGCGAGGAGTGGATTCTTGGACAAGGAACTATTTATCCCGATACGATCGAGACCGGCGGGACGAAGCATTCTGATACGATCAAGACTCATCACAACCGTGTGCCGGAGGTGCAGAAGTTGATTGATGAGGGCAAAGTTATTGAGCCGATTGCGCAGTTGTATAAAGATGAGGTTCGGGAAGTTGGAGCTCGACTGGGTCTGCCGCATGAAATGGTTTGGCGGCATCCGTTTCCGGGGCCGGGGTTGGCGGTGAGGTGTTTGTGTAGCTCGGGTGAAAGTGATGAAGTCGGCCTGGAGGTTGATGGCGAGGGATACGAGGCGTTTGTGTTACCTTTGAAAAGTGTGGGGATTCAGGGTGATGTTCGATCTTATAAGCATCCTGTTGTTTTGAGTGGAGGTGAAAGAGATTGGGAAAAATTATCACAAGTTTCGACTAAATTGACGAATAGTCATGAGGATTTGAATAGGGGGTTATATCTTCTTCATGGAGATTTGAGCGCTGGCGTTTCGTTGGTTCGCGCTTATTTGACGCAGGAGCGGGTGGCTCTTTTACAGGAGGCAGATAAGATAGTCATGGATTTTATCGTTGAGAAAAAGTTGGATCGGGAGATTTGGCAGTTCCCTACTGTTCTTGTGCCTTTGTCGGTTGGGGCTGAGGGTTCGGGAGAATCGATTGTTTTGCGGCCGGTTGAAAGTGAGGAGGCGATGACTGCTTCGTTTTATAGGATGGATTTTGAGTTGTTGGATGAGTTGGTTGAGCGGTTGGTTCGTGTTGATGGAGTTGGAGCGGTTTTTTATGATATTACGAATAAGCCTCCCGGTACGATAGAATGGGAATAGGGGGGAGAGGGGGAGTTGATTTTCGCAAATGTTGTTATAGGTCTGAACCATTGAACATGTTCAATAGTTCAGTTTTTGGGCATCATGATGCCCAAAAATATAACAAAACATTTACTCACTCCAACTCCCCCCTCCCCCTAATTGATTGGTTATGAGAGTGTTTTTTCCCGTTCTCCTTCCACGTATGTCCGGATCGCATCTATTCTTTGTTTAGCCGCTTCCATCCAATTCTCATTAGTTTCGGCGTCCATATCGACCCCCACTTTTTGTGCTTTCTGAGGGGAGATGTAGCAAGGCTCGCTCAATTCAAATGCAATCGCTCTCAGTTGATATTGTCTCCACATTTCGTCAGACCATTCTTTTGGTTTAGTTGTATCTAAAGCTATCATTCTATCCACTTGTTCTGCAGGGTCGAATTTTTCCAATTTTGGTGGCATATATTTTAGGGGTTAATTTATTGGCGCTTGTTCCTGTTCGTCGCCCATGCATCCCTCCAAGACTTCTTTGACTTTGGCATCAAAACAATCTTTATAGAGTTTTGGGAGATCCGGGGGGCATGTTTCTGTAGCTGATTTCACTGATTCTTGTCTACATTTTAATTCTTGGTCTGAAATGGGCGTTCTTTCAGCTCTCGCGGCAGGTCCGGCAAGGGCCGTCATTGCTGCTAGGGAAATGGCGGCAACGATTTGGCTAAATCTCGATGAATTATGTCTGTGTTCTGGGGATCCTTCCATTTTGATTTAGTTAAATTTTTATTGGGGAGCATTATGCCATTGGGAAGTAGTCATTTGCAAGTGTATCTTCGTATGGGAATATGCTTTTGTCTTCCGGGAAGAATTCGCCCCACTCCCCTGTTTCGCGCATGTGTTCTACGAGGCGAGCGGTTGTGCGCGCGTATTCGTCGGGGGTGTATTGCTTGTTGAAAATGCAATATTGTTTGCGGCGGAGGCCTGCGCAAGCGAAGAGGTTTTTACAGCCATGGCAGTTGTCGCAATAAAATAAATCGTGTGAATCGCGGCAGAAATTTGTGAAGCGATACCCGTAGCCGATAAGGCTTGTTGATTCGTAACATAATTCTATCCCATCGGCGAAGCAGACGTCGTGGCAGTCGCGGGCAGATAGGCCGTCGTGGAGATATGCACAATCTTCCGAATCGTATATGTCGAAGCCGTAATAGACGTTTTTTGAATTAAAAATGCAATTGCCGACGCAGTTTTCGCAGGAAACCAAGATATTTGCGCGGCGGATGCGGAATTCTTCTTCTTTGAGGCGGGCGAATTTTTCTAATGCGGATTGGTGGTCGGTTTTTATGGCTATGAGCGTGCGTTCGTATTCTTCTTTGGATACTGGTTTGTTCGCTATTTGGTAACGGGCATTTTTGAGATTCACGCAGAATAAGCAGTTGTTTAGACCTTGGCAGTTCAGGAGGAAGGCGCTGTCCACACAGCTTTTGCAATTTTGGGCGTAGTTTGTGTTGTAGCAGTTTTGGCAGTCCATGCATTCGTAGCAGAGTTCGTTTTTGACTGACCAAAGGCAATCGCAGACGTCTTTATTTTCTACGATCAACCAACTGTAATAACTGTCTTCGTTGCGGTTTGCCGAAGTGATGAGGTAGCAATTTTTGTTGATGTCGGCGAAGTTGCAGTAGTCTGAGTTTTCCGCTTTGTTGTTTACGAGTGGTGGACGGGGGACTTTGAGTAAGAGCTCGTGGAATTGTTCGAAGAAAGGTTTGTTTGTGTCCGGATCTTGGGCGTAATCGGTCGGATCCCAGCCGTCGCCCCACCATTCTTCTCTAGTGAATATCTTGTATGGCGAATCCGGGCTGAAGCATGAGATCATTTCTTTGCCTGAGAGATCTGATTTTCGGCGGTAAAGGTTTCGTTCGTTTCGGTATGCTAGGCGGCGGCGTTCACGACATTTGTGGCAAAGAGTTGGAGCTGGAATTTCGTAAGTTTTGGCTGTTGCGTGGGCGCGGAACGCTATTTTTTTATAAAAATCTTTGTCCTCCGGGCGGACGGTGAAGGGGGTGGCACATCTTTTGCAGGTTTTGTTTTCACTCATAATCTAAGCCTAGACACGAGATGTATTAGCGTCAAATTTCGGCTTATTTCTGGGCGTTTTCCTCTATTAGAGATTCCCGAAGTTTTGGGAAAAAACGTTGAATTGTTTACGTTGGAGGTTTGCGACTGCTTTTGATTTGACCAGTGTTGAAGTTGGATTTTCTTCGTCTTCAAAGTTGTTGAACAATACATAGTCTGAGCGGTCCGAGAAAATAATGAAGTTTTTTTCGAAGTCTAGGGGCAGAACATTTACGTAATTTTTGAATTTCACTTTTGCTTCGCGAGTACAAAATTGTTCTGTTTTTGGGCCGTATGTCGTGCATATTGCCTGGTTTTTGGCATGCTTCACTCTGTTGTCGCGGAAGCGATATGAAGTTTTTATATTGCCGGGGAGAATTTTTACGAAATTTTCAAAGTCGCCGAAATCGAGATTTACGTCGTAATCCAATTCTGACATAAAAATGTAGCTTTCTTCTATTTGTTCCGGGGTATAGAAAGTTTCGAAATATTCGATTGATTCTGAGGGAGTTCTTAAGAACGGAGAAAGTGATTTTATTTTGTATGCTGTTTTGTTGAGGCGGCGTGAAGAAGTTTTAAGTTCCGCTACTAATGATTTTAGTGATTGTGCTTTTATTCCTTCCGGTGTTTTTTTTGCTAATTTTGTGTTTTCGAGACTTTCAAATGCCCTGTAAACAGCCGATTTACTGAGACCTGTACGTTGAACCAGTTCCCAGATTGTTTTTGCCGGTTTTTTGAGTATCTCTGTATATAAAATTGCTTCGGTTTCTGAGAGGCCCGCTTCCAGTAGAAGTGATCTTAGTTTTATGTGAGCTGACATTTTTCCGGTTGTTTAATTTTCATCCCGAGATATTTTTCGGCGAAGGATTTGAATGCATCGGGGTCGTCGGTTGTGAGAAAAGTTCGAGAGCCTTGTTTGCCTTTTGGAGCGCGGGATAGTTTTTCTTCGATTTCCGGATGGCGTTCAAGGTATTCGCTGAGTGATTGGGCGACGACTTCGCCGGTGTTGAAGACTTTTACTTTTTTACCCATGTATCGTTCGAAGTCTTTTTGCATCATTGGGTAATGAGTGCAGCCTAGGATGAGGGTGTCTATATTGCAGGTTTTTAATGGCTTTAAATATTTGTTCAGGATTGAGCGTGCTTCGGGTTTGGTGTGCCACCCTTCTTCGATAAATGGGACCAGGAGTGGGCAGGCTTTTGAGTAAACCTTGATTTCCGGATTAAGTTTTTGAATTTCGGTGTCATAGTTGTGGCTTCCTATTGTGGCTTTTGTTCCGACTACCCCTACCCTATCCGTTTTGGTGTGTTTTCCCGCTTCTTCCGCTACAGGGATTAATACTCCGAGGATTTTTCTTTCGGTTTCTTTATTGCCATTGAGATATTTTTGTTGGACATGGCGGAGAGCGACACTTGATGCCGTGTTGCAGGCGAAAATTATGAGTTTGACTCCCCTATCAAATAAATATTCGACTGCTTCTTCTGAGAATTTTTTGATATCTTCTTCACTTCGACCACCATATGGGCTGCGGGCGCTATCCCCCAAGTATATGTAGTCATATTGCGGAAGTGCATGAAGAACCGGCTTTAGTACCGTGAGACCACCTATTCCTGAGTCAAATAATGCAATCATCTTACGATTTAGCGGTTATTTAGCTAAAAGTAACAACCACAGAGGTTGTAATGCTAAAAGAACGAGGAGTATCGTTAGTATCACTTTTTTGTTGTACTGTTCGAATTTCAACTTTTTTGCTAAAGATCTGATGCTTTTTTCCGCATATCCTATTTTTTCGAGTATTTTTGCTTTTTCTAGCTTTTTTGCGGCCGATTCACGGTGGTATTCGAGAAGAGGGATAGAATTTTTTAGCTGAGCTTCGAGTTGACCTACGCGATAGTTGGCTATCTCAAGGCGCTCTTGTTTTTCGTTAAGTTCTTCTTTTGTCGCGCCATAAAGCTCTTTGTAAAAACCGCTTGAACTAGCGCCTTTGACGATTTTTCGTGTTTGTGAAGTAGACAAAGTGTCGTCAATTTCTTCGTGAATGTCTTGTGGAGAGTCTATAGACGTTACAGGGGTTGACATGTCTACTCCTATGTCCATAGTCGGCCCTTCAGCGTATCCTGACATGGATTCTACCTCGTCTTTATTTAGCCAAACGCGTCCACCTACGTTCTGAGCTGTTAATTTTTTCTTCTTTACGTATCTGTCTACCGTCCTAACTGAAACTTTGAGCAGTTTACTGGCTGCTTTTCTGTCTATATTGTATTGCTGAATGAAGTTGTCTAGTTTTGTCATGTTTGTGTCTATTTATTGTCGTTAGACAGGGGATTGACAGTGTTAGACACTTGTCGATAGTCATTCTACTAAAAAAATAAATGTAAGTCTAGTTCTCTTTTATCTATAGGGTGATATAATGTCTCTACCTTATTTAATTGTCTTATGAAACTTGTTCGTAAAATTGTGATTTTATTGTTGGCTTCGGTGCTTTTTGCGGCTTTTTTGCCTGTTTCCGAGTTGCAAGCATACAGAACGATCTATAAGTCATATATAGAGACTAATCTTAATAAGATCGAGTTTTTGGGCGAAAAAAATGGAGAGCAATTTGGGGCAGAAGTTGCGTCGGGAGATATTAATGGTGATGGTGTGGAAGATTTGATTATTGGGTCGCCATTTTATTCGTCTGGAGAGGTTGAGTGGAATGGGAAGGTCTCTGTGATTTTTGGGACTAGAGATTTGGATAAGCAAGTTTATGATATGAAAAAGCATGGACCGGATTTGGTAATTTATGGACGTAGTTCGGGAGATCAATTGGGGATGTCTTTGACAACTGGGGACTTCAATAATGATGGATATGACGATGTTCTGATGGGAGCTTATAATGCATTGGACGATGACGAGAGAGCGGGGAAGGCGTTCTTGATATATGGGAGAGAGGAGTTCGTGAGTTCGACTTGGCTTTTGGCTATTAAGAATGCTGATGTTGAGATCAAGGGTGAAAGGGAAGGAGATGGGTTTGGGTTGAGTGTCTATATGGGTGACATTAACCAGGATGACATTGACGACATACTTGTCGGCGCACCGTTTGCTTTGTCTACAAAGGGGGTTCCTGCGGGGAAGGTATATGGTTACGAGGGATCGACAGGTGGACAAATGGATGTGGACAGTGTCGTTACCCCCCAGGTTTTCAAGGCGAAGAATGGTGCGGATGTGGTTTTTCATGCGCAAGGGAATGGAGAGAGGTTTGGGGCGGAGATTGCATCAGGAGATGTGATCGGTGGACAGTATAAAGATGTAGCGATTTCTGCTTATTTTGCGGATGGGCCTGACGGACCACAGACCGGAAAAGTTTATTTGTTTAAGGGGCGAAAAAATTATGCAAAACATGTGCGTGAAGTTGATGGTGTGATAGTGGGGAAGGACAGTTATGATTGGTTTGGATTTTCGATGGATACAGCGAATGTTGATGTAGGGAGTAAAGAGGATTTGTTAATATCGAGCTTCCCATATTCAAATAGGGAGAAGAATGGGGGAGCGTATGTTTTTTATGGGGGAGCTGAGTTTGGAGATGCTGATTATTCTTTTTCGGGGAGAGAAGGAGAAAGTTTGATGGGGAGTAGTGTTGGGTTTGGAGATTTCGATGGCGACGGAAAAGAAGATTTTGTTTTTGGAGCTCCAGGGATAGGTTCTGTGAGAAGCGTTGAGAGTGGCGAAATTTATTTGTTCTATAAGGATTTGCTTGGGGGAGAGTCCAGTTTTGATTTGGAGAATGATGAGGCTACGTCGATTGTTGTGGGGGAGAATGAAGATGACTGGTTTGGGGCAAAGATAGATGTTTTGGATTTTAATGGTGATGGGGTTGATGATATTGCTGTGTCGAGCCGGTATGCCGATCGATATGATCTTGAGACTGGACTTGTAGGGGAATCTGATGATGGAAAGGTTTATCTTCTTTTGGGGAATTCCAGTCCTTTTGGGGAAGAGGTAGTTATTCGGGAACCTGGAGATGAGTTTGTGACGAGAGGTGATTTTTTGGCGGAGGTGATTGAGCAATTTAATATAAAAGAAAATAGGGCAGACTTTATAAATAGTTGTTATGAGCATCGGGAATTTTGTTTCTTTGTTTTTAGCGGGCAATCTGATTTTTCCGGATTGGAATTGGAGCCGGAGATAATTTTGTATCCTGATGTGCCATATGGCAGTGAATACTATGAAGCCACCACTATTGGGACGATGTTAGGGCTTTTGAACGGCTTTACGAACGAAGAGGGGACTCCATTCAAGCCAGAGGCTAATATCACGAGGATACAGGCCCTGAAAGTGGTTTTGGGGGTGAACCAGCTGGTTGATCCTCTTTATAGGTTCCAATTGATTGATATTTTTGGGGGAATAATGGGACTGAAGGAGCAGGAGAGTTATTTTAGCGATGTGAATCCTAAGGTCGCGCACATGTGGTGGTATCCGCGTTTTACAAATTTTGCATATAATGAAAGGCTTGTTGAGGATGGGTTGTTTCGGCCTGACGATAATGTGACGCAGAATGAGCTTGATGCTCTTATTGGAAAAACTTTAAAATTGATTGACCAAATTCATGAAGAAGAAACATTCGATTTATATAATTCTTGAGAACGTTAGGAGTCTTTATAACGTTGGTGCTATTTTCCGGACTTCGGATGGTGCTGGGGTTGAGAAGATTTTTTTGTGCGGGATAACTGGGTTTCCGCCGAGGCCTGAGATCGCGAAAACCGCTCTTGGGGCTGAAGACATGGTTTCGTGGGAGCACCGTGAGGAGGCTTCGGATGTAATTGAGGAGTTGCGGTCGGAGGGGGTTGAGATTGTGGGGGTTGAGTTGGCTCCAGATGCTGAGAACTATTGGGATGTTTCGTATGATGGGCCGGTGTGTTTTGTTTTTGGGCATGAAGTTGAAGGCGTTTCGGAGGAAATTTTGGGGTTGTGTGACAGGAAGGTTTTTGTACCTATGTATGGAAAGAAAGAATCGTTGAATGTCGAGGCCGCTTTTAGTACAGTTGTGTACGAAGCTGTTCGTAAATTTAATAATTCGGCGCATGGCGAAGATTGATTTCAGAAATTTTTGGGTTGTGGGGCTCGGTGGACTTTTTATTATTGGACTTATTTTTTTGTGGGTATTTTTTGTGGGGGTGAAGGCCGACAAGACCGGCGCGTTCTACAATACCGGTCAGAATGCCGTATGGATTGCGCATGAGTGGGCTGAGGAACCCAAGAACGGTTTTGAGATACAAAATCTGGTAATGGATTTGAGTCGACATGATATTGATACGATTTTTTTGCATGTTGGGCCTTTGAGGGAGGATGGGCTGATTGCGCCTTCTACTTATCAAGCAACTGTGAATTTTGTTGATAAAGTCAAAAGGTATGGAGACAATATAAAAGTGTTGGCGTGGATGGGGCAGATCCGAGGAAAGATAGATCTTGGGAATCCTCAAGTGAGGCATAATATTTTGAGTATGTGTACGATTTTTGTTGATATGGTGGGGATGGACGGGGTACACTATGATATTGAGCCGGTTTGGGATGGGGATGAGGATTTTATTGCGCTTTTGGAGGAGACTCGTCGGCTTTTTGATCGTAGGGAGGAGCTTGGGGCCGGACGGGCCGTTGTTTCTGTGGCGCTCGCGGAATTCATCCCGAGTTCATTTGTTTGGTGGACGGAAGAGCTTACCGGATTTGAAAATTATAATACTGAAGTTAATTATCTGAATGTTGCTAAGCATGCTGATCAGATCGTGGATATGGTTTATGATACTGGTATTGATAGGGGGTGGCTGTATCGGTGGCTTGTGAAGGAGCAAGTTATTTGGGTCAGTGATTTGATTGGTTCTGAAGAGGCGGCGGGGACTGAGTTTTTGATTGGTGTGCCCACATATGATAGTGGTGGTGAGGGATTTAATCCGGAGGTTGAGAATATTGAGAATGCTATGCTGGGTATTTTGGATGGTTTGAATGATATCCGGTCAAGTCACGAGAATTTTACTGGAATTGCGATTTATTCTGAGTGGGAGACTTCTGATGATGAGTGGGCAGTGTATGATGGGTTATGGAATGAATAGTTAAGTTCGGACTCTAGTAATAGCTCTACTTAAGTTCGGGAAAAAGCGATGAATAAACTTAAAATATACAACGAGGTTAAGGGGTTTAGAGTGCCAAGGACTCGTTTGGGACGAGCTTTTGATTCATTTTTGAAGAAGTCTGGAGCTGGAGTTGGTGAGGTGAGTTTGATTTTTGTTGGAGAAGGGAAGGTGAAAGAGTTGAATGAAAAGTGGTATGGGGGGAAAGGGGCGACTGATGTTTTGACATTTGATTATGAAGGTGGGGTGGGGGATGTGGCCGGGGAAATTTATGTTTGTGTGAAAATTGCTGAGAAAAATGCTTCTGCTGAGGGGAAGGGGGTGATGGATGAGGTTTTGTGGTTGTTTGTGCATGGGCTTTTGCATCTGGCCGGACATACACATGAAAATGATCGGAAGTATGATGATATGATGAAGAGAGCGGGGGAGATTTTGGGGAGAATTTGAGATATCCTTAGATTTGTGGTATTTATTATTAGCTAGATACTATTTAACTTTTTGCCTATGAAAATTAAGAAAATTATTGGTGTTGTTCTGGTTTCTGTGTTTGTTTTTATAAGTGCTGGTTCGGCAGTAAGCAGTGCTTATTCTGTTAATCAAGTGCCGCCTCAACTGATTGAGAGTGGGAAATTGAATCTTGATTTCAAGCTAGTGCAGGAGGTTCAAGAGCTTAAGAATTTAATGAAGGATGTGGATAAAAAGCTTCGGAAAAAATTGAGGAAGAAGCTGAAGAGATGGATGAAGAAACTGAGACGTAATAAGAAATTTCGGAAGAGATTTGAGCGATTTGTTGAGAGATGGATAGATCGGATTGGGCCTGAGGAGCCTGTGGTCGAACCGGAACCCGTGGTCGAACCGGAACCTGTGGTCGAGCCAGAGCCCGTTGTCGAACCGGAGCCCGTGGTCGAACCGGAGCCCGTTGTCGAACCGGAGCCCATGGTCGAACCTCCACAAACAGGTTCGAATTATTCTTGGCATTACAACATAACTGCAACTATGTTCTGGTTAGGAGAAGAGGCTGGGCCGGATAATGGATGGATTTCAAATGTGTCGACTGCCTGGGAGAGTCCTGTGGCTGATAGTGAAAATGAGTGGTATGTTGCGGTTCCGTATAATGATTTGGAGTATGTCGATGGTGAGACGCGAAATAAAGAGTCAGCGAAGTCGATTCCTTGGTACGATGAAAGTTTGGCGGCAGGATATGAGTTTTATTCGTATATCAAAAATCGATGGGTGCTTGTGCGAACGGGGGATAAGACTGCGTATGGGCAAGTTGAGGATTCGGGGCCGCATGGAGAGGATCTTTTTGATTATGTGATAAATGGAGCGGCGTTTTATAATCCTGCGAGCAGTAATAATGCTGGTATAGATCTTTCGCCTGCTATGACTGAGTATCTAGGTTTGGATGGGAAGGATCCTGTGGACTGGAAGTTTGTTGAATTTGGGGAGGTGCCGGGAGGACCTTGGAAAGAGCATGTTGAAACTCAACAATGTGTTTGGGGACAGTATGGAGATGTGAAGTAGTCCTCGCTGGTTTATTCAACAGGAAGACTGTCTTCAGACCATCTCAGAATTCCGCCAGCCATGCTGTTTGTGTTGTGGTACCCGAGAGCTGTCATTATTTCGTATGCTTCTGCGCTTCTTCGGCCTGAACGGCAATAAACGACGATGTCGTCTGATTTTAGAATACCTGCGTTTATGAGAGATGCTTCTGAAAGTTGGCCCAATGGAAGGAGAATTGCCCCAGGGATATGTCCGTCTGCATATTCGTCAGGTTCGCGGACGTCGACTACTTTGAGTGCTTCGTGTGCTTGGATCAGGAGGAGTGTGTCTTTCGGGAGGATTTCGAATGATTTTAGGTTTGTGTATTCATCTTGAGTTGCTTCTTTGGCGTCGTATTCGAGAAGGCTTGCTTTCCCTTTTGTTGCAACACTCGCGAGGTCGTCTGAGGTTTTGTCGCAAGAGGTTAGGGTAAAGATTGTCGCGAGGGTGAGGATGATTGTTAGTAGTTTTTTCATTGTTTTAATTTTAAGAAATTTGCGGGAATATTATAGCGCGGGTTGGGGGTTTTTGCTAGAGGGGAAAAGGTGGGAGGCGGCGTTCCGGGGGGGGAACGCCGCCTTGGTGGAAGCTGGGGGGGGAAGTTGCGGGGGGGGGCTAGGCGCAGTCGCTCTGCCATCCTGCGGGGTCGTCTGGGTTGCAGAGGGGGAACTCATCCTCCCCGTTGGGAATGCCGTCGACGTCATAGTCGAGCTCCCCGTCGGAGGGATTGCACTCTCCGAACGAGTACTCCTCGCAGGGATTCAGCCCCATCCAATACTCATGCCAGTTTGAAACTCCGTCTCCATCCGTGTCGTCAAGGGTGACTACCCACGGGTGGGTCCCTGGTTTGAGGGGGGTGGAGGCCATTTCGAAGATGACGGCGCCGCACTCACGCAGAGGGATCTTGTTGGCCCTTGTTGCGTAATAGTACTCGCATACCATCTCCTGATCCTCCAGACTCTCAAAACACTCCTCCTCCTTCTCTGGCTGCTGCTTAATACACCACGTGAAGTCGTCGTAGGCTTCCAGCGGACACATCCACCGGTAGGCCTGAGCCTCAGCCCAGAGGGCTTGCATCAGGAAGGTGGAAGGCGGTACAGCGCAGTTGGGTTCGGTGGGTCCAGCGTCAGAGTCGACATCCTCGCAGTAGTACGACGTGACGAGGTCAGGGTGAGCGTTGATCTCTTCGCCGCAGCCGGAGCTGAAGATGACGAATAGAGCAGCGATACAGCAGATAAACAGATTTGCTTTCATGGGTTCCTCCGTGTTGTGAAAGCGTTATCGATTGTACTTCAACTTACAGGCACTCATCGTCCAAAAATTTGATTTTTGAATAGTGTGTGCCTGCAAGAATTCCCAGCTTCTTAAAGATCATCCTGAAACGAAACATCACTGGATCAACCAGCTGTCACTTAAAAAGTGGCAGTTCTGTTCCAAGAGAGTGAGTGTACTGCAAAAATGCAACCTTGTCAAGGAGTGGGAAAGCCCCTATCTAAATGGCATAAAGGAGCCAATTGCAACTTCATTTTCTTGATTTCAAAGAAGGTTACTTGGTATGATTTTATGTACTAATTTTAACTTTTTTATTATGAAACGTTTATTTTGTTTATTTTTGGGAGTCCTGGGGCTTCTGGCTGTAGCCGGAGTTGCCTTTGCGGGAGATTTGGTGGAGGAACATACTGATGTTACTTTCGGCGGGACGACCTCTGATCGGCTGTATTATGTTTATCAGCCGGAGGCTTGTTTAGACAACGAGTGCCCGATGGTGATTATGTTTCATGGGTTGAATCCACAACCGGATACTTTTGAGGCCGCGTGGGAAACTGCCAATAGTGATGCAGGAGGATATGGACCTTATTACTGGAAGGATACTGCTGATGAAAATGGGTTTGTTATGGTTTTTCCTAGTGCAAGCTCTATGGCTCCGAAGTCGTTTTTTGGATTTCAATATGATCCGCCGGCGGCGGGCGGCACCGGGCCTTCGCAGAGATGGGATATGCAAGCTGTGAGCTGGTCTGCAGTTATGAATCCTACGGGCCACACGCCAAAAGCGACTAAAGATACTAAATTTGTAGAAAATATAATTGATGACATGGTCGCAGACTACAAGGTCTTGCCTACTCATGTTTTCACAACAGGTCATTCGCATGGAGCGTTCTTTAGTTCTTACGTAGCGATGCTTTTGCCCAATAAAATTGAGGCTTTTGCTTCACATTCAGGGGGAAGAGTTGAGGTGTGGGGAGTTTCGTGGCCGGCTTATCCGACAAATGCTAATTCCAATTCGAGTTTGAAGACAGAAGGACTTTTAATTCATTCGGAGAATGATGGGACTTGTTCTTATTCGTGGAGTGTTGATCTTGCGAGCTCGTTGGATTCTCGTGGGCATTACGTTGAGTTCGATACGATTGTGCCTGGGAAGGACCATGGTTGGGATACTTCGAGAAATCAGAGGCAATGGGACTTCTTTGTGAATCATTCGCCGGAATTGCCGGAGGAAGAACCAGCAGAGGAGGATCCTGAGGAAGAGGATCCTGAAGTTGTCGTCGTGGTTGCCGATTTTTTAACTGATAGTGGATTTACTTCGGAGGGAAGTGGCCCGCCTGTGCCTGTTTATGTGTATCTTGATCAAGCTCCGAGTATCCCTGTTAGTGTACTTGTTTCTGTTGACGCTGAAGCGAGTACGGCTGTTGAGGGAGTGGATTTTGAGATGAGTAATGGGCTTTTGACTTTTGGTACAGATGAACTTGGTAAGCCTATTTATTTGGAACTTTTTCCGGATTACGAAGACGAGGGGGACGAGACCATTGTGTTGAGACTTGAAGTTGTGGAAGGACCTGTGCAGATTGGGAATATACCAGAGTATGCTCACAGTTTTTCTGACTCTACGAAAGTTGCTCATTTTGAAGTAGCTGATGGAAAAGGTATTGAGAGTGGAGGATCGGTGAGTGTTAATGTTCATATGGATGGAAAGGGACTTGGGAATGATGTGGAAGTAGCTATTGGTGTGAGCGGGACGGCTGAGGAAGGAGTTGATTATAATTTGTCGACCAATTTGCTTTCTTTTGAGTCTACTGCCCAGGAGAAAACACTTACTTTAGATATTTTGGAAGACATGGAACTGGAGGACGTTGAAACTATTATTTTGACTTTGGATGTTGTGGATGGATTTGCCACTGAAGGTGAGCCTTCGGTATATACTTTTGCTCTTCTTGATGATACGCCAGGACCTGTGGTTGCTGGATTTGCTATGGAGACCGGAAGTGCTTATGAAGGTGAACTCAGGGATATTTATGTGAATTTGGATGGCAAGGGAGATAATGGCATTGCTTTACTTGTTTCTGTTGATGCTGGAGAAAGTACTGCTGAGGAGGGAGTGGATTTTGAAATAATGGGAAATGGTGTTCTTCAATTTGCGCCCGGGGAGATGCAGAAAAGTGTGGAAATTGAATTTGCTAAAGATATTTTGGAAGAAGAGGACGAGACTGTTGTTTTGAAGTTGGAAGTTCTGGATGGATACGTGGAGCTTGGCGAAAAGACTGTGTATACACATGTGATTAAGGACAGCACGTCTCCTTATCTTGTTGGGTTTTTGACTGCAGATGGGAAAGGGGCAGAGGAAGCTGGAGGGGAATTTGTAACCTTGAGAACCGATGGAAAAGGATGGGGATTAGTGAAATATAATATTTTTGTGGACCCTTCAAGTACAGCCGAGAAAGGAGTGGATTTCGATCTACTTACTACTTCTGCTGAGTCTGAAGGTGGAGATGTTTGGGTTGAATTCGAAGTTTATGGAGATGACGAAGTTGAGAGCAATGAGACTATTGTCCTTGGATTTGAGGTTGCTGAAGGATATGCGGTGGGTGCCAATTGGTTGTTCGATACTTATACTTATACGATTTTTGATGACGACGAGGTTGTTCCCGTGCCTTTGTGTAGTGATGGAATGGATAACGATGATGATGGATTGGTTGACGAGGAAGATCCGGGTTGTGAAGGCGAGGATGATGACGATGAGTATAATGAACCAGAACCGCCTGTGGATGAGCCTGAGGATTATTGGGCTCCGAAGTTTTTGACTGTTTTGAAGCAGTATACTGGAATTGTCTGGGAGCACGATGAGGAAGATAATTTAGCGTTGTTGTTTGATTATGGGGTTTATGGTTCGAAGTTGTACGACCCATTTATTTACGGGCCTTATTCTGGATATGACATTCAGGATGTTGAAGTGAGCTGGAAGAAGCCTTTCTATTTCTGGTGGGGAGTTTGGGAGAAGGCGGATGGAACAACGGGACTTTATAGACGTGCTTCGAATCAGAGCAACTTCTTGAATAAAGCTGTGTATTTTGGAGATTACGATGAATTGGCTTCTTTGGACTTTAAAGACTTGGTATTGGATAAGGATGGTAATCCTCATGTTTTGTTTGATAACGGGGATGGTGAGGCAGTTGTGGCTCATTATAACCAAAATGGAAAGCTTATATGGATAAACTATCGACCGAATCCATCTGATGGCTTTGTTGCAGAATCTATCACTGTTGGGATGTATGGAGATGTTCGGATTCTCTTTGTAGGAGACGGAGCGTTTGTTGTTGAGACTACTGGCACACTTGGTGAAGTAGTTGGTGTGCCTACTGGACATGAAGTTGTTGACTTTGACAATGGTTGGGGAAAGAACGATCCAGATTCACGCGTGATGCTTGTTGATAGCGATGGTAATGCGAGTGTCTTGAAGGTTGCTTTCAATGGAGACGTGAATGATGAATTTGATTTTGATGCACCTGATGGATATGCATTCGAAGCAATGGAGACCGGTTCAAATAGCAGGATTTACTTAATGCTTTCCGGTGAAAATGGAACCGAGGCCGCTGAAGTTTGGAAAGTGAATGCTACGAGTGGAAACGTTGAGGATGTGCGGGAATATGAGATGAACTAAAAAGAATCTTTTAAAATAGAGTTGCAGAGCTGAGGAGTTGATTGTGATCAACTTCTCAGTTTTGAAGTAGGCGTGATCTTGTGGTGTGGACTATTTTTTTTACTGAGCGAGCTTGGTTTGCCTGGGCCGGGACAGCCATCGCTTCCGGGTGCGGATAAGTTGCTACTGGATTTTTCTTGGGCAATTCGAGTTCGTCTTCTACATCTTCTCTTGTCCTTGGTAGAATTAATGTTATTGGCGCTGACTGAGATGGAGGCACAGCCGGTGGTAGTGGCGGGGGTAGTGCGTTCTGATCTACGTAGTAATTTGGTGAAGGTAATGCGTATTGATCTATATGGGGATTTATTGGCTCTTGTTGTTTTGGAATATAAAAAACGTCACAAGTGTTGTCCTCGCTAATTTCAGCTTCCTTAACGTAAGTTTCAATATGTTGTGGTGGTTGCTCTACTAGGACTGGCATAGGTTTACGATTTGTAAATTGGATGTGATCTTATTGGAAACAAGACTCTTTTGTCAAATATGTTTTACTAAGGCCACATTAGTGCACGTCTAGCACTATCAAAAAATGCCTGGCTAATGCCAGTCATTTTTTAATGGTCGGGGTGCTGGGACTCGAACCCAGGGCCTCATGGTCCCAAACCATGCACGCTAGCCAACTGCGCCACACCCCGATAATTTCGTCTCGCATAAGCGCGAGTGCAGACGTATTTTACACTCCTATTCAGTTTTGCCAAGATTTTTTGTATATTTAGTGCATGGAAAGACTTTATTCAAAGATAATTGGGATGTCTGTGTTCGTGCCAAATAGCATGCGTCCCATCAATACTGTGCAGGATATTGTGATTGATCCTGAGACTGGGAAGGTTATTGCTTTTGCGATGGATACGAGAGGAAAGAAGGTTGTGGTAGCCATGGATGTGATCTCTGTGAAGCACGGACTTCTGATCAGGGACGCGGATGATATTATTGATTCTGAGGACGTGCTTAGGGTACAAAGCGTGCTAGAAAAGAGTGGGGGATTCATGCATAAGAGTGTGGAGACAGAGGAGGGGGAAAGGTTGGGAAAAGTCGTTGATATGGCTATTGATGATCGAAATCTTGTACTTATTAAACTTTATGTATCAAAAACTTTTATTGGAATTGTTCAATATGACAGTCGGATTATTTCAGCGAAGAATATTGTTGAAGTGAGAGAGACTAGGGTAATCGTGAAGAGTGGAGGAGAGGTTCGTGTTGAAGAGGCGGAACGAGTCCAACAAAAAAGCCCCGCCTAAGAAAGACGGGGCAGTACGGTCTTTTAAGTTATTGGGCCGTCGCTTGTGACGCTGCTCCAAGAACAGTATTCACTACCGCGAACGACAATAGGATGATCACTATACCGAGCAAAGCGTAAAGAATGATTTTCTTTGCGTTGTCGACACTTTCTTGTTTACCTCCGGCTGTTATGTAAGTAACACCACCAAAGATGATCATCATTACAGCAACTATTCCAAGGAATGTCAGGAAGTAGTTGACGATTTTTAGGGCTAGAGATCTAATTGATCCTTCGCCTCCTGTTGCTGCTGCGATTTCACCTGGAGAGTCCGTAGGTGTAATCAATGCTGCAGACGCACTTGGGATGAACGAAACGAGTGTAATCGCTCCCACCATCAAGCCAAGAACGATTAACGTTTGCTTGATGAGTTTTTTACTGTCCATAGGAATAAGGTTATATTTTAACTTTTCATTAATTAATTTTACCAGAAAACCGGGTAATTTACAAGGTTCAGGTTGATTTCTTGGGCTTTTCTGGGATAATTTGCACTTCTTCTTCTAGGGTTATTTTAAATTTTTTGTAGACTTTTTGTTTGGCGAGAGCGGCTAGGCGGAGGACGTCTTTTTGGGTTACCGGAGAGGAAGTGTCGTTTAGGTTTTGGATGAAATTTGCGTGTTTTTCGGAGATTTTGGTGCCGCCGATTTCGTGGCCCTTGAGGCCGCACTGTTCTATCAGGTATCCTGCTGAAAGTTTTGGATTTTTGTGGTCCGGGTTCTTGAAAAAAGATCCTGCGGAAAGACCATACGGTTGAGTTCCTGTTCTGTTGGTTGCTAGAGATTTTGGTATGGGTTTTCCTTTTGAAAGTTTCAGGGTCGCTTTTAGTACTATCTCGTTTGTTTTCTTGAGAGCTGAATGACGGTATTTCATTTTTAGTTGCTCTGGAGTTGCTGTGCGGATACGGCCGGTTTTGGGGTTCAGAATTGTTGCACTCTTGAGTACATCTTTGATTTCGAGACCATTTGCGCCCGCGTTCCCCCTGATTGCGCCGCCTAGAGTTCCGGGGATCCCGGTGAGTCGGGACAGATTATGAAACCCTTTTTCTTGGGCTTTTTTTATTACTGTTTGGAGGGAGGTTCCTGCTGGGGCAGTGAGTGTTTTTGGAGTTTTTGGTGGCGCGAATTTGATTGGGCCCGGCTTGAGGCGGATCACTATCCCGCGGAAGCCTTTGTCATGGAAAAGCACGTTACTTCCTCCACCTATTATGATCAATGGGATGGTGTTTTTTGTTGCGTATTCTATGAGTTGGGTTGGGTCTTCGATTTCGATGAATACATCAGCAGGGCCACCTATGCGGAATGTGCAATGTTTTTTTAAGGGCTCGTTGAAGATGGCTTTTGGGAATAGTTTTTTGAGTTCTTTCTTGGTTTGCGCGTTCATTTATCAGGTTTAATTACGTCTGGAATTTTACTAAAAAAATTTAAAAATTGACAGTGGAAAGTGTTTTAGATAGGATTGTTGGGCTTTTTAGTTAAGTGGAGTTCGGGGGATCTCTCAGGAAAATTTAAGCCACCTTAGCTCAGCTGGTAGAGCAATCGCCTTGTAAGCGATGGGTCGTCGGTTCGAATCCGACAGGTGGCTCCATTTGATTGTGCAGGAAAAAATTTGCAAAATCTTAAATGTGAGTTATTATTCTATCTTGTATTTTTAATCAAAATTCTATGTCAGAATCTGCACCTGACCGCACACCTATTATTGCCGGGAACTGGAAAATGAATCCGGAAAACTTTGGTTTAGCCATTGACTTGGCAGGTGATTTGGCCAATTCCCCTGCAGGGAAAGTTACGGATAGGGAGGTTATTCTTTTTCCTCCTTCACCTTACCTTACCGAGGTGGAGTTCCAATTAATGAAGGCTGATTCAACTATTCAATTGGGAGGACAAAATTTGCACCAAGAGAAAGGGGGTGCACATACTGGGGAAATTTCGGGATCTATGCTTAAATCTATGGCATGTTCACATGTGCTTGCGGGACATTCTGAGCGCAGAGAGGCCGGAGAAACCGATGAGGTTGTATGTGCTAAAGTTAGGGCGGCCTTAGACGTTGCGCTGAAGCCCATCTTATGTGTTGGAGAGAAGCTGGAACAGCGTAAGTCTGGGGATGCTGAAAGTGTTGTTGGCTCGCAAATTGAAGCGGGATTGAATGGAGTTTCTAATAAAGAAATGGAAGATCTTGTTGTTGCTTATGAACCTGTTTGGGCTATAGGGACCGGAGAAACTGCTTCTTCTGGAGATGCTAATGCCATGTGTGAACATATACGTGGCTTGGTTGCCGATCTTTTTGATCAAGAAGTCGCGGATAGTTTGCGGATTTTGTATGGTGGAAGCGTGAAACCTAGTAGCGTTGATGAACTCATGGCTCAAGAGCATGTTGATGGAGCTCTTGTTGGCGGAGCCGCGCTTGATGCGAAGAGTTTTGAGAGGATAGTTATGTTTGAGTAAAAGGAAGTCACAGCCCGTTGACCGACACCCGCTTTGATGTTATAATTTTGTTATGAGCGAAGAAGTTGGAAAATCCGAAGATGTAAGTCGTGAGGGGGTTACATTTAGCAAAGTGGCTCAACTCGGCAGGCTTTTTCTCGGGGAAAATAATCGGGCAATTGCAAAATTGGATCGATTTGCAAGTTTGGATATTGGGGCATTAAATGAGCAATTAGATAGAGATATCAAAGGCGTTATTTTGGATGTTGATGATTGTATTGCGCCCCATCATGGGGAGATTCTTGATGAAAATATTGATAAAATTCGCGAGATGAGAGAAGCGGGGATTGAGGTTATTGTTTTTTCGAACATGAAGTATTCGGAGAGGTATGCGGAGCTTGAAGAAATGGGCGTGAAGGTTCATAAAAGTGGGTTTGCGAAACCTGACCCGAGAGGGTTCTTGGAGTGTTGCGATGAAATTGGGCTTGCTCCTGAGGAGGTTGTTATGGTTGGGGATAATTTAATAACCGATGGAGGGTGCACGAAAGCGGGGATTGATCTTGTCCTTGTCGATCCGGTTAGCGGAGTGGAAGGAACTCGCAGTAGTGTAAAGCGAAAAATTCACGTTGCTACGAGGGATTTTTATAGACGACTTTCGGATAGAAATGACTTCAAAAAGGATCGGGGAGTGCTTTATGAGCATGATTTTCCTGAATAAACAGTGTCGTGATATAATTCATTTGAATTTTAACTTTTTTTTATGGCAAAAGATCATTCAATGGACATTTCGGTACAGTTTAATCTTCAGGAGGTTATCAATTCGGTTGATCAAGCGAAGAAGGAAGCGTTGAATCGGTATGATTTGAAGGACGCGGGTATTGAGGTTGAGCTTGGGGAGGACTTTGTAAAAGTCATCGCGCAAGGGGATATGCAGATTGAGGCAGTTTATGGGATCCTTGTGAAGAAGATGGTTGGTCGCGGAGTGTCGCCTCGGATTTTGGATAGGCAGAAGATTGAGGAGATAGGCGGGATGAAGGTGAGACAGGAAATGAAATTGATTAAGGCTTTGGATCAGGACACTGCGAAGAAAATTTCTAAAATCATCAAAGAGGCCTTCCCGAAGGCGAAGCCTATTATTCAAGGAGAGGCTGTGAGGGTTATTTCTGCATCGATCGATGAATTGCAGGCTATTATGACAATTCTCCGAGACAATGAGAGTTTGGAAGTACCTCTAGAGTTTGGTAATTACAAATAGCAAGTATCTAGAAAAGGGGAGACAATTCGCACCATTGAAATGGAAGATTGAGTTGAAGAAGTTTTACGTCCCCCCGAAGAGCTTTGAAGAAATGGCGCGAATTTGTGGTGTGAGAGGGGCGGTAGCTAGGGCGGTCAGTAGTTGCCTGCCCAGAGGTTGTCGAGCCATTGTAGTAGGATGCATATTGCCCCTACTATTAATGTAGCGAATCCTATCAGGCAGTAGGCCACCGTGAGGACACCCATTTCCTCCAGGCGAATGGTGTCCACCAAGGCCCACAAGCTTACTGCTGAGACCGACAGGAGTACCCATCCGATGAGATAGAAGGTTTTGCCGTTTTGGCTTGGCATGTCCATCCCTACTATCAGGGGGATTAGACCTCCACTCCAACATGCAAAGATGGTCCAAGCGGCCAAGGGGATCGTTAGTTCGGCTTGCCAGTTGTCGATCATGCCGATCAGACAGAGGCCACAGAAAGACCCTCCTATAAGCACTGCCATCCCTTGCGCTAACGCCAGCACAACCTTGTTCCTCAGTGGGTTAATGTCGAGTGATGCCAGTTTGGCACATATCACTCCTCCCCCAATGAGAAACAGGATTGTTCCCAGAATGGCTTGATACTTGTCGTAAGGCCACGTGTCAACGGCCTTTGTGACGAAGTGCGACCCAGCTACGAAGGCCATAAAGACTACTCCCAGGTATGGGAGGTTCTTCGTGAAGGCGTCCTTCTCTGTCCCCCACTTTTTCCACAGGTCCATCAGTCCCTTCACTTGGTACCGTTTGGTCCAGAGGTGGGCTCCCCCCAAGAGTTCTGACAGGAAGAGGACCCCTATAAAAAAGAATCCTCCCCCCCCGTAGTTACCCTCGTTGGGCTTGATGTAGTAGACGCCACAGTACGTCGTCACGATCGCAATGACCAGGCTTGCTACCATGAGGACGACTATTGCTACTTCGATCCGCTTCTTGTTCTCCATGACTTCTCCTCCTTCAAAGGTTTCCAAAAAGTTTCAATGATACGAATTGTCAAAATATCACGTTTGAATGGTCTTGTTTGCCAAAGCATACAAGCCGATCAAACAGGAGAGTGATTCTACTATAATTCATCTACGGTTACAAATGCATATTGGCTCCTGATTTAATCTTGTGCACCGAGTGGAGTTGTGCAAGAATGTCTCAGCGGCAAGTAGGCCGTGAACGTTTGGAATTTGGGCAGGTACCAAAGCGGTCAAATGGAGCAGGCTGTAAACCTGTTGGCTCCGCCTTCGGGGGTTCGAATCCCTCCCTGCCCACCATTATTTAAAGCCTTTTCAGGATGATTGATGATTTTATTCAAAATTTCCGAAAATTGTTTTTGGATTCTCCTCAATGCGGGTCTTGGACAAGGGGGAGCGAAAATTGCGATTATGGAGATATAATCACGGTCTCGAAGGACTGTTATATGTGCTTTAATTCTGGGAATTGCCAGGATGCTTATTATTGCGAAGACAGCAGGGCTTTGACTGATTGTACTGACTGTGCTTTTTGTGAAGATTGTGAATTGTCCTATGAATGTGTTGATTGCAATAATTGCTATGGCTCGATTTATTCGCAGGATTGCACTAATTGTAATGACATTTGTTTTTCGTATGGACTACGAAGGTGCCAAAATTGTTTTGGATGTGTGGGCTTAAGAGATAGCCAGTATTTTATTTTTAATGAATCCCATTCAAAGGAGGATTACGAGAAAATCGTGAAAGGATTGGCCGGACAAGAGGAGGCTGTTTTTGAGCGATTGGAAGCTTTGCAGAAAAAAACTCCGCGGATGTTTGTTCACCAATACGATACGACTAATTGCACGGGGGATTACGTTTATCACAGCAAAAATTGTCACATGTGTTTTGACACAAGGCACACGGAAGATAGCGGGTATATTACTCAGGCAAACTTGGATATGGGGACGAGGGATAGTTATGACTGTGGCCCTATCCCTACGGGAATGGATTTGTGTTATGACATTGCTTATGCCCATTTTTTGTTTAACTGCAAGCATCTTTACTGGTGTGGGAATTTGAAAGATTGTCAGTATTGTGCAAATTGTTTTGAGTCGGAGAATTTATTTGGGTGTCATTATTTAAAGGGCAAGCAAGAGGGGTTTTGGATATTGAATAAACAGGTTTCTGAAAATTTTTATCGGGAAGCCGTAAAGAAGATCAGGGAATTGCTGAAGGAAAAGGGGATTTATACGCTGCATGATTTATTGAATAAGGATTTGTCTGTTGGTAAGGTTGAGATCGAGGACGATGTAGTGAATAGGGACTGTGTTGTTTGTGGGGATAAATTTGAGCTGGTTTCTGCTGAGATCAAGTTTTATCGAGAGAAAGATATTGTTTTCCCGGTATATTGTCCTAATTGCCGAGCAAAGCAGAGAAAGGGCCTCAGGAATGAACGAAAAATGCATAAAAGAGTCTGTGATGGCTGTGAAAAATCTTTGATTACCACTTATCCGGCGGATAGCAAACATATTGTTTATTGTTTGGATTGCTACTGGCAAAACATAAATTAATTTGACCTTTTTGGTGGGAGTGAGTAAGCTTTGCCTCCTAATTTTAATTTTGAAAAGCTATGCTTGATACAAGTTCTGATGGATACGTTGTCCCTGAGGAGGTAGATCCTTCTCTTGTTATACTTGAGAATGGAGAGGATTCTGGGCCAATCAGCATCCCTGGTAATAATGAAGGATATGGGTCTGTTTCTTATGTTGTGACGACTGGGGATGGGACTCCTGTTGGAAGAATTTTTACTTACAAGGGCAGAGTTTGGCTCGGGAATGACAAAACTTACGAGACTGTCATGTTGCCCTACCTACAAATCAAAGACTTTGGAAAAACTTATACTCATGCGGCTTTATTCGGGGAGGATTTGAACCTTCTTGCTAGAAGGCATTTTTCTGTATTGGTTGATTCTGCGAATGGCGCCTCTTCGGGATTTGTCATCAAGGATGCGGGGAGCGGCGAGGGTACCGGGTATAAGAAAGAGGATTTTGAGGGAGTGGAGCGCTAGTTATCAATATCTATTATTTCTAATACATTTTGAATGTATTTTTCGTGTTTTTCCCCATAAATTTTTCCAATATTCATTTCTAATAATCGTTTGGCCATTTTCCTAAGCCTTGCGACTTCTTCTGCTGACACCTCCCCCTTACCCATAGTATTAGGGCCTACAAGTGTTGTAAGGAATTCATCCCTCAAATTCTCGACAAGAACCCTATCGTTATCGCCAAGTGTAAGGCTATGCCCTTCCCACAGATAGTCCTTCTGGAAATCTTCTGCGAAAAATAATCTTCCTCTTCCCGTATCAAGCATTACTTTTTTACCTCCCACCTGTATGGCTGTCGCAAAGTGACTTTCACATGCAAAAGCCTTGAGAGGAATGTTGTTTGCTTGTGCCAGACCGATCAATATAGTTCCTAATCTGTTACAATCTCCTGTTTTTTTAATCAGTGTTTTGTGAAGATTGTTGTACCCATGTTTCTTTAGATATTCGCTTCTTTTCATTATTTTTTCTTCTCCTTTGGCTTCGGGGAATTTATCGTAGATGTAAAAATCTTCGTGTTGATACCCCTCTTTTCCCCATAAAAACTCTCCCAATAAAGCGATTGAGAAAATAGCGTCTATGCTTTCGCTATTATTTCCCAGGAACTTACTGACTTTCTCAGGATTTGCAGAAGAATCGAATCTTTGTTTAATGAGTCCTATTTTTTCTGCTTTACTTCGCGGTTTTTTGAGTTCCTTTGAAAAGCTTTTTTTTAATCTACTCATTTCCGCCAGGGCCGCTACCCTTTCTTTCCGGGAGTAATTTTCAATTTCCAATGATTCCTCTACGACTGATTTGCTTTTAAGTTGTGGTTCCTTTTCTATCCCCATAATTTTAAATGTGTTTTTTAACTCTCAAACACCAATGGAAGAATAAGTGGTTTCCTTTCAAGTTTTTGGTTTGTGTAGCGGTTTGCGACGCTAGTGACAAATTTTTTGATGTCTTTGCGGTTTGCGTTGGGACGTTTTTTGATGAAATCTTTGTATGATTGTCCGACGAGTTCGGCGAGTTCTTTTGTGATCTCTTCGTATTCGTGCATGTACATAAATCCTCTTGAGACTATGTTTGGTGTGTCTTTGAGGCGTTTTGATTTCTTGTGGACGTCCAGGATGATTGCAAGCAGACCGTTTTGTGACATCGCCTGGCGATCGACAATAACGCGTGAGCCTATTGTTCCTTCGCCGAGTCCGTCGATGAGAATGTAATTTGCCGAGACTTTTTCTTTTGAGACTCTGACTTCGCGGTTTGAAATTTCGAATATATCGCCGTTTCTAACTACGATACAGTTCTTTTCCGGAATCTTGTTTTTGATACCAAGTTCTTTGTGTGCTTGGCGCATAAAATATTCACCGTGGATCGGAATTAAATATTTTGGCTTCACCATTTGCATCATCTGTGTGAGCTCATCTTGATAGCCATGCCCAGAAGTATGGATGTCCATGATTTGGTTGTGGACAACTTTCGCGCCGAGCTGACAAAGATTATTGATTACTGTAGATATCGAACGTTCGTTGCCGATAATCGGACTTGAAGAAACGATCACTGCGTCGTTCTTTTTGATTCGGACGTGTGGATGATCGTTGAGTGAAATTCTTGTGAGAGCTGAAAGCGATTCGCCTTGCGAACCTGTTGTAATGATTATTACTTCGTTGTCCGGGGCTGTTTTCACTTTCTTTATATCGCGAATTAGGTTGGTTTTGATTTTGATGTAACCAAGTTTTAGTGCGATGTTTATGTTGTTTTTCATACTTCGGCCAGAGATGTAGACTTTTCGATTTGTTTTTTCTGCGTATTCGAAAACCTGCTGGATTCGGCCGATTAGTGACGAGAATGATGCTATGATAATTCGTCCCTTGGCTTGTTTAATTAAGGCCTCAAGATTTTTACCAACTTCTGATTCTGACATTGTGTGGCCAGGTTTGAGTGCGTTTGTTGAGTCGGAAAAAAGTGCGAGCACGTTTTGTTGACCAAGCGCACGAATCTTATCGAGGTCAGCTTTTGGCTGGATACCAGCCGGTGAGTCGTCGAACTTGAAATCGCCTGTGTGAACCACTTTACCTTCGGGTGTATCTATAATAATACCGATTGCGTCAGGGATCGAATGTGCAACGCGGAAGAAATCGAGTTTGAATGATCCAAATTTTAGTGATTTTGATGGATCAATAGCGTTGACTTTGGTTTGTTTCTCTATTTTGAATTCCTTAATCCTTTCTTCGATAAGGCCTTTTGTTAGGCGAGTTGCGAAGACTGGGGGGAAGTTCAGTTTTGGTAGGATGTACGGAATCCCGCCGGTGTGGTCTAAGTGACCGTGAGTTATTATAACTGCCTTGACGTGTTTTTTGTTTTCCTCGAGATATGTACTGTCGGGGATGACGTAATCAACTCCGAGCATGTCTTCTTCGGGGAATTGGAAACCCATGTCAACAACTACGATTTCCTTGTCTTTTGGTTGGCCCGTTCGATTGTATTCGAAAGCCGTGCAGTTTTTCCCAACCTCATTTAGTCCGCCGATGGCGACTACCCTAAGCCCTTTGAAAGGGGTTAGTGATGGGACTTTCTGTGAAGCCTGGTCGTATTGACCTTTGGGTTTGTATTGACCTTTGGGTTTGTGTTGACCCTTGGGTTTGTGTTGACCCTTGGGGTTGTGTTGACCGCCATGTTTGGGTTTGTGAGATTGCTGCTTTTTTGGAGCATGCGATTTCACGTGTGGCTTTGCATGTGATTTCGCATTCGTATGCGATTTCGCAAAAGCCTGTTTTGTGTGTGTTTTAGGTGGAGTCTTCTTGGAATTTTTCTCTTGTGAGGTTTTTTTCTTCGGAAGGTTGGGCGTCTCTATCGGGCGGTCATTTCCTTGCTCGACAGTCTGCGTAATCCACTCGGATAACTTGTCCATTTTTTTCTGTTATTCATCTATAATTTGTAACCGTACTTTATCATATTATATCAAATTTAAGAGGATTTGCCAAGAGGGTATGTTTTTTGGTATAAAACTTGTATGAATCAAAGGAGCAAAATTGCGGTTATTGGGCATGGTATCGAGGGGAAGGCCATGCTGGAGTATTTGGTGAAACACGGATATGGAAATGTGACTGTGTGTGATCAGAAAGTGAAGCTTGGCGCGAAAATGCCTGATGGCGTATCTGTTAAGTTGGGGAAACATTACCTGGAGGGGCTCGAGGAATTTGACGTAATTTTCAGGAGTCCCGGGGTTGCTCATCACGATCCTTCTATTGTAGAGGCTCGGTTAGCTGGGCGCGAAGTCACTTCGCCGACGCAGTATTTTTTGGACCATTGTCCGTGCAAAGTTATTGGGGTTACCGGGACTAAAGGTAAGGGGACTACTTCGACCTTGATTTATGAGATTTTGAAGAAGGGGTTTGGTCGGGGAAAGGCACGAGGTCGGGGCGCGCGTGGTCGGGGTCGAGATGCGCGAAAAGTTTATCTCGGGGGAAATATTGGAAATCCGCCTATTGAGTTTTTGAACAAGTTGAAGGGGAATGATGTTGTGGTTTTGGAGCTTTCGTGTTTTCAGCTTGGAGATTTGAATAAAAGTCCGGCTGTGGCGGTTTTGTTGAATACTACGAGTGATCATTTGGATTATTACCCTGATCGCGGGGCGTATTTACATGCGAAGGAGTTGATTTTGGAGAATCAAGATGGGAATGATTTGGCTGTTTTGAATAAGGATTATGAATATGTAAAATACTATGAGCCGTTGGTGAAAGGTCATCTTGCGTATATTAGTACGAAGGGGGTGAAAGTCGAGGACGGTGCTTATGTTGATCAGGGATGGATTAAGAGGGTTTCCGGTGGCAAGAGTAAAAAAGTCGTAAGAGTGGCGGATGTTGCGTTGATTGGTTCGCATAATTTGGAAAATGTATGTCCGGCGGTGGTGGTCGCCGCTGAGCTTGGTGTTTCGGTGCGAGTTATCCGTGGTGCCGTGAAGAAGTTTAAGGGGTTGCCGCACAGGATTGAGTTTGTGGCGAAGCGGCGCGGGGTTTCATATTATAACGATTCTTTTTCTACTAATCCTCAGACGAGTATGGCGGCTGTGGATTCTTTTGATAAGCCGACTGTTTTGATTGCCGGGGGGCATGATAAGGGATTGTCTTATAACGAATGGGCGCGGAAGATTTTGACGCGCGGTTCACTGGAAGCTGTGGTTTTGATGGGGGCAAATGCGGAGAAAATGAGACGATCTGCTGAAGGAGCTCGAGGAAAATTGGGGCGGGCTGGGGCTGGCGGGGCTGAGGCGAGTCCTACAAAAGTGGTGGTTGTTGGGGATTTGGCGGAGGCTGTGGATGCGGCTTCAAAGCTGTCACGTAAAGGAGGAGTTGTTGTTATGTCGCCGGCGGCGGCGAGTTTTGATCAGTTTAAGAATTATAAGGAAAGAGGGAAAACCTTTCGTAATGTTGTTACAGGGCTGAGAAGCTAAACGTGTTTAGCTACTCAGTTTTGACTCCTCATGAGGAGTCAAAATGTAACAAAACATTACTCAACCTTTTCCCCCTTCCCTTATTAATGGGCGGGAGTTATTGAATCTTCGATAAGTCGGCTTCTAATGTAGTTTATGACCACTTGTTCAGCATTATCTGAAAAGCTTGCTAATTCTTCTGGTGTTGAGGTGACTTGGTCTCCTTCTAGTCTGTCCAATAAAGCACAGCATATAATTGTTGCAGGAATTCCAGCCCTAAGACAGAACGCGGCAAAAGCTGTTGCTTCCATTTCGATGTTTCTTACCCCGGCTTCGTGAGCTTTGTCCAAGAATTCAAAATGTTCTTCAAGGGTATAACCTGGATCAAAAAATCCGTCCATTCTTCCTTGTCCAAGGTAGAAATCATCTGTTCCCATGGTTTTTCCTATTTGTGCATTTATGTCTCCGGCCGCAGCTAATAAATCTTGTGCCAATTGCGTGTTAAGTTGCGTTTGGTATTCCTTTTCTTTTCCAATTTCCGTCTTTTTGTGTATCGGTTCCAAAGAGTCATTCATGGCTTCGTCCGCTATAACCACCCCGCCGGCTGGTACCCCAACACCCCCGGAAGTTCCAATTCGGAAATACTCAAAATCTTCAGCGCCAGCGTAATGTAGTACTTTTGTTACTTCATCTAATTCTATTTGCATCGAAGGCTCCCCCATACCATGCGAAACCACAATGATCGAACCTACTTTGTAGAGCTCAAAACGTTCGGTTTTGCCTATTGGAGTTGGAAGTCCTGCTTCTGTGGCCACGAAATTATTGATTTTTCTCATTGTTTCCCTAAGGTTCAATTCTCCTCCGATAACTTTGTCTACGGCAGTCAAAATATCACTGGTGCTTTCAACCTTGTCTTCTTTTTCTTCTTGACCTTCCGATGGCTCCTTGCAATAGCGTTCGATCGGCAGGCCGAGTTGTTGGCTTATTTTAGTAGCAAATTTTTCTGCACGCTCACCACTCCCTCCCATACAGACAAATTTTGTGTCACCAAATAATCCTGGGAGATCATCCTCACTTGTCAGCCCAAGGTGATATAAAACGTCTACGTCGAGTTCTTCTAGATGTGGGTTTATTTCTTGTAGTGCCATGTTTTTTTGTTAATTATAAAAAGGGAAGTAGTATAAAACTAAACTCTACTTTTTACAATTACTTCCGCAGTAGCTTCAGCATATCCTTGTTCACTGCTCTTGTGAGGATAAGAAGGGCACCGTAGATAATTGCGCCGACTGGGACGAGGAGAAGGACTCCGGCATTTTGGAGGAGAGTGTATGAGACCGGTTGGAGATAGTGGACAGCGACACCCATGAGTAGGGCGGAGATTATTATTTTGAAAGTTGTTGCAAAGCTGATTCGGTATTTGAGGTAGCGGTATGCAACCGTAGCGGTCAGGATTAGTATCAGTAATTCAGAGAGAACTGAGGTTATGGCGGCGCCGCGGAAGCCATAGTAAGGGATCACGAGGAGATTTCCAATGATGTTGAAAAGGACGCAGGCGGCGTTGATGTAGAGAATTCTTGATTGCTTGTTGACTGCGAGGAGAATGAACGCGAAAAGCGTGTTGAGGAATTGAAAAACCAGCGCGAACATTAGGATTTTGAGGGCCATGTCGGAACCGTAGAAACCTTCGTCGAGTCTGCTCAGGAACTCTGGACTGGAGACGATAAACACGATCGGGTACGCGAGGACATATGCTCCTACGAGGAGTGGCATACCGAGGGCCGCTAGGAAATCGAAACTATATCGGATAATGAGTTTGTATTTTTCGTTTTGTTCTTTGAGAGATTTAGTGAGAACCGGCAGGACTGAATTCATAAAATAAAGTGGAATAATCGCGAATGCCTCGAGTACGCGCATTGCAACAGCGTAAATTCCGACTTCTGCTTGTCCACGGATGAGTGAGATTAGGATTGAATCGATGCGGAAATAGACCGTATTTAGGATGAGGGCGATGCCGTATGGCAGAGCTTTTAGGAAGACGTTTTTGCAAATTTCTTTGTCGAGTTGGTAGCGGATCGGGGTTATTTTGCGGACGAAGTGGTTTGTAATAAAGAGCATCACGAGATTTCCTACGACCCCTGCTACCAAGAGATGGTAGAATCCAGCGTCAGAGGGGGTGCCGCCAGGACCAAGTTTCGGAAATGCGACGAAGACGACGTACAGCATGTATGCAACTTGTATCACTTTGCTTGATATTTGTGCGATCGACGAGAGATGCATCTTTAGCTTTGTCTGGAGGACGGAGGTTACGGTGCCGTTTAGGATTGTGAAAAACACTGAGAGAGTCGCTATTGTTACCCCGAGTGGGATGCGGGTGCCTTCGTATTTTGGGATGAGGAAAACCGTGATCGCCGCGGCGGTCATCATTACTGCTATTAGGATCGTTCTTAGAGTGAGTACGTTGCCGAGGATTTTGGGGATTTGTTTTTCGTCTTTTGCCATTTCCCTTACTGCGATAGTGAAGAGTCCCATGTCTGCGGCTATTGCGAAGAATGCCAAGAATTCGTATACAAGCGCGTATTCGCCGTATCCTTCTACTGATAAGTAGTTTGTTGCGATTTTGACAGTGACAACTGCGAGAAGCGCCATTATCATGCGTCCTGCGACCTGCCAGATTGTGTTCGAGAGTATTTTGCGCGCAATGGACATATAGTAGTAGAGTTCGGGAAATTCCAGGTTAATTTCCTTCACAATATATCAGAATTTTGGTAGATTGCTAGGTATGCATGAGTACAAAACAAAATTGGAAGAGCTTAAGAAATTTATCGATAAAGGTTTTGAAAGTCGGGATATTCCTGCGCGGAAAAGTGAATTGGAGGGGTTGAATGCGAAGATGGCGGAGGAGGGGTTTTGGGATAATAGTGAAAAGGCGCAGGCTGTGAGTAAAAAAGCGAGTGGACTTCAGAAATCAATCGAGAAATGGGAGGGAATTTTGGGTGAGGTGGATGAACTTATCGGGCTTTTTCCGGAGATTTCGCCGGAAAAAGATGAAGATTCTGCGAATGATTTCAAGAAAATGGTCGATGAATTGAGGGAAAAGTGGGATCGGCTTGAGGTTGAGACCTTTTTGAGTGGGAAATATGATCGTGCAGGAGTTGTTTTGTCTATACATGCGGGAACCGGGGGGACTGATGCGCAGGATTTTGCGGAAATGTTGATGAGGATGTATATGCGATATGCGGAAAAGGCTGATCAGCATGGAGATGAAGAGTGGGGGGTGAAGATTTTGGATCAGTCGCGAGGGGATGAGGCCGGGGTAAAGAGCGTGACTTTGTTGATTGAAGGGGAGTTCGCATATGGTTATTTGAAGGGAGAAAATGGGGTTCATCGGTTGGTGAGGTTGTCGCCTTTCAATTCGGGGAATACTCGAGAAACTTCGTTTGTTTTGGTTGAAATTTTGCCGGATATTTCTGGGGGAGGTGATGAGGAGATGGAAATTGATGAAAAGGATTTACGGATTGATGTTTTTCGGGCGAGTGGTTGTGGTGGACAGAGTGTGAATACCACCGATTCTGCTGTGCGAATTACGCATGAACCTACCGGAATTGTTGTTTCGTGCCAGAACGAAAGAAGTCAGTCTCAAAATAAAGAACATGCGATGAAGGTTTTGCGGGCTCGTCTTGCTGATCTGATGGAGAAGGAAAAAGCTGAGGAATTGTCCGAATTACGTGGAGGAAAGACTGAGATGAGTTGGGGAAATCAGATTCGGTCGTATGTTTTGCATCCATACAAAATGGTTAAGGATCATCGAACCAAGTATGAGGAGAAGGATCCGGATAAGGTTTTGGACGGAGAGCTTCGGGGATTTGTGGAAGCGGAGTTAAAAAAGTAGAGGATTTGCGGGTGTGGGGGCTTTACATTGGAGCGTTTTTTTGGTATAATTTAGTCGTGAAATAAATAAAAAAATAAAAATAACCACAAAATTATGTCTGAAGGAATATCTGAATCTTTTTCTGAAGTAAGTCGTTTTCGCAATCTTTTCGGAAGGGCTGCTGAAGCTGTAAAAGGCAATGTCGACAAGGTTAGTGCTGGAGAGGAATTACTGGATGAGGGCGACGAGTCTATTACTGCTGAGTTTAGAGTGAATTATGAACTTGGTAAGCATACAATCCCGGCGGGGATAACTCATCCGGAGATTAAGAATGAAAATTTCTACCAAATGACTGGTAGTGTAGACCGAACTAACCACAACAGGCACTCTAGCAAGGAGGGGATTGTTGTCGAAGTTAGAGGTGGCCAGGATGTTAATTGGTACCAAGCGAAGGCTGAAGCTGCACAATTGTCTTTGGATTTGTTTGTTTATGTAGATTATATGGACTTTTTTGGAGATGACATTGATGCTTCCGATAGAGTGCATGAAATCACTAAAGCTATGGCAGGAATGACGGAATTTACAGATGATGCTTGGAAAAAGATGATTAAAGAAAAAGGATTCAAAAGAGCAGATATTTACGGCGCAAAGGGAGCTTATAATTTTTTACTTGCTTTGCAACGTGCGACTGCCGGTGTTCCTAAGAATCTTTTGAAGGTTGAAAATTTTGAATCAGATGACCCGAACGGGACTCCTCTTTTTCCATTGGAAATAACTCTTAAATTGGCCGAAAAGAAAGGAGACAGGAAGAAAGATCGTTATACTTTGCTTCTTGCAATGAAGAAGCAGGAAGAGGATGCTGCTGCAAAGAAAGCGGCTGAGCAGAAAGCGGCTGATGAATTTGTGGAAGCGGCAAAAAAGTCCGCTGAAGAAGCTGAGAAACATGCGGCTGCTTGGAAAGCTGAACAAGCTGCTAAGAAGGGGGCTGAGGCTGAGGCTGAGGCTGAGGCTGAGGCTGAGGCTGAGGCTGAGGCTGAGGCCAACAAGAAAGTGGTTGATGAAACCCTGGAGGCCTGGAAAAAGCACGGTAAAGAGGCTGCCAATCATTTGGCTGCTTGGAAAGCTGAACAAGCCGCTAAGCAGGAGGCTGAGCCGGATAAATATAAAGAAATTAATGACAGGGTGGGTGATTACAATAAAGCTTTGGAGAATGCCGGATCTAAGGAGGTGGCTCCAGAAGCTCCTTCAGGACTGGCTGAATCTGTACAAGCTTTGAGAGATGCTGGGTTTGAGGTTAGCGAAGACAGTATGCCTCTTTCTTGGGGAGATGAAGTTTATGCGAGGTATAAGAATGCTCAAGACAAACTATTGAGAGTTAAAATTTATGTTTTCGAGGGATCTAAGTATTCGTATGAACTTTTAGCTCAACCTGAGGGGAATGATGAGGTAGTTGGATCAGATGCTACTGTTGACGAGATGAAAGAAGTTTTGGACGGGGTAAAGTTCGTGGATGGCGGAAAAGCAAAAATTGAAGACTTGAAAATGTTGCCTTACGAAGCGACTTTTGAGCCTATCGAAGACGATGATTACGGACCACTTGCTCATAAAGTTACTGTAGAAAATTATGAATTCACCAATCCTCGTACTGGTATAAAATTTGGACCGGCTGAAGTAGCATTCTTTGTTGATGTTGCAGCGGCTGGTGAGGACAACTATTTCTACAAAGGAGATACTGCTGACAGTATGGGAACTCCTGTCCCTGAAATGGCAGGTGCTGCTGAATTTATGGATGCCGCATGTAGAATGGCTCTAGCAAATAAGCACACTGAAGGAGAGCTTGAACAATAAATTTCTGATTCTTCTCCCATAAACCTCAGACTTAAGGTGTGAAACTTATGGAAGAAGACAACTGGCATATGGTAAGGAATACCAAGGCGAGTACAGCGATGTGTAATTTCGCCAGGATGTCTTCTTGTGGGTGTGAGAGTTGCGCAAGCTCCACGTTGCGTGGGCTTAAAGCGCGTACTCTATGTGTGTAGTAAAACTTCTAGGTTGCGGGGGCGGCGTCTACGACGTCTGGGTCCGGTTCGCTGAATTGGTCGGATGTGTTATCTTCGGTATCGTTGGCCACGATGGCCACCTTGCATCCGATCGTCAGCTTGCGGTTCGGGGAAAGGATTTTGCACAGGAATGATCCTGGCATATCCTCTTCCAGTACCTCGAGAGTACTGACAGTGTTTCCCCCGGTCCAGACTAGGCTCTTCTTCGGAGTAGCGACGCTCTCGTCTTCTAGTCCGGGCAAGCCTTTGCCAGGCTCCGGCTCCCATGGGGTCTCCGAGAGCTTTTCTTCTCCTCCCCAGAGGACGTTCAGCCGGTCGCCCTTTTCGATCGCGCACATGAATTTGCCGCCAGCTTCCAGTATCCTGTTTGCTCCAACCCGACAAAGGTTTTTGTTCCAGTCGAAGCCGTAAACCTCACCATGAACCTCTTCTTCCTCTCCTTCCTTGCGGACGAAGAGATACCAGATTCTTGTAGCGAGGGCCAGGATGAAGGCGACATATTCAACGAACAGAGTGAGTATCAATGATGACCAGAAGGCCGTCCATTCCACTCTTTGCACACCATCGACCTCAGATCCAAATACTGTCCCGATCAGTACGATCGGTCTCGGATCTTGAGGGACTTGAACCTTGCCCATGAGGTCAAGCTTTCTCAGCTCTTTCCCCATTTTGTTGGCAACCGGGGTTCCGTAGTGCCGGAATGATCCCACGGCGGACTCAAGCTCTTCTCGGGTCTTAGCTTCCCGAGTCTTGAGCCATACTTTGTCCAGGTTCGCTGTCACCAGATCAATCTTCCTGACCTCTTCGTCAGTAGTGACGAACTGTCGCTGGCTTTTGAGCACGGGCTTGACGGCTGTCATGAAAGCATTTTCTGCCTCGATTACATCCGTCTTGATGTCCTCAAAGCGCTGACGAGCAGTCATCCCGTGGTAGCCTGTCGAAATGGTCATGGGGGACGATACTGTGGCGATCAGAAGAGGAATGATGCAGATCTTCCACCAGCCCTTTTTGCGAGTGTTCGCAGCCAGGAGTGGCTTTGACTCTACCGCGAAGAAAATGAACATGAATATAACGGCCAAAGTAATAGGGAAAATCATCGCGCTTGCGGTGACTTCCCCACTCCAGAAGAAGCTTCCTACTATACAGCCGACCGCTACGGATACGACTGCGACCAGTACGAGCTTCCAATGAAGAGATGTGTCTCTCATCATTCCCTTCTTGATCTCCTTCCTCAAGAGGCTCTTGAAGCTGGCTATCAGCTTGGGGAGAACCTTGCGGGAGAGCCAGAGAAGGGCGATGCCGATGATCCCAAGGACCCCGATCGCGATGACGGAGAGACAGATGTACAACAGAATGGTCATGGGGTTCGAGATGGAAAGGTCCAACGGGTTGAGAAAAATGAAGCAGATCCCTGCGATGACAGACATCACCGCCTGGAAAATCAGCGTTCGTCTTATCTCTTTCCGTGAGGCACTCTCATCTTCACCTTCAGTGGCATACCAATGAGCTGCCTCAACCAGTATGAGAAGGAGACCTCCGTACCCAAGGGTCGTGATGATCCAGGGGAGTATCGGGAGCCATCCTTCCATTTCGGGAAGACCAAGAGTTGCAATTGTTCCCCCGAGGAAGAGACATATAGGAATCGAGAACCAGCGCCAGTGGGCCTTGACGTGAGGGATGGCTGCCTGAACGGCATCCAAGAGACTGTTGGCAAAGAAGATAACGAGCCATGTGAGAGCCGGGACTCCGACCCACAGATGCCACGACATCTCTCTCCCAAAGAAGAAGAGTACCGTAAAGATTGCAATCGGGATGCCGGCGAAGATGCTGGCGATGCCTGCCATCTTTCCCCGGAGAATCCCTTCTTCAGCTTTCTCTTGCGCCACTGCTTCTTCTTCTGCCAGTTCAGCCTGGTTGCGTGCGTGTTCTGCATCCCGGGCTTCTTCGTCGCGGCGGATCTCTGCGGCTTTTGAGTCCCTTTCGGCCAACCATTGCTTGTCGGCTTTCTGGTAATCAGCGAGCTTTTCGCGAAGCCCTCCGATCGTGACTTTCTGTGCCTCAATGTCCGCTTCGAGACGACCAGCGTCTTCCTCGAGTCCTTCGATCTGGTCTTCCATGCTGTTCTGGTTTTCGCTTCCAGTAGCGATCACCGTATGGAGTTCCTTGATCTTCGCTTTCCTTGCTTCGAGGAGGGTCTCCAACCTCTCCTTCTCGGTAGTGAGGATTTCAAGCCTGTCCATTGCATCTTGCTTCGACATTGTAGTACTCATAGGCCACCTCCTTTCCCCTGTTTTGGGGAAACATCGCATTTCCTAGCGATGCTGCTACTCTCTTCTAAGCGGGCCAACGTCTTAGATGAGAGGATCCAATTCCTAAAACTTCTGCTATTACGATAAGAGGTTGCAAGACACCATGCCCTGCCTCCTCTGACTTTGCGGGTTTAAGCCGCTTGACGATGCCCAATCGCCGGTTGACAGGTTTTAAACTGCCGGACTATCACTTCTTGATACCACTCAGTTTCGGCCAAGAGACCGATCCCGAATGGACTAACAAATTGGGGTGCAGAAACATTCACACGAGTTAAGGCGTGAAAGTGGTTTCTGCAAGAAATACTTACCACAAGGGGTTAATTGAAAGGACAATCCATTCAAAGAAACCTTGAGGCAAGCTATGTGTTAATCACACAGGAGCACACGATTTGGCGGTGGGGTTTGTCGGCCTGCCAGGAAGATCCTGGCGACAGAAAAACTCTTTTGAGAACACACCAAATGAGCTCAACTATGTTGATTAAAAAGAAAATTATAAACCATATGCCAGTTGTCAATGGTCACTCGTTTCGCCCATTCCTGCCTATTTCCAACCAGATGGTAACTGACTGAATCGGCGGAATGAGGCTATTAAACGAGTGTTCCTTTATACCATTGATCCGGAAACATGTCAACACCTATTAGCCTTCGAGAGGCCACGTTGCTATTTCCGACAGGTTACACCCAGGTTACGACCGGAGAGTTTCCAGGTATGTTCTGAAGTAATTTCGGGCTATTTGGAGTTCTTGTCTTGTTGCTCCATCTTCTTCCATTTCTTTGAGGATGTCATGTTTTAATCCCTCGCATTCTAAGATGAACTTGATGATTTTTGGGTGATTTGCATCAAGAGATTCTGATGCTATTTCGTTGGCGGTTTTTATCAATCCTTTTTCTCGGAGACGTTGTACAACTAGATCTGTAACAGGTTTGATAAGCTCAATATTCGACTCCACTCCTCTGCCTGGAGTTCCTGCAGGGGTCTCTTGTGGTCTTTGAGATTGAGAACCTGTATTTTGGCCTGATTGTGGGGCCATTTGGTTTGTGTTTATTTTTGTATTTACTTCTAATGATTATAGCATTTTTTGGCTTTTTATTCAATAAAGTTGTGTGTTAGAATTGGCCCACATGGCTAAAAAAATAGCAAAATTACAGGTTGAGAAGGGGGCGGACAACCCTGTCCTGAGGAGTCAATCCGATGAGGTTCGAACCGGCGGCGGGATAGGGAATTTCAAAATGCCTCGGAGCGGGATGGGGATTTCGGATTTTGTAAAAGGGATGAAAAAGGTTTTGGAGGGCGAAAAAGGACTTGGATTGGCGGCGCCACAGGTTGGAGAGAATGTGCGTATAATTTTGTGCAGAATGAATGCTGGGTCAGATAATGAGATGATTTTTGTAATGGTTAATCCGGAGATTATTGATCAGTCGTGGAAGGGAGAGGCTTTACTGGAGGAGGACCTTGAGGGAGAGAGCGTTCCTGAGGGCGCAGAAGTTGCTGAAGAGGGATGCTTAAGTCTCCCTGGAACTTACGTAAAGGTGGTTCGTGCTCGAGACATACTTGTGCGATTTTTGGATGGACGGGGGCTTTTGAAAGGCGGAAAGTCTGGACGAGAATTTCCTGCCTTGACTCTTCAATTGAGGGGACTTAATGCACGGGTGGTACAGCATGAAACCGATCATTTAGAGGGAGTGATGATTTGTGATGGTTTGAATATGGAAAAGGAATCTTGAGTAATGCTGTTACTTAAATAGTCGGGCGATTTTCCGGAGTCTTTTGGCCATTTTGTAGAGGAAGTGGAGCCAAGGCTTGAAGGTTAATTCTTGAGCAGGGGCAGATGCGACGTGTTCGCCGCCGAATTTTCTCTTAAATTCTGTCACCCCACGCCAAGGGTGGGATTTTCGGCCGAGGACTTTTCTTTTTGTTGGCGGGGCTATGCCGAGGAAATCGTAGTATTTGCAACCGAGAGATTTTGCTTCTTGCATTGCGTGCCATTGAAGAAGATATGGAGCCATGACGTTTCTGTGTTCGTTTGAGGATGCCCCATAATAATAAATCGCCGTGTCTTTGTAGAAGGTCACTATTATGCCCGCAATGTACTTTTTTTCCCTGACTTCCGGGGGGGTGTACTGTGCTAGATAGAGTTTTGCGAAACCTTTATTAATATCTTTTTTGTCCGAAGAAAGTTTTTCAATCATGTTTTTGTAGAAGGAAATGCTGTGTCCGTAAAATTTGTCACGCTTTAGGGTCTCCTGGAGGATGTCGAAATATGATTCAATTTTTGATTGGAATTCTCGGATTAAGTCGACTGTTTCTTTTTTGCCAGCGCGAAGTACTGGGGTTGTAACCTCTATTGCTTCAACTCCTTTTTTGCCAGAGAGGCGGATGTTGTAGCGGCCTTTGGATTTCATTTGTTTGAGAATTTTTTCCTTTGGGTGGTTTAGGTCGACTATCAGGGTATCTTCTGGCTGAAAGCCATATGGGGTAGAGCGGAAGCGCGGGAAGGGTTTTGTGGTTTTTGGGAGAAGTGGATCTGCGCGGTAAAAGATTGCTTTTTCTTTTTTTGCTATGGATTTGATTTCTTTGAGAAGTGCTTTTAGTTGTTGTTTTGCTAATTTGGTATTTTCGTATGAAAGAAGCGGACCGCGGGAAGAGTAAAGCCAGCAGTATTCTCCTTTTGGGAGTCGGTGCTTTACGAGGACTGTGCCTGCGGTGATCTGTTTTTTGTCGTTGGTGATCGCTATGATCCAGAATTTGTCGCGGGAGGGAACGTTGGATTGGAAATGCGCCCATGTTGAGGTTTGGTGAATAGAGGCGTGGGGGTGGGCGTGCACAAATTTGTCCCATTTTTCTTCCTGTTGTTTTTTGAGGAGGGAGGTGTGCATTTTGATTGGTTGAGTTCGGACTCTACTATAACCTCTACTTGAGTTCGGACTCAAGTATAACCTCTACTTAAGTTCGGGAATTTTAGAAAAATTTAATAAAAAATTGAGGGGAATTTGAGAAAAACTTGAGGTCTATATGCTTTAATGTGAGTATGCCTATTAGAAATCCGCCTTTAAAACTTGGCCTCTCATATCACGTTTACAATCGTGGTTTTTTGGGGATGATTATTTTTGAAAATTGTAAAGACTTCCGAAGGTTTGAATATAAAACTGCTTATTATGCCAAGAAATTTGGAGTTAATGTTAAGCATTTTGCTTTAATGGATAATCATTTTCATTTTTACCTTAAGGATATTAAGCTTGTTTCTGTGAGTAAATTCATGCAGAAATTGTGCCAATCTTATGCTATGTATTTTAATATAAAATATAGGAGAAGAGGGCCTGTTTTTGATAGCAGATTTAAATCCAAGGCGGTTACTGAATTGGAATATTTACGCACATTAGAGAGGTACATTGCAAATAATCCAGTGAAAGCTCGAATAAAGGTTTGTGAAAACACTGCTTCTATAGGTTTAGGTCCCGAACTCAAGTAGGGCCATTAGTTAAGTCCGAACTTAACTAATTAATTCATCTTCTGCCTAATAAATGCCGGGATATCGTATTCGTTTTCTGCGGCTTTTACTGGAGTTGATGTGTCGAGTGACGAAGTATGCGCGCGGACTTGCGGACGTTCGATTGAATCCATATCGAAGCCTGTCGCGATAACTGTGACCTTTATCTCGCCGGTGTATGAGTCATTGATGACTGCACCGAAGATGATGTTAGCCTCAGGATCTGCGGCTTCAGTGATGATCTTAGCGGCTTCGTCAACTTCGAACATAGATAGGTCGTTGCCACCAGTGATGTTGAATAGAACACCACGAGCACCATCGATTGACATCTCGAGAAGTGGACTTTCGATTGCGGCTTTGGCCGCTTCTGAAGCTCGGCTTTCGCCAGTCCCGTATCCGATACCCATCAACGCAGAACCTGCGTTTTCCATGACTGTTTTGACGTCGGCGAAGTCGACGTTGATCATTCCGTGAACGGTGATCAAGTCCGCTATACCTTGGACACCTTGGCGGAGGACGTCGTCGACGACCGCGAAAGCATCGTTGAGAGGTGTTTTTTTATCGATAATCGCTAGAATTTTGTCGTTTGGGATTGTGATTAGTGTGTCAACTTTGTTGCGGAGGTTTTCCATTCCGTCTTGTGCTTGCTGATTTCGTCTGTGTCCTTCAAAACCAAATGGTTTTGTCATCACGCCTACTGTGAGGATTCCCATGTCTTTTGCGAGTTCAGCAATGACTGGCGCGGCTCCTGTTCCGGTTCCGCCGCCGAGTCCACAAGTGAGGAAAAGCATGTCTGTTCCCTCGAGTGTTTCTTTGATTTCTTCCATTGATTCTTCGGCTGCTTGTTTACCTATGTCAGGGTTGCTTCCTGCTCCAAGACCACGTGTTGTTGAGCGGCCAATGTTGATTTTTGTTGGAGCGTCGTTGTGGTAGAGCGCTTGTGCGTCTGTGTTAATAGCGATGAACTCTACTCCTTTGAGTCCGGCCTTTATCATTCGGTTAAGCGCGTTTCCTCCTCCTCCTCCAATACCCATCACTTTTATGTTTGCGACCGGAGTAATTTCGGGGGTGATTTCCATTGTCTTTCTAGGTTTTTTTGGAGATCCTCCTCCGGCAGAAAATAGATTCTTTAAATCTATGTCTGGATTTGTTTTTTCTTGTCTAGGTTGTTCGTTGTTTGTTGTATTTTCGTCTGACATGGTATAGATGGGTGAGAAATTATTTTAATATATGGTTAGGTTTCTAATTATTAACTATGGTTTGACAGGTTGTCAACCCTTGGTTATAGGTTTGCGAACAAGGGTCGCTGGTTTGACTTTCCAAGTTGCATGGAATGTTTTCTGGTAAACCTAAAGCCCTCGGTCGTACGAAATTTTAAGGTACAAGCCCTTTGAACCATCTTTTCATGCTGCCTACACTTTTTTTCAAGTTTAACCCTTTTGGTCCTCCGTATGATTTTCCCTCGAATTTTGAACCCCAAATGAGAAGTCCTATTGCTGTTGCGTATGCTGGATCGTCGATTTTGTCGACTACTCCGTCATAATTTTGAGGGAATCCAATTTGTACTGGTAAATTTAGTGTTTCGCGTGCTAGATCTGTTACTCCGGCGATTTTTACGGCTGCTCCCGTGAGGATCACTCCGGCAGGTAGCATTCCGTCTCTGTGTATTTTTGCTAACTCGTCTTTGGCGAGCATAAAAATTTCTTGAAAGCGAGCTTCGATAATCTGACACATTTGCTTTTTTGATACTGTGTGGGTGTCGATTTTGCTCATGAGTGAGAGGTCTATGGTCTCGCGTTCACCGACTTCGTCCGGGATGCATGAACCGTATTCGATTTTGATTTTTTCTGCTGTGTCTATTGAAGTTCGTAGGCCGATCGCGATGTCGTTGGTTACATTTTCTCCTCCGACAGGGATGGTCGCAGTGTGCAGAACTGTCCCGTCTTCGAAGACGCTAACCGATGTTCCGCCGCAACCGACGTCGATGACGACTACTCCGAGTTCTTTTTGTCGTTTTGAAAGAACAGCCTCGGCAGATGCGAGGTTGTTTGGGATTATGTCATTTATGTCGACTCCTGCTTGGAGGACACATTTTTCTATATTTTTGATTGTTGGAACGAGTCCTGTGATGATGTGTGCTTCCACTTCAAGGCGAATACCTGTCATTCCGACCGGATATTTTATTCCTTTTTGTTCGTCGACTGTGAAAGTTTTTGGAATTATTCTGAGGATACGTCTGTTGCTCGGGATTGTAACTGCTTGCGCGGCTTCGAGAACACGATCAACATCGTCTTCTGAGATTTCATCTCCTGCTTGAGCGACGGCGATGACTCCTTTTGAGTTCATCGATTCGACGTGATTGCCTCCTATGCCGAGGAATACGTGGTTTATTGGTTCGCCGGCCATTCTTTCTGCGTCTTCCAATGATGCTGAAATTGAATTAATAGTTTCCTCTACATCAATAACCGCACCTTTACGAAGACCTGTTGAGGGAGCGAGCCCCACCCCTATGATATTAGGCATTGCCGCCTCTTCTTCCAGCGTTCCAACTACCGTCCTGATTTTTGAACTGCCGATATCCAAGCTGGCTACAACTCTTGGTTTTGCCATTTTTGTTTAGTTAGCGCGTACTGTGGGCTTTTCGCCCAAGATAGGCTCTATGCCTAGCAAGGAGGATACTACATAAAAAAATGAGCGGTGACAATTTTTTTTGTACAGAAGTTTTACGGGGAGGGGAGGTGTTCAAGTTTTGTATTCGGTCAGGATTGGCTTGGGGACCTGGGTTTTCGGCAGAGTTGCACTTAAGTTTTTTTGTGTCTTGGTGGCGTTTTTTGTTTGATTTTTGACAAAATTGCTGTTGTTATTATTATTTAAATATTAATAATTTTTAGTAGAATCGATGCTATAGGCCAAAGCAACCTACGTGTAGATTGCTTTGGTTTTGCCCTATCATGATAGGGCAAAAATAGCATGACGATTACTTTAAAATTATTAATATTTAAAAAGGACTGTACGAAGAAGAGCCCCCTGAAACGTGTGTTCAGAGGGCTCTTCCTTGACTTCATCGGTTGGCACGATCGACTCATTCGCTGGCTCTGCCTGACCAGTTCTGGGTGATGCGGGCGAGCGATTTCGTGGCTTTCAAGCTCTTTTCGATCTGCCACGCATCGAATTCTGCTCCCAGAAGAACTTTGCCGTCTATTGTCAGGGCACTGTGTAGCGCCTTGTATTCCTGGGCATTCGCGATGCGACTGAATGCCGCGTCGATAACGACAGGTTCGATTACTCTGCGTCGTATGACGCATTTTCCTGTCGCTTCCAGTATTTCGACGAACATACTGACGTTGTTGTAACGTTCGTCCGATTGCGCGAGTCTTGTCGCGGTGAGAACAAGCTCCATCTTGCCGGTGTAGCGAAGCTCCTTGGCGACTTTTGCGATGTCGCATGGGTTGCTTGTGAACTCGAAGAGAGAGGCCACCAGTCTCATTTCTTCTTCGTTTATTCCCTGGCTGATCCCTGCTTCTTCATAGATTGCCTTCGCCCACTTGACGTAGTCGTCGACCCATCTCGGGTTCACGTGCTCGGTAGCAATCGACAACACACACAACCCGTTCGCAGAGCTCTCGGAGAGTTTCACGGCTGTGTCCATGTCCTCGACGTGTTCCACCGTTTTGATGATTTTTTTGAGAAATCCTTTTGCTCTGTCCCCGCAACCGTACGTGAATGTTCCCAGTTGCGTCAGTTCTTGGATGGAAACGGGAGCATTGGCTTCCGCCCATCTGGTCAGAATTTCTAATCGCAAGTACCTCTTCTCCCCAAACGCCATCATCAATTTGGCGACTTGTTGGGAGTCCTCGCACAGTGGAAGAGCTTTTTCCACGATCAGTTTCGCGGCTTTCTCCCACCAGGCCTTGTTGTAGTCGACTTCCCCCGCAAGCTCAAGGCAGGCCTCGAGGGTATTCTCGAATTCTCCTGCCTCGATCCGGTTGGTAATCTCCTCGTTGGGGTTACCGGAGCAACCGAAGTTAACTGCAATAGATACTACAATAACTGCGCATACTACCCAGGCACTTCTTCTCATTGGCAAACACCTCCTTGTTGCCTTTATTCAAACCGATAAATATCAAGGATCATCTTGATCTCTTACGCCCTCAAAAACGAGGAGTATCGAGACCCAAGCCTGTGAATAAATCGCAGGATGATGATTCTATCAAAATAAACTAGGCTGTGTCGACCTTTCTTTTTCCACTTCTACTTTGGCGTTGCAGTGGGAATTGAATCTGCCGAGTTTTGTGAGGAGGGATTTGAATTCGAGCTCTTCGAAAAGAGCTATGAGGGCGGCCTGGTCGAATTTGTGAGTTTTGCATTCCCCGATCTCAAGTTCGACGGGGACGTCGAGGACTATTGTTGCGAGACGTTTGCTTAGGTAAGCTTGTTCGCGGTTATCGGCCAGTTTGTCGTGGACTGCGCCGACTATTTCGTCGAGATGTTCGTATGTACTGTCGAGAGTTTTGTATTTTTGGAGAAGTGTTACTGCTGTTTTTTCGCCAATGCCTGGAACGCCGGGGATATTGTCAGAGCTGTCGCCTTTGAGCGCTTTGTAGTCGATAATTTGAGATGGAGACAGACCGTGTTTTGCGAGCACTTTATTGGGCGTGTATATAATGGACTCTTTAAATCCCTTGTGGGGTGCAAACACCGAGGTCTTGTCTGTGACAAGCTGGAGGGTGTCCATGTCGCCGGTAACAATGTATGTACTTAGTTCGTCCGGAGCTTCTTCTGCCTGTCTGGCTAGAGTTCCAAGGACGTCGTCTGCTTCGAAGCCGTCGATTTCGTAGATTGGGATATTGAAAGTTTTTACAACTTCTTTGATGCGTGGGATTTGAGCATAGAGTTCGTCGGGGGCTTTGGTGCGTGTAGCTTTGTATTCTTTGTACTCTTTGTGGCGGAAAGTTTTTGCTGGACGATCGAATGAGACGGCTATGTACTCGGGAGTTTGATTGTTTATTATATTTAAAAGCATTGAAGAAAAGCCGTATACAGCGTTTATGAGTTCGCCTTTTGAGGTTGAAAAGTGGGGAATTGCGTGGAATGCCCTGTGAATTATTGCGTTACCGTCTATGAGGAATAATTTTTGCATATTTGTGCGTTTTTTTGGTTGTTTTACGGGTTTGATCTTAGCACATCATTCCCCTCTACTGTCAATACACAGGGAGTGGATTTTTAGGGGGTTTTATGGTAGAATTTAAAGATTATTTAAATACAAAAATCAAAACAAATGGGAGGAGAACTACTATCAGAATTCGTTAAAAGCAAGAAGGTCGCGAAGAAAACCTTGTGCCAGAAATTGTCTTTTGAGCATTCCATGCCCCTAATTGGACTCGTGATTGACAATGAATTGCCTGATGACAAGAAAGAGGTAATAGGGAAGTTTCTAGAGGGAAGCGGGGCACTTGACGTTGAGATTGTTGTCGTGGCCGACACGGATTTAGATTCGTTTTCTTTTGCTCATGTACATTATATCCCGTATAGCGAGGAGAGTCGGAAAGAACTTTTGACCGCGGCTGATATGATGGTTGCTTTGCCCTTTAATGACCTAGAGGAATTATTCCTGAACGGAGTTATCCCTGTTAGCCATGAACGGGAAGGAATTCAGAACTATGACCCCAACAAAGAAACGGGCAATGGATTTGTTTACAGTGATTCTGAGAATGCGGATCATTGGAAGATTTTTGCCGGACTGGTAAGGGCGCTGGAAACGTATAATTTTCCTTACGACTGGAAAAACATGATTCACTCCGGGTTGGAATCTGTGAGGGGTTAGGGGAAGAATTTTTAAAAATGTTGCTATTAATCTTCACAGTTGATCATGATCAACTGTTCAGTTTTCGAGGATCATGATCCTTAAAAAAAAATAGCAGAACATTTTCTTATCTTCTTCACCCTAACCCCTAAATCAGAGTATGAACTCATGGGGAAAAAGAACTTCTGGAAGCCTCGATAGAAGAAAATGCTATTAGTCCAAAGACTGTCCACCTGCGCCTCCTCCTGAAGTTACGCTTGTGATTGTGTCGAGAATATCACCGAAGTTGATGTATTTTATGATGTCCAATCCCATCGCTTTTCCGACAGTACCTACTATCACTACGGCGAGTACCGTGACGATTAGTCCAATAATTGCATATCTTATTGTTGAGACGGCTTGCTTGATTTTTTCTTCTTGTCCTCCTGAAAGGATAAATGAAATACCACCAATAAAGATGAATATAACAGATAAAAATCCTGCAATTATGATCGCGTATGCGAAACCGCGATTTACAATTTCCAGGACTTCATAAGATTGAGCAGCCTCTACTATAGATTTATTAGCCATTGGATTATGGGTTTATTTTTAAAAGCCATTAAGGATTATACCTTAAGCTTCTTCAGGTTCAACTATCTTCAAGTTGACACGTGAGTTGTTTTTTGAGCCGATCACGCGAAGAAGGATGCGGAGAGCCTTTGCAGTCTGCCCGCTTTTCCCGATGATTTGCCCCATGTCTTCCTTGTTGACCTTAAGAGTCAAAAGAACTCCCATCTCGTCGACTTTCCGTTCGGCTTCAACGTCATCAGGATTAGCAACGATTTGTTTGACCATCGAAACTAAAAACTCAAGATCTTCTCCTCCTCCGTTATCTTGTGGAGTTGTTGTGTCATCTGTCATGGTACAAGTGTTAGGTGTAAAGATTATCTTTAGTTTGCTTCAGGTTTTGGTTCTTCCTCCGCTGGAGGGGTTTCTTCTGCGGCGGGAGCCTCTTCCTTCACTGGCTCTTCCTTTGGAGCTTCTTCTGCCGGTGCCGGTTCAGCTGGAGCTTCTTCTTTCACTGGTTCTTCTTTCGGAGCTTCCTCGGCCGGTGCTGGTTCAGCTGGAGCCTCTTCTTTCACTGGTTCTTCCTTTGGAGCTTCTTCTGCCGGTGCCGGTTCAGCTGGGGCTTCTTCTTTCACTGGTTCTTCTTTTGGAGCTGCTGCTGCTGGAGCTGGAGTTTCAGATTTTTCTTCTTCTGCTCCTTTCTTTTTTCTTTTCTTATTTCTAGGTTCTATGTATTCGTCCATACCTTCCATTCCTTCTTTCTTTAGCAAAACTGCCAAAGAGTCCGAGGGCTTTGCGCCCATAGACATCCAGTATTTGACTCTTTCTTGGTCAACTTTAAAAACTTTTGGATCTAAAGCTGGTTGATAGTATCCAATTACCTCTTTAGCTTCTCCCTTAACAGCATTAGTGTGCTCTTGAAGGACGATCCGGAAGTGCGGCTGACCTTTCTTTCCTCTGCGTTGCAATCGTAGCTTTAACAAATTTCTTTGATTATCAGATAAAGCGGGGTTTATTGTATCGAAAGGGATTTTGAAGTCAAGGTGAAATCCGGGTTTTTATGTCTTTTAATAGAGGTTTGCCTGCTTGCTGGGGGAGACGAGTATTTATTTCTTCAAGAATTTTGTGTTTTCGGATCATTATTTCATTTGCCCAAGTTGAGCTTGGGACGGAGATTACGAGAGTGTTTTGCTTGTATGATTGGGCACGAAGAGCCTGGGTTGCGGCTTCTTTTTGGTCGGGAAATAGTTCCGGAAGTAGCGCGTCGAATGCTCTGCAGATTTTAATTGCTCTGAATTCGCGAGCGAGCCCGTGGCGAGCGGCGGTTTTTTGGAGAGAGTCTTGAAATGGAGTGAATGTCATTGTTGGTTGTATAATGCGAGAATTTCTTTTGTCATTTTTTCCCAAGAGAAATCTTTGGCGCGAGAAAGTCCTTTTTCTATAAGTTTTATTTGGAGATTGGGGTCGGTGAGAACTTGATCGATTTTTTCGGCCATGTCTTCTGGCTCTTCGGGATTAAAGAGGATTGCATTCGGGGTGCCGTCTTTTGACTTGCCGGCGATTTCGGGAATGCTTGATGTGTTTGAAGCTATTACTGGGGTTCCGCATTGCATTGCTTCGAGCACCGGAAGACCGAAACCTTCATATAGAGATGGAAAAACATAGGCTGTTGCCAGGTTGTATAGTGCTATCAACTCTTCTTCTGAGACGAGGCCGGGGAATACTACGCTTTGGGAGAGGCCGAGTTCTTCGACTTTCTGTTGGGCTTCGGGGTATAGAGGGTCTGGCTTTCCTGTCATTACTAACTTGAGTACTTGGTGTTTTTGCGCCAGCTTTGCAAAAGCTTCGATGAGACGCGGAAGGTTTTTGTGGTATCGATGAACGCCGGTGTATAGAAGAAATGGAGGGCCGATGTTGTATTTTTCTTTGATGATTTTTGCTGTGGTTCCGAGATCTTCGGGGCGGACTTGGCGGAATTCTGAGCCTGCGGCTTCGTAGATTACATCGATTTTGTAAGAGGGTACGCGGAGGATTTCTATGAGGTCGTTTTTAGTGTTTTTTGAAATAGCTATTACGCGTTTCGCTTTTTTAACTGCGTTTTTTATTACTGCTTTGTATGCCAGCCTATATGGAAGTCCTCGCATTTTTCGGCCGGGGAAAAGCGTGTGCGTCAGATCGTGGATCGTGACTACGAATGGCTTTTTGTACCTGATTGGCGCGTTGAAATGAGTGAAGTGCATGAGGTCGAGCTTTTCCGCGTTTAGAATTTTGAGGAATCGTGTTTGTTCGTCGAGAGAGTAGTGAGGGGCCGAGGCCAGAACTTTTTTGAAATTTGATGAAGGTGGAGTGAAGTCCGAGTATTCAGGGTCGTTGAGAAACAGAACGAATTCATGTGCTTGTGCTTGTTGGTCAGTTTTAGAGAGGCTTTGTAGAGTGTTTACGAGTTCGTAAGTGTAACGGCCGATGCCCGTGAACGATTTCTGAAACATTCTGCAGTCTATTCCTATGCGCATGTCCTATCTCGTGTTAATTGATGTGTTTTTGTCGCGTGATATGTTTAGCATAAAGGGAGGGTTTTGGGTAGGGGTGGGAGAGTATCCGGGGTAAGAAGAAAAAATCCCCTTGTGTTTAGGGTGAAAATTGGTTAAATTCCTCGTGCTTTTATGGTAGCTTGTAGTCGTTGCGAAGTTGCCATGAGGTAGAACTTTAAAAACACGGGGCCGTAGTTCAGTTGGTTAGAACGCCTGCCTGTCACGCAGGAGGTCGAGGGTTCGAGTCCCTTCGGTCCCGCCATTTCTTTACAAGACATCCTTTTTATTGTACAGTGGGCTTGGCATGATAAAAATCCGCAAATTAAAAAAAGGAGAAGAAAGCCAGGTAAAGAAGATTGTGAAGCCGACTTTCGACAAACAGGTTGCTTACAGTATGACCGAGGAGGGCATAAAGGAGGTTTATAGAATCATTCAACCTGAAGACATAAAAGAGAGACTGAAGGACTATAAGAACAGGTTTATTTTGGTGGCTGAAGATACTGAAAAGAAAAAGCTTGTTGGTGTAATTGAAGGAAGAGATTTTGATCATATATCGGTATTTTTTGTTGATATTAAATATCAAAAACAGGGGATTGGCAGAAAACTTGTTGAAAAAATGATCAGTATTTGCAGGAAGAATAATCCGGATTTGAAAAAGATCACTGTTAATTCTTCGATAAATGCTGTGAGTGCTTACGAGAAGCTTGGGTTTGTAAAGGTTGGGAAAGGGATTGTTAAAGAGAAAAATGGTATTAGGTTTGTTCAAATGAAGCTTGTGAGCCATGAAAGATGTTGACAACCCCTCTTGTAAAGTGTACACTTTAGTTGTAACCTTAACTTGTTTTCGCTATGACTACAAAAATCATCGGCATAAAGGATTTTCGCAAGAATATAACGAGTATCTGGAAAGAGGCTAGAGAAAAGAATATCAGTTACATTGTTATGCACCATACTGTCCCCATTTTCAAAGTTGATCCGATTGATGAAGAGGAAATGATTTTGGAGAACTTGGTCAAAGATGTTGAGGAGGCTCGTGAGCAGGTTAAAAAGGGGCAAACCTACGGAGAAAGTGAAGTATATAAAAAACTGGGGATTAAATGACACATAAACTTGTTTACACAAAAAAGGCTTTTTCTGATTTAGCGTCTTTGAATAAAAAGGACGCGAAGAGAATCTTGGAGAAGATTTCGTATTTTTGCAGGCAGAGTGACCCATTGAAGTATGCAAAAAAGCTAAAAAATTTGCGGTTCGGTACTTATCGATTTCGGATAGGGGACTATCGTGCTGTCTTTGACGTTGACTCTAAAGGTCGGGTGCACGTGCTTTTGATTTTGACGATCAAGCACAGGAAGGATATTTATAAGTTTTAAACCACGCTCTAATCTCGTTCACTCCCTCCCGCCATTGATATTAGTTATTTGACTTCTTGTCTTTTTTGTGCTTTAATTCCTATCCTTGTAATTTACAATTTATATGGGTAAAAAGGCACAAAAACGAAGGCTTGATAGGGCAAAGCAAAGGGAAGGTCGTTCCTTGGAGCCTGCGCGTGTAGCACCAAAACCACCAGAGGCAACTGGGGATAAAGCTGGTATAAAAACTTTTCTTCTGCGAAATAGGTACATGGTTGCGGCATTGGTTGTTTTGGCTACAGCTGGAACTGCTAGAATTGCTTGTGACTCTGATGAGGTCAGAAAGGATGAAACGCATAAAAGTAGTAAGTTGCAGAAAACAGAAAGACCGCCTGGATCAACAAATGAAGATGAAGTTATATGGACTCCGCCAAAAACCAAAAAATCTTCTACTCCTGGAGATAGTGTAAAGAGGGGCTACGAAGCTTATTCCCGAGAATATGACCCGGAAGACTTTGAAACTACTGAGAGTATTGGTTCTTTTGAGTTTGTTTTCCATAATGATTTTACCGAAGCAGAAATTGGTCGTCTGACGAATTTATGGTCAAAGGTTTTTTCAATAATAGGAGAGAAATACATCCCCATTCCGGAGGATCTTGGCAAACAAATATTTGCAACAAAATCCCCTCCGGGCGTCAGTTCTATGTCCAGCTATGGGGAAGGGAAGATCGCTGTAGATATGGGGGCAACTGACGGGATACTCATTCATGAACTTGTTCATATTTTGCATGGTCCGAGGGATACAAAGGTCAATTTCCTTGAGGAAGGATTGGCAACTGCTATTTCTAATTTGGTATGTGAAGAGACTGGTTTTGAGTCGTGGGATAAACTTAAAAACGTACAAGTCAATGAAGTCTTACGAGATGGTGGTGTTTCTCAGCTTTCTTTTGTTCCTTACGATTTTTATCCACCAATGCTCCATATTCGTTACTATTTTTCCGGGAAATTATGGCAAGATATTGAGGAAGAACACCCTGGTGCTATACATAAGTTGCATGTGGCATATTACAAATTTTTGGATGAGGGAGGGGATGAGAACGAACTGTTTGATAAAAAGCTTTTGGATATCATCAGAAGCGCTGGGCTATCCTCTGCTTTCGACAAGATTGCTCCTAGCAATCCTGTGATGCGCTTTGATGCGAGTGCCGGACAACGAGATCTTGTTTATCTGTATTATGGAAGGTTTACTGGAAATCAACGTCAGGGCTCTAAGGCGAATGATATGGTTTATGGTTTTTTGGTTAACAAAAGCAATAATGGATCGGAAAAGGGTTACCCTGGCAGGCCGTTTTATTTTAGAGTAAAAAATCTAGATACTGGAAGGATTTCTCAAAATCTTCTCGTTAAGGCTGATGATCAGGGTCATTTTAAAATTAATGTTGAAGCGTTGAAACAGGAGGCAGGTGATGCTCAAAGATACGAACTATTTTATACTGCCCCAGGCGAGGAGTCTCAAAAGTCCTTTGCTTTCAATGTAGAGTAAGCTACCTAATGGGTTTCTAGGCGTTGCCCTACGGAAAACGTTCTAATCTCGTGCGCCCCGTCCCGCCAGGGATTGACAAAGTCTCTTTTTCGTGTTATTTTCCCTTCTATGTTAGATGCTTATACTCACCAGCCCAGGCTTGAAGAACCTCAAAAAATCACCAATTTTGAGCTGCCTCCTTATGAGGATCTTCTGAGAGAGGTTCTTTCGGATCGTTCTCTTGTCGATAGAGTTGATTCTCTCTCCAGACCTGAAGGACTGCGTTTTTGCGATGTGGAAGATCCAGAGCACGAACACCCCGTTATTAATGTGTAGACCTACTTTAACTCCTGGCGTTTTCGCCCTACGAACTCAATACGCAAAAACTGTGACATTTGTCGTTTACGCTACTGGCACTTCTCCAAAATGGCTTGCTCCAATTATAAAGCAACTTATAGACAATGACGTTCCTGTGTTTCTGGTCGCTGATTGCCCTGGAGATGAAACTGGCATTGTTAATCCCCGAAAATATGGCGCGGCCCTTCCTGCGATCGAGGCTGGCGCTACTGTTATTCAAAAAGTTAATGTGCGAGATGCCAGAATTGTTAAAGAGGCGGCTAAGGATTGGTCGGAGGAGTTGTCTGGCAAAGAATTGGCTCAATATATTGGGCAAATGTTTGCATATCAGGAAGGGGAGGAAAAACCTATTCCTGAATGGGAAACTCATGATGGTATTCAGGGATATAGGGTAGAGATCGTAGAGCCTATGCTTATTAGACTAGGTCTCTCTCCAGATAAGGCTCATGAATTGGGAGAAGTTTGGACAACACGCTCTAAAGCTGAGTATGATGAGGCCTGCGATCGTGCATTTGAAGCTGGCAGGCAGTAAACCAAGTTCTAGTCTCGTTCACTCCTGATTGACTTTTTTCCCTGTTTTCTATAAAGTCCGGCACTATGAGCCGACTTGAAGAAACATCACAGGCAGGGGGGAGGGAAGAAGCTGGATTTGCTGAGCAAGTACAGATCCCCTCGGACATGCACCCAATCGTGGCAATGAGGGTTTATAGTACCGAGCATTTGATTGATAGTGTTGGGGAGACTTTGAAGAGATTGCCTGGAAATGCAAAATGGATCAGTGGCTTGAGTGAAAAACTTGAGATGCTGAAGGCTGACTTGCACGATGCTTTCATGGCCAGCGATTTGGCTCGTACTCGCAGGGCTTTTATCGATATAGAGGCTACCTTTTCAACTTTTGAGACCTTTAGCGTTGCCTTCTCTACTATTTATAAAATCTTAGGGGGAAGCAATGGGGTTGGGCATGTCGGTGATAGTGTCCGACTGTTGTTGATGCATGTAGAGAGTGGTATTGGGGAACTGGAGGGGGGAGAATTAAAAAACCCGACCTAAATTGTAGACCGGGCTTTTATTGATTGTAATTTATTTGTCGTCTTTTTTGAGCAGGTAAGTAAGAATTGGTGGAGTCAGGAGGGTTGTGAAGATTACCATCACAACTATCACTGAAAAGAGTTCGTCATTTACTACTCCAAGTGCCAGACCGACATTGGCGAAGATCAAACCAACTTCTCCACGTGGAACCATACCGAAACCTACTGTTAATTTTTTTGTTCCTCCCCACGTTCCAAGACCAGCTAAGAGTTTTCCAAGGAATGCCAGGACCGTAACCGCTAGTGCTACTGCTAGAACTTTTGGGTCGAAGAGCACGTCGATTTTCACCTGGAGACCTGTCATCACAAAGAAGAGTGGGATGAATAGATGACCTATTGTGTCCACGAGATCCTCGATGTGTTTGTGATCGAAACCATGAAGAAGCCCCGCTGCGTCTTCAGATTTTTCGCCAAGAGGCTCGAGTTTTTTCTTTATTTTCGCAACATAGTCTGGACTCTTGAATGATTTAAAGTGAACCGGATCAAGCACAAGTCCTGCCGCGAATGCTCCAACGATTGGGGCAAGCCCAACTGCTGAGGCGAGATATGCTATCAAGAGCGCGAATGAAATTGCGAATGTTAATTTCATCCCGACACCTGTATGAATTTTTGAAAGGAATCCTCCGATTAATGGAGCCACTAATTGTCCGATTGCTATTGCTGCAACCAAGAATCCTATTGCTTTTGCTGAAAGGATAGCTATGTCTGCGGCCGCCAATGAGCCTGATGCCGCTATTGAACTCACTATCGCAAGAATCAAAAGACCCATAATATCGTCGATAACTGCCGCGCCGAGAACTATCTTGGCTTCTTTTGTTTGGAGTTTACCCAAATCCTGGAATACGCGCGCCGTGATTCCGACTGATGTCGCCGTCATGGCGGCACCGATGAAAAGTTTTGTTGGGAAGCTTGCGTCCGCAAAGAACAATTCACCAACCGCGTAAGTACCTGCTAAAAACGGAAGGACGACACCGATGATTGCAACCGCAAATGCTTGCGCACCTACTTTGCTCATCTCTTTGATATTTGATTCCAGCCCGATACGGAAAAGAAGGAGGACAACACCGAATTCCGCTAGGAATAGTAGGTATTGATTTGTTGCCGCCGGATCAAACCAGTGGATACCTAGAAGGCCCAGATTTCCGAGGATGACACCGACGATGATTTCACCAAGTACTGATGGTTGACCAATTTTTTCGATCAAAGTTCCCAGCTTGCTGAGTACAAAAAGGATAGCAAGCCAGAGAAAAGTTAGAGGAATTGCTCCTCCGTGACCACCTTCCGCACCGCCTTCGCTTGCGAAGACAGGAACCGCAAGAATCATCATTGTCATTGCGATCGGCAAGATGTACCTTGCTGCCTTTGGATGGCGTTCCACTAGTCGTGTAAGCATAGATCTTGTATTTAAGATTAATTTTCGATCTCGGGGGATTATACGCTTTGAAACGCTGTGGGCAAGGGTAAAATTAAAATTTTATGTAGATTGGTTCGCAAGATTGTGTGCTATATTATTGGCATGTTTGTTCATAATATTTCGAGAATTGCACTTGAGATCGGACCTGTTGAGATACGGTGGTACAGCTTGATGTTCGCCACCGGAGTCGTGCTTTGTTATTTTTTGACAAGGTGGTTATGGAAGCGCGAAAAATGGCCTTTGGAGGATTTCGATTTAGTGATTGTGTTTTTGTTTTTCGGATTGGTTATTGGTGCCAGGCTAGGCGAAGTTTTGTTTTATAATCCTTCGTATTACTTCTCTCATCCAGTTGAGATTTTCAAGATTTGGAAGGGGGGATTGGCGAGTCATGGAGCTACTATTGGATTGTTTTTGGCATATGTATTGTTTTGGGCGTGGCGGCGCTGGGGCGGGAATGAACGTCGCGGCTTTGCGTTCAGAAAATATATTGATATTTTGGCCGTGGGGATGCCTATGGTCGCGGGATTTGTGAGGATTGGTAATTTTTTTAATTCTGAGATTGTTGGGCGGAAGACCGATTTGCCTTGGGGGGTTGTGTTCGGGGTGCGTGGAGAGAGTTTTGCGAGACACCCATCGCAAATTTATGAAGCGCTGCTGGCGTGGGGAGTCTTCGCAGTGTTGCTGGTGTTGTGGCTTCGAAGGAAGGAAGCTGACGGGCGATTGAAGAGTTGGGTGAAACCATATTTGTTTATGTTTTTGTTTATTGCTTTGTATTTTTTGAGCCGATTCGGCGTGGAGTTTTTGAAGGAGTATCAAGTCCTTGAGGCGTCCGGAGGATGGTCGTCTGGAATGACGATGGGACAGGTTTTGTCGGTTATTCCTGTATTGATAGCGTTGGTTTATTTTGTTTTTGTTTACCCTAAACACAAAAACTAACTATGCATCACTGTGAGTTTTATGAAAAATTGGATGCTGGAAAGGGTGGCGGAGAGGGAGTAACCCGGTGCATGGCGTGCAAACATTATTGCTCGATCCCCGATGGAGAGACCGGGATATGTGGAGTACGTTTGAATAAGGGCGGGAAATTGCATTTGATGGTTTATGGATATCCTGCGGCAGTGCATGTTGACCCTGTGGAAAAGAAGCCGTTGTATCATTTTTTGCCGGGGCAGAAAGTTTTTTCGATTGGTACTGTAGGGTGTAATTTGAGTTGTAAGTTTTGTCAGAATTGGGATCTTTCTCAGTCTACGAAAATTTTAAAAGGAAAAGTTAAAGAGCCGGAAGCCCGACGAAAGGCTTTGGGGAAATTGTGTGAGGGACGATTGACTTACGGGATGGCCGGGGGAGATGTCAGGCCTGACCTTGAATTTGATGAAGGCGTTGCTATGGGGCAGGAGAAAATGCCTCCTGAGAAGGTTGTGGAGATTTGTGAGGAAGGAGAGATCCCCGCGATTGCGTATACATACAATGAGCCAACGATTTTTATTGAATACGCCAGAGATATAGGAGTTTTGGCTAGAGAAAAAGGGATCCGAAATATTTTCGTGACAAGTGGTTACGAGAGCAGGGAGGTTTTGGAAGCTTGCGATGGCTGGCTGGATGCGATGAATATTGATTTAAAATCTTTTAGCGCCGATTTTTATCGTGATGTTTGCGGAATTCAATTGGAAGGAGTGCTGGAGACTATTCGCCGGGCTTTTGATATGGGAATTTGGATTGAGATCACGACGTTGGTCGTGCCGGGCTTGAATGATTCATCTGAGGAATTGAATGATATTGCTCGATTTATTGCCGGACTGTCTGTTGATATTCCGTGGCATGTCACGGCGTTTCATCCGTGCTACAAAATGATGGATCGACCTTCGACTTCGAAGGAAGATTTGGAGCGTGCGTGGAAAATTGGGAAGGATGCCGGGCTTCGATATGTGTATACAGGGAATGTGATGGGCGGGCATGAGGACACTGAGTGCCCTAAATGCGGAGAGGTTGTTATTGAGAGATTTAGGATGGATTGTCGAGTGTGTCGGGTCGCGGAAGGGAAGTGCCCGATGTGTGGAGAGGAGGTTGGGGGAGTTTTTAGTTGAGCTCGGGCTCAAGTAATGGCTCTACTTAAGTTCGGGAGATTCGTATGATATATTCCAAATGCTATGCAAATACGTGAGCCTGCAGTTGCGAATCAATTTTATCCTGGGGATGCCCATAGGCTTAAGCAGGATATTTTGAGATATGTGTCCTCATCGGAGTTTTCGGAGAAAGCGCAAAAAGAGTTGGGCGGCAAAGATGTTCGTGGAATCGTTGTTCCTCATGCAGGCTACATATACAGTGGAGGGGTGGCGGCATATGGATATCGTTTATTGAAGAGGTTACCTAAGGACATTGAATGGAAAATTTTACTTTTGGGCCCGTCGCATCACATCCCTTTTAATGGAGCGGCTCCGTTTCCGGATGGCGTTTGGAAGACTCCGTTGGGCGACGTCCGGGTGAAGGATGTGAGGGAAGAGGTTGGAGGCGGCGAGGGGGACGGCGCTGGCGATGACGTTTTGTTTGCGGTGCCGGAAGCTCATACTGACGAGCATTCTCTGGAAGTCCAGGTCCCGTTTTTGCAGGTTGTTTTGGATAAATTTATTTTGTATCCGGTTGTGTGTGGTGGAGTGAGACCAGACTTCCTGGCTTCAGCGTTAGCTGAATTTGCGGCGAGAGATGATGTTATTACTGTCGTGTCTAGCGATTTAAGTCATTTTTTGAGCTATGAAGAGGCCGAGAAAATTGACGGGGAAACTCTGGATGCAATTGCGAGAATGGATATTGAAAAAGTTATTGAAAGAGGTGATGCTTGTGGCGTAAAAGGGATTTTGACAATGATGTTCTTGGCCGAGAAACTGGGGTGGAAGCCTACTTTGCTGAATTACAAAAATTCCGGCGATACAGCTGGCGACAAGAGTAGTGTCGTGGGGTATGGAAGCGTTGCGTTTGTTAAGTAACTTAACTGTTTGGATCATGTTTATAAGCGAAAAAGTTAGAAAATATTTATTGAGCGTTGCGCGGAGCACTATCGCCTCGAAGCTCGGGATCCCAGAGGACGAGATGAAAATGCCTGGAGGAAAAGACGCAAAGATTTTGAGTGAAAGGCGAGGAGTTTTTGTGACACTTGGAATTGGAGGTAGACTCCGAGGATGCATCGGGCATATTGAGGGAGTCCTGCCTTTGGGGCTTGGCGTGCGTGAGAATGCAGAAAGTGCGGCTTTTGGTGATCCTCGATTTGATCCGCTGACAAAGGAGGAATTCGCTGATACTGATATTGAAATTTCTGTTTTGTCAGTACCTGAGAAACTGGAGTTTGAGGACTTGAATGATTTGAAGTCGAAGTTGAGAGTTGGAGTGGATGGAGTTGTTTTATCAAAAGGTTTTGCGAAAGCTACTTACTTGCCACAAGTTTGGGAAAATTTTGAGCAGGAGATGGGGGACGGGGTTTCGGAAGATGAATTAAAGGAGCGATTTTTGGATTCGTTGTGCACCAAAGCGGGATTGTCGTCGAAAGATGGCCTTGTGATCGAGACTTATCAGGCTGAAGTTCTATGAGCTTTCTCCTATTTCTTCCTGTGCCTTGTGATATTGTTCGAAGATTCCTCCGTCTTGACCGTTTGATTCTTGAATTTGTGTTGTTGATTCTATGCTGGACATCACATCTTTCACGAAGTCTCCGACTATCGGCACTAAGCTTATTTGGGCAAGAATGTATATAAAAATCGAAAGGAATACTGTCGCTCCGAGGACTGAACCAAACCCGACCATTATACCTTTTACCATCGAGAGTCCGAGGAATTTCCAGGGATGGCGGAAGATTTTTATTACCTCCATTTTTTTCATTTTTTGAATTTCTTTTGATAGAAGGCGGATTTCCTTGGCCAGTGCGAGCTCGAGAGAACGTTCTGATTCTGCTAAATTGCGGACTTCTCTTATTAAGTCGGGGTCGCGGCGAAGAGTGAAGAGCTTGCGCGCTGATCGAGCTTTTTTGCGTAGTTTTTTGACCATAGGATTAGAGATAAAGATTATATTTGGCTTTTTTCTATTGTATGTGGGAAAATGGTGGTTGTCTAACTTTTAAATCTTTTGGGTTTATGGCTGATACGGTAAAAATTTATACGAAGGCCGGGGATGACGGTAAAACCAGGACTATAAACAGGAAAGTTTGCCGAAAAAATTCTCCTTTGATTTGTGTTTTGGGGGAGCTCGATGAGCTGAATAGCTTTATTGGGATGGCGAAGAGTTCTTGTGATGGATCTATCGGCCGGGATGCGGAGTTTTTGGTAATTTTGGACAGGATCCAGGATGACGTTTATAAAATTGGGGCTGAGTTGGCCGGGGCTGATTTTGGAAAAATTGGGAATGGAGATGTTGCGTGGGTTGAAGAGATGATTGACGCGTTTATTGCTGAAAAAAAGAGTGTGAGATTTGTTAAGCCCGGGGGAAGAGGGGAGTTGTCTGCGAGGTTGCATGTTTGTCGATCGGTGAGCAGAAGGGTTGAGAGAAGTGCGTATGATTTGAGGAGTTTGAAAAAAATGAAATATATCAGGCAATACTTGAATAGATTGAGTGACTTGTTCTTTACCATGGGGGAGTGTTAGAATTGTTTTTAGTATGAAAAAACGAGTTTTGAACATTTTGATTGGGGGACCTGCGGGGTCCGGCATAGAAAGTGCCGGAGCTTTACTGGGGCAAGCGCTGAACCGCGATGGCGCTTCGGTCGTGGTGGCTAATGAAATCATGTCGCTGATTCGTGGCGGGCACAATTACAACCGGGTTCGTTTTTCGTATGCTGAAGAAGTTTTGTGTCATGATGAAACTGTTGATGTCGTTGTTGCTCTGGATAAATTGAGCGTTACTGAGCATTTGAATGAATTGAGCGAGGGAGGGATTGTCGTTTATGACTCTGCTTGTTGTGATGTTTCTGATTTAGAGGCTGGAACTGGCGTTGAGTTTTTGGGGGCAGATCTTTCTGGTACTGCCAAAGAGCTTGGCGGGGAGATTTATAAAAATACTGTTGCCTTGGGAGTTGTTTTGGCTTTGACTGGCGTTAGAGTTGAACTTTTGGAGAAGGCTTTGAAAGAAAAATTTGCCACAAAGGGTGCCGAGGTTGTTGAGGCAAACGTGAAAGCTTTGAATGCCGGTGCTGGGTTTGTTTCTAAGGCGCGGTTTGAATTTGAAGGGGGGAAGGGGTTTAGCGGAGAGATGCTTTTGAATGGAAATGATGCTTTTTGTGTCGGAGCTGTTGCGGGAGGGTGCAAATTTGTTGCCGCCTACCCCATGACCCCAGCTTCGTCGATTATGCATACGATGGTGGCATGGAGTGAGAAATTCGGGATCGTCATGAAACATGCAGAGGATGAACTTGCCGCTATAAACATGGTTATCGGGGCCGGGTTTGCCGGAGCGAGAGCCCTCACTGCTACTTCTGGTGGCGGGTTTGCTTTAATGACAGAGATGATTGGATTGGCAGGTTGTGCCGAGGTTCCTTGTGTTGTTGTTAATTCGCAGAGGGTTGGTCCCTCCACTGGACTTCCTACACGGACCGAGCAAGGAGATTTGAGACAGGTCATGCATGCTTCGCAAGGAGATTTCCCTAGACTTATCATGGCGCCCGGAGACGCCGAAGAATGTTTTGAGATGGGTTTTGAATCTTTTAATTATGCTGAAAAATATCAAATTCCCGTGATGGTTCTTCTTGATAAATATTTATCAGAAAGCACTGTTTCGAGGAAAGCTTTTGGGGCTGAGGCCGGGGCTGGCGCTGGCGCGGCGGGAAAAATCGAGAGAGGAAAAATTTTGGACAGTGCGGGGGCTTCTGCGGCTTCTGATGGCGGATTTTTCAAAAGATATGCGGACAGTGAAGATGGCGTTTCCGGCAGGACATTGCCCGGGACCTCTGATGGATGTCATGTTGCAACAAGTTATGAAACTGATGAGTTTGGGGATTTGGAGGAAGATCGTGAGAGTCGCATTTTACTTATGGACAAACGAATGAGGAAGATGGATTCCCTTCTGGCTGAATTACCTGCTCCTGAGCTGATGGGGGCTAGTGAGGCTGAGGCCGAAATTACATTTATTTCGTGGGGATCGATGAAGCCTGTGTTGGAGGAAGTTTTGGAGAAGATGGAGGCCGGGGTTGGAGGGAGCCCTGTGAAAGCAAACATTTTGATGATTAAATATATGGTTCCTTTCCATGCTGATCGTGTGCTTGAAATTTTGAGCGCGGCGGTGGATGCGGGATCAAAAATTGTACTTGTTGAGCAAAATTTTGGTGGACAGTTGGGAGGACTTATTACTGAGAAGACTGGATTTAGGTTTGGGGGCGGGCCCTCGGGGGCTGGCGCGATGGGCGGACCTGGCGCGAAAATTTTGAAATATGACGGAAGGCAGATGGATAGTAATTTTATTATTAACGCTTTGGCTAAGCTATGAATACGAGACAAAATCCAAATTGGTGCCCGGGGTGTGGGGATTACGGAATCCAAGCCGCTGTAAAGGGAGCGATGACTGAGCTTGGGCTAGGTTCTGCCGGTACCGTGATTTCGAGTGGGATCGGGTGCGGCTCGAAGATTCCTCATTGGGTAAAATGTTATGGGTTTGAGGGACTGCATGGGAGGCCCTTACCTGTTGCGACAGGGATTAAGCTTGCGAATCCTGAGCTGACTGTTTTTGCGATTGGTGGAGACGGTGATGGCTATGGGCTTGGAATGGGACATTTTATTCATACAATGAGACGAAATTTAGATATGACTTATATTGTTCAGGACAATCAAATTTATGGACTAACGACCGGGCAGACTTCTCCGACTTCTAACCGGGGGACCAAGACAAAGTCAACTCCAGCCGGAGCCATTGAGCTCCCGGTGAACCCTATTGAGTTGGCGATTGGGGCCGGAGCGACTTATGTCGCGCGAGGATATGCGGGGGATTTGAAACATTTAACTTCGTTGATTGTGGGTGCTGTGAAGCATAAAGGGTTTTCGTTGATTGATGTTTTCCAGCCGTGTGTGACTTTCAATAAAATCAATACTTATGACTTTTTTAATAAGCGCGTTTATCGGCTAGAGGATGAGAAAGGGTTCGAACCCGGAAGCGGCGTGTGCGATGCGATTGATCGGAGTCGAGAGTGGGGAGACAAGATCCCGATCGGTTTGTTTTATCGTGATGAGCGGCCGACTTATGAGGAGCAGGAGATCGGGCTGAGGGAAGGCCGACCAGTGGATGTCCCTACCGAGCCTGTGAATGTGGAGGAGATGGTGAGCTCGTTTATGTGATGGTTTGGGTGGAAGGAGAAATTGAGGAAAAGCCTACCAGATCGAATCCTTGTGTTTTTGCAAAGGCCTGAATTGAGGCCTGGATTTGACCCACCGATGGCTTTGGTGTCATAAAATGCTGGCTATAAAACGCTTCTCATCTAATGCAACTCGAAGTGTACTACAAAGGGTTCACTTTGGCGAAAAATTGATGTTAGAATTTGTACCTTTACCAAAACAATGCAGAAAAAATTCATAGAGGCAAAAAAAGTTCTAATGGAGGCAGAAAAAATCTGTATTATTTCACATAGAAGTCCTGATGGAGATGCTGTTGGAAGTAATTTGGCGCTTAGGTATGCTCTTGAAAAAATGGGCAAGACCGTGGTCAGTGCGTGCATTGATCCTCTTTCCTCTGCGTATTTATGGATGAAAGATGCGGATAAATTTGTTATGGATTTTGATTGCAAAGATTTTGATGTAATTGTGAGTGTTGATTGTGGAGCAAAAAAACTTATTGCCTTCCACGAAAATAAGCCTGAGATTTTCGAGAAACCGTTTGTTAATTTTGATCACCATGAATCAAATGATGGATATGGGTCGGTTAATGTAGTGGATCCTGACGCCTGTGCGACTGCTTTTATTATTTTCTTTTTTATTCGCTTCGCGAAGTGGGCCATCGATAAAGATACTGCGACCGCACTGCTATGCGGTCTTTATTTCGATACCGGAAGTTTTATGCACTCAAATGTGGATGAATACGTGATGAAGGTTGCTTCTGAGCTGATGGGGAAAGGCGCTAATTACAAAAGGATTGTTAAAGAACTTTTCCACACGACTCCTGCAAATAAGCTGAGGCTTTGGGGGAGGATTATGGAGCGAGCTTATGTGAATGAAGACGGAGTGACTGTTTCGGCCGTGAATAAGCATGACTATAAAGTTTGTGATGCGAATTCGAAGGATACGGGAGGAGTTATTGATTTTTTGAATGCTGTGCCGGGAAGCAAATATTGCGTTTTGCTGAGTGAGGATGAAAAGGGACTCGTGAAGGGTTCTTTGAGAACTCAGCGAGATGACGTGAATTTGAGTGAAGTCGCCAAAGAATTCGGAGGTGGCGGACATCCGAAGGCGAGCGGGTTTGGAATGCCCGGGCGATTGGAGCCCCAGGTTTCCTGGAAGATTGTGCCTGAAAATGGAGCCGAAGCTCACGGGAAGGATGCGACGGGGACTCCCATGGATGTGAAGTTTTAGATTGAGAGAGTTGACCCATTTTCTCGGAGCCATTTTTGGTTAGCCTTGTAGTCTGGATCTATGATCGAGAGTGTTTTTTTGAATTTTGGGCCATGGTTTTTGTGAAGGATGTGCGAGAGTTCGTGGGCTACGAGATAGTCGATGATTTTCGGTGGGGCCATGATTATTTTCCAGTTGTATGTAATGGCGTTTTTGGCCGAGCAAGTTCCCCAACGAGAGCGGTAGGTTCGGATACGTATTTCTCTTGGAGCGACGCGTTTGCCGGTTTTTGTTTCGAGCTCTTTTGCTATGATTTTTGTTCGTTTTGTGAGGTGAGGAAGGGCTTTGAGTTTGTACCATTCTATGAGTTTGGGTCGAGTATGGACTGGGGGAGTTGTGAGTTTCCCGAGTAGCGGAAAGTTTTCTCCGGGGATGAATGAGTATGTTGGTTTATTCGATTGGGCCTTGGCGACTTTGGTTTGAGTTTTTTTGATCCAGTCTTGTTTTTCTTGGAGGAATTTTGCTATGCGACGATCTGAGAGGTAGCGGGGCGCACGAATGATTACACCTTTTTCGGAGTGGATTTGGACGCAGAGGCTTCGACGACGAGATCTGATAATTGTTGTTTGCATAGTTGTTTTCACATTTTTGCTTTGCTTCATGGCTCCATTATATTATACTCCCTCCGAACTAAGCAATTTTAATGCCAGCTTCCAAGAAGACCACCTCTGGGACTCCCAAAAAAAGAGCTACTAGCTCTGCAGGGAAGCCTTTTTCCGGAATTGAGAAAGTCTTAGTTCTTGGGAGTGGGGCTTTGAAGATTGGGGAGGCCGGAGAATTTGATTATTCGGGCTCGCAGGCTATCAAGGCTTTGCAAGAAGAGAAGATTGAGACGATTTTGGTTAATCCAAATATTGCTACTATTCAGACATCGAAGGGGATGGCCAATAAGGTTTACTTTTTGCCGGTGAATGCAAATTTTGTGGAGAAAGTTATTGCTAAAGAGAAGCCTGACGGCATCTTCTTGGCGTTTGGCGGACAGACTGCGTTGAATTGCGGCGTTGAATTGCACAGAAGAGGGGTTTTGAAGAAACACAAGGTTCGCGTCCTCGGTACTCCAGTCGATACTATTATGGACACTGAGGATAGGGCTCTTTTTAAAAAGAAATTGGAAGAAATCGACGTGAAGAGTCCGGAGAGTTATGCTTGCAGTACGAAGGAGGAGGCTTTTGAGGCCGCGGAGAAAATCGGGTATCCACTGATCATTCGTGCGGCGTTTGCGCTTGGGGGCAAGGGAAGTGGATTTGCGGCGGACAAGGCGGAGTTGGAAGAGCTTTTGGATACTGCTTTTGCGTATAGTCCGCAGGTTTTGGTTGAGGAAAATTTGAAGGGGTGGAAAGAAGTTGAGTATGAAGTTGTGAGGGATAACGTTGATAATTGTGTGACTGTTTGTAATATGGAAAATTTTGATCCACTGGGAATTCACACTGGAGAGAGTATTGTAGTTGCGCCGTCGCAGACTTTAACTAATCATGAATATCACAAATTGCGTGAGCTGGCGATAAAGGTGATTCGTCATCTTGGGATCGTGGGCGAGTGTAATATCCAATATGCGCTGGATCCTAAGAGCGATGATTATCGCGTGATAGAAGTGAATGCGCGGTTGTCTCGTTCGTCAGCGTTGGCGTCGAAAGCAACGGGTTATCCGCTTGCGCATGTCGCGGCGAAACTCGCTCTTGGATATAGCTTACCGGAGTTGAAGAATGCTGTGACTAAAACAACGACTGCGTTTTTTGAGCCGGCGTTGGATTATTTGGCGCTGAAGATTCCACGATGGGATTTGAATAAATTCCGGATGGTGTCTAAAGAAATCACAAGTGAGATGAAGTCAGTGGGGGAGATAATGGCTTTGGGAAGGAGTTTTGAAGAGGTTTTGCAAAAAGGTCTTCGAATGCTGCAAGTTGGACTGCATGGAATAGTTGCGAACGAGGATGTAAAAATAAGAAGTGCGCGATTGAAGCAAGATATTATGAAGCCGACGCCAAAACGGATCTTGGTTGTCGCGCAAGCTTTGAAGAGTGGAATTTCGGTTGATGAAATTGCGGAGATGTCCGGGATCGACAAGTGGTTTTTGGATAAGATTAAAAACATTGTAAAGACTGAAGCGCGTGTTAAAAAAGCCGGAAAGAAAATTGGGGAAGACTTAATGAAAGACGCGAAATTGCATGGATTTTCTGATAAACAAATTGGATTTATAACCGGCAGAGAAGAATTGGCGGTTCGTCGGACTCGACAAAAAATGGGGATTGTCCCGTATGTAAAACAGATCGACACTTTGGCGGCGGAGTATCCTGCGAAGACAAATTATTTGTATTTGAGTTATCACGGAGACAAACACGACGTGGCGTTTGACGGGAAAGCTGGTACGAAAATGGTTGTACTCGGAAGTGGGGCGTATTGTATTGGGTCGTCGGTTGAGTTTGATTGGTGTTGTGTTAATGCTCTGCAAACTTGTGCGAAAGAAGGGTTTGAAACCGTCATGATAAACTACAATCCGGAGACTGTTTCGACCGATTACGACTTGTGTGACAAATTGTATTTTGACGAATTGTCGTTTGAGAGAGTTTTGGATATTTACGAATTGGAAAATGGACCACGGAAAGCTTCTGTGGCCGGAGTGGTCGTTTCAACAGGAGGGCAAGTGCCGAATAATTTGGCCTTGAAGTTGTATCGTAACGGGGTGCGCGTGCTGGGAACTGATCCGGCGAATATCGATCGGGCGGAAGACAGGCATAAATTTTCCGGTATGTTGGATAAATTGGGGGTTGACCAACCGCAATGGAAGGAGCTGGCTGAGATGTCGGATGTGTATGATTTTGTTGATGATGTCGGGTATCCGGCTTTGGTACGACCGTCGTATGTTTTGAGTGGAGCGGCTATGAGCGTGGCTTACAGCCGTGAGGATCTGGAAATATTTTTGGGGAAGGCCGCAAAGATTTCTAAGGAAGCTCCTGTTGTTATTTCAAAGTTTGAGCTGGGCGCGAAAGAAATAGAGATCGACGCGGTTGCGTCGAATGGAGAGTTGATTATTTATGCGATTGCGGAACATATTGAAAATGCCGGAGTTCATAGTGGGGATGCAACCATTGTTTTGCCACCACAAAAACTTTACATCGAAACTATTCGCAGAATTAAAGTTATCACAAAAAAAATTGCGAAGGAATTGCAGATTAGCGGACCGTTTAACATCCAGTTTTTAGCGAAAGATAACCGAGTAATGGTTATTGAATGTAATTTGCGTTCTTCGCGTAGTTTTCCGTTCTCGTCGAAAGTGACTGGTTATAATTTTATTGAAATTGCGACAAGTTCGATGATCAAAAGCGGGGCTAGGAGTTGTGATGGAGAGCAGGTGCTAAAATTGAGCACTAAGAGACAAAAACTTCTGGAATATAAGGACTATAAAACTTTGGATTTGGATCATGTTGGGGTGAAAGCTCCGCAGTTTTCGTTCCCACGACTGAAGGGTGCGGATCCTGTACTGGGAGTTGAGATGGCGTCGACCGGTGAGGTTGCGTGTTTTGGTGACGATCTTTACGAGGCGTTCTTGAAATCAATGATTTCGGTCGGATTCGATTTGCCACAGGCGATAAGAAAAGGTCCTGACGGGAAAAAGTTGGAGCGACGTGGAATTTTGTTTAGCGTTGGAGGACTAGATGAAAAAACGGATTTATTGCCGGTTGCTCGGAAATTTTCTGAGATGGAATTTAAGATTTATGCGACAGAAGGAACTGCTGATTTTTTCCGACAGAATGATATCGATTGTAAGAAAGTATATAAAATCTCTACCAAGAAGGAGCCGAATTTATTAGGCGCGCTTGCGGATCGTCGATTTGATTTGATTGTGAATATTCCGAAGCATTATTCTCGATCGACGGTGACAGATGGATATTTGATCCGTCGAAAGTCGGTGGATTTGAACATTCCTTTGATTACCAATGTGCAGGTGGCGGGAATTGTGGCTGAGGCTTTGAAAAGGTACGGGGAGGATGATTTGAAGGTTGAGGATTGGGGATATTATTTGGATAAATAAGAAAATTCTCAAAAATGTTGCTATTGAGCTGAAAGGCTGAACATGTTCAACCTTTCAGTTTTGCATTCTCATGAGAATGCAAAAGATAGCAGAACATTTTTTCGTCTTTTCTTATTTATCCCTAGGGGTAAGGCCTTTTTGTGAGGGGAAAATTTGAGAAATGCGGTTACAAATCTTTCTCACTCTCCCAAACAAATGGGGGTCTGAAAGGGCTTCCCGAAGACGCGTTTTTATGGTATAATTTATGGATAGTTAGACCTGTAAAATAAACATAAAAACATGGCTTCTAACGAACAATTTGGAGACCAAGAAAAACCAAAACCTAGAAAGGCTCTGACGGCCCGTAAGATGGCACGAAGACCGAAAATTGATTGGGCTAAAAAGCTCAAAGGTCAGGGGTTTTACAAAAAACTTCTTGGTGATCGCTGGGAACTGGGCACTGAAGCTGCCCTAAAACTTCGTAATGAGAATGCTGCTTTGATTGAAAAGGTTTTATTTAGTCTTAATAGGCTTTCTAAGCTTAAGAAAAATGACCGCGACATAGCGGAGAAGGCGTTGTTTAAACTTGCGGAGGCGGGTATCAAGCCGCATAAGGGTTTGTTTTTTGAGAACAGTGGTATCACTTTTAAAAAGGCCAAAAGTGACAAGTTTTTGAATGCAGTGATTGAACTGTATGAGTTTGGAATCAAGATGGACAGAGACACCATGGGGGCCCTGTCCTGGGAGAAGGGAGAGAGCCCAAAATTCATTGAGGCTCTTAAAAAACTTCACGAGAGAGGGGTTGATGTCAACACGGGAGTTATCGGGAGGCTGTCTATCGAGAAGGCTTCGTCTGCAGAATTTATCGATGGGTTTTTAAACTTACGAAAAGATGTTCCTTTTGAATTTGGAGATAGCTATATTCTCAAAGTCTTACCTATCAACAAAGCTGTTGTCCCTGAATACATTGAAACATTAAAGGATCTCCATTTTTCTTTTGTTAAAATAAATGCGACTCTTATTGATGCCTTGAGTATTGAGAAGGCCTTGCTGCCCGAATATGTTCAGGTTTTAAAAAAATTGGCTATTCATGATGTCGAGGTTCATCCTGGTGTTGTTCGTGGCTTGAGTATTGAGAAAGCTTTGACTCCAGAATATATTGATGCACTTATTGATCTTCGCACTGCAGGAATTAAATATTTTGAGGGCATTGTTGCGAGATTGGCTATCGAGAATGCTTTGGATGCTGATTGTATCAATGCACTGATTGAGCTACATATTGCAGGCATTGAAGTGGGGGGGATGGGTTCTCTCTCTACTGAGGTGACTCATTTGACTTTGGAGAAAGCTAAAAATCGAAAGTATATTGATGCATTGTTGAAACTTCATGAGGGTGGGATTAAAATTTCTGACAACTTGATTGAAGTGCTGTCTATGGAGAAAGCCCAAAGCAATAAATACCTGGAGACTTTACTGAAAATGAAAAAGGAGGGAGCAAAGGTGGACCCCAATACTGTTAGGGCCCTTCCCTTTCTTGCTGATGACAAATTTGCTATTGAGTATTTTACGGCCTTGGGGAAGTTAGCTGAACTTAAAATTGCACTCCCCCCTGATCTTCTCCGGGAGGAGATCGAAAAACATGGCTCTGCTAATAAATACGTAGAGGCTTTGGCAGCGCTGAAAAAGCTAGGGGTTTCCATGGACTATTATTTTTTCAATAAACAAAAGGACCTGAGGGCCAAGTTTATGGACCCAGAGTATATGGTGAATTTTACTAGACTTATAAAGAGCTTGCCTCCTGAGAAGGCTAAAGCGGGCCATTATGCGGTGAATCAAGCCACTTCACTGGTGTATCGATTGGGATTGGGAAAGGGAAGAAACACAGATTATGTTGATTCAATAATTAATCTACGCAAAACTGGATTTTTAAAGAAAGTAAATGAGATTGTCGAGACTTTACCTTTGGAGAAAGGAGCAAGTAAAGAGTATGTTGATACTCTTGTTCGTATAGCAAAGGCCACCCCTATGGACTTTAGAGAGATGTATGACTTGGCCCTCTCTCTATCTATGAAAAAGGCTGCAAATGAAAAATATGTTGATGCGCTTATCCGCTTGATAGAGGGTGGGTTCAAGGATAGCATAGGGAGGATTGTAGACAACTTGACTTCAGAGAAAGCTCTAGACGATTCTTACCTGGACACTCTTTTAGGGATGGGGTTTAGCGATGGAGCCCCTGATGGGCCTAAGTCCAAAAGTCCATATTTAATTTCTGCTTTTACACTAAAGAAGGCTAAAGATCCTGACTACGTTTTCGCACTTAAAGAATTGATTGCGGGAGGAGCTCAAATTAATGACAGGACATTGGATCGTTTAGAGATAAAAGACGCAAAAGACAAAGAATATATTGCTATACTTAAAGGATTGCCTGCTCTTGGAATTAAGGTCAATAACAGTCTGCTAATATTTTTGACCCCGGAAAAAGCTAAAATCCCAGAATACATTGAATTGTTAAAATTTTTACACAGAGCTAATTTTAATGTAAATTTAAGCCTTCTTGAGAGTATTCCCCGAAATAAAATTGCTGACAAAGAGTTTTGGGGGACTTTGAAAAGGCTGAGATCTTGTGGGATCAATATAGGCGGTTCTTTTGTCTATGCTTTGCGTGGGCCTAAAATTGGGAATGCGGCGTACATTGATGCTCTTCAGAGGTTCGGGACTTCCGGGGTAGGGATTAATTATCGTAATGTTTTAGAATTAACCATCCCCAAAGCAACAAGCAAAGTTTTTGTTGATAATATGATAGATCTGCATCAAACAGGTATTGAAGTTCGGAATTTGTTTGCGAATACATCCATTGCCCAAATGGCTGACAAAGCCTACGTTGACGCATTGAAACATCTTCACAAGAATGGTTTTAAGTTTAGTCATACGGATCTTTTGACTTCTGAAAAAGTTAAAGACAAGGACTATGCAAAATTACTGTTGATTCACCGTAATGCAAGAAGTGCCGACTATGCCTATTTGAAAAAAGTTATTGGGGCCTCTGGGACTAATAAAATATTTAATAATGAATATAGTCTTCCTAAGAAGGAAGCTAATGACGCTTTGACTTACATCTATGAACTTAAGCAAACCCACTCAGAGTCCGTCTTGCTCAACCAAATATTGGATTCTAGAGCTGGCCGCTTTGCCTTACCAATTGTTCGTGAAATTAATGATTTGCACAATGCAAGTATTGAAAGGAGACAGGCGGTTATAAAAAATTTCGACTTGGGACCGTTATATATGTTGGTTGTGGCCGGGAGGGAGGAGGTTTTCACCTCAAGTTTTAGAAAAGTTCTTTTCCCTGTGATCATGGAAAAGATGAAAGACCATGGGATGGATGCTGTTGATTTCATCAATTCTGTAGATCCTGATAAAACCGATTTCCGATATTTGATTCGGGTTTTTTCAAAGTTCAATAAATTGAAGCCGTTTTTGGATACGGTGAAGGATCAGAAAAAGAAAAGTGTGTTTTTGAAAGAGTTTGTTTTTGGGCTTGATCCAGAGAGAGGCGGTGTTGAAGATGCTATTTCTATATTGGAGACTTTCGATACACTGCTGGAAAACCCTGCCTTGCTTGAAGAGCTGGAAGGATATCTCGTCGAGGCACAGAAGAAGAGCGGTAAAGGCGCTAAGCTTTTATATTCACTTATCGGTTCTATGCATAGCGGTGTTGCCGTTAGCAACAAAGAGTTCTTTGATAAATTGCATGAAAAATATCCGGCTTTTTATCCTCTCCTTTTGAAACATGAAGAATTGGTGAACAAAGATGATGAGATTATCCAGCAATACTTTTTTTATGATGATTCGGACGGGCATTCTTCGTATGAGAACTTCCTTAGAACTTATGGCCTTTGGGATAAAAAAACTTCTAATGGATGGACGAAAACTGAATTCAAGAAAAAAGGTTATATTTTACTGCGTAAAACCAAGAATGGGGTTACTATTTTGAAATATGCCAATATGCCTGGGCTTGATATGGAAGGGATTGAGGCTGTGCAGGAAGCTTTGAAGAAAAAAGATTTATCTACAATTGAAATCGTTCATAGAGGCCACAGTTACCACGTTGGAACAACTTTGGATTATCTCCCTTCTTCTGCAAGAGTTGTGTACTTGGGATCGTGTGGAGGATTCAATAATTTAACTAGTGTTTTGAGAGTTGCTCCAAATTCTCACATCATTGCTACAAAAGGGGAGGGAACAAAAGTTGTCAATGATGCATTGTTGAAAATGCTAGACGAAACTATGCTTAAGGGAAATGGAGTGAAGTGGAATAAGCTTTGGGGGGAAGCTGAGGAAAGATTCCGAGATAAACGTTTTCAGGATTACGTTAATCCTGCGGATAATATTGCAGTTGGGTTTATTGGTGCGGTTAGGAAGTATGAAGGGACTGATCAGTAATAATATAATATAATATGGCTGGAAATGAAGAAAAATTCGGACGGAGAGGTAATGACAAGCCGAGCTTGGACCAATTGAAGAAAAATTGGAAGAAAGGAAAGGAGATTTTTGGGAAAGCGGTTGATGGGGTGGAAAAGGCTTGGGAGGATGGTGCGGAAGCCAGGAAGGGCATGCAAATTGAGCTTATGAAGAAAGTGTTGACCAAAGAGGATATGGCCAAGATTGAGACGTTTTTGGTGCGTTTCTCTGGGAAAAAAGGAGTTGACCCTCTTGTAAGAAAGCACGTTTTTGAGTTGGCGGAGGCAGGGATAGAGATGGATTTTTCTTTGATTAGATTTTTAGTGATGCTTCCGAAGAAATCAAAAAATCCGAAATTTGTAAAACTGTTGATTGACCTTTGTTATACAGGCATGTGTGATCGTATGGGTGATCTTGTTTATTCTCTCCCCGATGATATTGCTGAAAAACCGTACTATGTTGATGCGTTGAAAAAGCTGGCCGGTGCTGGCTTGAAGATTGATGGAGAATCGGTCCTTGCTTTCTCTTCTGAGAAAGCGAAAGATCCTCATTATGTTGAAATTGTTTATGAATTATTGAAGAAGGGGGTTCCCTTTGGCTCTTATTCTTTTTCTGTTTTTACTCCAGAGAAGGCTCATGACGAGAATTTCATGAAAGTTGTTGATAGGTTTTTGGCTGATGGGATTGTTGTTAATGGCGAAGTGCTTGAGCAGTTAACTCCCAAAAGAACCGCAGATGACAAGTATATTGGTGTTTTGATTAGGCTTTATGAGAATGGCGTAGGGAAACAAGATTCAAATTTTGGCATGGATGGGCAGATGCTTGTAGAGCTCACAACTGACAAGTCTCAAGATGAGAAATATTTACGCACACTTATTGAATTGCAAAAATCTGGCATAGACATTAAAGCTAATGAAGTTAAGACGCTTTCTATTAGTGATGCGAAGGATAAGGAATTCGTTGAGAGCCTAAAAGTATTGCAAAAATTCAATGTCAATGTTGATTCCTCCCTTATAAAAACCCTGACTAGCGGGACCAAAGAAGAGCGGAGGGTAATGGCTCGAAACCTAAAAGAACTCTCTCAAAGCGGGCTTAAAATTGATAGTGGAATGACTTACCATCTTACGAAACCCAAGCTAACTGCCCCTCTTTATGTAGAAAGTTTGAAGAAACTTGTCCGAGCTGGAGTGCAGACCGACCAGTCTGTTGTGGGCGCATTGACCCTTGAAAAAGGGAGTGATGGTAGATTTGTTCAAGCTCTCACTGAGATAGACTCTAACTTTAAAAAAGGTTCTTTTTATACGATTGTTAGTTACTTAAGTACAGAACAGACATCAGACGCTGATTATGTGGATACCCTAAAGGAAGTTTATGAGAAAACTGAGCTTCGGAGTGAGCTACCAAGATACTTAACTCTATCGAGGACCCGTGATGCCGGCTACATGAAGTTGTTTAGGGAACATATGCCTACTAAGAAGGAAGGTTCTTTTTATATCGGAACTGATAGCGAATTTATTTGGGGAATCGACTACTTGTATATGCGCGAGGTGGCCGGGGTTCCTGGTGACCTTTTGGATAATCTTTATGGTGATGGGAGCGAGTCTCTTCGTCGACCGTATAAAGAGTTGGTTCGTGATAAATTTGTTGGAATTTTTAATTTTAAAAAGGATAATTTGGTGACACCCGTTGCTGAGGAAATTTTTGATAAGTTTATTAAAAAGAATGCACTGCCTTTTATCAGAGAAATAAATGATCTACATAATGAATCTGTCGAGACTCGCCAAGAAGTTGTCAAAGGCCTCCCCATTGACGGATTGTATACGTTGGTCGTTCATGGAGAAGAGGAGCTTTTCACCTCTAGTTTCAGGAAAGTTTTGTTCCCTTTGGTAATGAGAAAAATGGCTGAGGAGGAGATGGATGCTGTGGATTTGATTAAGTTCGCTGATCCAAATAAAGCTCATTTCCGGACCTTTGTTCAGGTTTTCTCCAAGTTCAACAAATTGACGCCGTTTTTGGACACAATTACTGATTCGGAGAAGAAGAGTGCATTTTTGAAAGAATTTGTTTCCGGGCTGACCGGAGGAGCTGACGGGCTGAAGAATGCGGTTTCAATTTCCGAGACCATCGGGGCTTTGCGTTCCGAAAAAGAGCTTACTGGAGAATTGGAGAAATATTTGATTGAGGCCTATAGGGGAAGCCATGATGATGCCAAGATTTTGTATGGGATTATTGCGTCAATGCATGAGCTGGATTCACAAACGAATAAATCATTCTTTAAAGAAGCTTTTGACAAATACTCAGTGCGTGCGCCGACGACCATCGAGCACAAAGAATTGGTTAACAAAGGCGGGGAAGTTGTTCAGCAGTATTTCTTCTATGATGACAGTGATGGCCATTCTTCTTATGAAAGTTTCTTGAGAACTTATGGAGTTTGGGACAAAAAAAGTTCCGGAGGCTGGGAGAAAACTGAATTTGATAATTATGTTGTTTTGAAGAAAGTGGCTGGCAAGATTACTATTTTGAAATATGCGAATAAGCCTGGGAATGAATATGACGGAGTGAGTGATATTGAGGATGCTTTGAAGAAAAAGGATTTATCCACAATTGAAATCGTTCACCGTGGGCATAGTTACCATGTGGATGACACCTTGGACCGGATTCCTAGTATTGCGAGGATTGTTTACCTTGGTTCGTGTGGTGGATTCGGCAATATCCAGCGTGTTTTGGAGCTTGCTCCGGATGCGCATATTATCGCGACGAAAGGGGAAGGAACTAAAGTCGTTAATGACCCTCTTTTGAGAATGATTGATGATGCTATTTTAAAAGGAAAGGGAGTTAACTGGGATGATGTCTGGGAGAAGGCTGACCGAAAGTTCCGTGACAAACGATTCCAGGATTATGTTAGTCCATCGAGAAATGCAGCTGCAATTTTGATTAAGGCGTTTAGGGAGCATGGGGGAAGAGAGTGAGTCCTAAGCTAGCGCCTTCAAAACTTCTTCCGGGGTTTTTGTAGGAAGGGACGTTTTGGCAAAATCTTTGTCGTATGTGACGAGGTAGGTAGCAAGACGGTTTGCAGTGACAAATTGTAGAGCGTCGTCAAAGTCGAGATTTAGATCCGTTCTCATGGCATGTGCTGACAAATCGTCCTGGATATTTGATTCATAAATTTTTATTAGACCTTGGTGGACCAGTAAAAGTATTTCCAGCAAAAATTCGTCATGTTTTTCTCCCATTAGAGCCTCTATTGCACTTAAAGTAAATTTTGTTATATATGCCTTTTCTTTTGCCATCCCCTTTTTGATCGCATCCAAAAGTTCTTCACATACCTGTGTATGTTTTTGTCCCTTGCCTATTTCTATGAATATATTTGTATCAATCAACATAGTCTGTCCATTTTTTAGCGATCTGCACCGAAGTCAACCCTTTAAAATCTGGATTATCAGCCATGCACCCCCTGTATTTTCTGAAGGTCGAGTTTTTTCTGATTTCTTCCAAATTGAATTTTTTGTGCTTTTTGGGCTTGGATTCGTTCTTCAATTTTTCGAATTCCTGCATCGACAACATTATCACCGTCGGTTTGGATCTACGTACTATTACACTCATTCCTTCTTTTATTGTTTGGTTGATGATTTCACTTGTGTTGTTGCGCAAGTATGTGGCCGAGATTTGTTGGGATGTGTCGAATTTCATGCTTACAGTTTACTAAATGTGCATTTAAATGTCAATTTGAAGAAAAAAGAAAATTTCCAAAAATGTTGCCACTAGCCTGAGAAGCTGATCATGATCAACTTCTCAGTTTTGCATTCTCATGAGAATGCAAAAAGTGGCAAAACATTTTTTAGTTTTTTCTTCTTTCTTCTTTAATAGGAAAAATTCCTTGATTAAGAAAAGATGGCAGAGTAGGATAGCAGGGCTTTCTAAGGTTTTTAGTATGACTAAACAAAATGGAAAAGTGGTTGTTACGAAAAACACTCCGCGCCTAAAAAAGGGCTTGGCCCAGATGTTCAAAGGCGGGGTTATTATGGATGTAGTGAACGCTGACCAAGCGCGCATAGCTGAAGATGCAGGTGCCGTTGCGGTGATGGCTTTGGAGCGAGTACCTGCTGACATCCGAGCGGATGGGGGAGTTGCGAGAATGAGTGACCCAAAAATGATCAAGGAGATTATGGCGGAGGTTTCGATCCCTGTGATGGCGAAGGTTCGAATTGGGCATTTTGCTGAAGCACAAATTCTTGAATCCTTGGGAGTTGATTATATTGACGAAAGTGAAGTTTTGACGCCGGCGGATCCGTCTGCACATGTCCTGAAATCGGATTTCAAGGTTCCTTTTGTGTGCGGCGCGACCTGTTTGGGTGAGGCGCTAAGGCGTATAAACGAGGGAGCTTGCATGATTCGTACAAAAGGCGAAGCCGGGACAGGGAATGTTATCGAAGCTGTTAGGCATATGAAATTGATTTCTTCGGAGATCGAAGAGTTGACCGGAGCTTCGGAGGATGAGTTGAAAAAATTTGCGAAAGACGAGAGGATTCCTCTCGCTTTACTAAAAGAAACTTTAAAATTGGGGCGACTGACCGTTGTTAATTTTGCCGCTGGAGGAATCGCGACACCTGCAGATGCTTCTCTTATGATGCAGTTGGGATGTGACGGAGTGTTTGTTGGTAGCGGGATTTTTAAATCATCAGATCCGGCAGTTCGTGCGCGTGCGATCGTTGAATCCGTTATGCATTATGATGATCCGGCTGTGGTAGCGCGTGTTTCAGAGGGACTTGGGACCGCGATGGAAGGCAAAGAGATCTCTGAGTTGGAGCATAAATATGCTGAGAGGGGATGGTAAGTTTTTATCTTATGAAGATTGGCGTTTTAGACATTCAGGGAAGTGTTGAGGAGCATTTTGCTGTGCTTGGCAGGATTGATGGAGTCGAGCCGGTTTTGGTTAAGCGTGTTGAGAATTTTTCGGGGTTGGGAGGACTGATTATCCCTGGGGGAGAGAGCACGACGATCTCCAAATTGCTTCGCGAATATGGTTTGGATCGAGAGATCCGGGCTTTTGCCAAGCGAGGTGGGAAGATTTTTGGGACGTGTGCCGGAGCTATTTTGTTGGCGAAGAAGATTATAGGGGAAGCTTGCGATGTTGAGCCGTTGGGGCTTATTGATATTGATGTCGACAGGAATGCATACGGGCGGCAGTTGGATAGTTTTGAGGGTTCGGTTAAATTTAATGGAGAGGAAATCCCTGCGATTTTTATTCGTGCGCCGAAAATCTCTCGAGCAGGGGAGAAGTGTGAAGTTTTGGCTCGGCTTGAAGGTGAGCCTGTTTTAGTTCGAGAAGGAAACGTTCTGATAAGTACGTTCCATCCTGAAATGGATGAAGACCTGAGTGTTTACAAGTATTTCTTTGGGCTTTAGTTCATCTGGTGGCCCTGTGGATAATAATTATCCGGGACTTCTTCGTCGTCATTATCAACTTCAAGACCCCTGGCTTGGAGTTTTGCGACTATCCCTGCTTCTATATCTTCTATTGAAACTGTTGATCCCGTATCGGTTGTGAACTCGGCCTTGATGCCCTCTAGTTTTCGGCTTGGATCAGCGGTCTTAATGCTTCCAATCATGAGCCCCACCAGCATCTCTTCTTTGGTTAGATCCGCCTCTTCGGCTTCATCCAACGTTGCCTTGCGTGGAAGCCTTCTCCGTACTTGGTCTTCTTCCGTTAGTTCGTCGCATGCATCTGGTTCGCATTTATCTGGTCCTTTTTTTGACATAATTATTTCGTTAAAAGTAGTGGTGATTTTACGGAGGTTAGCGCGATTTGTCAACCCTTTGACAGGATTTTTCTTTCTCGTTATATTTGGTTCATGTTACCTGCGAGTATCAAAAAATTGATTGAAGAATTTTCGAAACTGCCTGGGATTGGGCCGAAGTCCGCTCAGAGGCTTGCGATGCATCTTTTGAAGAGTCCCCATTCCAAGATTGATCCGTTGGGGAAGGCTGTTCTCGGGCTGAAGGAGGGGGTTGTGTTTTGTGAGACGTGTTGGAATTTGGCGGATAGGAGTCCGTGTGCGATTTGTAGTAATGAGGCGCGGGATCGAGGAAAAATTTGTGTAATTGAGGAGGTTTTGGATGCTGCGGCGATCGAGCGCACGGGGGAGTATGATGGGCTTTACCATGTTTTGCATGGGGTTTTGTCGCCGGTCGACGGGGTTGGAGTGGAGGAGTTAAAGATTGCTGCGTTGATTAACAGGGTCCGAGATGGGGCTGGTTCGGAGGCTTCAGAGCCCGTGGGTCCGCCCGTGAAAGAAATTATTTTGGCTACGAATCCTTCATTAGAAGGTGAGGCTACCGCGCTTTATATTCACAAACAGTTAATTGAGTTTGATGTAAAAATCACAAGGATCGCGAGGGGACTGCCGACTGGCGGAGACATTGAATATTCGGATGATTTGACTTTGAGCCGAGCAATGAATGGGCGAGGAGATTTTTAGGTGCGTTTTTGTGCGTCTAAGCAAGAATGAAATATACTGGGCCTGAACCCGTCAGGTGGTGGTTTTTGGCGAGTGGTTCCTTGAGTAGAGTTTCGAAGTCATTGTGGAGATTTTTGTGAAGAGCCAGATTGTCGTTGGTTTTGATCGCGTGGATAAGCGCCTCGGTTTTCGGGATGTTTTTGCCACAGAGAGAGAGAGCTATTTTTGAGTATTGGGATTGAGTTTTGTTTGTTTGTGGGGTCGGCGGTTCTGCGACTGGAGTTAGACTTGGCCCCTGCATGAAAATTGTGAAAGCTGTGCCGTGGATCGGAGGAAGAGTGGTGATTTGCTCGCCGTAATGTTCGGCAAGCGCAACTCCGCCTCTGATAAAAAATGGTGCGTCCATGCCCACTTCAGCGGCTATCGATTGCATCTTGTTTGGAGTGAGATTTAGCTTGAGAAGTTGGTTCAGTCCTTTGATTGTTTCCGCCGCGTTTGAGGATGCTCCGCCGAGTCCGGATGCTATTGGGATGTTTTTTTCGATTGTGATTGTTATCTTGGAAGTCACTGCGGGGCGGCTTTTCTCGAGAAGAATTCTTGCCGCTTTGTATGCTGTGTTTGTTTCGTCCGTGGGAACGTCAGGGTGGTCGCATTTGATTTCGATTTTTGGCTCTGAGGGTTCAGCGTGGGGTTCGATTTCAATATGGATGATGTCCGACTTGAAATCGTGCGTGTTTTGAGGAGTTATTTCGTGAAGAACTGTTTGAACAAAATGATAACCTTTGAATGGTCCCTTGGGTTCGCGACCGAGGATATCTAAACTTAAATTTACTTTTGCGTTTGATTGGAGAGTGAGCTTGCTCATTTCTTCTTCTTAGGTTTGCGAGCGGGCTTTTTGGTTGAAGGTTTTTTGGCCGAAGATTTCTTCACGGCTGGTTTTGCTCCACCTTTTGTCAAAAGTGCGACTATTGCGAAGCATTGAATTCCCAGCCCTGCGCCGAAAAGTGTTAGGTTTTCTCCTGAGGTCGAAGTTACCCCGATTTTCCGAACGTCGATTTTCAGTATGGTTGAAAGAGATTTTTTAATGTGTTTTGCAATTGGGTCAATTTTGGGAGTTTTGCATTCTATCATCAAGCCGACGTTGCCGATTTCGAGTTTTTCTTGTTTCACTTTTTTGAGAATTATATCGAGGAATTTTTTACTATCCTTGATTCCTTGTTCTTCGCAAAGAGGATCGGCGTAGAAACCGAGGGATTGTTCGCCAATGGCTTGCGAAAGTGCGTTGAAGATTGCGTGAAGAATAACGTCACCATCTGAGTTTGCTTCGAGTTTTGGCTCATCCTTGAGAAGATGTCCGCCGAGCAAAAGTCCTTTTTCGGTTTTACTGAATTGGTGACTGTCCTGACCGATTCCGACCCTGAAGTTATTGGGAGTTTCGCCGAGAATCCCACGAAGGCGTTCGATGTCGGCTTTTGTTGTGATTTTGAAATTGTTTTCGTGTGCCGGAATGATCGAAACTTCATGTCCCATTGATTCGACCAACATCGCTTCGTCTGTTGCTTCGATCCCTTTTTTGTTCGCGTTTTTGAGTGCGCTTTTCAGGAGTGTGTATTGAATAACTTGCGGAGTTTGTGCCGCGACAAGTTCTCCGCGATCGATAGTTTTATGAACCCGATCGTCTTTTGTCTTTTTGATTGTGTCTTCGATGTCTCTAGCAACAATGCAGGCGTTTGTTTCTCCTGCAGTTTGGACTGCTTTCGTGATTTCGTCGTATGATGGCAGAGGATTTGCACCATTGTGAACAACTATGAGATCTTTGGGCGATGGTTTAAGTTTTTTCTCGAGCGTTTCTAGACCTTTTTCGAGAGATTGTTGGCGAGTTATTCCTCCTACAACTATTGCTTTTATTTTTGAAAACTTGAATTCTTTGACGATTTTTTCAATTTCTTCTTTATTGATTTTATTGACGACCAAAACGATGTCTGTGACTGAATGATGGTCATTGATCGCCGCCAAAGAATAATAAATAACAGGTCTGCCGGCTACTTTTACGAGCAGTTTATCTTTGTCTTTTAGCATCCGCTGGCTTTGACCTGCCGCGAGGATTATTGCGTGGTTCATGGTGTAATAGTGCCAAAATAGGAGGAGATTTGCAAATTTTGTTTAAACAATTTCCGTGAAACCCACCTTACCTTCCAGGAATTTCTTGATGTTTTTTTCGGTTCGTTTGTAGAATTTGGTGAGGGTTCCGGCTTTGTGGGCTTTGAGGACTTGGGTTATAGCCGGGAAAACGCGGTGGGAGATTTTTTTGAATGGATAGTTTTTGAGTTTTGGGCCGGTGATAAATTTGAGACGGCGTGTTTTGTGGGGGAGTAGAGTGTTTTCGATTACGATTTTCATGTCGGGCTTGTATGCGAGGCCGAGGGATTGGGCCGGGGTTTTGTCGCTGGCCCTGGCCCCGCTAGTGGCGCGGAATTTTACAATTGCGTGAATATAACTTTTGCGATCGATGACTGCGTCGAGTTTTGAGATTGGGCAGTTAAAAAGATGGTGAGCTTCGATGAGTTCGAAGCCTTTGTTGAGAAGAGTTGCTGATTCGATGAGGATTTTGGGGCCCATGTCCCAATTGGGGTTTTTGAGGGCCTCTGCTGGAGTGATTTTGGCGAGATCGCGCCTGGGGGTGTTGAAAAATGGGCCGCCGGAACAAGTTAGGGTGATTTTTTCGATGTGGACGGGGGAGTATTTTGTTAGGTTGCGAGTTTGGAGAAGGCGGAGGACGGCGTGGTGCTCGGAGTCTAGTGGCAAGATTTGCGCTCCGTGTTTGGCCGCAAGCTTCATGAGACGTTTTCCGCCCAGAATTATAGATTCTTTGTTTGCGAGGGCGAGTGTTTTGCCTGCTTTTAGTGTCGCTATGCTTGGTTTCAAGCCAGCTGAGCCTGCTATTGCGTTTACGATTATGTCGGCCTTGGGGGTGCAGATAAGTTTGGTCAGAAGTTTTGGATTTTTTGAAGTAAGGACGGTTTTTGAGGAGGGGAGATTGAGACGTTTTGCCTGTTTTTTTAGGAGGTTTTCGTTTGAGTGGCAGGCGAGGCCGATGACTTTGAGGTGTTTTCGGTTTTTGCGAATAACTTCGAGTGTTTGGGTACCGATTGAGCCTGTTGAGCCGAGAATTATTATGTTAAGAGGCCTTGTTGTCATTGCGAATGAGTTTGATGAATTCTTTTGTGAGAAATTTTTCGGAGACTGTTTTTATGAGACGGCCTTTTTTGTATATTGCGCCCTTGGCTTTCCCCCCGCAGATGGCGTAGTCGGCCTGGCCGGCTTCGCCGGGGCCGTTGACGACGCAACCCATGATTGCGATTTTTAGTGGAGTTTTTCGTGATTTGAATTTGATTGATTTCAGGGCGCTTTCAACTTCTTTTGTAAGTTTTTTCAGGTCTATTTCTGTGCGGCCGCATGTTGGGCAAGAAATTATGATCGGTTCTTTTGTGTATAGGCCAAGGGTTTTGAGAAGTTCTTTTGCCGCTTTGACTTCATTGATTGGCGAGTCTGTGAGAGAAATACGGATAGTGTCACCGATGCCTTTGCGGAGCAAGGTGCCGAGGGCGAGAGCGCTTTTTGTTATCCCGGGAATTAATGTCCCCGCTTCGGTGACTCCGAGGTGGATTGGGTACGCGGTTCTTGTGTGGAGAAGCTCGTTTGCCTTGATTGTTGTTTCAACGTCCGGACTTTTGATTGAAATCACGAGGTTTTTGAATTTGTTTACTTCGAAAAACTTGATCCATTTCAGTGTGAGAGTAACGAGCGAGTATGGAGTTGGCGCTTTATTAAATGAGCCAGAATTTATACCGATGCGGATTGGAATTTTGTGTTTTTTTGCTTCTTTAATTATGAGCTTAAGCTTGTCTTTGTCTTTTATGTTCTCTGGGTTGATTCGAATTTTGTCTGCGCCTGCGCGGATTGCTTCGAGTGCGAGGTTGTAATCAAAATGGATGTCCGCGATGAGCGGGATTGAAATTTGGCGTTTGATTTTTGAGATCGCTTTTGCCGCTTTGAGATTTGGGACAGCGACGCGCACGAGATCGCATCCTTCTTTTTCAAGTTCTTTGATTTGTTTGACGGTTTGTGCGATAGATTCTGTTTTCGTGTCGCACATTGACTGTATTGTGACACGTCTTTGTTTAGCCATTTCTTGGTGTTAAGCTATTGTGTTATAGCATAAAAAGCAGTATAATTTTATCCTTTTTTTAAAAAAAGAAAATGATTAGTGATTCTGATAACTTAGGATTTGCCGGAGAGGACACTGTCACGGATACGGATATTGACTTCCGGTTAGATGGGCATATGTCCGATTCTATTTTGCTGGAAGTTGAGTCTTCCGACTTGCCGTTAGCGTGCAAGTTCACGGAATTGGCCGAGGATTCACATGAGGCGAAATTCCTAAACTGCACCACAACAATTGCCGATGAATTGGCAGAGACCCCTCTCGACGTTTCGGAGATTTTTGAATTCATGAGATTGAGTAGCTTTGGAAATCAAGATGTGACCGTTTCAATAACCGTCGAACTGGGAGAGTTGGGCATGGGAGAATTTAGTTTTAATTTTGGGGACAACGATGTTAATGATTTTTTACTAAGAGTTTTTGGCTATGTTAAGCAACTTCTGGATGGCAAAGAAATTTCCCCCGACAAAGATTTCTTGGTAGATGTTGGCATCTCCCCCGAAGTCTCGCGCCCTGCTGTCCCTGCAGAAAATCTTTCAATTAAGATTTATCCCGCCCCCAATGAAAATATAGCAAGGATACTTGGCCTAACTACCCGGAAAATTCAGAGTGTTTTCCAGCATACTCATATCTCCGGGGAACCTGTCGAAATTGATGGAGATGTTCCGGATTTCATCACTTCTTCTAGCAGGCCTCGTGTGTTGATCGTTACAACACGTGGTGGTATCCACCGCAATGTTACCAGGGTTGTTTTTGCGCCGGGCGATAGCGTTGAAGACTTGATGTGGAAAGTAATGGTAGAAGTAAACGACCTGGTTGCAAGTAGTCCATTTCCTGCAGAATGGGATATTGATTTGGAATTTGTTTAGATTGATATTTTTATCGAGGCATAGTAGAATTTTCCCCTGTGTTTAATTTTTAACTTTTGCAATTATGGCTGTTGGCAAACCTAATCCTGGGGGAGAGACTGAAGAAAACCAAGTTTTAAAGATCTTTAAAGGCGAGGAGCTCGTCGCTGAAGGGGAGGCAGATGAATACCTTGGTGATGTTTTTCCATTTGATGGATTGAAGAGAGAATGCCTAGAGGATCTCGTCACTGATGCTGAAAATGTTACGGCACAATTGCCAGAAAGTTTTTGGGAATCTATTGGGGGGAGACCGGAAAGCCTGAGTTTATCTTTGGCGGATCTTGGTCCTAGGGGAAGAGCAGTTCGTCATGAAGAGTTCGAAATGATAGCCGATTCCGATAATCCTGATTTTGAATTTTCAGTTGCCGTGAGAAAGGCTATCAAGGCTGTTCTTGGAGTAATCAAGGTTAGTGATACGGAAAAAAGCGAATGGGTCGCGACTTTGCGCCCATGGAGAGAGAAGGCAAAGAACAGGGTGCCACAGAGACGTAGTGACGGAAATCCTCCCAAATACCAGCTGGGGAAGTAATCACCTTGACTTTTATAGGGTTATTTCCTAGTATTTGCCAGCGCTTTAAAGGAGTTAAGCGTATTTAAGATTTAACTTAAATCAAATAGCTAAAAGGCTAAAAATCAATCAGCAAATTCGTTCCCAAACCGTCAGGTTAATTGATGAGGACGATGAGCAAAAGGGTATAATGGGTTTCACCAAAGCTCTGCAGATGGCTAAAGACCTGGACCTTGATCTGGCAGAAGTGGCTCCTAAGGCAAGTCCGCCGGTATGCAAGATAATGGATTATGGAAAATATCTGTACCATCAGGACAAAGTTGAGCGGAAGCAGAAGAAATCCCAGAAGAAAACAGAAGTTAAGGGAATAAGGATTGGATTTAAGACCGGAGAACATGATTTAGAGGTTAGGGAGAAGCAAGCGAGAAAGTTTTTGGAGGCAAGAAATATGGTCAAAGTTACGCTTTTGTTCAAAGGAAGAGAGATTGTATATGCCGACATGGGTAGAGAGAAGATGAAAAAGTTTGCGAAGAGGATGAGTGACATCGCAGAAGTTGAAATTTCACCAAAAAGGCAGGGGCACACCTTGCACATGATATTAACACCAATTAAACATGAAGCAAAAGACACACAGCGGGATGAAAAAAAGAGTGAAGGTTCGAAAGAGCGGAACAAAGATGATGCGTAAATCGTGCAAAAATCACTTGCTATCGAACAAATCAAAGAAGCAGAAAAAAGCTGGCAATAAAGGAATGGCCGTGAATCCTGCAAACTTGAAAGCTGTGAATAAAATGTTACCAAACTCTTAAATTTTATAATATGACTCGAGTAAAAAGAGGCGTTAACGCCCACCGTAGGCACCGCAAAGTTCTCAAGGCTGCCAAAGGTTATAGGGGAGGCCGAAGCAAACTATTCCGCGCGGCTAAAAATGCTATTGCGAAAGCAGGACAAAATGCATACAAAGATCGTAAACTTCGAAAGAGAACTTTCCGACAACTTTGGATCGCCAGGGTTAATGCGGCTTGTCGAGCGCATGGCTCTAAGTATAGCGTTTTGATTGATGGATGTTTCAAAAAAGACATTCGTGTTAATCGAAAGATGCTTGCTGAACTTGCGGCTAATGAGCCTGATACTTTCAAGGCTGTTCTAGATGAAGCTTTAAGCTAAAAATAACCTGAAATATTATGGGAAATGAATCCCCTTGTCCTTCTGTGTTGCCTTCTACGGAAAACGGGCTTGGTATAGATGAACTAAAAGCCGCGTTAAAAACAGCTTTGGCCGATGCTTCCAGGGCGGCTTTGAACGGAGGTGAAGACCCTTACGCTGTTAATTCAAGAGCGGTTGTCACTAATGAAGAGGCCCTCCGAGTTTATAGTGAAGAAACTGATGAAGCCCCTGAAGAGCTCTAGCCAATTTCTATACCAAGGTCATTTCGACGTTTTCCGGGGTTGAGCTGGGAGAGCCTTTGTGGGCCCATTCTTTAAATTTGAGGAGGGCTTCTTCTGCAGGGGATTGGAAGGTTGCTTCGACTGAGCCGTCAGGCATGTTTTCCACAGTGCCTTTGAGGCCGAGTTCCTCAGCTTTTTGTCGAGCGTGGACACGATAAAAGACTCCTTGGACATTGCCTGTTATTTTGAAATGGGCTTTATACATTTTACTCACTATATTTGCTGAGCTCTATTTTTTCAATAATAATATCTTCAACTGGCATATCTCCCGGCATTGTTTTCGCCCCTGCAATTGCATCAACTGCGTCCATCCCTTCGAAGACTTGGCCGAAAATCGAATATCCTCCGTCAAGATATGTTGACTCCTTGTGGACGATGAAGAACTGGCTTCCGTTTGTGTTCGGTCCGTGATTGGCCATTGAGACTGCGCCGCGAATGTGGCTGAGGTCTATGTGGAGTTCATCTTCAAGTTCTGTTCCCGGGCCTTTGTAGCTATGTCCACCTGTTCCGTTGCCGTTGATAAAATCTCCTGTTTGAATCATGAAGTCCTTTATTACCCTGTGGAAAAGGACGTCGTTATATTTGCCTTTTTCAGTCAGAGTTGTGAAGTTTTTGACCATTTCCGGTGCGTGTTCTTCTAGGAGATGAATTTTTATTGTTCCTTTTGATGTTGTAAGGATTGCTATTGTATCACCTTGAGTTGGCATGTCTGTTTGGTTAAATGAGTGCTCGGTTTCTGAGAGAGAGGAGTCTTCTATTGGATCTTTGGTAGGCTCTTCTGTTTGTTCTGCTGTGCATCCGCTAAGCCAGAATGTGGCCGCCAGCACTGCCGCTGAGGCTATTCCTAAGAATGCAGACATTTTGAATTTGCTTGGGCATGCAGGTGTAGCCATGTGAAAAAGTGGTTATTATTTTTTTCGTTGGGATTATACATATTCTTTTGCGGATTGCAACGAGACTTGTCCTGTTGCTCCTGGTGTGATAGAATTTCGCCGCTTTTCTCAAGGTAATTTGAGACCAAAATTTATGAAGAATTTCTTCAAAAAAATCGTTCTTTTTCTACTGAAAAAGTTCGCCAAAAGACGGCTGAAAAAGTTTAAGGGCAAAGTGATCTGTGTCACCGGCTCTGTCGGGAAGACCAGCACCAAAGAAGCCATCTATGCGGTTCTGAACACCAAATTTAGGGTTATTAAGAATTACGGCAGCATGAATACTGAGTTTGGATTGCCGTTGACCATTCTCCATTTGAGAAGTGGTTTTAAGAGTGCGATGAAATGGTCGTATTTGGTCTTAAAGGGGTTCTTTAAATCGTTCAGGAAAATGTATAGCGAGGTCTTGGTGGTCGAAATGGGGGTCGATACTCCGGGGGATATGGACGTGCTTTTGTCGATTGTCAAACCTGATATTGCTGTGATGGGGCCTGTTTCTCCAGCCCATCTTGAGGAGGGGCAGTTCAAGGATTTGGATGAGGTTTTTGAAGAGAAAGCTAAGTTGGTCAAGGCTCTCCGTGAAGACGGGATTGCTATTTTGACTGCGGATGATGACCGAGTTGTAAAATTGAAAAAAGGCCGTCCGGCGAGCAAAACTTTGACTTACGGATTTGAGACTGATTCTGATTTTAAGGCAACCGGGGTTGAGGAAAGCATTGAGGGGGTTACATTTAATTTAACTACAGAGGGGCGTCGAGTTGAGGTTGAAATCCCTGTTCTTGGGAAATACCACGCAAATGTTGTTTTGCCTGCAATTGTTTGCGGGCTTTTGATGGGAATGGAGTTGCCTGAAACTGTCGAGGCCCTGAAAAGATTCCAGCTCCCGCCGGGGAGGCTCAATTTGATTGAGGGGGCAAAAGAAGGGGCCATGCTCATTGACAGTTCTTACAATTCTTCCCCAAAATCTTGCATTGAGGCTCTGAAAACTTTGTCCGAGTTGAAGGCCCGAAGAAGTGGCCGAAAAATCGCCATTCTCGGGACTATGAATGAGCTGGGAGAGGATGCTGAACGCCTACACAAAGAGGTCGGCAAACACATTCCTGACAGTTGCGACATTCTCGTGACGGTGGGCAAGGCTGCGGAGGTCTTTGCTGATACAGCGGAAGAGAAAGGAATGAAAAAGGTTTTTAGATTTAAGAATGTGACTGAACTTATTGACAACTTTAAGGATAAGGTCCAGGAGGACGATATTGTTCTTGTTAAGGGATCTCAGAACAATGTAAGATTGGAGCGGTTTGTGAAGGAGGTTATGAAGTTTCCTGAGCGAGCCGGTGAACTCTTGGTAAGACAAAGTAAAGATTGGCAAAAAATATGATCTATAATTGGAATATAATTGGGCACGAGAAACAGCTTGAAATGCTCGAGCGGGATATTGAGAGCGGGAATTTGTCTCACTCTTATCTTTTGCATGGGCCCGGGCATGTGGGGAAATATACTGTTGCGAAGAAATTAGCGTCGATTTTGCAGTGTGAAAATAATTTTTGTGGGAAATGTCCGGTGTGTACACAGATCCGGAAAGGGGGACACGTAGACACTATGGAATATGAGAATAATAGGGAGGCTATCAAGATAGGCGATATGCGCGAGATTATTTCGAGGTGTAATATGAGCACCCCGAGTGCTTATAAAATTGTGATTTTGCAAAGTATTGGTCGGATGACTCCTGAAGCCGCAAATGCTTTTTTGAAAACACTTGAAGAACCCCCTCCAAGGACTGTTTTTATAATGACGACCAGTCATATCCGTGACCTTTTGCCAACGATTGTGTCGAGGACTAGAGTTTTGAAGTTCCATCTTTTTTCTACCCAGTTGTTGGAGGAAAAGATGAAAGAATTACATCCGGATATTGAGGCTCTTGTTTTGCAGAATATTGCGAAGTTGTCTTTGGGGCGCGCAGGGCGCGCTATCGACCTGATCAACCAGCCAGATATGCTTGCTTACTTCATGAAGCTTTATAAAGATATTTTGTATATTTTGGACACCACCAATGTTGTGGAACGATTTTCGTATGTTGAAGATCTTGTTGATGACGAAAAGATGCGTCGAGATTTCCTTGGGGTAATGTCTCATGTTTTGAGAAGTAAAATTCTTGAACCTAATTCTTCTGAAATCAAAGGAAAAGCTATAGAAATGGTGGCAAAAGTCCAAGAGGCTGGTATTCTCTTGAGGCAGAATGTTAACACTCGTCTTGTTTTAGAAAATTTAATGCTTACTTAATATGGTTGTTGGAATTTTTGATTTTTATGATTTGGGGGATTTCGAAACTCTTTGCAAAGATGTTGAGAAATTTAAAGAGGGGGAAATGATTGTGTTTAATAATGAGGATGGGGCTGAAGAGATTGGGAAAATTATTTATTTTGCTGAGTCTCCAAGCGATAAAGAATCTTTGCGCGACAAGGTCAAGATTGTCCGAAAAGCTACAGCCCATGACTTGCAGAAATTTGAATCGAGCAAAACTAGGGGAGAGGACGCGGTGGCCACATGCACCGAGTTGGTCAAAAAGCATGCTTTGGAAATGTATCCTTTTTATGCGATCTATTCTTTCGATGGGTTGAGAGTGAATATTGTGTTTACGGCGGATGATCGCGTTGATTTCCGAGACCTCGTGAAGGATTTGGCAAAAGCTTTGCAAAAACAAATTCATTTGAAGCAGATAGGGCCGCGTGACAAAGCGCGCATTGTTGATGGGTTTGGAAAATGCGGGCGCAGATTTTGCTGCAAAGGGGTTTTGCCTAAACTTGAAAGTATCACGATGGACATGGTTAGAGTGCAAGCCCTTGAGGGAAAAGGCAGTTCCAAATTGTCTGGCGCATGCGGAAAGCTTTTGTGTTGTTTGAAATATGAAGTTTCCGCCTATAGCGAATTGAAGGAAAGCCTTCCCCTTGTTGGAAGTATCGTAAAATTAAAGAAGCCCGTTTTTGGGACTCAAGATGAAGGGACTGTTGTTGCTTTGGATATTTTGAATAAGAAGGTTAAATTGAGTCTTGGAAATCGTGATTATGCAACCGTTGAAGCGGAGGAAATTGCTAAAATTTTGAAGAAGCCGGTGGGGACCGCCCCGAGAGGGGGTTTTGGAGGGAAAAGGTCGGCACCGAAACCCGCGAGAGCGGTGAAGCCCGAGGCTGAAGTGAACCCCGAGGCTGAAGCGAAACCTGAGGCTGAAGTGAAGCCTGAAGCCGAAGCGAAACCTGAGGCTGAAGAGAAACCCGAGGCTGAAGAAGCCGCAAAAAATTCTAAAACTTAGTCTTTATGCTTACTTATTTGGTAATATTTTTGAGTCTACTCTGCCTGGCAGTCGTATTTCTCAGACGCTTTTATTTAGTTCTTATTAAAAAACCTGCAGACACTCCTGTGGAAAAAAAGGTCGCTCCGGAGGAAGAGGAGCCCTCTGAAAAGAAGAAGGTCTCCAGGGATGACAAATCTGAGATGGAGAGACTTTATAAAAGGGCTGTTGCACTAATTAAGAGAAAGGATCCTAAAGAGGCCGTAAAAACCTTGGTTCAAGTTTTGGCGATAGACCATGATTATATGGATGCCCAGAAAGAGCTTGGAAAATTGTATCTCGATCAGAAAATGTGGGGAAAGGCTTCTGCGGTGTACAAATATTTGTCCGAAAAGACTGATGACCCCGTGGACTATAGTCATTTAGGATTGAGTCTTTACAATGCCGGAGAGCTTGATGAGGCTGCGAAGGCTTATCAGTCTGCTATTTCTGTCGACCCGAAGCGTCCTCAGCGATACGTGAGCTTAGGCCAAATTTACAAAGATTTAGGGAAGGCCCAACTCGCCTTGATCGCTTTAAATAAAGCTGCCGGACTGGATAAGGAAAACGTCGACATACTTCTGCTTGCCGCTGACGTGAACATTCAGCTGGAGGATTTTGATGAGGCAGAGCATGTTTTGAAAAAGATTTTAGAAATTGCCCCTATGAGCAAAATGGCTCCGAGAATGCTGAAAGAAATCGAGGTTCTTCGGAAGGAGGCCCTGAAAGGAGACGAGTCTTAAGGGCCAGGATTGACCCAGTATTTTTTTTGTGTTGCTTTGTAGCGAGAGAAGACTTCTTCTGTTTCCGCCATCCCGTCCAAGCGCGTTATCGTCCTGTACCAAATAGCATCGAAACCAACGTTTCGTCTTTCCACTTGTTTGGTTTCGCCAGGAGCAAGATCGTGTGAGGTTACGTAGATGGCTTCTTGTGACGGGTATTTGTATCTTGAAAAATACGGGCCGTCAAAAGATGTTTGGCGACCGTCAGACGTGCCATAGAATTTGAAATATGCGTGACTACCACTAACATATGAGTGGATGAGCATGTAGGAATCTGTGTCGTTCAGAAATTTCAAATCCTGGCCTCCAAGATAAATTGTCGCATCCAGTCCATACCCAAGAATTTGAGAATAATACGAAACTGCGTAGGAGTGGGGGGCCCTGCTTGTAATTGGTAGGCCCGAGAACATTGCGGCTCTATAAGCTGTGGTTGATACCTGGCAGAGGCCGCCGCCGTATTCGGGTATTGTTCCTTCTTTTTTGATGACTAGTTCTTTTTTGTAGCCTGTTGTTGCGTCGACGCGGCCTAAGTTTGTGTTGAATGAAAACTCTTCGCCTGGGGGAATTAATATTCCGCTGAAACGATCAACTCCTGTTTGTATGTTGTGGATCCTGTTTGATGGAGATCCATAGAAGCTGGTATGTCCTACTCCCAACAATTCTTTAATTCCCATTTCTTGTAGTTCTGCGCTTATTGTTACGGGGGAAAGTATTGTCTTGGTGTGGACGGAAATTAGCCCAATTTGATGGTCGACTGCGAGTTCTAATGATTTCCTGAGCGCTCCGCGCTGAATGGCTACGCCGTCTGTTCCTTTTCCATCTATAACTATGTCGCTGTTTTCGTCCTTGTAGATTGAAACGGGATCTATCTCTACTTCTATTTCCCCTGACATCTCGGCGTCAATATATTCATCCAGTTTTTCTTCGGAAATTACAATTTTGATTTTCTTTTCTCTGTCACCCAGTTGTTCCGGCATGTATTTTTTGTCCAATTCTATTTCCACTCCCAGATAGGGGAGAGTGACTGCTGACGTTTCCGTGAATTCAACCCAGTCTAAATGGTGAATGGGAGTGAATGACCACGTGTTGTTTCCGTGTGTAATAAGGACTTTGTGTTTTAGCTTTTGGACAACTTCGTCTTTGAGTAATTCTAGTTCTTCTTTTTTAATTGACGGCTCGACGTCTCGCGTTTGGAGAGTGGCCTCGAGGGGACGCATGTACGCGAGTGCTGTTTTGGTTTTTCCGATCGCTTCTTCGTAGGAAATGAGTTTGCCGGCTTTTTCTTCTGTTATGTCTAACTTTGAATTTTCGTTGATAAAGTATGTTGAGTTTTTTGGTGCGATTTCGGATAGACGGATTTTTTCGTCTAGAAGTTTTTTTAATTTGTCAGCACTAAATGTGTACAAAACTTCTGCCGACCCTTCCACTCCTGCCCTGTGGAGAACTTGGGGGAGGGTGCTTTGTCGCAGGTCTATTCTGTCTATCGTTGAAACTGTTTCTATTATTGAATATTCTGTGTCGATGTCTTGTGGGAGAATTTCTGCCGTGCGAAGTTCCCCATTTATTTTGATTGCGAACTCCAGAGGGGTTTGAAGGAAATCTTTTTCCTTTTCCTTGAGAGCCTTAACAGCATCTCCGGGGGAGGCGTAACCTAATTCTATATCCGCTATCACGGTATTAGGTGGCAGTTTGCCGTGTAGCTCAAATTTAACTCCAATAATAGCCGTTGCTATTACCACCCCCAAGCTAAGCCCTAGGATGATTCCTTTCAATATTGTTTTGAATTTTTTACTCATGAGGTATTTTCTTGAGCTCGTCATCTTGCAGGACCAGCTCGTCTATTTTTGGTTTTTTCTTTCTTCTAAAGATTTTTGTTATTTTCAGTCTCTTTGTCTTTTTTTGCTCTTTTTGAGGTGGCGTTTTGTTTTCTGATTTTAGGCTTATCCCGATAACCGAGCCAATCGCTCCTCCGATCACTGCTCCCATTAAAAGGCCGTTTACTTTTTTGCTGATTTTTCTTTCTTTGGCCATTTTTCTATTTTGCTATGTCTATTGTTTTGGTTCGTCTAATTATGTTTATCTTTATTTTACCAGGGTATGTTAACTCTGATTCTACTTTTTGCGCTATTGTTTCCGCGAGCTTTTGCGCTCCTTTGTCGTCGATTATAGTTGGGTCAACAATTGCCCTAACTTCTCTCCCTGCTGATATTGCAAATGATTTTTTCACCCCTTCAAAAGATGCCGCTGTGCTTTCTAATGCACGTAGTCTTTCTATGTATTTTTCTATAGATTCCGCTCTGGCTCCCGGGCGACTTGCTGATAATGCGTCGGCGGCCTGGACTATTAACGCCTCCGGCGTACTAGGTGTCTCTGATTCATGATGGGTCCAAGCGGCGTGGATTTCCTCTTCGCTGAACCCGTATTTTTCCATTATTTCTTTTGTCAGGAAGTCGTGGGTTCCTTGGACGTCCGGGTTTTGATCGATAGCCTTTCCCAGGTCGTGAAGGAATCCTGCTATTTTGCATACTCTTAGATTGAGGCCCATTTCTGATCCCATTATCGTTGCGAGATATCCGACTTCCATGGAATGCCTCATAATGTTTTGGCTGTAACTTGTCCGGAAGTGAAGGCGTCCGATTATTCGGATGAGCTCAGGGTCCAGGTCTTTGAGGCCGACTTTGTCTACCATTTTCTTTCCTATATCAAATAGCTCTTTATCTACTTCTTTTCTTGATTGGTCGATAGTTTCTTTAACTGTTTTTTTAGTTATTTCCCCTTTGGCTTTTACTAATCTTTCGATTGCTCTTTGTGCAATTCTTCTTTCTACGAGATTGAATGCAGATATTGATATTGTTTTGGGAAGGTCGTTAAACACTATATCTACGTCTACCAGCTCTTCAAAATATAGTATGTTTTGGGCGTCTTTTCCCACTATTTTTCCTTTAACTATATCGCGGTGGACTTTGACATGAATGGATCGTGGCTCCACAGACGTTGGAGAGCAGAGCCGTTGGATTGCGTTTATGATTATGTTTTGGGCGATCCTTTGAGCTTTTTCTTTTGTATGCTCTATCGTCATCGCGAGTTTTTGTACGTTTTCTTGTTCGAGTTCTTTTTTATACCTGTTTAGGATTTCTTTTTTGATTTCTGTTTCCGTCTTCCCGCTTTTGATACTTAGGTTTTGGGTGAATTCGCCTGCTTTTTTCTTAGACTGGGTTTCCCGTGCAGAAATCTCTTCTTCTATTTCTGCTATTTGAAGTTTTAGTTGGTTTGTTTTTTCCTCACGTTTTGTGATTGTGCTTTCTTTATTATCTGTTGAGCTTTGCATTTGGCGGATGAGCTTCTCGTTCATTTCGATGTTTTTTTCTGCTCGTTCTTTTAATTCTTCTGTTTTCTTTTCTGCGGCTTCTTTTATTTCTTTTGCTTCTTTTTCTGCGTTCTCCATAAGCTCTATGGCTTTCTCTTTCTTTTTTTCCAGGTTATCCTTGGCTCTTTTTTGAAGCTTTATATATCCCACTGCACCGCCGGCTCCCGCCGCGATTATTGCTACTATAATGTTTATAACTATGTTCATAAATTTTACTTAACTTTTGTTTGGTTTTGCTTAGGAAGGATACTAATACTAGCTTATTTAATCAAGGTGTTAAAGAGTTTTGTACAATTTGTAAACATAGGGGTTATGGTGGTTCCTATTGTTTCTCCGTTTTTGTTTATAAACTCTTTTTACTAAAACAACTACTTTATTATATATAATATATTTATATAGAAATGAGGGACTAATAAGTTATGAATTAATAATAGTTTGTCTTATTTAAAATTTTTATTATAATTGTCATAGTTAATAATTTTTAAATTCGAAATACTATGAAACTTTTTTGTTCTCAAAAGGATCTTGAAACAGCTCTTAACATTGTTAATAAAGCAATAAGTTCCAGTAACACTTTACCTGTTTTGAATAATATATTAATTAAAGCAGAAGGGAAAAAGCTTCATTTTTCCGCGACAAACCTGGAGATTGCTATTAGTTATTTTGTTGATGCAGATGTTCGCGCAGAAGGTTCAATAACTATTCCAGCAAAGCTTATTACAAGTTATGTGTCATTTTTGTCTGATGAAAAAGTCGAATTATCTATTGGGGATGGGATGACTTTATTGATTCAATCTTCTACTTCTACTACAAAGATTAAAGGTATAAGCGCGGATGAATTCCCGCTTATTCCAAAAGTTGATGCTGAACATTCATTTTCTATTGGTACTTCAGACTTGGATGCGGCTGTTTCTGAGACTGTTTTTGCTGCTTCAACAAACATTTCAAGACCTGTTTTATCAGGTGTTTATCTTTCAGTTGATGGCAACCAGTTAAAGATGGTTTCGACAGATAGTTACAGGTTGGCTGAGAGGAAGATGACTCTTGATAAGAAGATTGATGGGAAATTCACATGTATTATTCCAGCAAAGACTGTTGCGGAGATTGGAAGAGTTACTAATAGGTCGGAAGCCAAGGAGGTGAAAATAGATGTTTCAAAGAATCAGGTTTTGTTTAAAATTGGTAGTGTTGAGTTGGTTTCTAGATTGATAGAGGGGAAATTCCCTGATTACCAAAGGATTATTCCAAAAGAAGGGAAGACCAAGATCGAGGTTTCTGTTGAAGATTTGTCGCTTGTTTTGAAGAGGGTGAGCCTGTTTGCGAAAGAGAATAATAACAGTGTTCGCCTTGGGGCCACGAATGACGGGAAACTTTTAGTCTCTACCGAAGAGACAAAAATTGGTGAAGAGAAGGCAGAGGTTGCTGTGAAGGTGGATGGTGACAACAACAAGATTTCATTGAACAGCCAGTACATGTTGGATGTTTTGACTTACATAACTGACGAAAAAGTTATTCTTGAGATTAGTGATAAACTTTCACCAGCCGTTATAAAACCTGTTAAAAGAGAAGATTACATTTACATCATCATGCCTCTTAAGGTATAATGTACCTGTTTTAGTTTATGCAAAACATAGTATCTTATTTCTCGGATAGCGAGTTTAACGACTCGTCGGACCTATTTTTTGGTAATAGGTCGGTCACTTATTCCGGAGCGGGCAATAGCTCATCAAAAGCTCTGGTTGTTTCTAATGTCTTGCGTTTGGCGGCTAGTAATGGCGCGAAGGTTGGCGATATTTTGTGGGTTGTGGACAATGCTACAGAGATGGAGAAGATAAGAAAGACGGCAAGCATATGGGGCTCGAGACCTGTTCATGGTTTCAAGGCTTTGGAGGAAGAAGATCGTAGTGAGTTTTCTACGACCAGCGAGTTTGAGAGAGAAAAGTCTGTCCGATTCACAGAGTTTATGTCTCGTATTATAGAAGGTGATGCATTTTTTGTTATTCCTTTCAGTGCTGTTTTTAAAAAGTTTCCTTCTAGTCGTGAACTTATTGAAAAGAGATTTAAGCTAAAAGTTGGGGAGGAGATGGACGTTGTTGCCTTCATTGAGAAATTGGTTGATGTTGGCCATGACAATACTGACGATGAGTATCTTAAGAAGGGACAGTATTACAAGGTAGGGGACAGTGTTGTTTTGTGGCCTGTTAATACGGACGAGGTTTATCGTGTTGAATTTAATTTTGAAAAAGTCGAAAGTATTTGTCGATATGATGCGGAGAAAAAGAAGGATAATGGTTCGAGAAAGGGGGTGATGATTTATCCGGTTGAATATGAAGAGGAGATGGATGGCGTGATTGATGCTTTTGATAAAGATTCTATTGTTATTGATGACGAACTGGATATCACGGATGATTTTTACGATGCGTGGAATTCTTTTATGAAGGAAGCCGGGACGAAAACCAGAACGGTTTCGTTCACGTCTTTTAATGAGGACGAATCTAATCATAGGCATTTACATTTTTATTCGGTTTTGAAGTATAGGACAGGGTATGATTTTGCCAATGATTTGAGAGACAAGATACATGGTGGATGGAAAGTCTTGGTTTTTACAAAATCTTCTGATGAGGTTGGGGCGTTACTGGATGACCAGAAAGTTCCTTATAAGGGTGAATTGCCTAGCGGTGGGTTTGAGTCGGCTGAACTGAAGAAGGGGGAGAATGGAGATACGGTTGGGTCTGTTTATTTGGTTGATGTGGACAAGGAAGATATTTTCCCACAGGCTTTTCAGGCTCCTGACAACAAGATTTTACTCGTTACTGATATAGAAATTTCTCTGTTGAGAGAAAAGGTGGTTACGGTGGGGTCGCGAAAAGTTTTTGAGGACTTCTTAAGTGGACTTAAGTCTGGAGACTATGTTGTTCACAGTGATCATGGGATTGCTCGTTTTCAAGGGTTGGACAGGAAGACAGTGGATGACATTACTCGTGAGTATTTGAAGCTTGGATATGCCGAGAATGATAAATTGTTTGTGCCGATTGATCAGGCGGACAAGGTGAGTAAATATATTGGGTCACAAGAGTTGATGCCGAAATTGACACGACTTGGATCTGCGGAGTGGTCGACTATAACTTCTAAAGTTCGGAAGGAGACTCAGAAGATTGCAAAAGAGTTATTGGCGTTGTACGCGGCAAGGAAGACGGCACAAGGGTTTGCGTATAAAAAAGACATTGAGTCACAGGACAAGTTTGAAGAAACGTTTCCTTATGAGGAAACCCCAGGGCAACTCAAGGCTATTAATGACGTGAAGGGGGACATGGAATCTTCCGAGCCGATGGATCGATTAGTTTGTGGTGATGTTGGGTTCGGGAAGACTGAAGTTGCGATGAGGGCGGCTTTCAAAGCTGTTCAAGATAAGAAACAAGTTGCGCTTATTTCTCCGATTACTATTTTGACAGACCAGCACTATCGATCTTTCAAAAAGAGAATGGAACCTTTTCATATAAGGGTTGAGATGTTGTCGCGTTTTAAGTCTGTGAAGGAGCAGAAGGCGACATTGGACAGGCTTGCTAAAGGGGAGGCGGATGTTGTCATTGGGACTCATCGGCTTTTACAGCCTGATATTAAATTTAAAAATCTAGGACTCGTTGTTGTCGATGAAGAACAACGGTTTGGTGTTAAACAGAAAGAGAAACTGAAAGAACTGAGGGCTGAGGTTGATATTTTGACACTAACGGCTACTCCTATCCCTCGTACTTTGAATATTTGTTTAAATAAACTGCGAGATATTACGACCATTACGACTCCGCCGCCTGGGCGGCTTCCTGTGATAACGGAGGTTAGAAAGTTTTCGCCGGGACTTGTGCGCGATGCCATTTTGCGTGAGGTCGAGCGTGGAGGGCAGGTTTATTTTCTGCATAATAGGGTTCAAACTATTAACTCGATGGCTGATAAACTGCGGGAATTAATTCCTGAGGCTTCGTTTGGAGTGGCCCATGGAAAATTAGGTAGTGGTGATTTGGAGGAGCGAATAATTTCATTTAAAGAAGGCCGGTTTGACGTCCTTGTGTCTTCGACGATTATTGAGAATGGGATAGATCTTGCGAATGCAAATACTTTAATTGTGAATAATGCTGAGAAGTTCGGGCTTGCTCAGTTGTATCAATTGCGTGGACGTGTAGGACGGTCTAAGACGCAGGCTTACGCGTACTTTTTGTATCATGGGCAGAGGTTGCACTTGGACGCCAAGAAACGTCTGCGTGCTATCGTTGAGGCCTCAGATTTAGGTTCTGGATTCCAGATTGCTATGAAGGATCTGGAGATTCGTGGTGCCGGAGATATCCTGGGCGCGAATCAGCACGGGGTTATAAATGTTGTTGGTGTTCCGCATTTTATGCGGATGCTGAATAAAGCTGTGGCTGACTTGAAAGCTGGTCGTATTGCGGCGCCTGGAGGAGGAGAGGAGCCAGAGGTCACCATTGAATTACCGATTCCTGCTTATATTCCGGACGACTATATAGTTAATGCGCGTGACAAAATTGGCACGTATCAAAAGTTGGCGGGCGCGGATGATCTTGCTTATTTGGAAGAAGTTCGTGAGGAGATGCTGGCTGATTTCGGTAAACTTCCGCGCGAGGTTGCTAATCTTTTCCGTATTATTGAGTTGAAGGTTTTGGCGAAAAAGGCAGGGGTGACTAATATCCGGTCGGAAAGTGTTCGGGGAGGTGCCGACAAGGAAATTGTTTTGACTATGGGGCCACGGCTCACACCGGCTCACATAGTGTCTCTATTGGAATATAATTCTGCTTGGAATGTTGGAGGGACGAAGTTACGTATTGGGATTACTGATTTAGGCATGCAGTGGTTTGAGGAGCTGAAGGCGTGTGTAGAGAAGCTGAGCGTGAAGGCTAAGCACGGGGGGAGGTAGGGTGGTGTGTGGTTGGTTGTGTTTTTTATCCCGGATAAGCTTTTTTTTCGGGTTGGGGTGATTTTTATCCGGGATGAGTTTTTTTCTTCAGGTTGGGGGAATCCCTTTCCGGGATAAAATTGAGGAAAAATTGAGGAAAAATTGAGATTCGAGGTGTATTCTAGGGGTATGCCCACTAGGCAATTAAAATTTAGGACGGGAGAGAGGTACCATGTTGTTAACAGGGGGGCTAGGAAAATAAAAATCTTTAGAGACGAGAGGGATTATCAAAAACTTCTTGAATTGGCGGAGAGATACAAAGGCAAAGGAGTTGAGATGGTTGCTCACGGGTTGGCGTTTAATCATTATCACGTTTTAGTGAGGCAGGTTTTGGATGGAGGAGTGGTGAGATTTTTTTCTTCTGTTCAAAGGGTATATGCGCGTTATTTCAACAAGAAATATAAAGCTAGCGGAGCGTTGTTTGGAGGGCGGTTTTGGGCTGAAGAGATTCAGGACGAGAAACATTTTTATAATGTTGTTAATTACATATTGAGGAATCCGGCTAAACACAAAATGTCTAACTTGGGGATGGATGGGCTGTCTGGCGGGAGTGCTGGTGGCACCAGTGGCGTGCTTGACTTTTTGAGGAATTGAGGTATTCTGGGCTGGCTCTGGGGTTGCCCCAGGGAGTGAGCCAGAATTCCTTGCTTCAGTACGGGGCCATGGAGTCCAGGCGCTCACTCAAGATCTTTGAAATGTGGGGATGTACTGGTATTCGATGAGAGGCCAGATTTTTATGGTGGCAATCAGGGCGTTGCGTTGTCCGTCCTTAATAAGTCCAGCGCAAATCAAGTGCTAAACTTGAAAATGTTGCAGTCGCAATGTTCAGAGAAGCTGCTTCAGTAGTGAAAACTCCTGTCTCACCTACTCCTGCATTCGCAGTTGCATAGTCTTTCCCTTTTGCGGAAAGCCGTTCTGTCTTCCGACACCTTCTACGTTGGCAGAGCGTAATTTAGAAGGTTAAGGTTTGTCGTCGCTGTTCTAGGCGTCAATCACGAAAACTAATAGAAATAAGCCGAGTGGCTTTGGGTTCACTTTTTATCACTTGGTCGAAAACTTAAGGTGAACTAAGGTTGTAGAGGCTATAAAGATTTCCTTTCAGACCCGGGTTCGATTCCCGGCATCTCCACCAAAACTTAATTAGAAGCTGTGTTTTTGCTGTCAGGGAAGGGTTGTCGGCCTGTGATATATACGTACAATGGGCCTTTTTCTATTTGGCTTTCCGCTAGCCTAGTTATTTCCAAAATATCCTTATTGGAAGTTCTTAAGCATCCGCCTGAGGCCGGTTTGCCGAGGCGGTCTTCGAAGTTGGTGCCATGGACGTGATATCCTGATGCGCGGTCATTCACTCCTTCTTCTTCTCCTTTTAAACGAAGGGCCGAAGTAGTCATAAAGGCTAAGGGGTCTCCTCTTCCGCGTCGTACGTCTTTTATTCTTTTCCCCTGGGTATGGCCCTCTTTTATTATTTCTCCAAACGCTCCTTTTATTATTTTTTCAACGCTGAATAATCCTAGTGGGGTTCTTTTGTCTCGGCCTTTGCCGCCGAGGCCTTTTTTTGCTGTTGATGTTAGGTATGACTTTTTGAAAGTGAATCCACCCGGCGTTTTCTTGACTGCGTAAATGGTTTGGTTTGCACCGTCGACTAGAAGTGCCGAGTCCCAGGCCTTCATTTCTTCGGAGAGGATTTTGAGTTCTGGTGCGAAAGCTTTTTCGAGCTTCTTGCTGTATTTTGGGCTGAATTCTGAAAGAGTACGACGCGAGGCTTTTCTTAATCTTTTTTCTAGTGAGCCACGGGGAGTTCGGGTCGTTTTTGGCTTTAGATTTTTTCCTGTTTCCCCAGAGGCATCTCGTTTTCGCTTGATGTTTTTGACTGTTTCTTCGAGGGGCTTTCGTTGGGATTTGTTGGACGGCGGTTCTTTCGAGCCGGTTTCTGCTTTTGCCTCTAGGAAAACGAGACGAAAAGGCTTGATTAGCGAATTTTTTGGGAAGTTCATCATTGATTTATTATACCATGAATAGCCCTGCTGGGCAATCTGCGTAGAGTTGTGGAGGCCTGTTTATGTTGACAACGGTTTTTGTGACACGGTAGGGTGGTTGTGAAATATGTTTCATAACTGACTGAGCATGCCAAGGCCGAGAAGGTGTAGAAGGATTAGGGGAAATTGTCGGTCTTTGAGTTTTCGTCCGAGAGGGAGGACGATGCTTAAGAAAGAGGCGGTTGAGCTTGAGCTGGATGAGGTTGAGGCTTTGCGGTTGGTTGATTTGGAGGGTACGAAGATGGACGAGGCGGCGAAAAGCATGAAGGTTTCGAAACCGACTATTTGTAGGATTGTGAATGGGGCGAGGAAGAAGTTGGCCGATGCGGTGAGTAATGGAAAATATATAAATATTAACCATAATACTATGCCAAAGATGGATGGAACTGGGCCCAAAGGAGAGGGGCCTATGACAGGTCGGGGGATGGGGGATTGTAAAAATGCTCCAAAGGGGGCTGGCAGAGGAAATGGACAAGGAGCTGGCCAAGGAGCTGGTCGAGGGCAAGGGAGGCCGAGGGGGCGAGGCAGAGCCTAGACTCTCTCGCAGTATTCGCCGGTCTCTGTGTTAATGCGGAGTTTGTCTCCGATGTTGACGAAGAGAGGGACTTGGACTACTAGGCCTGTTTCTAATGTTGCAGGCTTGCTTCCGCCTGAAGCGGTGTCGCCTCTGACGCCGGGGTCGGTGTGCTTTACTTCGAGATCCATTTTGGGTTTGAGACGGACGTTTATAGGGTTGTCGTCAATGTTTTGGATGTCGACGTCTGTGCCTTCTATCAAGTAGGGTGTTTGGTCGCCGAGGTTGTCTTTTGGAAGCTGGAATTGTTCGTATGTTGTGCTGTCCATGAAGAAATAGCTATCACCATCGTTGTATAAATATTGAGCGCGTGAGAAGCCGGTGTTTGCTGGCTCGATTTTGTCACTTCCCTGGAAAGTTTTTTGGATTGTTGCTCCTGTCACTAAATTTTTGAGACTTGTTTTCATTACGCCACTGCCGCGTGCTTGTTTCGAGTGATGAGATGACGTAATGATGAATGATTGGCCATCAAGATTGATCGCTGTTCCTACTTTTAGATCTGTGATTCCGTACATGGTTGGGGGATTAATGCTTGTGTGGCAAGGATAGCCAAAAATTTCGGGAAATCAAGAGGTTTACAACTTTTCTGCCCATTCCTTGATTCTTCTGCATCCTTCACGGAGGTCTTCTTCGGAGCTGACGTATGAGAATCGGAGATAGCCTTCGCCATGGGGGCCGAAGCCTGATCCGAAGAGCAGGAGGACGTGGGCTTCACGCATGATTTTGTCTTGGAGTTGTTTCGAGTTGAGGCCGAGTTTTTCGCACAGTGGCTTGGCGTTTGCGAAAAGATAGAAGGCTCCTTTAGGTGGCTTTGCGCTGAGGCCTGGGATTTCGTTGACGAGAGAGACGAGGAGGTCTCTGCGGGTTAGGTATTTTTGGCGCATTGCTTCAACTGCGGCGGGAGTTTTTTGACCGATTGTTGCTTCGGTTATGGCCATTTGATTCATTGTTGGGGGGCATGACGTGTCGTTGATTTGGAGTTGCCAGATCGCTTTGCGCATTTCTTCGTTTTTTGTGAGAGACCATCCCATGCGCCAGCCGGTCATTGCGAAGGTTTTTGATGCTCCATTGCAAACAATTGTGCGTTCGGCCATACCTGGGAATGTAGAAATCGATCGGTGTTTGTCTTCGTATATGATTTTGTTGTAGATTTCGTCTGAGATTACCCAGAGATTATGCTCGACTGCTATTTCTGCGAGTTTACGAAGAGTTTCTTCAGAGAAAATTCCACCTGTTGGGTTTGCCGGGGTGTTGACGACCATCATTACAGTTCGGTCTGTGATTGCGTTGCGTGTTTCTTCAGTGTCTGGCTGGAATCCGAGTTCTTCTTTGAGCTCAACAAACACTGGTTTTCCGCCAAGATAGCTAGTGCCAGAAGCGTAGATTGGCCATGCGGGATCGAAGATCAAGACTTCGTCGCCTTCGTCGACGACTGCGTTGATCGTGTAGAAGATCCCTGGCTTTGCGCCGGAGTGTATAGTTACGTCCTCCCAGCTGTATTCTGTGCCTGTACACTCTGATTCATATTTTGCAACGGCTTCGCGTGTTTCTTTGAGGCCTGATGGAGGAGAGTAGTGGGTGTGGTCGTTTTTGATGGCTTTGATACCGGCTTTTTTGATGTTCTTGGGAGTGTTGAAGGCCGGTTCGCCGATTTGGAGATATACCAAGTTTTTTCCTTGTGGGGTTAGCTCGGCACGTTCGAACTTTTTCGCTACTGCGAGGATTGAGAACGCATCTTCGGTACCGATGTTTGGCAGACGTTTTGAGAATTTCATAGTGAAGAATTTAATTTTATACTTTGTATTTTAATAGTACTTCTCCTTTTCCAAGAGCGGAAGTGGAAGTTAGTTTTAAATTTAAGTCTGAGATTTTCAGGGGATTTAGCAGGCTTACGCCTTTGCCGAAAATTTTTGGCACGACTGTGAGGTGGATTTCGTCTATGAGTTTGTTTTTGAAAAAGATTGTGTAAATGCCTGCCCCGCCGCCTATGATTACGGTTTTGAATTTGCGCTGAGTGAGATTTTCTACGATTTTTTTAGGGGAGGCGTTTGTGAATTCCAAAGAGTTTGGGGTTTCGAGATTTTTATATTTTTTTGGAGATTTTGTCATGACGATGTTGAGAACGGTTGGCATTGCTTTCCCCATTGCTTTATATGTGTTTGCGCCGAAGATTACGACTCCTGCTTTTTTTACTTCTTTGCGAAAGAATGCTTTGTCTTTTTTTGATGTCCAATCGACGTTGTGCAGATGGTGTTTAGCAATTTTGCCGTCGAGGGTTATGGCTGCTACCATTATTTTTTTCATTGTTTTCTCGTGAGGAGCTTTTCGACTTTTTGGACTATGTTCTCGGCTTTACAGCCGTATTTTGTGAGAAGTTCATCGGGTGTGCCTGATTCTCCGAAGGTGTCCTGGATGCCGATCATTTCTGCGGGGACGGGATGGTTTTGGGCGAGAACTTCGAGGACTGCAGAGCCCATGCCTCCCATGACTTGGTGTTCTTCTGCGGTGACTATTGCGCTGGTTTTTCGGACGCTTTCGAGGATAGTTGTTTTGTCGAGAGGTTTGATTGTGTGAAGATTTACGACTTCGGCTCTTATGCCTTTTTCGGCTAGGGCGTTTGCGGCCATGAGAGCTTCTGCGACCATTGAGCCACAGGCTACTATTGTGACGTCTTGGCCTTCACGCATTATGCGTGCTTTGCCGATTTCGAAGGGGTCGTCTGTCTTTGTGACGACGGGCACTTTTTCGCGGCCGAATCTTACGTAGACGGGGCCGTTGATTTTTGCCGCCGCGAGAGTGGCTTTGTATGTTTCGTGGTAGTCGGAAGGGACAAGAATTGTCATTTCAGGGAGACAGCGCATTATCGAAATTTCCTCGAGTGCTTGGTGGGTTGCGCCATCCGGTCCGACAGAAAGGCCGCCGTGGGCGCCGCCGAGTTTGACGTTGAGCTTGTTAATACAAATTGTTGTGCGGATTTGTTCCCAGGCGCGGCCGGAGATGAAGACGCCGTATGTTGTTGCAAATGGAATGAATCCGGCGAGAGATAGGCCTGCGGCCATGTTTACCATGTTTTGTTCAGCTATTCCTGCGTTGAAAAAACGATCGGGATATTTTTCGTGGAATTGGCAGGTCAGAGTTGATTTTGACAAGTCTGCGTCGAGCACGACGACGTCACGGTTTTTACTGCCGAGTTCTATGAGGGCGTCTGCCCAGCCTTGTCTTGTTAATTTCATTTCCCAGTCCGTCATTGTTTGTTGTTAAGTTCTTTCATGGCGATTTCGTAATGTTCGGCGTCGGGGGCTTTGCCGTGCCAGCCGGCTTGGTTTTCCATGTATGAGATTCCTTTGCCTTTTGTTGTATGAGCTATGATTGCTGTTGGTTTTGTTGTGTCGAGATCGTCATGGGTTGGGACTTTGTGGCCAGCCGACAATAAGTTGAATTTTTTGAATGATTCATATATGGCTTTGAGGTCGTGGCCGTCTTTGATGTTGATTACGTTCCATCCGAATGAGGCGAATTTTTTGTCGAGAGGGTCCACCTCCATTACTTTTTCGGTTGGGCCGTCTATTTGTAGACGGTTGTAGTCGACGATAATACATAAATTATTGAGCTTGTAGTGTGCGGCGGCCATGATGGCTTCCCACATTGAGCCTTCTTGGAGTTCGCCTTCGCTAGACATGTCGAAGATGCGACTTTTTGAACCGCGGAGAGATAAGCCGAGAGACAGGCCTACTGCGACTGAGAGATTTTGGCCGAGCGAGCCGCCTCCGACTTCTATCCCATGGTTGATATCTGATTTTGGGTGTCCTTGTAGGAAGTGGCCGAATTTGCGGAAGTTTGGTAGTTCATCGGGATCGAAGTAACCGGTTCTGGCGAGAATTGAATAGTATGCTGGGCCGATGTGCGCTTTTGATAGGATGAATCGGTCGCGGTCCTTCCATTTGGGATTCTCTGGATTGTGGCGAAGGATGCAGTTGTATAAAACTGTGAGAAGATCAGTTGCCGACAAAGATCCTCCGGGATGACCTGATCCTGCCGAATGAGTTTCTTCAACAATGTCGCGACGCATCTGGGTTGCCTTTGATTTTAAATCTCCTTCGTCGAAAGGAATTGGGTAGGTCATAGTGTCTCGAGATTATACCAAAATCAACAAGTTTTCAAATTTATTTTGCAGGGGGTTGACTAATTTGGGAAATTTTGTAAAAATCATAACCTTTCTCAAGAATCAACAAAAAATTAACACCGAGAAATGGACTTACAAGCGGAGTTAAATTATAAGGAGCAAATGAAAACTGACCCAAGGCAGTTCCTTTTGTTGTTTGATGACAGTTTTGCGGATTTGTATCGATATGTTGCGAGGAGAGTTTCGGATGAGATTGTGCGGGAACAGGTGGTTGAGCTTGTTTATATGGATGCCATTGGGCAGATGGCGACTTGTCCTAATGATGTGAATTTTTCGACTTGGCTCTATAGTGTTGCTCGGGGAAGAGTGGCTGAGTATGTGAAGGGAAGTATTGTTGGTGCTGGAGTGGCGATTGAGTCTCCGGTTTTTGAGGGGGCGTCTATTATGGATGGAGTTTATGATGATGAATTTAAATTGAAGCAACAGGCTGATACTTTTTTCTCGACGTTGACGTTGGAGGAGAGAGAGATTGTGAAGTTGAAGTTTTTTGAAGAATTAACCGATGGAGAAGTTCTGTATGTGCTTGGATTGGCTGAAGGAACTGTGGGAGCGAAGATTTATCAGGTTTTAAGGAGAGGATATGAGGTTTTGTTTGGTGAAGTTTCGGAGGGAGGAGATGTTTATTACGGAGAGCTTCATAGTTTTTTGGCGAGATTGAAAGGAATTGAAAAAATTCCGTTTCCTGAGACTTTTAAGTTAAAATTGAGAACTGAAATTACTAATAAATTGGAGAGGATGTATTCGGGGTCTTTTCAAACTGGGTCGAAAGATCCTGCAAAGGCATTCGTTTATGCCGCGAAGGGGATGTCTAAAGAGGAAGTTGACCAGGTTACAGAGGAGTACGTTCGTGAACGGAGTCCTGGGGCTGAGCCTGCGCCAAGCGCAGGGGCTGAGCCTTTTGAGAGAAAAGTTCCTGTTGAGGAGGAATCTAGCCTTGAAGATTTTGCAGGGATTGAGGATGTGCCGGTTTATCATGCTGATGAGCGGGCTTTGGATGAGGATTTGAGGCAATTTGATTTTGCTGAGAAAATTCTTGATGTGTGGGATAAGTGGAAAGCCGTGATGTCTGTTGTCCCTGCTGTGCTTTTTGTTTCTATAATTGGAGTGGTCGTTTGGGTTGTTTTCTTTAGGGGAGGAGAAGATGGTGGGGTGACAGGGCTTGGGTATCCGGTGGATTATGGAAGAGGGTTCGAGGCCGCGGTGGTTGAAGATCCTACAAGTGTTGCTGATTATGAAGAGAAAGTTTATATAGAGGAGAATTTGATTGTAAAGATCGTTGATTCAAATCTTGAGGCTGGGGGGGAGGTGAGCGTTGTTGAGGCGGATCGTGATGAGAGTAAGCTGGAAATGGTTTTTGAAATGGAGAAATTGGAGCTTAGTTATGTTTTTGAAGATCGGGGAGAGCAGGGGTATAGGGTGAAAAGTGTTAAGAAACATTAAACTTAACTTTAATATTATGGCTGAGAAAAAAACGTTGCCACCGTTGCCACCAGTGATCGTGGCAAACATAGAGGCTAGTAGAGCTGCTAGGCAGGAAAAAGGGCCCTGGGTTGAGGCTGCCGGAAAAGAAGTGGCTGATTTAGGTCCTCAAGACATTATTTATCCTGGTCAAGGTGGAGGCATGGAGATTGATTCCAAAGAGGTTGTTAATTTGCTGGTTACTGAAGTTGGGAGACTTTTGGATGAGGCCGCTAGGGAAGGAAGAATTGATTCTCCTGGTTCGGGGAAACTCCTTGATGATGTGTGCAGGTTAACTAGGCTTTCTGGTGAGCAGATACTTGAGGCTCTTGATGGGCTTGGTGTAGGGATCAATACTCTAATCGAAGATGACAGAGGAAGTGGTAGTGCGGAGGTGGATTAGGAGTTATAATCAGGGCATGAAAATCTTGATTGCTACAAAGAACAGAGGGAAGTTTGGGGAGATCGTTGGTGTTTTGGATGATATTCCAGGGGTTTCTTTTGAGTTTTTGGGGGATCATTCTGTTGAGGATGAGGATTTTGTTGAGGATGGAGAAACTCACCGAGAAAATGCACAGAAGAAAGCGCAGTATTACTGTGAGAAATTGGGTGAGGATTTTGATTTTGTTTTGGGCGAGGATTCGGGGATTTATGTTGATGCTTTGGCTGATGAGTTGGGACTGGAGACTCGTCGTTGGGGAGCTGGGCATGATGCTACTGATGAAGAATGGTTGGAGCATTTTATGAAAGTAATGGCTGAACGGGCTGTGATGGATGAGGAGAGAGGGGCTAGGTTTGTTTGTCATTCTTGCTTGGTTGGCGGCGGTTCTGGCGGAGAGGATGTTGAGAAGTTTTTTGATGGAGAGACTTTGGGGAAAATTACTCAAGAGCCGGGGGCTGAGATTTTACCAGGGCTCCCTTTGAGTTCAGTTTTTTTGGCGGATGGGTTCGATAAAGTTTATGCGGCTCTGGGGAGGGAAGAGAAGAACAAGATTAGTCATAGAGGGAGAGCTATTGCGAAATTGAAGGATTTTTTAACCAATTTATAATGGAATTTTTAGATGTAATTGCGAATCGGGTTTCGTGCAGGTCGTATAACGGGAAGGAAGTATCTCAGGAAAAACTGGATGCGATTTTGGAGGTGATGCAGTTGGCGCCGACGGCCGCTCATTATCAATCGTATCGGGTTCGGGTTTCGAAGGACGGTGAATTGATTGATGCATTGGCGAAGATTGCGGGACAGGAAGACAGGTTTTCTGGAGCCGGGGCCGTGATCGTATTTTTTGCGGTACCGGAAGAGCCTGCCGAGAGGTTTGCTGATCGGGGGCGTGATTTGTATTCGGTACAGGATGCGACGCTGGCATGTGCGTATGCACAATTGGGGGCGGCGAATGAGGGGGTTGAGAGTTTATGGGTTGGTTCGTTTGATGAAAGTGCTGTTTTGGAGGCTTGTGGTCTTAGTGCCAAGGGAAAAGATGGACTGGGTTTGAGGCCGGTTGCCGTGTCTCTTTTCGGACATACAGATGAAAAACCTGTGAGGAGTGGGCGGAAGGGACTGGAAGAGTTGGAGGTTTAGGAGAGGGAAGGGAGGGTTGACAATCTGCGGGAATTTGCGTATAAACAGACCTATTTGTAAATTTGTTTATGAGTAAAAAAATCCCTGACATTTTAGTGGTGGACTCTGGTCCTGAAAAAGACAACCCTTCTCTTGCAGTTGGGAAGGTTGCCAGTCTTGTAGAGAGAGTGCTTGATACTCCTGAGGGTAGAATGGAGAATACTGTGGTTAATGTTATGAAATATGTAATTTGGGCTGCAAGGGAACAATTGGAGCCTGATTCAAGTTCGACACCGCTTTATGATGGGGATGAGAAGAGGTTGAGGGTTGTTGCGGAGGGGATTGATTATGAATTGATAAGGTATGGATACGGGAGGAAAATAAGGGCTTTGATGGAAGAAGCCATAGGTGATATTCATTTTACGATGGCAGATGGAAGGTCAGATGTTTTTGACGAGATTCTTATGCAGGAAATGGATAAGGATGAGGATGAGGATGGTTTTGAACCGGGTGAGGATGAACTTAAGCAGTCTGTGTTTTTTGATAAAGACTTTGAATTGAAAAAGAATGGATTGGTTGAGCAGGTACTTGAGGAGGTGAGAGTACGGGCTTTACTGGAGGCGAATATAAACTTTGATGCTTACGAGGAACGAGATGTAAATGATATTGCTTATAATGTGACTGACTCTTTAAGGGTATTAAAAAATAATTTGGATTTTATTTTGCATAACTTGGTGCTTCATGTGTCTTTGGAAAGCGTGTCTCTGGAGAGCCGAAATGCAGGTGATAAATTTGTGTCGGATCTGGATTTATTTATGTCGGCGAAATCGAGAGGGATGGATGGGATTTTAGAAACAAAGCTTGAGCATTGGCTTAGGAAGAGAGGATTTTTGGCTGAACCCATGGTGGACAGTGATGATTTTGTAGTGCCTGCTAGCTGTATTGTGCAGGAAATTTGTAACGTACACCAACAGGGTAATTTGTCGCGTGAGGAAAGACGAGGTGAATTGTCCAAACTTCTTCGTAACTTCGTTGTGTTGAAAAAGATTTTTGAGAGAGTCAATGGAGGTGAGGTGGAGGAATTGGGAGAAGGTCCTCTTACGGGAGATGCGAAGGTATATAAGTTTCCCGGATCTTAGGTTTTAATGCTGATTAGGAGACCTGTTCCAATGTTGAGTAGACTTGTTTGGAGTTTGGGGTGTTTGTTGGCGGCTTTGCGATAGGGCTTGAGGTCTTTTTTGTGGGATAGGGCGTTGTCGGTGATTATGATTGAGCCTTTGTGGGTGCGGGGTAGGATTGCCTTGAGGTAGTCTTCGTGTTCGTATTTTGTGGCGTCGAGGAATATGAGGTCGAAGGTGCTCGGAGAGGATGGGATGACTTCGGGGGCGTGGCCGAGGATGAGAGTGATACGGTTTGAGATGGCTTTGCCTGCTTTTGCGAAGTTTTTTTGGGCTTCTTTGTGGCGGTGTTTTTTGTGTGATTCGATTGTGTATAGGTGGCCGCCGGTGTCCTGTAGGGCTTCGGCCATCCAGATTGCGGAGTAGCCGTTTGAGGTGCCTATTTCGAGAACTTTCTTGGCGTTGATTGTGCGAATGAGTTGGTTTAAGAAAAGGCCTGTTTCTGGAGTGATGTTCCAAAAGAGGTGGCGTGTTTTGGCGAGTTCTCTTAAAAGGGGTTTGATTTTAGGATTCATGACCCGAAGTATACCTAATCGCGGATAATTCTTCTAGCGACGATAACGGTGAAGAGGGAAGTCAGGATGACCCCGAGTAATCCTTCTATTCCGGCCAGCATCCGGTAGGTACCGACTGGGTGGATATCTCCGTACCCTACGGTGGCGAAGGTTATTAGGCTGAAATACATGCTGTCGAGGAAGGACAACATTGTTGGAGTGTTGTGATATAGGACGTTTTGGTGCGCCCAGAAGATTCCTGCGAAAGCAGTGACAACGCCGGCGATCCAGAGGACGATTCGGGTGATTGATGTCCCGTATTTACACGTCAGGTCTGCGAAAATGAAATTCAAGACTCGCATTGGGTTGTACCATTTGATGTTTTTTCGGCGGGCTACCATCTCTCGGTAGTGGTAGTAATCGGCTTGTGAATGCAGACTTGAATTTTTATACATTTCTTTAATCTGTTTGTATTCGACGCTTGCGATGTGAAAGTTTTTGTCGGTTTCGTCTTGAAGCTTTTTGCTAAAAGTTGTTGTTTGGTCGGTAAGAACTGTCGAGAAATTAATGTCTCGGATTTTTGTGTTTGAGAAATTACAATTCACAAGACTTGCGCCGCTTAGGAGGGCGCCTGTTGCATCTGCGTTTTCGATTGAACAGTTGTTTAGAGATGCGTTTTTGAAATTTGAATGAGTGATGTCTGTGTCTTCAAAGAAACAGTCGTGGATTTTCCCGTCTTGGAATGTTGCGTGCTTAAGAGTTGCTCCTTCGAAATGAATGTATGAAAGGATTGCGAGTTCTTCTTCGAATCCTGATTCGTCCTCGAGAACCGGTACTCGGAAATCGAAGCCCGCGAGATTTATTCCTCGGAGATCTATTCCGTCTGTTACTTCTCCATCATTGATATGCGGGAAGTTTTGTACAACTTTACGGAATAAGATGGGGCTTAGGTAACATCTTGTTTCTTTAATTTTTTTAACAAGACGTTTGCCCTTGGGAGTTGTCCAACGGTTTTTGAGTTTTTCTAGTTTTTCTTTTGAGTATTTCATATTCAATTGCTTCGATAAATTATAACACAAAAAACCTTCTCGAGCAAGGGCGGGGTAGGGGTGGAGTTGGGCTGGAAAGGTACGTATCTTTTTTTGTAGGTTAGGGCCAACAGGTTGGCAAAAAGTTACGTATCTTTTCGTGCTCTACGGCCTATTTCTCTATCTTTATCTCTATTACTGACTCTGCGCTGTATCCGAAATCGTCGACTATTTTTGCAGAAATCAAGTGTTTTGAACCTGCTGACATGAACCGCGATATTTTGAGATAGCCGACGTATGGTTTTGAGCGAGAGGTGAATTTCAAGTCATCATCGATATAGAATTGGATATATTTGACGCCGTTGTCGGCTTCGTAATCAACTTCGACTTGGAAATTACCTTTTGGCAGTTTTGAGTTTGGAGTCGGCAAGGTTATTGTGATTTCGGGGGCGTTGTCTGCTAAGTTTTCTGTGTGGATGTCGTCGTATTCTGTTGGAGGGTAGCCAAAATCGATTTTCAAGTCGGATCCTGCGTATTCTTCTGGGATGATTTCTGGATTGAATTCTTGGTACCAGTCTCGAATTGCGATAGCCCAGTTTTCGTATGGGGCTATTGGCTGGTGATTTATGTAGAGAATTTTTTCGACTGCTTCTTTTGGAGTGTATTCTGTTGCGAGTTTTCCTGAAATTGAGTCAACTTGGACTTCGAAAAAGCTATCATCTGTTTCTGTTGGAACGGAGAAGTTTGCGAACACTTCTTCTTTGAGGAAGGATTCTGGAGTTGTTTCTGAGGGGAGTTTCCCGGATGCGGTTGAGACTGTTATGTGTTGAATTCCTTTTGGTTCGTCGAATGATTCGTTGGGGAGGTCTTCAAGGGCTTTTGTCATTACTGATTTGAAAATTGAGCCGGCTGTATCATGACCGTTTCCGTTGAGGAACATTGGCGAGCCATCGGCGTTCCCAACCCAGACACCTGTTGTGATGGATGGGGTGTAGCCGATAACCCAGCCGTCTGCTGGATACACTGCGCCTTTGGCCTCTTTTTTATTCTCTTTTGTTGAGGTTCCGGTTTTTGCCGCGACGGTATGGTTGGCGATGGATAGGTTGCCGCCGATTTTGATTGATTCGTCAGAGAGGATGTCGCTGATCAGGTATGCTATTTGGGGTTCGAGAACTTCTACTGGATCTTTTTCTTCAGTTTCTTCAATGATGTCGCCGTTCACGTTTTCGATTTTTTTGATGTATGTGAGGGTTGGTTTTTTCCCGCTGTTTGCGAAAACTGAGAATGCTGTGACCATTTCTTCCAAAGGAACTTCTCCGGCTCCAAGAGCGAGTGGATAGCCGTAGCTGTGTGCTTTGTCGAGAGTTGTGATCCCCATTTTTTCCGCTAAGTCGATGATGTAGTCTTGGCCGCCTGCAAGGAAGTAAGCTTTTATTGCTGGGAGGTTGCGAGATAGGCCGAGGGCTTTTCGGATAGATAGTCGGCCCATGAATTCGCCGTCGTAGTTTTCCGGTTTGTCCGGACCGAACTTTGTGGGGACGTCATAGATTACGCTTGCCGGGCTGTAGCTGTTGTAGAATGCTTGAGCGTAGACGATTGGCTTGAATGCTGATCCCGGTTGGCGGGGGCGGGTAACTATATTTACGTTTCCGTCGATTTCTTCGTTGTAGTAGTCGCGGCTTCCGACCATTGCTAGGACTTCGCCGGTGTCGGCTTCGATAGTTAGGACGGCGACGTTGCTTGCGCCATAATTGACTTCGTTGGCTTCTCCTTTTTTGAGGGCGATTTCTTCTGCATATTCTTGGAGATCCGGATCGATTGTTGTGTAGACTTTGAGTCCGCCGGTTTCGACGATATCTTTGCCATATTTGTCTTCAAGGATTTGTTTGATGTGTAGTACGAGGTGTGGATGTTTGATTGTTTCGCGGTAGTCGTTGAATTCGATGTTTTGGATTTCGTTGACTGCTTCCTGGCGTTGTTCGGGGGTGATGTATCCTAGGGTTTCCATCCGAGAGAGAACGAGGTCACTGCGGCCGAGGAGGTATATTTTTTCTCCGTTGCTAAGTTCTACTGTTTGGCCGATACAACCGCGTATGTATTCTTCGATTTCGAGGTCGGCTTCACCTTCGATGTTTCGGAGGAAAAGCTCTTCTTCTGTAAATTCTTTGAGGAGATGAGAGTATCTGTTGTTACCGAATGGATTGTATCTTGAAGGAGCCTGGGGGAGTGCCGCGAGAATTGCGGATTCGCCCAGAGTTAGGTCTTTGGCGGGTTTGTCGAAATAGATTTCTGCCGCTTTTTGGATTCCGTATGCGTTGTTCCCGTAGGGGATGCGGTTTAAGTAGAGTTCGAGGATATCCTCTTTTTCGTATTCACGTTCGAGTCTGATGGCGAGGATCCATTCTTTGAGTTTTCTGATGTAGCTTCGTTTTGATGAAAGGAAAGCATTTTTTATGTATTGTTGAGTAATTGTTGATCCTCCGCGGGGGCTTCCTATTCCTACTTCGGCGATAACTGCTTTTATTATTCCAGGGATGTCTACTCCGCCATGCGTCCAGAATTCGTCGTCTTCTATTGATATTGTTGCGTTTTGGAGGTCCAGAGAGATGTCTGCCAATGGGACAAATTCGCGGTTTTCTTCGCCGTGAACTGTGTATAAAAGAGTTCCTTCGCGATCGTAGATTTCTGTTGATTGAGCGACGGTTAAGCTTTCAAGATCGGATACGTCGGGAAGAGTGATGGAGATGATGCCGATCAATGCTGTGAGGAAGATGATTCCCAAAAGTCCTGCTCCGATGCCTAGGGTGATTATCCAGAATGCTATTCGTTTGCCCAGGTGTTCCTCTTGGCCGGGAACGTGTTTGTGCAGTGCTCTAATAATTTCTGTGTAATTTTTCATGAGAAATTGTTATAGTCCGCGGATTGTTCCGCCTAATTTTTGAAGATTTTTGAAGATTTTTTGTTGAACATCTTTCATCTCTTCGTCGTTGAGTGTGCGATCTTTTGCTTGGAGAGTTACTTTGAATGCCACGGATTTTTTGCCTTTTTCGATGTTGTCGCCTTTGTATAAGTCGAAGAGAGTTGTTGAAACGATCAGCTTTTTGTCTGCTTTGTTGATTTCTTTTTCGAGAGTTGCTATTTCTAAAGTTTCGTCTATTACCACTGAAACGTCGATAACTATTGGGGGGAAGCAGGGGAGGGGTTTGAATTTCACGAGTCTTTTATTTGTGTTCGTGAGGGCTGAATAATTTATTTCGAATAACATTATTGTTAAGTTTTCCAGTTCGAATTCTTTGGCTGTTTGTGGATGAAGTGCAAAAATTCTTCCGAGGGTTATGCCCTGTGGAGAAAGAAGAGTTGCCGATATTGTGGGGTGTGCATATGGGGCTTCGCATTTGTGGACGAGCTTGTAGAAAGGAATTTTCAGGTGTTTTATGAGTTCGTCGACAGCGTTTTTTGCTTCTGAAAAGAGGTCATCGTTTGAGGCGCGGGCGTTTGTGACGATGGCTCCTGTGATCCATTTTTCTTCGAGAGGGAAGTACTCTCCGGTTTGGAGATATGTTCTGCCAATTTCGTATAATTTGAATGAATCTTGGTATTTTGCGTTGAGGTGAATTTTTCCCAAAATATTTGGGACGAGTGAAGTTCTCATGTGTGTTTGATCTTCGGAAAGGTAGTTTTCGACTAGTACGTGAGCGTCTTCTGGGAGTCCGCATTTTTCGAAATCGTCTTTTGAATAGAAAGAGTGAGTTATTATTTCGTTGAAGCCTAGGCCGTAGCTTAGGAATTTTCTGATTTCGTGTTTTGTGAAGCGTTCTTCGTTTTCGATTGGAAGACGTGTTGGGAGATTTGGCAGGATTGGCGGGATTTCTTCGTATCCATAGATGCGTGCGACTTCTTCAATTAGGTCGTCTTCGGTGTTTACGTCTTTTTGTGCACGGAAAGAGGGGACTTCTACTTTAAACGTGTCTTTATTGGTTCCTTCGGTGAGTTTGAATTGTAGGCGAGTTAAGATATCTTTGATTTCTTTTTTGCTGATTTCTACCCCGATTTTTGAGGCTGTTCTTTTTACCGAGAGGGTGATTGTTCGTGGTTTTTCGTCGAATTTGTGTATGTCTGTGATTGGGCCGGCGAGACTTGCTCCCGGGCTTACTTCAAGGATGAGTTCGATTGCTCTCAACATTGCTGTGAGTGCGAGATTTGGATCGAGTTGTTTTTCGAATCTTTGGACGGCTTCTGTCCTGAGGCCCAGGGCGGTTGATGTTCGACGGACGTTGGCTCCGTTGAAGTTTGCTGATTCGATGATTATGTCGGTTGTATCGTTTTTGATTCCCGAGCCTTCTCCGCCGATGATGCCGGCTATTGCTATAGGGGTTTCATGGTCGGCTATTATGAGCATTTCTTCTGTTAATTTGTATGTTTTTTCATCGATTGCTTTGATCTTTTCGCCTTTGTTTGCCGTGCGGACGACGATGCCTTTTTTGATCAGGCTGCGGTCGAATGCGTGGAGTGGTTGGCCGAGTTCGGATGATATGTAGTTAGTTACATCGACGATGTTATTGTATGTTTGGTGGCCGACCGCTTGGAGGCGTTTCTGCATCCATTCTGGGGATGGTTGAACTTTTACATTTTTGATTATTACTCCGGTGTATCTTGGGCAGAGTTCGAAATTGTGGATTTCGACTGGGACTTTTTCACCTGCTGTTGGGAGTTTTGGTTTTGGGTTGAGGGGGGTGAACGGGGTTTTGTAGATTGCTGAAATTTCGCGGGCGATTCCGTATATTCCCCAGAGGTCTGGGCGGTGAGTGAGTGATTTGTTGTCGAATTCGAGGACTGTGTCGTCAAGCTTTAGCGCTTCTGTGAGAGGAGTTCCGGGCTTGATTGTTTTTGGGAAGAATTGGATTGATACTCCTTCCTCTTTGAATCCGAGTTCTTGGTCCAAGCAGAGCATCCCTTCCGATGGTTGGCCGCGGAGCTCCCTTTTTTCTATGACCATCCCTGTGGGTAGAGTTGTTGGAGCTACTGCGACAGGAACACGGAGGCCTACTTTCATTTCGACCATTTTGCCGAAGATGAGGTGAATCGGATCTTTTTTGCCGATGTCTACTTTCGCTAGGCTTAGCTTGTCTGCGTCCGGGTGTTTTTTGATTTCGAGAAGTTCACCGATGACTACTCCTTCGAGTCCTTGGCCACCTTTGCTCACGCTTTCTACCTCAGCGGTTTTGAGTGTAAGGGTAGTTCCTAACTCTTCGGGAGTTATTTCTTTTGGGATTTCTGTGAATTGTTTTAGCCAATCGAGTGATACGTACATATTTGTTCTGCTACGAGAATTGTTTAATAAATCTTAGGTCGCCGCTGTGAAAGAGGCGGATATCGTCGATTTCGTATTTCATCATGATGAGGCGTTCGAGGCCGAAGCCGAATGCCCATCCTTGGTATTCTTTTGGATCTATGCCGCCGGCTTTGAGGACGCGTTCATGCATCATGCCGGTTCCCATAAATTCAACCCATCCTGTTTTTTTGCAGACGCGGCATCCTTCGCCGTTGCAGAGCAGGCATGAGAAGTCGAGTTCCATGCCAGGTTCGACGAACGGGAAATAGCCTGGTCGGAATCGGACGACGACGTCTTTTTTGAAGAGACGTGACAAGAATTCGGTCATGATTCCTTTGAGTGTTGCTATTGATATGTCTTTGTCGATTAGTACTCCTTCGACCTGATGGAATGTGTGTTCGTGTCGGGCGTCGGTTGCTTCGTTTCGGAAAACGCGTCCTGGGACTATTGCTCGGAGCGGCGCGCCGTATTTTTCCATTGCTCTTACCTGGTTTGGCGATGTATGTGTTCGGAGAACGAGCCGGCCGTGTTTTTCTTCTGGCGCGCCTTCTATAAAGAAGGTGTCCTGCATGTCGCGGGCTGGGTGATCTGCCGGAATATTGAGTCCTTCGAAATTGTAGTATTCACTTTCTATTTCAGGTCCGTCGATGACGGTGAATCCCATTTGGCTGAAAATTCTTTCTATTTCTTCCTGAGTTTGTGAAAGTATGTGGATTGAACCTGGACTGGCGCCTATCCCTGGAAGAGTGATGTCAAAAAATTCGTCTTTGAGTTTGCTTTCTATGTCTGCTTTCTCGAGAGCTTTGCCTTTTTGTGCGAATTCTTCTTCGAGGGAGGTTTTTAATTTGTTGAGCTCCTGTCCTGCTTCTTTTCGCTTGTTTTCGGGGAGATCTTTAAGGGTTCTTAGCTGGAGAGTCAGTTCTCCTTTTCTGCCGAGATATTTGACTTCGAGTTCTTTTAATTCTACCAGGTTGGTGGTTTTTTTGATCGCCTCAAGGGCTTCGGTTTTTAGTTTGTCCGTCTGGTTTGTCATACGAGGGATACTTTACTTATTTTGGGGTGGTTTTGCAAGGTTGGGAGGGGGTGGTGGGCGGAGAGAGGTTCCAGGTATGACCGGGTTACGCCTGGTTGACTAGTGCCTTGAATCATGGTACTATGTATATAGTATAAAAATAAAAATTAACAAAAAAACTATGTCGGACAAACGAAACTACGTAGCTTTGGTGGCAATATTTTTTATTGCTGTGGGAACTTTGGGATTGGGGCTTTATTTTGATGATGGAGGGTTGATGAACAGGTCTCCGTTCAAGGTTCCGAGGCAAATAATGCCGATAGGCAGGGATGCTGACCCGCGAGGGGATTCGCGTGAGGATTCACGGGAGGAGGATGCAGAAGAAGAGGATGGTGAAGATGGAGAAGGGAAAGGCGAAGAAGAGGATGGTGAAGGAGAGGCAACTAAATTTCTTGGTTGGAAAGATATAGAAAAGTTGTCTAGAGATGCCATCAAGGCTTCTTTCAATTATAAGCAGAAGTTTCATGAACAATTGAAGAATATTTATGGAGATTCAAATCCTGGATTTGAAGAGGTGACTCCTGAGGATATGGGGCTGGGGGATTATGTGGACTTTGAAACTCCTGATAATTTCTTGTATGCGTCGGTCGTGACTCCTGATTCTGTGGAGATTGATATAGAGGATTTGTCGTTGGCGAATCCGGGAGTGGCTACGATCTTCTCGGTTTGTACTATTGGAGATAAGGCGGCGATGGTTGATTCTGCGGCGTTTGCATTGGATGGGGGATGGGGTGGTGAAATTGAATTTGAATTGTATAGAAATGATGATCCTTTGTGGGACGAGCCTTTAGAGTCTCAAATTGGCTACTGGCCAGGGGATGTGAATTTTGATTATAATATTTCGCTGGATCCGGGTGAGTGCATGCTTTTGACTGTTACGTATACTGACGTTGCGCCGTTTGAGTGGAATTCTCCTGAGTTTGATGTTCCTGTTTGGGCGAGATTTGATCTTCGTGGGATGGGGTCGACTCTGCCTACGTATTTTTTACAGAAGGGATCGTGGGATGGGTGGTTGACCAAAATGTCAGAAGACGATGAGTTAAAAGGGACTTTGAATGTTTTTGATCATTATAATGCTCTTTTGGTTGAGGATGCGGAATATGAGGATAACTATTATGGGCTTGATGTGCCCTATGTGTATTTAGGGTATTTTGAGTTACAGACTTATCCTAATTCGACAGCGCATATCGATAGCGTGGAATTGACTCTCGAAACTGATTTTGAGGGGCCCTTTACTACTGAGATGTATTCTTCTACATCGTGTTTATTTAATTTTTGTAATGACAACGGAGGGGCTCCTTTCTTTAAGGATGTGGAATTGAATCCTGGCAAAAATATTATTGAGGTTGATGCAGATATGGGGTTCAATAATTATGGCTTTGTAGAGTTTACGTTGGAAGGTGGGCCTGGCGAAGAAGGAACTTTCCAGCTTACTCTTGATGAAGTTAATACTGACGGAGATGTGTATATTGGGAAGAACAGTTGGTATATGGGGGATGAAGACACCAGTGCGTTTGATGAACTTGTGGGACAACTTGTTCATATTATAGATGCGGAGGCCAATATTAGCGATCCTGATGTAAGTGTTTACTATGGTCCGAAAGGTTGGCATGAAAATTGGTATGGACCTTCAAGTATTGTGGTGGAGAGTGTGGTGGATGGGATTAATAATTATGAACACCAAATGCTTGATATGAACTTTGGTAATGATATTATTTTTGAGGATGAGAAACCTGTTCATGTTGATTCGTTTACCATAGAGGTAAAAGGAAACTGGAATCTTCCTATCCCTGTGCAAGTGAAAACTATTGATTCAGGGATGATTTGGTATGAGGAGGAGACCAATGCGTTTGATACTGTGATTTTACCTGGAAGTGAAATCTACTTTGAAGGATTTGATCTTGAGCCGCATCACACATATTATATTGAGGTTGCCGTGACTGAGTTCCCGGAGGAGGCTAACCAACAGCCTTTATTCATGAGGTTTAAGGTCCCTGAAATGAGTGTTACTTATGTAGAGGATGGGATTAAGGTTGAGGCTGGAGATGAAGTGCCTAAAAGGGTTCATAATGATGACCATAATTTTGTTTTTGATTATGAATGGCCGATAATTTCTGGGAAATCGTTCTTTGGGCCGCCAATGATCTATGTGACGGACGTGTTTGGTGCTGGTGGTGCTCAAATGATCTTCTTGGATGAGATTGATCAAGACGATATGTTCACTATGAATAATGCATGTTTTAAGGCTCAAGGGGGAGTAGTGATCAAAGAGTTTACATATGCACATATGGTGAGGGATGAATCGCCGTTTGATGATATTATCCTTGAAACGGGAGATAACATTGTTTATTTGAAGGATGCTGTTTGGACGGACGAATATGTGACGTTTAAATTAACGAATCCTGAAATTTACGAGGAGAGTCAATTCTGTTTAAAACTGGATGTTGTTCCTCCGACTGAGGAGCTGGAACAGGCTTGGTTTGACTTGATTGATATTGATGCGGAATCTTTGGAGGGTGGAAATGTACCGACTTATAATCCGTATAGTCCTATAAATCCTGAGCTTATGTCTCAGGAAAATCCTGTGAATGGAACGGTTTATTATTTTTATGAATAAAAAATAACTATATGAAATTATTTAATGACAATACGGCTGAAGAGCTGGATGATGGAGAGGAGAAAGAGGCGGGGGTTCCTGAGTCTGCGGAAGTTGCGAAAGGGCAGAGAGATACTTTGAAGGCTGGTGCTGCGAAGACAGGTCTTAATATGAGGCTGAAAACTTTGCATGGTTTTCTGTCTTCACAGAAGGAAAACTACGCGATGTCTACTGAGCAGACTGTTGGGCAATTTTTGCAAAGGATGCTGAGGCGAAATCCGGGGATGATTGCTATGCAATATATGGATAAAATTTTGGCTTTTGACGGGGGAACGACTCGGGGGGAGCTGGAGAGTTTCAAAGAAGAAGTTGCTTTCTTTATAACGCAGGCGCCGAGGCTTAAGCATGCTTTGGGTATGGGAAAAGGGTTCCCAGGTACTACGCTTAATGCTATCAGGTCTTTTGTGAAGAGCATGAGGTCTGTGGAGGGGGCTGTCGATGCTCTTTTGGAGCTTGATGATGATGATAGGAAGGAGGTTCTGAGTGGGAAAAAGGAGGAATTAAGTCGTGGACAGAAAGCGGTTATTTCCAAGAGACGTGGGCTGATTAGGTCTAAGAAGTCCTGGACCAGGTCGGTCCTTAATAGGCATAAGAATATGAAACTGGAAGATGAAGCGATGCAGGAGGCTCTGCAGGAGTTTTATGAGGGGGAAGGGGATGATGCGTAATATAAAACAAAAACCGCAGTCTAAACTTAGGCTGCGGTTTTTTATGTGAATCAGGATATGGATCCTGTTTACGCTTATCTAATAGCGTCTTTCAAAGTTTTTCCAGCCTTGAAAGCAGGAAGCTTCATAGCTGGGATTTTGATTGTTTCGCTAGGGTTTCGTGGGTTTACACCTTTCCTTGCTGATCTCTTTGAAACACGGAATGTTCCGAATCCTGTGATTGTAACATTCTCTCCTTTCTTTAGAGATTTTGTGATTGCCTCGAGCATTGAGTCGAGAACTTCTCCGGCAGCTTTTTTGGTAACACCAGTTTTCTCGGCTGCTCCTGCGACTAAGTCTTGTTTAGTCATGCATTGTAGGGTTAAAAAATTGTTTTTGCATTTTGATATGCAGATCGCATTATATTTTTTTTGGAGCTGAATGCAATAGAAAAGTCTGTGTTTTTTCATGATTTTGTTGACGAAAGATGGGGAATGCTATAAAAAAGGTGATGTTTATGGCAAAGAATTTAGTAATAGTTGAGTCCCCCGCAAAAGCGAAAACAATTTCGCGGTTCTTGGGGAATGATTATAAGGTTTTGGCTTCTATGGGGCATATCAGAGATTTGCCGAAGTCGAAAGTATCGATTGATGTTGAGAATGATTTTAAGCCTGACTACGTTATATCGGCTGATAAGAAGAAAGTTATCAAAGCTCTGCGTGATGAAGTCAAGGAAGGGACTACGGTTTGGGTCGCGACGGATGAAGATCGAGAAGGAGAGGCTATTGGATGGCATCTTTTGTCTGCGCTCAAGATTAATCCCGATAAAAATCCTGTGAAGAGGATTGTTTTTCATGAGATTACGAAGGGGGCTATAGAGGAAGCTATTGCTCAGCCGCGTGAGATTGATCAGAATTTGGTTGATGCTCAGCAGGCTCGACGTGTTTTGGACAGACTTGTGGGATATGAGTTGTCGCCTCTTTTGTGGAAGAAGGTTAGGAGAGGTCTTTCGGCCGGGCGTGTACAAAGCGTTGCGGTACGTTTGGTTGTTGATAAGGAGAGGGAGATAAGGGCTTTTAAGCCTGAAGAGTCTTGGAGAATAAAAGGTGAATTTTCAAAATTGGAAGAAGATAAATTTGGGCGGAAGGATTTTGTTGCTGTGCTTGAAAAGGGATCTGATGCTAAAAAATTGGGTGTTGAGGCTGATGCAAAAAGTGTTTTGAAGGCCTTGGAAGGGAAGAAGTATTCGATTGGAGGAGTCGAGGAGAAACAATTGAAGAGAAATCCTGCGGCTCCGTTTACGACTTCTACTTTGCAACAGGAGGCTTCGCGTAAGCTCGGGTTTTCTGTGAAGAAAACTATGGTAGTTGCACAGAAACTTTATGAAGGTGTCGATACTGGTCAAGGAGAACATGGTTTGATTACTTATATGAGAACGGATTCGGCCAATCTTTCTGATCTTGCTTTGACGCAGGCGCGTGAAGTTATTACTCGGAAATTTGGAGCCGAATTTGCTTTGGAGAAACCGCGTCATTACAAAAGTAAGAAAGGTGCGCAACAGGCTCATGAAGCTATTCGTCCTGTCGACTTGTCTGTTTTGCCGGATGATATTGCTTCTTCTTTGGAGAAGGATTTGGCGCGACTTTATGAACTTATTTGGAAGAGGACGATTGCGTGTCAGATGGAGCAGGCCATATTGAATCAAGTTAAAATTGATGTTGTGCCCGAGGGGGAGGATGTGGCTGGGTTGGTTTTCCGCGCTAAGGGTCAGACTATTGAGTTTCCCGGGTTTATGAAAGTTTATATGGAAGGACGAGATGATGATCCTGATGATGATGCTTCTGGTTCTGCTGATGATGATAAGATTTTGCCGATTTTGGCTGAGAGTGAAGATGTTGATTGTGCCGGTCTTGAGCCGACACAGCATTTTACTAAGCCGCCGGCTCGATATACTGAAGCGGCGCTTGTAAAGAAGTTGGAGGCTGAAGGGATTGGTCGACCGTCGACTTATGCCCCGACGATTTCGACTGTTCAGACGCGTGGATATGTGGAGAAAAATGAGACTAAGCATTTGATTCCGACTGATGTTGCGGAGGTTGTTACTGATCTTTTGGTTGAGCATTTCGCGAATGTTGTTGATTATAAATTTACGGCTGGCCTTGAAGAGGAATTGGATGAAATTGCTGAAGGAAAGAAAGAATGGGTGCCTGTTATCCGAGCTTTTTACGTTCCTTTCCATGAGAATTTGGAGACGAAGACTGAGACTGTGAAACGAGAGGATCTTGTGAAAGACGAGACTGACGAAGTTTGTGATAAATGCGGGAAGCCGATGACTGTGAAGCTTGGGCGTTTTGGAAAATTTTTGTCTTGTAGTGCGTATCCGGATTGTAAGAATGCTAAACCGATTGCGGCTGATCCTGGACCTTTGGGGGATGGAGCCGAGGAGGGGAAAGTGAAAGTTGATGAAGAATTGGAAAAATTGAAGAAAGAGCATGAGGGGAAGAAATGTGAAAAATGTGGTGAGGACATGGTTGTCCGGCGTGGACGTTATGGGCCTTTCTTAGGATGTAGCGGATATCCGAAATGTAAGACAATTATTGGTCTTGATGGCGAGAAGCGTGAGACCGGAGTTAAGTGTCCTAAGTGCTCCGATGGAGATTTGGTTGAGAAAAGAACTCGTCGTGGAGGAAAACTTTTCTGGGGGTGCTCGGCGTATCCTAAGTGTAAATTTGCTTCATGGGATAAGCCTTTACGAAATGAAGAGCAAGGGGGAAAGAAAGGTATTGTTGTTGAAAAGAAGGGTGAGGAGGAATTCAGGGTGCCGGAGGAGGATGCTTAGAACTTGTACCAGCTGGTATCAACTTCGGGGTGTTTTTTGATTTCTTCTAAGAAGATTTTTTGGATTTCGGCGAGGCGGGCTTCGCTTTTTGCTTCGAATCTTAGTGTGAGATTTGGACTTGTGTTAGAGGCGCGGATGGCTCCCCAGTCGGTTTCATTGAAGACGACACGGACTCCGTCGATTGTGATGCAGTCGTAGAGGGAAGTGAAGTGTTTGGTGAGTTGTGCGATGACTGGGAATTTTTTGTCGTCAGGGCAGTGGGCTTTGAATTCCGGTGTCATGTGCGTTTCGGGGAGGTCGTCGAAGAGTTGGGAGAAAGGGAGGGCTTGGTTTGCGAGAACTTGGAGGATTTTTGCTGAGGCGAGAAGTGCGTCGTCGAAGCCGTAGTAGTTTTCACCGAAGAACATGTGGCCTGAGACTTCTCCGCCGAGTGGCGCTGAAAGTTCTTTCATGCGTTTTTCGATGAAGCTGTGGCCGGTTTTTGACATTATTGGTTCTGCGCCGAGTTCTTCCATTTTGTTGATTATTGCTTGAGAAACTTTTACATCGAAGACTATTTTTGGGTTTGATTGGCGGGTTAAGAGGTCTTTTGTGAGGAGGAGAAGGAGGTAGTCGGCGCTGTAGTGGTTGCCTTTTTCGTCGATGATGCCGACGCGATCGCCGTCACCGTCGAAGCCTATGCCGAGGTCTGCTTTGGTCTCTTGGACTTTGTGGATGAGATCGGTCATGTTGTGGAGTTCTTCCGGATTTGCTTCGTGGTTGGGGAAATTGCCGTCCGGTTCGCAGAAAAGTTCGATTACTTCTGCGCCGATTTTGCGGAGGAGCTCGGGGGCGAAGGGGCCGGCGGCTCCGTTCCCTGCGTCGATTACGACTTTGAGTGGTCTTGCGAGTTTAGGGACGAGATCTGTGAGTTCTTTGAAGTGGGTTGGCCAGATCGAGATTGGTTTGAGTTGGTCTGGTTGGTTGGGCTCGGGTTTGTCGGGGGTTTCGAAATCGTTTGCTTCGATGAGTTTGAGGATTTCCTGGAGTTCGTCACCGCAGATTGAGTGTGCGCCTTTGGCGACGGTCTTGATGCCGTTGTATTCTTTTGGGTTGTGAGAGGCCGTTATGTTAGTTGCGCAATCGAAGTCGAGATCCGGACTGCAGGTTGCGAAATAAACTGTTGGGGAAGGGGAAAGGCCGATGTCGGTTGCTTTCATGCCGCATTCGGTGATGCCTTTGATGAAGGCTTTTTGGAGGGCTGGGCTGGTGAGGCGAACATCACGGCCGACGGCCATGTGGCGGCTGGCATACTTGCGTATGAGGTATGTTGCCGTGCCTTTGCCGATGAGGTAGACGGTTTTTTCGGTGAGGTCGATGGGGGTGTGTGGAGTAGAATCGGTGGTCCCCTTTTTATTTGTAGGCGACTCGCTGTCGCTCGTCTTTGGCACAGAATCGGCTTTGCCTTTCTGTGCCTGCTGTGCGATGCCTCGAATGTCGTATGCGCGGAAGATGTGTGGATTTATTTTTGTCATGGGTGGATTTTAACATATCGAGAGCTTCAAAAACAATTGACAGCGCCAAGGTTGCCCCTTGGCCCATTTAATGGTATAATATAACAATATAAGGAAATGCAAATAAAAACATAAAAATGGAAGATACACACAGTGATTTTTGGTACAGTCCTAAGGAGAAGAAGGAAGTTGTTTCTGGCCCGAGACAGGAGTTTGATGAGCTGAGCAATAAGTCTCAGAAGTTTTATAACGAGGGGTTTTCAGTGAATTTTACTAGGTTGGGGGAGGCTGCTGAGGATTTCGTGGATATAGATGTTGAAAGGGCGAAGTACTTAACCTTGCGAACTTATAAGAGGGAGGTAAGTCCTGTTGTTTCGAAATTTTTAAAGTCTATGAATGGTTGCAAGAGGGCTTGTAAGGGGTTGGAGAAAATGTTTCGTAAGATGGCTGACTTGGCTGAGAAACATCCGGAACTTCTCAAGTGGGATAGGTTTGTGGAGGAGATAAATGAAACAGAGTCTCGCATTAATGATGTCCTTACTAGGCTAGAAAAATATGAAAAGATGATGGATGATGTGGAGGTTGTTGTCGATGCTTTCCCGGATACTAATTATAATCCTTTGAAGGCGGTGTACCAAACTGCTCAGAGACCGGTCGGTTGGGCGTGGGGAAAATTTGTTGGGGAAAAGTCAGTTTTGAATAAGCTCGCTGCTGAGGCGAGGTGTAGTCTTGAGCAGGTTGTTCACAATATTGTTATGGAGGATGAAGATGATATTACTTCTGATGTGAAGGGGGTTGCTGTGAAAGTTGGGAATAAGGCTATTGATAAGGCTACCGATTTGTTTGGCGGGGAGGATGAGTAAGTGATTCTGATTTATTATATAATATTTTTACTGAAAAATGCCACAACCTGAAAGACTAATTCCGGATTTCAAGAAAGATCTTGTTGAACTTGCTGATGCGCAGGATGTTAAGGTTGAAACTCAAAAGTCGAGATTTGCCGAACTTGCATGTGCCCAGCAAAAAATGGACAAGGAGGCTGAGGATGTTTTGAGGATAGCTCATGAAAATTCGTCGGATCCTGCTGGATTTATTCTTGATGGAATTAAAGAATATGCAGAGGATGAAGGCGTTTCTTTTTTGGCGGCTTGTGCACTGGTTTTGCAACATGTTTCCCCGGAATGGAAAGAGGCAGTTGATAAGAGAGTTAGGGAATATTTTGAGGATTTTGATTTTTCTGAATTTGTGAGGTTGCCGGAAGGTAGTGAAGAAGTAGAGACTTTGAAGATTCTTTGTGATGAAGGGTATTTGCCTCTTTTTGTTATAGCTGTTCATTATCCAGATGATTTTGATGGAAGGGAGGGGTTTTTTGATGAACTTTTTTTGTCGTTGAAAGTTCTAACTCCCATGATTAAGGGGTCTAAGGAGAAGTCTTTTGATGAAAAAGAAAGTTGCGTTTTGGACCCTGTTCGTATTTTTCCTGAAGCGAAAGAATACCTTGAGAAAATGAAAGAAAATGGGCCAATCGAAGAATATGAATATGTAATTAATCTTGCATATATGCATGTTGTTTTATCGGTTATGATAAAGCACTATTTTCCGGGATTTGATTGTGATGAAAGGACTTTGTTGTTTCAGAAGTTTGCAATGGATGGTGGATTGGAGGGAGGAAATTATATGAAAACGCGTGGTCATGTTGTTTTGAGATTAGACGGGCTTCCCTTGGTTTTCGATACATTTGATATGAAAATACGAACGATAGAGGAGTGTGCGCGCAGAGAGGGGTATGGAAGCGATGAGGAGCGTCACGGAAGTTATTTTTGGAGGGATGAGGATGGAGAGTATTTGGCGCAATATGACGATTCCGGCAGTTATCCAAGAAGAATAGTGGGGTATGAGAGAGTAAAAAAGAGTCCGAATCTTGTGACTGGAAATGATTATATAGCCAATCTTTTGATTGAAACAGCGAATGATTTGAATAGTGAAGGGGAGATTGAAGAAGCTATACTTTATTACAAACAGGTTTTAAATATAAAGCCAGGTTCTATTGGCGCACATCTTAATCTTGCAAATTTGTTGAAGGATAAAGGGGATGTTGATGGGGCTACGCTTTATTATAAAAAAGCTTTGCAGTTAAATCCGAATTACGTTGAGACCCTCAATAACTTTGCGAATTTGTTGAAGGATGAAGGGGATGCGGATAAGGCGATTCTTTATTACAAAAAAGCTTTGAAGATAGATCCGAATAATGTCGGGATTCTTAGGAATTTAGCAGTGTTGTTGGAAGATAAAGGGGATGAGCTTAGGGCAATAGGTAATCTTGAAAGAGTTGTAAAAATAGACCCAAATGATTCTACTACTCATTTTAAGCTTATGAGGTTTTGGGTTGGTAAAGAAGCGTTTTCTAAAGCCATTTTTCATTGTGAAAAAGCTTTAAAAATAGATCCGGACAATGCTAACTATCGTGATTTTCTTCGTAAGATGTCTTATGTGTATTTATTGGAACAATTTACTAATTTAAAATATGATTTTAATGGGCTTGGTGATTCCGGGTGGGAAAGTAGAAATAAATTTGCAAAAGAGGTGATTTATATTTGTAGCCACAGGAAAAAATCCGTATTGGATATAAAATGGGAAGAAATTTTCCCGAAAGGTGGGGATGTGGATTATGAGGGAGGAAGTGTTGCTTATGACCAAGGAAGGGTGAATCTTGAGGTTTTAGGAAAGGTGGAGAATTGGATTCGTAATAATTTGAGTTAATAATAAAATGGAAATGAAAGACTTGTTTTTGTTCGATAAGAAATTAGGAAGAAAAAAGGAAAAACTTGGAAGGTTTAAGAAATTCAAAAAGCTTTTGATCGGCAAGGTTGAGAGAGAGGAAAAGGAGAAGGCTGATGAATTGTTGAAGTGACTTTACTTATATTTTGTGTCACTCATTGTTGCCTGGATGTGTCTTAGGCGTCTCGGGAGTTTCATTTTTTTGAGAAGCTCTGCTGTGCGGGGAGAAACGAGGGAAGTCCAGTCGGTGCCTCCTTTGATCATTGATTTCCTGATTGCTGTGCTTGAGACTGGGCGTTTGCGTTTGATTTTGACTAGTTTGTGTTTTGATTGGGCTCCTTCGTAGCAGGCTTTGACAATGCTTGAGCCTGTGTAGATTTTGTCGTATGGGGGGACGTAGAGGTTCATGTGGTCGACCCAAAGTGCGTAGTTGTTGATGTTGCGGATCGGGACGATTTGGTATCGGGCCGGATCGATTTTCTCTGATTTGAGGGTTTCGTCGATTACAAGATAGCGTTCGCCAGCGGTGAGGGGGTTTTCGGGGACGTAGTTTCTTTCAGCGCTTCCTATGGCGATGATGACGTGCTTGTTTTCCTTTAGGATGCGTTTGACTATGTCGAGATGGCCGAGGTGAAATGGCTGAAATCGACCAACGAATAGACCTGTTTTGTGGATTGGTTTGATCATGTCCTTTTTATTATATACGGACTTTCGAGTTTATGCTTGTTTTTTTTGATTCGATCTAAGATGGATTCGAGGACGGGGGTTGTGAGTCCGAAGCTGGTTGCGTCGAGGTCTGCGTCGCTTTGGTTGTCCGTTTCCTCGAGTTTCTGGAGTAGAGGGTCGAGTTGTTCGTATGAAGCGCCGAGTTCTTGTTCGTCAGTTTGGTCTTTGTAGAGTTCGGCGGTGGGAGCTTTTTTGATGATTTCGTCGGGAAGCGAGAGGTATTCGGCGAGGGTGTAGACTCCGGTTTTGTATAGGTCGCCGATTGGGAAAATGTCTGCGGCGAGGTCTCCATGTTTGGTGCCGTAGCCGAGCGCGAGCTCTGATTTGTTGGAGGTACCTACTACTAGGGCGGTGTTTGTGTTTGCGAAATTGTAGAGGACTATGGCGCGAGCGCGGGCCTTTGTGTTCATCTGTGCAAGATGTGATGGTTGCCAGGGGAGCTGGAGGAGGTCGAGGAGGTATTTATTGATTGGGATTGTGAATTTTCGGACTCTTAGGAAGTCTGCCAGGCGTTTTGCATGAGATGTGTTCTCGTCTTTTGTCACGCCGTGTTCTGGCATGATTAATGCGGTGACGTTCTCTGGGCCGAGGGTGTCGACGAGAAGCTTGAGGGTGACTGCGGAGTCCAGGCCTCCTGATAGGCCGATGACAGCATGTTTGAATTTAGCTTCTTTGAAGTATTTTTTGAGTTGGCTTATGAGGTGTGTGTGTGTGTTGTTCGGGTTTAGCATGAGTTGGTTGTTAGGCGGGCGTGCTGTGCGAGGGGTTAGGTTCCGCGGGTGTGTTTTGACACTGCGCGAGCGACTTCTCGGTCTTGGTCTTTTCTCTTGAGAACTGCGCGTTTGTCGTGGAGTTTTCGGCCACGGCAGATGCCGACTTTTAATTTGATTAAACTGCCTTTTAGGTAGAGTTCGAGGGGGATTGCTGAAATTCCTTTTTCGTTGAGGGTGGCGTCGATTTTGTCGATTTGTTTTCTGTGGAGCAGAAGTTTTCGGCCACGAGTTTCTTTGTGGTCTTCACGGATGGCGAATTTGTATGGTGAGATGTGTATTGCTTCGGCGAATGCTTCTCCGTTGAATACTTTTACGAATGATCCTTTCAGGTTTGCGCGGTGGTCTCGACAAGATTTCACTTCTGCACCGGTTAGCGCGATACCTGCTTCGAAGTCGTCTATGATTTCGTAGTCGTGGTATGCCTTCTTGTTTTTTGCGAGCAGATTTTCGGGTAGTGGTTTGGGCATTATAGTAGAGTCCGGACTCAAGTATAGGGGGTAGTAGAGTCCGGACTCTACTGTTCCCCATTAGACAAATTTGGAAACGCCAGTGTATTTTAAGGGAAAAGTTTGAGAAATAGAAGGGATTTGTTAGAATTTGGGTTAAGCTTGTTATCTTTCAAAAACTAACCTTATTCTTATGGCCAAAAGTTCGAAACATAAAGTTGCGATTGTGACTGGTGGTACGCGAGGGATTGGTCTTGGAATTACGAAAGAACTTTTGAAGCGTGGCTACAAAGTTGTGGTGTGTTGTCGGCATCAGAAGGAGTTGGATGCTGGGATGAAGGCTGTGAAGAGTCGAAATGTGCATGGAGTTTTGTGTGATGTTGGGCATGAGGTGCATTGGGAGAATTTGGTGAAGGAGGTGATGAAGAAATGGAAGAGGATTGATGTGTTGGTGAATAATGCGGGGATTTTGATTCAGAAGCCGTTGATGGAGACGAGTTGGGAGGAGATGGAGCAGGTTTTGCATGTGAATTTGCTTGGAGCGTTTTTGGGGATGAAGGCGTGTGTTCCTAAGATGAAGAAAGGAGCGAGGATTGTGAATGTTGCGTCGGTTGCGGGGTTGAAAGGATTTCCACAGTTGGCGGCGTATTGTAGTGCGAAGTTTGGATTGATTGGGTTGACGAAAGTTGCGGCGTTGGATTTTGCGGAGAAGGGGATTCGGGTGAATGTGGTTTGTCCGGGGTTGATTGATACGCCGATGACTAAAGATATTATGGGGAATAAGGCTGCGCGGGAAGGATTTTTGGCGCAGATTCCGCAGGGGCGGGCTGGGAAGCCTGAGGAGATTGGTGCGATGGTTGGTTTTTTGGCGGATAAAGAGTCGGGGTATTGTACGGGAGGGGTTTATGTTGTCGACGGCGGGATGACCGTGTAGAATTGGCGGGCTATGATTTTAAAAAACCTTTTTAGATCGAGAAATATAAGTTTGCTGTTTGCGGCGCAGTTTTTGGGAGGGATGATATTTTTCCTTCCGGTTGTGGCGTTGTATTTTGAGCGGGAGCTTTTTACTTTGCAGAACGTTGCGTTGATATATGCGGCGAGGGCGATAATGATTGTGATTTTGGAAGTGCCGACGGGGGCGATTTCGGATTTGTTTGGAAGGGTGATGACTATTCGGTTTTCGTTTGCGACATTTATTTTGTCGATTGTGTTTTTGTATATTGGTGGGAGTATGACGATGTTTTTGATTTATGCTTTTTTGTGGGCGATGGCGGTGGCGATGGAGAGCGGGACGGATAACGCGTTTATTTATGATACTTTGAAAGAAGAGGGCCGTGAGAGGGAATTCAAGAGGCTGAACGGATTGTATCGAGTGATGTGGACGGCAGGGGCGACGGTTGGGTCTGTGATTGGTGGATATATGGCGACGGTATCATTGGAGTTTCCGATTGTGATGACTTTGATTCCGGTGGGGTTGTCGTTCTTTTTGATACTGGGATTGAAAGAGCCTGCTTATGAAAAAGAAGAACATAGAAATGTGTTGAGGCAGATGACTGAGTCATCGAAAGTTTTGTTTGGGAGTAGGAATCTTGTGATTTTGGTGGTGATTGGGTTTTTGTTGGTTGGGTTTGGAGAGACGATTCACATGATGAAAGCGATTTTCTATGAATTTAATGAAGTTCCAATTTTATATTTTGGATATTTGGCGGCGGCCGGGTTTGCGTTGGCGTCGTTGGGATTTTATTTTTCACATTGGTTGTCGGAGAGGGTGAATGAGAGGAGATTTTTGACGGTTGCTGTTGCTACAGGCGGAGGGTTTGTTTTGGCGGCGACGTTGGTGAGTGAATGGTGGTGGGTCGCGGTGCTTATGGTTATACCGGCTTTCTTTTTTGGATTGAGGGGGCCTGTGATTGATGACATTGTGAACAGGGAGGTCGCGTCGAGCAAAAGGGCTACTGTTAATTCGCTGATAAGTTTTGCGAGACAGCTTGGGATGACTTTGGTTGCGCCTTTTCTCGGATATTTTGCGGACTTGTATTCGATAGAGATGGCGTATCAGTTGAGTGGTTGCGTGATGGTGGTGGGGGCGTTGTTGTTTTTGTTTTTGAAGGAGAAAAAATCGTGCTAACATCTAAGTCATGGGTATGGAATTTGCAGATTTGATTCATTTTTTGATAGCGATAGTTATCATTTTGCCGGTGCATGAGGCAAGTCATGCTTTGGTTGCGTATTATTTGGGCGATCCAACTGCGAAGGTGCATGGGCGGCTTAGTTTGGATCCGCGAAGGCATTTTGATGTGGTTGGTTTTTTGATGTTGGTGCTTGTTCATTTTGGGTGGGGCAAGCCTGTGCCGGTGAATCCTGGGAACTTTAAAAAACCGGTGAGGGATAGTGCTTTGGTCGCGTTGGCCGGGCCGGTTTCGAATTTCGTTTTGGCTTTTGCGTTTGCTCTGCCGTTGAAATATTTGAGTGTGTACTTACCGGGCCTTGTGGTTGATCAGATGTGGTGGATTTTTGATCTTTCGGTTGTTTGGGGAATTTTTAATATGATTCCTGTTCCGCCTTTGGATGGAGGGAAGATTTTGGGATTGATTGTGCCGAAGAGGTGGGAGAGGGCGTATATGAAATTTCAGTATCAGGGGTTGAAGTATTTTGTTGTGTTTATGTTGGTGGATATTTTTGTTTTGGCTAGAGTTTTTGATTTTTCAGTTGTGAGGTTTGTGATAATGGGTGGGTATGAGTTTGTGCGGGAGGTGCTTTTGTTTGGGATTTGAAGGGGGCGGAAGAATTCTCGCAAATGGTGGTTACTGGTCTGAATCATTCAACATGTTGAATGATTCAGTTTTTGACTCTCGTGAGAGTCAAAAATGTAACCGAAACATTTTCTCAATCTTCTTTCACAAAAAAGGGTGCGGATTTGATTTTGAAAAGTGTTTTTGATAGGATTGGGGGTGGACTCTGTAATGTTCGCAAGAGCTTCGAAATCTCTCTCTCGAAACTATTAAGGGAGCCTCATATATCTCTTCGCCGTGGCGTTGGGATGCGGGCACCCACCTTGCATCCAGCGGGGTATAGATTAGAGGCTCGGCGGCACTACGGGGTTTTTTTGTTGCTATCGAATGTGTTGTTGTGTCAAGATGAGCTCCAAATTTTATTTTTAATAAACTGTGTAATGTCTTCTGGTCCAGATGTTTATAGTGAATCACATCCGTTGGCAGATATTAGGGAAGCTGCTGTTACTGTGTTGGAGGAGGTTCGATGGAGTAGGCCTGGTGCTGATGTGGTGGTTGATGTGGGTCGTTATTTGAAGTTGGTAGAGTAGGATTATGAAGCAGTTAAGGAGCGTGCTATGACTGTTTTGGAGCCTGATCAAGATTTTGATCTACTTGTTGCTGCTTGGAGATATTTAGTTGGTAATTTTGATGAAATAACTAATCTTGCCAGGGAATATCCTGCTCCCATATCTATTGATGCTGCTTTGCGTGCAGGGTTTTATGGGAGGGTGAAAGAATCTCTTTTGCGGGAAGACGAGGGGCAGGCTACTGAGTTTGGAGAGGCCCCTATGGTGATGAATTGATTGCAGGATTTTTCGTGGTTGGTTAGAATGCGGTAAGTTCGGACTCAAGTATAACCTCTACTTAAGTTCGGGAGATTACAGATTTGAAAAATTTGCCACCGTAGCTCAGGGGTAGAGCACTCCCATGGTAAGGGAGGGGTCGTGGGTTCAAATCCCACCGGTGGCTCCAGGGTTTTTGTGTAATAAGTGTTGTGAAAGACAGGGGTAGTCTTGCTACTTGGTGTCTTGTAGTCCTAGCCCTTTTAGGCATTTTTTTTCCTTTTTTTCGCCCTTGGTTTTACATTTTCTTGGAGATTTCTTTCCTTTGCGGTCGCAATTTTGCATAACACTGTCTCCTAATGCTTTGCAAATGATTCCAATGGTTTTTTCGTCGAATTTTTCGCGGGCTCTGTTACAGAAGGTTTCCGCTTTCCCTGCGAGATTTTCACATGAGCTCGGGGTTTGGCGTATTTTGCCTGCTTTTTTACAGTCTCTGCGGACATGTTCTGCAACATTGGCGCACGTTTTTTGTGAGGGGCTTTGTTGATCTGGTTTTTCGCCTGATGGGCCGCATGCTGTTAAGGCTACGGCGAGGGCGAGAGTTGGTGCAAGTCTCATAGAGAGTGATGTTACTGCGAATCGGCGGGTTTGTTGGCAAAGGGAAGCATTGTAGTTTATGAAGAGGATTTGTCAACAACTGGTTTTTGGGAGTGGAAGCCGTGTGAGTTTTTGGTGGTGAATTTTTGATTGACCTTGTTCTGAAAATCATTAGAATCCCAGGTCATGAGAGCATTAATTGCAGAAGACAATCCGGGGATTGGGGCATATATGGTAGAGGAAGCCGAGGAGGCTGGAGCTGAGGTTACTTTTGCTGACAATGGAATTGGGGCTTTGCAGGCGATTGCCAGTTCTGAAAGGCCTTTTGATGTTTTGTTTACTGATTATTTGATGCCTGGGGCTGATGGGATTGAGGTTGTAAGGAAGGCTGTGGAGTGTGGGGTTGGGCATATTGAAGTTTTTTCTTCTAAGTCAGGTCCCGTTGTTACTGGGTTGCTTGAGGAGGCTGGGGTAAAAGGAGTTATGGTTCACGGAAAAGACTTTTCTGTTATCCAGAAAAGGATTGCGGCAGTGATGGGAAGGGGGAATTAGAAGTAATTCCAGTCGTCTAAAGGATCACTAGTTTGCTTAGGCTTTGGTTTTTCAGCGGTTGTTATTCTGTCTAATTCAATTTGTGCTTTTTGTCGGGCTTGTTCTAGGCTGGAATAAGATTTGTCGTGAATGTCGCTATTTCGATATTTTTCGCCTGCTCCAAAGATTTTGAATTGAGTTTTTGAAGCGGGGGTTGGTCGATCGATGATGATGTAGAATGCGGGGCTTCTGTCCCATGAATAGAAGCCCTCTGTCTCTACTGTGTCGATTGTTGTGCCGTTTGTGTAATTTGCATATCTATCGTAGGCTCTTTGTCTTTCTTGGGCTTCTCGGGCTTGTTGTTTGTTTCTTGTCTCTTGGTCAAGGCTTGCATCTTTGGGTGCGTTTCTTTTTACTTTGGCGTTGTCGTGGGCGCGTTTGAGGGCGAGGTTTGCCATGCGTCGGCCTTTGCGAAGTGAGTGGGGTACTTTTTTATGGTTTTTTGCTGTGCCTGTTAGGACTCTTGTTTTGTGTGATACTTTTGGGGTAGACACCAGGGGCATGGGTCCTTGTTCTATTGTGACTTGGTGTTCTGGGTCTGTCACCCGGTTCAATTTTCTGTTTATTGCTGAGAGATCTGCTCTTAATTGTTGTCCACGATGGTGATTTATAGGTTCTCTGAGCTGTTGTTCTATTTTTATACGTTCTGTTTCCAGTAAGTCTTGTCTCGTTGGGTCGTCTTTCGTTCCAAGTTTTATATCTATTGAAGACTGTATTTGACCTAGTTTTTCCGCGCATCGGCTTTCTCCTTCTGCGGCCAGGTTGTCTAGTTGTTCGTATTTCATGGTGATTTTGGTAATTGATTTACAGGAGAGTGAATTTAGCAGAAGTTTGGGAGGGTTTGCAAGCTTTTCCTTTGACTTCTTAAGTGTTTTGTATAGAATACAGCCTGCTAATTTAAACTAACTTCAAATAAATGGCGAAAGGAAAAAGTCAGTACTGTACATGGTTTTGTAGCGATTGTAATCGTGCGAATTACGTTACTTATTACAACAGGAGGAGGAATGATGAGATTACTAAGGATCTGAAGAAATTTTGTCCTCAATGCAGGAAGCATATTGAGCACAAGAGAAAGGATACGAAGAAGGGGAATTAAAGTGGGAGGAGAAATGGTTGTTGTTGCTATTTTGATCTTTGACAATTTTACTTAACAGACATCCATTTGTTCTCACTATGTTTTGGAGCAATGGAAGGTCCTTTAGTGGCCTTACCTTCTCTGGGCATGAGTGCAAATGTTCTGTCTGTTAGACTTTATTGCAATAATCTATAGTTTTGGTTGGTCTTTGGGACCAAGGAGGAAGGAGATGATTGGTTTGCTGATTGGGGCTATTGTTTTCCTGGTGGGGTTGTCTGGAGATGGTGGGCTTTACTACCTAGTGGTGGTAGAGAATGCTGTCGAGGCGATGCTTCACTGGCATTACTTGTTGTTGGTAGTCTGGCTTTGTTTCTGCTGGAGTGCGTGGGATCCTGATGAAGAAGCTTGGGCTTTTTATGAGGATCACATTGAGTGGCTTTTTCTGGGGAAGAGGGTCCGAATGCTCCTTACTATCTGGTACCCTTTCAACGTAGTTTTTCTTTTTGCGTTGAGAGAGGTGATTTTCACCCTTGGTCTGCTGGTTTTGACGGTTGGCCTTGGGGCTCCCCTGGATTATGTGAGAATCATAGTTGGTGGAGTTGTGATAGGGGTTGGGATGCTTTTCCACCTCTGACTAGACAGAACAGACGGCGGCTTTGAGAAAGGTCGCCGTTTTGTCTTATTTCATAATATGTTACAATTTGCGCGCGTTATTTTGAAATTTAGGCCCATAGTGTTAACGGTTAGCACGTTGGTCTCCAAAACCAAAAGTCCGGGTTCGAATCCTGGTGGGCCTGCCATGAATGTTGGGGAAAGTACCTAAGGCTGTTTTGCCAAAGTATTTCCTGTATCGAGGATGCTGGCGCGGATTGCGAAGGCGATGTAGTTTTTGCTGTTTTTTGAAGCGTCGCCCCACCATCCTGAACTTTTTCTGACGTGGACGGTTTTAGGGTATTTTGCTCTGTAGTCGTAGAAGGCTTTTAGTTTTGGGTATTTCCTGATGTATTCGGCTCTTGTTCGGCGGTTTTTGAGCATTTTCTCGACGTGCTTGGCTGTGTGTGATCTACGGTTTACCGGGACGAGGTCGATTTGGATGTCTGCGAAATCATGTTGGATTGCCATGTATTTTTCGCCGTCGATTGTGAGGGTGTCGCGGATGATTCCGATGTGTCCGTATCTGTTTGTTCCGTATATTTTACTTCCTTTCCAGACGATGACGTCACCTCTGCGGAAGTTTTCGAATCCCATAACGATTCCTGCGGTTCTGCCGTTGGTTTTTTTCAGAATTCCTTGTGTGAGTCTTGGGACGAGGCCGCTGACGCCGCCTTCTTGTCCTCTGTGTGGTTTGCGCTCATCGATGAGGCCTAAGAATCTACTGGTCTCGTGTGCACAGGCAGAGGATCCATTTGGTCTTGCCAGTGAATCGAGATGCTCTTGGTCGATGTTGAACATGTATTTAAGCTGGCCAGGCCTGACAGGGCCTCTTTTGCCTGTCGATCCCATTGTAAGTTCTTTTATTGTCATGTGATGCTTACCGTAGTAGCCGTGGCCCATCATGAATCTTATGTTGTGTTTTCTGGCGTATGCCATTGCCGCATCTGGAGTCATCCCTTGTGGGAGGTCCGGATTTTCGTAGAGTCGTTCTGTTAGTGCTCTTGGGCTGATTGGTTTTCCCGGGGTTTTTTCTTGTAGGGATTTGAGGATTTTTTTGAGTTCTTCTTTGTCGCTTGTTGCCAAATTGTGCAAGTCTGCGAGCTGAGAAAAGTCGAGATTGTAGTTTCCGACGAATTTATAGCCGAGGAAGTCTCGTGGAGCTCCGTTTTGCATCGCTTTTATAAACCTGGTTGTGTCGTTTTCTTGGACCAAGGGCAGTTGCCTCTTGATTGTCCAGGTTTCCAGGTCTGTGATTTTTGTATTTTTTGCTATTTCAATCAGGTAGTATCCTTTTTCTTCTTTTGGGTCTTTGACTGCGGCTACTCCTTCTGCGATTTCTTTATTGTCTTCAATTTTTTCCGGATCCAGTGCGTCGAGTTTTTGGAGGAGTGATTCTTGATTTTCTTCCATTTTTTCTGTCCACCCCAGCATCCCTCTTGCTGACTCTTCTAACCCAAGTCCTTTACGGTTTAGCATCACGAGACTCATTCCTCCGTTTGCTTCACTTCTGGCGTCCATGCGGACACCGAATTTGCCGAGGATTGCTTCTGTTATTTTCAGGTCTCGTTTTGCTCTTTCGATGTTTCCCATTTGCTCTGCTCGGTCTTTGGCTTCGAATGTTTTTGATAGGGTTTCGAGTGGGGTTGTTCGTAGAGATTGGGTGCTTGAGATTGGGTAGTCGGTTCGACCTGTGTATTGGAGAATGTCTTCAGGGGTTGTGGTTGTTCCTTCGTGATATGACATTTCTGCTGCTTTTCTGTCTTTGTAGTTTTGGAGTTCTTCTTTTGAGGTTTTTTTGTATTCGTCACTGGTTGTTTTCATGAAATCTATCGGCTTGATAGTGTATCCTCCGAAGATTTGAACGTATGCGCCCTGTTCGTCGTAGTAACCTGTTCGGCTGTCGATTGTTTGTCGGGCTCCTTGTCTTGTGTTGCCGCCTAAGTCGGTGACTTCAATGGTTTTTACACTTGGAGGAAGGAGGTCTCCTGCGCCGAGGTTATATTTTAGTTTATCTGTGTTATTGAGTTCTATTTTTACTTTGAATCCGTGCTTACCTGTGAGGGGGACGAGGTATGCTTGACTGAGTTGCACGTGTTTTTTGATCTGGTCTTTTTCGGGAAGCCCTATCCATTCGAATCCTCCTTGAAGGTCTGAGATAGTTATCTCAAATCCTTCCGCTTTTTCACGGAGGGTTTCTGCTGATTTCTTTATTTCGGGATTTCCCAGGGCTTGTTCTCGGGTTGCCTTGAAGTATTCGGGGTCGTTTTCCTCGAATTTAGCGGCCAGTGCCAATTCTGTTTGCATTTCTTCGCTGTCCTCTTTTCGTTCATCTTGTACTTTTTCTTTCCCTGGTGTAGTCAATTTTTCGATAGTTTTCAGAAACTTTTCTTTTGTTTTTTTGAACATAATTATATTTAATTTATCCTGGAATTATACCATGAATTGGGTGGGTTTTCAATAGGGGCGATGTGAAAGAGGAATCTTTTTGAAATGCAGTCACAGGGCTGATAAGTTGATCATGATCAACTTATCAGTTTTCCACTATCGTGATAGTGGAAAATGTAACTGAGCATTTCCAAGATTCCTCTTTCACATCTTTAAAAAAGAGAAGGGAGGAGGCGGGTTTGGGATTTCCCCGGAACTTTCCCAGGGAAGGACCGATGCGGTTTCAGGGTT